>Ga0209125_1000008_pt1 | contig 447518 bp, 296 predicted proteins | sample BarGraIncub1131A_FD_184503 | JGI IMG/M metagenome (GOLD analysis project Ga0209125, IMG submission 184503) | Arctic peat soil microbial communities from Barrow, Alaska - Barrow Graham LP Incubations 11-31A (SPAdes) (version 2) | ecosystem: Environmental > Terrestrial > Soil > Wetlands > Peat...
AAAGACCTCAAATTAGGTCTTTTAATTGCAGTCTGAAGATTGCGTAAAATACAGAAAGATCAAATTACGATTTGGTCAGAAGAATTTGACTGAAGAATATTAAAAAAACGAATTTTTAGAACCTCCCACGAATGAATCGTAATTTAGCCGCATTGACAGATTAATAACTTCAATAAATTATTTTACAGTATTTCAATATTTTAGATATATATTTCTCGTGCGGAAGGAAATCATTAAAGGATATTTTTATACCATTCTGGCCACTTTAGCCTTTAGTAATGTGTACGTTTTTAGTAAAGCAGCTCTAAATGAGATTTCACTGCCGCTCTTTTTGTTTTTAATGGTTTCAGTTGGATTTGTAATCAACATGATCATTCTTTGGGCAAAAGGCGGTTTTAAAAAACTTTCAGAGGTTCCACGCAGAATGTGGTGGATATTCCCTACCCTGGGCTGCATCGAAATTTTTACAGTCTCCACATTTTATGCCTCAGTGAATGCAATTTCAGAGCCAGCAGTAACCGGATTCCTTGGTAATCTCTTCCCACTATTCACAACAATGCTTGGAATCATGTTTCTGAAAGAGCGCTTCACTCCTATTGAAACAATTGGCGTATTTATTGTATTTGCAGGGGCATTGCTCACGAGCTATTCCGGAAACCTCGGCTGGAAGGACTTTTTCATTCCAGGTGTCGGACTAGTCGTAATGAATTGTCTCGGAGCTGCAACCGCAACTGTGATTGTTCGGGCAAAGGTCAATAACCTCACTCCCGAAATACTCAGTTTTAACCGAACGTTCTGGTTATTAATCTTCTTCTCTGCCTGGGTAATCATTGCTGGTATACCTTTTATCTTTTCGGGCAGGGCATTAACAAATACAATAATTGCAGCAATACTCGATCCCGTTTTAGCAATCTTACTGTTTTACAAAGCCTATCAATACATAGAAGCTTCTCGTGGTACGATTATTCAATCAACAAAGGGATTAATGATTATTCCGGTAGCCTTTTTCTACTTTGGAACATTCCCGTTGCCTCACCAGATTGCCGGGGGAATTATTGCAATGGTAGGCGTAGTTATCATTGGTCTGGGACAACATGCTCTCAATCTAAGAAAACGAGTTGAAGGAAGAATCGTGGAATAAGTATCCGCGGGAATTTAAAGCGGGAATTTCTCAATTTCAACTTTCAGACGCTCATCACGAAATTCTGTAACCGACATTCTTATCCGCCACTCTTTTGGATATGCACTGTTAAAACGATTACCAAGGTTCTTAACCCATCCCAACGGAGTGTTTCTGTAGACAATTGTATTCCAGCCTCTATCGGTTGAATACGGTGAAATGTCGTCACGTTTCAGGTAAGTTATTGCCTCTTCAATCGTCAAATCAATCTCAGGAAAAGCTGAGCGATTAAGAATTGTTGATAATGCCAATTCGTGCGCCGGAAGCAAATCTTTTTGCTTCATCTCCCCTATTTTTACCCCTGCGTGAATTATCCGAAGGTTATTTTTTATCTGCAACAAATCGGTAAAATGATAGGATGGAAAAGCAAGTAATGAATCTTCAAATCTTAATATATCAAGACTTTTGTCCAATACTAACGCAGAACCCGCTTCTTTATCACCTTTAGAGGCTGACAACGTATTATCCTTGATTTTCTTTGGCTGAGGAATTGTATTTCCTCCGGTTTTTCTCACAACTGCCATAAAGAAACCCCCGCCCATAACTTTATGGGGATAAAACCGATAACAAGGAAAACCACCAACATCGGTAAGCGTCACACCCCACTGATCTTCGATTTTCAAACTAACGGGCCCGATATCTGCAAATTCACTAAGCCACTTTATATTCTCTTCATTCTCGGCAGGGTTAAATGTGCAGGTGCTGTATATTAATACGCCACCCTCACGAAGTGTTGGCCAGACATCGGCAAGTATGCGTTGTTGCCGCTGGGCGCAAAGCTGAGCATTGTCGGGTGACCACTCCTGAACTGCATTTTCATCGTGCCTGAAAAGCCCTTCACCAGAACATGGGGCATCAATTATCAGCAGATCGAAAAAACCCGGCAACCGCTGGAAATCATGCGGATCGTTGTTCGTAACTATAACATTTGGCTTACCCCATTTCTTTAAATTCTCGGATAAGATTTGTCCGCGTGCCCTGATTACATCGTTGCTAACCAGCAAACAGTCAGTCGGCAGCAACGAAACCAGGTGCGTCGATTTTCCACCCGGAGCGGCACACAAATCGAGCACTTTCAGACCTGATCCTGTGATAATTTGTTTTACGGCCTGTTCCAAAAACATCGAACTCGATTCCTGCACATAGTATACCCCGGAATGGATAAACGGATCAATCGTAAAAACAGGACGCCGGGGTACAATGTAACCTGTTGCGCAGTAATCAACCTGTGTTAAATTTGGCTTCCCTTTAAATTTGGCAGGATTTATCCTGATTGTCGTTGATGCCTCATTATCTAATGATTGCTTAAATTCAGCATATTCATTATCCAGCATTGTCATCATTCGTCTGACAAATATTTCGGGTAATTTCACAAGTTCAAATTTTTGTAAGAAATTAATATTCAATTAGTATTAGCAGAATCACTTTTTTGACATTACCACCGGTGTGGAACTCGCATAAAAAATTTAAATATCCTATTTTGTGTTGTCAAACCATGCTCGTTTCATTTTAATATTTTAATCCAATCCGATTCAAAATTAGCCTTTTTCAACCGTAATCGGGATCCGGATCAAAAAAATTGAGATCTATTTAAAATAATCAGCATTAATATTTCAATATTTCTTTAGCTTTACCATTCGTCACACTGATATGATTGTTTTTGTATAGATCTGATTTAAAACTATTAATATGTCATTTTCATTTCGCTTACGCTATTTTCTGGGACTAATTCCGTCAGTGCAAAAGTTAGATTCAGCATGGGCTGGCCTTTTTAAAAAGCGGGATGAGTTGCATTTGATTGAAACGTCCAAAGAACTTGTCCGATACAATGAATTGAAACTTCTTATTCAATCCAATGATTTTCAGGCAAAAAAGAACGATATAATAAATCTTAGCCTCATCGGAAGTGTTGAGAATAAACTTCTCACCGAAAAGATCAACCTTGAACATTTAAAAGCGATTAAAGATTATTTCAAATTCATTCAATCAAATGATTTTAACAGGCATAATAAAATAACAGCAAGTTCAGAGCTTTCACGCTATTTTGGGTTGAAGAGTATTGTAGAGACACCCGAATTTATCCGACGTAGAAATGACTCAATATCACTTCGCTACAAAGATTCAACAGAATTTCGTAAAAGAAAAGATTTTAACACTTTACAGAAAAGCGCGCGAATAAAACACTACTATTCTACGCTGGCATCCGATGAATACCGATTGTTTCTTGAGCTCGAAGCTACAGAAAAAGTAAAGTTGGATGATCATTCAAAAAAGAAGGATCCTAAAGCAAAAATATATCGTAAATTTCTGAATTCGAGGGTTTACAAAAATTTTAAAACCGTTGAAAATCTTGGGCTTCCTGCTAAATTGGAACAGCTTAGGCAAGAGACCAGTGAAAAGTCATTTCTCGAACATGAAGCCTATCTTAAGAACCCGGCACGTTACGAAACGACCCCAGATTATTTGCCTTTCAAAGAGTTTAACCAATTATCGAAAAGCAACGAAATCATTTTCTACCTAAAGTGCATAAAATCTGCACTTTACTCTAATCATCAAAAGATGGTGGATTCGAAAGAGTTGGCCCGTCTTATTGAGTTAAGATCGGAAGTCGAAAAACTTGAATTTAAGGAGCGGGTTGCCTTTCTCAAAAACAAGAAAAGGTACAATTCTACTCCTGAACATGCCACTGAGAAAGAATTTAATAAATTGGAAAACAGCAAGATAATTAACAGTTACTTTCAACTTAAGAAGCGACCTGAGCTTGCATTTTTCGATCAGTGGGAAATTGTAATGGAGGATAATTTTACAGAACAACATCTTGCTACAAAGCTTTGGGAACCTGAAAATTATTGGGGTTCAAAAATGGCAGGTTTCAGTTTCTCGCAAGCGAACGAACTTCAGGCTTATAATGGATTAAAAAATATAGTTATCCGAAATAAAGTTCTCTCAATTGTTACCAAATCCGAAAAATCGGAAGGAAAAGTCTGGGATCCTGCCATCGGACTTCTTCCCAAAAAATTTGAATTCAGTTCCGGTATTATAAATACCGGGAATAGTTTCAGATTCAAAGAGGGTATTATTGAGGCCAAAGTAAAATTTCATGCAAATAAGGCGATCACGAGTGCACTTTCACTTACGGGCAGTCAGCCATTCCCTCAAATCGATGTCTTCAGGAGTGGCAATAATTGTGTCGGTCTGGGAATTATTGATCAGCCCGGCAAAGCAAACATCAAAAAACTAGTTCAAATCAAAGGATTGAATTTCAATAATTTTCATATTTTCAGACTTGAAATTTTCGGAAATCTTGCGGTCTGGAAAATCAATAACTACGAGGTTCATCGCGAACAGGTATCAAAAAACATGGGAGAACTTTTTATTAATTTTATCGGAAGCCTTCACCAACCCGTCAACGGTGAATCGTTGCCTCACCACTTCGAAATTGACTGGGTAAGATGCTTAAATAAGAAATAGTCAAAACCTGTTTGAAATGAATATTTGGTCTGAAGAATTCGAAGGTGCAATTACAATTTGCAATCGTGATGGGATCATCACCTATATGAACGATGGTTCAAAAAAGGCTTTTATGAAATATGGCGGAGCAGATCTTATGGGGACAAATCTGCTCGACTGTCACCCGGAACCTTCGCGTTCGAAACTAGCAGAGATGTTAAAAACGCCGGTTACAAATACTTATACCATTCAAAAAGCAGGAATAAAAAAAATCATTCACCAATCGCCCCTTTATGAAAACGGGATTTTTAGCGGACTGATTGAAATGTCATTTGAACTGCCCTCTTCACTCCCCCATTTTATACGCGACTAAGGAAAGAGCCTGAATGAGAGAGTGAGAAAGAGAGAAGGGGAGAAAATGTGACAAAAAATCGCATTCTCTCCCCTTCTCCTCTTCACCCAATCGCCTTTTCCCGGTCGCCATTACTCCTCATTCAATTCAAAAATCGCTTCAATCTCGACGGGAACATTCTCCGGAAGACTTCCCACACCTACTGCACTGCGCACTCCGATACCGTTCTCACGACCAAAAACTTCGACAAGCAATTCGCTGCATCCGTTGATGATATAGGGTTGTTTCTCGAAATCGGTCGTTGCATTCACCATACCAAACACTTTTATCACGCGTCTAATCCGGTTCAGCGATCCAAGGTTGGCAATCAATGTCGCCAATATTGTAAGCCCGACCTGTCGTGCTGCCAATTTACCCGCGTCCTGATCAATATCCTGTCCAATCTTACCACGTTGAAGCGTTCCGTCATTATTCACCGGCAGATGACCTGAAATGTATATAAAACTGCCGACCTTTAGCAGTGGTGTATAAACACCTTTGGGTTCCGGTGCCTGAGGCAATACAAGGTTCAATGCTGAAAATCTTGCTTCGTTATCCATTTCAATTATTTTTATTTTGTAATCCCTCAATTATACGGAAAAATCAACACAATGTTTGAGATTTTGAATCTCAATGATCTGGTGGTTACTTTTAACAAAACAAAAACAGGCTGCCCAGTTTCCGTGACAGCCTGTATATGATCGCTTTTTATTTGAGTTTTGGACTAGGCCACCGGATCAGGAAGCTTTACTGCAGCAGCTTCCGATACAGAGACTGTGCGTCGCGCAAGCATATCGGAATAGTATTTCCTTGTGTTGTTTAACCTTAACAGGATATTGTTGAACTCGTCGTTGTCTTCGTGGGCCCTTGCCATCGAAAGCACGTAGTCGCAGAAATACTTGTATTCCTTCGCCAACACTTTGCGCAGGCTTTTCGCGTTGTAAGAGACGGTTGATACGATTCCTTCCATACGACCATCAAACAGCGTTTTAAAGTTGCTGTTCGAAGCATCCATCCGCTTAACAAATTGTCCCAGGTTCAGCATCATAACCTTTGGTTGATAGTTGTCTTTCTCCAGTTCATCCACCAATTTGTCGATCCCGATCGTTTCGGATTCAAAATTGAGTGATTGCAGGTTTTTGAAACTCTTTAGTAAATTGTTCAGACTTTTGGCAGCGTCAACCTCTTCCTGGTCTTCTGATAACAGGTGAGTTTTTATTGCCCTGTTAAAAGCTGAAATAGCCTTTTCACGTGCCTTGTCGGCCAGTTCGATCTTTTCGGTTTCATCATTCTTCTGAACCTGCGCAAGTGAAAGCTGGTAAATAGATTGTGCAGACGTGAGTCGTCCAAGGTAGGCATTCAGCGGTCCATCGGTAAACTGCGCACCACCTGAAGGTGCATTCTGTGATGGAGCTAACTTTCCGATTTCAGTCAGGTGACGGTTCGTCAATTGTCCGACCTCAAAGTTGGTAAGGGCGGTAATCCTTAATGGTTCTAATTCTTTTTCCATAGTAATAAATGTTTAAGTAATTAAAAACACAAATCAATGAATTATTAAAAGTTCAAACCAAAATTAATAATATTTTTCCACCCATGATTATCATTTCAAAGCGATTTTTTTAGAAAAATATACTTTTTTTACGCCTTGCCATGATGAAATCCTTTCAATACAATTTTTCAACTAAAAATGAGGGTCAGCCAGAGGGAATTTGATTGTTTTGAACTTAGCTAAGGGTCAGCCGGAGAGAATTTGATTGTTTTGGACTCAGATGAGGGTCAGCCGGAGGGAATTTGATTCTTTTGAACCTAGCTGAGGGTCAGCCGGAGAGAATTTGATTGTTTTGGACTTATCTGAGGGTAATTTGGACCGAATGAGTATTTTGAAATTAGCGAAGGCAAGATTTGAGTAAAAATGATCAATTCAGACTTTAGAATTGTATACGGCTAAAGCTTTGGAATAGCGATTTTTCACCGCTTCAATTAACGAAGCAGGTTTCATGACTTTCACATATTCGCCGTATGAAAGTAACTCCATCACAAAATCATAGGTCACATAAAGAAAGAGCTTTATTTGCAATTCGATGCCGTTGTCAATGATAATCTGCTGTGATTCGTGCAATGGCAACGATTTAATATATTTTCCCTGAACCGGATCGAAAGACAGAATCACCTCTTGCGGCTCTTCATCACCCGGACTAATGATTCCGAAGCAGTACCTGAACTGCTCCTCAATATTGAAATTGTCCGGATTCTTAAACTGATGCTGTGTAATCTCCAATGCTGATATTCTGTCGAGACCAAATGTTTTAATTGCAGCACCTGAATTATCAATATTAAGATCCCTTGAAAGCAAGTACCATCGGTTTTTAAACTCTTTCAGTGCCAATGGTTCTACAGTTCTGGAGGTTGGATAATCCTCCCAAAACTTTGAATAAGTAAAACGAATCTGTAAATTATTATTGATGGCATGAAGCAGACCGAATAAGTGTTCGGTTCCTTGTGGCCGCCGTTTTTCGAAATGAATTGACTTAGAGGTATTCTCTCCTATTTTCAATGCGTTGAAAGTGTCGAAAGCCTCTAAACGCCGCTGGCTGATTTCCGATTCGAGTGCTTCGTTGATCGAATAGACGCGCCTTTTAAAATCATAGTTGATATCAATTTCGAAGATCGACCCAATATCGCTTAAGTCTCGCTGGAATTGTCGTTTCGAGACATTAAAATTGCATCCCTGGAATTCCGACTGTTGTGTAAGGTAGTTGTCGATCTCCTCGAAAGTGGCCGGCGATTTACGCAACCTGTTTGTAATATGAAAGTAACGCAATATTGATTCCCGTGTTGACATGTTTTTGAAAGTTTGAGATGTAAAGATAGTCAATTGAATTGCTGGTGATCAGAAAACTGAGGATAGTATGCTTTAAAAGACTACAAATGGCAAGGTACCAAATGTCATATTTCCCATCGCCACAATGTTTGGCAATAATGCCATCGCTCCCAAAGCTGACAATCTTTTAATTAATTCTCGTCGTTTCATATTGAACCCCTTAAGATTATTTACCCAAAGGTAACGGCGGAGTAAGACAAAGGGTGGCGCTGGTGAAATGATACCTAAATGAAATTATTTTTTCATAACTTTGTTGGAGTAGATTACTTTTTGAAATTTGTCTCATGTAATGAAAGATGAGTTTTACTATACCCTTAAAAAGCTGATCGAACATTCCCTTGTAATTGACAAATCACAAACAATTAATATTTCACCTAAATGCGAACTACCAATATTCAAACTAAGATTTACGAAATCAGGAGTCAAAAAGTAATGTTAGACTTTGACCTTTCCGAACTTTATGAGGTGGAAAACAGGGCTTTAAAACAAGCTGTAAAACGAAACCTTGACCGATTTCCGGACGATTTTATGTTTCAACTTACTAAAGTTGAATGGCAAGAGGTTGTCACAATTTGTGATAACCTCCCCGAAGGTGTGAAATTTAGTCCGGCGACTCCCTTTGCTTTTACAGAACAAGGAGTGGCCATGCTATCGAGTGTGTTGAAAAGTAAAAAAGCATTACAAGTGAATATTCAAATTATCCGTGCCTTTGTTTTTATGAGGCAATATGCATTATCGCACAAAGATTTAACGGATAAATTACTAGAGCTTGAAAGTAAGTACGACAGGCAATTTAAAGATATTTATGATGCAATAAGCTTTTTGCTGCAAAAAAATATTCAGGAAACCGATCAAAAACAGCGAAAACGAATCGGTTATAAGGATCGTTAACCAATTCATTTTGCCTGATAAAAAGGGGAGTTTAATTATACCCTCAAAAAGCTGATCGAACTTTCGCTGGCTATCGGTAAAGCGCCGGTAATCGTATTTAAACCGCTGACCGAAATTATTGCTGCCGAAAGTGAAGAGGGAACTTCGCAGGCAACTTCACCACTAAACAGGGTGGCAAAACCAATTTAAAATTACAAATCACGCTGAACTAAGAGGTTGTCTGTAACTATAAAAACAGTACTGCCCAGATCCGACTGGACAGTACTGTTTTTATAGATTTTTAAGACGAAAATAAATTATTAAGTGCAAGCATATTATAAGGAGATAACCTATCTCAATAAAAACTATTTATTAATTTTTCAAACTTTTCTCTTCCAGTTAATGGGATTTTATCTTCGACTTTGTATTTTAATGATTTACGATTCCACCAACGACTACTTGGATGCGGAACAAAATCGAAAACAATGTCATCAATACCCTTACTATTACAACAATTCCAAGCTTTTGAACTAAGAAAAATAACAATTTCAGGTTTCAATATTTTTAGATTTGAATAAAACACTTCCTTAGCTTTTCTTTTGTCAAGATCGTTTACAAATAACTCTTTTCCTTCGGTCTGTGCTGGTCTTTGAAAAAAATTATAAAAACAAAACCATTCAAAAACATTTTTACTTTCAGAAGGGGGTAATATTTCGTGATTGATCATTATTTGACCTGGATTTTTCCAAATTGCTTTTTCTAAATGGTGTTTTGTTAATACGTCTCGAGTAGTAATATATTCTAACTCATGAACTTTAATTTTATCTTGACTTGAATTATACCATTGTTCTGCATTCAATTGAGCTGTACTTTCAGGTGGTAAATAATGACTTTCTGCAACAAATAAAACTTTTTTATATTTTTCACCATAGTACCTTCCAATCCAAGGCATCATACATGGATACTTCACATAGTGTTCAATTTTCGTTAATTGTGAATCAAATCCTTCTAATTCTTCTTTTGTCATAATTTTTTAGTTTGAAATTTCAAGCATTAATAAAAACGTAAAGATATACGATCTTTTAAATAACATTCTTTTTTTACGGCTTATTATTACCTGTTATAAAACATTTAAGTAGCTGAATATAAGTAATAAACACTAAAGGATTTCAACCCTCTAAAACCGCCAAATTGGTATTTGATGGCGAAATCTTACAATTCATAGTGTTAATTTTACAATTTCAAATTCCATGTATTCTCTCAGTTATTCTCCCCACAATTCCGATGCGTCACAATTACTTCGTTCCAAATATCCTTGATACGAATAGCATCTGAAATTGAGTAGTCTGAATCAACAAACAGGAGGTGCGAGGCATAGCAAAAGTATTCGATTACACTCAGTTCGGGAGCATCCAGTAGTTCAATATTCCAATTGATTTTCAGCATATCATCCTTAATACCCAGCTCTTCATCGCTTACCTGCCAATCAGCATTTTCGGTATACTGGAATGAAAATGAGCGCAAATATTCAAAAGCGCCGTTGGTATATTCCAAAATATCGGCCATGGCTACATAATCAGACTGTTCGTTGTTTTCATCCGTATCAAGTGTAAATACCGATTCTTCACCACGGAATCCAACAGCTACCGTACCTTCTACATAAAAATCATCCAAAAAATCATCGCATTGCATTTTGAGTTGCAGCATTTGCCGGTAGAGAAGCCCGGTGCGCTGCAATACCTTAGCCGTACAATCCGTTAAAATCCGGTTCACCCTCTCAATATGCTTAACGGCTTCGGGGGTAAATTTAAAATCTTTGTTTATTAGGTATTTACGTTGCACTAAACAAGCACTCAAACTGTCATCTTTATTGTGATGGCTTCTTTTGAATTCTTTAAACAGCTCCTTAATCATTGCCTCTAATTCGGGTAACGAAAGTTTTTCAATACCATCATAGAATTCCTCTAAGTTTTCAATCATTGTTTTCAGTTTTTGTTAAATGCAATAAATATAGCTTTGCACAAGCCCTTGCATCGCTTAGTGCTTCGTGGTGATTTAAAGCTATTTGAAACCGTTGGCAGAGCGAAAATAAATTATCTTTATAAATCCTGTAAGTGCAATGCTTTTCGTAGTCGGGGGCAGCTAAACCATAGTAGTTTAGTGTTTGAGCCAATACCGGAAAATCGAAACACAATCCGTTGTGGGCTACTACCAATTGATTTTTAATAAATGGTTCCACCAAATGCCAGATTTGATCAAAAGTTGGTGCACTTCTCGTGATTTCTGGCGTAATCCCATGAATATCTATAAACCGATCCCAATAAAAATTGTCGGGTGGCTGAACCAAAATACTTAGTTCATTGGTAATCACTCCGTTTTCAACACGCACCAAGCCAACCTGGCAGATGCTCCATCGTTTGGGATGTGCTGTTTCAAAATCAATTGCTGTAAATGTGTTCATAGTCTAAGCTTTAAATCCAACCATATTCCGTTTTTTAACCTGTTGAAAGTCCTTTTCTTCCTGATTGTAGATGGCGGTTAAGGTCATGGGCGAGTTTAAATCAGTATCGAATCCTAATTTTTTGGAAAGCGATTGTGCTTTATGAACTTCGAGTTCCTTAAATTCATATTTGGCAATTAACCGGCCTTTTCGCATCAAAGCGCTATCGATCTTTGATATATCCGTATTGAACGAACAGATGACCTGAATATTCAGACAGTCAGAAAGCAAGCCATCCGAAATATTCAGCAATGCCGAAACTGGCGACTGGCCATCTTTATCGCGGTCAACTATAATATTTTCAGCATCTTCGATTACAAAGACAGAGTTGGGATTGTCGATCAAAATGGATATCAGGTTGGGGTTCGTTATTGCGCCTGCCATGTTTGGAGGTAAGAAAATTACATTCTTTCGAAGCGATGAAATCAGGTAGCGTATATAAGAAGTCTTGCCAGTTCCGGGTTTACCATGCAGAAGTACAAGACCTTTGTCATTATTTTTGGAAAGCCTTTTTAAAATCGTCTGATGGATTTCTTTAAAATCATCGTTGTAATTGTCCATAATGTTTAGCCTGGGTTTTGTAACGGATAAGGTTTTGGTTTCGATGCTATTGTTAGAAATTACCAGCAGCGATATTTGCGGTTTGCCCTTTGCCTTTTTTTCTTTAAATTTTCGAACACCTTTAATGATGTTATCGATCATTTTAATATCCGTTTTGCGGAAAAGAAAACGAACCGTTGATTTACGTGTATCAAAATCAACAATCAGGTCTTCATACAAGATGTAAAAAATATCGTCCAATTCGGCTGATTTATTTTGGTTATAGTACATCTTGTCATAATAGCAATCCTTTATCTCCGATTTAAAGGCCTCCATGAACCACCTATTAGCTTTCAGACAATCGATTTTAATTTCGTGAATAAAATTAGGGATGGCATTAAAGTGCGCCATAAACAGTGCAAACTCATTGATGTATACACCATTTCGATCTGAAAACACCTCTGATAAATTCACTTTGGAGGAAGTTTTCTCCAATTCAAATGAGTTGGTTCGAACATCATTAATATTGGCATTTTTTGACTCCATACATTTTAAGTTTTACATCTGGAGTCAAAAATACGGTAAGACTACGACAAAATGTGTCGTAGTTATATTTATTTTTTGATGAGTTGATTTAAATTTTGGTCAGCAATTTCATGGATGATCAGCAACTACCAGCCGGTATCCCACATTGTGAATACTTTCGATACGGACCGACGGATCGGATTTAAGCAGTTTCCGGAGCCTCGAAACAAATACATCCATGCTGCGGCTCGAAAAGAAATGGTCGTTTCCCCAAACGGCAATGAGGATATCATCGCGCCGCAGCACCTTGTTCCGGTGTTCGAGCAGGTAGGTGAGCAATACTGCTTCGCGGTAGGTAAGATCCTGGTGAATATCATCAAGGGTCAGCCGCTGGCTTTCAGCTGAAAATGTAAATTTACTAAACCTTATCAGCTCATTTTTGGGTTCCTGCCTGACCTGGACTTTGCTCCGTTTCAGAAAAACTTCAATTTTCAGGACGAGTTCCTCAATGCTGAATGGCTTTGTAATATAGTCATCACCACCTTGTTGCAATCCGAATATCTTATCTTCGTGCGTCGACCGGGCAGTCAGAAAAATAATGGGGATTGCTTCGTTAAAGCTCCTGATCCTGCGGGCCAAGGTAAAACCATCCATCTTTGGAAGCATCACATCGAGAATACAGATGTCGTAAATATAGGTTGAGATTTTTTCAAGTGCAGCCAATCCATCCTCACAAAAATCAACCGAATAACCTCTTATCTCCAGATTGTCGCGTGTTACAAACGACAACGTAAGATCATCTTCCACGTACAGAATTCTTCCCTTGCTCATTTTCTTTTTTTCTTTTCTGGTATTTCAATCACAAAAGTGGTTCCCTTGCCTGGTTCACTTGTTAATCCAATCGTCCAGTGGTGGGCATCGCAGATCGTTTTCACATAATACAATCCAAGACCAAATCCCTTCACATCGTGAAGATTGCCTGTTGGTATCCTGTAGAACTTCTGAAAGATGCGGCGCTGGTATTCGGGATTAATTCCGGGACCGTTGTCGCTGATCCTGATTAAAACCGACTTCCCGGTATTTTCGGTTTCAATCGTGATAACCGGCTCCTTACCCGAATATTTCGAAGCATTGTCGAGCAGATTGTGTAATATATTGGTAAGGTGAAGTGCATCCGCCTCAACCTCTTCAACAGAATCTGCCAGTTTTGTATTCAGAACGAGCTGCCGGTTTGAATTGGCCTTGCAGTTTTCAGCCACCTTCAAAATCAGCGAATTCAAACCAACCTGTTCTTTTTTGAGATGAAAACTTTGACTTTCAATCCTGGCGATCTGAAGTACCTTGTCGACCTGAAGGTTCAGACGGTTGTTCTCCTGCTTGATCACCGAACCATAGGTATAAAGGCGTCCCGGATCATGGATGATATCAGGATCCATAATTACATCTGCCGAGATATTGATACTCGAAATGGGGGTCTTAAACTCGTGGGTCATGTTATTAATGAAGTCCTTTTGCATCTCCGACAACCGTTTCTGCTGGAGGATCACAAAAATGGCATAAACAAAAAAAATAATCGCCACGAGCAGCAGTCCCATAAAGAAAAACCAGATAACCATATCGCCCGTGATCGTGTTTCGCAACAATGGAAAGTTAACGCCAAAATAGTAGATGTACTGATCGTATTTCGGAAGATTGACGGTAAGCACATTGGGTTTGGTATTGCCGCTTTTGGCAATATAATTACCATACTCCATCTTCTCTGTCTGGCAATTGTAAATTGCATATTCAAAATCGGTCTGAAGATTTAACTTGTCAAATTCGGCTTTCAGGTAAAACTCGAGGATATTGGCATCGATCACGCTGTTAATATCCACGACAAAGTAGTTGGAAGAAAGCTGACGGATCGGATTGGCGTGCGGCAGAGCAGTCTCATTATATTTGCTCATCTTCTCGGCAACATTTCGCAAACCGATCAATACACTCTGAACGAACTGTTTCTCCTTGATATTCCAAGCGTTTTGGAGAAAGTAGACCTGTATCGAGATAATCCCGATAATTGCAAAAGCACCAAGCAAAACGACGAACCGGATTTGTTTCTGACGCATTTTAATTTCTGAAAGAGTAAGATTGAGAATCTAATACCGGGATTGGTTTTCCTGGTATTAACACCCGATAAAGTTAAGAAAATTAAGAAATTGCTTCAATTATTTGAGGTTCGTTTACATACTTTTACATTTCATTAGGTTTGTTTTACATTTTATTGATCCTTTAAAGCAATAAATACCTCATATTTGCATTGTTTAATAATCAAAATAGTAAAAAGATGAAAAAACTAATTCTTTTATTGATTTTACCTTTAATGGTAGCTTTATATTCAAACGCTCAAACGGCAGCACCAGCTCCGGCAAATCCGAATGCACCCGTTGCAAAATGGGATAAAATGGTGAATGACTTTGGTGATATTGCTTTAGGAATTCCGAAAACCGCTGAATTCACATTGACAAATGCGGGAAAAGAGCCATTAATTATCAGTTCTGCGAAAGCTTCATGTGGTTGCACAAATCTGAAATACGCATCGGAACCCATTTTACCGGGCAAAACCAGTGTTGTTTCGGCTACTTACAATGCTGCAGCACAAGGAGTATTTACAAAGACAGTTACTGTGATCACCAATGCCGATCCAAATCCGGTCGTATTGCAAATCAAAGGAAACGTATTGCCTAAACAATAAACGGGCAATTAACAAATTATAAAGGTGAGATCTTCGGGTCTCACCTTTTTTGTTGGATGCAATATCATAAAAGTTGAAAAGGACAATACTAGTTAGTATTGTCCTTTTACAATAATTAACAACCTAACGCTTATTATAATCCATTTATTATGAATAAAATCCGAATCTAAAATATATCTGGAAACTAGTTTTGGTAAATTTTTTAAGTTAAAATATATTATTGGATAAATATTGATTTCTATCTGAATGAATTATACATCGACTAACAAACTAAATTCACTCAATATTAAATCATTGCAGATATTTTCCATATAGTATTTCTAAAAACCACCAGACCCAAATAAGCAAATATGGGAAATATGCAACTCTTATTCAGAATTGTGTAACTCCTCCTCTCTCAAAAGAGCTCACCTTTGCCATGTAATAAAAATTAAGAATAAAATTTAAATTTTAATAATATGAAAGCTTTAAAATTAGTCACCCTGGGAATTGTGCTGTTTTTTGCAGGTTCAGTCAGTGCACAGGTATCAGTCCGATTTAACGTTGGCGTACAACCGCAATGGGCTCCGGTAGGTTATGAGGATTCCCGCTATTACTATTTGCCTGATGTTGAATCATACTATGATGTTGAAAATTCCATGTTTATTTACTATGAAGGAAATTCATGGGTACATCGCAGTTACCTTCCCAACCGATATAGGAATTATGATTTGTACAACGGGTACAAAGTTGGAATGGGCAATTATCGGGGAAATACACCTTATTATAACCACCGTGAATACCGTGACAGGTACTCAAATGGTCGGAACAGATCAGCTCAAAGAACGATAGGTCAACGACCAGGAAGAGAAAACATACGTGGCAGAAATGATCGGGAAAGTAACCAGGTAAACAGAGGCCGTTACAATAGAATTGGTGGGAATGACCGACGTGGCGATGCCAGTTACGACAGGCGCGGTGCTGAAAGAAACCAAAGAAGTGTCAAGAGCCGAAGTAACGGAAATGACAACAGGAATAGTGGTCGTAGCACCAGAAGTTCCAGGGACAGGGGCGATCGTGAAAACGGTAACAGGAGATAAAAATCATTTTATTTAAAATATTCAGAGGTCATCTCAAAAGTAAAATTGAGGTGACCTCTTTTATTTTTAACAAAAAGCCAGACTCTTGCGTAGTCAAATAAATAATCCGCGGATTTAGGTTGTTAATATCAAATCGTTAAATATTGATCCAGTTAATTCAAACACTTTTTCGATGTATTAAAAAAACCTACTTTTGCCCGGAGTTTTAAACCGTTTATTCAAAACAGATATGGCAGATATTCAAAAAACAATGCTCATGATCCTAGACGGATGGGGCATTGGCGATAAAACAGCTTCGGACGTAATATATTCCACACCAACTCCTTTTATTGACTCGTTGTACGAAAAATACCCGCATAGCCAACTACTTGCCAGTGGCGAAAATGTTGGATTACCCGACGGGCAAATGGGAAACTCTGAAGTGGGACACCTTAATCTTGGCGCAGGCCGCGTCCTTTATCAGGATCTTGTAAAAATCAATAAAGCGATCAGGGAGAAAACTTTATGGAGCAATCCACAGATTTTAAAAGCATATAACTATGCTAAAGAAAACAATAAGCAAGTCCATCTGATCGGACTGATTGGTCCTGGTGGAGTTCACGCTCTTAGCTTACACATGATTGCCCTTGCACAGATCGCCACCGAATTGGGATTAAAAAAGATTTTTGTCCACGGACTGACGGACGGACGTGATACCGATCCCCGTTCGGCTTACGAATATGTGAAGGAAGATCTTAAGGCACTCGAACATACAAATGCGAAATTTGCTTCCCTTATCGGACGTTATTACGGGATGGACCGTGACACCAACTGGGATCGTATAAAACTAGCCTATGATCTGCTTACCAAGGCGGTAGGTAAAAAACAGAGTGATGTCCTTGCAGCGATTCAGGAGTCATATGACGAAGGAATAACTGATGAATTCATCAAACCAATTGTATTTACGGATGATCAGAATCAACCACTTACAACGATACAAGAGGGTGATGTGGTGATCTGTTTCAACTACCGCACCGACCGTTTGCGCGAGCTCACGATTGTTTTCACTCAGGAAAACCATGCTGAACAAGGGATGCATACAATGCCATTGGAATGGTATACAATGACAAATTATAAAAAGGCATTTCAAGGAATCAATGTCATTTTCAACAAAGACAATGTACTTAATACAATTGGTGAAACGGTTTCGAATGCCGGACTCAAACAGATCAGAATCGCAGAAACGGAGAAATTTGCTCACGTCACATTCTTTTTCTCGGGAGGACGCGATACTGAATTTCCGGGCGAAAAACGGATCCTGATCCCTTCGCCAAAAGTAGCGACATATGATCTTCAACCCGAAATGTCGGCTTTTTTGGTAAAAGATGCGATTGTAGATGAAATCAATGCAAAAAGCGCCGATTTTATCTGCCTTAACTTTGCCAATGGCGACATGGTAGGGCATACAGGTGTTTACAGTGCTATTCAGGCAGCTGTCAAAGCAATTGATCAATGTGTAAATGAGGTTGTAACGGCAGCTCGTGCAAACAATTACGATGTGGTGATCATTGCTGACCATGGAAATGCGGACTTTGCCGTCAATACCGATGGCAGCGAAAATACAGCTCATTCATTGAACCCTGTGCCGTTTATCTGGGTAACAAACCAACCCAATGGAAAGGCTTCCAACGGAATTCTGGCGGATATAGCCCCTACCCTTCTCACCATCATGGGTCTCGCTATTCCTTCGGATATGACCGGAAAAGTGTTGATTGAAAAATAATATCAGCCGTAAATATCTAATTATTAAAAATTAAAAACAAATATCAGATTCCGGTTATTGGTTATTGCCGATAGCCGGAATTTCAACTTTATATGCTGCAAATAGGAAAAACGATCATCAGTCTGGATGTTATTCAAAAAGAGTTCTGTTGCGATTTGGACAAATGCAAAGGAGGTTGTTGTGTCGATGGCGACAGCGGCGCACCCGTTACACTGGAAGAAGCTGATTTAATTGAACAGATGTATCCTGATTATGAGGAATATCTTTCGGATCTTAACAAGGCGGAGATCAAAATTCAGGGTTTTTCAGTCATTGATGGTGATGGCGACCTGGTTACACCGATCGTAGGAAATAATGAGTGCGTCTTCACTTTTACAGATGAAGAAGGTATTACAAAATGCGCCATCGAAAAAGCGTTTTTCGAAAAACATATTGCTTTCCGGAAACCTGTTTCATGTCACCTCTTTCCAATCAGGATAACTGATTATAAACGATTCGATGCTGTTAATTATCAGGAATTGGATATCTGTAAACCGGGAAGAATCTGCGGAAAAAGTAATGGATTACCACTCTGGCAATACCTGAAAGAACCACTTATCCGTAAATATGGTGCGGAGTGGTATAATGAATTGACTTATGCCGCTGAAAATCTTCCTGAGGAATAATTCGTATTTGAAAATTTGGACGACTATTGCATAAAACGCGACGATAATTTGAATATTATCTTATTAACTCAGTCACCATTAATAATTTGACAATTACTTTTAGTTTCCTTCGGCAACCACCGTCATTTCGATATTACCCTCATTGACTGCTACAGCATCTACAAGATACGAAGGAACCAGCCGATCCCCATTGCTGATTGTAGACAAGTAAGGCTGTGTTGGTTCGTTTTTAGCCAGATGCATAGCAAGTTCAGCAGCTGTTGAAGCCATCGTCTTGATTCTTTTATACACTGTAACGGATTGATTTCCTTTCATAATTTGCTGAATGTTTGGAGCATCTGCATCCTGACCAGCAACTGCAACCTTTCCTTCCAAACCATTCTCTTTCAATGCCTTAATTGCCCCAATGGCCATTGCATCGTTTCCACAGATGATTGCATCAACCTTATTAGCCATGCTATCTAGCGCAGCTTTTGCCAATCGGTATCCTTCGTTTGTTGTCCAATAGTTTCCAAACTGCCGAAAAGCAATGTTGATCTCTTTCCGGGCAACAAAAGGTTGTAATATATTAAGCTGCCCAATATACAGCATACGACTGTTGTTGTCGTTCGGCGGGCCGCCTATCAGCACATAATTGCCTTTTGGTTTAATTTTTGAAAGATATTCAGCCTGAATTTCTCCTACCCTGACATTATCAGTTGAGACATAGTAATCTAACCGGCAATTATTTATCAACCTGTCGTAAGCAATAACCATTATGTTTTTTTCATGTGCAAGATCAACAATTTTTGCCGCAGTCAACTGGTTAACAGGAATTACAACGAGCACTTTCACACCTTCATTGATCAACCCTTTTGCTTGCTCTAATTGCATAGCTGCATTATTATCAGCAACTCTTACCAATGCATTTCCACCCAATTGCTTCACTGCATTGACAAAATACTTTTGGTCGTTTTGCCATCGCGGAGTTTCAAAACTATGAACAAGCAACCCAATTTTAGGGTGTTTGTTGGTACAACCGGCAAAGATTAACCCTGCCAGCAGAAAAAACGAAAAAATCGTAGTTCTCATCTGATATTTGATTTTTGGATTAATAATTACAGCAAATAAATCAAGATCAATTATTTACGCCATAACAGCAGGAAACAGCAGGGAGCCGAATTAGTTTTGAAAAAAAATTGACGAGTAGTTTATAATCAAAGGTACAGAACAATTCCAAAAAATATCTTATTTCCAAAATAAATTTTCAGAAAATTTAACAATCCCACTCTGTAAAAAACTGATCAAGAAACCGGAGCATAAAGTCATGGCGTTGTTCAGCCAATGTTCTACCCATAGTTGTCTGCATCTGATCTTTTAACAGCAAGAGCTTCTCGTAAAAATGATTGATAGTCGGGGCAATACTTTTCTTGTAGTTTTCAAAGTCGATATGCAATTCAGGTGGAATTTCCGGATCATAAATTCCTCGTCCGCGACTACCACCATATGCAAACGTCCGTGCGATCCCGATTGCACCGATTGCATCCAATCTGTCTGCATCCTGCAATACTTTACATTCCAAATCATTCGTCGAGGTATTAATTCCTGCCCCTTTAAAACTCACCCCCTCGATAATCTCACAAATCCGATTTGCTGCGTGATCCTTGATACCACATTTTATAAGCCATTTTTTAGCTTTTTCTTGTTCTCCCTCGCTTCCAACGAGTTTCCAATCATCAATGTCATGCAGCAACGCGGCCAGTTCAACAATGAACAGGTCAGCACCCTCAGATTTACCGATCATTAACGCCAGTTTTCTTACACGGTGGATATGCCACCAATCATGCCCCGATGAATCGCCTTCCAGAACCGATTTTACAAAATTCTCAGTCGCCTTCAACAAAATTTCATTTTCCACAAACTAAAGATTTATAGGTTAATATCCATTGTGTTATCCAGCCTGATGCAAAGCTTAATCGGCTACCAGCATTCCGGGAAAATCAACAAAAGAACTGCGATGAAAGTACAAAAAGAACGATACAAGATAAAATGCAAACGATTATCTTTCGTATTTTTAAGATTTAAAATGGATTTAACGGTTATGATTTGGCTATATTTGTAGCTGAAAGAATTTAGAATGATAGAAAATGAACTCACCGGCAGATGGGCGAAAGGTGTCATCATCCGAAAGGAAATTGACAAGTATCTGATTGATGGTAAAGACTTTATTAACGAAGCGGATATTTTTTCCCGGCTCAAAAAAAATATAAATCCAGGGGCAAAACTTATTCGCGATATTCTTCAGAAATCACTTTCAATTAAAACGCTTACTCCCGACGAAACAGCCGCTTTACTGAATGTCACCACACCTGAAATATGGGAAGAGATCTTTCAGGCAGCACTCGAAGTGAAGAAAAAAGTTTACGACAACCGGATCGTATTCTTCGCACCGCTCTATTGCTCAAATTTTTGTGTAAACAATTGTGCCTATTGCGGTTTTCGTGAGGCTAACAACCGCGAAGTGAGACGCATACTTACCCTTGATGAGATCAAACGCGAAACCAGCTCGGTTATAAATGAAGGTCATAAACGGTTGATACTGGTCTTCGGAGAACATCAGCGGTCGGATGTCGATTATATGGCTGCAGCAGTGAAAGCGGTTTACACAGTTGTAGAACCTTCCCCGGTTTCGGGCAGACCTTCGTCAATCCGACGCGTCAATATTAATGCTGCTCCGATGGAGAGTGCCAAACTAAAAATTCTCAAAGAGGCGGGAATCGGGACGTACCAGGTTTTTCAGGAAACCTATCATCATGATACTTACAGGACAGTGCATCCTGCCAATACGCTTAAAGGTGATTATCAGTGGCGGCTTTATGCGCTTCACCGGGCCATCGATGCAGGACTCGATGACGTGGCGATTGGTGCACTTTTCGGTTTATATGACTGGCGTTTCGAAGTAATGGGATTATTATATCATACCCTTGACCTCGAAAGACAATTTGGCATTGGTCCTCACACAATTTCGTTTCCACGTATGACGCCAGCTTCAGGCTCCGCCTTAAGTGCAGACTCACCCTATCACGTTTCGGACGAAGATTTCAAAAAATTGGTTGCTGTGTTGCGGCTCTCTGTTCCGACTGCCGGCATGATCGTTACGGCACGCGAAAAAGCTGAAATTAAGAAGGAAGTTTTTCAGCTTGGATGCACTCAGACCGACGCATCAACCCGCATTGGAATAGGTGCTTACAGTGACCAAAAATCAGAAATAGACCTCGATAAGAAGCAGTTTACAATTGGCGATCCGCGCGATCTTGATGACGTCATTCAGGAGGTAGGCAAACTGGGATTTATACCTTCCTTTTGCACAGCCGGCTACCGTTGTGGAAGAACTGGCGAAACCATTATGGGAATGCTAAGCCATTGTGAAGAAGGCAAGTTTTGTAAACTGAATGCAGTCTTAACCTTCCGTGAATACCTGACCGATTATGCTTCAATTGAAGCCCGTGAGATTGGAGAACCTTTGATTCTAAAAGAAATCCGCGAAATTGAATCGATGGATTACTTCAGGAATAAACCTCATCTGCTACAAAAATTCCGTCGTGAATACGGCGAAATATTAAGCGGGAAAAGAGATCTTTATTTGTAATTGAAAGTTCTATGTACGACTGAGAGACTAAATAAGAGCGAAAAATGAAATGACAATGTCATTTCAACATGTTTATCATATATCAATAAATCAAATAGCTAACTACATGGCTTTATCGAAATTGAGACTTTGTATTCTATTTCTTTTGGTTGCATCATTTTGTGATGCCCAGGATTATCAAGTGACCTCACCTGATAAAAAAATCGTTGTCACACTAAAAAACGGAGATGAACTCAGTTATTCTGTAATGTTTAAAGACAAGCCTGTGATTCAGGAATCGGCGCTTGGTTTCGAATTTAAAGCCGAACCTGCAATGAACAAAGGGTTTGCTGTAATTGACAAACAGGAAAGAAACATCAATGAAACATGGAAACCCGTTGTGAAATCAAAACACGCAGAAATAGTCAATAATTACAACGAATTGCAAATCATGCTCAAAGAAAAAACAGGATTGATGCGCCAGATGGAGCTTTCTTTCCGGGCCTTTAACGACGGGATAGCTTTTCGGACCAAACTCTATCGGAGTGAGAAGAATGGTCACAGGCAGATTACAAAAGAGCTCACGACCTTTTCGATTCCTGGCAATCCCAAAGCATGGGTAGTCGAATATGGCAGTTATTCAAGTTCGAATGAGTCGGAGTTTTTTGAGCGACCACTAAACTATGTAACTGATAAAACGATTGCAGGAATGCCATTCCTTATGGACTATGGTGACAATTGCTGGGTAGCGATTACCGAAGCCAATATTGACAATTATCCTGCTTTTTACATCGGAACGAATGGCAAACAGAATGTCCTCACTACCAAACTGGTTCCAATTCCCGGGGAAGAAGAAGCTGGGGTAAAAGCCCGTTTCGACGATGAGGTTTATACGCCATGGAGGGTAGTGATGATTGGTGACACGCCTGGAAAACTCATTGAATCTGAGATCGTCCAGAACTTAAACGCACCTTGCGCCATTGCTGACCCGTCGTGGATAAAACCTGGAATGAGTGCCTGGGATCATTGGTGGAGTGGTGAAGTAAAAATGGAGATGCCTGTCATTAAGCAATACATCGATTTTGCTTCGCAAATGGGATGGCCATATATGCTTGTCGACTGGCAATGGTATGGGAAGTTCAATACACCCGAAGCCGATATCACCAAATGGGCAACGCAGATTGACATGCCAGAGATCATCAGTTATGCAAAATCAAAAAACGTAAAAATCATCCTATGGCTCTATAACAGTGATGTTAACCGCAATTCAGCTTACAAAAAGGCATTCCCGTTGTACCACAAATGGGGTATTGCAGGTGTTAAGATCGATTTTATGGATCGCGATGACCAGGATATGGTAAACTGGTATCGCGACATTATCAAATGTACAGCTGAAAACCAACTCCTGATTGATTTTCACGGAGCTTTTAAACCCGATGGGATTATGCGTACCTACCCCAATATGATCACACGTGAAGGGGTAATGGGAAATGAATACTATAAATTTTCGGAGAAGATGAGTCCGGAACACAATGTAAAACTGGCCTTTACACGGATGCTTGCCGGACAAATGGACTATACTCCCGGAGCGTTTCTGAATGTGACCAAAGAACAATATAAGAACCAGACACCCGCTGTTGTTTGGAATACACGTGCCGCTGAACTTTCCAAGTTTGTGATCTATGAAAGTCCGTTAACGGTGGTATGCGATCATCCCGATAATATTCTGAATCAGCCCGGAGCCGATTTTCTGAAATTGGTTCCAACAGTATGGGACGACATCCACTTTATTGATGGTTATCCGGGTGAATATGTGGCCATTGCTAAAAGAACCGGAACAGATTGGTTTATTGGCGTGATGAACAACAGCAAAGAGAAGGAGATCACTATCAAAATGGATTTTATTTCAGCCGGAGAACATACAATTGAGATCTGGGCAGATGCAAAAGATGCCAATAAAGCGCCTAAAAATTTGAAGATCTCGACTCAAAAAGTAAAATCAGGTGATCTTTTAAAAATTAAACTGGCTAATAATGGCGGTTGGGTAGCACGGGTTACTTTACATTAGCCACTAGTTTTAAAACAACTGGTTATTTATAACCAGAGGCTGGAAATTATGTTGTGTTTTTTAGAATTCTCAATAAAGAATTCTAAATGACTTTTGCCAACAACAATCAATTCTAAAATTATTGTGACGTTGGAATTTCGATGACACTAAAATCAATGTAACTTAATGAATTCTATAAACCTACCCGGTTTTGATCCTGAAATTCTTGAGAAACGATTTCCTTACTTCGAACCAGCACTGCGTCGGGCAATTGGTCTTGAAGGGAGAATTACGAAGCTCGACCATGGCGATGAAATGATACGTGAAGGACAGTATATCAAATCCTTTCCGCTATTGCTCGAAGGAATTGTCAGGGTATGCAGAATGGATGATGATGGGCGCGAACTATTACTTTACTACCTCAATCCAGGCGAAGTTTGCGCAATGGCATTAACCTGCTGCCTGGGCCATACAAAAAGCAACATCAGGGCAATAGCGGAAAGTGAAGTTACAGTGGTGCAGATTCCTATTCCTTGCCTTGATCTATGGATCGTGCAATTTCAAAGCTGGAAAGAGTTCATTATGTATGCCTACCGAAAAAGGTTCGACGAACTGCTTGAGACAATTGACAGTATTGCGTTCAAAAATATGGATGACCGGCTGATCAAATTTTTTATTGACCGTTACCGTACAACCGGTTTAGCAATTTATGATGGTACCCATCAGGAAATCGCATTGTTGCTAAATACATCACGTGAGGTAGTATCCCGATTGCTGAAAAAACTGGAGCACGACCGGCAAATCATTATTTCAAGGAATAAAATTGACTTTACGATGTTGATTTCATGAAAGAGTTGAATTCAACCTTCTAAATATTTTGCAAATTACTTTGATTTTTCTAACTTTTATTTAATTTTGGTAAGTAATTCCCGAAAACTATAATTCTAAACCTATTAGAATCTCCCAATGGTACCACTTACCAGCAATTAGTTTTCCGGAATAGTATCTTTTTCCGTTGTGTTGTCGCTAATTTCAATAATAAACTTAAATAGTTAATATGGAAAAGCCAATAAATGGATCAGACAAAAAACCTGGAAACAATGAACTGACACCTAAAGGGTTTAAGCCTGATCGAAGGAAATTTGTAGGGACAGTTGCAACAGCAGCAGCCGCATTAACGATTGTTCCACGTCATGTTTTGGGAGGAAATGGATTCGTTGCCCCGAGCGACAAAACAACACTCGCCTACATAGGGGTAGGAACCCAGGGACTCCGGGAATTGCTTCCTCTTCTTGATATTCCTGAACTACAAATCATTGCGGTGTGTGATCCACAAAAAGCAGCTACAGGCTATCTCGATTGGGGAAAAGACGGGCTCCGAAATGAGATCCGGGAAAAACTTAAAAATCCCGGATGGAAATCAGGCGGCGATGATACAATTCCGGGAGGACGCGACAATGGAAAGGCAATTATTGATGAATACTATCAAAAATTCCGTCCGGATCAAAAACTCAATGGATGTAATGCTTATGCTGATTTCAGGGAACTTTTCGAAAAAGAGAAAGACCTTGATGCCGTAAAAGTGATGACACCCGATCATCTTCACGGACTTATTGCTACTGCAGCGATCAAAAAAGGAAAACATATATCCATTCACAAACCGTTATCAAACAGGTTGCACGAAGGAAAAAAAGTAATTGATCTTGCACGAAATAATCCCAATGTTACGACCCATCTGATTCCATGGGATTACAATGGTTCGATGGAAAAGGTAATGAAGTGGATTAGTGAAGGGAAAATCGGAACGCTCAAAGAGGTGCACAATTGGTCGAACCGTCCGGTATGGCCGCAATATCCCACCTTGCCTTCTGATACCCCGGCAGTACCCAAAGATTTCAATTGGGATTTATGGTTAGGGCCAGAGGCCAATCGCTCATATCATCCGTATTATACGAACATGGTTTTCAGGGGATGGTACGATTTCGGCGGAGGATCAATGGCCGACATGGGGCATTACAGCCTTTGGACCGTTTTCAAAGCGCTCGAACTTGAGTCGCCTACTATCATTGAGCCAAATCTTAGCCATGTTTGTGGAATAAAAGACGCTACCGCATTCCAGGTAAAAAACGACTTCTCCTTCCCAATGGCTTGTTCTGTTCGGTTCAAATATCCGGCAAAAGGTTCCCGGCCTGCAGTTGATTTATGCTGGTATGACGGAGGCATGCGTCCACCCGTTCCGGAAGAATTATTCGAAGATAATAAAGAATTACCTGCCGAAGGGATGATGTTCGTCGGGGATAAAGGGAAAATACTCGCAGGATTTCATGTCGATAACCCGATGTTGATTCCTGAAAAGCGGATGAAAGGAATCGAGATAGAAATACCGAGTACAATAACAGACAAACCAACAGGATTTCAGCTTTTTATGAATGCTTGCCGAAATGGAAAACAATGCCCGGGAAGTTTCGCAGAAGCGATGCCGATTACTGAAGCTGTAAATCTCTATGCAGTAGCGTTAAGAGTTGGTCATCTTCTTAAATACGATGGATCCAATATGAAAATAACCAATATACCCGATGCCAACAAATACCTGTTGCGCGATTACCGTGCGGGCTGGAATCCCGACACTATTTAGATTTATTAAACTATTGAAAAAAAAAATATGATCGCATTAAACAGAAGGCAGTTTATCGAAAAAAGTATGCTGGGATTGGGCTCTGCAGCCCTTTTATCACATCTTCCATTGACCGGTCAAGCTGACATTGTAAGTTCACACGCCAAGCATCCGGTTGGATTTCAGGTCTATACCATCCGGGAAATGTTAGTGAAGGATTTTCCAGGGACATTAAAAATGATGGCAAAATTAGGTTATCAAGGAGTTGAAATGTGCTCTCCTCCCGGATATATTACTTCAGGATTTGAACCGCTTGTAAAAATGAAACCGGAAGAAATGCGCAAGATCATTACAAACGCAGGACTTAAATGCGAAAGTTCACATTTCACATTCGGCGAATTAAAGGATAATCTGGCAGAACGGATTGAATATTCTAAAAAGCTGGGATTAACTCAAATGATCTGCTCAAGTTTCTGGCTTCCCAAAGAAGCTACGATGAGTGACTGGTTAAAAGCCTGTGACCAGTTGAATGAAATTGGAATGAAGACCAAACAAGCCGGACTTCAGATGGGATTTCACAATCATCATATGGAATTCGAAAAGATTGATGGAGTGTTGATTTACGATACCTTACTAAAACAATTTGACCCATCATTGATCAAAATGCAATTTCAGGTGGCAGTAATTAGCATCGGATACAAGGCTTCCGACTATTTCTTAAAGTACCCCGGAAGATTTATCTCGGCACATCTGGCGGACTGGTCTTCAGTCGAAAACAAACAAGTTCCTGTAGGTAAAGGAATTGTAGACTGGGGAGAGTTTTACAATGCAGCCGAAATAGGTGGTGTAAAGAATTTCTATGTAGAGATGGATATGGATAAATTCAAAGAGAGTGTCGAAAATATTCAGGCTATGTAAAAGAAATGAACTTAAATAAAAACAAAAAAGCCGGTTATGTGACTAAAGTTACTGACCGGCTTTATTCGTTTCTGTTTATTTGTACTTTAAAAAATAATATCATGAAGGAAAAACTTATAAAATATCGCTTCAAAATACTGTTTGTCATCTTAGGCGGAATCGCAGGATTCCTTTACTGGCGATTTGTGGGCTGCACAACCGGGACTTGCCCGATCACGTCGAACTGGTATGCAAGTGTCCCCTATGGGATGTTGTTTGGATGGTTGATCAGCGATTTAGTCCAACCCAATAAAAAAATTGAAATAAAAGATGAGAATCAATAAATTAGCTACTTCATTGGTGATTCTGGCATTATCAACAATTTATTCATGCGGTTCAGGAGTTAAAGGAAATAACAGTTTTGCAACCGGAAACGAACTTAAAATAGTCAACGATATGGGAAGTTTTAATGAAATAATTAATAGCGATACCCCGGTTTTGGTCGATTTTTATGCCGATTGGTGTGCTCCATGCAAAATGATGGCTCCGATTTTACATCAGGTGTCCAAAGATATGGAAGGAAAAGTGAAGGTAATCAAAGTCGATGTCGACAAAAATGAAGATGCGGCGCGCAAGTATCAGATTCGCAGCATTCCTACAATGATTTTGTTTAAAAATGGGAAAGCAGTCTGGCAAGGTGTTGGTGTTATGCAGGCTGACCAGATAAAGGCGATTATTCTGAAGAATGGCTAGGAAAATTCATCATAAGATTTCAATGACATATTGCGTTGGAGATATCGAGACACTTGCAGCTCGCAACTGGCAGCTCGCAATTCGCTTTCAATCAAACCGGATATTGGATTGTTGAGCGTCTTTAGAATTGTCAGTTGCCAGAAGTCATCTCCAACTGCACCTTAATGAACCATATCAAGCCTTAAAATATTCTGAGTGCCGGGAGTAATTTTGTAACGATCATCAAGGCGATGACCGATAATCCAAACAACCTGTTCTCCGTTAGCAAGAATCCAGACATTTTCTTTTTCAAGAAGACTTAACTTCGAATCGATGAAAAAATCGCTTATCTTTTTAAATCCATTCATTCCCAATGGTTTAAAATAATCACCTTGCTGCCACCTTCTGATCTGTAACGGGAATTGAAGATGATCGCGATCGATGCATGCCACATACCGTGAATCAGGGATTTTAAATTTGTCTTTCTTTTCAGAAACCGATATTTTGAGGTGAACAGGGAAAATAAGCTCCTTCATCCCCTCTTCGAGGTAGAAATGCTTCGTGTTTTCAGGTTTAAGCGGTGAAAGAATAAGCGACTCACGGTCACGGACTAACCGATGGCTAGGCGAGACAAACTGTTTGCCCGGAATGCCTTCAAGCGACGCCACTATATCACCAACAACGACACTGTTGAAACCGAATGATTTCAGAAACTCGAAAAGGTATGTTGGCAATGGATCAAGCAATTTAAGTTCGGCAATTGAAATCAGGTAATCAGTTCCTTTCCGGATAGCAACCCGCTCCCAGGTCAGTTGAATCGCCCGATCGCAGATTTTTGAGACATCTTCCAGATAGCCCATCGTCCTGATCAATCCTTCGCGAAATGAGGGATTAAGTGTCTCCATAACAGGTAATAACGTATGCCGTATTTTATTTCTTTGGTAATCGAGACTTTGATTGGATGAATCCTCGCGGAAATCGAGAAAGTTTTCGTGGCGATACTTTTCAATTTCAACGCGCGAAGCAAATAATAACGGACGCACAATTTTGCCATTCACGGGGCGCATCCCTGTCAATCCGGTTAAGCCTGTTCCTCGTGCAAGGTTAAGGAAGAATGTCTCAAGCTGATCGTCGCGGTGATGTGCAACTGCAATGCAATCAAAATGATGCGTTGCCCGGATCATTTCAAACCATTGGTACCGCAAATCGCGGGCAGCCATCTCGATAGAAATTTTATTCTCCTGTGCATATTCAGCTGTAGCGAAGGATGTTTTAAAAATTGGAGCATCATATTTTCTAGCCAAATCACTCACGAGGTGTTCATCCCCATCCGATTCAGTTCCCCTTAACCGGAAATTGCAATGCGCGATGGCAACCGAGAATCCGGCTTTATCAAGCAGATCGAGCAAAACCACCGAATCAATGCCACCGCTCACTCCAACAAGAATGGTATCCGCCTGGTTAAAAAGGTGATTTTCATTAATATATTTGATGAATCGCTGGATCATATGAATATTGGTCAAACTTTATCAGGTTAATTCTTAAAGTTGCCTATTCCCTTTCAATAATCCAATCTTTTCGACGATTTTAACAATTACCTCACATGCTTTTGCCATGGAAGGAGTTGGAATGTATTCAAATTTCCCGTGAAAGTTATGTCCTCCCTCGAAGATATTCGGACATGGAAGTCCCATGTATGACAGACGTGCGCCATCTGTTCCGCCACGTATTGGAACAATTTTTGGGGGAATACCCGATTCACAGATTGCTTCCTCAGCGATATTAACAATATATTTAACAGGTTCAATCTTTTCGCGCATATTGAAATACTGATCATTCAGTGCAAGCTCAACTGTTCCTTCACCAAACTTAGCATTAATCTGTTTGACAACTTCTTGCAATGTTAGTTTTCGATCATTAATCCCTTCGCGTGAAAAATCACGCAGAATGAACTCTATCTCTGCTTCTTCAACTGATCCATTTAGACGCACAACATGGTAAAATCCTTCGTATCCATCGGTATGTTCGGGAACTTCATTCGCGGGAAGCATTGCTATTAATTGATTGGCAATCAATAGCGCATTTTTCATTTTTCCTTTTGCATATCCTGGATGAACACTGGAACCATGAATAACGATTTTAGCACCTGCCGCATTGAAATTCTCATATTCCAGTTCTCCAAGTTCGCCTCCATCAATCGTATAAGCAAAGTCAGCGCCAAATTTCTCAATATTAAAATGGTCAGCACCTTCACCAATCTCCTCATCGGGAGTAAATGCGATTTTTATCTTTCCATGCTTTATAGTAGTATGATTTACCAGGTATTCCATGGAAGTGATGATTTCAGCAATGCCAGCTTTATCATCTGCACCCAGAAGTGTTTTTCCATCTGTTACAATCAGTCGCTGACCAACATAACAGTTCAATTCCGGGAAAACGGCGGGTGAAAGCACAATATTTTTAACTTCATCTAAAATGATATCACCACCTGGATAATTTTCGACGATACGCGGTGAAACATTCGCTCCGGTGAAGTCGGGACTTGTGTCCATATGTGCAATAAAACCAACTACTGGAGTCTTATGCTCATTATTTGCCGGAAGTGTGGCATAAACATAGCCAAACTCGTCGACTATAACATCCTGTAATCCAATATATTTTAATTCATCAGCCAACGCTCCTGCAAATTCAATTTGCCCTATCGTGCTCGGTGTAGCGCCACTCGTTGCATCCGAACAAGTATTAAACCTGACATACCTCAGGAAGCGTTCAACTACTTTATTTTCCATGTTCTTCTGATTTTAAAATAATCGTCCTTCAAATTGATTTTCAAAACAATAACAAATGGTGAAACCTTTCTGTTCAAAACGCCAGTTTTCCGCAATACATCGAACCACACGCTTCAACAGAAAAACTTCACCATTACCGGGGGAATTCCAACTCCCTTTATACATTCTTATCTCTTAGTATGCCAAAGCAAAAATCACCCTGCGATGCGAAGGTTTACCAGTTACCATACATATGCCCTCTTCTTCGGGTGCATCGAAAGGGATACAACGAATGGTCGCTTTGGTTTCTTCCTTAATTTTTATCTCGGTTTCAGTTGTCCCATCCCAGTGAGCAAGGAAGAATCCGCCTTTGGTATTTAGCAGTTCCTTAAATTCGTCATACGAATCAACTTTCGTTGTATTCTCTGCCCTGAATTTAAATGCTTTATCGTAAATGTTTTTTTGAATGGCATCAAGTAGTTCTTCAACCACCTGATCAATGTTTTCAATCTTTTCGACCGATTTCTCCAAAGTATCGCGGCGTGCAACTTCAATGGAGCCATTTTCGAGGTCACGCGGACCAATAGCCAAACGAACCGGAACTCCTTTCAATTCATACTCGGCAAATTTCCAACCCGGACGTTGCGTATCGCGGTTGTCGTATTTAACACTGATACCACGAGCCTTTAATTTAACCATGATCTCATTAACTTTCACCGAAATTTCAGCCAATTGATCCATGTTTTTATAAATGGGAACGATAACAACCTGGTAAGGAGCTAATTTTGGAGGAAGCACAAGACCGTTGTTATCTGAATGTGCCATAATCAATGCACCGATCAGACGTGTGGAGGCTCCCCATGAGGTTGCCCAAACATAGTCAAGCTTGCCGTCGCGGTTGGTAAATTGAACATCGAACGCTTTGGCAAAGTTTTGTCCCAAAAAGTGCGAAGTTCCCGATTGCAATGCCTTACCATCCTGCATCAATGCCTCGATGGTGTAAGTCTCGATCGCACCTGCGAACCGCTCGTTAGCCGACTTGGCGCCTTTAATCACAGGCATTGCCATAAAATCTTCGGCAAAACTGGCATATACGTTAATCATCTGATCAGTTTCCGCAAGCGCTTCCTGGCTTGTTTCGTGTGCTGTATGCCCTTCCTGCCAAAGGAATTCAGTAGTACGCAGAAACATACGGGTACGCATTTCCCAGCGCACGACGTTCGCCCACTGATTACAAAGAATCGGCAAATCACGGTAAGACTGAATCCAGTTTTTATAGGTGCTCCATATAATTGTTTCGGATGTGGGGCGAATAATCAGCTCTTCTTCGAGTTTTGCATCAGGATCGACCACGACACCTTTCCCGTCGGGATCGTTCTTGAGCCTGTAATGAGTAACGACCGCGCACTCTTTGGCAAATCCCTCAACATGAGCAGCCTCTTTCGAGAAGAATGATTTGGGAATAAAAAGCGGAAAATAGGCATTTACGTGACCTGTTTCCTTAAACATTTTATCAAGCTGCGCCTGCATTTTTTCCCAGATTGCATATCCATAAGGTTTGATTACCATACAGCCACGAACTGCTGAACTTTCAGCCAGATCTGCTTTTGCAACCAAATCGTTGTACCATTGAGAATAATTTTCTTCTTTTGATGTGAGAACTTTTGCCATTACTGATGTTTTGGTATAATTATTGCATTTAAACTGACAATTCAAGGTCACAAAATAACGAAAACTTAAGGAATTTTTTAATATAAAGGAGAACAAATCATGAAAACAAATGTCAAACTGCTCTCAGCCATAGCACTTCTAGCAAGTGCCTGTACAACAGGATCTATGGTCACTTCAAGTAGTTATTCCGACGATGTTTACTTTACACCGGGCGATAATCCTCCAGTGGTAGTCAACTCTTCACCCTCCAGTGCACGGCAGGTTAAGCGACCGGCCACGATCACCGAATCGCGTCAGGAGGAGGCAGGGAAGATCGTTGATAATTACCAGAATAAAGAAGGTGATCTTGATTCAACGAACTATGTTTACAATGATTCCGACACAACTTTCGAATCGGATGATGAGGCATTATACCTTATCAACAATTACAACAATCCGGAGGAGATCAGCTATACAACCCGTATCCGAACCTTCTATAATCCTTATGCCTATGATCCTTATTGGGATACTTGCTATTCTCCTGGCTGGGGTTTTAGTTGGGGCATGGGTTATGGTGCAGGCTTTGGCTATGGATATGGTGGTGGTTATTATGACAACTGGTTTAATCCCTATTATGGTGGCTGGTACTATCAAGGGTCTGCCTTTGGCGGATACTATGGCTGGGGTTACCCCTTTTATGGAGGCTATTACGGTGGAGGATACTATGGTGGCGGATATTATGGAGGCGTAACGGACAACCGCGAACGTTTTTACGGAAGACAAAATACAAATGGATCTGGCAGATCGAATGCTGTGAGATATAGCGGTGGCAGAGGTTCTTTAGGATCGTCTTCATCGGCTGTAAATACAGGTGGACGTGGTCAAATTGGGACATCGGGTAATTCCGGCAGATCATCCAATACCATAAACAACGGTGGAAACATTACAAACGGCCGTCAGTCATCCGGAACAATGGGAACAGGTTCAACACGGCAGGCCGGAACAAGGTACACGGTTGATCCGAATGTAACAAGAAGTGCAAGAACAAATTCGCAAGGTCAGGCAGGAACCAGAAATACCGAAACAATTACCAATTTGCGCAGGGGTCAGACCTCAAACCAACAAGGCGTGAGCAATCAAAGTAGTCAATCTGCAAGGCAAGGTTCATCAGGCTATACACCAACTTATTCAAGGCCAAGAACAAATACACAGGCGACCTATAATAATGGTTCAACCCGTCAATACTCAAGGCCACAATCTTCAGGTTCAGGTTATTCCGGAAGTAATCAACAAGGTAGCCGATATTCAAGACCTCAGTCTCAGAGTTCTTCGGGTTCAGTAAATTCAAACTCAGGCAGACAATCATCAAGCAGTTCTTATCAGCGGGGTTCAAGCAGCAGTTCATCAGGCAGCGCGACGAGAAGCAGCAGTCCTTCAACTTACTCTGCACCTTCAAGAAGTAGTTCATCCGAATACTCAGCACCTGCAAGAAGCAGTTCCTCAGGTAGCTATTCAGGAGGATCATCATCAGGTGGTGGAAGCAGTAGCGGAAGCAGCAGTGGCGGAGGATCGGGACGCAGACATTAATTAATTGCGTTTTCACGAAATAATCAAAATAGACTTTAAAATAATTGATTCAGGAACTCTCTCCGATTCATCGGGGCGAGTTCCACCCAACCTTTAAAAAATTATTACAGATGAAAAAGTTAATACTAACCCTATTTGCGACAGCAGGATTAATGAGCCTTTCATTTGGCCAGTATGTTGATCAGGCTTTAATGTTTTCGCAACAGAATTACGGATCAACTGCCCGTTCAAAAGCAATGGGAAATGCTTTTGGAGCAATTGGAGGTGATTTTTCTTCTCTAAGTATCAATCCTGCCGGCATCGGTGTTTATCTCCGGTCCGAAGTAACAGGGACATTGAATATCGTTGATACTAAAAGTACGGAATCAACTTACCAGGGGCAAATCACCGACGACAGGAGCAATAATTTCAATTTCCGCAACTTTGGTTATGTGCTTGCTACACCAGTTAATGGCGGCGGTTCCGGCTTGGTTTCATTTAATTTTGGAATCGGATTCAACAAACTTAATAGTTTTAATCAAAGCATTTCTGTTGGGAAAAATGGTTCACCTCATTCCAGGATGGATGCTTTTGCCGAAAATACAAACGGAATCAACAGTACGAACCTTCTGGACGAAAACTCTCCTTATAACAACCCAGGTATTCCATCGGAAAGTAAATTGGCATGGGAAAATTACCTGATTGATGTAGCAAACCCTGGTACGGATGGTATGGGAAATCAATATCAATCAATACTGTTTCAAAATGAACTGGTTAACCAGAACATGACAGTTAACAAAGAGGGATTTCTCAACGAATATGTAGCCACCTTTGGTGCCAATTTCAATCATCAGTTATATGTTGGCGCCACCCTTGGTATGCAGGATCTTTATTACAACGAATCAAAAAGTTACGCTGAGGATGGAGAATTCGGGCGGTTCGATTATTACAACAGCGCCCGTACAAGAGGTTTTGGTTATAACCTCAAACTTGGAGTGATCTACAGACCTGTACCTGCATTAAGACTTGGTGCGGCAATTCATACCCCTACCCTCTATGATTTGAAAGAGGAATACAGTTCAACTATGACTTCGAATTTACAAAATGTAAGCGTAGATGCAAACGGGCCACATAGTGCACAAACTCCGGTTGGAGATTACGGCTATAAAATGGAATCCCCTATGAGAGCCATTGGAAGTATTGCTTATCAGTTCGGGAAAAAAGGAATGATCTCATTTGATTATGAATATGTTGACTATGCCAAAATGAAACTCAGAAACGGAGGCGATGGTTATAATTTTTCTACAGAGAACACTGATATTAAAACCATCTACCAATCAGTTGGTAATCTTCGGTTTGGTGGCGAATACAAAGCAACAGATGCTGTTAGTCTTAGAGCCGGTTATGAATTATTCGGTAATCCTTATAAATCAGTCGTAAATAATATTTCTCAGCCTAACAAGGATTTTAGTTATAACACGATAAATGCCGGTATCGGATATCGCATTAACAATGTTTCGCTTGATGTTTCGTACAGTTTGGGGACTAAAACGGATTACAACTATATCTATCAGTTGAATCAGGTAGTTGTTGAACCAGTTAAGTATAATATGAAAAACAGCGAAGTTGTGTTTACTTTGGGAATAAAACTCTGAAATACAAATTAATATATTGCAAAAAGAGAGGTCGGTTCGATCTCTCTTTTTTTTGACCATACACCCTACAGCAGGTTAGAAAACCACCCGGTCCATATAATTGCTTTCCTGATTGTCGGAAAAGCCTTCTCTTTACTTCAGAAGCTGCCATGTTGATTTCCTCATTGACCTGCTGATCGGAAGGTCGTCCCCTTTAATATTAATGCCGTCCTGTTGACCGGAATGGCCTTCGGATTAACAATTAACCTTTCTGAATTAAGTTTTTACATGGACGGATCAGGTATTAATATAGACGGATCAGATTTTAATATAAGCGGATCAGGTTTGAGATAATACGGATTAAGTTTAAACTTATACAGATCAGACTCGTCATCTTCCTGTTGAAAACGACAGAAAACTGAAGTTATAGGATAATGAAATTTCTTACATTGATTCAAAACCAACCTGCAGTACAGTTCTCATATAATACAAGACACCCGGGAACTTCAACAAATGAAGTTCCCGGGTGTCAGAATGTATTAAAATAAGGTCTTTCTGTTTTCTAAAAAGAATATCCTAAAGTATCATTCCTGCGCCCACTACATTATTGGTCGCTTCGTCAATCAGGATCAGACTTCCCGTGTCGCGGTTTTTCTTGTACGGGTCGAAAAACAATGGCTTGGTTGTTTTAATCGTGATTTGCGCAATCTCGTTTAATCCGACACTCAAATCATCGTGAATCTCCTCTGTTGTATTGATATTCACCTTGTATTTCACTTCGGTAACGATGCAACGTAACTCGTTCGAATTGTGCTTCAACTGGTATTTCCCCCTTAAAACAAGCGGTTTTTCGCTGAGCCAGCAAACCATCAGATTGATCTCCTGCGATTGTTGTGGCTGATTGATTGCATCCACAATCATTGATCCACGGCTCACATCAATTTCATCTGTAAGTCTTAAGGTTACAGATTGTGGCGGGAAAGCATATTCAAGACTTTCGCCGGCAAAATCAATCGCCTCAACGGTTGTCTTTTGGCCACCCGGTAAAACAACGACCTCCTGCCCTACCCTGAAAACGCCACTTGCAACCCGGCCGGCATAGCCTCGGTAATCGTGGTATTCGTCTGATATCGGTCGAATAACGTACTGTACAGGGAAACGAGGATCATTCAGGTTCCAATCTTCTCCAACAGGTAATGCTTCGAGCAGTCCAAGGAAAGTTAACCCGGTATACCAGGGCATATTCGTCGATTCATCCACTACGTTATCGCCCAGTTTGGCACTGATCGGTAAAAAATGGAGATCCTGGTTACCCAATCTTCCGGCAACCTGAATGAAATCGGCTTTAATCCGTTCAAAAACTTCCTGGCTAAAATCAACCAGGTCCATCTTATTCACACAAACGAGTACGTGCGGAATATTCAGTAAGGCAGCAATATAAGCATGACGACGGGTCTGCTCAATCACACCATTTCGGGCATCAATCAGGATTACCGCAGCGTTGGAGGTTGATGCCCCCGTGACCATGTTACGCGTGTATTGAATATGCCCCGGTGTATCGGCAATAATAAATTTTCGCTTGGGAGTTGCAAAATAGCGGTAAGCCACATCTATTGTAATTCCCTGCTCACGTTCGGCACGCAATCCGTCGGTTAGCAGCGCCAGGTTAACTTCCTCGCCTCCGCGACTGATACTGGCTTGCTCCAACGCCTCCATCTGATCTTCAAAGATGGCTTTACTATCATATAATAACCTGCCAATCAATGTACTTTTACCATCATCAACACTACCTGCAGTTGTAAACCGCAGTAATTCCATATCGAGATATCCGTGATCTTTTCCAGACATAATTTACTTTGTAAAATTAAAAATACCCTTCGCGTTTCCGATCTTCCATTGCAGCTTCCGAACGTTTATCGTCGGCCCTGCCGCCACGTTCTGTAACACGACTCGCGGCAACTTCCTGAATGATTTCTTCGAGTGTATCAGCCTTTGAAAGGGTTACGCCTGTACAGGTTATATCACCAATCGTACGGCAACGAACATCCCTGACCTCCGCCTTTTCATTGGTTTTCAGTTGCATAAAAGGTGCACAAGCCATCCACGCACCATCGCGGCAAAAAACTTCGCGTTTATGGGTAAAATACAAACTTGGCATCTCGATGTTCTCCATCAAAATATATTGCCACACATCCATTTCGGTCCAGTTACTGATCGGGAAAACGCGGAAATGTTCGCCCATGTGTTTTGCTCCGCAGAACAGGTTCCAAAGTTCCGGACGTTGATTTTTGGGATCCCATTGTCCAAACTCATCACGATGTGAGAAAAACCGCTCCTTGGCCCTTGCTTTCTCCTCGTCGCGACGACCACCGCCCATCGCGCAATCAAACTTCATCTCTTCGATGGCATCCAGCAGCGTAACGGTTTGAAGGACATTCCGGCTTGCATTTAGTCCTTTCTCTTCAACAGCCCGTCCATTATCGATTGAATCCTGAACATACTTGACAATGAGTCGTGTACCCGTCTTTTCAGCAAGATCATCCCGGTATTTAATTGTCTCTTCAAAGTTGTGACCCGTATCGATGTGCATCAATGGAAACGGAACTTTTAAAGGATGAAATGCTTTCCGTGCAAGGTGAAACATCACAATTGAATCCTTTCCTCCCGAAAAAAGCATCACAGGTTTCTCGAACTGGGCAACAACTTCGCGTATTACAAAGATTGACTCTGATTCAAGTTCCCGTAAATGATTTATTTTATAGTGCTCCATATCAAATGATTTCTCAATTTTTTTAATTCTCTTCCTGATTCAGAAACTTATTTTCGGTCTCCGATTAGACAGGGCACAAAAATAGTCAATCCGATGACATATTCGGCCATCAGATTGACTACAATATGGGTAGTATTAGTGCGTAATTTTAAAAGCAGGAGTCGGAAGACAGGACTTGTATGCAAAGTAATATTAGCGAATTTAATACGAAAAGGGAGTGCCTTTTCTCTACTGCATCCTATTTTTCCAGTGTTAGAACCATGTATGAATGAGGTTTCAATTCCAGATTAAGTACCGATTTGATCACCGGAGGTTGGCGCCTACTCTGAAAGTATTCTTTCTTTTCACCTGAAATTTCTTGTCCTGAAACCAGATTTTTTGCTTTTGAAAATCCATCGGCCAACCGAAGTTTTACTTGCCGAGTTTCGTTTGAAAACGACTCAACAATTACCGTATTATTATCGTAAACAAACAAGCTAGTGTAACCGGGGCCTTCGAGTAAGGCTGGCATATTGGGAGTCAGTATTTCTTTTATTTTCGTTAGAACCTCAACAGGGAGTTGATACAAGTCTATCACATTGTCGGGAATCGTAAGCACATAAAATTTTCCTTTTGCATAATCGCCCCTGTGAACAATTGGCCAACCATTTGTGGCGTTAAAAGCTGAAACGACTTCCCACGAGTCATTTGTAATATACTTGATTTGAGGGATGATCATTTCGCGTTCAGAATAAACGTGGGGTCCCCATCCGGCAACAAATTCTTTCACAGAGGCTTTTGCATCTGTTACACGAAGTTCAACAATATCACTTAATCCTTTATCCTGCATTGCATTTAGGAAACCGGAAGTGACCATGATATCTTTCCCTGCGAGTAATTGTTTTTTAATTTTTGAAACAATCAACGGATCTGATTTGGCTTGTTCTGTCAGAAAAATAATCGGTTCGTTCTCCGGAAATTGTGGAACAATATCCATCGGAACGCCAATCATTCCCATGTAATTTTGTAGAAACTCCTCTCCCGTCGAATGGAATGGTTTGTAGCTTTTCACACCCATAGGTTTACCGAGCTGACCCAAAAACCGATCAATTGTTTCGAAAGTGTAACCGGCCGCACGTGCTATGGTTGTAGGAGAAACCATTTTGCCGGTTTTATCGGCAACAGGTTTCATCATTTCGTCGTAATTGAAACTTGTCGTTCCAAGATCTTGCCATGCAGCACGATCGGTTTTCTGAAAAGGGCGCTGTAACTGCCGTATATCAAAAAGAGTGATTTCCGGAGCCTTGGCAAACATGGTCAGCCACAGTTGCTCCGCATAACGGTCCATAACTGTCATGCCACCAGTATCAACCCAACCACCACCGTTTTTACCCGGTTTCAGGTTATCGAAGTACCTGAAAATTAAATAGCCTAAATAGGATTGAAGATGCTGATTGCTTGATGGATCTCGCGTTTCTGTACCGGTGTAAATACCATCAAATAGTTGGGGTTCGGTTTCCAGATTAAACCCGCAACCCTGAAAATGATCGTACCAGTTTGGGTATTTAATCACTACTTTAATTTTCGGATTCACAGCCTTTGCCGGGTCGAGTATCAGTTCCTTCGCCGCTTTTGTCATAAGTTCCAACCGATAGTCTGTCCAGCTTCTATCGCCTTTTGCCTTGATGCACAAATTGCATTTGCAATCGGTAAAGAAGAAATCGTCCAGAATCAGTTCGTCAAAATTCCGGGCGGTAAACTCGACTATTTCCTTAATTTTCTTGCGATGCTCCGGATTCGTGTAGCAGAAAGTTTCGAAATTATTGCTTTCGTTCACAGTTAAGGTGATTCCCCCGGATGTTTCAATTCCACGACTTTCGAAGAACTTCTTAGCCTTCAATAAGGTAGCTTCATCAACAACCAACAAATCACGGTGAGTCTCAAGATAAATCTTATCAACCTTGACTTGTCGCGATACCTCATCCCAGATTGGTTCAATCCAGTTATTATCGCCCATTTTAGCAGTTTCGTAGGCCCTCGAATAGACAGCAACCTTGAAATTTTTGTAATGATCACCCGCCTTTACCGAGATGATTACCGAGACAAGTAATAAGATTGACAAAAGGGTATTTTTAATTGTATTCATAACTAAAAAGAATGAAAGGATTTAAAAATGAAGATATGAAAGAATTATAACTAATTGCCAATAAAGCCAGCCAGTGCATAAACCAAAGCTCCTTGCCAGTTGATCGCGATTTCGTTGGTTGTGTAATCTTCCTGTTTGTCGTTCCAATTTGTTGCAGACCGGCCACCTCCAACGAGGTAACCCGGCCATGGCTCAACAATGCTATCAGATCCCGAACGGCGGTCGTGAGGATTCATTGGTGGTTGAATCCCCAGTCCAGTAACGAATGAACGATTGTAATTATTTCGGCCAAAGATATTTGCAATTGCATCCTGTGAAGTCTTAATGTATTTTTCGTCCGGCGAAATCAAATTCGCCACCTGCAGGTTCAACACTTGACGCGCGATGGTTCCATTGCAACCCCAGTAATACCGGATCAATGGACGTCCATAGACATCAGCCTCTGCATTTTTCGCAATTGAATTTGCAACCTCAATGCAATTATTTTGAATTGTTTTCAGAATTTCAGGATTCTTACCCGGTTTTTTAGACAACGCATATTCAAACATTCCAAGATTGGATACATCACTCCAATCCCAGTCTTCATCAATCTTAAAACTAAGGGCTTCAGCCTGAATTTCAAAATCTTTCAGAAAAGATGAATTACCTGTGGTTTCCCACATTTCGGCAGCAGCCCAAAGCCGATCATCTTTATCCGTGGTTTGGTAACCTCCGGTTTTAAATTCTCCTTGCATAAATCCCTTGTCTTCAAGATTATCTTTCAAAAACTGATAACTCAACTGTGCAGCTGCGAGGCATTTTTGAGAATAAGCCTTGTCAAAGGGTTCGAAATAGCGGGCAGCCTGGGCCATCATGGCTACGAAATCAGCAATAGCCGCTGAACTCCATTCGGTAAAATATCGTTTCTCCTTATCATCTTCGGGTTTACAGAAGGGTTCAAAGTTTTTTCGCGTTAGTTTGTGCGCCACCTTTCCCGTGCCATCAGTATATTGCATGGTTAGCAACCAATCGGTTTCCCATTTCAACTCTTTCAGAAAATCAGGATATCCTTTTGCGGTTTCGGGAAGGTCAAGTGGAAAATTTTTCAGATTGTTTTGAAACTGATCCCAGGCCATAAACATCATTCCGACAGTAATACCGGCATTTACCACATATTTACCATAGTCGCCGGCATCGTGCCATCCCTTGGTTCCATCACGGCGTTCGCCGGGTTTTCCCTGGAAATCTTCGAAACCATCTTCCATATGACATGCATCGTGTGCATAATGAATTCCATTGTGATCTCCTTCTACTGCCGTACCGCACCGCCAGAGATAAAAACCCCGCATGCTTGTATAAAATGCCTGGTTATAAACCTTGGGAGAAATCTCAAATTCAGTGGATTTAACACCACCAGGCAGTTCAAAATAGTACTTTCCATTTTTGATGATAGAAGAAAAATCGGCAACCGAAACATTTTGGTTCACATCTTTCTGGAAAACCGGACTTGATATTTTCCCTTTAAATACAACTTTTTGATTGGCAACCTGTTTTATTACAAAAGTTTCGGCTTTGCCAATAATAGAAGCTTTTTTAGACGAATGCGGCAGAAAGCCCAGTGAATTTAAATGAATGCTTTGATTCTGAGCAAATACAACAGAATAAATGAAGGCAAAAATGATTAGCAGGAATGTTCTCATCTGAAGGTAAATTAGTTAAATTTATGCTTTAAATGATTTCGTTTGCACCACCTGATTTCCAAATAAACCGATTAAATAATACAACGATGGATCACAAAAACATTTCGCAAGGTATTGAATCATCTCCGTTTATCCAAAAACATTCAACCCTGATTCGTATTTGGCATTGGGTTACCTTTTTGGTATTAACTGCTTCGATGATTACTGTTTTAATAAACGCAACGATGCTGAATCCAAGAGATAATATTGGATTGGTTCAGAATCAGTTGAAAGAAAAGGGTCTCACTGCTTCCGAAGAACAGGCATTTGCTGTATCGCATGAATATGAGGACAAAATGTGGAATGTCCATAAATGGCTCGGTTTCGGATTGGCATTTTTATTGGCAACGAGAGTCATGATTGAACTGGCTCAACCTGCAGAGGAAAAAATACGCGCGCGAATTAAAAATGCAGCGGGCTTGTATAAGCTAAATGACGGGAACAAAGTAGAATACAGGCACTATTTAAACGTAAAAAAGGTTTATACGTTATTCTATTTAATATTGTTGTTAATGGCTCTCACCGGTTTAGGTCTGGCTTTTGGCCGTGAGCTAGGTTTCACTCGTCCAATACACAATACAGTGAAAACGATTCATAGCATCCTGCAGTATTGTATGTATGCATTCGTTTTGCTCCATTTGATTGGTGTTGTTTTTGCCGAAAACACGAAGAATAAGGGAATCGTCTCCGGGATGATAAATGGCAACAAATCGTTGAAATAAAACGTTTTAAAACTCATATTTGATGCTGACTCAATTTAAAAATTATTCACTTCAGAAGTGGATTTTCCTGGTTCTTGTTGGATTTCTTTGCCCCGTTTTTTCTTTTGCTCAAGGATCTCCAAACATCGAAAACATAAAACTAAAATGGCTGGATATTGCATATGCGGCAACATCGCCTGCCCAAAAGCTTGATGTTTATTTACCTGAGGGCGATGGACCTTTTCCTGTAATACTTTCGATACACGGAGGTGCATTCAAAGGCGGAGATAAGCGCGATGGACAGTTGACACCCATGCTTGAAGGACTTAAAAGAGGATATGCTGTAGTTTCAATAAATTACCGGCTGAGTCCTGAAGCGATATTTCCGGCTCAGATATATGATGTTAAAGCAGCCGTTCGGTGGATCAGGGCAAATGCAAAGCAATATAAATTCAATCCGGATAAATTTGCTGCCTGGGGTGGCTCTGCCGGCGGAACTCCTGCAGCTTTAGTCGGGACTTCGGGAAATGTGAAAGAAATGGAAGACTTGACTCCAGGGAATCCAACACAATTAAGTCGCGTGCAGGCAGTTGTCGATTGGTTTGGACCAACTGATTTTCTGAAAATGGATGAACAGTTGAATGAAAGTAAGGTTAAAAATCCACAGGTACATTCTATACCTGATTCTCCTGAATCGGAATTGATCGGGAAAAACCTTGCGGATGCACCAGAACTCGTAAAAGCAGTGAATCCTGAAACTTATATTACACCGGATGATCCGCCGTTTTTAATTCAGCATGGTTTGATTGATCACCTGGTTCCTTATCAACAATCAGTCAATTTAGCCCAAAAGCTAGAGCTGGTTTTAGGTAAAGATAAAGTGACGCTCGAATTGTTTGAAAATAACGATCATGGAGGTCCGGCATTCAAAACAGCACAGAATATCTACAAAGTCTTTGCCTTTCTTGACCAATATTTAAAGCATTAATTTTTATCAATAATTTATAGAATCAATTATGAAAAAAACAACCTTGTTTTTCGGATGCATGATCTTAATGACTTGCTTTTCTTTTTGGAACGCCCAGGCACAGAAATCTGAGTACAAGCTGGCCAAAACCATTCAACTAACCAACGACGGAGGTTGGGATTACCTTACAGTTGATGAAGTAAATCAAAAATTGTTTGTTTCGCACAGCTCGCAGGTTAATGTTGTTGACCTTAAGACTGGTGAACAGATTGCTGTTATTCCTTCTACCGAAGGGGTACATGGCATTGCTATTGCCAACGATCTGAACAAGGCATTTATTTCCTGCGGAAAAGATTCATCGGTTACAGTAATTGATTTGAACACGTTCAAACTGATTGCAAAAGTAACGGGTACAGGTAAAAATCCTGATGCCATACTTTACGATCAGTTTTCGAAAAAAGTATTTACATTCAATGGCAGAAGCAGCAATTCGACTGTGATTGACGCGGTCACGTTAAAGATTACAGCAACAATTCCTCTTGCAGGAAAGCCCGAATTTTCACAGGCTGATGGCAATGGAAAGGTCTTTGTTAATATTGAAGATAAAAGCCTCATAACGATTATTAATTCGGTTACACTTAAAGTTGAAAAAGAATGGTCGATCGCACCCGGAGAAGAGCCATCAGGTCTGGCTTTGGATAATGTGAACCACCGTTTGTTTTCGGTTTGTGGTAATAAAATGATGGTAATTTCGGATGCAATCGCGGGGAAAGTCATTGCAAATGTGCCAATTGGTGATGGTTGCGATGGTGTGGCTTTCGATCCTGCCACCAAAAGCATTTTTGCCTCAAACGGCGAAGGGAAAATGACGGTTGTTCAACAAGTCAATGCCGATCAATATAAAGTTGTGGAAAACTTTCCGACACTACAAGGAGCAAGAACAATCACAGTTAATAAAACGACTCATCATATCTACCTGCCAACAGCAGAATTATTACCAGGTGAAGGCAGAAGGCAGTCAAAACCAAACACATTTAAAGTGCTGGATATAGAACAAGTAAAATAACAGATCCTATTAGTCTGACATAGAATCGGATTCTTACAGAATTCCTAAGAAAGCATCCATAAATTCAATTGATTTCGTGGGTGCTTTCTTTTGTGCTTTACTTGCTGACTTTCATGCTTTATCTTCTTACATTGACCCTTCGAAACATTTACCTATTTACATACGTTTAGAAACAGATCAGCACCGCCTCGGTATAGGATATCTGAAAAGAAAAAATTGAAATTACAACCTGCAAAGAGGCATTTTATTCATATTATCGTCTTTATAAACAATCATTTATAAATAACTGAATGAAAAAGATAATCCTAATTACGTTGAGTATTTTTTTTCTGATATCAAATACGCATGCTCAAACCAAGCTAAAAGCAAAACCTTCACCTCAATCAGAGATGGATAAAATGATGGAAGATGCCACAAAGGGCATGAGTGTTGAAGAAAAGGCGCAGATGAACGAAATGATGAAAGGAGTGATGCCGGACATGACTCAACCACATATGGGAATTGCAGTTTACCCGGAGTTTACCAGCAACAAGCAACTTGTACCTAAAAAAGATATGGCTAGGATAAATTCTATTCCCAAGAAAAATTTATCTCAGGCTGACATGAGTGGTTATGCTACAAATCTGTATAATAAGCTTTTGACTAAAGGCGATGCTGCTGAAATGGCGATGGTAAAAAAAATAATTGCTCAATCACCAAAAGCAAATGACATTGGCAGAGCAGCTATTTTGTGCATGGAGCAGGGGCATCCACAAGCAGCCATGGCATTAAGCATGAAAGCTGTAATAGCAGATCCTTCTAATCCTAACTGGCAAAACAATATGGCTTCGATACTAACACAATATGGATATCCGGAACAGGCAGTCCCTGTACTTCAAAAACTTCGGAATGAGTTCCCTTCAAATAGTACTGTGATGAATAACCTTGCCCAGGCATGGTTTGGGCTTGGCGATATGGATAGTACCAAAACCATTATCAGAATTGCCGGAAGACTTAACCCTTATCACCCTGAGGCAGAAGAAACTGAAGGAGTTGTTGATGAAACAAGTGGGGACCCGGTTAAAGCAACAGAAGAGTATGTTGAATCCATGGAAAATTCGATTAATCCATTTACGGAACAACTGATAAAAAACAATGACGGGCAAAATAAATTAGACAACCTAGATTTTGAAAAATTAAAACACAACATCACCATTTATGAATATTTCAAGAAGGATTGGATTGAAATCCCAAAACTATCCGACAAAGTTTCAGGATTTGACGACGACATGAAGATAAAAAATGGGTATCAGAAAATGTTTGAAGATTTAGAGTCAAAAATTGATAAGTTGAATGAGGCTGCTCAGGATGACCTCAGTACATTGGCTGATAAAGACTCAGCTTCCTTTATTCAAACGATGATGGGTGAGGCAATGAAAGGATTAAATGTAATGACTAAACCGGCGATTATTGTCCAAAATGTTCTGCAATCATATCTCTTTAAGTGGCAAAAGGATTATGTAAAAGAAAATTCTGAATTAATGGAAAAAATCAATGACGCTCAAACCGAAATAACCAAATCAGGCCAGGACGACAAATGTGTGGATATGGATCAGAAAAACAATGCATTTTTAGACTTTGCCAACCCATTAATAAGAGAATTTCATGCAAGAAAAATAGAAGAGTTCAGATGGTGGTTAAACGCATACTGTACCTGGACATGGTATATAGGAGGGAATCCAAAAAATAGTGTAATGATACAATGTCTTTCCTGGACAGCAGCATTCGAAAAAATGAATCAGGATGCAATTGATGACCAAAGAGCTGAGTTTCCTTCATGTGTAGGTTACAATGCGGATGGCTTTACAACAATACTAACTCCAGAAATCCCTAATTTTAGTTGTCCTACCATAGTTAAATTTCCAATGGGGTCCGACTTGCAGAATCTGAGCAGCACCACTAAAAATTTCGATAATAATAAGAATGAAGTAAAAACAGCTGAGAATCCGGTCCCAAATCATACTATAGCTTATGGAGCCGATCAGAATTCAATTGCAGAGCCAGGTCCGGATCCATTTTTTAAAACAGCAAATGGGAGTATAACTCCTGGCATTTCTGAGCCAGGCAATTCTCCGGGAGAACAATTGCTCGATATCTTAACAAATGGGCCACAAACAGAAGCAGGAATTTCAATGAATGCAAGTTCACCGGGAAACGGAGCTAATAGTTCTGGCAACAATGCTCAGGCAGCCTCAGCGGGCTCAAAAAGTTTAGACGCAATGAATCAACAAATTACTGATTTTTGGAGCAACTATGCCAGAAATAAAATAGCAAATCAAAAACAAATAGCTGCATCAGAAAAAGAGATGAGCGATTTTTGGGCAAATTATACAAAAAATAAAATTGAAAAATACAAGATTGATTCTCAGGTAAGCAAGGAAACTACTGACTTCTTCACTAATTACGCAAAAAACAGAGCAGCCCAGTCAAAAGCATTAAAAGAAGCCGAAGAAAAAAGAAATACTGAGTGGTTCAAAGAATTACTCAAGAGTAAAATTGAATATTCAAAAACGGATGAATATAAGAGAGTTATGGAAGAGGCAACGACCGTAAAAATTAATAAGCTTCAACAAAGTAAAAGAATGCAGGAACTATTACGGAAATTCATGACTTCAGATTGCAGCGAAATAAAAACTACCGATCAGAATAAGCTTGACAAATATTTAAAAGATTTGCAAGCAGCTGGCGATAATGATGTTGCTTATGATATTAAAACAAATGGCCTGCAACCCAGCATTAGTAGCGGAATTCAGGCACCTGGTACATTTGCACCGATAAATGGATTATTCAAATAATAAATATTTAATATGAAAATCTTCACATTAATTTGCGCCATTTTTTACGGCCTTACAGCATCAGCCCAGGATTGCACCGAGGAATTACTGCTTCAAAAACCCGGCACCTGGAAAACAGGCATTCAGGGATCGATTAATGGTGTAAGCCCTGCAGATTTAGTAAAAGAAAAATCAGTACTGGCAGCGATACATAAAATGGAGAACACCAACTACAATCCCAAAGGATGCCAGGTACTTTACAGCACGTCGTATAGTAAATATCCAAGTGCCGGAGATGTATGGATTTCTGACCCTTATGAATATACCATGTTCATACTGCCTTTTTTATGCGACAGTAAAAGCGCCGATAAGTCAAAATATACTGTAGCTATCGCATCAGCAACAAATGTTACTATTTCTGCCAATGAAATTTCCTGGTTAAATACCCTGTATGCAGCAACTATTCATGACGATTTCAGGGGCTACTATAAGCTGGAAGACAGGCCGGTTAAAAAAGACGGATATTATTTTTTTGGTAAAGATAAGGTTGATCCGGAACAAGATATAGTTGAATACCGATGGCTGATTACCAATAATGATGCACTGCCATTTTCCTACCTCAACCGTAGGGAATATTTGCAATTACAACAGAAAAGATTAGAGAAATCAATAAAAGAAAGTCCAAGTACAAAGGAATATTATCAACAATTTTTCGATAAAATTAGTGACTATTTGACAAAACCAGAAGACGAATTGAATCAAACTGCCATTTGTATGTTGAATGATGAAGAGCGGTTTAATGGTTTTGTAGAAGAAGGCACTAAAGGTTCTTTTATTGCCGTTAAACCGAACCTGGAATATTACAATAAGAAGCTTCCAATGTCATCGCCGCAGTTTTTTACAGTAATTTATACATTGAGCCAGCGGGAACCTGTATTTGAGGAAAATATAGCTGCGATAAAAGAAGCAACCGACTTCGCCGCTCTTAAAAATATGCTGGGAAAATAATGACTATTGATTAGTTAATCAATAAAATTAATTTAAATGAGAATATATCTTTTTCTTGGTGCTTTACTTTTAGCTCTTTCTTCCTACGCACAGGATTGCACAAATGACTCATTACTCCAAAAACCTGGCACATGGGAAGAAACCAGTGGCAGCATATCCGGAATAACATCAGCCGACCTTGCCAGGGAAAAAAAGGTTGAATCATCGATAAATTCAATGATAAAATCAAAATACTCGCCAATGGGTTTGAAGATTAAGTTTGGTGGTGCTTATGAGAGCTCATACCCTTTTAGGCCGGTTAACAGCTACTACTATCATATCAGGGCATTTCAATTCTACTGCGAAGAAAATACGATCAAAACAGTCGCCGAATCTGGTACAATATTTCAAATTTATGTCAACAAATTTAATGTCGATGTTTACGACACAGCTCAGGGCGACAGGTCATCAGCCGAAGGGTTTAATGTGATTTATAACCTGCCTGTTGAAAAGGATGGTTACTGGTATTTCAGAGAAAAGGCTGAAAACATGGGTCTTGGTATAACTGGCAAAAGCAGTGCTTGGCTTGTAACTTACGATGGCAAACTCCCTTTCGCGTTTGTAACCAAAAAAGAGTTTCTGGAAAAAAGAAAAATCAATCTGACAGTTGCAATGCACCATGCGGCGGCAGAAGATAAAGATGTACTTAAAAACCTTGAAATGGAGAAAGGACTTGAAGAAGTGGAATATAAAAATGACCCTGAAAAACTTGCGAAGTATATGAGGGGTTATAATTATACCAAAGACAGGTATGAAAAATTCCTGGCCGATAATGAAAAAGATTATCAACCGGAATTTGATAAAATTGAAACATTATTAAAAATGCCTGTGGAGGAATTGAATCAGCAAGCTATTGTAAAGCTGGATCCTGACGGAAGGGGAAATTCTTATTTATTTACCGACGATAAAGACCCTTTTTGCGAAATACTCATCAAACCAAATCCCGGTTATTTCAATAAAAAATTACCAAGGTCAACTCCGCAATTTTTTTGGGTGTATGTAACATGGGATCCCAAGCCTATATTATCAAAATTCAGGGAAGATATTATAAAGGCTGTTGATTTTGCAGCCCTAAAAAATATGCTGGGCAAATAAAATCCAAATCTTGAATAACTCAAATACGATGAAAAAACATATTCTTTTATTTTCCATGGTTCTGTTTCTGGGTGTCGCTCTCGGACAAACAAAACCTAATTCCAACAAAAAGCCATCTGCTCAAAAAGAGATGGATTCTACGATAAACGAAGTCCAAAAGGCAATGGATGCCATGAGCCCGGATGAAAAAAAGATGTTGGAAAGCATGGGGGTTAAAATTCCATCAACGAAAAACCTGCCAAATGCAACGGATAAGCAAATGGCTGATGCAAATGAAGAAAGCGAAATGGTTATTCCTTTAAGAAAGACAGAACTTATAGCTCGCTTGCCGAAAAAGGTTCTTTCTGTTGCCGAATTGGACACGTACCTGAAAACTACCAATGCCTCTGTTGCAGCTATTATTACACCCAAATCAAAGGAACTGGCAGAAAAAGTAATGACACAATTTAAAAGTGACCCTTATTATGGTTTCATGATCGCATCAGCAGCCAATGGAATGTGGATGATGGGGCTGAAAGAGCCTGCTGTTTATTTGCTGGGGGAGGCAACGAAAGTATTACCCAATGCCGATAATTATAATAACTATGCAGCTTATTTAACCATGACTGGCGCCGGTCACATGGCCATACCTATCCTGCAAAAACTTAATAGTCTGCACCCCAATAACAGCACAGTACTAAATAATCTTGGCGAAGCCTGGTTGCAATTGGGCGATGAAAATAAAGCCGGAAGCTATTTGGATAGTGCCATTATGGTATATGCCTGTCATCCGCAGGCAAATTATACGAAATGCCTCATATTGAAATCTAAGGGTAAAACAGCGGAGGCAATAGTTGCATTAAAACAATCCTTGAAACACAGTATTACAAAGCAAAAACTAGATGAACTGAACAAATTGGAAAAATCTCCAAAGGAACGACCGAAATACTATGTTCCCAGAACTTACTTTTCCACTTCATTTAACCTGGGAGTATATACCGCACTTATACCGACAAGCTATTCAAAAACAGCTGGTATGAATATCGAAGACGAGTGGGAGTCATTTCGTGATCAGCTTTCTGACGAATTAGCGGGATTGGATGCTGCCATCAGAATGGCGGATCAGAAGTCTGAGCAGGAGATTCAATCGATGCAGTCAAAAGCAATGACTTCAGGTCGGATTGTTTTTTCTCCCTATTATTTAAAAGCGGTACAGGTATATTCAAATGAAAGTAGTGGCAACTCTGAAGAGCAAAAGCTCAGCCAACAGGCAGAAGAAGATGGAAAATACCTGGCAGAATGGGCTCAAAACAAGGGTGACTTTACAAGAGAACTGGATAAGGAGAAAGAGCGATTTGAAACGGAAGCTCCCAACGAGGCACTCCTTGCAGGAAATTGTGCTGCTGAAATGGCTATAATTACTAAATATCTCACCATTATCAATGGGCTTAATGAGGCATATCGCGAAAAGAATGTAAAGCAATGGTTTACTGATGCATACAAACAGTACAACAATTGTACAGCTACTGCAATGTCAGAGGGAGTGGCATTATCGTTAGTACTTGGAATTAAAAAAGACTTTGTACAAAAATTACTTTCGCTGAAGCATGAGTTTAATGATTATCCCCTATGCGCAAAGGAAAATGAAGTTCAAAAGCCTGGAAGAAAGAAACTTCCCGACTACGATAAGGTAAACTGTAAAACTGCATCAAGCTTATATGTACCATTAACAGGGCAAATTACAATACGCTGTAACGAGATGGATGTCATCTTCAATCCAACCTATATACCTGTAAAAGCTTCGTGGACTGAAAATTTTAATACTAACAGAATTGAAGAGGCTTCAATTGGTGTAACCATAAAAGCTGTAGATATCACCTTGGCCGGGAAGCTGGACGACGACGGAAATTTTGAATCCGGCAAAGTAAGTATCGGGAAAAACATTAAAGGTATTGATGTATCCGTAAACGGAGAATTTGATGCCAACGGTTTTACAAAGGGGAGTGTTGATCTGGGAATTGACGGATCGTTGTCATTACTTCCCAAAACAATTACAGAGTCAGCTCCTGTTGATGTTTCATTGAAAGGCAAGTTAGGTGTTGGATTAGAACTAGGTCCGGAAGGTATTACCGATATGTATGTAAAAGAAAGTACAACGTTAGACGTAGCCGCCAGTGTAGAAGCTGATATTGGGAAAGAGGGAAAGGAAGCCTTGGGTTACATTAATGAAATAGCAAAAGGTGCCAATGTTGAAATTCCTGAACCCAAATTGTCTGCCGGTGCTTCAATCAGTGCCGATAATCGTGTTGGTGTAAACAGTGGCTACAGTGCACATACATCAGGTGAGTTATCCGGTATAAAATAAAGTAAAATAAAATTTAAATCTGATTTTATATGAAATCAATATTCATCCTTATCGCCATTTTTGCAATAGCATCTATAGATGTTTTTGCCCAGGAGATCCCGCCGCAATCAATCGAAGACAGTGTATTAGGCTGGATGAAGGTCTATAACTTTAAAGGCACTACAGAACCCAGAAAGATAGATGCGAAGCTTTATACTCCGGCACAGCGATCTATTTGCGATTCCCTTGCAAACTGGATACAAGCCAGTTATATTCCAAAAGGTGGATTAGGGGATGTTAAAAAAACGCTTTCGGAGCAATTAGGGTTATACAATCAGAATGATGCTTCCCTGCCGCAGAGTTACGGCGCCTATTCCAAGACTTATACTGAACTCAAATACAACAGTAGTCATAAGATGGAACCCTTAACAAACACCCACCAGTTTTGGGGGGTTATTGCCAACCAGGTGAAGGGGTGGCCTATCCAGGATATCAACACCCCCACGCAATATTATTTCACGATGCCCTCCTTTGAATCAACCGAGAGCGATATCGAAAATACAAAAAACACATATGATTTATCAAAGATTGAAAACCTGAAACCTTATACCACTTTCTGGTTGAAGAATCTGGCAGTTGGCGGGGGCACGAATATTGTTTTGTTATGCAAAGACAATAAATCACCCTTTATAAAAGTAACAAAAGGTGAATACCTGAAAGTATTGGAAACTGCGATACCAAGATATTATGAAGCTGAGAAGAAAAAAATTTATGAGCAGAACAAAGACAACCAAAAGAGCATCGATTATTTTATGAAATATTTAGATGAAAAGAATGATAAGCGAATCGCTTGCCTGAAAAACAACATTGAAAAATATAAAAACCGTTTACAGGAAACAGCGGAGGTTTTTGAATCACAACCGAATATACTACTTGAAAACTTTCCAGATGTATTTGAAGGTAATGAATATCAAAGCAATAAATTTCCTGTTTACAAAGTTGACCCGGCGATGGCCGAGCTTTGTAAAAAAGATAAACCACAATGGATACTCGTCAGCTGGTTTTGGAACCCCCAAAATCATGCATCTAAATACCTGCACGAATCCATTATCAACAACTTTAACTTCGACTATGTCTATAATTTTTTCTTTGACCCCGAAAAGGTAAAAGGTCAACCCTATAAACCACTCCGTTCTCCTTCATATATGGAAGCAGTAGTTGAAACTGAAGAATCAGATGCCAGAAAAAGCAATCTCGCCGATAAGAACACATTCTTCTTTGAAGATTTCTCTACCACAGCTATTGGTAAAAAACCAATCGGCTGGCGAATTGAATATAGCTTAAACGGGGGTATCGTCGAAAAGCCTGATGGATTAGATGGCAACTGGGTTTTAATAACGGGCAATACTATAAGCCCGAATCAACTGAAAAAACCTTTTCCGCAGAATTTTACATTAAGTTATGACTTGGTTGCGTCTCAAAATTTTGCCTGGGGAGCAAAAGGATTAACTCTTCAATTGGCGAAAGATACATCACCCGGTAACGCAGAATCATATCTTAAACTTAAACTGCGCCCTGGTTTTGAAGGCAAAGATGGTGAAGCTACGCTGGAAACAAAATTCCCCTCTCCACCGGGTTATTCCAACGGTACAAAATGGTTGGTCGCCAATGGTTTTTCCAACAACAAAAAGAATAACCACATTACAGTAACAATTAAGAAGATGGACGAAACACTTCAGGTTTCTATCGACGATAATAAAATTGCTGATTACGAAAAAGCAATACCCGCCGCTTACTTGTTCAATGCCATATCATTCTCGAGTGGTAACTCGGGCGAGAATGATAAATTTTATATCAGTAACATTAAAATCGTAAAGGATTAAAATAATTAAACAAGAAAATAAATAATTTTAAAAAACTATGTCATGAAGAAAAAATTCTCAATTCTATTCTTTTCCCTTTTAATATTATTGTCAGGTTTACAGGCACAACAAGCCACAAAAACTGCAGCAAAGCCGGCTGCCGGAACTTCGCTTATCAGTGGAACATTCAGTGGTCCGGCCGGATCAAATATTGTTTTGCAGAACAATGGGAAAAACGACCTTACCCTTACTGCAAAAAAAGAAACCGGAGTGAATTACAGCAATAATACTTTCAGTTTTGCAACTCCATTTCCCGATGGGTCAAAATTTAAAATAACGCTGAAAAAAGCACCTGCCGGGCAAACCTGCGTAATCTATGCCGGCGGTGAAGGCACATTACCGCAAGCTGCAGCCGCCCTTAATGTCGGTTGTGATTTTACTTATGACCTGTTAAGCCGATCCTCAGATAACAAATCATTCAGCACTTTCTACGAAACTACCAATCCTGTAATTGGAGGAAATCAGGGTGAAGAAGGACGTTATGTCGTATTTATTTCTTCAGCAACTTTTGCAGGCTCTACCGGAAAGCATCGCCAGATTTTTTGGCGTGACCGCAATGCCGGTATCACCAAATTGATAAGCGCCTCACCTGCGGGTGAAGAAGGCAATGCTGATAGTTATGCACCTGCTATTTCAGCCGATGGGAAAACGGTTGCTTTCGAATCCTTTTCCAACAACCTGGTACAGAGTGATAAAAACGGTTTCCGCGATGTTTTTGTTTGGCACTCAACTACGGGTAAAATTGATGTCGTGAGCATTGGTGCAAAGGGTGCTGAGGCAAATGCAGAAAGCTATGAACCTACTGTTTCCGGAGATGGAAACTTCATTGCCTTTACATCGATGGCCGGCAATATTTCACCAACTGATAAAGGTGTTTCAAACAATAACGTTTTTTTACGCGATATGCAGGCTGGGACAACCATTATGATTAGTATTGATCCGGGTACGAAACAAGGCGGTGGTGGTTCCAATCCTTCTATTTCGTACGATGGCAGCCGGATTGCTTTCTATTCACATACTTCCACCTTAGTTGCCAATGACAATAACGGGTTATGGGATATCTTTTTATGGGAGAAAGACAAAAAACCACTAAAAAGAATCAGTTTAACTGCCGATGGCAAGGAACGTGACCAGGGAAGCGAAAGTGCGAACCGGATTGTATCTCCTGCTATTTCCGGAAACGGACAGTTTATTGCCTATTCAACTACAGCCGCCAATATGGTACCAGGTGATAATAACAACTCTCAGGATGTATTCATTTACGATATTAATGCAAATACCACAACAATAGCAAGTAATAGTCCTGATGGGAAGCCAGGTAATGCAGACAGTCCTATTGAACAAGGTGAAAAAATTGCCATTTCATTTAATGGTAAATGGGTAGCTTTTTCCACCAAAGCATCCAATCTGGGAGTACCATCTGCAAATATTGTCATGCACAATATGTTGACAGGTGAAAACAAAGCAATCTCAACCGTCGTAGGCAGTAATGTTGGCCGTCCTTCGATATCAAGCTCAGGCAGCTATGTTGTTTTTGGCATTGGTGGTAAGATTGATAGCCGGTTTCAGTCATCAGGAGCATTTGCAAATTTCACGGGTGTTGGTCCCTGCCTTTGCTGCCCGGAATAGCAAAGTGAAACAGCATCAGCTGAATCAATTACTGAGAATGTAATAAACCAAGATTTCTTTTAAAATACCAAAATGAGAATAATCATCGTGCTTGCTGTTTTTATTTTTTCTGAAGCGAACATGTTTGCCCAGAAGAAACTGGTACCTGTTGCACAATCTGCTTTAACTGGAATTGCTTTACCCGCGGGGAGTAAAAAGGATAGCAGAATTTTAAGTGTGGCTGCGGCCGAAGTGCTGCTGGAAATGGAAACCAGTAAATACAATACCAAATTATCAGCAACTGAAGTATTGGTTCTGCCGGCTCAGTCACTGGTTGGCTTTAATAATGACTCTCTTGCAAAAAGGCTTTCAGATCTTGGATGGCACATCACTGTTATTGCAGAAGATAAAAAATATGCCTGGCTCCAAAAGGGAACCCGTTATGTAATCAGCTATTTCTCGATGGATGCCCGTGAAACGGCTTTGTATTTAGCCGAAGCAACTTCCAATCCGATGCAGCAAAGTCAGGGAAACAAACCATTGGGTAATCAAACAGGAACTACGGGGAATATCGCAACTAATCAACCTGTTAATCCCGAAGTTAATAAAGGCAATGAGAATAATCTCACTAATTCAGCGATCATCGGTGCATGGGGAGCAACTGCAAGCGATCAGTCAAGCTTCCGGGTAAAGAATGGCGTTATGAACTATATCTCCCGGCAATATACTTTTAACGCAAATGGCACTTATCGTTTTATTTCCAAAGCATTCGATCCGCTGATGGATAAAATTCTTTTGGGGAAGGAAGAAGGCACCTTTCAGGTCAGCGGCAACAATGTCTCTGTCAATCCCAAATTAAGTGTATTGGAGGCCTGGAGCAAGAAAGATGGCAGGGATGATTGGGGTAAACTTTTATCCAGTCAGAATATTACACTGGAAAGTGTTAATTATCAGTTTACCAAATATTATTTATCCGGCATAAAAGTAACGAATCTGGTATTGCAGGCCGGTAAAGCAACGCAACGAGATGGTCCCTTTAGCAGCAATTCTTCTTTTTCCAATGCCTGGTATTATGGTCCTATTTCAGCTAACAATACGGCGATTAAATTACCTGGAGAACAATAAATCTGGTGAACATCCAAACAGCAATTTGGATGTTCATCAGGGGAAATGATCAAATGAAGAATAGCAATTAGCTTTACTGTTAGCATGAAATACGATCAGGAAAGAAGCAACCCCAAATTTCTATGAGTCAATTTAGTTTTTAAAAGATGCTATCCGAAGATTAATTTGTCAGATTAAAGCTGTATAATGAGCACGATCTTTTGTGAATCGCGCAGTACCTCAACAGCAATGCTTTCACCTGGTTTGAGCTGATTCAACCGGAACATATAGTCCTGAATGTTGTTTACAGGCTTGCCATTGATAGAAGTAATAACATCACCCTTCTTCATTCCGCCAAGTGCGGCGGGTTTTCCGGGCGTCACCAAATCGGCACGGAGCCCGTTCTTAACATTCCCCGCGAAGTCGGGCATAATTCCCAGTGTGATGCCTTTCCTTCGGCTGCCGCGGCTCGCTACTTCTTTTGGTCCGGCTTCCTTAAAGGTAAGTTTGGTATCCATATTTGCCAGATCTGTAATTAGCTTGTAAGCCATATCCGAAATCTTCACCATTCCAGTGTAATTGATTTTATCCCAGGTATCGGCTGGTGTGTGATAATCGAGGTGAGCACCCGATGAAACAAACAGCACAGGAATGTTTTTCCCATAAAACGATGCATGATCCGATGGTCCGTAACCTTCGTCAGATAAAGAAAGCTTAAGAACAGTTGTATCGCATGAGGCATAAATCATTTTCTTAAATGGGTCTGCAGTTCCTACTCCGCCAATCTGAACAAGCGAATTCTCATTCAACCTTCCAACCATATCGAGATTAACCATTGCATTCACTTTTGTCAGGTCAATTTCAGGTTTCTCAACAAATTGTTTTGATCCCAAAAGGCCTTCCTCCTCGCCTGCAAAAGCAATTACAACGATGCTTCGTTTGTGACTATTCGGTGTTGCAGCTAATTTTTGTGCAAGTTCAAGCGCCATCCCTACACCCGAAGCATTATCATCGGCGCCATAATGGACAGCAACTGTATCAGGTACACGACTTCCGGAACCTACACCGCCCATACCAAGATGATCGAAGTGGGCACCAATAACAACATACTGGTTTTTAAGCGTCTTATCACTTCCAGGAAGTATCATCACCACATTACGTGTCGGAATCGTGGTTTCAACTACATCCGATTTACCTGAAACAAGAATACCCGTATTAAAACTCGCCGGCTTCCGAAGATCGTTCAGTTTTAACTCTATATCTACAATTGTTTGTTTATTCGTCTCCAATATCTGATTGGCAACTTTCCGTGATATTCTGAAAGCAGGGATTCCGACCGACTGCTCACCTTTTGCCAGAGGTTCAAACTTATCTTCAGGATCGAATGTCTTTCCCGAAACCAGCAAGACAGCAGCAGCGCCTAAATCTTTTGCCTGAAGAACTTTGTCTCTGTCTTTACTGTAGCGGATAAACGGACTTTTTGTCTTTTCAATTTCAGGATCGGCCCGTAACAACATCACAATTTTTCCTTTTACATCAATGCCGGAATAATCATCCCATTTGAGACTGTCTTCTTTGATCTCGAAACCATAACCTCCGAATATAACCTCACCACTGAATGAACTATTCTGCGAAAAAGCAAACGGGGCAAAATCAGTATTCAACTTGAGGGATGTGCCATTTAATGTCAAAGAATTGGACGGACCATTAATGATTTTATCGGTTACCCTGAACTGTTGGAAACCTTTCTTATACATTGAAACCAATCCACTGGCTTTTAAATCTCTGCGGATATATTCGGCTGCAAGATTATCGCCTTCGCTGCCGGTGAGCCGCCCCTTTAATTCATCGGATGCGAGATAACTGATGTGCATTTTAAGTTCATCGACCGTTACATCCGGTGATCGTTTCTTATCTTTCGAGAACGAAATGGTGACCAATACCATTAAAACAAGGGCAATTCTTTTGAAAATTCTCATAGACATTGTTTTAGAACAGGTAAATTGAAATACGGTTTAAAATTAATTAAATCGCTGAAATTGTTTTAGGAAGATTCGGGGTAAAATGGATAATTGATCAAAGGATTTAAAATTAATTAATGATGCCAAACCTGATTGTATCAAGATTAATCAAATAATAAGATATTTGATATTTCAGAATCATGCAAAATAATGTTCTTCCATACAGAATCCTGGCAGATCCTGTTTTGCAGGACACTTTTTGAAAGGATAATTCAAATTCAGTAATCCCTGACAAAATCCATTGAAAATCTTTGTTATAAAGGGTTAGAAAGTAAGGATATATGGATTGTAAGAATCCTGGTTTCGTATAATAACCTCATTAGTTATCATTATTCGACAAATAAAATTTTAGCATTTTCTAAATCAATATGCACAGTTCTTTTAATTACAAGCATTCCTGAGAGTTTTACATGGGGATACAGGATTTATATTCCTTCCGAAAGTTGGTTTATGCTGCATTTTTCAGAACATTTTCGAGACGGTTTACTAACATGAAAAAACAAGATCAATGGAAAATGGCCGATCTGAAGTTACAACTACGGTTGCGGCTCCTGATCTCTTTAATGTTAAAATTAATAATAATCATGTATAACCTTAATTAACAGGCAATAGTATCATTAACAATATTTATTATTAATTAGAAATATTTTCACAATGGAAAGATTACATTGCACCTAAAGAATTTTATTTAAATCTTAAAAAAGATGGAAAGTCTAATTTTATTACCGCATGGCATTGTTTCTGTTGATAAACTTTTCCATTTAAATGATGTCACAGATCTTGAATCTGAACTTTTTGATGATATTCTTTCATCATCATCCATTTTTAATTTTAAAGAATTCTGTGAAAATTACTTCATAAAAAAATACAACAAGGAAGAAATATGTGAAGCTTTTCAATCACTGATAAACAAGAAATTTCTATCCTATGACAGTCAGTTTAGAATAATTAAATTACACTTACAATCAGTTCTCATTTAGTGCTTCCCGGATTTCAGACCACTGCTGAAGTTAAGTAAAATACATTTAAATTATAAACCAATCAGAAGAAACAAATTCACTGGTATCTGGACCTGGATTTAGCCTTAAACACGTTCTTTTTTAAACCAGCCGAGACCATCATTATTTTAATGTAGGACGCTTTTTAATAGCATTATTGAATACTAAACAATTAGGAGCCCAATATTGGTAATTAACCTTTATTTTTTTTACAATAACCACAAACCAATTTCACTTATTCTTTAAAAATGAAGTTATAGCAAATAAAATCATGTCATAAATCCGGATTAATTGTTTTCTGTAGGAATTTTAACACTGCACTTGTCGTGCATCATTAATAGCATTGGCTATACCATATTCACTGCTTTTTATAACTCAAACGTTGAATTCTTTCTCTGATGCAGGTAAAGGCAATTTATGAGGCACATATGTAGAGACAAGCATACCTTGTCTCTACATACCGTGTGCTTTCAGCATATTCCAATAACGAGATCGCAATAGTTGATTTTTTAAGACCAGTTACAGCTTAGTTTCCAAGCTGAAATGTCAGTCGTTTGAGTTCAATCTCTGCAACTTTCGCAGCATATTTGAGATTAACCAGTTGGTAACCCGAATTTTCGTAGCTTGCCTGGGCCGCCTTCACATCGAGAATGGTAGCCTGGTTTACCTGGAAGCGCAGCATAATCACGTTGATCAGCTTTCGTGCCATTTCAATGGTACCCTGTTGCGAGTCAAGTTGCTCCAGCGTGGTGCTGTATGCCTGGTAGGTCTTCACCGCATCAGCGGTTAAGATATTGAGAAGGCTTTCCTGTTGCAACTTTGCATTATCCACATTGATAACGGCTGTCTTTTTTTGAATATTATAGGCATTGCCGTTGTATATAGGGATCTGCAGCGTAACGCCTGCATACGGACCATAATTCTGGCTCAGCAAGGTTAAGCCGGCATCGCTTTGATTTCGGGTCAGGTTATAACCAGTATTGAGCCGCAGGGTGGGCATACGCAAAGCTGAAACTTCCTTCACAATTTGCTCATTGATTTTGATTTGCTGTTCGGCTGAAAGATATTGCGGATTTTGTGTCAGAAATGAGGTAATCGTATTTAGCTGAATTGACCGGTCAACAAGAATGCTGTCGCTCACCAAATAAGAATAATACAGTTTCTGGCTCATCAGCTGCAGAAGGTCTGTTTTCGCCTGGTCGACGACCAATTGCTGGTTTTTTATACTTTGTTGTGCTGTAATTACATCAATCTGAGCCTGAAGAAAATCTGCATCGTTGGCCATCCCGACATTCTTTCTGTCAGTAACAATGTCCAGCTTCTTTTGGGAAACATCCAAAGAGGTTTGAATGATCTTCAGATACTCCTGCTGCCTTACGATGTCATAGTATTTGGCTGTAACAGCGGCGATACTATTCTGAATCTGAAGATTTAACTGCAGTTCACTTTGCTGGTGCAGGTAATTCAGCCGCTCTTTTGTTGCCATTACTTTAAAACCATTGAATAACACCATGCCGACAGTCAGACTCGAATTCATTGTATTCCCGCTGGCACCACTCTTGTTGATTTCCACACCACTGTTCAGTTTCTGCTTGACATTCGTAGAGGATTCATTATCAGTTATGTTTGCATTTAACGAAGGCAAACCACCAGCAACTCCATAAGTATTATTGATCCGATTGATCTCCATAACATTTCCTGCGATCCGGATGTCAAAACTTTTCCTGAGCGTCGTATCAATCGCGGTCTTCAATGTAATGGTTGTCTGTCCTGTCACCAGCAGCGGAAGGAAAAATACGATGTATAAATAAATCTTCTTCATTGATCGATCATTTAAACTGATTATCAACTTCCTCTTCACTCTTATGTATTCCGGATGATACGAAAGTATAAATGGCCGGAATTACAAATAAAGTGAGGATCAGTGAAAATATAATACCACCTACAATAACAATACCCAATGGGACACGGCTTGAAGCCGCTTCACCCAGACTCAGTGCAATCGGTAATGCTCCAAGTGATGTTGCGAGGCTCGTCATCAGGATAGGGCGTAGTCGTTGCGTTGCCGCTTCGGTAACCGCATCGAATTTCGAGAGTCCGAGTTGCCGCTTCTTATTGGCAAACTCCACAATCAAAATCCCATTCTTCGTCACAAGTCCAATCAACGTTATCATCCCGATTTCGGAGAAGATATTGAGGGTTTGATGGAATATCCATAAGCTGAGTACTGCACCTGCGATTGCCAGTGGCACGGTGATCATGATAATGAACGGATCCTTAAAACTCTCGAACTGTGCAGCAAGTACAAGGTAAATAAGCATTAGAGCCAGAACAAAAGCGAACGAGGTATTGGAAGAACTTTCGGAAAAGTCGCGCGATGGTCCGCTTAGCGAGGTCTGAAAGCTCTCATCCAGCAATTTGTCGGCAATCGCCTGCATGGCGACAACACCATCGCCAATCGTTTTGCCCTCAGCCAGTGAAGCCGAAACAGTAGCCGATTTATACCGGTTAAAATGGTATAATGATGGCGGATTCGCGCTCGTTGAAATGTTCAGCACTTCGGATAAGGCAATGTTATTACCCAAATTATTACGCACATACAGTTTCGAAATATCAGTTGGTTGCTGGCGGTCCTGCAATCCAACCTGGCTGATGACCTGGTATTGCCGGCCATTCATAATGAAATACGCCAGTCGACGACCGCTGAAAGCGCTCTGCATCACCCCGGCAATATCGGTAACCGTAAGGCCCAACTCCCGTGCCTTTATACGGTCAATCACAATATCCACTTCAGGTTTATTGAATTTGAGGTTCACATCGACATTCTGAAACGTTTTATCGTTGCGGGCAGCATCGAGGAATTTAGGGATGACGTCCCTTAATTTATCAAAATCCAAATTCTGCACCACAAATTGCACAGGCAATGCGCCACGAGATCCCAAACCTACCGAAATTGTTTGCTCCTCGACCGGGAAAATCCGGAGGTTGTTGAAGCGCAACACCTTTTTCGATAAATCTTTTACAATCTCACTTTGTGTCCTGTTTCTTTGGGCTGCCGGCACAAATCCCAGACGGCCACTTCCGCCATTCATTCCGGAACCACCAAATCCGGGTAACGCAAGGAAAGAAAAACTTCCTTCAGGAATAGAGTCAATCAGGTAATTACCAAATTCGCCACCGGCTTTTGTCATATATCCGAAGCTGGCGCCTTCTGGTCCACTGATCTGGAAACGAATATTCCCCTTATCTTCAAGTGGTGCTAACTCACTTTGAAGGTTTTTGCCAATAAAAAAGGTCATCAAAAGACAAATCAGCACGATTCCCCACGCCATCCCGCGTACATTGATAAAACTTTTAAGCGTGCTTCTGTACCCGTTCTCCATCCCCTTGAAAAATGGCTCCGTTGCATTGTAAAACTTACCATGCTGGGCATTTTTCCTGTTCAGGAAGACATTCAAAACAGGGGTTATCGTCAACGAAACAAAAGCAGATATCAGCACGGCACAAGCGACAACAACTGCAAACTCCCTGAACAAACTGCCAACAAAACCTTGCAAAAACAATACGGGTAAAAAGACGATGGCAAGTGTGATCGAAGTAGAAATTACCGCAAAAAAGATCTCTTTGCTCCCTTCGAGAGCAGCTTTGTGGATGTGCATCCCCCCCTCGAACTTTCGGAATATATTCTCTGTTACCACAATACCGTCATCGACCACCAATCCTGTCGCGAGGATAATCCCCAGCAATGAAAGTATATTGATCGAGAACCCGGCGAGGTACATCACAAAGAAAGTCGCAATCAGCGAAATCGGGATATCGATTAATGGGCGAATTGCAATCAGCCAGTTCCGGAAGAAAATAAAAATAACCATGATCACGAGGATCAACGAGATCAGCAAGGTCTCCTTCACCTCATTCAATGACCGGCGGATATTCAGCGTATTATCGAAAAGGGTTGTAAATTGAATGTCGTTTTTCTGAGACTTTTTAATTTCATCAAGCCGCCTGTTAAACTCATCAGAAATATTGATATAATTAGCGCCAGGCTGAGGGATAATGGCCAATCCAACCGCACTTACACCATTCAGACGCCAGCTTTGTTCGTATTGTTCGGGACCCAATTCAACTTTTGCCACATCACTTAACCTTACAATACCGTTATTGTCTTCGCGGATAATCAGGTCTCTGAAATCTTTTTCCGTAGTCAAACGGCCCAGCGCCCTGATGGTGAGTTCTGTCTTGCTGCCATAGATTTTCCCGGAAGGGACTTCGACATTTTCCTTGTTTAATACCGTAGTTATATCGTTGAATGTGATATTGTAGGCATTCAGTTTGTCAGGATCGATCCAGAGCCGCATCGCTGGACGCTTCTGACCTACAATATTTACCGAGCTTACTTCGGGTATCGTTTGAAACTTATTCTGCAGTACATTTTCGGCGTAATCGCTCAACTCCAGCAGACCTTTGCTGGGGCTTTGGACGGCCATTAAAATAATAAAGTCGCTGTTCGCGTCTGCTTTTGTAACGACCGGGGGAGCATCGACATCCTGGGGTAAATTGCGTGTAGCCTGACTGACCTTGTCACGAACATCATTGGCAGCTGCTTCAAGGTTGGTTGTCAGGTTAAATTCGACAGAAATATTACTGCTACCTACTGAGCTTGATGAAGTTATTGTACGGATTCCGGGAATACCGTTGATTGACTTTTCGAGTGGTTCAGTAATCTGGCTTTCGATAATATCGGCATTGGCTCCGGCATACGAAGTGCTGACCGATATTAAAGGTGGATCAATCGCCGGGAACTCACGAATACCCAGGAAATTGAAACCGATTACCCCGAACAGGATAAGGAATAAACTCATGACTGTTGCCAGTACGGGTCTTTTGAGCGAAAGTTCTGATATATTCACGTTTACGAATAATAGAGTTTGACTGAATAGCGGTGCTTAATTGTTCTCTTTCAATTTCCTTACACTTTTGACCTTAATGGCAGCATTTGGCCTCACGAACAACATTCCACTCACAATAACGCTGTCACCGGGATTCACACCACTGGTCAATTCAACAAGGGTGGCATTCCTTAATCCGGTTTCAACATTCACGAAAACGGCTTTTTGATTCCTAACTACAACCACCTGGTTCGAAAGGGCATCAGGAATAATCGCATTGGTAGGAACCATGATCCCTTTTCTGTTTTGATCCAACAGTACTTTTACAAATGACCCTGGATGGATGATTCCACCCGAAAGCATAGCCCTTACCTTTATATTACGTGTTACTGAATTGATCTGGGGTTCAACCGCGCTCACAATTGCATCCATGCCAGCAGAAGATTCATTGGTTTGAATTTTCACCTTATCGCCTTTGTTAATGATTGTGGCGTAGGTTTCAGGCACCGTGAAATCAATTTTCACCTTATCGGTTTGCTGCAAGGTTCCGATCAGCGTTTGCGGCGTTACATAGGCACCCGGACTTACAACCCGTAATCCAAGTTCACCATTAAAGGGTGCCCTGATGACAGTTTTATCAATCTGCGCATTTAAAACCTTAATGTTGGCCTGATAGGTATTCACCTGACTCAGGGCAACATCATAATCAGCCTGGTTTACGCCATTTACTTTCAAGAGGTTACTGAGTCGCTTTTCAGTTTTGATAGCAAGATCGAGCTGAATCTTCTGCTGTTCGAGTTGTGCCTGTAGGTCTGCATCGTTCACTTTTGCAAGGATAGTTCCTGCTTTAACCGATGCACCATCAGGAATATTCAGATAAACAAGTCGTCCGCTAATTTCAGGACGCAGTTCCACCATTTCGTTCGACAATACGGAGCCATTCACCTCAAGGCTGCTTGCTACATCTTCGGAACCGGCAACAATCACCTCGACCATTACGGGAGGTTTCTCTGTTGCAGTTTGCATTTTGTTCTTGGATTTACAGGAAATGAAAAATGACAGTACGATCAGCGCACTAATTAATCTTGTTAACTTCATGATCCGGTATTATTTGCTTTGCTTAAATTGTCTTTTATGATGCCGAGAATTGAAAGAAATTCGCTTCGTTGCGATTCGGTAAGGCCGTTATAGGCTACAGCCGTTACCTCTTTCATTGACTTTTTAATTCCCGGTAATATTTCTTTTGCTTTACTGGTTAATGTCAGGCAATATTTTCTCCCGTCAACATCACTTTTCAGCCGCTTTACATATCCTTTCCCTGCAAGGTAATCCACTATCCGGACAACACTTACTTTGTCGGTTTCGAGCTGACAGGCCAACTCCTTTTGCGTCAGTTCGCCTTGCCCAAGATCAATTAAAATCAATGCATAGAACGATCTTTCAATATCAAGGTAATTGAGTTTTGCGTTTAGTAATTGCAAAAAGCTCCTGCCTGTATGTGAAAGGATCCGGCCAATGGGTTGGAGTTGTTGAATATTCTGTGTTTCCACCATTTGTATTTAAAGTGCGAAGATAAATTAAATATTAAATGGTTTACATTGTGAACTAATAAATAACATTCATTTGATGTTTATTCCTAATTAACGATGGCTATCAGGATTAATTCTACAAATGGTAAAATAAGACGAGGGTCACTGGTTTGTTGGTTCAAAACTCAATGCCCCAAATATCAAATGAATCTGACCGGTGACTTATAACTTTGTACTGATAGCAAAACCAATTATTCCCGTATATTGTTCATTATTTAAATGAGCGAACAGTTATTGAAAAGATTGATTCGATTGAGGAAATTACAGTAATTGATATATGGTTGTAAAAAAAACTGCGGCACTCTTTCGATTACCGCAGTTTCAGAAACATGTTGTAGATGAATGGGCGCAGAAGCATCTGTATGGCATAAAACAATATGCGTTTCAAACAATCATCATACAGGCAAATAATCATTGGATGCACGGATGATTTCTAAATCAGATCTGCTCAACAATTCAATGGATACGAATTTACAATCCGGCCTGTTGAAACCCGGGTGTTTTAAGGGTTAGCTGATAACCGTAATCCCAATTATTGTTTTTTAATACCATTTGAACATTCGTTTCCAACACCTTACGAATGATCTTACGCGTCTGATCCGTATAATTGACAATCACTTTCTCGTCCGATTCAAGCCATAGACCGATGCGATCGAAATGCTTTTTCTTCAGGTTTTTAATCACAGGTACCCCCATCAACTCCAACGCAGCCGCATTACATTGTTGTTCGTACTGCCCTTTCATTGGAATAACCATCAGTTTCTTATTTAAAAACAGTGCTTCTGCAGGTGTCTCGAATCCTGCACCGCATAATACACCCTTTGATTTGGCCATATCCGAAACAAATGCATCGTTGGTAATTGGCTGAATAGTCACACTACCTTTCTGGTAAGCCACTTTGGCATGTTTTGAAAAGACATGCCAGTTGATATTTCCAAAATGGGAAAGCTTTTTGATGAGGTGTTTATCACTGTAGGAAGGAAGATAAACGGTGTAATAATCGAGTTCGGCTACCTCGCACGATCTCACTTGTTTCCTGATCACAGGGGTAAAGATATTCTGATCGTATGACTCAAAATGAAATCCAAAATGCATCATCGCAGGTGCATAATTTCTCAATACAAAACGTCCGAAATGATTCAGGTCCGCCGGAAAAGGAACCTTTTTGTTCAAAAGCGATCCCTGGTGGCTTAAACTGATGCACGGAACCTTTTTCTTACGGCATGCCCAGGCTGATACGGGTTCAAAATCATTTATTACCAGGTCGTAATCCTCGACATGAAGCTCTGCAATTTCGCGTTTCAGACCAGGAAGACTCGCATTCATTGTGGTATTCCACAGATCGATACCCCCATTCTTACCAAATACAAAACTGAGTCCTTTAAACCTGTATTTCACCGGAAAATCCAGTTCAACATCGCATTGTGTTCCACTGACAAGGATGTCGCATTCGCAAAAATCGCGAAGATGGGGAATTATTTCGCGGGCACGGCTGATATGGCCATTTCCTGTTCCCTGAATTGCATAAAGTACTTTCATAATCCCATGTTTTTAATTACTGAACTCGAAAAGCATATTTTTAAATAACTCTTTCACTTCGGTATCCACCAATGTTTCGAAATCGGCAGTTGCTACCTCCGGTTGTTCCACAAAATCTGTCCGGTAATTAAAAATCTTCCATTGTCCGTTGTTAAACTCAAGCGAAGTAAGATTTTCGATCCAGTCGCCCGAATTGAGATAATTTACGCTGTGATCTTCAACCTGAATCATCCGCATTTCGGGATGATGAATATGTCCGCAAACAATTGTTTCGATCCCTTTTCGGGCAGCTATAACCGCCGCTGTTTCTTCAAAAGCGTTGATGAATTTAACCGCTCCTTTCACCGATGCTTTAATCTTTTTAGAGAAGGAGACCGGCTCGAATTTAAATAAACGACCCATCCAGTTAACTTTCGTGTTCAGCCAGATCAGCGAATCGTATCCTACAGCACCTAGTTTTGACAACCATTTCGAATGCTGCATTACAACATCGAAGATATCGCCATGAAAGAACCAAACCATTTTGCCGTTGAGTTCAAGTTTCAGATCGTTCAGGATGCGAAGTCTTCCTATCTTCATTCCATTGAATTTACGGAACATCTCATCGTGATTGCCGGTAATGTAATAAACCTTACACCGGTCTGAAGCCAGACCCATGATGTGTTTAATGACTTTTAGGTGAGATTTGGGGAAATATCGTTTTTTAAACTGCCAGATATCAATAATATCGCCATTTAATATCAGGGTTTTAGGTTTAATACTTTTCAGATACTTCAATAGTTCGACTGCCTGGCTTCCCGATGTCCCAAGGTGAAGATCAGAAATAACTACCAGTTCTACATTTCGTTTATTGTCCATTTGGTCGTGAGTATTTCTCGCTGCTAAAAGAACTGCTAAGAAATTACGGATATGTTACAAAACCATTAATAATCGATTACGATTTAGAAGGTTGGAACCCGCAATTAATTTGGTGAGTTATTCCGGTTTCATTTATTCCGGATAGATTATTTACGATAGGTTCTTCTTTACAGGCTAGAATATCTTTTCATGAAGTAACATATTTGTAATCGTTTTGTTATCATTTGGCAACAAATCATCCTTTACTTGCACTCGTTGAAAAACGGTTAATCGAATACAATATAAATCAATTAACCAAGTGTATAAATAATTAATTCATATTCGGTATGGAAATTTTCGTAATACATAAGCAAAGCGATGAGCATTATTATGCGGCGTTACGCGCGAATAATGGACGTGTTATCCTTAAAGGGAAAGATTGTACCAATCTCTCCGACTGTAAATATTCGATTGATTCGATTCGTAGCAATGCAACCGATTATTCGAACTATGAGTTACTGACAGCAAACGATGGTAAATACTACTTCCGGGTCAAGGGATCGGGTGGAGATGAAATCGCCCGCAGTGAAGTTTTTGAAGACACTGTTCAGCGTTATGAAGGCATTGTATTGGTCAGAAGAACAATACCCTATGCAATTGTGGATGATCAGACGTTTGCAGTATAAATTCAATTAATAATCTGAACCAGTTTAATTTAAATATTTATGGGAACCTTTATTGTAAAGAAAGAAGTTGACGGACATTACTATGTCACACTGAAAGTTAAAGGAGGACACATCATGCTGAACGGTATTAAGCATCTTTCCAAATCGTCATGTAAAGAGGGAATCGAAATCATCCGGGCCAATGCCACTGATAACCTGAAATACGAGTATAAAAAAACTTTTGACGGGAAGTTCTATTTCCGGCTTAAATCTGTTCATGGCGAAGTATTAGGGAACAGCAAGATTTACGAAACTGCCGAACACCGTAATGTGGGTATCGAAACAGTACGACGAATTGCGCCTTTTGCAAGCGTGCTTGATTTAGCTTCCTGACCTGTTTTCTTTAATAAAACCGCCAGATTATTAAAGACGCATGTGCAGTTTTAAATTCAATTCAGACTTTTGTTTTTGCTTTCGGTCATAGTGTTTATTTTAGTGTTAGAAATCTCAGTTTGGAGAAGTTCGGGACAGTTCATCGTTCCCGGACTTTTTTTATTTTAAGAAATCGCGGAACCAAAGTCCGGAATCCTTCACTGTTCGCTCCTGCGTTTTAAAATCGTTGTATACTATTCCGAATCGTGGACGAAAACCTTCGGCCCACTCGAAATTGTCAATAAAGGTCCAGGCAAAGTATCCCTTTATATTAGCACCATCATTTTTAGCCCGGAGTACCTGTTCGAGATATCGTTTGTAAAAACTGATGCGTTGTCGATCGTGAACATTTCCATCAACGAGCTGATCGGGGAAAGCTGCCCCGTTTTCCGTAATGATGATCTCCTTTACAGGATATTTGGCAAATTGCATAATGATATTGTAGATCCCTTCGGGGTTTACCTCCCATCCCATATCTGTCAACTCGGCTTGCCGGTCAGGTTTAACTTTGTTTGCCCATATAAAAGGAATCAGCGAGGGTTTGCTGATCACCCTGAAGTAGTTCTGAATTCCGATAAAATCGAAATCAAACTTCAGCTTTTCGTGATCGCCTGGCTGAATATATTTATCGATCTTACGCAGAAAAGGAAGATCCTCATAGGGGTATCCCAATCCCAATGAAGGTTCAATAAACAGACGGTTTAGCATCACATCGAGCCGCCGGGCAGCTCGGTGGTGGCTGTCAAAGGACTTGTATGGTTCGGTGAAAGAACACGAAAATGTTGTCCCAATATGGCTCTCTTTTACATTGTTGCGGATGATTCTTCCCCCTTCCGCCTGGCACAGGCAGGCATGATGAACGGAAGCAAGAAACTTGTTAATGCTGCTTTGATTGGGAGCATGCATTCCGGAAAGATAACCCAATGTTGTGAAACCTGCCGGTTCGTTCAGTACCATCCAATGACGAATCCTGTCACCAAACCTTCGTGCGCAGATCTCGCTGTACTCCGAGAACCAATCGACAATATCGCGGTTTGTCCATCCCCCGCGATCGTCAAGTTTTTGCGGCAAGTCCCAGTGATAGAGCATTGCCCATGGTTCGATACCAAGTTCAAGGCAGTTATCGATCATTCGGTTGTAAAAGTCAATCCCCTTTTCATTCACTTTCCCGGTTCCATCTGGTAAGATTCTCGACCATGAGAATGAAAACCTAAAGTTTTCGAAATTCAGACTTTTTAAAAGTTTTAAGTCACTTTCGGAACGGTTATAAAAATCGATAGCATGGTTACCGTTTGTTTTATCTTTTACATTGCGTTGCCTGCTTGTGAACCTGTCCCAGACCGATTCCCCTTTCCCGTCGGCATTCCATGCACCTTCAATCTGGTAGGCCGAAGTCGCCACTCCCCAACTGAAATCTTTACCAAAATCGGCTTTCGTGATTTCAGCATCTATAAAACTCTTTCTGGGAATTGGATTTACACGCCAAATTGCAGCCAGGGCGGCCATATATTTTAGAAATTCGAGACGAACCATTATCTGCTTTTTGCTGAAAATTTTGATGGCTAAATTTATTTTTTTAGCCCAACAGGCGGCAAAGATAGCTTTTAATAACTATCCAGGTTTATCTTTAAGTCAGTCTGCAGCGATCGGAACATTAAATCTCAATTCTTATTTGATATTCAGATTTTCAAAAAAGACAATTAACCGTATAAAACAAACCATCAATATTTTAAATACTTATTTAACCTCTTTTTTTAGGTCTTTGATTTACTATGGATTTTACTTTTGGTTCGGCCTTAACCACCAATTTATCATCCACTAATAATTCATTAAAGTCAGTCTCCTGATTTATTGTTTCTTTTACGTGCTTATAATAGTGATCTTCTCTCAGGTCGTGATATTCCTTGTAGAATCCCGGATTTTCATTCTCAAACATCAATACAAAACGGTCAATTTTATTGGCGAGCAGTTTTTTTGTCTTTTTGCTGAACTCCTTCATTTTAATTGCAACCTTTTCCTTTTCCGCCATTTCTTCATTATAAGGAATCATCGCTTTAATGAAGTTTAGAATTGCTTCTTCAAGGTTTTTAATCATGTCGGCATCTAATCCGAATTCTTTTTCAAATTTGCTGGTAGCTTTTCCATTTTCAGGATTAAGTGCGGCTTTTATCTTACTTTCAAATGTTAGCGCATAACCACCAAACTTATTTGCAATCAGCCAGATATCCTTCGATATATCAATTAATTCCAGATGCATACAGTTTTCAACAAATTCATAGTTAAGATGAAACAATTTGCGTTGTAACTTCCCCTTCTTTTTGTCATGGGCAAAAACCTGCATAATCCGAACCAACGTCATGGTTCTGTCCTCTAATTCCTTTCGCCGTTCATTCTTTGTTTTCTCAATAGCCTTTACATCCTTATTTAATATAGTTTGTAATTCCACCAACTTTTCCTGATTCGAAATAAGCCGGTCAACAGCGGCCTGAAATTTGGAAACCTTGTTCCATACTTCGGCATTCTTGGATAATACGCTAATTACCTGCGCATTTCTTTCCATTTTTAAGGGAAGATTCTCAATGTTTTCCATCGTGTATTTGAATTTATCTATAGTGAATGAATCGAATTCTAAGTTCAATGATATGAAGTGAAGGGTCTTTCAGAGATATTAACCAGATAAAGAACAAAAAAGTTCAAAAAACACCTTATCGTTTATTTTTATTTATCTGATAATTTCAGGGAGGGTCACAACCTATTTCAGGGAGGGGTCAAGGCAAATTTGCTAACAACCGAACGGTTGTTAGCAAGAACCGTTCGGTTAATAGCAAGAACCGTTCGGTTGATAGCAAGAACCTTTAGGTTGGTAGCAAGAACCATTCGGTTGTTATTAAGAACCTTTAGGTTGATAGCAAGAACCTTTAGGTTGGTAGCAAGAACCATTTGGTTGTTATTAAGAACCTTTAGGTTGTTAGCAAGAACCTAAAGGTTGATAGCAAGAACCTAAAGGTTGATAGCAAGAACCTTTAGGTTGTTAGCAAGAACCGTTCGGTTGTTAGCAAGAACCTTTAGGTTGCGAAACTGTTTTGAGACAAGAATTACGACTCACACAATTTTGTTCCTGGAAGCGTTTAACTAAATTGTAACAGTCCTGTGATCGTTTCTTAACAGCTGACACCTATGTTTGTAACGTTACAAAACTTTTAAAAAAATTAAATTTCAGTCGTTCAGTTGGGTTCATCAATGTTTGTCTTGCTAAATTTAAAAACGGAATTGCCTCGCAGCGATTTCGTTTTTTTTATTGCACTGTTTGGCACTTTTTAACAAATCGAATCTGGTAAAGCAGCTGTTTAATGCAAATTTGAAACACCCGAAGTTTCCGCATCACAAGCATTATAATAACTTATATATCTGTTTATAAACAGATTGAATTCCATAGAACCTAATTTTAACCTGCTATTCTGTAACAGGAATGTAACAATGTTGTAACTTCATTTAATGAGACTGTAACATCATTGTAACATTATTAAGGAATTTTTGCATCGTTATTTAATGATGAAAAATAATTCAATAATTATGAAAAAGCTTAATTCGATTTTATTCTTACTTCTACTGATGGTTGCCTTTAATTTGAAAGCACAGGAACCAACTCTTACAGAGAAGATTTCAACTGTCGACGATAAAGTAAACGGTCTGCTTGAAAGGGTGGCCACAGACGAAGCAGATCTTTCGAAACTGACGAAGATCAAAGTTTCAGGTTATATCCAGGCACAGTATCAAAATTTTCAGAGTCCTGCTCTTTTGTCAACCTCTCAAAATTATTTCTCACTAAGAAGAGTTAGGGTAAAATTTACATACGAAGCAGCCGATGGCGTGAAATTCGTATTACAACCTGACTTTTCACCCGGAGCACTTGCATTAAAAGATGCATACGTTGTTTTAAACGACCATTGGTCAAAATCATTTAGTTTATGGGCAGGTAAGTTCAATCGTCCTAACTACGAGGTTGAATATTCATCCAGTCAGCGTGAATTAACCGAACGTTCAGCAGTCATCAGGGCGATTTACCCGGGCGAACGTGCAATAGGTGCAAAACTGGAATTCAATCCAATCAATGTTCCACTTCACGCACAATTGGCGGTATTCAACGGTGCTGATGGTCTTTCCATAAAAAACAATGCTGGAACAGAATTGAACAGTAACGAGAACAAAGACTACGATAATTTCAAAGACGTAATGGCTCGCGTTACTTACAATTTAAGTCTTGGCAGCTTCGGAGGACTGGATTTTGGTGCACATGGTTATTTCGGAGCTCTTAAATCATTTGCGACGACTACTTATTCAAGTGATTACACGACTGTAAAAGCAGCCAAGGTAGGTGATGCTATTTCGAGAAATTGGCTTGGTGGTGAATTTCAATTGTTTGCCGATGTATTAGGCGGATTGTCAGTAAAAGGTGAATACATTGCTGGTAAGAATGCATCGATTGGTTTTGCACCTACTACAGCAATACCATTGGGCGTTGCCAACTATCAAAATAAATTTGCTGGTTACTACCTGTACTTTATCAAGAACCTTGGCAAAAAGAATCAGTTTGCTTTCCGTTACGATTACTACGATCCAAACACAGATATCACCGGAAAAAATGTATCGATGAGTGGATATGCTGCTACTGCAACAACGGCCAAAAAATTCAGTGGCAAATCGGATTTGGCTACTACAACTTTAGGTTTTGCACTTCACCACTATTTTGATGACAACATCAGAATCACATTCTGTTATGAAATCGTTAATAACGAAAAAGTTGGAACTGCCGGTACTGTGGTTGACAATTATACAGATGCACATGGAAATGCAGGTACATTAGACTGGAGCAATCACATTAATCAAAACGTTTTCACGTTAAGACTTCAGGCGAAATTCTAGTGGGTAGAGACGCGATTAATCGCGTCTGTACAGAAGCCAGCCATAAGTTTATTAAAGATCAAAATTTTTTAAAAGATATAATTCAAAAAACAATGAAATCATTCAAATTATTAAAGGTATCAATCATTGCAGTTATGCTTGGTGTCATCACTTTTGCATTCGTTGCCGCACCAGAGCGTATCACCGTAAAAGGTTCGGATACATTGGTTATCCTTGCACAGAGATGGGCAGAAGTCTATATGAAGACCAACTCGAATGTAACAATCCAGGTTACCGGTGGTGGTTCAGGCGTCGGAATTTCAGCATTGATTAATGGTGCGACCGACATCGCCAATGCCAGCCGCAAAATGAAAAATACCGAAAAAGAAAAGCTTAAAGCACGTTACAACACACTTGGTGTTGAAGTTGCTTGTGCAAAAGACGGTATAACAATTTACCTTAATTCTGCCAGCAAAGTAAAAGAATTATCGATTAAACAATTAGGACAAATTTTCAGAGGTGAGATCACCAACTGGAAAGAAGTAGGCGGAGAAAATCAATCCATCAAATTATACGGAAGAGAGAATAGTTCAGGAACCTATGTATTCTTCCAGGAAAACGTTGTAAAAGGTGACTACGCTACAAGTTGCCAGACACTTCCGGGAACTGCAGCTGTTGTAAATGCTGTTAAAAAAGATGCTTACGGAATTGGTTACGGTGGCGCTGCTTATGCTGAAGGAATCGAAATCTGTAAAGTAAAAAAGGATGATAACAGCCCTGCTTTCGTTCCTACAGCTGAAACAATTAAATCTGGCGATTATCCCATTACCCGGTACCTTTACATGTATCTTCGCAACAGGCCAACAGGTGAAACGAAGAAATACATCGACTGGATTTTAAGTGCCGAAGGTCAAAAACTGGTTGTTGATATGGGTTACTTCCCTGTGAAGTAATCATGGTCAGCTTGCATAAAATCATAAACAACTGAATAAAAAGCGAATAATTTCTTTACAGAAGTTATTCGCTTCACTTGTTTAAACCAGGACTTATTGATCAGCTTAATAGTAAAAAAACAAATATGACCAAAGAACCAACTAAAAAGAAAGCTACCGGCAAATCAACCGCGGAAAGTAATGAACCGGTTCGCATTGATATTACACGGAAGAAATTCCGTTTCGGCGACTTCATTGCAGAGAAAGTAATTAAGGGAGTTGCCTTTCTTTCAATTACAATAATTGTCCTTATCTTCTTTTTTGTATTTCGTGAAGCCTTTCCAATATTCAGTCATTCGAAAGAGGTAAAACCGACAACTACGGAACAAGCAACTCAGGATGTCCAGGAGACTTATGGCGCAGTAACCGATAAAACATCAAAAACGGAAGAAGTTCAGGAGACTTACGGTGATGTAACTGACAAACCAATCAAAGAAGAGACACAGGAAACATACGGGGCTGTTACGGATAGCGCCCAGGTTCAGGAACAATATGGTGTACAGACAAATGATACTTCTGTAACAACAGATCCATCCGATACTTACACGGTTAGTGCGGGAAGTGGTTTCGACGATAACCAATCAGCGATTAAAACGCTTGTTACAAAAGACTGGATCCCGGTTTCTGATAAACCGCGATACGGTTTGCTCGCTTTAATTGTAGGGACGTTTAAAATCACCCTTATCTCGTTGCTGTTTGCTGCCCCAATAGCCATTCTTGCAGCATTATACACAGCTGTGTTTGCAAACAAGAAGATGAAGGAGATCATCAAACCAACCATTGAATTGCTTGCAGGATTTCCGTCCGTCGTAATCGGTTTTTTTGCGTTGATGGTGCTGGCCACGTTTCTTCAGGAGATTTTCCATTACGAAACCAGACTCAATTCGTTTGTCGGAGGAATCGCGATGGGAATTGCGGCCATCCCGATTATTTTCACGATTACAGAAGACGCTTTGACTGCAGTTCCAAAATCGTTTTTCGAAGCCAGCCTGGCCATCGGCGCCTCAAAATGGCAAACCGCATTTTTTGTGATTTTACCGGCAGCGACACCCGGCATATTTGCAGCGATACTTTTAGGCATTGGCAGAGTCTTCGGAGAAACAATGATTGCATTAATGGCAACAGGAAATGCAGCGCAGATGGATCTGAATCCTTTTTCATCGGTACGAACACTCGCAGCAACAATCGGAGCCGAAATGGCGGAAGTTGTTTTCGGTGATACACATTATAATGTGCTGTTTCTGATCGGATCACTGCTCTTTATCTTCACATTCATCATCAATGCGATCGCTGAATTCTACGTGAAAGGAAAACTAATGAAAAGAATACAGGGAAAATGATAAAGAGTTTCAAAAAAAATATAAAAGGTATTGTAATCGAAGGGATTACATTGGCCTCAGCGTTGCTGATTATCGCGATTGTCATCATTATGCTCACCGTGATTATTATCGGTGGAAAAGACCAATTGTCTTGGGAGTTCCTGACCAGCTTCCCTACTGACGGGATGACCAAAGGGGGAATCTTTCCGGCGATCTATGGAACAGCATTACTCGTCATTATCATGTCAATCGCGGCAGTTCCATTTGGAACAATCACAGCCATTTATCTCACCGAATATGCGAAGGAAAACTCCATTATTGCAAAGACGATCCGTTTCGCCGTACGTACTTTAGCCGTAATTCCGTCAATCATTTATGGTCTGTTCGGATTAGGGTTCTTTATTAAATTCGTTGGGGCACACATCGATGGTGCATTTTATGGAGGTGAATTAAAATGGGGTCAGCCAAACTTGCTTTGGGCAAGTCTTACAATGGCGTTACTGACGCTTCCCGTAGTAATTGTATCAGTTGAAGAGGCACTGAAAACGGTACCTCAGGAATTAAGGGCAGCAAGCCTCGCTTTGGGAGCTACCAAATGGCAAACCATCCAAAAAGTTGTGATTCCGGGTTCGCTTTCGGGAATAATGACCGGTACCATCCTGGCTGTGAGTCGCGGAGCCGGTGAAGTAGCACCAATCCTCTTTACAGGAGCCGCCTATTACCTGGCCACCTTGCCTGGACTCAGCGACCAGTTTATGGTGTTGGGTTATCACATTTATGTGTTGACCACTCAATCAGCCAATGTTGATCAGACACTTCCAATTCAATTTGGAACAACTTGTGTATTGTTAATGCTTACGTTTATTTTAAATATGACGGCCGTTATTTTAAGATACAGAATCAGAAAAAAGAAAACTAATTGATCATGATAGTAGATAAAATCTATACAGAGAATATGTTCCTCTATTACAGCGGTAAAATGGCGCTGAATAATATCTCGATTAAAATTCCCGAGAAGAAAGTTACCGCTTTTATCGGGCCTTCTGGGTGCGGAAAATCGACCTTTCTGCGCAGCTTAAACCGCATGAACGACCTGATTGACGGCGTTAAGATTGAAGGCAATATTATCATTGACAACATCAACATCTACGATAAGAATATCGATGTTGTCAATTTACGGAAGAAAGTGGGAATGGTATTTCAGAAATCAAATCCGTTTGCAAAATCTATCTACGAAAATGTAGCCTATGGACCTAAAATAAATGGGATATCGGATAAAAAACAGCTGGATGAAATTGTTGAAAATGCGTTAAGAAATGCAGCAATCTGGGACGAAGTAAAAGACCGTTTAGGAAATTCAGCGATGGGTCTCTCAGGTGGTCAGCAGCAAAGGCTTTGTATTGCCCGGACCCTCGCGGTGAATCCCGAGATCGTTTTAATGGATGAACCCGCAAGCGCGCTTGATCCGTTATCGACGGCAAAAATTGAGGAACTGATAGTACAACTGAAAGAAAATTATACAATTGTAATTGTCACTCATAACATGCAGCAGGCGGCACGAATCAGCGATAACACCGCCTTTTTCTACCTGGGTGAACTGATTGAATACGATAAAACAAAAAAGATTTTCATAAACCCGGATAAGAAGCAGACAGAGGACTATATTACCGGTCGTTTTGGTTGATGTTTAATTATTTTATAAATTTAAAACATGGAAAATTACAGAATATTCGATTCCGAATTAGAGAAGCTGGCTCATAAAGTGATCCAGATGTGTTCGCAGGTCAACCAGCAATTGATTGATGTAATCAAGGCATTAAAAACTTCGGATATCGCATTGGCAAGAACGGTGATCAGCAATGATGAATTCATTAATAACCTGGATGTTAAAATTGATAAATTGTGTCAGAAGATTTTTGCACTTCAGCAACCGGTCGCGTCCGACCTGAGATATATTATCTCAGCACTTAAAATCAACAACGATCTCGAACGTATTGGCGACCATGCAGTCAACATTGCCAAACGTATCGAACCGCTTCAGGATTACAAACAACTTGTTGAAGAGTTTGGAATTGATATTATCGGTGAGAAAACAACCATCCTCTTTTCCGATGTTGTTGAATTGGTCAAAACGCATGATCTGACATTTGCAGTCAAAATCATGAACAAGGCAGAAACTATCAAAGAGGAGTGTGATGACATCGCCTCACGAATTCTGGGTGAGATGATGCACCAGTCAGAAGTCGTTGTTGTTGCTGCAAATATTTTAATTATCAACAATTTACTCGAAAGGGTTACCAGCTATTCCACAAATATTGCGGAGTCAATCAGTTTCGTTGTAAATGGTGAAATTGTGAAACACAAAAAGCACATCTGACAATTAAAAATCCAGTAACATCACAATAACCATTTTTCAAAAACAATCTCTATCCATTTTGCGTTATCAAAAAAAATTAACTGCCAAAATGAATAAAATATTTGTTGTTGTTTTATGTGTATTTAGCTGGGCAATTTGTACTGTAAATGCACAAAACACCGGAGAATTTAAACCTTCCGGAAGTCCGGAGGTTCTCATCTTTACCGATTTCAACAATACATCCTCTAACGGGAAGAATTTCAGCAAGTTTGAGATTACACGCGCTTATTTTGGCTATAAATACAATTTCAGTCCGACATTTTCAGGCCGGTTAACACTCGATGTTGGAAATCCGGGTGTCGGATCATTAAACTATACAGCCTATATTAAATATGGATATGCTCAGTATCAGAAGAATAAATTCACGGCCAAATTTGGATTGATCCAGAATACAATGTATGAAATGCTTGAAAGTTATTGGGGAAGCCGTTATATCTACAAAGTATTTCAGGACCAATATGGGTTTGCGGCAAGCGCTGATTTTGGAATAAGTGCGGCCTATAATTTCAATCCGGTAGTCAGCGCTGATGTTATGATTTCAAATGGCGGAGGTTACAAAGTATTGGATACGGATTCGGTTTTGAAGGAAGGGATCGGCGTGACATTGCATCCGGTTAAAACCATTACGATTCGTTGTTATTACGACAATATGAAAAAGACAAATTCACCTATTACTCAAAATTCCATCTCCCTGATGGCAGGATATGAAAATACAAATTTCAAAATTGCAGCCGAGTATAACTATCAAATGAACAATAAATTAATAAACGGCAACGATTTATATGGTTATTCCTTTTACGGGAAGTTGTTCTTTAGTTCGAAGACAGATTTGTTTGTAAGGTACGACCAGTTAAACTCTCTCAATCATCCCGCAAGGCCTGTTTCATGGAATTTCGCAAAAGACGGAAAAATCGTTATGGTTGGTTTGGAATATATCCCTGTGAAAGGAATCAGGATTTCACCTAATTACCAATTATGGAATCCCAGGGATGGCAGCAAATCTAATTTATCATCTGTCTTTCTGAATGTTGAGATCAAAATATGATGCTTCGCTCATTGTACATAAAATGAAATCATATAATTGTAACAGTTTTGTAACAGTTTTGTAACATTATTCGGCTTCATTTGTTGTATATATTTATAAATCAACAAAAAATGAAAAAGTTACTGCTGATTTTAATGGTGTTTGCTGTTTTCGCAGCTTGCCAGAACAACAAGAAGAAAAGTGCCGGCAAAGCAGACGGAAAAACCGTCAGTATAACTGCAGCCGGAGCTACTTTCCCAATGCCTTTCTACAACCAATTAATTTCTGATTATGCGACTAAGACTGGAACGCTGGTTACCTACGGTGGAATAGGGTCGGGCGGCGGAATCCGCAGTTTAAAAGATAAAGTGGTTGATTTTGGCGCTACAGATGCTTTCCTCACAGACGCACAAGCTGCTGAATTACCTGCCGCTGTATTACATGTTCCAACTTGTCTGGGCGCTGTTGTACTTGCTTACAATCTGCCGGGAGTCACATCCCTGAAACTTAAAAATGAAGTCCTTGCAAAAATCTTCATGGGAGAAATAAAAAAATGGAATGACGCTCAAATAAAAGCAGATAACCCCGGAATTAATCTTCCCGACCTTAGCATATCGGTCATCTATCGTTCAGATGGTAGTGGAACTACATTCATTTTTAGTGACTATATGTCTAAAATCAGCGAAAAATGGGCAAAGGATATTGGTACCGGAAAATCGTTGAACTGGCCGATCGGAATGGGTGCAAAGGGTAATCCCGGAGTTGCCGGAACCATCAAACAAACAGAAGGTGCCTTTGGATACATTGGATCAGAATATGCATTTGCTCAAAAACTGCCTTTCGTTTCTCTTCAAAATAAAGCAGGACAATTTATCGAACCATCCATACAATCAATCAGTGCTGCTGCAAAAGGTGAAATCCCTGCAGATACACGAGTTATGGTAACCAACTCAAGCGATCCGGAAGCTTACCCGATCAGCGCTTTCACCTGGATAATTCTTTACAAAGAACAGTCTTACGGTGACAGAACCCGCCAACAGGCAGAGGAGACTGTCAAATTTCTGGATTGGTTAATCAGCGCCGATGCACAAGCTGTTGCGCAAAAAGTTGATTATGCGCCACTTCCCGATAAAGTAGTTCTTCTGGCAAAAGATGTTCTGAAATCGGTGACCTATAATGGGGAGGCGCTCTTGAAGTAAAGGGCTTTTGGCAACTGGCAACTATCTGCTGAGAGATAGTTGCCAGTTATTATATCCTGTTAAAGCAACGTTAAAAAGCGGTAATAGCCAGTTGCAAATTGCCAACATCCGGTTGCCTTTAAAATAAACATGTACGCTAAAATAAAAATAAAGAGTGGGAAGCGAAAAAATCATTAAAAACCTGTTAAAGGCTTCATCTGTTATTATATTACTCATTTTCGCAGGAATGGCATACTCAATGATTAAAGGGGCGATCCCTGCATTCAAAGAGTTTGGTTTATTTGGGTTTATATTTTCAACAGATTGGAATCCAACCGAAGGCAAAGAATCATATGGCGCCATGCCATTTATTGCAGGAACAGTTATTACTTCATTGCTGGCACTGCTCATTTGCTTTCCACTTGCTTTCTCCACATCACTTTTCATTTCAGAATATTACCGTAAAACAAGAATTGCGACTATTTTAAGCACACTGGTTGATTTACTAGCAGGTGTACCCTCCATTGTTTACGGACTCTGGGGGTTTTATACAATACGACCTTTAATTGCCGAACTCGGATATTCCGGTCAGGGCTACGGGATATTTACTTCCGGATTGATATTGGCAATCATGATTATACCTTATGCCACCTCTATCAGCAATGAGATTATTTCGATGGTTCCCACCGAACTCAAAGAAGCAGGTTACTCACTTGGAGCAACCCGTATGGAAGTTATTTTTAGTGTAATTTTACCCAATGCCCGTTCAGGACTAGTTGCCGGTTATATTCTGGCACTCGGCAGAGCGCTTGGCGAAACAATGGCGGTGACGATGCTGATCGGAAATGCAAACATCATCCCGACAGGGTTATTCAGCCCCGGAAATACAATGGCCAGCGTTATCGCCAACCAGTTTGGCGAAGCGGATGGTTTAAAATTGAGTTCGCTGATTGCGATCGGATTACTTCTTTTTGCTGTTACAGCAATTGTAAATGCCATTGGCAAAGTCATTATTCGTAAATACGCATAGCTTAATCAAAAATGGAAACAAAAGCGCTTATCGACGAAAAAGACAATTCAAACTGGAGAGAACTGAAAAACAAACTGTTCTTCGGAACGGTCGTTGTTCTTGCAACCCTCACGATATCTCCTATTTTATTAATTGTATATGAACTACTTGCCAAAGGATTAAAGCAAATAAACTTTGATTTCTTCTTAAAAGTAGCTCCCGATACCTTGCAGGCAATGACGGCGGTTCGAAACGGTGAAATTATTCCGGGAGGTATCGCCAATGGTATAACCGGAACACTGTTAATGGTGGTAGTCGCTTCCCTGATTGCAATTCCGGTAAGCCTGTTGATCGGGATATTCCTTTACGAGAACCAAGGAAAAAAATATGCCAATCTTATCAGAAGCCTCACCGATATACTCCAGGGAGTTCCATCGGTTGTGTTAGGATTGATCGCCTATATCTGGATTGTGCAGGGTGTGACTAAAGGATTTTCGGCATTGGCCGGTAGTGTTGCATTGGCGATTATGATGCTACCTTTGATCATCCGCTCAACCGAAGAGACAATGAAGATGATTCCGATCTCGATAAAAGAAGCGGGTGCGGCATTGGGCGTTCCTTACCATAAAATTATCCTGAAGGTAATGATCCCTTCTGGTTTCAGCGGATTGATGACCGGCATATTACTTTCAATATCAAGGGTTTTAGGTGAGACTGCGCCCCTCATGCTGACCACACTTGGAAGTACAACCATCAACTTTGATATTACAAAACCAACCAGCGCAGTGCCACTTCAAATCTGGGAGTTTTACAACAACCCAAATATGATAGACCTGGTCTGGTCTTCTTCCCTTTTTCTGATGGCCTTTGTTTTAACGCTCAATATCATTGCAAAACGAATTTCGATGCGGTTTAGTTGAAATTCGTAAAAACAAATTACAATAGCATTCATGAACGACAAAATATTACAAGTTTCGAATCCGGTTTTATCAATCATTGATCTGTTTATCTCTTACGGAGAAGATAAGTATGCCGTAAAAGATGTGTCAGCCGAAGTGAAACGAAATGCCATTACTGCCATTATGGGACCATCGGGGTGCGGTAAAAGTACCTTACTCAGGGCAATCAACCGTATGCATGAATTATATCCGAACATTCATACAAAAGGTGAGATTAAACTAAACGGTGAGAGTATTTACGATATGTCGACAACAAAGCTTCGCCGTAAGATAGGGATGGTTTTTCAAAGACCAAACCCATTTCCGACAATGAGCATTTACGAAAACGTGATCGCAGGTTATAATTTGAATGGAAGTAAATTGAAAAAATCGGAGAAAGATGAAATTGTAGAAAGTTCATTGACTGATGTCGGCTTGTTAGAAGAAGTGAAAGACTCGCTTAATAAAAAGGGTAATTTTCTTTCAGGCGGTCAGCAGCAACGACTTTGCATTGCCAGGACTTTGGCTTTCAAACCGGATGTAATTCTGATGGATGAGCCAACTTCGGCACTCGACCCGCTTTCAACAGCAAAGATCGAAGATTTACTGGTAGAGCTAAAAGAACACTACTCAATTATTTTAGTCACACATAATATGTCACAGGCGGCCCGAATTTCGGACAATGCCATGTTCATGTACCTTGGCGAATTGGTCGAATACGATAAGACCAAGAAAATGTTCACCAACCCGAAAGATTCGCGGACGGAAGGTTATCTTACCGGGAAATTCGGTTGAAACATCCACAATGCATTTAAATTGATTATCTTAACTTTTAAAACGATATCAAATGAATATAAAAAAAGAGAATGCCATACAGAACGTAATCCGACACTTTGAAGATTACGCCAACCTGATATTGAGCCAACTCTCAATTCTCGAAAAAATAATAAGTTCAGGATCGCTCACAATATCGGAGGATGTTCTGAAAGAGCTGAATATCAACGAAGACAAGTCAGATAATTTTGAAATTAAGCTGAGCGAAAAAATTATCAATACAATTGTACTGCAAAAACCGGTCGCTTCAGATTTACGAAAATTGATGGCCTGTTACCAGATCGTAATTAATCTTGAAAGAATCGGAGATTTGGTGATGGATATTGTTAAGTTTATACCACGAATAAAAGAAAACGAAACATACAACCGCATGTCGGATGTTATCTACAACATGCTGCTGGTAAGTGTTAATATGGTTCAAAAAGCAATACTATCTTTCATAAACAGTGATAAGGAATTCGCAATCTGGGCCATTCATAATGATGAAGTTGTAGATGAAATGAACCACAAGCTGATTCGGAAGGCAATTACAAAAAGTAAACTGCCCGACGAAACGCAGCAATTGTTATTTAGTTTCATACACATTAACAGCATCATTTCGAGCATCGAAAGAATTGCCGATCATGCCACTAACGTTGCAGAGGCTTCGATCTATGCAATGGAGGGAAAGGATATTCGCCATCAGGGTCATGAAAACGAAGAAGAGTAACTATGAATGAGAATTTTCGGATACTTGTTGTTGAGGATGAAGAAGATCTCAATGAGATTCTCCAATTCAATCTCGAAAGTGAAGGTTACCTTGTCGACACCTCTTTTTCTGCTGAAGAGGCATTAAAAAGAGACCTCACGCGTTACGATTTACTGATTCTCGATGTGATGATGGGAAAAATATCCGGATTTAGTCTGGCTCAAAGGATCAGAAAGGATATGCGACTCGAAGTGCCCATCATTTTCCTCACCGCCCGGGACACCGAAAACGATTTACTGACCGGATTTAACCTTGGTGCAGATGACTACATTACGAAACCATTTTCTGTCAGGGCGTTGCAAGCCCGTATAAAGGCTGTTTTAAAAAGAATCAAAACGACACCTATTGAAGAGATAGCAATGTCGCTGAATATTGGTGAAATTGTCATCGATTTTGAATCCAAACGGCTGATTATCGGAGATAAAAAAATTGAACTTACCCGTAAAGAATATGAAATCATATCTTTACTGGCAAAATCACCCGGCAGAATTTTCTCGCGTGAAGAGATACTCCGCAGAATATGGGAAAGCGATGTGATCGTCATCGACCGTACCGTAGATGTGAATATGACTCGTTTACGGCGAAAAATGGAAGAATACGGAAGTTACATTCGCAATAAACCCGGATTCGGATATTACTTTGAAATTTGAAACTAAATTTTCCCTATCATGCTATTCGACCGAAAGACAATCAGATGGAAACTGTTTACCTATTATTTCCTTCTTTTCGCTGTTTTTACCTTATCAATAATTCTTTACCAGAACAAGCGCGAGCAGCATTTCAAAATTGCCCAGCTCGAAACTTCATTGAACGAGTATACCGATCTCACCAATCGGTTTATTGAACACAACTTACTTTTTAAAGACAAAACGTTTTCGAAACTCGATAGCCTCAAGTACCTTATTCCAAGAGCTAAAGTCCGGATCACAGTTATCGACTTCGAAGGAAAGGTATTATATGACAATGTGATGGCCGATTATGCGCATATGGAAAATCATAAAGAGCGGCCGGAATTTCAAAAAGCTCTTTACAGTGAATTTGGTGAAAACATCCGTCTTTCGGCAACGACCAATGAAGAATATATTTACTACGCAAAATCATATAAGAATTATGTGATCAGGGCTGCCGATGTTTACGATATACAGATTAAGGCATTTCTAAAACCCGATTGGGTCTTTATCCCTTTCTTTATCTTTTTATTTCTCGTTTTCGGTTTTCTGCTACGTTATATCGCGAATCATCTTGGCGACTCCATCACTAAATTAAAAGACTTTGCGGTGAAAATCAGGAGAAACGAAGCCATCACCATTGACAATGACACCCAATTTTCGAACGATGAACTGGGATTTATAAGCTTAGAAATCATTCAGCTATATCAAAAACTCCGTAAAACCAAGACTGAGCTCGTTCTCGAAAAAGAAAAATTGATCAGCCATCTTTTCGTTTTAAAAGAGGGTGTTGCATTCTTTTCGGCAAATAAAAAAGCAATTTTGAACAACAGTCATTTCATTTTTTACATTAACATCATTGCCGAAGAATCAACGATCTCTGTAGAAAAAATCTTTCTTTCAGATGAGTTTAAGGAAGTCAATAACTTTATCGACAAGACGATATCCGGAAATGCCTCTTTCCAACCGTTGGAACCTCCCCGAATGGATTATTCTGTAGAAAAGGACGGGTTTCATTTTAATATTCAATGCATTGTCTTCCCAGATAAAAGTTTCGAGATTCTCATTTCGGATCAAACACAATTGATGCGACGGAGTATCATGAAACAGCAAATCACTTCGAATATTTCACACGAATTGAAGACGCCGATCTCCTCCGTTAAAGGCTATCTCGAAACAGTTTTGAACAATCCGGATCTTGAGCCAGGCAAACAGCGCTATTTTATCGAAAAGGCTTACAATCAATCTGAAAGGCTTACCCAACTTGTGAATGACATTGCACTTTTAAATAAGATTGAGGAGTATTCCGAATTGTATATCCGCGAAAAAGTGCAGATTCAAAAGGTTATTAATGAAGCAATTGAGAGTTTTAGTGATCTGATCAGGCAAAAGGTGATTCAGGTTGAGTGCTCGATTGAAGACGATGTAATTGTCACAGCCAACTATTCATTGATGTTCTCCGTTTTCAGAAATCTGATGGAGAATGCGGTGAATTATGGAGGTGAAAATATCCTAATTTCGATTACTAAATACCACGAAGACAACACGTTTTATTACTTCTCATTTTCGGATAACGGACCTGGTGTAGAGGAAGAGCACCTGTCGCGATTGTTCGAGCGTTTCTACAGAGTTGATGCTGGTCGTTCGCGTAAGGAAGGTGGAACCGGTTTGGGACTCGCGATTGTTAAGAATGCTATTCTCAGTTTCAAAGGGGAGATATCGGCCCGTAAACGTAAAGGTGGCGGACTTGAATTCTTGTTTTCACTGCCAAAGTGAAGTGAGGGACAGATGAAGATTTAAATTACTTTTGCAGAAATTGAATTGTAAAAACATGAATTATCAAATTGAAGCACTCAATCAAAAATATAGTCAGGCTACAGCAGAACAACTTTTAAGCGGATTTCTGTCAGATTTCAAAGGCAAGATTGCCTTATCAAGCAGTCTTGGGATAGAAGACCAGGTCCTTACGCATATGGTTTGTAATATAGACAAAACCACCAAAATCTTCACACTCGACACAGGCCGGCTTTTCCCTGAAACATATGACCTGATTCACAGGACGAATCATAAATATGGAATTAAGATGAGTGTCTACTTCCCGGATGCAGTCCAGGTTGAAGAGATGGTGAACACGAAAGGGATCAACCTGTTTTTTGAAAGTGTTGAAAACCGGAAATTGTGTTGCAATATCCGCAAAATTCAACCATTAAAGCGCGCCTTTGAAGGACTGGAAGTTTGGATTTGTGGCTTACGCAGCGAGCAGTCGGTCACAAGACAAAACATGCAAAAAATTGAATGGGATGAGGCCAACGGAATCATTAAGCTCAATCCCCTAATTGACTGGACAGAAGAAGAAATAAAGGAGTTTATCAAGACAAACGGAATTCCCTATAATCCATTGCACGACAAAGGTTACCCGAGTATTGGCTGTCAGCCATGCACAAGAGCAATTTTTGCGGGCGAAGATATCAGGGCTGGCCGTTGGTGGTGGGAAAACCCCGATACCAAAGAATGTGGTTTACACAAAAGATAAAGGTTAAAGTATAAATGAAAAAGGTTAAAGTGCTTTCGAACTTTAACCTTTTTACATTTACCTTATCAAATCGACAATTGGCCAATTTTTAAAACAATCCTTTATAGAGCCAATACTTTATTAATCAAATTTGTGTCCAGGTTCCTCATCTTCGCAACCTTTGTTGTATTGCTCCATCGCGCTGAAACTCATTCCCATCGAAGAAAAACCTCCGTCGTGGAAAAGGTTCTGCATCGTGACCTTCTTCGTGAAATCGGAAAACATCATAATGCAATAATCGGCACATTCATCTGCGGAAGCATTCCCAAGTGGTGACATCCGTTCAGAAAAATCAAGCAAATTGCCAAACATCTTTATTCCGTTCCCTGCTGTCGTCGCTGTTGGCGACTGAGAAATTGTATTAATTCTCACTTTGCGTTCCATGCCATAGATATAGCCAAAACTGCGGGCGATTGACTCCAGCAGAGACTTGGCATCAGCCATGTCATTGTACCCGTAAAATGTGCGCTGAGCCGCAACATATGACAACGCCAGCACCGATCCCCATTCATTGATCGCATCCAGCTTTCTGGCAACCTGCAACACTTTATGAAAGGAAATTGCAGAAACATCAAGTGTTTTCGAAAGAAAATCGTAATCCAGATCGCTGTAATGTCTCCCCTTCCTTACATTCGGAGACATACCAATAGAATGCAGTATGAAATCAAGTTTACCGCCAAGAAACTCCATCGACTTTACAATCAATGTTTCAAGGTCTTCAACATTTGAGGCATCAGCCGGAATCACGATCGTGTTACATTTATCCGCCAGGGTTTGGGTGTCACCCATCCTGATTGCAAACGGAACATTTGTCAAAGTAAAGGTTGCACCTTCATCCAGCGCTCTTTCCGCAACTTTCCAGGCAATCGAATTTTCATTCAATGCGCCGAAAATGATTCCTCTTTTTCCCTTTAATAAATTATAAGCCATCTCGTTACAATTTCTGAAAACATTTGAGTTTTCAATTAATAAATACAGTACAGGTTTAGATGTTGTCGAGTCAGCTTTTTTCAGCTTTGATCATCGCCGTGGATATAACCCTCACAGCGATACTATTGTTTAAAGGTGTTGAAAAATACTACTTTAAAAGTTCTTCCGCGTTTAAAATGGCTGCCGCTGTGATGTTTTCGCCACTCAGCATCTTCGCCAACTCTTCGATCCTTTCGGATTTCGATAAAAGTTTTAGTTGTGTGGTAGTTTCACTCTCCGAATCCTGCTTATAAACCAAAAAATGGTGATCGCCCTTTGCTGCAATCTGTGGAAGATGTGTTATATTAATCACCTGCATATCAGCAGAAATTTCTTTCAGGATGATGCCCATGCGTTCGGCAATATCGCCCGAAACACCCGCATCTATCTCGTCGAAGATAATTGTAGGTAACGCTTTCGATTTAGATATCAACGCTTTAATAGCAAGCATTACCCTCGACATTTCACCGCCGGAAGCAACTTTCGAGATTTCGCATAACACCCCGTTTTTATTTGCAGTGAAAAGAAAACTGACAGTGTCCATTCCATGGATTCCCGGAGATGATATCGGCAATATTTCTACCTTAAACTTTGAATTGGGCATTCCCAATTGCAACAGCTGACTGATCACACGTGATTCGATATTCTTAATGACCGAATGTCGTTTAACCGATAAACGACCTGACAAATCTTTGATCTCTGTATTTTTCAGCTCCTTTAATTGAACCAGGCGGAGAATCTCCTCTTCGTTGGATGAAACCGCCAGAATTTTAGCTTCAAGTGAATCACGCAAGGCAATCAATTCTTCAACGGATTTTAAATGGTGTTTTTGCTGCAACGAGTAAATCAGATCAAGTCGCTCATTGATAGATCCAATTCTTTCGGAATCGTACTCTATCTTCTCCCCGATTGATCCTGTCTCATCAGCAACATCTTTTAAATCAACATAAAGACTTTCCAATCGTTGTGAAAGTCCATCCGCATCGGGAAGAAAATTCTTTAATTTGGAAATCAATCCAATAGAAGTTTTGATCTGGATTAAAGCCGAAATATTTTCACCATTTAAGAGTTCATTCACATTCGATAAACCCGCTTTAATCTCTTCGGCATGCGTAAGCAATTCAAGCTCCTTTTCGAGCAACTCCTGTTCATTCTCTTTTAATGCAGCCTTGTATAACTGATCAAACTGAAATTGAAAATAATCAAGATCTGCCTTCGCTTTTTCAGCCAGCACTTCAGCTTCGGCCAGGTCGCCGATTAACTTTCGAAAATCCTTGTAACTTTCCTTATAGGTGATTAGTAACTCCTGATTTCCGGCACAGATATCGACAACCATCAGTTGAAAAGCCTGGTTGTTCAACTCCAGATTTTGATTTTGAGAATGAATGTCAATCAGATGAATACCGATATCCTGCATCGTTTTAAGCATCACCGGCGAATCATTTATAAAAGCACGCGATTTTCCGGCGGGATTAATTTCCCGTCTGAAAATTGCAAAATTATCAAAATCAAGATCGTTCGCCAGAAACAACTCCTCGAGACCCAAGCCATCGACTCTAAACACAGCCTCAACAACACATTTGACCGATTTATCTTTAAGAACAGAAGAATCAGCTCTTTGACCAAGGATCAATGATAATGCACCCAGTAAAATTGATTTACCGGCACCAGTCTCTCCTGTTATAATAGAAAAGCCGGAACGGAGGTCTACATCCAGTTCCCGGATCAAAGCGTAATTCTGAATTCTTAAACGTGTTAACATTCAGGCATAATTAGATTTAAAAGACCTTTTGGTCCAAAATTTTCTGATACTTCCCCGCATTCGAAGGGTCGCATTCAGTGAGGATGACCATTACCCTCCCCTTTTCGTCAGTGCTACCTTTCGAAAAAACGTTAACAAGCTCATCTGATTTTGCATCAAAAAAGATTCTGTTGACATAGGTATCAGGTTTAGCCCTGTAAACACGCTGCATATTTTTTAAAGCATCGGCAATTTCGGAACGGCCGATATCCGGTTTCTCTGCCATCATATCCAATCCCAGCCGGTGATAGCGGTAAAGTAACTCGCGAAATGGTCCATATGCCTTGTTTGTAAGGTTTTCGATTAACCAGAAACGGTTAAAATTTCCCTCAAATGCTCTCCATCCCTTTTCGCGTGCGTTCTGCGAACGGTTGACAATATCGCGGGCTTTCTGAAAATAAGCAGAACCGCCAAGCGGCGAATATGTATCGTAATCGAACCCAAGCAGGACATTTGCATAATAAGCCAGAATATTTGTCAGCGGATTTGAATTTGAAGTTTCATCAAATTCCATGGGCTGAAATTCCACATACCTGAATTGCAAATCATTGTCTTTAATATTTAAAAGCGGCGAATCGTAGGAGGAGTTAAAAACCGGACGGTTTAACTGAACCTGCATGGTCCCTTTGAACTCATCAGAAGAAACCTGTTCAGTAATCTGGATAAAAATAGTACACTCAATTCTTTCGTCCGTGGTGAAAACATTGTCAGACCATTTACGGTTGTTCATAAACTCATAAATATCAGTCCGCATTGATTCGAACACCTGCTTGTAAGTACCCTCAACGCGCGAACTCGACACACTTACGTTGCATCTGAACTCCTGCCCTGCTGCCACAATTGAGCAACAGATCAGTGCGATTATAAGAATTGCTTTAGGCATAACGATCTGTAATATTTCTATAAAAATACAAAATTCACAATACTCCTGATATGGAATCTTCGATCTCCATCAATTTATTTACAATATCAACAGCAACTTCCGTTTTTGGTTTCAAATCATAGGTAGCGATTGTACCATTCTTATCGAGAATCTTTATTTTATTTGTGTCGTGCTGAAATCCGGAACCACTGTCGCGTAATGAATTCAGAACAATAAAATCAAGATTTTTCTTTTGCAATTTCGCCAGTGCATTTTGCTCTTCATCATTGGTTTCAAGCGCAAATCCAACAAGTACCTGGTCTTTTCGTTTGATCTTTCCAAGACTTGCGGCTATATCCGGATTAGGACGTAGTTCAAGAAAATAATTAGAAGATGTTCGTTTAATCTTTTGATCATCAACAACTACAGGTGCAAAATCTGCAACTGCAGCCACCATAATGGCACCGTTACATTTACTAAAATAATTAAGACATTGGGTATACATCTCTGTTGCAGACACAACATCGATGCGTAGGATATTGTCGTTTTTGAGTTGAAGTGCCACCGGACCGGTAACTAAAATAACCCTGGCACCAAGAGTTGCCAATCTTTCTGCCACAGCAAAACCCATCTTTCCTGACGAGTAATTTCCAATGTAGCGAACGGGATCAATTTTTTCGTGTGTTGGACCTGCTGTTACGAGGTAGGTTTTATTCAGCAGTTTTTTTTTTCAGCAAAAAAGTCTACAATCCTATTTACAATCACATCAGGTTCCTCCATTCTTCCCTTTCCCGAAAGGCCGCTGGCAAGTTCACCAGTTGCTGGTTCGATAATGATATTCCCGTATGATTTCAAAAGTTCAATATTCCGTTTGGTTGATGGATGCTGATACATATCAAGATCCATCGCCGGTGCAACCATAACGGGGCATTTTGCCGATAGATAGGTAGTTACCAGTAAATTATCACAAATTCCATTTGCCATCTTTCCCATTGTCGAAGCGGTTGCAGGTGCTACTAAAAGAAGATCTGCCCATAAGCCCAAATCGACATGACTATTCCAAAGACCATCATTCCGTGTAAAAAATTCGCTTAATACAGGGCGTCCTGAAAGTGTCGACAACGTCAAAGGGGAAATGAACTCTTTTGCATAGGCGGTCATTACAACCTGCACTTCAGCACCTTGCTTCAAAAGCCCCCTTAAAAGATAAGCAGCCTTGTAGGCTGCAATACTTCCTGTTACACACAGAATTATTTTTTTTCCCTGAAGTTGCATCCGCTACGAAAGGTTTTAATGATTAAATCCGGGATGATAATTCCTGAATAAAATGCTTATATCAAAAGAAATAACAATAAATCGTTATTTTTTCTCTTTGGCAGGATTGCGGTAGTAGATCTGACCCTCTTTAAACTCTTCGTAAGCAATAAGGGTTGGTTTTGGCAATTTTTCATAGTAACGCGAAATCTCGATCTGTTCGCGATTCTCGAATACTTCCTCCAAATTGTCGCTGAAAGAGGCGAATTCCTGAAGTTTGGTATTTAATTCTTCTTTCAATTCGGCATTGATCTGATTGGCACGTTTTGCAATCACCATCAATGATTCATAGATATTGCCCGTAAACGCTTCCAATTCATTCAAATCCCTTGGTACTGTGGTTATGGCAGCCTTTGTTTTTTTATAATCCATATCTATTTTTGTGTTTTATTTATTTCTTCATCACTAAGGTTCATCAATTTCTTTGTACTTGCAAAGTATCGGTCAGCCTCTTTTCTGTATTTACTTGTCGGAAACTCATCCGTAAATGTAAAATACTCATCCAAAGCACTATTTAAACGTTCACGTTTCTTTTCATCAATACTGTTTTCGCCCAAAAGGTATTTTGCTTTTAGCAGGTAATACATCAGTTCTTCACGGTATTTTGAATCAGGATATTCTTTTATACTATTGGTCAATGAGATAACAGCAGCACGGTAATCAGCAAGATCATAATACAGCTTACCGGATAAATATGATTTGTAAACCAACTTTTCCCTTAACTCATCAATAAGTTTATTTCCCTCGGCAACCCTTGCACTTCCAGGGAAAATATTGATGAATAATTGTAAAGCATCAATCGCATCCTGGGTCGTTTTTTGGTCGAGCCGTGGATTTGGTGAATCTAAATAGTAACAGTAACCAATCAGAAACTGCGCTTCTTCGTTGTATTCACTGCGTGGATATTCCTTCAGCATCTGTCTGAAATAGTGACTGGCAAGGACATAATCCCTTTGTCCATAACAACTCTTGGCAAGATAATAGTATATCTGGTCAGCGCGGCTTGTGCCTTTGTATATATTTACCAATTCCTGATAAAGCTGCGAGGAGCGACTGTATTCCTTGTTCTCATAATACTCTTTGGCTTTTTTCAGTTTGTATTCATAGTCAGTACTTTTGACTACCTTCTGATAATCGCCGCAGGAAAGAGCCATCAAAAACAGGCCAGCCCAAAGGATATTTTTCACTTTTAGAATCATTTTGCAAAGATACATTTTTTCGACAATTCGGCACATCATTTTTTCGGGTAATAAACTTAACGATTATATGAATATCAATCATGCGTTTATGACTCCATAAATACTATGATTGAAGAACCCGAAAAATGGTTGCTCTCAACCAATAATTAACTGCTCAAAATTCCCGGTGATTGAAATAATGTGGCATCAAACTGATGTTTGAACCATAAAAACGGTTTAATAACACATCGGTTTTGTAGCAAAATTCAACGGGACTTATACGTTATAATATTGAATTACGTGCATTTAAAATACTGATAAACAATGGGAGTGATGGCAGAGAGTTTTAGACTATGATATAATTCAGGTAAAATCAATGCGTAAACTATTAGTGTCGCAATATAAAAAAGTATACTTTTGCGTAGTTTATAATAAAATCAAAGAAATCGTGGATATTTTTGAAAAATTCAAAACAGATAAGGGCAGCCTTGGTCAATACCAGAAAGAAGCGCATGGTTATTTTTCATTTCCTAAATTAGAAGGTGAAATCGGCTCCAGAATGAAATTCAGGGGCAAAGAGGTACTTAACTGGAGTCTGAACAACTATTGTGGTCTGGCTAATCACCCGGAAGTAAGAAAAGCAGATGCCCTGGCGGCAGCTAAATATGGTCTTGCCTACCCAATGGGAGCACGAATGATGACAGGACAAACCAGCATGCACGAAGAATTGGAGCGTCAACTTGCCAGCTTTGTCAGTAAACCAGATTCATTTTTGCTTAATTTCGGTTACCAGGGAATGGTTTCCATTATTGATGCAATTTGTGGTCGGAACGATGTAATCGTATATGATGCCGAAGCTCATGCATGTATTCTTGACGGCGTCAGGTTGCATATGGGTAAACGCTTTGTTTTTCAGCACAACGACATGGACAGCCTCCGGAAACAACTGGAACACGCCACTACTTTAGCTCAAAAAACAGGCGGAGGTATTCTTGTAATTTCAGAAGGTGTATTCGGCATGGCTGGTGACCTTGGAAAAATAGATGAGATAGTTGCACTTAAAAGTGATTTTAATTTCAGGCTACTTGTTGATGATGCCCACGGTTTTGGAACCATGGGTGCCACAGGTGCAGGAACAGGAGAACACTTTGGAGTACAGGATGGAATTGATATGTATTTCGGAACATTTGCCAAAGCAATGGCAGGTATTGGCGCCTTTATCGCAAGCAGCGAAGAAGTATGTGATTACCTCCGTTACAATATGCGTTCGCAGATTTTTGCAAAATCACTTCCGATGGCAATGGTATTGGGATTACTCAAACGTCTTGAGCTTATCCGAACCGAACCTGAATTAAGAGAAAAGCTTTGGACGATTGTCCGCGCCCTTCAATCGGGGTTGAAAGCAGAAAACTTCGATTTAGGCGTAACCAATTCACCCGTTACGCCGGTTTATCTATCAGGAAGTGTACCTGAAGGGACTAACGTGATTATGGATCTACGTGAGAACTACAATATTTTCTGTTCTGGGGTTATATATCCGGTTATTCCTAAAGGTCAGTTATTGCTACGTCTTATTCCAACGTCAATACATACGCTCGAAGATGTCGAATATACGATTAAAGCATTTTCTGAAGTCAGGAAGAATCTCGAGGCCGGGAAATATGCCGGAACAAAAATTACACAGGTTTCACAATAAAATATTCCAATACATAAAAAATGCCTCTCAATTCGGGAGGCATTTTTTTTACGTTAAGCAGTAACCTGATTTTTATTTTTTTTCTGAGAGATATCTTTCTGCATCAATGGCAGCCTTACAACCCGAACCGGCAGCAGTAACGGCCTGACGATATACATGATCCATCACATCGCCGCATGCAAATACTCCTTCAACATTTGTTTTCGAAGAATCTCCTATCGTCTTTATATATCCAACCTCATTCGTGTCGAGAAATTGCTTGAAAATTGCTGAATTAGGCACATGCCCAATAGCCAGAAAGAATCCATCGACATTGATTTTTACTTCCTTCTCACCCGCTTCACCTTTATTCTTGATAAGCGTAACCCCTTCAACAACCCCTGCTCCAAATAATCCTTTGGTCTGGTGTTTCCACAAAATTTCAATATTCGGAGTTTTTAGGGTCCTATCCTGCATCACTTTCGAAGCTCTTAAAACATCGCGACGAACAATCAGGTAAACTTTTCTGCAAAGTCCGGCAAGGTAAATAGCTTCCTCGCAGGCCGTATCACCACCACCGACTACGGCAACATCTTTCCCTTTATAAAAAAACCCGTCACAGGTTGCACAGGCCGAAACACCTGAACCCGCATATTTCTGTTCATCCTCAAGTCCAAGATATTGCGCAGTGGCACCAGTTGCTATAATAACCGTGTCAGCTTCAATCACCTTTTCACTGTCAATTGTAATTTTATGAACTGATCCTGAAAAATCGGCAGCTGTTGCAAGCCCCCACCTTACATCAGTTCCAAATCTTACTGCTTGGGCCTTTAAATCTTCCATCATAACAGGTCCTGTAACTCCCTGAGGATACCCGGGGAAGTTTTCAACTTCAGTCGTGGTGGTTAACTGTCCTCCAGGCTGCAAACCTTCGTACAATACAGGACTCAAATTAGCGCGTGCAGCATAAATAGCAGCTGTAAATCCGGCAGGTCCTGAACCAATAATTAAACATTTTACGTGTTCTGATTTCCCATCAGACTTAATACTTTTAGTCTGATTTTCAGCAATATTCATCGGCTTAAATAATTCCATAGGTTTTGATATTTTTATTTTTTCAAAGTTAAATTAAATTTCAACAACCGCAATAATTGCTAGTGTAAATTAATTTTGTTTCTAATGTATCATAGTAGAACATGATTTAAACCCATTTGTTTAAGAAAGTAAATGAAACACCCATAATTCTGGCTTCGTAAACACGAATGATGATAAAATTGGTGTTCCATCAGGCAATTAAAAACAATATACCGTTGGTTTAATAGCCCTGACCAGAAAGGCAAAAGCCGTTGATGAGAATTAAATCAAGGCTATGCACTTCACTGATCTTAGATTCTATTCGACCAATAAAAAACAAATTATCCACATTGAAACATAATTCAGGTTTCTTTATTTTGGATAAATTGATCTGAAATATTTGCAAAAAGGAAAAAGCAGATTACTTTTGCAACCGTGTTAAAAGAAACGCACATAATTCGGGGTGTAGCTCAGCTTGGTTTAGAGTACTCGTCTGGGGGGCGAGGGGTCGCAAGTTCAAATCCTGTCACCCCGACAAAATGGGTTTCCAAACCCAATCAAAAGACCACAAATCATTGATTTTGTGGTCTTTTTGATTTTTGTCATATCAAAATAATCCAATCAATATCAGTCTGTATGTGACCTAAACGGTGACCTTTTTAAATTCTTATCTTTGAGGTCACCGGTCTGCCTGTAAATATCTGAATCATATTTATTTATAGTCATTTAATTTGGTCTTTTTTGACCTTTTTTGGTCAATTCTATGTAAAATAGGGAAATGATAGGTGACCTTTTTCCTGTGTTTTTAATTACTAAATTGAAATTGATATGAACACATCTACTTTCGGTATCCATTTTGTTCTTCGGACGAACAAGATATTCAACGGGTTAGCTCCTATCTATACCCGGATAACTGTTGATTCCAAACGATGCGAAATCTCTGTAAAGCGGAAGATTTCAACTGACAATTGGGATTTTGGTAAGGGATTGGCGAAATCCAACCAGTCAGAAAACAAACAGTTGAATTCCTATTTGGAGCAGTTAAGGTCAAAGATGGTGTTATATTACCAGGAGCTTGTATTGAGCAAGCAAATACCAACAGCTGAAGCCATCAAGAATAAATTCTTTGGATTGGAGATACCTGATATGACACTTTGTAAGTTGATCGAATATCATAATACAAATTGCAAAGAAATACTAAGATGGGGTACATTAAAAAATTATTTCACAACACAGAAGTACATTGAAATGTTTCTTAAGGAAAAATACCGGACTTCTGACATTTATCTTGCACATCTTAATTACAAGTTCGTTGCGGATTTTGAACTTTTTTTACGAAAACACACCCCTACTGATCATCAACGCCCAATGGAAAACAATACGGTGATGAAACATATTGAGCGTTTAAAAAAGTTGATAAAAATGGCAATTCGGTATGAATGGCTTGAAAAAGATCCATTCGTTGCATTCAAACAAAAGTTTCACCACGTCGAAAGGGGATTTCTTACCGAAGAAGAGCTTAAAGTTATAGAAGAAAAAACCATCTCCATCTACAGGCTACAACATGTCAGAGACCTTTTCATTTTTAGTTGCTATACCGGATTGGCATATATTGACGTGATGCATCTGACACCTGAACATATCCAAATCGGAGTTGATAAAGAATATTGGTTATTTACCAGCAGGGAAAAAACTGACAATGCAGTGAAAATACCTATTTTGCCTGTTGCAATGGAGATTATTAATAAATACAGAAATGATCCAAAAGCGCTCATTCAAAATCGTCTTTTCCCAAATATCTCCAACCAAAGGCTAAACAGTTATTTGAAAGAGATCGCAGATATTTGTGGAATAACCAAGAATATGACTTTTCATTTAGCACGGCATACGTTTGCCACGACAATAACACTCACAAACGGTGTTCCAATTGAATCAGTAAGCAAAATGCTAGGACACTCCAAAATCTCAACAACCCAGATTTATGCAAAAGTGATAGAGAAAAAAATTGGGGAAGATATGAGCAGACTGAAAGAAAGATTGAAGATAAAATAAAAAATATTAAAATAGTAAACAATTAATATATGCTAATTGCTTTTATTCATCAGACTCACAACATTTTTCGTCATATTTTGGGAAAGGCTTGGATCGACTAAATTTCAAATTGAGTCAGTATCCTTATCTCCAAAAGTTAAAATCATACTTACGACAATCGTTACTTACGACAAAGAATAAGTATATTTTTTCAATTGCAACTAACAAATTCATAATAATCAAAGGACATCAATATTATGAAACCGGGGTAGTTATTTACAATGACGCCTAACATGTGGATTGGCTATATTAAAAAAAATCATAAATACTTTTCATGATTATCCTTATGGCCTATGATAAATTTATTGAAAAAGTATTTTTGGTAAAAAATGATTATAATATGTCCTAATTTTAATTCATATTATTGTTTTTTTTTGTTTTGTATAAAATGATACACAAAATATATTTACTGTCATTCAATAGTAATAACCTAATTTAAAGCTAATTAATGCACATTTCTTGTGCATAATTATTCCAATAGTAATTATTATTAATTTGCAAATTAATTTTTATATTTATAGAATTATTACAAGTAATCTAATATTTAACAAATTATTAAATCCTAACCCATGTCAAATGAAAAATGTTTAGAGATCATTGAAGATCTTGAGAAAAATTTAGCTAATTTGGAATCAGAAACTGATAATATTTTGGCTAGTTCACAAAAAGCTGTTGCTTATTGTAAATCTGCACTCTCGGAAATAAGGGAAGTCGTCCACCAAAATGGATTCAAAAATGTGCAGGATGAAATAAAATTCTTCAAAAAGATCAAGCCTAAGGTTTTCAGTAAGTTAATTTACCATTCGGAGATCTTTCTGATTGAAAGTAAACGTCCGAATAGCAGCAACAAAGTTCAGCGGAAATTTTTGATCGCGGAAATAAATAAAATCCATTCTTTTACCAATGACAACCTGGAGTTTTACCAGTATTACCGATGCAACACTACGAACCTGGATGACCATTTCTTTTTACGCAGCAACGTAGATATCAGGCTTTTTCTCGGTAATATTTATTTTATGGTTGATGAACAATTTTCTACCAGCCACGATCATACCGTAGCATACATACAAGCATATGATATATTAACTATTTACCTGAAAAAAGAACTTGGAAGACTTGACACAAAATACAGTGCCAACGAGATTTTGGAAATTGGAAAAGACCTGATCAACTCGAGACTGTTCTGGACTGCTAACAAAATTGCATTGATTGAATTGATTTATGCGATTCACAGTACAGGCGCAATCAATAAAGGAGTAACAGATATTAAGATTATTGCAGGTGTATTGGAAAAATTGTTTCATATTGAGTTAGGAGATCTCTATCATGCGTTTGCGGAAATTAGAATGCGTAAAAAAGACCGGACAAAATATATAGACAATCTTAAGCTCAGCCTGATACAGCGCATGGATGATTATGACCAAAAATAACAATAAGGTTTACTGACAAACAAACGGGAAGAGGATATTCATTCTCTACCCGTTTAATTATATAAAACACCCAACATGGGAAAAGCCTGGTGCGGAAAGATTCAAACTTTGGTAAATTCATGTTTGAATTATTTTCAACGTTAAAAACGTAATTTTTATTGCAATCTTTCTCAAAGCGAGGGATGAACCTATTAATAAATTAGTCACAGAAAAATTATTTGACTGATTACAACGATGGATTACAGACACATATAAAATCAATTGTGCCGGAAAGGTGTTTGTTCTCCTGGTTGTTCATATCACTTTGTTCAACTACTCTCCCAACCGCTCATTCTATTCCCGAATCCGGTTGTATTTTTCGTACTTTCGTCTAATAAGACAAGCTTCCTACAAAGCGAAGAGAGTCGTTTACAGGTTTTGTGGTAATGTTCATCTGAAATAGAATGGTAAACGCCTGTTTACCTTTACCATCACACATTTGAAGAAATCCAAGACTAAAATATCGGTTTTTTCTACTTTTTAAAAATATTTTTTCCTTTCAAATAGTTTAAAACAACCTCGTTTGAAATATCAGTATCCCTCTATTTAACCATTCAGTATTCAAAACGAATTATTCTGTATCGAAGTGTATTCAATTACCTATTTGATATTTAACTATATAAAACACCCACCTTGGGTGCAACCGGGGTAAAATATATTTTGGAAATTTTCATATTTGGCATAATCAAAATAAACCATTTTAAATTAAAAAATTATGCCAACACAAATTATTACAACAGACGATCTCCGGGAATTTAAGTTAGAATTATTCTGTGAAATAAGAAAAATGTTCCTGGAGCACCATGGCCAGCCAGCCAAAAAGTGGCTTAAATCCTATGAAATCCGTAAGTTATTGGGAATTTCACCCGGAACACTGCAAAATCTTCGGGTTAATGGTCAATTGCCATTCTCAAAAATCGGTGGGGTTTTGTTTTATGATTTTGAGGACGTCCGCAAAATGCTGGAACCAAACCAATCCAAAAATCAGTTTAGCATTGACAAACGAAGATGAACTATATCAGGCACCTGAACGGTTTTTTCATGCGAATGTCAGATGACCAGCGGATCACTTCATTTCACATCAGCCTGTATATGGCATTGTTTCAGGTTTGGAACCTAAACAGGTTTCAGAATCCCTTTGCAATTGTGCGCGATGAGATGATGCAATTATCAAGGATCGGTTCAGTGAATACTTATGCCCGATGCATTAAACAACTTCAGGAGTGGGGATATATCCGGTATGTCCCCACTTCAAATATGTATGTAGGCAGCCATGTTACCTGTATCAGTTTTGATACTGCAACTGATACTGCAAGAGATACCGGAAGGAATACCGCAAGTGATACCGGAAGGAATACTGCAACTGATACTGCAAGGAATACCGCAACTGATACCGCAAGTGATACTGCAAGTGATACCGCAAGTGATACTGCAAGTGATACCGCAAGTGATACGCCTTCCTATTATATAAACATTACAAACTTTAATAAACAGGACACCAATAAAAATTTGAATAATGGAAGAGGAAAAAAGCCATCCGGAAACCAACAAATCCGCTTTGGAAATGACAAAGATTATTCAGAACCCTTATGAAGAAATTGCAGAAAAACAAGACGGACTTTTCAATTTTAGCTTTCCTTCAAGTCTGGATTGGTTGCAAAAAAAAGGACGGGTTTTATTTGGAGATCACTTCACTGTTTTTGCAGAGGATCACGAACTGATTTACAAATTGCTGGTTTATGCCATCGGTGATTTTGAAAATTCAGCACGACACAACCTGAGTCTGAAAAAGGGAATTCTGATGAATGGACCTGTCGGGTGCGGCAAAACATCGCTGATGACCCTGATCAAAGCGTTTTTTCCTGACGAGAAGCAGTATACCCTGAAATCGGTCCGGGAAATCACCTTTGAATTTGAAAAAGATGGTTTTAGCGTGATCAACCGGTACAGTAAACTGGCCTTTCGCAATTCCCCGTATTTCCGGATAAACAAGGCTTTCTGCTTCGATGACCTGGGTATTGAGCAGCCCATCAAATACTTCGGTAATGAATGCAATGTGATGGCCGAGATACTGTTGAGCCGGTACGATCTGTTTATTCAGAAAGGGGTACTGACCCATATCACCACCAACCTTTCAGCTTCCGAACTCGAATCGATGTACGGCAGCCGCGTCCGCAGCCGGATGCGGGAAATGTTTAACCTGGTTGCATTTGAACGGAATACGAAAGATAAGCGTGTTTAAGCTTGTATTACTGCCAGTTAATTACAAAGTAAGCCTGAAAAAACAATAGCCATTTCAGATCCTTTTAAAACTTCAACGTGGAAAAAAATCTTTTTTTTTAATAATCCGCAGTTCCTAAGGCCTGTTCGCTCGCACTTTGCTCATTCGCTTCCCAGTCCAATCGTCCGCTACAGAACCGTTCTATTCAATCGCAAGGTCATCTCACAAGCTTCTAGCGTCACACAACGGGAAGATTGGCGCTGTATGGGCTCAATTGCAATAAACAACCCAGGATTATCAGTAGCTCTGTCTGCTTTTTCGCCTTCATCACCACACTTCCTGCTTTTTTTCGGTTTTTTTCATCTTTTTCTAAAATATTTTTTTCATTTCAAATGGGTTAAAACAGCCTTGTTTGGAACAGAAAAATCCTTCCATTGAATCATTCAGCAATCAAACCAGTGTAAACTGAACTAAAATACATCGGGCTACCTGTTTGATATTTAACCATATAAAACACCCACCTTGGGTACAACTGGGGTGTTTTTCCAAAACGACCGGTTTACTTTTGCGATGACGGTAATCCATCACAGGGAAGTTTCCAAAACCTCCTTTTCGGAACCGGTAAAAAATTGAACCATTTAAAAACGGACACAATGTTTGGATTGGAAAAAATCAGCTGGATGCAGTTTTCACTCTTTCTCCTGTTCGCTACCGGAGCCTGGTATACCGGACTTTTTGCCTGGGCCTGGTTCATCGGGCAGAAGAGAAGCAGGAAAACCCTTTTTGAATATGATGACTTGGAGGCAGGGCCAAAGGAAGAACTCATTCCCATTGGCGTTATGGCCTCTGACTTTCCCCGGGAGATGATCCTGTTTGCCTCACATGAGGATTTAGTGCTGATCATTGACCTGCATGAAGAGAACGTGGTCGACAGTGGCTATCCGCTGGATCAGTTTACCGGAAATAATCCCGATGGCTCCAAGGAACTTCTGAAAAAAATACGGAATCAACAATAAACAATCACTTTTTTAAAAAATTCGGAAAATGAAAAGAACAAAGAACCTTTTGGAAAAAGCAGTTATTGGACTGGTTTTGCTGATCCAAACGATGGAACGGGTTGCGGCCCAGAATGCAGCCGGGATTGACCAGGCTACCAATGAAGTCAGATCTTATATCGACCCTGTGTCGAACCTGATCATTGCGATCGGTGCTGTGGTCGGACTGATTGGCGGGATAAGGGTTTACATCAAATGGCAGAGTGGCGACCAGGATACCCAGAAGTCACTGATGGGATGGTTCGGCGCCTGTCTGTTTTTGGTACTTGTTGGTGTGGTCATCAAAGCATTCTTTGCCTGATGGAAACTTACAGGATATTGAAAGTGGATACACGGCTCTATATCAAAGGGCTTTCGGGTCCTTTGGTATTCCGGGCACTTTATGGCATCATCGCTGCATTTTTGCTATTCACTTTCCTCTACATCTTCGCGGGTGTGTTCCCTTCGTTGTTGATCTGTGTCCCGGCCTGCTTTATCTGGCTATACCGGATCAACACGATTCAGAAAAAGCTGGGCCCGGAAGGATGGAGTAAAAAACAGACTGCCCGCTTTCTGCCGCAATTTATCAGCATCAAAAGACGAATCTGTCAATTCCAGAACCTATGAAGATCAAAACGATAGAAGAGGTGCTACCCATCCTTGGATTCAACGGAAATGTGCTGGTTTCGGATAACCTGGATCTGACCATCGGGTTAAAGCTTCACCTGCCTGAAGTGCTCTCCTGCAGCGGCGAAAAGATCACAATGCTGCACGACACTTTCCAACGGGTAGTGAACCTGCTTCCTGCCGGAAGCCTTCTGCACAAACAGGATTTTTTTCTGGCAGATAAGTTCCGTAGCAACCATAAATCAAATGGAAACCGGGAAGATAGCCTGACGGATGCCTATCTGCAACACTTTGAAGGACGGTCCTTCCTCCGGCACGAGTGTTTTCTCTACATCAGCCTCCTGAACCGGGGACAGATGAAAAACTACCTTTCATCCTCGCTGATCTTTTCCAAAAGGGAGCGCAGCAGCCTGGAACTTCATTACGGGAAAATCCGGGAACTTCAGGCCAACCTGACAGCCCTTTTCGCTCAAAGCGGGATAGGTTGTATTGCTCTAACGCGGGAAGAGGCTGCGGGAGAAGATTATACCACAGGTCTGATCGAGCGTGTCCTGACACTTAACTTTCAGGACAGGAAGCCAATTCTTGGGGGTATTGACTTTCGTGACCGTTTAAAGGTGATGGATCAGTTTGTGGAGATTCTCAGCCTGAGTGATTTTTCCCACCTGCCCGGTGAAGTCAGGTCCACAACAGCGCATCCGCAGACGGGACTACCTGTCTCGCTGGTTTATCCCCTCACCTGGAACCTGCCATTTTCCCATGTGACCAATCAGTTTATCGCGGTTCCGGTGCAGCAGCAGGTAAAGGCAGGTCTTGAAGAAAGCTTCAAAAAGATCTACAGTCTCTCCCGCTTCTCAACGGAAAACAGGATCAATGCGACATTGATTGAGCAATTTCTTGAGAACGTTCAGACCTCCGGTGAGAAAATCGTTAAAACTCATTTCAACGTGATGTTATTTGACGAGTCGATCCGGCAACTCAAACAGAACAAAAGTGAAACCAGCTCTGCCTTCTCGATGATGAATTGTTTTCCCTATCAACATACCTATGACCTTCCGCTGTTATTCTTTGCTTCGCTTCCCTATTCCACGCAGATCCCGGAAACGGAGCTGTTCGTCACCCAGGTACCGCAAGCCTGCTGCCTGACCAACTTTGAAGGAGGCATACACAGCAGCGATTCTGATTTCACGTTACTGCTTTCAGACCGGATCAGCGGTTGCCCGGTACGGATCGATTTGTCGGATGAACCGGCGAGGCTACACCTGATCCATAATAGAAATAAGATCATTATCGGCGGGTCAGGCTCGGGAAAATCCTTTTTTATGAATCACCTGTTAAGGCAATATGCCGAGAGCGAAAATTGTCACATCGTGCTGCTGGATGTAGGACGAAGTTACGAACTGCTGACCCGTTACCTGGGCGAACGGCTTAAACACCTGGGTGGAGCGATGATGGTGGAGTTTACCGCCGAACACCCAATCTCCTTTAACCCTTTTGTTGTTACAGGTGATTCGGGTCCTGAGCACCGGCAGACGATCCTTTCCGTGATCTGCACGATCTACCGGGAGAACCTCTCTGAGATGGAGAAAGATGTGATTGCCCGGGCCATCTCTGCCTACTTTGCCTTTAAAACACCAGAACGCTCCTTCAATAGCTTCTATGAATTCTGTCGTGATTATATTCCTGAACTGGTTAGTGAACAGAAACTCTCCTTTAATGCCCCGGAGTTTTTCTTTATCCTGGGCAAATACTACCGTGGCGGGGAGTATGACTTTTTGCTGAACAGGGAGATGGAAACCGATGATTTTTTCCGCTGTCCGTTTATTGTCTTTGAACTGGATAATATCAAGGATCACCCCGTCATTTTTCCGGTGGCCACCCTGATCATCATCGACATTTTTATGCAAAAGATGCGTCGGCTCGTTGGGGTTCGCAAGGTAATCTGTATCGAAGAGGCCTGGAAAGCAATCGCCACCCCGCAGATGGCAGGGTACATCAAATACTTTTTCAAGACCATCCGTAAGTTTTTCGGGGAGGCGATGGTGGTCACCCAGGAGATTGATGATGTGATCTCCTCGCCGGTGATTCGCGATGCGATCATCAACAATGCCGACACGCGAATCCTGCTGGACATGGGCAAGTTCCGGAACAAATTTGACAACATCTCCCAGACCCTGGGTCTCTCACAGTTCCAGAAAGAGCAGATACTTTCCATTAACCGGAACTTCCCCCAGGGACGCAAATTAAAGGAGGTATTTATCGGGTTGGGGACCTATTCGCAGGTCTTTGCCCTCGAAGTGAGCCGGCCGGAATACAACTGTTACACGACGGAACAAAACGAGAAAGAGCAGATCCTCAAAAAGCTGCAAAACCATTCTTCATTTTTTGAAACCATTAAAACGATCTGATTATGAAAATTTATCTGATTTTGAAAATTCATTTGATTATTCTTCCGATCACACTGATTCTTTTGACAATGAAGGGTTATGGCCAGGCGCCTGTCACCGATGTAGGAGCCGGCATCCAGCGTGAAGCCCTCTGGACACAGGAGAAAGAGATCCTGTCAAATATCAACTGGTACAATATCCTGATCAGGGCGCTTAACGGCGATATCAAAGGGTTGACCGGAGAACTGCTGGGTATTGACCAGAAGATGATGGAGAGCCTTGAAACAGTATCCGCACTGATCAAAGATTACCAGCGGATCCGGCAGACTCGCGAGATGCTTGGTAAGATTACCGATATCTATACGGGTAAACTGCCTAGGCTGATACAGGACCAGAATTTCACGCCGCAGCAGGCCGCCGTGATTGTACAATCATTTGACCTGATTCTGGATGACAGCCGTCAATTGGTTACCAACGTCCTGGGTGCCATCACAAAAGACAAATCTTTTCTGATGGATGATAAACAGCGGTACGACACGATCAACGGAATCTACACAGAAGTACGCAAACACTACGGCACGATCTGCTATCTCTACAATAAACTGCTCTACGCCTCGTACCTTAAAAGCTTCGGGAGCAATAAGCTGGAGAGCTTTGCCTTTTATTACACCCTTTATCAGTAAGCACAATGAAAACACCAATGAATTTCAGTTTAGCGAAAACCTTTAGCCGGTTTAAGATGATCTTTGCGATGATGATCATCATAGTGATGATCCTCTCTGAAAAGACCAGGGCACAGGCATTCGCTGTCAAGAGGTGGAGCGGTGACTATCCCCAAATGAACGGGAGCTACCCGCTAACCTTCATCTCCTTTAAAGGTTTTCTTAATCCTATTCCTCACGTTTTTATCCGTACATGGCCGACCCATTACTATTTTGAAGTGGGCGCCGTGCCGGTTACAGATGGTCCGAATCTGACGGGAGATATAAAAACTGGATTTCTTCGGATCGTGGAGAAAATACTGGAGCGTTCCCGGATGGAGCAACGCGCAGATGAGACGGCGCAGATCAAACAGAGTAACCTTCAGCAAAAGGATATTGAACTCAGACTGTTCAATTCCCGTTCCGATTTTTTGCCCGATATCTATGGCATTACGGCATTGTTTATCCGGCTTTACCAAAGCATCAGCATCCTGGAAAACCAGCCAAATGCCGGCGCAATCGCTAAAATCTGCCGGCGCGAAGCGGATGAACTCGTGGTTCGTTTTATCATGGTCAACCTTTTGCAAACCGATCACGGCAAAAAGATGGAGGCCTTCGCAGAAATCAGGGAGGAGCTGAACAGGCAGACCGGTGAAACCGATTATGTGAATCAAAAAGTTTACCACTTTAACTTTTACGGTGCATCAACCGGTAATTCCTATGCATTCCTATCCAGGTAAAACCAATTTCTAAAATCAACAACCAATGAACAGTATCCTCTTGCAAATAATGAATACCGATGGGTTTTTCCGGTTCACGGATGTTCTGGTACAGGGAGGAATCGAAAATGCGCAGGTGCTCGTGGACATGGCCAGGGCCGTCGGCGGTATTGCTGCATTCTTTTATATCTCCAAAAGGATTTTTGAACAACTGATCGCAGATAACCCGATCTCGATGTTGCCGCTGCTGCGACCTTTTGCGCTGTTGCTGGTAATTACCTTCTGGGGGCCGTTTGTCAATCTTTTGATGGTTCCCACCAAGGGACTCACCAAACTATCTGAGGCTGTCTATGCTGACAAAAAACACATTGTAGCCGAGCGGCTAAGGGATAAACAGAACGCGATACTCTCGACTGATCTCCCGTCGTTTTATGAGAATGAAGAAAAGGAGGCAGCCCTCTGGGACAAAGGAATCAACATGCTGCTGACCACCTACAACATTATTTCAGGCAGGGCACTGGCAAACCAGATTCAATTCTATGTGATGGATGGCGTCCGTCAGTTACTGGAGTCGCTCTTTGAGGCGGTTGTTTACCTGATTGCATTTCTCCGGACCCTCTTTTGTGTGCTGCTGGTCATCTTCGGACCACTCGTTTTCGCCATCTCTATTTTCGACGGTTTTCAGGATAACTACCTGCAATGGATCGCCCGGTTTATCAATGTCAATCTCTACCTGCCGATCGCGATGTTGGTGCTTTCGCTCGTTCAGGAGGTGCTGATCTATGTTCTTGAAAGTGAAATAGCGGTAATCAACAGTTCGCTGATCTACCAGCCGTCCCTCTTTTTTGTATCCAACCTTGTCGTGCCTGTTTGCGGGATCGCCGGGCTTCTGATGGTTCCGAAGATTGCTTCCTGGATCGTGCAGGCCTCCGGTACCGGATCGGGTGGCGGACGTTTGTTCAGAACCGCTGCCACAATAGCTGTCACAAAGGGAATGATGAAATAAACCCTAAATACAACTGACGATGAAAAAAACATTTGATATTCAGCAAAAGTTCCGTTTCACAGTCTATGTACTGCTGATTGTCAGCCTCTCGCTGATCGCATTAAGCGCCTGGGTATTCTTTCGTTCTTCCGTGATGGTGGAGAAATCGAGACAGAAAATCTATGTGCTGGACAACGGCAAATCATTACTTCTGGCACTTCGCGAAGACATTTCCGAGAACCGGAATGCAGAGGCCAAAGACCATGTGAAGCGGTTCCACGAACTCTTCTTTACCCTTGAACCTGACAAAGCCTACATTGAAAACAATGTCAGGGAAGCGCTCTTCCTGGCAGACCAGTCTGCCACGGATCAGTACCGCTCATTCAAGGAAAACAACCTCTATAACCAGGTGATCGCAACGGACATCAGCATGACCCTTCTGACCGATTCGGTGAATGTAGACTTCTCCGCTTACCCATATCGCTTCTCGTTTTATGGCAGGCAGAAGATTGTACGTAAATCGAACTTTACAATCCGGAACCTGCAAACGACCGGTAAGCTCCGAAATATCTCCCGGACGGATAATAACCCGCACGGTTTTCTGATCGAAAACTGGCGGATCACCGATAACACAGACCTGGAGACAGTGAAACGAAAATCATTTTAACCAATAAAAACACAGATTATGAAAAACGACAAATTGCCTCAGACACCTTATTTCCCCGATATCAGCCGTTATACGAGATGGCTCAATGAGATGAAAGAAAAGGAAAAACGGATAAGTCCTAAAAAACGCCAACTCATATGGGGGTTCGTGATGGGTGTGCTTTTTATGATTTATATAACATCATTCTTCCAATTTCCGGATCCCGCTGTCGGCCATCAGCCATTAAATCCATTACCTGCAACCGGAAAAGCTGTTGGTGATTCCCTGAAAAAAGAGAAGTCAATGACTTTTGATATGCCAGTTGATTCGTTTGAACAATACCTCAAAAAAGTGATCCATGAAAAATTACCTGAATAAACACTGGCCGTTGCTTTTCTTTCCTTTTCTGGTGGTCCCCGTTTTCATCCTGATATTTTACATCCTCGGTGGTGGGAGCGCCCCTGCGAATGAGAAAAAAGAGGTAGAACCTGCCAAAGGGAAAGTTGCCGTTAACTATCACCTTCCTGAAGCAGACCGCTCGATTGGTATCGTTGACAAGATGGAAGCGGTGCAGGCGCAGTCCCAAAGTTTCGGAACGCAGGACTATCATATCTCGACAGATGAGCTATCCTCTGATCCAACCACCGCCGGGACGGACAGTACCTCTGAACAGGAAAAGAATGATAATCTGGCTTCAACAACGAATGTCTGTTCTGATCCGGGTATTCCGGACACGCTGATGACCCATATCCGCAGGCAGGAGGTGCAGGTAAAACAGGAGCTGCGAATTGCGGCCGGCGATACTTCCGCCCGTCGGTCAGCAGAAATTGAAAATACAACTGGGCACTCCGGTTCTGCAGACAACAATCGCCTGCAAACCGATCTGAAAGCGCTGACTGATACTTCCGGCCGCCCTTCAACAGGGATCAAGGAGATGGATGAGCTATTTGACCGAAGCCTGGCGCTTGCAAGACAAAACGACTCACTGAATTTAAGGCTTCAGCAGGCAAACATCAGGGAGCAGCAAAGAGCAGCGGAAGAAACAATTCAATATTCCCTTGAAAAGGACAGGAATAAAAGCGGATCGCCGGAAAAGAAAACAGGATTCGTTGAGTCATTGGATGCCATCCCTGCAGAGATCTTTGAAACAGCCACTGTACTGACGGGCAACCGTGTCAAAATACGCTTACTCGGTGATACACGGCTTAACGGTCGGAAGATACCCCATAACACGTTCGTTTACGGCATCTGCCGGACAGAGAATGAACGTCTCCAGATTGATGTTCAGCAATTACAGGTAGAGGGTCAGTTTATCCCAGTGAAGATGACCGTCTGTGACATGGACGGTTTGCCGGGACTCTATGTGCCGGATAATGCAGCCAGGAAAATCACGAAAGAAGCCGGAAGCGGAGCCAATACCTCATCGATGGTTGGTTTTACTGGCAATCCACTCGCTTATGCAGGCGTTCAGGCTGCTGATCGCGCGGCAAGGTCTGCATTGCAGGTAATCAAACAGAAAAAGGTCACTATCAGGAAAAATACCCTTGTCTACCTAATGAACAAAAACAAATAACCATTTAAAATTCAAACCAATGAAACGTATATTAATATTCTTCCTGATTTCATCTTTTACGCTCATCAGTTCTGCCCAGAACATCCTGCAGGTATCCGATAAAAAAAGTGTCCATGTGGTCTGTCCTGATAAAGTGCTTTATGCCAGTTGTGGAGACGATTCCGAGATTCAGGCAGAGATCATTCCGGAACTCTCCAATATAGTCCGGGTGAAAGCATTACAACCTTTTGAAGGACAAACCTCCGTGACGTTGGTTTGTGCCGGTCGCATTTATTCCGTGGCTGCACAGTTTGGCAGTTGCGATGTTTTGACTTACCAGCTCGAATCACTTCCGTCTGAAAAAGCATATCCCTTTTCCGGCAAACTAATGCCAGACGAAAGCTTAAAAGGGGTCAGTGATCAGGTTTTATCCCGAAAAGGGCGTTATACGGTGCATCGAAGTGCCAGAAAAAACGGAATACTGATGGAAGTCAATGATATCTGTATCAAAGGAGATGCGCTATTCCTTGTTATTCAGGTCACAAACTGCACTAATATGGCTTTCGATGCGGAAGCGTTTAACTTCTGGATTGCTGACAAAAGGCAACAGAAGGCAACCAACGTACAGGAATACCAGTTGACTCCGGATTATGCACGTTTCGAATTAAAACATGTTCCAGCTTATGATTCTGCCAGTGAAGTTTTTGTGATCGAAAAACTGACGATCCCCGATAAACGGGTGCTTCGGATCGAGATGATCGAAAAATCCAACGAAAACACTGGCCGTAATCTTTCGCTTAAACTCAAAAACAGGGATCTGCAGAGAGCTGAAATATTATAGAAATGGAACTGGCTGTCAGTATTTAGACCATTCGTTATTAGACTGTCAGTCTGTAAATAAACCATTTTACAATATTGATCCATCAAGAATATGAGCGCCACAGAGGATAAAGATCTGATCAGACTGCACGAAGGGTTCCGGTTTTTCAGTTACCTGTTGCTGATCCTGTCACTGTACCTGAATCAGCGAGGTTACCTGGAGAGCAAAGGGATCCTGATTCCGGAGTTTACTCCTCTGGTGAATAAGCTTTTGCAAATGAGATTTCTGTCCGGAATTTATGCTTCAAAAATGGTTTGCCTGTTTTTTCTGATGGTGACCTGTATCGGAACCAAAGCTGCCAAAGAAAGGGAGCTGAAGGTATCAACGATTGTTGCTCAGGTTCTTGCTGGAATGATGTTGTATTGGGGAAGCCTCCTGTTCGTTGAAAGATCTCCACTTTGGTATATCCTCTCCTCTTTTACAGGCTTTGTAATTCTGAATATCGGTTTTGACAATATCTCGAAACTAATCAATGTCAATTTGATGAAAGACCGGTTTAACATTGAGAACGAGAGTTTCTTGCAACAGGAGAAGCTGATGGAGAATATTTATTCGGTCAACCTGCCAACCCGTTATATCTACCGTGGAGAACCTCGTGATGGGTGGATCAATATTGTGAACCCTTTCCGGGCAACAATGGTCATAGGGACACCAGGCTCAGGAAAATCGTTTTCGGTAGTGCTTCCTTTTATCCGGCAGCACCTGCGCAAAGGATTTTCAATGTGTATCTATGATTTCAAATATCCTGACCTGTCGGCAGTGGCTTATAACCGTTTTCTTGCTTCGAAGGCAAAAGGATGTTTACCAAAACCTACCCGGTTTTTTGTGATCAATTTTGATGATATCCGCAAGTCATACAGGTGTAATCCGCTTGCTCCGGAACTGATGGAGAGCCCCATTGATGCATTTGAATCTTCAAGAACAATTCTTTATAACCTGAACAGAGACTGGATACGCAGACAGGGAGAGTTCTTCTCAGAATCTGCGGTCAGCTTTTTTGCTGCTGTGATCTGGTTTTTGAAAAAATACCGCGATGGCTGTTTCTGCACACTCCCTCATGCAATTGAACTGCTGCAGCTTGGTTATGATGAGCTCTTCGAGGTATTATCGACCGAAAAGGATGTGGTCAATGTGATCAACCCGTTTGTAAATGCCTACAAGCTCAAAGCCAACGAGCAGCTGGAAGGACAGCTGGGGAGCCTTAAGATTGCCATCGCGAAGATCATCAGCCCTGAAATCTACTGGATATGCTCTGGCAATGATTTTTCACTCGACATCAACAATCCGGAGCAGCCCAAAGTGCTTTGCCTTGCCAATAACCCGCTTCGCGTAGAGATGTATGGAGCAGTTCTTTCTCTATATATCACAAGAATGCTCAAAGTGATCAACCGCAAAGGGCAATGTCCGTCATCGCTGATCTTTGATGAGCTACCAACTATCTATTTCAGGGGATTGGACACCCTGATTGCTACGGCTCGCAACAACCGGATTTCAACCTTAATGGGGATTCAGACGGTAGATCAGTTGATCCGGGATTACGGGAAGGAGCAGTCAAATGCAATCCTGACCAATATCGGAAATGTTCTTTCGGGACAGGCATCCGGCGAAACGGCACGGTTTATTCAGGGACGCATGGGCAAGATCCTACAGGAAAGGCAATCGGTCAATATCAACCAGAACACGCAGTCTTCGACATTCTCGACACAGCTTGATTTTCTGGTACCCGAAGGGAAGATTGCCACCCTGCCACAGGGATGCATGGTCGGACAGGTGGCCGATAATTTCGGTGAAGTTATTTCACAGAAAAACTTCAACTGCCTGATCTGCGCCGACACCGAAAAACTGGCAAGGGAAGAGAAACGGTACAAAGAGATCCCTGACTTTTACCATTTTGATAATATCCGGGATGTACTTGATGGAAACCGAAACCGGATTTATAATGAGATCCAGGCTTTGGTTTCACAAATCCGTAAAGCAAAACCTGTTGCTGAAACTAACTGACAACTAAGATAACAAGCCTATTTTAAGTTATGTGTTTTTTATTAATTATTTAAAAATGAAGTGTTATGGAACAAAAGACAAGAATGACCATTGATGAGGTTCCGTTTGACAAGCTGGAAAAAGCGGGCATCGACCGCAACTTTGTCTCCAGAATGGAACCCAAAGAACTGACCGATTTTCTGAACGGTTTCCGTTCGGAAAAGCTCTACACCGTAAATGCCCGGATCAATGATGAGGAGCACCGGATTCCTGCAAAACTCCGTTTACAGAAAGAGGAGGACGGATCGGTTTCGGTAAAGGTGCATCCTATTCAGCGCCTCTCGATCCCGGAAGAGTATATGGGACATACCTTTAGTAAACAGGAGATGTCATCACTGCTGAACGACAAAAACCTGGGGAAGACAATTGAGCTGATCAACAAGAAAGGTGTGAAGGAAAATTACTACCTGAGCATCGATCCCAAAACCAATGAGCTGGTACCGCTCAAGACGAAGCAGATCCAGGTTCCCGACAAGATCAAGGGAGCGACCCTGTCGGCAGAGCAGAAAGATCAGCTGGCTGCCGGTCAAAAGGTAACGGTCAACGGGATGACTGGTAAGAACGAGAAGAACTTTTCAGCAACCCTTCAGGTCGATGCCGCCACGCGAAAGATCAGTTTTTCTGAATTCAAACAGGAAGCCTCCGAAACGGCCAAACAGGCCAACAAAGAGGATACCAAAAAAGGGGCGAAACTAAAGGTCAGCTGATCCCAATGTCGGAGACGCAAAAAGGCAGTAAAAGTGAAAAAGAGGGGAACCTGGAAAATTAGATTTCCCTCTTTTTTCGCACTTGAGTAACCCCTCTCGCTGAAGTATCTTGGTCGAACGAAGAGGGCAATGCAAGATGTGTTTTTGTTACACAAAAACCTCTTGTTTCTCCCTGCGGGGCTCTTTTCATCCTGCGTATGAATCTGGACAGAAAAACGTTCCAGCTTAATCAGAAATAATCCGACAGTAAAAATCCAGTAGCAAAATATGAGGCCAAAAACTCCTGATAGTGACAGACTGGAAGCGGGAATCCACATCCGGCTGACGGCATTGGAAAAGAAGCTACTGTCGGATCGCTGCAAAAGAGAGGGTTACCTGACGCTGAGTGATTTTGGAAGGGCCAAACTGTTGAAAAAAAGGGAGATCAGAAAGATCGAAGCGGGAAAGGAATTTGTAAGTCTTGTTTGTAAAACGGATTATGAACTCAACAAAATCGGGGTTAACCTGAACCAGATTGCCAAAAAGATCAATACCCATGATGTTTACCAGTTTACATCTGCAGACCGTGAGGTTTTTAAGCAGGTATTGGAGGAACTTAGAAACTGTTTTTCTGTTTTGCAAAAATACGCAGATACGATAGACCAAAGTTGGTTAAGTCGGTTTTGACCTTAAAATGGTCCGTAACATTAGTTGTAATAAAGCTATTGAGAGAATATGGTTATCGTGATTCATCAGACGGCCAATACGCAGAATGCCTTTGATTACAATGAAAAGAAAGTAACAGAAGGTGCGGCAACGTATTTCGACAGTGCAAATACGCTGATGAAAAATCCATTTCTTTTCGATCAGAACCACAGGTTGAAGATCCTTTATGATATTGAAAAACTCGCGCCAAGGGTAAAAAACAAATGCCTGCACATCTCGGTTAACCCATCAAAATCTGACAGTCTGATTCTGGATGATAAAACGATTCGTTTGGAAATCCGACAGATGATGGAACTTATGGGATACGGGAACCAGCCTTATTTTGTCTATAAGCACAAAGATCTGGACAGGACGCATTACCATGTTGTTTCGACACGGATTGATAGTGTTACCGGTAAAAAGATCAAAGACAATTATGAGAAGGAGAAGATACAACGGTTTATCCAGGGACTGGAAAAGAAATACGATCTTAAACAGGAAGAACCGAAATCGCAGATCAGGCAAACCGACTTTACGATCAATGCCACTTGTTCGAACCTGAAAGCAAGGGTTGAAGGAATATTCAAATTGTTGAACCAGTCAACCGGAATAGAAAGTGAAACCATGTATCACGATATACTGAAAGCATTCAATCTGGAGGTCAAGACATCGGGCCAAGGTGAAGTTATCCTGGTGACGGACAATGTCGGGAAAATAATCCGGAATCCGCTGCGCATGTCCGAACTTAAAGAACGGATAAAAATCCTGGAGACTGTTAACAGACCGGAAAAAGAATTGGCAAAACAAGTAGAAGATCAGGTTACCGCCGGTTTTAAAGAATTGTTTAAAAAATATCGTTTCTGTGATGCACAGAACGCAGCCCTTGAGTTGAAAGAGAAAGGTCTTTTTCTATTCTGGTCTACAGAATCGGGCAATTACAAAATCTATATTCCTGACAATAAAATGGTGTTCAGCAATCCGTTTCTGATTGATAAACAACTGATCCGACTCGACTATTTCAATATGACGAACCACGATTTTTATGCCATTATCAAAGATTACAATCGTATTCTCGCTGAAAAGTTCCGGTATGTCTCCGAAGGGCTGATTGATTACAAAAAGGTTTCTATGTTGGAATTGAAAAATCGGGAAACAATTACTCCGTTAAAAGAAATCAAACTATCAGAAAGCAAGGAGTTTAATCGGATTATCATCGGTATGGATGACCTTTCAAGGAGTTTTACCGAATCGGCGATTAAAGACTATTACCGTTATTCCATCCACCGAATTATTGAAACAGAACAACGTATCAACCAGTATGATTTTTACCGGGAATATAATCAGAACCGGCAGTCGTTTAAGCCTGGTCTTACAAATGATCTGTCAGAAAAGTATAAGGTGGTAAAAACAGAAGATCAATATTACCTGAACAACCATCCTTCCGGAATCCAGAAAGTCAGTCTAAACCCTGAGCAGATGAAATACCATCTTGACACAAAGAACTTCTTTTCAAAGTCGATCCTTGAAATGGTCCGGTTAATGCCATGGTACAGCAAAGAAAAAGAGCAGAATAAAAAGAAGAAGATGTTAAAGCGGAAAAGAAAAGGACAGGGGAAAAGGTTTTGATGGTGGTTAACAATTTTTCAATTAATTTACAATTAGTTAACTTAAAATATTTTGCAGGATATATCGAGAGCTTTATATTTGTCATACATTTTTTTTCATAAGTTTAGGTTTAGTTAGTTTGGTTAGTTTTAGTAAAAGGATAGAGCCGCTAGGTTCTGTCCTTTTTAATTTTAAAAGTATTACTATTTTGGCACTGATGGAAGACAATGAAAATAATGAACAGTACCGGCAATATTTTTTTCGGGAAATGTTTATAAAGATTAAAAACACAATCACTAAAATTCCACCTGAACAATTGAATGAATGGCTACAGAAGGTACTGTAACAGATGTTTTCCCATCTTTGATATTGTATTTCAAAATTTTTCCTTCAGGTTGAAGAACAACTTTTTGAATTGGTTTTTCAGTATTTAATACCAGGGTAAGATCTCCAGTTGAAGGAATATGGTCATACTCATAAACCTTTGAATTGAAATGGGTTCCTGATGCATTGATCATATGTACAAACATTTTTCCATCTTTCCGGCTTACAGTCGTATGCACAAAATCTGAACCGGTTACAGTTGCGATGGGTTTAGGAAACAACTCGCCGATTACTGCATTCACTATTTTCAAATAACCTCTTGCCTGATAAGTGTAATATGGGTTTGCCAAATTGACATAACATCCTGCGATTTTTCCTTTGCCATAGCTAACAACAGTGGCAAACGGATTTCCCATCGGATAGCGAAAATCATCTGTTTTATATAACCAACCAATTACTTGAGTGCCGTAATTTGGTTTCACCAATTGCGCATAAGATTTTACCGTAGAAATCTGATTGTCGAAACCCATCGTTACAACGCCATTATCTATAAAACCTTCGAAGGTAACGCCCAACTGTGGTTCAAATTCTTTTACCGCGCTTGCCCCAATCACCATGAGGTTGCCTCCTTTTTGAACATAATCCAACGTCTGTCTCTTCAAATCAGCATCGAGCCCAGTCCATTCAGGAATGATAATGAGCGGATACAGATCCATTTTCTTCTTAAGTTGGTGATCCATTAATATTTCCACGCTGTTTTGCCCATCGAGTAGCAAGGAAAGATTAGCTTCCACATTCGGAACGCCCCAGCCATAAATCTGGTCGGTTTGTTTGCGTTTGCTGTACGTTGAATACCAAAGCCCGATTTGTGGAACGGTTTCAGCACCCTTGCAAAATGGCTGTCGGGCTTTACAGAATTTACCCAACTCACCCATCAAACTGAAATACCAGGGTTTTAAAGAACCATCCCGGTTCTGTGTCCAATAAGCCTGAAATCCGCCACCCATGGCCATGACTTCTGCAGCTTCCTGTTCCAATTGGGTGATTGATTTTGGACCACCAAAACCACCAATTGGACCGAAATCGAGGGTGAAGCCCCACGACATTAAATCCCATGGTTTGCCCTGAAGTGCCATACAACGCGCTTGGAAACCAGCATTGTAAACACAATTTTGACCTGCCACATCGCCAGAAAGGTAATCAACATTGACATCAACCGGTTCGGGCATCATCGACGAAAACGACCAGTTGCTGGTTATCTGGAAATTTGGGTTGTAAGCGTGAACCGCATCAATATATTTGTTCAGGTATTTTCGGAACATCTTACGGTTAAACTCAATAAACTCCTTGTAATTAGGATCAGAAGCTGATTTAGGAACATTTGCAATACTGGTTTCCTTTTTAAACAACTCAAGTAAATCGGGAGAATAATCAGGTTGGGTTGCCCAACACTCACCGTCGATCCAGGCTCCGTTTACGCCATAGTCCGAAATTTCTTTCATTTGAGGGATCAGCAATTTGTCGGAGTATTCGCCCAGATAGGATGTATTTTGTTTATCCCTTGTGCCATCGGGCAATATACGTGCCCATTCCGGATGATCCGAAACTGCCTTAATATCATAGAGCCCTGAATAATGCACGTACAAAGCTACATTGTGTTTTGCCGTTTCTTCGCGCCATATCCTCAGAATATCTTTGGTATAGCCGCCAGCCTGATTACCCACTTTAGTCGGATAGCTGGTTCGTCCTGGATGGCCTTTACAATCAACCTGTACAAAATCGGGCTTCACAATGGTAAGGAATGAGTCGATCATTTCCGGAGTGAATGTTTTACCGATTTCCTTATCGCCATCACCAGCATGGAAATCAAAGTGGATTCCGAAAAAGCTTTCGGATCTTTTTAAAGGTTGAGCGCTCAATATCAGGCAAAAACTTAATAGTGAAGCAAATAAAAATATTTTTTTCATGATTATTAATTTTTTAATTGGTCAATTTGTTGATTTATCATTTAATTATTTGTTGATTTTGATAGTTTCAAAGTTATCGTTTCCCCGCCTTTAATTTTCATTTCTTTCCAGTTTAAATAAGGGTTCAGGCAAAATGGTTTTTGCGACTGATCTTTTGATTCAGCTAGTATTTTCACCGTGGCATCATAGCTTGTAGGATTTTTAACTGTTAACACAGTTTTGCCATTCTTATTCTTTAAATCCAATACATCAACCTGATCGAATGCAAATGCCTTATTCTTATCGAGATCAATATAAACACCCGGAATTTCTATTTCAGTCAACAGAAGCGATGTTTCAGCCCAGGTTGACCCGTTAAAGATTTGGCCAATCCCTTCAAGCCAATCGGTCGTGCTAACCCGCTCCGATATCCAGCCAGGTTGAAGTCCGGGAATCGGGTTTTCTTTAGTGCTTAGGTATTGGGGAATTGCTCTGGTAATATCGCGAAGTAAATCGACATAAATGAGGTTTCCGGTAGCCCGGTAAAGACGAAGAAAAGCTGCTCCCGAATGGGTACAAATACCCGGTGCACCATGCTTGTTCTGTGTGTTTGCCCAAACCGCTCCGGTAGTTTTCTTCCCAAGTTTACCCAATGTTGAGCTTTCAGGAAACTTATAATCATAAGAACTCACCCAGGTCACATATTGAATGGCCATATCTTCGGCCATGGCAAGCCATTTCTTGTCGCCGGTTTCTTCGTAAAGTACCGTGAACGATTCCAGCATTCCGTAAGCGGATTCGCTGTCGAAATTCTGCATGGCATCACCGGGGCCCCCATAAATCAATCCTTTCACAACATACTTTTGATAATAGTCGGTCGCTATTTGTTCTGCCACTGTTTTATATTCAGGATTATCGAAATACCGTGCTGCAAGTATCAGTCCAGCTGGAGTAATAGCTCCACTTGTCGATCCTCCGATGACAAGTTCGCCTGAAATATTATTCACAAACTGACCTAATTGACCGTAGGTTTTCCAAGTTTTTACCATGGCGTTGGCAACTGTTTGAACGCCCTTTTTCCACTCTGGTTTCACTTGTATTTTTAATTGACTGAATACATCGAATTGTTTAAGGATATAATAAAGAGCATCACCGCTTTTACGAACCAGGTGCAAGTCCTTTGCCTGAGGATAACCCGGGAAGATTCCGAACCACTTGTTTCCTTTTTCGCCCGTATCCCAAAAATAACCCGAAGGAGAGATTCCAGAGGGAAATAACCAATCAAAATTTCGGATCACATTTTTTTTCGACTGCTCATTGCCTGCGGTCAGCAACGGATAGGTTGTCATCATGCCTCCTACCCACCCAATCTGCCAATCCTGATAGCAATTCTCGCGCATGCCTACTGAATAATAGCCAAAGTTCGGCTCGAAATTCTGGCGGTTAAACTTTTCTTCCTGAAGGCTAAATGCAGATGAAAATGGAATAACCGATGACGTTTTACCCTTCGGAATCACCGAATTGCGAACCTCGGCAAACTTGTTGTACAAACCCTGCACATTGGGTGAATCAAAAAAATACACCCTTCCTTTTAACTGAACTGAATCACCAGAAGTGAAATTTACCGGTTTATCGGTTGAAGGAGCCTGCATGTCGGCAATAAAATATTGGTAACGTTCCCTTACAACGGGAGCGGTAAGGGTAATTACTGCTTTTGTGCGATCATTATTTTCCTCAATGTCAATACCATTGTCACCGAACACCGTCGATTGTTCTGTAAGCAGCCAAAAGCCCTGATTGTTTTGCGGACTTTGAAACCCGATGGATGGCGTTGACATATCGCCGCTGCGCTGTTGAATCCTTGATGGTCCGGGGTTGATATTCAACCTTGGTACATCGGAAATAATCTGAGGTTTATCAGGTCCCATGTCGTTATAATCAACCAGAAAAGGGCAATACGAATGCCGAAGGGATTTTGCCCGATTGCCATTGTAAACAGCCGCCGGCATTAACACGTAATTGTTTACTGACCATTTGTTGAAGTTGAAATCTACTGAAACTGATGTCGCTTCAGATTTTCCGGCGGTGCAATGAAATGTATATACAAAGTCGTATGCACCCGGAACTTCTTTCACCGGCGAAAGTTTTTTTTGAACCGTCCAGGTGGACTCAGCAAATTTTATGGTGAATTTATCGGCACTATTCGTAGATGACACCCTGTTTATCACACTGTTGAAATTACCGGTATCGTAACGGGTAAGATGTACGGACACTGATGCCTGTTCGCTTTCATGAAAACCTTTAATCGTCTGAATTACTTGTGCATTGCAATTGATTGCCATTGACAGAAAGCTGTATAGAAATAGATATACTCTCATAATTTGTGAACAATTATTATATTGGTATTTATTTTTCGTTTACAGAATATTTTAAAAACAAATAAGAAGCCGGATCTTTCAGTAAAAAAGATACTTCACCGTTCGAAGATACTTTTTTATGTGACACCTTTCCATTTTCAAGGTTTGTAATACTAATAGTTTTGTTGGAAAGAAATTTCAGTGTAATTGTCTTTTGAGTTTCGGCATTGTGTAATTCTCTGAATAGTAAAAGATAGCCATTTTTCAATTGATCATCTACCATCTGAAAACCTGACCAACTGTCGTTTGACGGAATATCTCCAACAGGAAAACTGTAACAGAGAAACATATCTTCGCGGTATTTCTTGTAAACCGAAATGAGTTGTTTCAATTCCTGTTTCCCCTGGTCATCCAAAAACTGGGCGCTCTGGAAAAACACCGGGATAAATGGCAACCCCATGGCAAAACAATAGGAATGGCTGTGCTCAAAGGCATCGCTCAGCTGTGGATTGGATCGCTTCGGATTCTGAAGCATCACCTGAAGCTTGTTGCTGTTAAAGTATTTCGACATCACCCAGTGCTGGCGCAGCACATGATATGGAACCATCGTTAAATGCTCCGGCAGACCTTCCTGGACATTTCGTAAATAAATACTGCCGTATTCTTTCGAATAATACCAACCATAGCGCGGGTCGTCGTATTCAGGACAGAGTGTAAACTGCGTCTTCATCCATGCATGTTTCATTACCTCACGGTATTTTGCAGATCGGTCTTCGAAATTCTGACGACTCGAAAGATGGTCGAAATCGGCTTTCCAGGTAATAGAGCCCAGCTGATCAAGATTTTTCTTCAAATCAGCGACATTCGCATTCCGGATAGCCACCCACAAGCCCATCTTAATCCCGTTTTGGTCGGCGGCAGCTTTAATATCTTTCCATCCGTTGGTGTATTTGGGCAAAAATTCGCGGGCATTGTTCAAATTTCCATTTCGCTGCCAGCCATCATCAATCTGAAACCTGTCGATACCAAGTTTTGCCAGTGCAGGGATTTCCTTCAGCACAAACGATTCTTCGGTAAACTGATCGCCCAAGGGATTCGAAGGTCCCCAGGTATTTCCAAGAATAAATAAGTCGCGTTCGGGATAAGCCGGATAGCGCGCCCTGTCGAAGCGTTTGAGCGCCAGTTGCATTCCGTCATTTCCACCTGAATAAATGATCGTCCAGTTGGCCCAGCAATCACGAAAGCGATCAGTCAAAATCTCATTTGGCAATAAACCTGGTCCGCTAGAGGATAATCCATCAGGGCCTGAGAAGAACGACCCGGTGTTGTGTCCCTGCTGGTTGACACATTTATTTGATTCTTTCACTATGCAAACGCCATTGTTTTCATATTCAACGGCAATGCCACTTGCCCAATTGATTGCCTCGTTTTGAAAGACCGGATATCCCCTGACAATTTCTTCCTTCAACATATCCTTGCTTTGGTCGCTACGGTTACCCGGATCGTTGTAATATCCCCAATAACGTCGCGAATTTTTAATTGACAAATCAAGGGGTAAAAACTCCGTTCTGGCACCGGTTAATGGCAGTGTGCTGCCGTAATAATTCATTGTTGTGTCAGATTTCGGAAATCTGTTTGGATCAAAACCCGTCATGGCCTTTATCCGAAGTTGGGTACGTACTCCGGGAGCACCCGGATAAACCCAGATGATGTGCTGTACCTCCAGTTTTAAGGATTCGTATTTTATTTGAGTGATTACTTCGATGTACTTATTTGTAAATCCTTCGTCATCATTCACCTTCGCTGTCATCGACACAACCGTTCCGATGGGCAAAATACTATCGACCTTTTGCAGGTTCCAGTCGCACTTAATATGTTTTTGCGAATTGGAGTACCTCTTGTTTTTAACAACATCTTTCAGATACGATGTAACCAAACCGTTTCCGGTCCAAAGCCATTTTCGTTCTACCTCACCGGTGCTGACAATCAGCGAGTCATTCCGGGTATAAACGGTGGCTTTGCCAAATTCTTTCGAAATCACCGGAAGTGTTTGTGCAAAGGAAGTTTGCACAATTGAAGAAAGAATCAGAATATTCAGAATAAGGATTTTTTTCATTGTAAAAGTTATTATATGTGTTTTCGGCTCCATTTTTCGACTTTCTTCATAATCGCCATTTCTTCATCTTCACTTTCGGTGGCGATCCAAAGGAAGGTGTTCTTTGGTGACATTTTTTCCATGTATTCATCCAGATCTTCTTTGGCCAGATCGACGATGATTCCCCGGTTTTTAGATTGCACATAGCAGATAAAATCCAAATGCTGCATAATCGGATAATTGTCGGCCATGCCTTGAACCCATTGAATACAACGAACTTCAGGCACACTTAGAATAGCATCGATATGATTGGCGACGCCAAGTCCGTCAACATGAAAAATATTGTGGGTCATGGTTTTTACCTCTTCTTTCAGGATGGGCAAACCGAATTCGATGTAATCTTCCGGTGAAATCATAAATGAGAAATCGGCACTTGGAATATGAAAACGGCCATTTGGAATGGGTAAATTCATCCAGGTACAAGAAGGCATTCCGGCTGCTTTAATTACCCGGTCGAAATCATCAAACACATCCAGAAAATGTTCTCCGGCCAGATTGAACAATTTCTGTGCATTTTCGCGATCGAGTATCAGATCCATGCACAAATCGTTCGTTCCGCGCCAGGCCAGAGCGCAGTCGAGTCCAGGATGCAGGTCAGGATAGCCAACCAGAAATTTGTCTCCACATTTCTCAAGACCAACCTGGGTCAATTCCATGAGTTTTTTGTAAAAAACGTTCTCCTTACTGAACTTGATTTTTGAAAGATCGGTAGTATAGTCATGAATGATTTCGTGGTACCACGAAGTTGTATCTTCGAACGTCATCTCCCCGCCATGGAAGGCTGCATAAGCATTTGGTCCAACATTAGGCATGTAAATCGGAAATGTTTCGGCATTGAAACGCATTCCCTGAATGCTCCGCAAAAACTCGTCGGCCTGATATTCGGCATCGAACCAGCGATCCCGGATGGTGGCATGTTCACTTTTTTGAAGAACCTCATATTCGGCATTATGGCGATGAAAACGGATGGGCACCCGGTCGAGTATTTCACCCTGAAACCAGGCTTCTATGCGTTCAACACATTTCTGGTAATCGGGTTTTGTTGATAATTCAACGATTGATGAAGTTGCTTTTGATTTCATGCTATTTTTTAGTTTAAGCTTAGCTTGATTGTCGTAATATGAGTTTGCAGTCGAAAACTTGCTGAATAATTGCCTTATCATTTTCAATCTGGTGAATCAATGTCTCAATGGCATTGGTTGCCATTTGATTTAACGGAAGTTCGATCGTTGTTAGAGGCGGATTGGTTTCTGCAGTTCGGGTTAAATTATCAAACCCTACCACGGCTACCTGGCCAGGCACTGAAATCCCATGCTGATTAAGGTAATTCAGCGCCCCAATAACCATAAAATCAGTGGCTGCCATTATAGCATCAGGCTTATTTTCCTGTTGCATAAAGTAGGTGGCAGCTTCAAATCCGCTAGTCATTTTAAAATCTCCTGAATAGACTAACGACTCATCAACTGACAAATTTGCATCTTCCATGGCTTGCCGATAACCTTCGAAACGGTTTAAACCCACCTGATACTCATCGGTACCTTTGATATATGCAATACGTTTTCTTCCTGAATTTATGAGATATCGTGTAGCTTCATAGGTTCCCTTTCGTCCATCGGCACAAACATATGAAATGTCTTCACCAATCATCATCCCATCGCAGCAAACTACAGGTGTATGAGCTGAAATAGATTTCAGTTTACTGAGCACTTTATGATTTTTCTGATAGGAGAAAAAGATAATACCGTCAATGCTACGGGCCAGCAGATCGTCAATGCGTTTCATTTCTGTTTCACCATACGGATCAGTAATGCAGATATAGTTCAGGTATCCTTGGATTCCTGAAATCTGTTCAACAATGCGATACCACTCAGCAAAAAACGGGTTTGAAAGATCGGGGAAGAGCATACCAATTGAATAGGAACGGTTAGTTCGCATCCCTGAAGCAAAAACATTTGGATGAAAGTCGATTTCTTTGATCAATCTTTCGACATTAGCACGCGTTTTCGGACTCACAAATCCTTTATTGCTGACAACGCGTGATACGGTTGACTTCGAAACATTTGCCAGTTTGGCTATGTCTTTAATATTGGCCATAAACTAAAGTCAGAAGAATTGAAATGGGAACGTTCCCACAAAGCAATATTACTAAAAAAATGGATTCGTGATAAAAAATAATTGGTTTTTAATAATTTAAAATAAGGAATATTGAGTCCACTCCGAAAAGTCCATTCTACAAGAATTTTACTTTGTAATATACTGATATTAAAATACTATACTCATCAAAAGTAGGCGATAAACAGGTTGTCGGAGTGGACTCAATAATAAAGAATTTTAAAACAATCCATATCAATGCGTCTTTGCATTGCACTTGTTTACTATAACAGGATAATAATTTGTCTATTATTTAATTGATTAAATGGTTTTATGCTATTCTAACTTCATTTAAACCTTGTTTTCCGGCAGTTTGAGCCAACTTTAACATGCTTTCGGAAGATGGCTCTGCTATCTGACCATGAGCATTTTCAAATCCAAGACCAACAAACTTGCTACTTCCAAAGTTGTGATATGGAAGCAGTTCATAATATTGAAGGCCTGGAAAACCTTTTATAAATGCTGCAATACCGGCAATCGCTTCTTCACTATCCTTAAATCCCGGGATTACCGGAGTCCGGATGATTAAAGGAATCTGTATTTCATTCACTTCTCAAAGCTTCCACGGGATTCCGGTTCGCGGCCAGCCATGCCTGTGAACTTATTGTAATCAAAGCAATAACCATGGCAAAAATTCCAGCCAGAATAAAAACCCACCACGACAAGCTGGTTCTATAGGCAAAATTCTGCAACCAGCCGTGCATGACATAATATGATATGGGACAGGCTATCAGAAAAGCCAAAGCGACGGATTTGGTAAAATCCCGCAAAAGAATAACCAGAATACTTGCTGTAGAAGCACCGTTTACCTTCCGGATGCCGATTTCCTTTGTACGGTTCAGCGTAGAGAATTTAGACAGAGCGTAGAGTCCGAGACAGGCAATCAGTATGGCTAACAGGGTAAAAAAGGCAAATATCCGGCCAAATTGTTGGTCGCCTTCGTATTGACGATTAAAAGCATCGTCGAGGAAGAAGTACTCAAACTGATCTATCGGATATTTGTCTTTCCAGACTTCTTTAATTTTAGCGATTGTAGAAATCACATCAGGCGACTTGATTTTGATCGAAAAAAACCCGATGGAGCAATACCATTCATAACCATAGAAATAGACAATTGGCTTGATTTCCTTTTTCAACGATTCCTGATGGTAATCTTTCAAAATTCCGATGATTTTATACAATTTGTTGCTGATCAAAATAAAGGTATTGACCGCGGTTTCAACATCTCGTAATCCCAATTGCTTCATAGCAGATTCGTTGAGAATCACGTTTTTTGCCTCAGCACCGGCATTGTCGGTAAAATTACGGCCCGCTATGAGATAAAGCATAAATGTGCCGATATAATCGTGGTCGATGTAACAGTAATTGTACGATTTTACCGTGCCGGGCAAATCTTCAGACCTTCGGATATCCTGCCTTTGCCACAAAATTTCACTTCCGGGGATAGCCGACGAAGTAGCCATCGATTCTACGCCAGGAATTTTTGTAATCCTCGCCTTATAGACTTTCAGGTTATTTACGGTTTGCGGTCCCATTTCCGACATGGGCGAATAAGTCACCAGGGTTCGTTCTATGTTGACGCCCAGATCCTGCGATCTCATAAATTTGATCTGTTGGTAAACGGTAAATACACAAATGATCAGGACGATGGACACCGTAAACTGTGCAACTACCAGTACCTTTTTCAGGCTAATCCGGTTGGGCGACCTTTGTTGACCGGGCTTAAACAGTGACAAACTGCAGATCGAAGATTGGACAAATGCCGGATAAAAAACTGAAATTGCCAAACCGATTACGAACAAAAGAACCAGGATAAGCCAAAGGTTAGGATCTCCAATCCGGGCATATTCGGACGACTTGCCCACCAATTTCAGAAAAATTGGCCGTGACAACATAGCCATGACAAACGCTAAACAAATACTAATCAGGTTGATGATACTGTATTCCAGCAGGTATTGGTAAACAATCTGAACTTTGAATGCCCCGACGACTTTCCTGACACCGGTTTCGCGGGCGCGTTCCAACGCAAGCGCAAGGGTCAGGTTAATGAAATTGATCCATGCGATAACCAGGATAATCAAACCAATCAAAGCCAGGGCGAGAATGTTTTTAAGGTCGCCATTGGTCCTGATTTCCGAATCGAGTTTTGATTTCAGGTGAATGTCGGTAACCGGCTGAAGGGCGAATTCGGCTCTTCCGTTATTTTGGGTTATTTCTTTGGTGTATTTTCCTGATAGCCTTTTGATTTCGCTTTCTACCTGCTTCGGATTAGTCCCGGGGTTCAGTAAAACATAACAATATTTGCCGCTGTATCCCCAGTCCCAACTCGAAACCGTCACATTTTTCCGGTACGAATCGGGGTCTTTCAATTCAAAAACATCTTTCTCGTAATTCCAGTTGCTGAAATAATAGCGGTAGGTTTGAGCTGTCAGCAACAAGTCAAAATGGATGTGCGAATTATCGGGCAAATCCTTGAAAACACCCGTAACTTCAAAATCCCAGATCATATTTACCCTGAATATTTTACCTATCGGATTTTCGTTGCCGAAAAATCGTTTAGCAGCCGATTCTGAAATAACAGACGAATACAAATCGGCCAACGGATTAATATTTTTCTGTTGGATAAAATCAAGGTTAAAAACACTCAGAAACGAGGAATCGGCTACGAACATCTGAATGTCCTGAATCTGATTTTTGCGAGTGTAAACGGTCACCATATCTTTAAAAAGCTCTGTTGCGCCAACAACGCCAGGAATATCCTCTTTCATTACCTGCGCCATTCCGCCCAAGTTTTTTGCACTACGATAACTGAGTTCGCCGTTTTGATAGCGGGTATAGTTTACCCGATACATGTTTGGAGAGTTCTTCCACATCTTATCATAACTATATTCGTATTGAATGTAGAAGAATATGAGCAAACACACGGCCATGGCTATGGCCAGCCCCAGAATATTAATTAATGAAAAGGTTTTCCGTTTGAGAAGATTCCGGAATGCTACTTTTAAAAAGTGGTTAAACATCGGATTAGTTTATATTTTTCTGATTTAGCTGATTTTTATCGTCGTAATTTACTATACAATATATAAATCATAACAGGTTTGTGAAATACTCAGTTCACTTTCAACTAAAAGCCTTTTCATCTAACCCCAACCAAAGATTGTTCAGGCTATCCTAACATCATTTAAACCTTGTTTTCCGGCAGTTTGAGCCAACTTTAACATGCTTTCGGAAGATGGCTCTGCTACCAGATCATGAGCATTTTCAAATCCAAGACCAACAAACTTGCTACTTCCAAAGTTGTGATATGGAAGCAGTTCATAGTATTGAAGGCCTGGAAAACCTTTTATAAATGCTGCAATACCGGCAATCGCTTCTTCGCTTTCATTAAATCCCGTGATTACCGGGGTCCGGATGATTAAAGGAATCCCCGAAGCTGCGATCTTTTTTGCATTTTCGAGGATGATTTTGTTTGAAACGCCAGTTGCCATCACATGTTTCACATTGTCAAGGTGTTTGATGTCCATAATTACCAGATCGAGCAAAGGCAAAAGTCTGGAAATGTCATCCCATTTTCCGAAAGCAGAAGTCTCGATAGCAGTTTTTAGATTGGCTTCCTTGCATTTCGAAAGAAGTTCATAACAGAAATTGGCCTGAAACAATGGCTCGCCACCCGACAAGGTAATTCCGCCGTTGGAATGTTCAAAATAAACCTTATCCTTTATCAGTTCGCTTAACAACTCATCGGACGAGAATTCTTTGCCAGAAATTTCTCTGGCCCCGGCAGAACAATTTTTTACGCAAACACCACATACTGTGCACTTCTCCGGGAATACGCACGGTCGAACGTTCGGAAGATCTGAGGTTTGTTGTTCACAAACTTCCAGACAAATCCCACAATTAAGACATTTTTCGCTAAAGTATCTGATTTGGGGGCCTTTGTTCCATGTTTCAGGATTGTGACACCAATAACATCTCAACGGACAGCCTTTCAGAAACACTGTCGTACGTATTCCAGGTCCATCGTGAAGTGCAAACCTTTGTATGTCGGTAACCATGCCCATGATTGAATTTGCCATATTGCTAAGAGTAGAATTAGTAGAGCATCCTTTTGAGAATGTCTTCCTGCAAGTCGTGGGGTAAGGCTACAAAACGGGCGCTAAAACCGCCGACGCGCACCATAAGATTTTGATGGCTTTCGGGATTAAGCATCGCATCTTCCAGGTCGCCCTTATCCATCACCCCGATCGACAAGTAGCATCCGCCTGATCCAAAATAGGCATCGAGCATCGCTTTAAGTTGCGGCCGGTGGTCCAAAAACATTTTCCGGCTGATTTTTATTTGGTGCGCCTGCCCCGAGGTTTGTGCCGGCGAAAGTTTTACCATCGAATTTAAAAGTGCAGTGATGCCGTTTTGGTCGCGTCCGGGAAGCGGAGTGTTTCCATTCGAATAGGGCTGGCCATAAAAGCGGCCATCGGGTGTTGCACCAGTATATTTGCCCATTGTAACTGGTCCGTCGACACTGATATGGCTTGCCAGACAGAAATCGACCTGTAACCGTTTGCCCTGCTTAATAGAGGTATTATCAGCCAAATTGCACACCTCAACCGCCATACGGTCGGCCTCTTCGTTGTCGTTTCCATACTTGGGGGCATTCAACAATAGCTGTCGTTCGCGCTCATAACCTTCGAAGTTTAACGAAAGAATTTCTAGAAGTTTCGCGGGGGAAATGTTTCTCTCATCAAAAACATGACGTTTTATGGCCATCAGCGAGTCGGAAACGCTTATCAATCCATGCGTTTCAATATCGAATCCTTTATACCGGGCACCAGCAATCAACCCTTTGCCCTGTTTTATACAATCGTCGAACAACATGCTTGCAAAAAGGTGAGGGCTCGCCTGTTCTGCTGCAGCATAAATATTTACCATTTGATTGGTTACTTTTTCGAGAAGAAATTCGACTTGTCTGCTGAATGCTTCCCAAAGCTGACCAAATGACGTAAAAGAGGCAAAATCACCAGTTTTAAGTCCTGCATTTTTTCTGGAAACAGGTTCAAAACCATTAAACAGGGTAATTTCGAGGACTTTTATATAATTCATCGAACCGTTGGGCGAATTGATGCCCCGGTGATAGAGGTTGATCTCACCGCAATTTGACATCACGTACTGCTCTGTTTCACAGGCAGGGACACCAAATGCTTTGGAAAGTGCCGGGATATAAACATCGTCGTTATATAACATCGGATACGTGCGGCCTTCCCCAATCACGTCCAGGGCTTTCTCGAAAATTGCCCTGTCCATTCCTTTGTAAAAGCGCAACGATAATTGTGGAGAATCTTCCAGTACGATTCGCGTGGCATCAAGGGCAAAAAGGGCAAAGCGGTTCGCATTTGCTTCATTTTCCCTTCCGCGACCACCAATCACTACCCTGCCGCTTGTCGGGTAAAGTGAACCTATTAATTGCCACAAGCCGTTTACAAGGCGCTGTGCTTCAGATACTGAAAGTTTTCCACTATCCATATCGCTTGTAAGAAAATCACCCAGAAAAACATCCAACCGGCCATAGTTGTCGAGGTTTGCCAGGATGGCGTATATCCAAAATAACTGGATAGCTTCGCGAAGATTAGAAGGTGCCTGGTTTTGAATGTTTTCGAGGGTTTGGGCCATGACAAGCAATTCCCGTTTCCGGACGTTATCCTTGCAGGTTTCGGACTGTTCACGCGCTTGCAAAGCATAATATTCAACCGATTTGGACAAAACTTCCAATGCAATCAACATTCCTTCGAACAACGAAACATCTTCACTATTACTTCGGGCTTCTTTCATTCGAATGTCAATAATCCTGCGCATTCCCGGAATGCCTTCTTTTAAAAGCAGTTGGAAGTTCAGGTTTATTTCGGCCATCCTTGGAAAATAACTGGCAGGAAAATATTTTTGTTCCCCTTCCGGATCGGCAGTCATCAAAAACAGGGCATTTTTTTCTTCAGGAGGAAAATTTTCGGCAGTTTCCAACGCTTTGAAAAGGTCGAGGGTAGTCCTTCCCTGCCAAAACCAGACGATTTCTTTCCATTTTCGGATACTTTCATCGTCCAGGTTGCCACTCTTTATCAACCGGTTAATTTTCAGATGATAGCAGTAGTAGCCGATCTGTCCGGTATCCCACGAATATTTGTGACCAGCCAATGTATCAATAAGCCTTCCGGCGAAAAGGTCATTCTCCTGAATAGCAGCAAGAGCCGAGGGGTACAGTGCACCCAGGCACATGGCTTCGCGAATGGCCGGATGCGCCTCTTCATATTTTTGGTACATTCCGGTAAATGCGGCTGCACTTTTTAATGCAGTATTCTCTTTATCAACACATTTACAAATTTCCATCATTCATTTATTAGTTGATCTTCAACAATTTAATTTGTTACATCTATATTTTCAGGCAGGGCAATTTCCGGCGTTTTTTCAATCGAAATGGCAATGGCGGCAATGCTTGAAATAATGACTGCACCTATGATTAACAGCGTCAGTTTTTCACCAAGTATTGGAGCTGCAAAAATAACGGTGACCACAGGAAATAATGAACACAATGGAGCTACCAGTGAAGCTATTCCTGATGAATATGCGGCTGCCTGGGTCAGAAATGCAGCACTACCCAAAATTCCAACGATCAGGCAGGCCCAAAAATCTTTTGATGACATTTCCCATGAAAAGCTTTGGGTAAAAATAAAGACAACCGATAATGCCAGCGTTACCGCAAGAACGATAATGGTAAGCAAATCGGCCGATATGTGATTGGTGCCGGCCTTTATAAAAAGTTGGGCGGTCCCGGCCGAAAATAGCCCCAATAGTGCAAATAACATCCAGGAGGAAGTAAGTGATTTAAATAAAGGGACCGAAGTATTTTCTGTGCCCGTTCCGTCAAGAGTAATGTTGAACATCAGGATGGCGATGATTGACAAAACAACCCCGATAAGCTGGTAGCGGTTAAGTTTATCCTTAAAGACAAAACGCGCCAGAATTACGGTAACCAAGGAAGCCAAAGAACCAATCGGCACAACCACTGACGCAAGTCCACCTTTGCTAAACGAAAAATACTGGCAGATAGCGCCAAGTGAGGAAAGCAGCCCTACCAACACCGAAAAAAATACCCCGAGACCAATTTTTCCATGAACTTTTTTGATATTCTTTGAAAAAAGCAGAACGACCAGAATTGGTGCCATCCCAAAAGTGGATATAACCTGCACCAGTAAGGGTGAAATGGTATTGCTCGCAAATTTCGCGAACAAACCCATCAGTCCATATAAGATAATGGTAAGCATGGAAAAAAAAATCCATTTGGGGATTTCAAAACCGGCAAATTTGATTTTTGGAACGGAAGTAATTGATCTTGAAATATCAGACATAAAAATAGTTTAAGTGTGAAATGCTTTTTAGTAAATTAGTTGCGATTTATATTTCAACTAAATACAGACCAAAATTAATAAAGAAACTTAATTGCGACATCTTAGTCGGCCATCCTGTTAATTTGTAATTCCTGACGGTTTACTTTATCTTTTATATCCCTAAAACTCTCTTCCAAACCGGCCTTTTTAATAATATTCTTTGCCTCGTCTGGCCAATCTGCTTTGGGAAAATAATGCGTGTTGCTTATTGGCTGGCCATTGTTGTCATTTTTACTGGTAGAATTCGTGTAATTATTATCAACAGGACATTCTTTTGTACCTTGCCCAACACTTTGTAAAGAAAGCCATTGTATTTTATCGTCTTGCTGAACCTCAATAACATTGTTTTTAATATTCACATGCCTGGTTCCTTCATCAAAATAAATTCCGCACCAGCCATAGCCCCGGGCACCTATTTTCTTATTTTCAACATAATTGTCGGAACATACTGAATTTGGCTGATCCGATAAGGTATAGACCCCTGCGCCATCGTAAAAAACATTCATGTAATTGTGGACATAGTTATTGCTGATGGTGTTATTACACATCGGGGTTTCGGTGGAGTTCCATCCCCAGCCACCGCTGATACCTGAATAAGGAACATCTTCTATTTCGTTGTGCATCACTTTTACATTGCGGGCGTAAGCGTACATAATGCCAACACCACCCATGTTGTCTCTCCCGACACGGGTTATGTAATTGTTAATTACACCCACATTATCAGGAACTTCCCGTACATCCGATGGTTTATAAACAGACATATTTGATTCTGTTTCTTTGGCTGTTAAACCAATAGAAACCGCGTTTGCTGCAATATCCCTGAAAACGTTTCCGACCAGCAGGATATTGTTGGTACCAGAAATAAAGTCAAGAGCGGTAGCACCCATATTTGCAAATGTACAACGTTCAAAAGCAATATGATGCGCATTCTTAACAAGGACCCCGCTTGATGGACGGCCCGTAAATTCCAATTCACCTGAACCGGCGTTAGGCATAAAATATTGCGCTGCCTGCATTTCAACATTTCCAAAGGCATCGGGCCGTAACCACGTGCTGTGCATGAACGATATCCCTTTGAATTGAATATTGGCGACCATAGCCTCGAAGCCTGAACCCTCCATTTTTAAGACATTGATTAGTTTTGGGGCAATCACCTCTGCAACAGACATATTTTCTCCTTTTCGTGGTTTATAATAAAGGTAATGATCGGTATTGTTCAGATACCATTCGCCCTCACTGTCGAGAAATTCGTAAGCGTTCTCGAAAAAGTATTCTTTTCCCTGAAACGCAAAAGCAGCTACCCGAAACACACATTGTTCCTCATCTTTAACCGTCACATAAGCAAAAAGCGAATCGGTGGTAAAGTTTTTCAGACGTAAATGATTGCCTGTCCATGCATTGATGGTTACCATTTCGACCTTGTTGAAATTTTTCCATTGGGCAATGCTGTTTTTACCAATTTTAATCTTTTTACCCTCTGCATCCCAGGCTATATCGGTGTTTTTTGTTTTGTTGGGTGTTCTGGCGCGAGTGCCCCAGTTGCCATTGATATACAACTGTCTGAAAGTAAAATCGCCAACATTGGCGCGATAAATATTTTTTGCTTTATCGAATATTTTCCAGCCGGTGATCAATTTTCCGCCGCTGATTACCGGAACTTCATCTTTGTAATTCTGATAGATGATTTTGCAATTAGATGTGCCACAGTCTCTTTCGGTAAACTCCAGCGTTTGATCTTGAAAATAGGTTCCTCCCCGAAGATTGACTGTAATGTTACGGCTTGCGGATTTATCGAGCGAACGGACCGCATCTCTGGCCTTCGAAATTGTTTTAAACGGCTTTTCGACCGACAAGCCATTATTGGTATTGTTGCCTTTTTGAGCATCCACAAAATAGGTGGTTGCCAGCGATTGGGGAAAAGCTGATTTGAAGGGGACAATTACAATAATCAAGCTAAATAGACACTTCAACATTAAATTGGCATTCTTTACAATTTTCATATTTTGGTTTTTATTAATTGATACAAAAAAAACTTCATTTAATTTTCGATGATGGACTCCTGTCAAGTTCGCTAATTAGCCTGCATAGTGTTCAAGTTAATTTCCTGATTTTGAGCTTTAAATTTATCTTTAATGTCCTTATAACATTCTTGAAGTCCTGCATTTTTGATAATTTCCTTTGCTTCATTGGGCCAATCTGCATTAGGAAAATAGTGAGTATTATTTACCCTTTGTCCATTATCCACCATTACATTGCTATTTGTATAATTGTTATAAACCGGGCATTCTTTTACGCCTAGTGGCCCAACATTTTGGAAATAAAGCCAATTAACGCCAGCTACTTGTTGCGTCTCAGTAATATTGTTTTTGATGATTATATTTAGGGTTCCACCATCGGCATACAATGCATCACAATGGTAACCGCGTGGGCCAAGTTTCATATTTTCAATATAATTGCCGAACAGATCGAATTGGGCTGGTTGGCTAAGGTGTAAATGCCTCCGCCATCGTACATTACTTTCATAAAATCATGTATATAATTATTGCTAAGATTGATTAGCTCCAAAACAGGTCTGGCCATCCTATATCGTCCTCTATGGTTCGTATATGCCTCCTTTTGAGCGATAATTAGAGCATTAAACTACTTTTATTTTGTTTTCCCATAAATGCGCTCTTTTATGAGTAGTCTTGTATTATTTATTATGCATTTGCTTTCAAAGATCCTCGCCATATTCCCATCCTTTGCGAACAGGTTCCTTAATGTGAGCATCCAATTCCGGGCGACCAATAGCTTTCATGTTTTTAGCATCATAATTGATTGTCCCTCCGAATCTTTGTGCCAAAATACCAACCTGAATCATTTCTGTTAAGCTAGCTGAATAGTCGAAGTTCGATCCGGGCAGGGTATGATTCTTAATTGCTGCAATCCATTCCTGAACAGGTTGTTCTTCTCCGACTCTGGGAATGGTTTGCGCAGGAGCATTTTTGATGAATTCCTTCATCTCCTCTTCTGGAACAAGTAATCTCGCATCATTTGGTCTCCCACCAGTGATCAGTGTTTTTTTGTCACCAATCATTATCATACCACTATCAGGAATTTTATCAACTCCCCATTCAGGCCTTATTGCTGGTTGTTCAATACCCTCATACCATTTCATGGTAACTGGAGCTTTATCTCCGCGAGCTCCGAACTGCCAGGTTACCACCGATTCTTCAGGCATAAAACTATGATCAGGTATAGGATTTGGAACTGTTGCTTCTGCAATATGGGGCATTCCAAGATCAAGCGCCCAGAATGGTGCATCTAGTGTGTGACATGCCCAGTCGCCTAACAACCCATCGCCTAAGTCGTAAAATGCTCTCCAGGTTCTAGGAGTGTAAATGTTATTGAATGGCCGGGCGGTAGTGGGTCCCTGCCATAAATCCCAGTCAAGCTCTTTTGGGACTTTTTCTTCTTGCGGAGGGAAGCTCGACGGAATTTTAAAATAAGCATCATTTAAGAAGTCGATTTTACCTTGCCAGGCAATAACTTCCTTAACTTGTCCAAGTACGCCCGCTTCGTACCATTCTTTTACTAACCTGATTCCATTGGTTGTATGTCCCTGGTTGCCCATTTGAGAAACAACGCCATAATGTTTGGCTGCTTTTTTCAACAGACGCAACTGCCAGATATTGTGTGCCAAAGGTTTCTCTACAAATACATGTTTGCCAAGTTGCATAGCTGCCATGGCTGCAGGAAAGTGCGTATGATCAGGCGTTGCGATTATCACTGCATCTATATCCTTTGCCATCTCATCGAACATTTTCCTGAAGTCTTTATACCTCTTGGCCTTGGGGCATGCGTTAAAGCCTTTTGCAGATTCCCGGTCATCAACATCGCACATGGCAATAATGCTCTCCTGTGGAACCTGGGTCCAGCTTGCTTCTCCCCTGCCACCAACACCGATAACAGCGAAATTTAATCTGTTACTTGGTGAGCATCTTAGCAAATTCGGGATTATACATAATCCTGCTGAGGCCAATGATGCAGATTTCATAAATGATCTGCGTGATAAATTTGTCATGGTTATTGAATTAGTTGAAAAAAAACTGTATTATCTAAAATTTAACATTTACAAGGAGTGAAGTCTGCAATTTGCATTAAATATCTGTCTTAATTAGGGGAGTATCATGTGCGATTCATGTTGTAATTAGTTAAATAATTAGTATTTAAAATTAATAAAGATAATTAGTTTCGACATCTCAATCGGTTTTACTCTTTATACGTAATTCCTGACGGTTCACTTTATCTTTTATGTCCTTGTATTCGTCTTCCAAACCTGCATTTTTGATAATTTCCTTTGCTTCATTGGGCCAATCGGCCTTAGGAAAATAATGCGTGTTATTTATTGGTTGTCCATTATCAACCATTACATTGCTATTGGTGTAATTGTTATCAACCGGGCATTCCGTTGCGCCAAGTGGACCAACATTTTGGAGATAAAGCCAATTAATACCAGCTAATTGTTGCGTTTCAGTAACATTGTTTTTGAAGGTTATATGTCGGGTTCCTCCATCGGCATACAATGCATCCCAATGGTAACCGCGTGGGCCAAGTTTCATATTTTCAATATAATTACTGGAAATGACTGAATTGGGCTGATTCGCTAAGGTGTAAATGCCTCCGCCATCGAACATTACTTTCATAAAATCATGTATATAATTATTAGTAAGCGTGATATTGCGCATTGGGGTTTCTTTTTCATTAAAACCCCATCCACCACTAATTCCTGAATAAGGAATATTTTCCATTTCGTTGTGCATGATTTTTAAATCACTGGCATAAGTATAAAATACACCTACTCCACCGGTATTATCTTTACCAATCCGGGTTATATAATTGTTAACCACCGATATATTCGAAGGCATTTCCCGTATATCTTTCGGGTTGTAAACAGTCAGATTCGATTCGTTTTCGTTGGGTGTTAATCCGATAGAGATGGCGTTTCCCGCGATATCCCTGAAAACATTCCCAACAATGGCACTGTTATGAGTTCCAGATATAAAATCCAAACCGGTTGCGCCCATATTTGCAAATATACAGCGCTCAAATACAATATGATTGGCATTTTTTACCAGAACACCACTTTCCGGGCGGCCAGTAAATTCAAAATCACCTTGGGTAGAATTGGGCATAAAATATTGTGTTGCCTGCATTTCAACATTACCAAATGCATCGGGCCTTAGCCATGTGCTGTGCATAAACGAAATTCCTTTGAATTGAATATTGGCAACCGTTGTGTTCAAACCCGATCCCTCAATTTTTACCACATTAATTAGTTTGGGGGCAATTACCTCTGCAACAGACATATTATCTCCTTTTCGTGGTTTGTAATAAAGGTAATGATCGGTATTATTCAAATACCATTCGCCCTCGCTATCAATGAATTCATAAGCGTTCTCGAAAAAATATTCTTTTCCCTGGAAGGCGAAGGCAGCTACCCGGAAAACACACTGTTCCTCATCTTTAATGTTAATGTAGGCGTAAAGCGAATCGGCGGTGTAGCTTGCCAATCTTAAATGGTTATAAGTCCAGTTATTGGTTGTCACCATCTCAACTTTGTCAAAGTTTTTCCATTGGGCAATGTTCTTTTTACCGATCTTCATCTTTTTACCTTGGGCATCCCAGGTTATATCGGTATTTTTTGTTTTGTTGGGTGTTCTGGCGCGTGTACCCCAGTTGCCGTTGATATACAACTGCCTGAAAGTAAGATCACCAACATTGGTGCGGTAAATGTTTTTTGTTTTATCGAAAATTTTCCAGCCGGTGATCAATTTCCCACCGCTGATAACCGGAACCTCGTTTTTGTAATTTTGATACAAAATCTTACAATTCGCTGTGCCACCATCCTTTCCGGTAAATTCCAGTGTCTGATCCTGAAAATAGATCCCTCCCCGAAGATTAACCGTAATATTGTTGCTCCCGGATTTATTGAGCGAACGGACCGCATCTCTGGCCTTCAAAATTGTTTTAAACGGCTTTTCGACCGACAAGCCATCATTGGCATCGTTGCCTTTTTGCGCATCCACAAAATAGGTGGTGGCCAGCGATTGGGCTGAAATTGCCCCTGGCGTGAACAAGGCCAGGGCAATAACTAAAACAAGCAGACTAACAATTGTCTTAACATGAATTGCATTCTTCATTAGTTTAAGATTTAATTAGTTTTTAAAAGTAGTCCGGTGAAATTCAATGATATTATTCTCGGGAGGCCAAATCTAAAGAATAAACATATTGAATGCTTTTTCTTTTGCGAATAAAAATTTTGCTAATGCGAAATTCCACTTTTATCGCTGTAATGAAATATAGAAGAAGTTCCTTACATTCCAATTTATACTTCCTGATTTGGCATTTTACTTCCAGATTTGGAAAAGTTCACTCGTTTTTATAATCACACTTTATGCACCTCAGCACACCCATAGCACACAACTTGTTCCGATTCTTCGGGAATGTCATTTCGTAAAAATCATTTATTTTCTACTTTCAAATCGACAATCCGCAAACTATGCGGTGGCATATTTTCAACTACAATAGAATTGTCTTGAAGCTTAACCACTTCCTTGTGAATAAATGGAGTGGCTTTCCAATTTAAACTGGATTTTAGCTTCAGTTCCTGCAGTGGAACGGTAATTGTTTTGGTTTTGTCGCTCCAGTTATAAATCCCGACCTTATGTTGTGGCCCTTTTTTACCATCATTGTAACTTACCAGGTATGCCTTAATGGAGTTTTTATCGTCATAATCTACAAAATGTCCTGAGGGGATACGGGGCCCTGCCTTCGTCCAGAATGCATCAACTCCTTTTCTATCTTCAGAGTTCCATTGTGATGGGTAATCGGAAGTCAGAAAAATACCACCAATAAGTCCGATTGAACCGGTCAATAGAAAACTCTCTTCTTCGTTCAGACTTGTATTTTCCTTGCGCATGTAAAACACATCGGCATCGGCCTGCCACCAGCTTCCATTTGTGCAGGCACGCGACAACAAATCGCGTAAATTGCCCTGAACAGTTTTCCAATCACCACCGATGTCGCCGCCAATCCGGTTAATATCAACGCTTCCAATTGGATATCGGTCAATACAACCGATGCAGGAGTTGATCAATACATCAGGGCCACACGATTCACGGAGAAGTTTGTACAAATCCCGGTGAGATTCAAACTGGGTTTTCTTTCGGTTGTAAGCAATTCTTGTCGTCGATAATGGATAAGTAAAATCAACCTTAAAATACCGCCAGCCATCTTTTACCTTTTGTTTCATGAACTTTTGGATAAAATCCTTGCAGTCAGGCCTGTCGTAATCCATAAAGTATCCCAGACCCGGAAAGAATATCGGTGCAACTCCATCTTTAAATTTCTGTAGCATTTCAGGATGCTCTTTGACAAACGGATGATTTTTATGAATCGCGGTTGGCGCTATCCATAAACCTGGTATCGATCCTTTATCTGAAATTAATTTAGGCAGGTCTTTCCAGACATCCTGAAATTTAGAATTCGGAAACCATTCTCCTGCCCCATCTGCCCATCCGCCATCTATTTGAATGGTCCTTCCACCGGGAGGAACCGGCAAACCGGCAAATTCGTTGTTGGCTTTCAATATCGATTTTCCCGAAACATTTCCACCATCCTGGTACCACGAACAAAAACCCACCAAAGGCTTTGACTGCGGTTTAACCTTAAACTCTTTAGCCGTTTGATTCACCCAGTAACCCATTCCATCCTGCCAGTTACCTGCATAGACAATTAATTTTTCAAGTATTCGGGATGAATCGGGTTCAAGAATAATATTATCAAGCAAAACGCCGGCAAAAAAAGACGATGGGGTTTCAAGTGTTTTATAACCAAGTTCTCCATAAGCAGAACCTGGGCCAGTGAAACCCATCAGCCAACCCGGTTTATTATAAGCCTGGGCGAAAACTCCAAAATCTTTTGATACGGCCCAATTGGCCCCATCGTGAATCGGTTCAGAAAGCATGGGATAATCGGGCCCCATGCTTTTCCACAATTTCTCAAATGCTATACGTGGAGCTTCTACGGCTTCTGTTTTTTTAATAATGTTAAATTGTTCAGGAATATTTCCGATGAAACCGGAATTGACATTTTCTACAGAACCATGCAGGTAATGAAACCTGGCCATTTCGATGGTTTTGGCACTTTTATTTTTGAGGCTGCCCGAAAACTCGAAAACATTATCTTCCAGTTGTTTAATAAAAATAGTCGCTACCACGGGACCAACCGGGCAGACCAATTTTGTTTCCTTATCAGAAACTTTTTTCTTCTCAATGACTGTAGAAAAGTCTTCCGTCCAGCTTATAACACCATCGTTCCGCCAAGCCAGATAAGGCTTGCAATTACTAAACCCTCCTAACCCAGCAGATTTCAACTGAATAGTTTTACTATCAATACCAAGTTCAATTTTGTTTTTTTGCAATGATATAAATGGATCGGTCAAACCTGGCTTTGTCTGGCTTTGGCAAATCAGTGAAATGCCCAACCAGAGGCATGTGGCAAAAAGAATTCGATAGCTCATGTTTTTATGTTTATGTTTTAACTGAAATCTACTTTCCACTCTTCGAATTCAGGTTAATTCTCTGATTTTGAGGTTTCAATTTATCTTTAATGTCCTTATAGCTCTCTTCCAGACCGGCATTTTTGATAATGTTTTTTGCTTCCTGTGGCCATTTTTTATCAGGAACGAAAATTGTATTTTTTATGACGCAATTGGTGCCAACATCCATGTTTTTCAAAGTATTTGTGAAGTTTTGGTCGGCAATATTATCGTGATGCTGGTCGGTCCAGAAGGTGATCCATTCGTGACCGCAATCAACGACATTGTTTGAGATGGAATAGTGACCCGTGCCTTCATCAAAATACAAACCCTTGCACCTGCTTACGCAATAATTGTTGTTGCACAGCGAATTAGGCTGGTCACCGAGTGTATAGATACCTCCACCGTCCCACATGATGGTGTCGTTGTTGACGGTATGTACATAATTGTCAACAATTTTATTGTCCGACATGACAGTGGTATCTTTCAGGCCACGCCAACCCCATCCTACGCTGATACCGGTATATGGCATGTTGCATACTTCATTATGTGCAATAGTAACATTTTTTGTATATCCGCAGAATATTCCTACCGAACCTTTGTAATCGACACCGCAGGTGCTGACATAGTTATTGCTGATCAGGTCGTTACTGCTAACTTCGCGGATATCTTTCGGGTTATACTTGGCCATGCTCGGAAGGTTGTCGTCGTTCTGCTTCATTTCGTAGATCCCGTTCCCCGAAATATCAAACACCACATTGCCAATAAGTTTGCAATTATGTGTGCCATAATGAAGTTTTATCCCATTGGCGCCCATGTGCTTAAAGCTACACCTGTCAAAGACCACAGATTCGGCTTTTGCTACATACACTCCTGCAGGAGCGCCAAAGTTTTCTTCGTTACCAAATTCTTTGTACTTTCCTTCAAGCTCTGTTTGCACTGTACTGAACGGATGAAATGCCTGGTATTCGACACAACCATTGCTGTTTGGCCACAACCAGGTGGCGTATGAAAAGCCGATACCCTGAAATTGAAGGTGCTGGACCGGGTTATCGAGGCTTGAACCTTCTATTTTTACGATGGTTTCGAGATAAGGCGCAATTACTTCAACTTCTGCCATATTTTCGTCCTTTGCTGGCTTGTAATAAACAAAGCCATCCGATGAATTCAGGTACCATTCTCCTTCTCTGTCAATAAATTCATAAGCATTCTCGAACCAATAATTGTTATAGGAGAATGCCCCTACCACGTGGTTTAAGATATTGGCCTCCGTATCCTGAATAGTGATCCGGGCAAGGGTGCTATCGGTGTTAATTGAAGCAATCCTCAAATGGTTAGAGGTAAACTGGTTAACGGTCACAATTTCAACTTTCGACAGGTTTTTCCATTTCGAAACCTGTGACTTGTTGACTTTTACTATTTTATTGGGTTTGTCCCAGGCTACAATCTGGTCGTTTCCGGTATTGGGCTGCCTTGCCCTGATTGCCCGTTTGCCATTGACATACAACTGCCTGAATTCCAATTTTTTCGCCGGAGCACGATAAATATTTTTCGTTTTATCGAAAATTGTCCATCCGGTAATCAATTTTCCGCCGCTGATAACCGGAACCTCATCTTTGTAATTCTGCCAGATGATTTTGCAATTGGCTGTGCCGCCATCTTTTTCGGTAAACTCCAGTGTCTGATCCTGAAAATAGGTTCCGCCACGAAGATTGACCGTAACATTAACACTACCCGATTTATCGAGCGACCGGACCGCATCTCTGGCCTTCGAAATTGTTTTAAACGGCTTTGGTACCGACAGGCCGTCATTGGCATCATTGCCTTTTTGGGCATCCACAAAATAGGTGGTTGCCAGCGATTGTGAGAAAGCTGATCTGAAAGGGGCGATTAGAATAATCGAGATAAAAATGCACTTCAATAGCAAATTGGCGTTCTTTAGAATTTTCATATTTTGGTTTTTATTAATTGATGCAAAAAAAAGATCTTCATTTGATTTTCGATGATGTACTCCTTTGTGGTTCGCTAATCAACCCGTTTCGTGTTCAGGTTAATTTTCTGATTTTGAGGTTTCAATTTATCTTTAATGTCCTTATAACTATCTTCCAGTCCGGCATTTTTAATGATATTTTTTGCTTCCTGAGGCCATTTTTTGTCAGGAACAAAAATGGTATTTTTTATATCGCAATTGGTGCCGTTGTTTAATTGTTTTGTAGTACTGCTAAAATTATTATACGCATTGAGATTGTGTTGTTTTGGATTCCAGATATTAAGCCAATCATGACCCGATTCAACCACGTTATTCGAAATAGAATAGTGACCGGTACCTTCGTCGAAATACAAGCCGCGGCACCTGCTCTCGCAATAATTGTTATTGCACACCGAATTGGGCTGGTCGCTCAAGGTATAAATACCTCCGCCATCCCACATAATGGTATCTGAATTGACGTTATGAATGTAATTATCGACAATTTTATTGTCCGACATTACCGTGGTATCACCAACCTCACTCCAACCCCACCCCACGCTGATACCGGTATAAGGCATGTTGCATACTTCGTTATGAGTGATCGTCACATTCTTTGTAAATCCACAAAAAATACCGACCGAACCTCTGTAATCGACTCCGCAGGTGCTGACATAATTATTGCTGATCAGGTCGTTACTGCTAACTTCACGAATATCTTTGGGGTTGTATTTTGCAATGCTTGGCTGGTTGTCGTCGTTCTGCTTCATTTCGTAGATCCCGTTCCCCGAAATATCAAACACCACATTGCCAATAAGTTTGCAATTATGTGTGCCATAATGAAGTTTTATCCCGTTGGCGCCCATGTGCTTAAAGCTGCACCTGTCAAAGACCACAGATTCGGCTTTTGCTACATACACTCCTGCAGGAGCGCCAAAGTTTTCTTCGTTACCAAATTCTTTGTACTTTCCTTCAAGCTCTGTTTGCACTGTACTGAACGGATGAAATGCCTGGTATTCGACACAACCATTGTTGTTTGGCCACAACCAGGTGGCATAGGAAAAGCCTATACCCAGAAATTGAAGGTGCTGGACCGGGTTATCGAGGCTTGAACCTTCAATTTTTACGATGGTTTCGAGATAAGGCACAATTACTTCTATATCAGCCATATTATCATCCATTGCGGGCTTATAATAAACAAAACCATCCGATGAATTCAGGTACCATTCTCCTTTTCTGTCAATAAATTCATAAGCATTCTCAAACCAATAATTATTATAGGAGAATGCTCCAACCACGTGATTTAAGATATTGGCCTCTGTATCCTTAATAGTGATTCGGGCAAGGGTGCTATCGGTATTAATTGAAGCAATCCTCAAATGGTTAGAGGTAAACTGGTTAACGGTTACTATTTCAACTTTCGACAGGTTTTTCCAATTTGATACCTGCGATTTGTTGACTTTTACGATTTTATTGGGTTTGTCCCAGGCAACAATCTGGTTGTTTCCGGTATTGGGTTGCCTTGCCCTTATTGCCCGTTTGCCATTGACATACAACTGCCTGAATTCCATTGATTTTACCGGAGCTCGATAGATATTTTTCGATTTATCGAAAATGGTCCAGCCGGTGATCAATTTTCCGCCACTGATAACCGGAACCTCGTCTTTGTAATTCTGATAGATGATTTTACAATTCGCTGTACCACCATCTTTTTCAGTAAATTCAAGTGTTTGATCCTGAAAATAGGTTCCGCCCCGAAGATTTACCGTAACATTAACACTACCAGATTTATCGAGCGAACGAACTGCATCTCTGGCCTTTGAAATGGTTTTAAACGGCTTTGGTACCGACAGGCCGTCATTGGCATCATTGCCTTTTTGGGAATCCACAAAATAGGTGGTGGCCAGGGATTGGGCGGAAATTGTCCTTGTCGTGAAAAAGGATATGGCAAAAAATAAAACAAGTTGTGCAACAATGGCAGTGATACGAACTGATGTCTTCATTATTTTAAGATTTATGTGTCTTTATGAAATGTGAAACAGAACTTATGCCTGATGGGCGTAATCAATGAATTTTCTGATCCTTTGTATACTTGTACCGGGAGTTAAGGGGCTGCCTGTGCTCGAAATAAATTTTCCGCAGTTTCTTCCTGCTTCAACCTGCTTTTTAATGGTATCGAATAGCTCCTGGTCACTTTTAAGCTCAATGTCATCATATGGATTTAGATTTCCAAGGAGGCATACTTTACCCCCCATCTTTTTATAGATGGCGTCATAATCATTTACAAAGCCTTTCATACTGGTTTCCATTAATACCATGTCGTATCCTGCCGATGCGATTAAATCGGCGCGGTCGTCAATCCCGCCAAAATATATCCCATAAGCCAACTTACCCTGCCGGTGTATTTCATCAATTGCCTTGATCAGGTAAGGTAAACAGAATTCTTCAAACTGCCCTCTCGAAATCATATCGTTGGTTGAGGTTGCATCGTCAATATAAATGGCATCACCACCAGCTTTGGCGTAAGCCCGAATTGTTTCAATACTCTGTTCCAATATCCTGTTGCTTAAATAATGGATAAACACAGGTTCTTCAAATATCAGGGTATACAAATTCGTTAGCCCTACGTACCAGCTACTGGCATAAAACGTATTGCAAATTCCACCATTTATAATAAACTTTTCATCTCCTACAGCCTTAATGGCAGCATCCAGAAAATCGTTTTTTCCACAAGCAATAAAGTCTTCGGCCTTTTGAACGATCACCTTTTGCTTAACATCATCCTTTGTAAAAACAGTACGTTCCTCAACCAACTCTCCAGAGAGACCGTTTTCATGGATGTTATGACTCATAAACTGATACGTATCTTTCTTTTTGAAGTGGTAATAGATCTTGTCATTTTTCACTACAACCTCCATGTTCTCACGTTCCTCAGCCGAACGATATACACTATTTGGCTGAAAGGTATCAAAGGGTAATTTTTCCGCAAAAAGCTTATACATGGGTGCATGGTTTGCCGGATCGCCAATCAACCATTTATAGTATTCAACCGGAGGTAAACCGGTAAGTTCCTGCCAATGATCTGCATGAGCCAGCATAACATAAGCTGTATGAACGGGGTAATGATCAAGTTTTGTACCTTTTATGGCGGCATAAACCATTTCTTTTGATGTCAGATTATTCATAGTAATATTATTGATTATAGTCTTAATATTTTTCTGATTTATCATGTATCTGTAATTTTTGTTGATTGAGTTTGTCTTTAATATCCTTATAACCATCTTCCAGTCCGGCATTTCTAATAATTTCCAGTGCTTCTGTAGGCCAGTTCCTATCGGGCACCCAGGTTGTGTTGGTTATGGTGCAATCAGATGCATTTAATACTTGAATGGAAGAATTGGTAAAATTGTGGTCGGCATGGTCATCGTGATGTTTTTCCTTATTCCAAAAACATATCCATTCCAGACCATCTCCCACATCCACCACATTGTTAGTTATGGTAAAATGGGCAGATCCCTCATCAGTATGAAGTCCTTTGCGATGGCTTACAGTGTAATTGTTTTCTATTTCCGAACCTGGCTGGTCGCTGAGGGTGTAAATGGCGCCGCCATCATCCAGAAGAGTATCGCAGTTCACCTGATGCACAAAGTTGAAATTTATTTTATTGTTTTTCATTACCGTTGTGTCATCGGCATATGTCCAGCCCCAACCTACACTGATTCCGGCATACGGCATTCGGGCAATTTCATTATGGGCGATGGTGACATTTTTGGTATAGCCGCAAAGAATACCGATTGCTCCTTTGTAATCCATGCCACAAAATGCCACATAATTGTTGGTAATAATATCATTACTGCAAACCTCCCTGATATCCTTTGGGACGTATGGTTCCATTGCTCCCAAATTATCATAATTATGCATCATTTCTGATATCCCATTCCCCGAAATATCAAAAACCACATTGCCGTTCAGTTTGCAAAAATGAGTCCCGTAATGAAGATTAATCCCATTTGCTCCCATGTGCTTGAATGCGCATCTCTCAAATGTCACATAATCAGCTTTTGCCACATAGACACCTGCCGGGGCGGTGAAACTATTCTCAGCGCCATCTGCTTTAAACTTAGTTCCCTCTTCGGGATGTTTCTTCAAAAATCGAGTATTCGTGCTAAACAGTTTTTGCTCCGGACTGAAAGGATGAAATGCCTGGAATTCAACACATCCGTTATTGTCGGGCCACAGCCATGTTGAATAAGAAAATTCGATACCCTGAAATTGCAGGTTCTTAACGGGTTTATCCAGGTTTGAGCCTTCAACCTTCATTACAGTTTCCAGGTAAGGGGCTATGGCTTCCACAATGTTCATATTTTCGTTTTTCGATGGCTTATAATACACAAAACCGTCAGAAGTATTTAGGTACCATTCTCTCTCGCTGTCAATAAATTCGTATGCGTTTTCAAAATAATAGGGTTGTTTCCAGAATGCATCGGCAACTTTGAAAAGGATTTTGCTCTCGGCATCCTGCATTTTAACATAGGCGAATTTGTCGTCAGAAGTAAAAGAAGATAACCTTAAATGATTTGAAGTAAAACCATTTAGCGTGATAATTTCGACCTTTGACAGGTATTTCCATCTGTCGATTTCTGCTTTGTTTATTTTTATGTCCATTCTTTTATTTACTGTACCCATATCCCATTTTACTATCTGATAATTAGATTCGCCCATATTTGGTTGTCTTGCTCTTATGGCACGGTCTCCATTTATATACAGCTGCCTAAATTCTAATGAATTTGTCGGTGCGCGGTAGATATTCTTATCTTTATCAAATAGTTTCCAGCCGGTTATTAATTTTCCGCCGCTTACTATTGGTTGCTCATCTTTGTAATTTTGATAGATGATTTTACAGTTAGCTGTACCACCGTCTTTTTCGGTAAACTCCAGTGTTTTATCCTGAAAATAGGTTCCACCACGAAGACTGACCGTAACATTAACACTACCTGAATTATCGAGCGAACGAACCGCATCCCTGGCTTTTGAAATGGTTTTAAACGGTTTTTCGATCGACAGGCCATTGTTAGCATCGTTACCTTTTTGGGCATCCACAAAATAGGTGGTGGCCAGCGATTTGGAAAAAGCTGATTTGAAGGGGACGATTAGAATAACCGAGATAAAAATGCACTTCAACAGCGTATTGGCGTTCTTTAAAATTTTCATGTTTTTATGTTTATGACTATTGTTTTAACGCATCAAACAAAGCCAGGATGTTAGCTGGGGCAATATCCGGCAAAATAGCCTCATGACTTGGCGATATAATTAATCCGGTTGGGAATAATTCCTTTAATTCAAGAACCTTTTTTACCACTTCCTCTGGACTGCCGTTTACTAACAAGTTTTGTGCATCAACACCACCACAAAAAGCAACTTTATTTTCAAAGTGTTTTTTTAGATTAAGGGCGTCCATTCCGCTGGCAAGAGCCTGGATAGGATGGATGATATCTGCTCCCAAATCAGCCAAATCCTGAATAATCGGAAAGATTGAACCACAGGAATGGTGCATCACTATAAGTCCGTAACTTTTTGCCTGTTCGATCAGCTTCTTCGTCCCCGGAAATACAAATTCGCGTATACTATCCGGATCAACCATCAGGCAGGTCTGGCTGCCAAAATCATTTCCAATAAGTACCGCATCAAGCATACCTTTGGTCGATTCATAGAATATCTGATTGGCTTTCAAATAAAAATCGGTAATACGGTCGATCACTGCACGAAACATTTCGGGATTTGAAAGCATAACCATAAGGGCCTGTTCCATGCCAAAAGCGGCGCAGGCATCCTGAAAATGGGCACTCCAAAGAATTCCCATTTTTATTCTGTCAGATGGGGCATTATTGGCACGTCTGAACGATTCTTCCCTGTCGAGATACAAAGAAGGATCAGGCCATGCAAATATATCAATGTCCGAAACTTCTGAATAATCTTCAAAAAAACCTGCTGAAGTAAGCGTTCGTTCATCGGGAGCATCTAAATGGTTTTTCTTGGCAAAATTAAATGCACAGGCAATATGATTCGATGGCGGATAATTATATGGAACTTCAATTGGGTAAATATCGTCATCAATGACCAGTCGAAGCTGATCGTTACTGTTTACCTTAAAAAAATCCATTAATGCTTGTTCTGCTGACGGAACTGGCAATCCTAACCAGGCAGCCGGCCGATCAACAGATTGGTGATGGATAGTTGCAAAAAAACGTTCTTTGTGATTCATAACTTATTTATAATAAAATAATCAACTTATCTCCCATTTTTGATATCCAGGTTAATCTTTCCTAATTGAGGCTTCAATTTATCCTTTATGTCCTTAAAACTATCTTCCAGTCCGGCATTTTTAATAATTTCCTTTGCTTCTGCCGGCCAATCGGCTTTGGGAAAATAATGCGTGTTGCTTATTGGCTCATTGTTATTATCATTTCTTGTAGAAGTCGTGTAATTATTATCAACCTTACAATCCTTTGCATTCGCTTTAGCAAGCCATCGGATCGCCTGATCTTGTTGTATTTCACAAACATTATATTTAATTTCCACATGACTTGTACCTTCATCAAAATATAAAGCATTCCATCCATAACCTCTGGAGCCTATTCTCATATTTTCCACATAGTTGTCTGAGCAAACTGAATTTGGTTGATCAGATAATGTATAAATCCCACCCCCATCGTAATAAACATTCATGTAATTGTGAATGTAATTGTTGCTGATGATATTATTACACATCGGGGTTTCGGTGGAGTTCCATCCCCAGCCACCACTGATACCGGAATAAGGGACATCTTCAATTTCGTTGTGCATCACTTTTACATTGCGGGCGTAAGCGTACATAATGCCAACACCACCCATGTTGTCTCTCCCGACACGGGTTATGTAATTGTTAATTACAACCACATTATCAGGAACTTCCCGTACATCCGATGGTTTATAAACAGACATATTTGATTCTGTTTCTTTGGCTGTTAAACCAATAGAAACCGCGTTTGCTGCAATATCCCTGAAAACGTTTCCGACCAGCAGGATATTGTTGGTACCAGAAATAAAGTCAAGAGCGGTAGCACCCATATTTGCAAATGTACAACGTTCAAAAGCAATATGATGCGCATTCTTAACAAGGACCCCGCTTGATGGACGGCCCGTAAATTCCAATTCACCTGAACCGGCGTTAGGCATAAAATATTGCGCTGCCTGCATTTCAACATTTCCAAAGGCATCGGGCCGCAGCCAGGTGGCGTGCATAAACGAAATCCCTTTGAATTGAATATTGGTGGCCATGGCGTCAAAGCCCGAACCCTCAATTTTTACGACATTGATTAATTTTGGGGCAATTACCTCTGCAACAGACATATTCTCTCCTTTTCGTGGTTTGTAATAAAGGGATTGATCTGAATTGTTCAAATACCACTCGCCTTCATTGTCGAGAAATTCATAAGCGTTCTCGAAAAAATATTCTTTTCCCTGGAACGCGAATGCTGCTACACGAAACACGCACTGTTCTTCGTCTTTAATAGACACATAAGCGAAAAGCGAATCGGTAGTAAAGTTTTTCAAACGTAAATGATTGCCTGTCCAGGCATTGATGGTCACCATTTCGACCTTGTCGAAATTCTTCCATTGGGCAATGTTCTTTTTGCCGATCTTAATCTTTTTACCTTCTGCATCCCAGGTTATATCGGTGTTTTTTGTTTTGTCGGGTGTCCTGGCGCGCGTGCCCCAGTTGCCATTGATATATAACTGCCTGAAAGTAAGATCGCCCACATTGGCGCGGTAAATATTCTTTGTTTTATCGTACAATTTCCAGCCGGTGATCAATTTTCCGCCGCTGATAACCGGAACCTCATCTTTGAAATTCTGATAAATTATTTTGCAGTTGGCTGTGCCACTATCTTTTTCTGTAAACTCCAGTGTTTCATCCTGAAAATAGGTTCCGCCCCGAAGATTGATGGTAATGTTGTTGCTCCTGGTTTTATTTAGCGAACGAACCTCATCTCTGGACTTCGAAATTGTTTTAAACGGCTTTTCGACCGACAAGCCATTGTTGGCATCATTACCTTTTTGGGCATCTACAAAATAGGTGGTTGCCAGCGACTGGGCGGAAATTGTCCTTGTCGTTAAAAAGGATATGGCTATAATCAGAACAAGCTGACTAACAACGGTTTTAATACAAATTGCAATCTTCATTCGTTCATGGTTTAATAGGTTTATAAAGGAAGTCCGGCGAAATTCAATGATAGTATTCTCTGGAGGTCGAATCTAAAAAATAAGGATATGGAATGCTCCATCTTTTGCGAATACAAATTTAGCTAATGCGAAATTAACGTTGGTTGATTCCCTATCGTTTGATTACTTTAGTTTGTTTACCATTCATTTTTGGACTTTCGCCTGCCTGTATAGATCAGCAAGCTGATCGGGCCGCACAGCCACATATTCCGAACCAAGGCCCTTTTGAACCAGTTCAAGTACATCCAATGTTTTCAACCAATTGCCCAGAAAGACATGAAGGAAAGCCGGGAGGTTTTTTGGTGTCCACTTGCTAATATCACTAATCATGAAATCGGCAGCATTCCGACACCCTTCAGGAGTGGAAACATCGCCGGGAGGTGCGGTATTCACTGCACGGAAAACAGGTTTACCCGCTGAGATAAAAACCTCGTTATCCAATGTCGTCCCTTCCATTCGTCCGTAATTGGCAAAAATCCCTTCCATGCCCGGTATTCCGGCGAAACGTTCCAATTTATCAGGCGACATCTCAAAAATGGTAGACATGACGGTGGCATCAAGTTTTTCCCGATATTCGGATGAGTATTGGAGATAATCGTCCCAAACCTGTTTTTGCTGATTCACGGGCAAATACTCAGCAAAATTTTCTTCCCAGATATACCCAACTCCGGTCAACGCGTTAACAAAGCAATCATTGACTGATGCATGTTTGTAATAGTAGTCGAGGATATCAGGCATCAAGTCGGTTGCTGCGGTTCCAACCTGCCAGCCCATGGGAACACGTCCATGAGCCGGTTCGTTAAAGAGTTTACGGTACCAATAGCGAAGGAAATTCATGCCATCACCATCAGAGCGCACAAAAGAGTAATAGACTTTATCGGGTTGCAGTATGACAGGGGGTATGGTCTGCCGGAATTTGGCCGTGGTTCCGGAGTGTACCGACATGTTGCTTGCTGCCAATGCTGCAGCATCATCACCGGTGCAAATCTCATATTTGCCGCACTGACTGGCAAGGCGCACACCGGGCCACTCGCCGATGCCATTGTCCGAACCTCCATTCATATCATCGCCCGGCCAGCCCAAACAAGGAATATTGGCAGGCCATTTCAGAAACAATTCTTTAACAAAATCCCATTCTTCCTGATAGGATGAATAAGAATAGTTGTGCGCTTGCTTCTCATGGCAGATCCAAACCACCGGCACCATAAACTCCACAAAATAATCGCGGTTCGGATGCTTCGTTGGATCGGTATAAGCAACCGCTTTGCGCGAAAGCCGATCGCCAATCGCGGACATCGCCCAACGATAGGCTTCCACGTCTTTTTTCCAGCTCATGGTACGCAAATCCAGTCCGCCTTTACCCGAATTCTTGTCAGTGCCAACCGGCAATTTGAAGCGCTCTGCGTTGGCCGGCATAACCACCAGACCATCATGTACACCAGCAAGCATGGTGGCCACGTTTACACTTGCCGGAATAGCCGGATCGGTAATAAACATGCACCCGACAACCGAATGATATTTTTTCCAAACCTGATCCAAATCCAGCCAAGTAACTTCGTCAATGTCTCCCCGTTCGCGGAGCCAATCCAGCCACATGAGGTCATATTCATCCTGAACCAGGTAAAACTCAGGTTTCCGGCGATTGACTAATCCTTGCAAACAGGTAAGTGTCAGCTCAAAATCACGCTTATCCGCTGCCAATTGATCGAGCCGGAATGCATACAGATGCCTTGCAATCGGTTTCGATTTCGGGGCAGCCTGAAATTTATTCTTTGCATCATTTGCATCCGTATACCAGACTGGACTTTTAGATGCCATGACAAAGGAAGTACCACCAAAAGTAAGGGCAGTGATGCCAAGCCCTGTTTTCTTAATAAAGTTTCTTCTTGGATTATTCATAATACTGATGTGTTTTAGAGTTAAAATGGTTCGTTGACAAAAAGTGTGAGTTTTAGCTTTTATTTGTAAATTGATCCTATTGATTTAATGGTAGAAATAAGGTAATAAGATGGTGTTTGTATGTTTACTATTTCTCTAATGTAACTCCTTCTAGAGGCTGCCACTATTCCGTCCGAAAGAAGGTTGTTGCCCTGAAAAAGGCTTTCCGTCGGACGGGTTTCTTAACTTTTTCATCAACCCGGGGCGACGTTCGTTCCTCACTTGCCCCGGGCTACAAATATTTCGCCCATACTGGGCTGAACCCCAAAGTGCATCCCAGCGATACAGTTAGTCGTTTTTAGGCTGCATTTTTTTGCTGAAGGACAACTAAGGTTAAAAAGTGCATAATATGGTTTCAAACTAATAATACTCGTTAATTGCCTGTAAACTAGCTTTGTTAATCCGTGAAGAACCTTATTCTTAGATTTACAACCTCAGCAGAATATTTTTCGCCACATCAAGCTAAACCTTATTAATCAACGATCTAATTGAAATAGAATTACTTAGTAAAAAGGCGCAAATGAAAAACATCCATTTACGCCTTTAATTCTCGGATTATCAACCATCTATTCTATTGCAGCGGATCAAATGTACCGTTGTTCCAACCAATATTTTGTATCAGTTTGCTGTTGGAGTCTATTTCGCTTTGTGGGATCGGATAGATATAATAATTGTCTTTCACATTCATATCCACAGCGTCTACTTCTATTTTATCATACCTGAACAGGTTCCAAATCTGTTCAATATCCTGCATTTGCCTTGGACCTGCTCCATTGGGATAATTAGCCAATAATGAATTGTCCTTAAACATTACAGTAAAACCATGTCTGCGTTTCAGCGTATTAAGAACATCGAATCGACGCAGGCGTCGAAGATCATTCCATCGTTTATTTTCGAATGCAAATTCTACAAAACGTTCCTTCAAATAAGCTTCACGAATAGCAGCTTTAGTCGAAGCCGTAATGCCATAATTCCCGGTACCTGCCTCAATCTCTGCCCTTTGCCTTACTTTATATAATACGTCTAATGCCTCAGCAGGTTTATCAATTTCATTGGCTGCTTCGCCATAAGCCATGTATACTTCAGTATAACGTATTTCGGGCCATGGCAGGGTAGATTTGTAAGCGGTATTCCTTGATAAATCCCTTTGAATCATTTTATTCCGGTAGAAACTGGTTCCAGAGAACAAAGATGCTTCCGGAAGGGAAACAGCGCCATTTCCCACAGAATGCCATGTCCAAAGATATACCCCATTATTAACGAAGTCCTGAAGGCCGGTATTACAACCGTTGTATGCGATGGTAGCATAAAACCGGGCATCCCTGTGACGCCATAAGGTATCATAACTCATGGTTGTCTCATTCCATGCAGATCCGTTTTTCATCGGAAAAGCATTTACCAATTCAAGTGATGGTAAATCCGCTCCAAACGCGTTATACTCAAATGGGGCAGGTATAAGGCCTCCTTCAAAATAGGTGTTATCGGGCAATTTATATTGCTTCACCATAATCACTTCTTTGTTCAGGTTGTCGTACCAGATGTTATTGAAATTAGGATACAATCCCTTTCCATTGGCATCCAGTAATGCAAGGGCAGCTTTATTGGCATCGTAAGCAGTCTGCCAACGAGCTTTGTCACCACCCACATTAAACAGTGGACTTGCCCACATCAACAATACGCGACCTTTGAATGACATAGCAATGCACTTGTCAATCTTGCCTACATCATTTCCCGTTGCAAGATCGGGAAGGTTTGCAATTGCGGCATCCAAATCGGCAAGGATCTGTGTAAAACACTCCGAAGTTTTGTTTCGTGGAAGGAATAAATTGGCTGTGTCATTCTCATCCTGCGGTTTTAATACCAATGGCACGCCCCCAAAGTTTTTGACCATCGAGTAATATACCCAGGCCCGCCAGAAATAAGCCTGGCCTTTGATAAACTTTTTGTCAGCATCAGCAAGGGTACCACCATCGATGTTAGTAAGCAACAGATTGATGTTTCGTATATTTCCATAATCAAATCCCCCCCAGCTATTAATATTCGCAGTGCCTTTGAGCCTATCCGTCATAACAAAGTAATTCTGGCCTGCCTCATCCGAATTCGCTGAACCACCGTTGGTTGGCTTATTAGGCATTAAATTATTATATAGACTGGCCAAATAAGCATTGGCCAGGTTCACGTCATCCCATACTCCATTTGCACTTATCGAAGATGGATCACTCACATCGAGTTTCTTTTCGCAGCTGAAAAATAAAAATCCCAGTAGCAATATAGGCAACCATATATATATTTTTGTCTTCATAATATTAATTCAATTTTAGTTAGAAGTTTTATAAAGAGACATTTAGCCCGAACGTAAACGTTTTCATCAACGGATAACTTGTCTGTCCATATTGTGCCACGTCGTATCCAAATTTATTTTTTTGGATCGTCAGCAGATTTGTACCCGAAACAAACACCTGAATCTTGTCGATTTTGATTTTTTGGGTGATCTGTTTAGGAATCGTATATCCAATAGTGGCATTTTTCAATCGGGCATAGCTCGCATCGAATAGCCAAAAAGTTGAGTTCAAACCATTATAACTTTCACCGTCAGTAAATAGGGGCATTGAACCATTAACATTTGGCGAACTGCTGTTAGCTGGTCTGTACATATCACCCCAAAAGGCCGGGGCATGATCAACGTTATAACTTCTGCCATCGGTCGCATTTGCATGATACTTTTTTGCTCCTGTTGCTCCAGCGAAAAATAACTCCAGGCTAAACCCTTTCCAGTTAGCCCCTATATTCAGACCCATGGTATAAGGAGCTGTATTATATTTGTCAACTACCTGACGGTCAAAATCATCAATTTTGCCATCGGGTTTTCCATCAACCCCCGAAATATCCTGATAATTGAGATCTCCTAAATGAGGCGTATTGCCCCAAATCGTATAACCGGCTGGCAATTTATCCAAATCAGCCTGGGTCCTAATGATACCGGTTGAAACCAAACCAGTTTTGTAATAGAGTGGTCTGCCTATCGGATTATCCACATCACGCGTATTTTGAGCCACGTCCATCTTAACCACCTTATTGGTGGCATACGCGAAATTAGCCCGAACGAAATAATTGAAGTCATGTCCAACTTTTCCGTCATAAGTTAGTTCGAGTTCATACCCCTTTGAATCGACCTGACCATAGTTTTCATCAGGCAGTGAACCTCCATAAGTACCGGGAAGTGATGCGATCCTCGAACCAAGGATGTCGTAAGTATGTTTGTACCAATACTCTGCTGTAAAACTTATACTCTTGAAAAAACGTGTGTCAATACCAACATTGTATGAATTCGATTTCTCCCACGTAAGATTTGGATTTGCTTTGGCAGAAGTATAGCTTATTGCAGGAAACAAATTTTGTTTATCACCCCATATATAACTACCGGAATTCACAACTTTATCGTACCATTGCCATCCGCCTACTGCATCGTTCCCTGTCTTTCCGAAAGAACCACGGAGTTTCAGGTTGTCCATAAAAGTGACATTATTCTTAAAAAACGGTTCTTCGGAAATACGCCATCCCAATGAAACTGCAGGGAAGATGCCCCATCGTTTGTCTGGAGCAAATCGGTAAGAGCCATCACGGCGCACAGAAGTTGATAGTAAATATTTGTCGGCAAAAGTATAGTTTAACCTTCCTACATATGAAATACGGGCATCGGGATATTCTGCACCTCCAATGCTATATCCGGTAACATCGTTGCTTGTGAAGGGAAACTGATCCTTTTTCACCAACGGAAAATCACTTTTCATGGCATTCAAATAATTATAGGCGCTTTCAAATTGTTCATAAACTAAAACACCGTCGATGTGATGTTTGCCAAAATCGCGGGTATAGGCCAACTGTCCGTTTAATTGGTACGAGTCGCTCTTGTCCCAATTGGAACTCAACGATTCCCTTCCTGGTTCAGCGCTCCAATAAGTATTTCCGGTTAGATCAGTTGAATAAATTTTACCATGCTCACCTGATGTTTTTACTTCCCACATCTCATATTTTTCCTGAAATATTTTTGTATTACTACTTGAAATATTACGGCTATAAGTACCTTTTATGGAAAGACCTTTTACGAAGGGTAATTTATAATCGAGTGATGCGACCGCATCATAACCCATACCAGTATTTTTATTATAACCGTGCCTAATCGCTTCAAGCGGATGCTCCCAATAAGGATAAACTGCCCTGCCATCAGGCAAATATGGTCGGTTGAATGAAAATGCATCCCATAAAAATGCCCACATTGTATTCAAATCATCGGTATTATTATCATAGTTATGCTGGTATTTCTGCTTAGTAGAGGTGTTTCCCCCCAGTTGAAGCGACGCTGTCAGGTCTTTGGTTATTTTAGCCTCAACACTGGCCCGCAAGTTAAATTTACTATACTTTAGCTGTGGTATAAAACCATCCTGCTTGAAATTGGTGGCACTGATAAAATACTTGACATTTTCGTTTCCGCCCGAAACATTCACCGCATTTTTTTGTCCTGTTGGCGTTTGATAAATTTCATCCAACCAATTGTAAAAGCCATTTTTCTTAAAATATTCATATTCAGTAGGTCCAAAAGATCCCCAATGATCAGGTCTAAGAACCGCATTATTAAGATCCATCTGTTCTGTAACGCCCAAAACCTTTTGTAATTGGACTGGTGTATCCATACTATATGATCCTGAATAACTGATAACTGGTTTGCCAGATACTCCTTTTTTGGTAGTTATCAGGAAAACTCCGTTACTTGAACGCGATCCATAAATAGCCGCTGATGCAGCATCCTTTAAAATCGAAATATCGCTCACTTCGCTGGCGTCGAGTGCATCGAATGCATATTTATCCCTTACTACACCATCAATTATGTATAGCGGGGGGCTATCATTCCACGACCCTTGCGCGCGAATACGAATGTTTGCTGCAACACCTGGAACACCTGTTGGCTGATCTACATATACTCCTGACATACGACCCTCCATTGCGTTGGAGAGATTCGAAACTGGCAAAAGCTCAATTTTTTCCGATTTCATGGTAGTCACGGCACCGGTCATGTCAACTTTTTTCTGGGTACCATATCCAATCGCTACAACCTCTTCAAGTCCAATCGTTTCATCTTCCAATGACACATTAATGGCAGCCTTGTTACCCACAGCAATGTCCACTTTTTTCATTCCCACAAACGAGAATTCGAGAATAGCTTTGTCGGAAACTCCTGAAAGTGAATAAACTCCGTTTGCATCGGTAATTGTCCCTGTTGTTGTTCCTTTCACTACCACCGAAACTCCGGGCAGCGTCGCACCTTTTGAATCGGTTACTTTACCGGTCACTTTCCGGTTCTGTTGCTGATTACTACTATTGTCAGCTATAGAAATACTATTTTCCAAAGCTTTGCTTTGGCGGGTTTCTCCAGTATTGCTTTTTATTGCATATGCAGAAACATTCGCCATCACGAAAAATAACAACATGCCCAATCTTATGACTGGCGCAAATTTGTCGAATTTCCTTTGACGATTTAATTTCACTAAACGAATTTTTTTATCCATAATTTTAGATTTATTTGATTAATTTTTAAAATGATTTTTCAGATTTAATACTCCCGAAAATTCCATTAGTTAGAATGGGGGATTTAATTACATTTTCTTTCTCGTGGTTTATCAATAGGCATATATTATTAGTTTGTTAAACAATGCATATTCTTAGAATACAATTTTTTTCTTTAGCTTGGAAAACCGAGCCAACAAACTTAATCAGGTTTTATACTTTGGGGTTTATTTATTGCGAATTAAAATTTTCCATTTGCGAAAAAATAGCACGAATGGAATTATTAAAAAATATGCCGGATTATTTTAAATAACAATTGGTTAAAAATACAAGTATATTCTTAACCAATTGTTTAATTCCCCCAGTTCTGATACATTTAGACGGAAGCAATTCGGGAATGTAAGATTCCATATATGCTATGCTTGAAACTGACTTTCCATTCTTATACTCAATGACCTAAGCGGTTGCAGATTTAGTAATTATTAAAGAATTCCAGATCAGAATTCTGTACCCTTTCCTGATATTTATTGCTTTTGGCACGCTTCAGGATTCAATAAAGAAAACCAGAACGATGGCATATATTGGATTACTATTTTGTTTTGACATTTACCTTGTCTTCCTTCAGACTTTCGCTCGTCGCCTTCACTTCTATGTTTCCCTGATTGGTTGATGGCCTGACAATGATTAATCCCCTTCCGTTAAACAACTTAAAATCAGGTTTACGGAAGCTTTTCATATCGTTGGGACTGGCGTTTCCGGTGGCAAGAAGCTCACCATCTCCCGAAACCGAAGCATGAACAAGCATATCGGCATCGGGCACTAAATTTCCTTTGTCGTCAACGGCTTCAACTGTAATGTAAGCGAGGTCGTTTCGGTTAGCGTTTATGGCATTTCGGTCGGCAGTAAGTTTTATTGCAACCGCTTTTCCAGAAGTTATTAGGGTTTTTGTACCAATTTCAATGCCTTTCGCATATGCAACTGCTGTTAATTTTCCCGGCTGGTAGGGAACATCGAAAACTGTTGTTAGTTTGGAAAGTTGTACACCAACTCCGGTATCCCAGGTATTTTTGAGCTTAGAAACGCCGGAAGCTGCTGTTAATCGAGAAGTGTCGGTAAGTTGTTTCTCACCTAATATTTTATCATTGAGCAGGAGTTTAACTTTGTCAGCCTTCGTGTAAACATTCACCTGCATCGATTTTCCTTCATTGCCGGGCCAGGTCCAGGACTGGCGTTCGAGGGGCCAACCCCAAAAGCTTGAATTTTCCTTCTCTCCGTTTATCAATGGTTCGTGAACTGCAATTTCCACTTTGCTTTGTCCCCAAACAACATCGCGGAAATACGATTGTGGCTTCTTGAATCCGCACAAGTCGATGTCGCCACACCATGCGTTAAACCATGGCCATGGTTCGAGGTAGTAATTAACATTCGCTTTGCCATAATAATTACGGGCCAAACCTGATTCGCCCAGGTAATCCATTCCAGTCCATACAAAATCACCGATTATCCAGCTATTATTTTCTGCCTGTTCCCAGTTTTCATTGGCATCCCAGGCAATCGACTCAAGCCCCACGATCAAACGGTTTGGGTACTTTTTATGATCGGTTTCGTATTCATTCCATCTATAATTATACCCGCCTACGCCAAGATACTGAAATGCAGTTGAGTATTGTTCCCAGGGACGATTCCCACCGCAAATTGCAGCAGTGATTGGTCGTGTTGTGTCTATTGCCTGAATGTAACCTGATAAGGCTTTTGAAATACGAACGCCCGATGTGTCGGCGCGTTCCGGGATTTCGTTCCCGATACTCCAGAGAATTACCGATGGGTGGTTGCGGTCGCGGAGTACCATGGATTCAATATCTTCCTTTGAATTTTCCTTAAAGTACAGGTGATAATCCTGAGGATTTTTGGGCGATTCCCACATATCGAACGCCTCGTCGACAACCAGCATCCCAAGCCGGTCGCAGGCATCTATGAATTGTTTCGACGGCGGGTTGTGACTTGTACGGATGGCATTGAACCCATTGGCTTTCATGATTTCAACGCGCCGTTCTTCGGCACGGTCATAAGTAGCTGAACCAAGCAAACCATTGTCGTGGTGCAAGCAAGCCCCTTTCAGTTTAACCGGTTTACCGTTCAGAAGGAAACCTTTTTCGACACTAAAGTTGATGGAACGAACCCCAAAATTTTCAACGTGCCTATCGAGAAGCTTGTTATCACTAACCAAATCAATTTGAACTTTATACAAGTTAGGGCTTTCGGGCGACCATAACAAAGGTTGCGAAAGCTCCAGCGTTTATGTTGAGTTGATGATGGTGCCGTTCGAAGCATTTTCTTTGGTTTCGGTTCTATTAACTTCTTTGCCATCTTTGTCAAGAATGGTGGTAATTAAAGTGAGTTGTTTGTTCGGTTCTATCTTATTTCTGATTTTCAGATTGATAATTACCATTGCTTTTTCTGCGGAAACTCGCGGTGTGGTGATTGTTACTCCCCATGTCTCGAAACAGGTTGGGTTGGTGACAGTAAGCCAAACGTGGCGGTAGATTCCCGAACCGCTGTACCAGCGGCTGTTTTGACCATCGTTTTTCACCTTTACTGCTATCACATTTGCTGAGCCTGAAGTATTCAAATAGGGTGTAATATCGTAAAAGAAAGGCGTATAACCATAAAAATGTTTCCCTGCTTGTTTGCCGTTAACCCATACTTCGGAGACCATATATACCCCATCGAAATGCAGGACAATTCTTTTATTGGCATCCCCGTTTTCGAGTGAAAACGATTTCCGGTACCAGCCTGTACCTCCTACAACATTACCTGTATTGACTTTCCCTTCGCTTTTTTTCGAGAAAGGACCTTGAACAGTGTCGCCTGCTTTAACAGGAAGATCTTCGATGCTCCAATCGTGGGGCAAATCAACTGTACGCCAGGCGGCATCGTTAAACGAAACGGCTTCTGCACCCAAAACACTGTCGCACAAGAACTTCCAACCCATGTCCATGTCCCGGAATGAATTGATTTCCGGTTTGTTCAGAGTTGAACAGCTTGCGAATACAACCAGAATGGTGCCTGCTAATAGAATGTTATAGAATAATTTGTTCATTTTTGTTTTGTCTGTTTTATTTATTATTCTCATATTTAATTAGTTGTTTTATTTTACATAATACAAATAACAAAACCTCCACCTTTCTCCATTTTGACTGTCAATTTTGATGCTTTGAAAACTTGTTTGTTTTCAAATAAATAATCGGTGCCTACACGGTCGGAATTTGCACCGTCTCTTAGAATCTGAGCCGTGAAGTTGCCCTCGCCCAAAAACGAAAAGTCGATGGAGACTTCCTGACCTTTTTCGCCCGTCATTCCGGCCACATACCAGGTGTTGCCTGTTTTTCGGGCTTCAACCAGGTATTCACCGAATTTGGCTTCCAACACTTTCGTGTCATCCCACACGGTGGGTATTTTTGAAATAAATCCTGTGATTTCAGGTTCTCTTTCATAAGCGGAAGGAGCATCGCAAAGCATTTTCAGCGGTTCGTTGTATAGAACGTACAAAGCCATTTCATTGCAACGGGTTCCATGCACTTGCGGAAGGGTGAACCGAATGTTATGACCTGTCTGAAGGTTGCGCATTCCGCCGGGCGTAAAGTCCATCTGACCTTGCAAACCGCGGGTAAAAGGCAGCATCACCTTGTGATTGACAGTACAAATATCGCTGAGTTTGTTCCATTCGTTTCCGGCAACTGCCTCGTAATTGATGATGTTCGGGTAAGTGCGGCATAAACCGGTGGGTTTTGCCGCACCGTGGAAGTCGATTAGCAACTTGCGTGCTGCAGTGGCTTTGGCAATGTCCTCATACATGCGCATACCGGTTTGGTCTTCACGCCCAAAGAAGTCGGCTTTTACTCCTGCGACACCATAAGAGGCAAGCATATCCAATGCTTTGTTAAGCTGATTGTATAATGTATGACCCGGACTCCAAACGATCACTTTTACCCCTTTGGTTTTACCGTAATCGATGATTTTCTTTAGGTCAACATTGGGATTGATTACGGTCAGGTCGTATTTATCGGTCCACATCCAGTCAATGAGAATATATTCCAAACCATACTTTGAGGCAAAATCAATGTAATAAAGATAGGTCGGCGTATTAACGCCACCTTTAAAATTCTGGCCTTCCACCACATAATCATTCCACCATTCCCACGATACTTTACCGGGTTTTATCCAGTCGGTTTCTTTCAGTGCGCAAGGTTTGGAAAGCTGATACACCAGGTCGCAGTCTGCAAAAGTACGGTCATCGTCACTGATTACAAGCAAGCGCCATGGATACTCACGGCTTCCTGAAGTAAGGGCAATATAGTCGGCTTCCTTATCAGCAACTTGTGAATAATTGCTGAATCCTCCGGTTTTTGTTGTCAGGGTATATTTTTCGAAAGTACCATTCAGAAAGTTTTCGTAATCATTTCCGCGGTCGAGAAACAAACTGGGGTAATCATAAAGCCCAGCCTCGCTGACGGCCACCTTTACTTTTGGGGTCGATTGAACTACCATTGGCAGATAAATTTTGCTCCTGTTGTTTTTGAAGTCAGTAATAACCTGATCCAAAGGAAATTGTTTAAAAGGACTTTCGTAACCTTTATTTTCGAGCATCCAGGCCGAAACGCCAAAATTGAAACGAAAAGAAACCTCTTCGTTCTTTACCATCACCTGCTTTTCTTTCAGTCGGGTAACAAACCGGTAAGCTACCCCATTGTCATAAGCACGGAACTCGACCGAGAAACCACCTTCCAAATCTATGACGAGTTGGTTGAAATGGTCGCGAATTTCCTTGCGGCTACCCCAAACGGTCTGAATCTTTTCGTCAATCGTAGTTTGTCTGGAACTCAATACTTTTGGATTTGCGCCGAGGATCGCGTTATCGATTGACAATGAAAGCGGTGAGGCCTCAAGCACCCGTTCGTCTTTGAATTTGACGGTGTAATAGATCTTCTCTTTTAAGAGCACTTCAATAGCAATGATCCCATTGGGAGAAACAAGTTTCAGATCTTCTGCCCTTGCAGACAGGATAAAAATCGTACAAAAAATGGCACAAATAGTTTTTCGTAAAAGCATAACTATGGTTTGTTAAATTTATATTGTTGGTTTCAATAATTATCTAATTAATATTCAAATCTTTATCATTTATGTTACCATACTACTAATTATCAGTTCGAAAAGGTATTGCCGGCAATTTTTCGGCATTGTAAAGCGAAGCATCGGGGTTGTTGCCCCATGCGTACCTTACGGCAACCGGAGCGGCAACATGGCTACTGGAAACAACCACCTTGTTACCTTCAATAGAAGCTTTCGCCCAATAAAATTTATGATCAGCTCCTGCAATGACGAATCCTTTCAGAAAACCGTATTTATCGTTGGAAATTAATCCTGATCCCTGGTTATCGAAATCAATGATGGCGGTATTACCTTCAATTTTAATGCTTTTGAAAGTCGGTCCTGAAAAAACAACATTCTGACCGTAGGCCACTTTTTGGGCTGCTAATGCCAGCCGAAAGCCAACATCCTGTTTGTTTTTTGGATGAATATCCTCTCCTTCGCCTATATCAATGGTAACAGCTAACCCGGTATTCGGAAGCGACAATGCCGACGCCTGGGCTTCGCGTAAAAACGCCCAATTACTATCGGTTGCATCAGATTCAATATAATTTGCAAGTTGTACGATCAGAAACGGGAAGTCGCCAATGTCCCATTTTTTACGCCATCCATTGATCATCGAAGGCAATAAAGAACGATATTCTGCGGCTTCACCCTGATTTGCTTCACCCTGATACCAAATTACCCCTTTGATGGGGAATTTTGTTACCGGGTTTACCATGGAATTGTATAACAGAGATGGATAATAGGTTTTGGTAACTGTAAGACCTGGGTTTGGCGCGATATACCCTTTTTTGAATAACCAGTCGCCTGCCAGCGATTTTTTGGCAGCTTTTATCTGAATGTACATTTCGTCGGCCTTGCCGATAAAACCACCAGTAAACCAGTAGTTGTAAACCTTCACGACGAGTACATTTTTGCCTTTGCGCAGCAGTGGCGGGGTTGCAAAATAAATCCGCTTTTGATAATACTCCGAACATTCACCGATTTTTACGCCGTTCAGCCAGGTTTCGTCATCGTTGAAAATGATACTGAGGAATATCAGCGCATTGCTGGCAGCTTCTTCTTCGGTCAATTCAAATTCTTTGCGAAACCAACCAACTCCGTTACCATTCAACCCGATTTTCGACCATTCCCATGGTACTGTGATCGGTGTCCAATCATTCGTTTTGGTTTCGGGTAAAAACCATTTGTTTATCGTTCCAGGTTCTAGATGAAAAATGGTGTCGCGCCATTCACCTTCCCTGCGTTGCGATTCTTTCTGAAGAGCCTCGTAGTTGATGGTTTTCATTTCTTTAACAGCGGACTGATAAGCTGGAAATTCGCCCACTGATTCCATATTCATCCAATCCTGAATGGCAGTTCCGCCAACTGAACTATTTATCAGGCCAATAGGAACATTTTGCTCTTTGTTCAGATTTTTGCCGAAAAAATATCCCACGGCGCTGAAATCCCTAACAGTTTCGGAGCTGCTTACCATCCACGAACGTTTTTCTCTGATATCGTTTTGTGGCGTTTCGCTTTTTCCGTTAGGGACTGAAAACAGCCTGATGTTTGGGTAATTCGTATCTTTTAGTTCTACTTCCGCATTATTGGCCTTTCTAACGCTAAATTCCATGTTTGATTGCCCGCTGCAAAACCACACATCGCCAATCATCACATCGTTCAGAGTGATGGTGTTTTTCCCTTTCACTTCCAACTGGCATGGCCCGCTAGCTCCAAAAGCAGGAAACACGACTTGCCAATTTCCTGATTTATCAGCCTTTACTGAAACCTTCGTCTCATTAAAAGTAACTGTTACATTTTCGCCTTTCCCAGCCTGTCCCCATATTTTAATGGGTTTGTCACGCTGGATAACCATGTGATCGGAAAACAATGATGGAAGCTTGATCTGAGCATTCAGGGCAACCGAACTGCAATAAATGAGGGCAAAAAAGATTAAATGTTTCATTAGTTATATGATTACTAGTTAAACAATTTTTACAATTCTATTTACTATTCATCCAATCCAACAACTTTGCCGGTATGGTCCGGTTGGTAAGCATCTGAAGCCAGGCTTCAGCAATTTCGGCATTGGGCAACCAGTGACCTTCGGTTTTAGGATAGGGAAATTTATCGTACTTGAAAATTTCTTTTTTATCAATTACCAGGTGGTCGAACGTCCCTTCGATAAACAGTTTGTGATATTCGAGTTTACCGAGATATCCAGTAGTTTCCTGCATAGCTTTCATTTTCACTACCTTGTCGGCTGGCACTGTGGCAGGCACCCGAAAGTTTAGAATAGTCTTGATCCACAATTGATTGAAAGACTGATATGCTACCCATGGATGATGGGTTTCGGACATGATATATCCTGCTGCCAGAGCATGTTTTTCGCGCATGGGCATTACACTAACCGCAATGGCATCCACCTGTGGAAAAAACGGCATAAAATTATCCCTGTCGGCTTCTTCGCTTAAGCTGGGAATCGAAAGATATGTTTCTTTATCCGGGGCGTCTGATTTGGTAAACCGGACGCTTTTGTTGGAGGAATCCGGTTCATCGATCACGGAAATAATTCCTGATTCATTGGTAAAAGTCCAGTCAACCGGAGGCTTTCCGGAGGTCATCTTGTTGAAGTTTTCTTCGAAATAAATGGTGTCGCCGCTTGATATCTTCACATTATCATAGGTAACTGAACCGGCAGTATTAAAGCCGAGAACAATGCCTGAAACGTAGGTTTGCTTGTGATCGGTACCGCTTCTCATGAGTTTTCCGTCAATATAGACATCAAATTTCCTGGTATTGGTGTTCATTACTACTTTGAAATTGTACCAGGTATTTGGTGTGAGGGTTTGCAAGGGAGATGTTTTATCGTCCCAAACGCTGATAAACCCATTTAAAAAGGCAATGAACGGATCCCAGTCTGCAAGGTCGCCTTTTACAATCAATGCCCCGGCACGAATGTTAACACTGCTGGTTTTCGCTTTCACTTCAAGGGTTATAGCATTTCCGGTAAGCGGGGTTATTGATTTGGTTGCAAAGAAATCTTCTTGCTTAACGCTCAAATCATCGGTGGAATGCAGTGGCACATAAGTGATAATGCGCTCTGGGATAGCATTGGCGAGTTGACAGGCACAATCGCCTCCCCACGACAATCCCATAGGAATGAAACATGAATATTTAATTTCAGGATGACCGGATTGAGTAGCGAAATCGGGCAGTGCTTTGTTCAGGATCTCGTTGCATACCTTTTTCACATCTGTAGTTCCAAAATTAAAAACCTGATATAGCATGATAGCAAGGTTGTACTTTTTGGCAAGCTGGCGGTAACCCATTGTGTCGTTGTAGTATATCTGCCTGTCATCGTTATAATCGGGAGTAATAATAATGCCCCGCACATTGGTTACGCCATCGGGTATCCAAAGTTTGTAGTTTTTGATAGGAAAAGTATAGAGACTGCTATCGGCTGGCGAAGTGTATTCGGTGCCTTGTACGTTTTGTGCCACTGCCTTGTTGGTGGCAAGTAAGGCCATTAATATCAGAAAAACCAATTGGTGGTAAAAAAAAGTTAGTTTCATTTTTAAATTTGTATTAATCGAACAGGTTTATAAAATTTCATATCGGTAAAAAGCAAACACTGAAGGGTTTGCAATTTTAAATGTTGCAAAACCGTCGTTATTTACCTGAATCGTGGTTTGGGTATTATTACGAAGGTCGTACAGTTTTATTTTTTTATTTTTCAAAAAACTAAGTTTGATATCCTTTTCAGCTTCAGTTGAATAAACTTCCCTGAAAAGTAATAAGTTACCAGTTTTACTAACCGGATTAACAAACTGAAAACCAGTAAATGAAGCATTGCTGGGCTTATCGCCTACCGGGAAAATATAACTCTCGAACATGGCATCGCGTTCCTTCTTGTAGATATCGAGAAAGGTTCTCACAATTTTTCTATCTTGCAGGGAGTAGGTCACCAATTTTTCGAAGAACATTGGAATTCCTGCACAACCGATGGCTGTTGCATAATCCTGTCCGTATAAAGGAGCGTCACCAGCTACCATTTGGTTTTTCACGTTACGAATGGTAATCTGAAACTTATTGGTATTGATATATTTCGCCAAATCCCACACATCGCGCAATGCAACTGAAGGTGTATAGAGGATATGCGGACTGCATTCCCTGTTGGTGAGAAAGATAATTCCATACTCTCTTGCCCAGAAAAATCCATACCGTGGTGCGCTTTCGGTTAAATCCCAGTTTAAAGATACCTGGTGGTTATAACGCTTGATAAAATTTCGGGCTTTAGCTTCCGTATTGCTAATTCCATTATAATCATTTAAATAGGCAAAATCCCATTTCCAGCTAATAAAACCGCCATGTTCCTGATTCCAGTTTAGATCCTCGGGAGCAATTCCTATATCTGTCCATAACGACAAATTAACTCCGTTTTTCTTTGCAGATTTTTTCACTGTTTCCCAGCCATTGGGATAATAGGTGGCATTTGGGCGATGACCGTTAGGAAATACCTGTTGCGGGACATCCGGCGTTTCGGTCCATCCATTGTCAATAAGGTAAGCTTCGATGCCCATATCGTTAGATGCCTTGATTGCCTCCAGAACATTGGTTTCCAGTGCGCCATCCATGCGTTCACGCCAGGTATCTTTTGGCGAAACTCCATAGCCCCAGCTGTTGGCATAAATTTGCTTATGCCCGGGAAGTGTGGTCGGGTATCGCGATCGATCGAATATCTTGATGGCCAGTTGCCGCTGATCTGCTGAACCAGTATAAACGATCGTCCAGTTTGCCCAGCATTTTCGATATTGTGTGGTGATTTCCTGCGGAGCAATTCCCCAACCGGTAATTTCCAACCCTTCTTTTGAGCAGATAAACTCACCTGTTAGATAACCTTGCTGAAGGGCAGTTTTGTGCGATTCCTTCACAAAAGCCACTCCTTCCCTATTGTTTTCCAATGCAAGGATATTGCTCCAATCGGATGTTTCTTTTTCATTGATTGGCAATCGGTTGGTTTTTTCTTTGAGAAACTGATCCTCCAATGAATTTCTGAATTGCTGGTCAGCATTGTAGCCAACATTAGTCCGCGCATAAGTTGAGCAGTTGATAGGCAAAAAATCTGCTCTGACCTGGTCAATAAAATGATACGGAAATTCAGCAGAAAAAACCTTTAATTCTGAAAACGATGTTTTCCACCTGGGGACATTGACCATGGAGGTTGAAGGAATCACAACTTTTATATACCGTCCTTTTGTTATCGGGAAACCAACATATTGAGGATAATCGGCGCGAGAAAGTTCACCATTTCCGGCAGGTGTCCCCCAATTTGTAGTATCGTTTGATACGTATACCAAAAAACGTTCAATCCAACCTTCTTTCAAATAATCATTTCGCTGTGTAAAAGCAACACCATTGACCGATTGTTCCTTTTGAAGGTCGATAATCAGATAATTGGGCTTGTCAGGCTTGGTTTTAAAAATTTTGCTTTCCCAGGAGGTATTCACATCATTATCAAAAATCAATACTGGTTTTGTATTGTCTGACTCTTCGGACGAGGCTTTTATAACTTTCAACTCGGATAAGGGTATTCCCATATTATCCAGCGTAATTTTGGGAAATGTTTGTTCCGATTTTACAAATATCTGCGTGCGTAGACCAGAAACACCAGGATACGACCACACAACATATTTAATGCTGGTTTTAATGGCCGGGTAAGCTATTTCAGCGATAACTTCGAGGTGTGTATCGGTGAACCCTTCGTCATCGCTCTGGACGGCAGCAACAGTAATCAGTTGTGCATCGGGTAAAGATTTCAATCCGGGTATTGTCCAGTCGGCAGCCTGATTAACAGTTTTTTCGCACCATTCTCTTTTAGTTTCGTTATTTTTCAAACTAATTGTTGAGAATCCTTTCCCTGTCCATTTCCAAACACGTACAATTTTGCTGTTTCCAATGGTCAAAATATTGTTTTCAAACCTGGCATAAGTATCTTTCAATTTGGTATCCAGTTTCTGCTTTTGAGCATAAAGATTAAAACTCAAAAGAAAGATCGTCAATATCAGCAGGCTTTTCATTACGTGTATTTTGATTTTTTATAGTTGGTTCTTATTTCTTGATGAGCTTTATCAAGGCCACGCCATGCGGGGCAACTTTGACACGGTATGATCCGTTGATTAAACCCTTGTCAGCATGCTGCCATAAATCGTGAACTACATAGTTTCCTTTTTGATTGATATCGCTAAGTTTAAAAGTCAGTTCTGAGGTGGTTTCCTTTTTATTGAATAGTATGATGGCTATCGAACCATCGCCAAGATTCTTCATCCAAATTTCCTGGGTTTCCTCTGAAATAATACGCCTGCCTTGCTTTCCGGCTTTATCCTGACTAATTGCTATTACCTCTTTGTTCAGTAAAATCGATTTGATTTCGGGAGTCATGTTCCGCACATCAGCACAGGTAATCATTGGTGCAGCCACCAATGCCCAGAAACTAAACTGAGCCTTTTGTTCTTCAAAAGTTTGCTTGTTAAAGCGCGGGTATCCAACGATTAAATTATCCGGATCGTTCCAATGGCCTGGACCAGCTGACGCTTCTTTCCCAATTACCTGGCTCAGATTTTCAAGCCAATTCTTATATGTTACTTCCGGATTTTTGTCAATAAATGTTACAATATCGCCTCCCGTTCGCCACATATTGGCTATTTCGCCACCCCACAAATGCGTTTGATCACTCCCGAAAATGCAAATTTCAAAAAGGATTGACCGGCCAGTTTTTTTCAGGGCATTCGTCATTTTGTAATTCAACTCTTTTACAGAGCTATTTCCCATATCCCCGCAGGCATCAAACTTCAGAAAGTCAATTCCCCAATCTGCATAAGTTTGAGCATCAATTTCCTCGTGATTATAACTTCCGGGATAACCGGCACAAGTTTTCACCCCGGCCGATGAATAAATACCAAGTTTCAAACCCCGTTTATGCGCATAATCGGCCAGATATTTCATTCCATGGGGGAAGCGTTCCTTGTTGGCATATTGCCTGCCCAAGCTGTCGCGTTTATCTGCCATCCAGCCATCATCAAGATGAAGTGTGCGGTAGCCTGCATCGCGAAGCCCTGTACTTACCATTGAATCGGCCACTTCCATAATGAGTTTTTCGTCAATTTTGTCGATAAACGTATACCAGGTCATCCAGCCCATTGGAGGCGTTTGGGCAAGTTTGGCTGCCTCACTTTGCATAGTAACTCCCCAAAGTGTCAGAACTCCGGCTGTGGCTTTCTTCATTACCACAATTTTCTGAAGTTTCCTCTCTGTGTTCGGATGGAGAATGATGCCATGAATGTAATGGTGATCGGCTTCCATCAATTTATTCGTTTTGTCCCATTTGCCCATATTTTTAGCCAGATAACAAAGGTTTTTGTCGTTGGGCAAAATCTCATTATACCAATCAGGCAAAACCCGCTGGCACTCCTCAGTAGTTTTATCTGAATATATTAATTGGAAATCCAACGTACTTGATCCGTTTCCGCTCATGCACCACAGAAATACCTTTTCACAATTGCGTTCAGGAATAACAATAGAAAAAGTATCGGTTGACAGCGACCGGCGGGCCTGAAATCCCAAGGAATCAGCATTGGTATAATTTAAAACAACAAACGGACGGGTATCATCAGCATGAAAGATCCCGTCATCAGGCAGGGCTCTAGGATTTGGATCGGCCAGTGATTTTGCTGCCGACATGGTCGCCATGCCGCTTTCGCCACCGTCCAAAGCATCTTTCCACAAAACTAATTTGTTGTTGGTTAAGGTGGTAACAATGCGGACGTTTAAAAGTGATTTAATATCGGCTTGAATAGCCTGTTGAGCAGAAACTGAAGTGATGAGCAGAAGTGCTATTGTAAAGAGGCTGATAATTTTTTTTAAATATCTCATTTTAAAATAGAGTAGTTTGTAATAAAAAAATTTGGTCCTTTTCTATTATTGATTAATCATCAATATCCCCAGGCCAGAGGCGCATCGTTAACACCTATCCCCCACTTCTTATTGGGCTGTTTTCCCATTACAAATTCCAGGGTACTTCCTGAAATAATGTCATTTTGTGTAATATATGTTTTAGTATAGGGTTTGCCGTTGAGTTTAACCGATTGAATATAGACATTTTCTTTAGAGGGATTTTTAACTGTCATACTGAATACCTTTCCATTTTCAAGGTTGATTTTCGCACTCGTAAGCGAAGGCGAACCAATCACATAGACACCATTTGCAGGGTTGACAGGGTAAAAGCCCATAGCGCTAAAAATATACCACGATGACATTTGTCCGCAATCTTCATTACCGCTGTAACCGGCTGGAGAATCATCATAAAGTTCACTTAAAACCTGAGCAACCAACTTTTGGGTTTTCCAGGGCTGTCCAACAAAATTATAAAGGTAAGTTACATGATGACTTGGTTCATTGCCATGCGCATACTGACCGATAAAACCCGACGCGTTCAAGTTTTTTTCTGAAGGCATATCTTTAAGGGTAAAGAAGGTATCCAGCTTTGCTGCAAATTTGTCTTTTCCACCCACTAATTCCATCAATCCATTCACATCCTGAGGCACATAGAATAAATACTGCCAGGCATTTCCTTCTGTATATGGACTGTAATCTGTTGAACCGTATTGTCCACCGTTAGCACCGTATTTAAGCGGGTTAAAAGGCTCAACCCACTTGCCGTCTTTATTCTTTCCGCGAAAGAATTTGGTTTTAGTGTCGTAAACATTTTTATAGAAAGCAGAGCGGTTCATAAAACGCTCATAATCTTCAGATTTTCCAAGCTTTTTGGCAAGTTGGGCTACACACCAATCATCATAGGCTCCTTCCAGGGTTATTGATACGGATTGTGAGTTCATGTCTTCCGGAATGTACCCATATTTTTCCCAAGCCGTGGCAGGAAACATCGTATGATCGGTAGTAGCTGATTTTTTAATCGCCTCGTAAGCCTTTTCCAGATCAAAACCTTTAATCCCTTTCAATGCGGCATCTACTATTACCGGAATGGAATGGTTGCCAATCATACAGTAGTTTTCCAGACCCCAGAGTTGCCACATAGGTAGGAATCCAAATGTATCGCTCTGCCTGATCATACTGTTAATAAAATTAGCGGTTCGGGCACTCTGTGTTAAAGTATACAAAGGATTTGCCGCCCTGTAGGTATCCCACAACGAAAAAGTTGTATAATGCTTCTTGTCCGGGGCATTTCGCACTACCATGTCAGTACCAGGGTAATCACCATTCACATCAGCAATATTATTAGGCTGGGTAAATGCATGATACATGCCCGTATAAAATATATCCTTCTGTTTTTTAGTACCTTCGATTACGATTTTATTAAGTTCAGTTTCCCATAATACATCGGCTTTTGCAACTACCTGATCGAAATTCCAGCCTGACACTTCAGTATTTAAGTTCAGCTGTGCGTTCTCGTTGCTGACCGACGAAAGCCCTACTTTTACAAGTATCTTTTCATTTTCAGAAGTATTAAAATCCAATAATGCCCTAATCGCATCTCCATTTAAAACTGAAAGGTTGGTATATTGATTGGAATTTTCAATCAGCGTGCAGAGAGAAAATGGCTTCGAAAATTCGGCTCTGAAATAAACCTTACGGTAACCTTGCGTCCAGCCTGTTATAATACGGTATCCTTCAATTGTTTGGTTATCGATAATCCTGACTTGGGCTTTTATTTTACAAGGATAGTAGTCCCAATCTTTTTTCATGGAATGGAAAAGGTCAATCAAAATACGGGATTGATCGCTTTTAGGAAAAGTATAACGATGAAAGCCAACATGTTCGGTAGCCGTTAATTCGGCATTTATTTGATAATCCTGAAGATTGACCTGATAATAGCCAGGTTTTGCCGACTCCTTTTCATGCGAAAAACGGGAAGAATATCCGCTGATCACTGAATTTGGCTTAAGCGATCCGGGACTCATATCGCCAACGCCCGGCATCACAAGTATATCAAGTAAATCGGGAGCGCCAGTACCGCTTAAATGGGTATGACTAAACCCGACAATTGCATTGTCGTTATAGTCATATCCCGATGGAAACCAACCATTGTCACGCGTATCAGGACTCAGTTGAACCATTCCAAAAGGAACAGTTGCCCCCGGAAAATTACTTCCCGAAAGGCTGGAACCATCTACTGCGCCCGTTCCAATAAAAGGATTTACATAATCGGTAAGTTTTGTGCTGGTTTGCTGTGCAGATAAATTTATTGACAGGAATATCAGGCCTGAAATTATAAAATTTGAATTCATATTACAAAGTATTTTTAAGTTTGAATACCCAGGCATACTGGCATGGATTATCGGCAGGGGAAACAGACGGCGGTGTAATCGTTAATTTATTGCCTGAAACAGAAAACTTCACTTTGCTATTGTAGCCTATCAGGTTCACTGTTTCAGCCTTGCTGATGCCATCAATAACAATTGCATTGGTTTGCCATTTTGTGACAATGAGGTATAAATCATTGTCTTTTTTTGTGTAAAATACTGTCGTTTTTGGTGTTATTGCCGGAGCATTATCCCATTTTCTGGTTCCATAAATACCTTCTCCGTTCACTTTTAGCCAGGTGCCCATATCGGTGAGGCGCTGTTGCATGATAACCGGAATAGTACCTTCGGCAGTAGGCCCGATGTTGAGCAACAGGTTACCTCCGGCAGCAACTTTGGTAATCAAATCGTGCACAAGTTGTTCAGAGGTTGCATAATCTTCAAGGTTTTCATTTTTGTTATATCCAAAAGAATACCCGATTCCTTTGCATTCTTCCCATGGTTTGGAAATTGTATTGGATCCAACCATTTTATCGGCCAGCAGACCATATTCAACGGTAAAATAACCACCATGTTTTCCCCAGGTATCGTTGCCCCACCGATCGTTTATTACAATTGATTCCTTTACTGGCGACTCATTAAAAAGCCAGGCCATAAACTGTGGCATCTTCCAGGTTGCCGATGGGTAACTCCACTGTCCGTCTCCCCACAAAACGTCAGGTTTATAGCGTGTTACAAGGTCTTTCATCTGCGGGATCATGTGCTCGTCAACATACCGGTCGATGGTTTCGGGTTTAAAAAGCGGGTTAAACCATTCGTAAAGTGAATAGTAATAGCCCATTTTCAGGCCTTTGGCTTTTACTGAATTGGTTAAGTCGCCCAGCAAGTCGCGGTGCGGACCAACGTCCATTGCATTCCAGTTCCATGATTGGGTAGAAGGCCACAAGGCAAAACCTTCGTGGTGCTTGGAGGTTAACACAACGTATTTTGCCCCTGCATTTTTGAACAATTCGGCCCATTGGTCAGGATCGAACATTTGGGCTGTGAATCCTGATACAAAATCCTCGTAACGGGACCCTTTTCCATAAACTTTTTCCTGATGTTCCAGAAAAAGATCATACCCGAAGTCGTTTTTTAACTGAGGTGAATTGATACGCCACCAGTACCATTCGGCATAACGAACTGCAATCTTTTTTTGCCAATCTTCGCCCGGGTCTGACTTAAATTCTTTGTCGGTTGGACCCCAGGCAGGAACTGAATACAATCCCCAGTGGATAAAGATTCCGAACTTGGCATCGGCAAACCAGGCAGGATTCTGCCGGCTATCGAGCGATTCCCAGTTAGGCTGAAAGGTTTTCTGGGAATAGCCATTTAGACTAAGAAGGAAAAAGACCCCTAAGAGAATAAAGTTTATTTTTTTCATCTGTATATGTTTAATAATGTTTACAATATAGTTATCATTTGTTTTTCGGAAGTGTTCTTCTGATTTACAAACAGAATCACTTTCCCGGAAAGATCAATTTTCCAATCTTCAGTATTTCTGCCATTTATCAATACTTGTGAAGGTTTGTGCGGAATATCAATTTCGAGTTGATAGGTTCGGGAAGTAAACATTCCTGTATAACTGCCATTAACCGGGTAAATAGTGAAATCAGTTTTACTTGCAGTAGCGATACATTCAAACCGGATTTTGGCAACTTTTCCTGTCTCATAATCAAATGACTTGCCATCGTCTTCCAATAAGGTATAAGAACTTTGCCCTTCAGGATAAACTTTGATTATCAAGGTGTCGGTCGGATATTCCCCTATGTATTGCATTGGTTTTTGGTACGGAATAATTGCCCCGGCCTTAATAAACAATGGTCCACCCCGGTTTTCAGGAGTTTTGCAGATCACTGTTTTTCCACCTGTAAGCTTTTTTCCTGACCAGTAGTCAATCCAATTTCCTTTAGGAAGGTAAATCGTATCGCTGAACACGCCAACGAGCAAGTTCTCACCGAACATGTACTGATAAATTAAGTTATCCACCTTCCGGTCATCCGGAAAAACAAGTGGCATTGCCCTCAGAATTGGCATACCTGTCTGACTACCTTGCAAAGCAGCAGAATAAATATAAGGTGACAGACTGTTGCGTAATTGCGAATAATAGCGAAACATCTCTTTTTCAATTGGTTTCAGAAACCACGGATGATGGAGTGCATACCAGCTATTTACCTGAACCCAGGGAAGAAAAAAGCCAAGATGGATTCCAGCCCGGTTGTCATCGACTTCCATTACATCAGCCGAGGTATTTACAAAACCACTCAATCCAAGGTTTAATTGATCGAACAAGGCATCTTTTCCACCACCGTTGTCGCCGCTTGTAGAAGCGCCCCAATGCTGCGCTCCGGCATATCCACCGCAGTAATGATGAAACGACCGTATTGCTTTATGATCACGAAATGTTTCGTACATCTTTTTCGGCAGCAATACCTGGTTCAGGTTATGCATTTCTTTATCTGTATACCCGTTATAATATTTTCTGTCAGGATGTTCATCAAGGGTTCGCCCCGGATCAAGCTTAAACCCATCAACACCCTGATCTATGAATTTCGTCAGATGTGGGAACCAGTGTTCCAATCCGGATTGTGGTTTACCTGATTTTTCGGCGATTCGATCTTCTTCTGCTATGCTTAAATCGTGGTCAATACATAACCAGAGTGCCAAATGATAACCAAGGTTGTGCAATTTTCCAATAAAAAGATTTGGGCTCTCGTACTTGGGCAAATTCTTAACTTCCCAAAATGCTTCTGCTGGAAATTTATTCAAATCCCAATTTTTTGAAGTAGAATAATCATAATTTTTTGCCATCCATTGCGGTTCCAACCAATAGATGTCGCAAGGAATTTTCTCATCCCTGAATCTCACCGCATCATTCATTACATCCAGCGAGCTTTCCATGGTATTGCCTCCAAAAGCCAGACCATAGGCCCATTTAGGCAAAAGATAAGGTTTTCGGGTGATGGTAGTAAATAAATCGATGGTCTCCTTCATTGAGTTACCCAACATCAGGTAAAAATCTATTTCTCCGCTTATATTGTAAATAAACAATTTGTCTTTATTGAACCGGCCAATATCAAAGTAGTTCAATGAAGTGGTATTGTTATAAATACCCCATCCTTTGGAACTCATAATAAATGGCATTGGAATTTCTGTTTTCTGATAAGTTGCCCACATCCGCAATGCTTCACCCCTATGCTGTATATTCTTGCGACTGGTGTTTCCTCCACCATAGAAGCGTTCACCTAAAGAGAGCGGTACTTCCATGATCGAAGCAACTGGATTAAGGTTGTTCTTCACACTATCATTGGCTGTTACGGCATTATTTGAAGTGCCAATAATCTCACCACCACGTTTTTCTTTTCCGAAATACTGTCCTAGCGAAAGCTCCAGATTTTTACGAACGTCCAGGTCTCCTTCATTTAGAACACGAATGTTTCCGATTATCTCCGTCCCATTTATTTCTTTCACTGAAATGTCTCCTGTTTCTTCGTTTACAAAGATTTGAAATTTATCAGTTTGAAAAATCCGGCTCTTGTTTTCAGTTTTTGAAGAAACGTTCACTGAGAGCCAGTCCGTTTTCAGGATGCCGTAACGCTCCATCAATGTTTCGGGGAAATCCGATTTGGAGGAAACTCTTATCCGGAATATTTTTTCGGTACAAGCCTCAATACTAATAAATTTGTTGTTTTTTAATGAAAGGACAGCCCCGCCTTTTGGTGATTGGGCATATCCGGAACGGAACAAAGTAAACAGTACGAAGCACGATAAAATACTTATTTTCAAAAAGTTATTTGTTAAGTTGACCATATTCAGTTTTATTATATTAATTTTTCATTTTTTTCGCCATTGAGATTATTCTTCAATCACGATGATCAAATCCCATGGTTTAATATCCAACTTATCCCCATTTTCAACAGAGACATTGGTAAACAGGATTTTCCCCTTCTTAAAATTATAACTGATTGTCTGAAGCTTTGAAGAATAATTAAAAAGATAGTTCACCGTTTTGTTGTCAGTATTTTGTCCATGTTTGGCAATTATTGGAAAATAATAGTCTTGGTCAATCGTTTTTAATCCAGCTTTTTCGGTGGCCAAAAGCACAATTTTTTCCTGAAGTTTGTCACTAACATAAGCTCCCTGGTAAATTACACTGCCTTTCCCGAATTTGTTATACGTTAACATGGGGTATTTTCCAAAAAAGAAGTGTTCATAGTTTGCCAATACTTCTGCTTTTCCGGGAATGAGCATATCAGTCCAGATTTTGGCATAGTTATCGGCTGGTTCAAGCCCAAACGGATTGCCTTTTATTGGTAACTTATCTTTTATTTTCGAAAATTCATGGTAAGTCAATCCGCAGGTTTCGGCTAAAATGCCCGGCATGATTTCGGAACGAACTTTAAAATTTTCATCGCAATATCCAGTATGCGGCAACAGAAGCAGATTACCACCATTTTTGACGTAATTTGACAAAGCTTTTAATAACCCATCGCTGGCAATGTAGAGCGAGGGAACTACAATTAACTTATAATCCGACAAATACGAGTAATCATCTTCAAAAACAATATCCATGCTTATATTTTGCCTGAACATTGATCCGTAAACCTGGTTTACCATGGTATTGTAATAGAATGAATTATCAAGTGCCTGATATACAAAGGCACTGTTTGAATTGTAGCTATAAAGTAAAGCGACATCGTTGTGCTTTTTCATGTTTATCAACTTGCTTCCGTATTTATTTATTTCGGCCGCGATTTGTTTGACATCAGAAAAAGCGCGGCCAGGATAATAATCAGGACCCAAAATACCTTTGCAATACATTTCAACACCGTTATGCGTAGTTGACCAATGCCAGTATGCTACCATATTAGCTCCGCCGGAAAGATGGGAATATACACTTTGCCGCAATTGACCTTCGAATGGCGGGTAAGCGGAGGTCGCACCCCATCCTATTGTTTGTGCCTGAGTTTCGAGGATGAAAAAGTTGTCGCGTTTCAACGATCTGGTGTAATCATCGACCCAACTTATCCGTTCGGGGCCAATATCTTCTTGCGAACCATTATAAATGTCCATACCTGAGATGTCAAAGATTTTAGCCATCATAAAATGATTGAGGTCAACTTTGGGCCCATATCCATTGTTGTCAGGGTGAACATCGAAATTGTGAGTGACAAACTGCCCCGGTTTTTTATATTCGCTTACTATTTTTGCCTGCCATGCCAAAAAATCAAAAGGTATTGTCCGTTGGAATTTATCCCATTCAAGTTGGTAACTTGGCTGATAAGTGCCCTTACGTGAGGGAAAATCATCCCATGACGCAATATTCTGTCCCCAGAAATTCAAACCCCAGGCTGCATTTAACGCCTTTGTGGTTTTAAATTTATCTTTCAGATATTTAACAAAATTAATTTGTACATTTGCGCTTGAAGTGCCATAGCTTTTATTCTCATTATCAACAATATAACCAATAATTGCAGGATGATTGTGCACAGCTTCCATCATTTTACGTATGATGCGTTCAGCATGGTATAGATAGGCAGGATGGGTAATGTCCATATTTTGCCTCACGCCAAAGGTCGCCTTTCCATCCAGTGTAGTGACCAAAATTTCAGGATATTTTCGGGCCATCCAAGCCGGAATTGAATAGGTTGGGGTACCTACAATTACTTTAATCCCGACTTTATGCATGGCATCAAGAACTTTGATAACCGGAGAAAAATCGAATGCTCCATCTTCTGGTTCCATGACACCCCAAGTCGATTCACCAATGCGAACGAAATTAATACCTGCCTCAACCATTAACTGAACATCCTTGTCGAGCCTTTCCGACTGGTTGTATTCATAATAATAAGCTGCGCCATACAGGAATTGACTGCATTTATAGGTGTTTTGTGCTTTAAGCTGCAGAAACACGTATAATGTCAAAACTAATGTCAATGCTAATTTAATTTTCATAATAAATAAATATAATTACTTTTTACATTTTTCTATTCCAGTTCAGGTTTGGTATTTACAAACGAAAACCAATCGAAAGCAGCAAAATTTTCGGATTTCACACCATTGCCGGTAGCATACATTCCTAAGTAAGTCCCGGTAAATCCAACAACTACCTCAGCTGAAATGTATTTCGTACCCATTTTTGAAACTTCCTTAAACTTCCCATCAGACAAGGCATACGAAAAATAATAGAAGTTTTTATCTCCTGAAATCTTCAGTTTTACCATGCCAGCTGCGATTTGCTCCCTGAAAATAACCGTACTCATATTCCCCAGGTTGTATCGCACCAGAATACAGGGGCCTTTGGCATCTTTTGAAACGGCAATTTCATAATGGTGCAGGTTGTTCATTTCCACCATCAAACCGGCTTCTTCATTTGGCGTTTTTGCCTGAAAATCAACCAATGTAATGACTTCAAAATTAAAGTATTGCTGACGCCGACCAATGAAAGCCATAGATGAAGTGTCTTTGATTGACTCTGGCGCACAACGCAAACTCAACCAACCTTGTTTTTTGGTTAACGACCAGTCTTCTGAACGCGGGTTACGGATAAAATTCCATTGGAGGCCCAGTTTTGATGTATCGAAATCGTCCTTTGCCGGAATCTGTTTTACTGGTTTTGATGGCAAAAAGGGTCCTTTTACGATAAAGGAAGCATGTCCATCGCCGTTTACAACCGGCCAGCCGTCTTTGTCCCAGGTAACAGGCACCAGATAGGTCTCACGGCCAAGGTGTTGCAGAAATAACTGCGAATTACGTACACCCAAAAAAACGACCCACCAGTTTCCGTTCTGGTCTTCAACCAAATCGCCATGACCTGTGCATTGAGGAGTGTTTTGATACCAAAGCCCCATGTTCGAGAGAATTGGGTTTCGGGGACAGGATTCATAAGGTCCCCAGATATTTTTAGAACGTGCAATACTTATAGCATGGCCATATTCTGTCCCTCCTTCAGCAACCAGCAAGTAGTAGTATCCCTTTATTTTATAAATGTGCGGACCTTCTGCCCCACCCTTTTCAGTTCCATACCAGATTGTTTTTGAAGCCACAATCTTTTTACCTGTTGCCGGGTCGATTTGTGATATGATGATGCCATTACCTGGATTGCAAAAGTAAACCTTGCCATCGTCATCGAAAAACAGATCGGGGTCGCACCACCAACCCTGATCAACTTTGACAGGATCGGACCATTCGCCAGCCGGGTCTTTTGCGGTAACAATAATGTTTCCTCCGTTCGACACATTGCCAACTACCATATAGAACAACCCTTTATTGTACCGAATAGTAGGAGCCCAAACGCCTCGCGAACATTCGGCTTTTGCTAAATTTAATTGCGACGGTCTTGTGAGGCAATAGCCAATCTGTTCCCAATGCACCAAATCCTTACTATGAAAAATGGGTACGCCAGGGAAATACTCGAATGAACTGTTTACCACGTAATAATCATCACCAACCCTACAAATGCTGGGGTCGGGGTAAAAACCGGGGATGATGGGGTTTTTTATACTGTCAATGACCGAACCTGAAGGTTGGGCTGATGCTGTAATCATTTCATAAGATATCAGCAGAGCGAATATAACAAGACACCTTATTTTATTGTAAAAAACGTTTAACAAATTCATTTCTTATTATTTAGTATAATTAATTTATCGGCATCGGCGCACCTATTGAGCCTGTTTCTTTTTTTATTACAGTTACTGTTGTACAACCCTGATTTTTGACTCAGGTGTTATTTTCATCTTAACCATTTTACCATTTTCGAAAACACCTTCAATTTTAGAATTCCCGGGACCATTCACTTTAAACCTTACATCCCATTCTTTAGGCCAGGCAGGCATCATATACACATTATTTTCTTCGTATTGGAATATCATGCGTTGAAGGGCAATCATCGCTACATTTCCATGATCCTGGTCGGGAGTCCAATCGTAGTTTGGACCCCAAAAGGCAGGGAAACGGTGCAATTTATTCCATTTCGAAAAGCTCTCTACTACCATCCTCTTCGCCTCATCAGCAAAGCCAAGATAAGCAGCCTGTATAGAACTTTGTTGCCATCCTCCGTTTGCTATAGGTGTGAATGATTTAAAAGTATTCCTTGCAATATTTAGGTTTGCTTTACCTATTCCATAAGCCCGATATGGAAAAACTGCATAAAGCGCCGGGTATTCGCAATTTTGATTATTGCTGTATTCCTGAGCAGGCGAAATTATTGTATCGTTATTAACCAACCTTAATGGCACTTTTTGGCAAACGGGTTACTAATTGAGCCCATTCCTGACGTTGTGATTGGCTACTAAAAGAATCCGGCAAGGCGAGCATTTTTTTTCCAACGGTGTTTATCCCTATAATTTCGGGCAAGGGATTTACGGCTGTATGCCAAGTTTCTAATGAAATCGCGGGAGAAAAAAGTATTTTCCCGTCAGCCCCGTTTTGCCAATGTTGATTGAAAAAAGTAAGTATTTCAGAAACAAATGGAACCAACGTATCTTTTGCAAAACGAGCGTTTTTAGTAAAATTATAATAATCGAGCATCATAAGAGAAATTTCGAGGCCTCCCTGCCAATGATATCGAATATAAGGATTACTTATATAGCCATCATCCCACCCTTTTCGGATGGACCCAAAATCGTCATCATTGTATGTACCCCAAAAGTTCATTGTTTCGGGATAGAAAGCACCATTATGCTTATAATATTTTTGTGTAGCAATTTTTCGTATCGGTAAAGCCCTAAAATACATCTCGAAAAGAGGTTTCATCATATCAAAATCACCTGAAACAAGCATTGACCAATACGGCAATCGCGTGTTTTGGAACCAATAACACCCGCCCCAGGAACGATAATCTGCATCCAAGCCTTTATATACCTTTGAAGTATCGTTATAGGAATCAACAGTGAAAATACTGCCATTAAATTTGATGGGCGAATTTCCGCGCCCCCCGCAAGCATTGATGTAACGCTGTAAAATATAACCTTGGGTAACTGTTTCGGCTTGTCTGCGGCTTGAGGTATCTTTTGAGGTGACGAAAATATAATTTCTGTTCCAAAACTGTTGCCACCAATTATAATGGGCTTCCTTGCGGGTATTAAATGGAATTTTATTGATATCTGCGGCATTATTTAAAATCTTGGCTTGCCACGAATCTATTGTCCCTGTATGAGTTAATGGAAATATATTTATTTGAAACTTTTTGGCTGCTTTGTTACTTATCAAAACAGTATCCGCATTTTTTAAAAGACCATCTGATTCAATTAATATCCCATAAGTTCGGTAAAGAAGAGGGTCTGTATTTGTTTTAGCAAAATCGCCCAATGCCTGTAATTCAAGGTTTTCTTTCCAATGCGAATATTTGTTATGATGACAACTGATAATTTGGTTATTATTGTTTGTCAGGATAGTATCAGCCTCCTGAAAAATGGGAAAATCGTCATTATATTCCACACCATAGGCAGAAAATCCTTCTTTTCCGGATATTTTATGTCTGGTCTTTCGCCAATTTTCATAAGTTACCTGCACATTTACCGGGTTTTTACTATTTACATCGACCTGTATTGCAGGATTGTTGGCATCAATCCAAAAATTTATTTTTGTTTGACCGTAATTGAAAGAAATTTCGCCGTTTTCTAATTTTAATTCCTGCAAAAAAGATTCCTTTTTAAAAGGATTTGGTGTTATTCTAATTCTGACTTTGCCAAGTTTAAGAAGTCTCCCGATTTCGCTCCATGCATCGGTTTTAGATATATAGAAAACCAAGTCGCTATTTTCTTCAACCCAAACATTGGCGCCTATATCTCCATTGCCTATGGGCATTGAACCATACGAATTTATTCCGGGTTTTGACCATGCAACATTATAATCTTTCAAGCTTGACTTTTGTGCCTTAACCATTATTATGCTAAAGATTGACAATAGCAAAAACGTTAATACTTTAAATAAACATTTTTGTATCATGGTAATATTGTTTCATTTGTTGTGTATAATATTTGTTAGTCTTTTGTCTATTAATACGTTAGTTTTTATCTGATTCCTGATAACGACAAAAACAAAATGGTTAAGTTTGTCAGTTTTCGATTCGATGTATTCCTTCAAGTCCTTGATTTTATGGATCTTTTCACCATTAACTTCCTGTATCAAATCGCCGGTCCGAAAACCAAGTTTTTCGGCTTCCGAACCCACAGTAACGCTAGTAAGCGCAACACCACCAGCATCGAACCCAACACCATAAGCTGACATTTCGGCACCAGAGGGTTCTTTCAATAAAACCCCCATCCAGCTATATACCTCTTCCTTTTTCTGTAGTTCGTTTTGTGGCTGAATTGTTACTGTCGGCAACAAAGGTTTTTTGGCAATAGCTTTCAATGAAGGTTTGGTTACACCGAAAGAATCCAACGGGAAATTCTCAAATCCAAGCGCCAAAGCCGGTGAGCCTTCTTTAACACGGAAATCTCCCTTTGACGCATCAACAAAAAGCGGGTCACCATTCAGGGAATGGGCATCACAACCATTTATGGCATATTTCATCATGGATTGTTTATCAGAAACAAAAAAATTGAAGTCCAATTCCTTACCCCATTTACCATCGGATGCAATGGCTTGTTCCATAGCGGCTGGCCAGTATTGGGTAAATACGATGTTGTTTTTGAATACATCGCCGCTGTTGACATACCAGGCATGCGGGTGCAAACTGCTGTTTACGATAATGTTGTTTGTGGCAATCCGGTCGTAGCCTTCCCTGAGTTTTAATCCGCCATTCAGGAGAAGATTATTATAAATTCGATATTGGCTTGAACCATCATCAAGGTCAATGGCCCAGCCATGGTCACAGCGCCACCGGTTGTTTCGGATGATGTTCGGTTCAAGCATATCCCAGAATTGCATTCTGGGTGTTTTGGCCACTTCATCGCTGGTTAGCTTCACATTTGCCGACCAATAGCGGTCGCGCCCCCAGGAGTTGAAACTTCCATGGTCTCCGGTTTCCAAAACGGTATTAAAAATGTCACAATTTTCAATGACATGGCCGCCAAACGTTCCTTCGTTGATATTTATTCCTGACCGGGGGACATCATATATCGTGCAATGATTGATTCGGATTTTATGCGACATGGAAATCTGTATCGGAGCGGTCTGTTTTTCATCGCGCCCGGTAAGGGTTATCAGACAGTTTTCAACCAGGCAATCTTCGGGAAAGTTATCGCTCTTTGGTCCAGGAGTGCGGTCGATTATTGAATAATCGCGATCTCCGTATTCGAAAAGAGGGCTTCGAACCATCGCCGGATCGCCAACAAAAACAATTCCACTTGCGCCGCTATTGTGAATATAACATCCCCGGATAGTTATCCGGCGGTTAAAATTATTTACAAAAATGGTATTTCCTCCTACCTGATCGAACTCGCAATTGTCAACGAAACAATCTTCAGCACCATTAAAAACCACAGCGCCACCACGATATATCGTCCAATCGGAACGCAACAGCGGTTCTTTATTATCCATGAAAGTACGTGCTGCATGGCGAAAAACGAAACCTTCGAGATGGATCGACTTTACAGAGTTTTCTTTTGTACCTGAAAATTCAACGAGTTGGCTTAGCCTTACAATTTCAACTTTCGCTGTTTTCAGGTTGGTAGAAGCATCAGGCATATAATAAAGCTTTCCTTCCGTGGCATTGAAATACCATTCGGTTGGGACATCCAATTCTTCGAAAATGTTTTCCACCATTCGGTACCGAGGGTGCATTTCCGAAGGCCGGTTGTTTTGCCAGCCACCTTCATAAACGAGCTTTCCATCAGGGTTTTTACCTTTAATGATCCAGTGCATATCGCCCCAGAGAGCGGAATGCATAGCATGAATGTAACCGCCTTCCGGATGTTTCCAACGGGCAATTCTTTCGGTGGTAAGCGGGTCATTAGTAGGATCGGGTGTTTCTGTATTTTCCAAATCCCAGGCATCATAAACGTTTTTACCTTCCATAGCATTCGGAAACCTTGCCATTCGCTGACGTTGGCCATTGATGTATAATTGGTCAATGACAGCATCCTTCGGGACTTCTGCTACGTATATCCCATTCTTCCATACTCGCCAGTTGAGATGGAGCAAACTTCCGCCGCTCAATATGGCTTTGCCTTCTTCTTGGGCCATGTAGGTAACCGGCGAATCGGTTTTATTGTCATCAGCTGTAAATTTAACAGTTTGAGGAAGGTAATAGGTGCCTTCAGCAAAATACACCTTCACCGGACTTTTGCCGGTATATTTTCGGGCTAATGTTTGTGCATGTGCGAATGAAGCAATGGGCTTGATTTTGGTTCCCGGATTTATGTCATTTCCACTTGGTGAAACATAAATATTTTGCCCATTCAGCGATGGAAGAAACCACAAAACCAGAAAGACAATAAAAAGTAGTTTTTGTATTCGCACGTTCATTTAGTTTAGTTTTAAAAATTCAATTTTGCGAACTGATTCATTGCTGCCCCAGTATGTTTTTCCCAAATGTTTTGTAATTGTTGTTGCCGCTTGACGTGATTTGCATAAAAGAGTAACTGTTCAGCGGTTTTGCAATTCTCTCGATAACATAGACAGCATTTGCCTTGGTTTTGAAAGAAATGTTACTGTTTGCAGTTGTTGCGACAATGCTGTTGTCCGATGGCTTTCGTACCTGCACCTGCTGCCCATCCCATGGATTTATTACTGTGGCACTATTTCCATACAGGCTTTTGATGCCAATGTACTTTATCTCGCCTTCTTCTTTTTCCGAACTAACCAGAAACCCTCCACTTGCCAATAGTGTAAATCTCCCAATAAAAGTTGGATCACCCGGCGTAGCTGCGAAAACACGTATGGTATCATTGTAGCTTTGAAGCATAGCCTCGTTTGTTGAAATCATTAATAACCCGTTGGCTTCAAGGCGGCCGTTGCCATCATCGCAAAGTCCCGATTCGTGTATTTGTTTTTGAGCCATCAAACTTTTATTGATTGCAAAAACCTGGTCTCCAAGCCCAACACGTGCAGCTTGAACCGCATCGGGCGACCAAATGGAATTGTTTGGCTTGATCGGGCGGTTTAGAAATGTATTTTTAACCGTAGCGAAATCCGGAGAAGAAAGTCCCTTTAAGTTATAGGGCCAAATCATTTCGCAGGCTACATTTTCCCAATTCATTCTTTCAGGAGATGGTAGGGTGGCATGCTCCTGATAAACATTATTAACAACCGAAAACGGCGCCATCTTATTTAACAAATCCTGCCATTTGGGAACTAATCCAACATCCAGGTTAAGTTTTTTTGCCATATCAATGACAACCGGCATTAATACTCTTACTGCCATCAAATCGGTGGCGGGATTTTTCACCCACCAAAATGATTCATGTGCATCAGAACGATCGGTGAAGTAGTTTTTGCCATCGTATTGCACAAAACCCAACCAGAATTTTGCCACTTCACGCATAAATGGGTATGCAACATTTTTCAGGTATTCTGCATCATTCGTGTATTTGTACTTATAATACATCTGCATAGCCACCTCGGTACCTGTTGTCATGATGCTCGCCGTATAACCTTGACCGGTAGCATAATCACCCGAGTCTTTCCCGAACGAATTGTAGTTGATCATTTCCGCAACCCGGATACCATCAATTTCAAAGCCATTTGCTTTTCGTGGCAGACCAGTCCTTATTTTGAATGTTTGAAAGTTGTCGTTATATAGTTTTACAATCGGGTTGATCAATTCCGGGTGGTTTATTGAAAATACGCCGTTGTACAGACACCGGGTATTCCAATACCACCATCCATTTTCCCATTTAGATGAATCACCTTTGCATCGGTATATTCCGGTATTGAAATGCAGAGGGTACTCTCCCATCGAACCTCCGGCGATGTAATAATTAGAGGCATAATAAAGGTTGTTTAAATAGTCAGCCGCACCATCGTAGGTTGAATACTGGACAAAGAATTTTCCCCAGAACTGATTCCACCAGCTCTTACCATTGACAAGAACTTTGGCATAGCCCGATTTTTTCGATGCCACAATCAAAGCTTTTGCCGCAGCTACCGCATCATGGTTTGGGGCAAGTCGATTGGTCGTATTGGCAATCCAGATGGTATAGCTTTTTGATGGTTTTATATGAATCTTCAGCGACCTGAAGGATACGCGCTCTGTTGTGAATTTTGCCCCTTCAACAGAGGCTGCAATGGCATAACCGTAATTATCCGAAGCCGGAGAATCTCCTAAAATATCGGCCCTGCTAAGTGAAATGCCAGTATCGTCAGCGGTCGTGATAGCATCCGACCAGATACCCATATTAAAATCGATACCGCTTATTCCCGGGCGACTATCCTCCACATGAATGCCCATGATACCGGTGTTTGGGTCGCCGAACGTAGTGATGATCCGATTGTCATCGTATTTGGTGATGACCAAACCATCGTTCATTACCAGTCGTTGTTCAAAATTGGTATAACCGGCATTGAACCCGCTGCTTGGAACAAGACTTAATTTTGCCGACGACATTCGACCAGAAGGCGAATTGTCAACATTCGAAACCTGCATTACCAGTCCGCCTTCGGTGTTCCAAATCATCGCTCCAACTTTGCCATTGGCGAACAGGGTACCTTCTCCTGGTTTGGTAACCACCGATTTGTAAACAATATCGTGTTTTGATAAAAATCCGGCATAATTCACGGATAACTGACCTGTAAACGAGTCAAACGAATGTGTGGGGTTTATTGCGGCAACATCAGATATCATCAGACTCACAAATGCCAGTATGAATGCGCCAAACCCAGTTGCAAATTTTTTAAAATTCATCATTTATAGGATATTTTTTGAGTTATGGTCCGAATTATTTATTTGCGCCAATATTTGGCTTTCCGTTAGTAAACGTGTTTCCCCAAAAATCTTTGCCACCGTTGTTTGAAATAATTGTCCCGGCATTGATACACGGAGAACCTGGTTGAAGTTTATAACCATCAAAGCTTTTAAATCCATCACCACCGGCACCAGGATTTACGAACGAAGGATCAGCATTGACCGGGGTTGCATCGGCAGCAGGACTGGTAATTCCGCCAGAATAGCAATTATTACCATAAAGGTATTGATTCCAATCGGCGCTTGAACCCACAAAAATATTATTAAAAACTTTCAAGTCACTACTGCTAAGTGCATCGTTATCAGCCGAAAATACCTTTCCGCCGGGTTTATAAACAACATTATTGTAACATTGCATGTTCGTCATCTTACCTCCTGCAAACGGTCCAAACAACATTGCCCCATAACCATTCGATGTACAATCGTTTTCAGAAATATTATACCTGATTATGCAATTTGACGCGCTTCTTTCGAGTCCGCCAGCAGCAGGATTTATCATAAATCCAGGTCCAACATTATTTTTTGAATAACAATACTGAATGATGCAATTATCACCAACATCTATATCATATCCTCCGCCATCTGCCTTACTTGGATCCTGATTATCGCAGGCCACACAATTCTGCACCACAATATTGTTCCCGCCAACAATGATCCCTACGGGCCCCCATGCACAACCGTTTCTGCTTCCATTGCTGTTGGCGACGCACCTTTGCACGATTGCTCCATTTGAATTATACACAAAAATACCTGAACCCGACCAGTTTTTCTTGAAATCCGAATTCCCTTCATTGTCGTTGGTTATACAGTCCTGAATGAGCGTATGCACCGACTTTTTGGCAATAACTGATATTCCATTACTTTGGTTACCATGACATACACAGTTTTGAATGGTAATGCTGTCAAAGGCAGAAGAACCAGTTACGGCAATTCCATTTCCGAGGCCAAAATTGTGATCGGAAGTAAACCCAAAGCCGTAGGCTTCGACATTATCTACAAGAATGGATTTTTTTACAATTCCGCTTTTATTTTCAAAGAACACTCCGTTTCCCCTATTTGATGCGCCATTACCTTTGATGATTAAGTTTTTGACCACTGCAAAAGAACTATTTACCCAATGAATACCATTCGAATTCCCGGCATTGATGGTAGCCTTTCCGTTTCCATAAGAGCCAATGGTTATAGGATGTCCGGGAGTTCCGGAAACAGTCAGGTTAATTTCTCCAAAAAAGGTTTGACTCCCGTTAAGCAAAATGCTATCGCCGGGGTTAAAGGTTGAAGTTTTTATCCTGGAAATGGTTTTCCAGGCAGTTGCCGGACTTTTACCGTTATTGCTATCGTTACCGCTGATGGAATTGACATAAAAGGAAGAATTTACACCTATTTTATCAGCTATTTTGCCGTTTATAAAAAACAGCGCCAGCACCAAAATAGAAAGTTTTGTTATCAACTGGTTTTCAAATATCTTATTTCTTGCCATGATTTCTGTTTATTTATTATTTGTATTGGGAAACATTGCCAACTGCTGGCTTTTGCCATTTATGTATGAATTAAAGTGCCAGTAATAAACGACTTATCTTGGGCTATTTATTAAACAGGGTTCACTTTTCAAAAACCACTGGGCCGGAATTTTCAATCATGAATTTTCACCCGATGCTTTTGATACTTGTTACCATTCACCTCTGTATTGTGAATCAATATTCCCTTTTGTTTCAGGCGACTTGCGAATAGTAATCTCCACCGGATCGAGACCCGGAGATGAAATTCTGAATCGTGTTTTACCTTCTACGTATGCCTCTCCGTTAAAAGCTTCGCCACTGTTTTTGTCGATGCCTGCTTTTTTCGTTTGTCCATAAAACTGAACTAAGCCGTTCACCGCCTTTTGCTCGCCTCTGCGAAGGAGATTGCCGTTTTCGTCAAACACCTCAAGGATTACCGGGTTTGAAGCATTGTTTACCAAGGTATTGTCTTTCATTAGCTCAACTGAAATTGTGGTAGTCTTTGGCAGCCAACTGCCATCGCCCACCTGCAACACGCGTTCCGGCGGATTGGCAGTTACCGATAAACGATTGGGTATTAAACTTTTTTTCGGTGTTGGAGCTATATTTGGTTCACTGGTAAAACCGGCCTCAATTGTACAGGTAAACCCTTTCTCCTCGGAATTAAATCCGGCAGCCAGAAACACTGAATCACGGTCGGTATCGCCTTTTTCACCCCTATAATCGTAACCAAATTTCCAAAGTGGATCGGGTTTTAAAAGAAGCAGGTGATTTGCTGCATCATACCACCATCCCGACTTGCCCGACTGATAAAGAAGCTGTTCCTTTGATGAAACATCCGAAAGCTTTTTTTCAGAATAAAATACTGATTTAATGTCATTTACATTGTGTATCTGCATCAGGTAAGCACGGGGTGCTTTGCCGGTGAATTTGCCGGTACGTTGACCCACTTTAAGGATTATCTTGTTTGCCGATGTGCTGCTTGTAAACTCTGTTTTAGCAGATTGATCCTTTTCATAATCAAAGGAAATTCCATCGTCTTCATAAATCCAGCCTTTTCCCTGATTCTTCGAAGGAAATACATCGAGGGTAATAAGTGCAGGTTGTTCCGATTGCAGATTTGACGTTACCGGTTGCATGGGGATAATGCTTCCCGCTTTGGCAAACAGCGTGCCGCCTACCGGACCTTTCAGGTGACGGGTTATCCATTGCCCTTTACTTTCAATACGTTCGTTGTTCCAATAGTCAATCCATTCTCCTTTTGGAAGGTAAACTGTTGAATCAAGTCCCACCAACAACGCATCCCCAAGCATGTATTGCTGGTCGAGATTCCGACAAACCGAATCGTTCTGGTATTCCAACACCATAGCCCGCATCATGGGTAAACCGGTAAAATGCGATTGCGCCTGAGTGGAATAGAGGTATGGCGCCAAGCGGTTCCTTAGTTTTGAGTAGAAACGGTGCGCTGCGGTGATGCTTGATGGATGCAACCAGGGCTCATCATAAAATGCCCATGAATCGATCAAAGCCAACGGACATAAATAGCCATAATGTATCCCGCGTAAACTACTTGCATCCATATCGAGGCTCACCATTGACTGACCTGCCAGGCCAGCATTGAGCAACCCTTTCCCTGCATTGGAATCACCTGCCCAACCGCAGGGCCAACGATGCGAACCAAACGACGACACATAAGAATTAAACAGTATAAAGGTTCGTTGTCCGGTAATGCGCCTGAATTCATTCATGGCTGTTTCGCAATACAATGAATTGGCAAGGCTTTTTATGGAATTATTAAACCGCGTTTGGCTGCCTTCGGGGTCTTTAATGAATTCGGCAGTGTTCAGAGCTGTACTGCTGATCATTCGAGGATACGGATCGTCTTGCTTGAAAAAGCTGACACCTATTTCAACCGAAGTTTTGGCTCGATAGGAATACCAATCTTTCCTGACCAGGGAATCTTCATAACCAACGCTTGGCGCGATTCCCGACTCCCATAACCCGAACTTAAAACCTGACGAGTTAAGCTTTTTGATCATTCCTGATGGATCGGGAAAACGCTCGGGACTCCATTTCCATTTCATGCTGTACGAATGGTCTTCCCACCCCGGTTCCAGGCTGATCATGTCGCAGGGAATATCCAGGTTCCGGAAAGTATTGGCTAGCTGCAGAACTCCTTGCTGATCTTCGAAATATCTGCAAATGTAATACAGCCCCATCCCGAATTTGGGAATGAGCTGTGGAGCGCCGGTTAACTGAATGTAATTGGAAAGAATACCGGCAAATTTGGTTCCCCGAATGAAATAGAAATCAAGTTGTCCATCTATTGCTGTGATATCGTAGCCATCTTTTTTGGTCTCAAAATCAAATTTATGCTCCCATGTATTGTTTGAAAGAAAGCCGTATCCTTTGGTGCTTAAAAAGAAGGGAACTGTTGCATTCTCGGAGCGGTATTCTCTTTTCCATGAAAACGTTTTTCCCCGGCAATCCATTGTTCGGCGTTGAAAACCAAAGCCAAAGAAATGCTCATCGGCTGGCATAGAAAATCGGAGCGTACCTCCACCGGTTGCGTCCCACGAACGGGTATCCCTTTCCCCTGTAATTTCAATGCCTTTGGCATCAAGGAAAACCAAACGCAAATCTTTTTTATATACTTTCACGCCAACACTATCAGAATGGAAAACTGTAAAATCAGCTTGTTCGTTCAATTTAACCGGAACTGCGGCCCAGTTGGTGCGAACAAAACCAAAGCGCTCTGTCAGAGAAGGTTCGAAGCCTTTGGCCGGAGCCATTTGGATACGAATCATTGACTGGTTCAGAAAGCTGATTTTCATTGTCCATCCTTCCGAAGTTTGCATCAGGAAAGAGCTGCCATCGCGCTTCACCGCGATTTGACGTAAGCTCAAAGGAGCGGAATGGATATTTAACGATTTTGTATCAATTTGCGACGAAACAATACCAATTTGAAAGTAACTTATGAAAAGTAATAAAATGAATGGTTTGACTAATAATTTCTTCATAGCTATATTTTTTCTAATTATTTGTGATATCATTTCTCAAAAATCACCTTTTCGGAATCCTGAACTTTGAAATTCCCTTCTTCCCCACTCAAAATCATTTTTCCATTAATTTTCAGGTTTTTAAATTTGATATTGCGGATGGGATGATCCACCCGTCCCAAAATTCTCGAAGGTCTTTCCGGGCTGTCGGTAATGGTAATATCCACGAAAAGAATGTTTTCAATGCCTTTTCCGGGACTATTGCGGTTTGGAAAAATATCGAAGTAAAAACGGTCTTCGCACGATTCAATCCGGATGTTTTTATAACTGATATTACGAATGGGCGGCATTGTGCCCATGTATTTCGGATCGTTGTATTCGTTCATTTGGGTTGGGTGAATCGAGAGCGCAGCCTCTGGCCAATCGGGGTGTGGATTAGGTTTCGACAAACAATAAATAATGTCAACATCTTGCACTTTAATCCGCTGATAAACAGGAGTAATACTCTCGTATCCAATTTCAATACCATTACCGCCACCCATATTGGCAACGATGCAATGTTCGATCAGAATATCTTCAACCTGCTGATTTTTGCCTCCCTGAATCCCTTTCATGCAAATCGCATCATCGTGCGACATGATGAAGCAGTCTTGAATGTGAACTCTCTGAGAATTTAAAAGGTCGATCCCATCACGAACTTCGGTGATTAATTTCAAGTTTTTGATTTGAACATCGTGACAGGCGATTGGTATAATGCCCCAGCCTTCGGAACGCTGAACGCAAATGATGTTTTCAAGGATAATTTTACTGCAATTCGAAAGATGGATAATTGAACTTCCAGCGGAACTTTCATGCGGATTGTAAATTATCCCGCTTCCCCGTACCTGAATATTGGAGTCGTTTTCAATCTCCAGATGACCCTCAACCACAGCTCCTCCTGCGAGATAGACTGATTTCCCGTGAATGGCGCCATCACCTTTAATCCGGTGATAACCGGGGCCGAAATAAACCATGTCTTTTGGTAATGAATCAGGATTGGGAGCTTTTTTTTCAGGCGGATTACTGAATAAAAGCAAGGTCTTTTTGGGGTCGCCATTCACTTCCATACAAATCTGCCGAATCGCATTATTCATGCGAAATTGAATTTTCTGATCTTTTTGAATAGTTTTTATGTTAAGACCAGAAGGTTTTATTTTGAAAGACTTCAAGGATTCTTTCACTTCAATTTCAAGGATTACCTCGCCATCCGAGTCAAAATTCACAAACTGAGGTTCAGAAGTTGTGGCGCCTAGATAGGTGTATTGCTGTAAAAATGCATAAACCGAGAGGGGTTGCCAAGGCTGATTTTCCTGACGAACCTGAACAGAAAAACGATTGTCGGATACCGGCGCGCCTTCAGGAGCCGGGAAAGTTTTGATAATATTTTTAGCATTGTCTGATCCATTGAATCGTTGAGATGAAATGCAATGCACCGAACAAAATGTAATAGCTAATAAAAAGACTATTCCTTTCATTATATAGTTAATTTATAGATTTATAAAGCAAGCTTGCCAAAATATTGTCATGACAACGTACGGTATCTATTCGCTTCTCAAAGAATCAACAGGGTTTCGCGATGCAGCGCGCCATGCCTGAGAACTTATTGTAGTCAAAGCGATTAATACTGCCAATAATCCCGACAGAACAAAAATCCACCATGATAACTCCGTCCGATAGGCGAAATTCTGCAACCAGTTATTCATAATAAAGTAAGAAATCGGGCATGCAATTACAAATGCAACCATAACCCCTTTCGTAAAATCCAGGGAAAGAAGAAACATTATGCTTGCCGAAGTTGCACCATTTACCTTGCGAACTCCTATTTCCTTCGTCCTTTTTAAAGTTGAAAAAGCGGCAAGTGCATAGAGTCCTAAACCCGCTAAAAAAATAGCAAGCAAAGTAAAAAGTGAGAATATCATGCCATATTGCTGATCATTTTTGTATTGCAGGTTAAACGCCTCATCGAGGAAAAAATATTCAAAACGATCGATTGGATAAGTTTGCTGCCATATATTTTTAATTTCCTTTATGGTGGAACTAACGTCGCCGGATTTAATTTTAACAGAATAAAAGCCAATGCCGCAATACCATTCGTAACCATAAAAATAAACAATCGGTTTAATCTCCTTTTTTAATGATTCCTGATGATAATCCTTTAAAACTCCAATAATCTGATACAGTTTATCTGCAATTAAAACAAATGAATTTAAAGCCTTTCCGGAATCGTTATAACCTAATTGTTTACCTGCTGCCTCATTAATTATAATTTTATTCGATTCTGCTCCTGCATTATCGGTAAAATTCCTGCCTTGTAATAAATTAAGCTTAAATGAGTTGATAAAATGGTGATCTATATATATATAAGCATAAGTTTTTAAAGTATTTGGCTGGTCCTCCGATTTTCGGATGTCTTGACGTTCCAATAAAACACCAAATCCGGGAATAGTAGATGACGTAGCAACAGATTCAACTCCCGAGAGGGATAAAAGTCTTGATTTGTAAGTGTTAAGTTTGCTGAGAGAATTTGGCTCCCCTATCTCTGCCATAGGTGAATAGGTAACCATGGTTCGCTCGATATTGATTCCAAGGTCCTGGTTGCGCATAAAGGAGATCTGCTTAAAAATTACAAATACGCCAATGATCAGAATAATTGAAGCTCCAAATTGCGCGATTACGAGCAACTTACGCATATCAAAACTTTTTGATGCCGTTGTGTATTTTGGGTTTAGCAAGGTTAAGCCATTATAAGAAGACTGGATAATTGCAGGGTAAAAACCGGATACAAATACTCCGATTGCAAATAAAACGAAAAGTATTAACCAAAGTACAGGATTAAAAATTTCGGAAATTGAAGCAGATTTACCTAACATATTTCCAAATACCGACCAGAAAAATACGGCTACAATAAAAGCCAGAAATACGCTGATAATATTTAGAATAGAATATTCGATCAGATATTGCTTGATAATATGAGATCGAAAAGCTCCCACAATTTTACGAATACCAGTTTCCTTTGCACGTTCCAAAGAACGCGCCAAAGTGAGATTAATGAAATTTATCCACGCAATTACGAGAATAATGAGTGCAATAATGGCCAGCGCAATGATATATTTCATGTCACTGTTTGTCCCCATTTCGTTATCGAGATGCGATTTTAGGTGGATGTCTGTAATAGGTTGCAAAAAGAATTCAGCTTTGCCATTATTCCTTGCTAATTTATCTAAATATTTACCTGAAGTCTGATTTATTTTGGCCTCAACCTGCTTCGGATCAACATTATTCTGTAATACAATGTATGAATAAACTCCATTATATCCCCAGTCCCAACTGGTTATGGGCAAGTTTTTCTTATATCCTTCAGGATCTTTGATTTCCAACCTGTTGGTGGCATCGTTCCAATTGCTCATGTAGAACCTGTAAGTTTGAACAGACAACAATAAATCGAAACGAATATGGGTAGTTTGTGGTAAATCCTTATAAACGCCAGTTACTTCGAAATTCCAGAACTGATTAACTTTAAACCATTTACCTAAAGGATCTGCATTGCCGAAAAGTCTTTTAGCTGCCGATTCGGAAATGACTGATGAATACAAGTCAGAAAGTGGGTTTTCCTTCTTTTTCAGAATAAAATCAAGGTTAAAAACTTTTACAAACGTTGAATCTGCCCCATACATTTTAATGTCCTGTATCTGATTTTCAGGCGTATAAACAGATACGACATCGCTAAAAACCTCTGTTCCACCTATTACACCAGGAATTTCATTACGAATGCTCTTGTTCATTGACCAAAATGTCTTGGCACTTTTAAAACTCAATTCACCATTTTGGTAACGATTGTAATTGATACGGTAAATGTTATCTGAATTTTTCCATGCGTTTTCATAACTGTATTCATACTGTATGTAAAAGAATATCAATAAACAGGCAGCTATTGCAGTCGTTAGTCCAAGTATATTTATCAGCACAAATGACTTGTGCTTTAAAAAGTTTCTGAACGTTATTTTTAAATAGTAATTGAGCATAAATATTATAAAATTTAAGAATCAATATTATTTTAAGATCACAGAAGTAATTTCAAAGCCCATTTTATAAAATTAAACTGTCTAACAAACATGTTTACAGACTAATTCGATTGGTCATGTAAAAGTCTATTATCTTAAGCATATACTCGGTCTCGAATTTTGCCTGGATTAATTCAGATAAAGCTGTTTCATAGCTGCTTTTCGCGATCTTGTACTCCAGAGAACTCAATAGTCCCAGACCAAATTGCTCTCCCGAATATTTGTATATCTCGTCCATAGCGGCCATGGTTTCCTTTTTTGTATTGTATTTTGCCAGAGAATTTTGTGCGTCAAGATAAAGTTTCTGTAAATCTTTACTTAAAGTCTGACGGGTTTGATTTACCTGATTTTCAGCAAGAGATAAGTTTAATTTTGCTTTACGAATGTTTCCAATTCTACTAAATCTGTCGAAAATAGGGATATTAAGATTAATATAAAATTGAGTTCCCGCATTGTCTTTAATTTGATTGATGTAAGCATATGGAAGCGGAGGCTGCCCTGCAATATTATCCGGATTTGCACTAATCTGTGAATAAAAAGAAGAATAGCCATATCCAACAGATAATGTGGGGCTTAATGCACCTTTGATCACAGAAAGATTCTTCTGCGCAGATTTTAGCCGCCACTCTGCACTTTTCAAATAGGGTAACTGTTGTTCCGCTTTTTGGTAGATTTGATCATAGGCAATTGAAAGAACCGTTGTATCCATCATCAGATTTTCGGGTTTACTGATTTTGAAGGACATGATGCTGTCGTAATTCATTAACTGCGTCAACAACAGAAAATTGTGTTTGTAATCGTTTTCGGCTATCAAAAGCTTCTCTTTATCTAACGCCTCACTGGCTTTTATATTGAGGTAATCATTTTGCGAAAGCTTCCCCATGTCATAAAGCATCCTGGTGCGGACACTCTGCTCTTTTGATACTTCGTATTGGTTTTTTGAAAATTGGAGTAATTCAGAGTAATTAAGTACCATTAAAAAACTGTTAAGCAAATTGGCCGAAATTTCGATCCGAACCTTTTCAATATCCTGAATTGTAGCATTATAAGCATATTTATTCCGAAAAATTGCCATTACTTCCTGAAATCCGCTAAAAACCGTAAGGTTTAGCGATGCATTGATATTTCCTGACTCGTTTGAACTGACATAAGTATAAGTCGCCTGGTCTATGGTTTTGCCATAATTGTAACTATGAGTGCCATTTGCAGCAGCCGACGGTAATAGATTGTAATACGCTTGCCTGTAATCTGATTTGGTTATTTCTGAATTTAATTTTTCTGTTTTTAAGGCAATGTTGTGTTTCAAAGCGAAATCGAGACATTTGTCAAACGTCCATTCTTCCTGAGCGAAGGTCATGGTTTGAAAAATCACAAAAAAGATAAAAATCAATAATAAATGCTTCATTTAATTACTTTTTAGAATTAGTTTTTCAACAGTTCCAAAAGTCTCATAACCCGAAGTGATCACTTTTTCTCCTACTTTTAGGCCATCCAGAACTTCGTAATATTTAGGATTTTGCCGCCCGATTTTAATATTTCGCCTTGTGGCAAATTTTCCTGTTGGATCGACAACGAAAATCCAGGTTCCTCCGGTACTTTGGTAGAACCCCCCGCGTGGAAGCAAAATACCATTTTTCGATTCACCTAACTCAAGTTTTATGCGTAGTGTTTGCCCAATTCTGATTCCCTGTGGAATCGTATCTTCAAAGACCATATCGACGGCAAATTTTCCACCCTTTACTTCCGGATAAATTTTGCTGATACTTGCCTTGTAATCTTTCCCGTTCAATTCGCAATTACCAATCAGCTTTCGCGTTATTCTGGAGATAAAGTATTCGTCAATTTCGACTCTCAGTTTATATGAATCAAGAATATTTATTGTTCCGATTCTGTTGCCATAATTGATTACCTCCCCTATTTCCGGTCGAAGTGTTGCCAGTTCTCCGTTGACCGGAGACTTAATCATCAATTTACCTAGTCTTCCCCTGATAATCTGAAGATTGCGTTGCATGCTTTCTACAGATTCTTCAGATGATATTACCCGGGTCTTCATAAATATAGAGTCTTGTACACTTTTTTCGAGTAAAAGGTCGTAGTGTTCTTTATTTCTCTGAAAATTCTCTTTTGAAAGCGTGAGCTGTTCCTTCGAAACGTGATTGTTTTTTGATAATTCCAGGTCGTAATTGTATAATCTATGGAGTTTTAACAGATCGTAATAAAGATCCACCAGCTGATTCTTATTATTAATGCGCTGATTTTCAAGATTTACACGCATTTGCTTAAGATCGTTGACTGCCCGGGCTACTTCTGTTTCATTATTTGATATTTCGAGCAACAGGTTATCGTTACTCAGTTTTAGAATCAAATCCCCCTGTTTAAGCATCGTACCTTCCCGCAGATAAATTTCTTCTACTCGGCCACCCTCTGTTGCATCAAGATAGATCGTCTGAATAGGCTCTACATTTCCGATTGAAGCAATGTAATCCTGGAAAAGATCCTGTTGAACCGTCTCGATTGTTATGTTTTCATCCTTAACATTAAGTTTGGTGCTACGATCTGAAAATGCGAGTTGATAAATGATCAGGATAGCTAGTACCAGTCCTATCGTTAGATATCCAATTTTTCTTCGAATCCAACTTTTCTTTTCAATTGTGCGATCCATAAGTTCCGATATTAATTAAGTCATTTGGTTTTTTGAAATTGTGTTAATCTTTAAATATATATTTTGTAGTTCTGACAATTATTTCATCAATAAGCTGTCCGTCAAACATATTTACAATCCGGTGGGCAAAATTGGCATCATGTTGTGAGTGTGTAACCATGACAATGGTTGTTCCTTCATTATTAAGTTCTGCCAACAGGTTCATCACTTCAAGGCCATTGTTTGAGTCAAGGTTACCGGTTGGCTCATCCGCAAGGATCAAACCGGGATGTGAGGCCACAGCTCTGGCTATGGCAACTCGTTGCTGCTGCCCACCCGAAAGTTGGCGTGGAAAATGTTTACGGCGGTGACCAATTTTCATCCGTTCCAAAATAGCTTCGACCTGTGCTTTTCTTTCCGATGCTTTCATTTTTAAGTAAATCAATGGCATCTCGACATTTTCGAAAACGGTAAGCTCGTCGATCAGATTAAAACTTTGAAAAACAAATCCAATGTTCCCTTTGCGCAAACATGTGCGGTCGTGTTCCTTCATTTTTGAAACTTCAATATCGTTGAAAATAAAATTTCCGGAAGTTGGGTTATCCAACAAACCAACAATATTGAGTAAAGTAGATTTTCCGCAACCTGAAGGTCCCATTATAGCTACGAATTCTCCTTTATTTACATTGAAATTTACTTTATTCAATGCCGATGTTTCAACTTCTTCTGTCTGAAAGATTTTAGTAAGATTTTGTGTTTTGATCATAATATATTTGGATATTAATTATTTTAAGGTATATTTTTAAAATCAGTTTAAACATTGAAAACTGATTATTTCTTTGTAATCAACCATATTCCAGGTTATTCATCTCTTAAAGCTTCAACCGGATTATTCTTAGCGGCCTGCCAGCTCTGATAGCTAATCGTTAGTACAGAAATTATTATTGACAATAAACCAGAGAGGGCAAAAATCCACCAGCTCAGCTGGGTTTTATTTGCAAAATTTTCAAGCCATTTATATAACACGTAATATGCAATAGGAGTGGCAATTAGAAAGGCAATTAGTACCCATTTAATAAAATCTTTGTTCAGCATGAAAACAATCTCACCTACACTGGCACCATTGACTTTGCGAACACCAACCTCTTTTTTCCGTTGTTTCGATGAATAAAGAACAAGTCCAAAAAGTCCTAATGCAGAAATGATGATGGCTAGCAAGGTAAAAATTGAAAAAACAGTACCAAATTGCTGATCTGCGTTATATTGCTTATTGAATGCTTCATCCAGAAAGAAATAATTAAAATAATCTTCTGTATAAATTTGTTCCCAAATCGCTTTAACCTGGGCAACAGTAGCTTTAATATCTTTCGATTTTAATTTGATGGAATAATACCCAATATCTGACATCCATTCATATCCATGGAAATACAAAATTGGTTTGATCTCTTTTTTTAGTGATTCGTGGTGATAATCCTTCAAAACCCCAATAATTTTGTATTGCTGATTGCCAATTAGAATAAATGTATTAATTGCGTTTTCACGCGTGCTTATTCCCAATAGCTTCATCGCCGTCTCATTAATAATCACGGATTGTAATTCAATGTTTCCATTATCAATAAAATTACGGCCGGCCAATAATCGCAGATTAAATGTTTTTATATAATCCTGATCAATATTTGTATAGGCAAATGTTTTATTTGCAGTCGGCTGATCATCAATTTTTCGTACATTTTGCTTTTGCCAAAGTATCTCTTTCCCCGGAACTGCCGAAGATGTTGTGATTTCTTCAACACCAGGTAGCGCTTTGACCAGACTTTTGTAAGTGAGCAGTTTACTCATCCGCTGAGGTCGTCCAATCATGGTTGGAGGTGAAAAAGTGACAAGTGTTTGTTCAATGTTCACGCCTAATTCCTGGGTCTTCATGTAGTTGATCTGTTTATGGACCGCTATTACACCCGAAATTAAAACGATAGAAGCAGCAAACTGTATGATTACTAATATTTTGCTTAGACTTAAATGTTTGGATGTTATTTGAATACCTTTAAAAAGGTCGATGGGTTTATAGGAAGAGAGTATTAAAGCGGGGTATAAACCTGAAATGATCATGCCCACCATAACCAGCAACCCAAAGATCGAATAGTTCAGCCAACCAAAATTCAGTTCAATCGGAGTACCAAGCAGATGTGAAAAATAGTTTTTTAGCAGAAAAACCAATCCAAAAGCAATAAGAACGCTGGCAATATTCATGAGCAGTGACTCAATGAGAAACCTGGTAATTAATTGAATCCGTGTGGCTCCAAATACCTTTTGTAATCCAATAGATTTGGTGTGTTCTACAGCCCTAACCATTGTCAGATTAATAAAGTTGATCCATGCAATGATCAAAATGATTAACGCAATAAACGCCATGGCAACAATAGATTTGCGGTCACCGTTAGGTTTGACCTCAAATTCGAGATTTGAGTCCAGGTGTATTGAACTTAAAGGCTGTAAATGAAACTTTGCCTGACCATCATTTTGTGTAATATTTTTTGTGTATTGAACCGCAATATTGGCAATTTTTGATTCTATTTGCCTCGCATCAGCATTTGGTTGTGTTAAAATATAGGTGTAATATCCGTTATATCCCCATTCCCAACTTGTGATTTTAGGATTAATGATTTGCGCACTTGGGTTCTTTATTTGCTCAGTGCCTGTCGTATCATTCCAGTTTTGAAAATAAAAATAGTAAGTTTTCCAGGAAAGTAACATATCAAAAGGAAGATGGGTCTTATTGGGTAGGTCTTTATAAACCCCATTAACAACAAATCGCCACCCCTGACAAACCTTGAACCATTTACCAACGGCATCGGTCGTCCCAAACAATGTAAGTGCAGTTGATTCGGAAATAACAGATGAATAAAGGTCATTCAGCGGATTTTTGGCAACTTTATCCTTGAAATCCAGTTTAAAAACGCTTGAAAAAGTTGAATCGGTCACAAACATCTGAATGTCCTGAATCTGATTTTTTTCGTTATAAACAGTCACAACGTCTTTAAACAATTCGGTGCTTCCTTTGATCTCTGGCAGCTGTTCTCTCAGTACTGGCGCCATTCCTCTGAGAGTACGAGCACTTTTAAGTGTTAAATTTCCATTCTGATAACGATCATAAGACACGCGATAAATATCATTTGATTTATCCCAGAACTTATCATAACTGAATTCATATGTAATATGTGCGAAAATAAAGAGAAATGCAGTCAGACCAATTGCGAGCCCCAGGATATTAATTAATGATAGCGTTCTATGCTTTAGGATATTACGAAAAGCAATTTTCAAATAATTTTCAATCATCTATAGTTTGGTTATATTATATTCAAAAGGGTTAAATTTATTTACATTTTTCAATATTCGTTTCATGTTTTGCGTATTAAAATTTAGCATTTGCGTAAAAAGCATATGACCCCTCGAAAAATGTTATAATATTTTTCGAGGGTATAAACAACTAATTTTAATTTACCTATCAAATGTTTAGCTAAAACCAAGCAGCCCATTTTATCTGCCATTTGAAATCGGTTTGAAAAATATTACTGCACAAACCGTTATAGCTGCCTAAAATGAGGCGCAAAATTTACAGAAAATTCGGGATTCAGGTAGTGATCAAATACAGACTTGATATAGCGTTGGTCCAAGTTGGCCACGAAGCAAACCTAAATAAGATCTATCATTCGGGTATTTCTATTTTGGAGATGAAATATGCGACATATGGAGAAATCATTAATTAATTGCGAAGTTTAATCGCTACACGGTAATATATGCTTTGTTGCACAATGATTCTACAATACTTAAATCACTACGCGATGTCATTTCACTGTTTTTAATTTGTTATATTTCCCAATGTGTACAATCCCTAACTTGTACCTGACCTGATCATCTTTTCCGCTAATTGCAAGCCTGATGAAAGGCAATTTTCGGGTGGTTGTGTTGATCATGGCAACCCGAACTACATAATCGCCTTCCGGGATGTTTTTGGGTATTACCATATTGTACGACAAGCTGTACGAATTGTCCTTTCGCCAATAGTTGCCCTTTTGGTTGATTCCTGAACTTTTATCAATACCTGAACAGAATTCTTTCCCAATTTTGTCGGTCAGTATCCATTTGATTGGTGCCCGGGCATTTAGTTTTCCATAATTTCGGTTGATCCAGCTCGAATTGATCGTAAGGATTCCGCCAGGTTTTGGAGTATTCCACGATGCTTCGGTGATTACAAACCTATAACCTATTCCACCGGCAATCAAACCTTTAACCACACCAAGGCTGTCGCGCAATTTCAGGAGTTGATAGTCTTCAGAAATGGCATACCAGTGGGCGATATCGTTGCGGCTTGTAATGAATTCGTCCAGAAAATCGGTAAGATTTTTGTTGTGGCTGACAATGGTTTCCGGACCTTTGTAGAGCCAGTTTGACTCTCCAATTCCCGGATTGGTTGGCGCCCACTGGTCAATAAGCTGACTGCGCAGTTTCCCGACTGAAGCGCGATTATTGCCTTCGTAGCCGTTAACACTTAAACCTGCCCCAAATGGCAGGGAATGGCGATATCCCAAAACATCCTGCGCGCTGGTGGTATCGGTGCAAAATTCTTCGCCACATTGAATACATGCACACATGGTTGCATATTTTGATGTATCAATTACAATGTACCAATCCTGAATGATCCGATCGAGAACTTTCTTTTTGTTGTCAGCACTTCCCCAGGTTCCTGTAATAGGCTCTCCTTCCCACCATTCGCCCCACATGCCATAAGCCATGTTATTGATCTGGACAAAGCTTGACCATTTATCGCCGGTATAATGTTTTTTAAATTCCTGCATGAATCTTTTAATCCTTGGCCATAAAATGGTCTGATAGCCTGGATCGGAATAGAGCGGAATCCATGCAGTCGGATTCGGTACCGACATCAATCCTTTTACTCCTTTTTGAGCCCAGTCAGGCACGCAGCTTTTGGCGGGCGATCCCCAACCCGGATCCCAACTGCACCACAAACGGATGTTGAAGGTTTTACCCCGGTCGTACCAATAATTCACAATACTGTCCATGTATGCCCACTCAAATGTAGCGCTATCCGCGGGCTGAATGTCTTTCCAGTACATGTCGAGCAGTACACCGCCAAACCACAGACAATCGTCGCCCCAGCCCTTTGTATTATAGGCTGCAGAATAGTTTTTCCCATCGCAATATATCTTCCCTGCCCATATTTCCCAACCGCTGAAGGGGTTCGAAAAGGGAGTATTGTCTTCAAGAGGATTAACTGTCACTTGTGAAGTGTCTTGTGCGGAAACATTCTGGAAAGCCAGGAGTAAAAATATACCAGAAATAATTTTTGCGATTGATGTTTTTCGTTTCATCTATCTTAACTTTTAATGATTGGTGACTTTCTGGTCAGTTGCACTATCCTTCTCTCACCTGCATTAAGGCTTACCAATTGATAAGCGCTCAGGCTACCCACAGATCGAGTTACAGAATACATATCATCGATAAATACTTTGATAATCGCTGGTTGCTTGGTTGGGTTATAAAGCTGTAATTCAATTCTTTTGGAGGTGATTTTGCTCAGTTTGGCTTCAACATCGTCAAATGCAAGAAGGTTCTCGGAATCGGGATTGACGTAAATCCCAGGAACTTCGGTATAGGTCAATGCCATCGACGCTTCGCACCAGGTACTCATAAAGCCGATCTCCCCAATATCTTCCAACCAGTCGGCCGTAACCACGCGTTCGCACATCCAGCCTTCGTGTTTGGGGTTTACCATCCGGTCGGGAGTGCTCAAATACTGTGGCAGGTTGTGGGCAATGTCCATCAGCAAACCGGCATAAAAAGGGTTTCCGGTATATCGCGACAAGTTGAGCAAACTTACTCCGGAATAGGCGCAAATAGCTGGTGTTCCGGTTCCATTCTGCGGATTGGCAAACACGGCGCCCATTGGTTTCATTCCCCATTTTCCGTAGTAGGATTTATCAGGAAATTTGAAATTGTAGGACATCACCCAGGTTGAAAATTGTTTGGCTGCCTGTTCGGCATAGTTCAACCATTTCGGATCACCAGTTGCTTCAAACAATTGTGTAAACGACTCGACCAGACCAAATGACGATTCACAGTCAGGGTTTTGCAAAGCATCGCCAGGTCCTCCATAAGTGATTCCTCTTCGGGTAAAGTTTTGGTAGAAATATTCAGCCATCTCACAGGCTTTATCGAGCATTTCTTTGTCCTTGAAATATACCGAAGCCTGCACCAGCGCTGCCGGGACAATCGCCCCACTGGCCGACCTTCCAACGACCACTTTTCCTGAATATTGGCTTACATATTGTCCCAGTTGACCATCTTCTTTCCAGGTTTTCAGAAATGCTTTGGCTACGCCCCGTGTTCCTTCTTCCCATTTAGCCTTCACCGGAATACCTAACTTTTTCATCACCTGAAAATGTTTGATGGCGTAATAAAGTCCATCGCCATTGCAGCGGACGAGTGTAACCGAATCGGCAACAGGTATTTCGTGATAAATGCCATGAAATTTTTTGCCTTCGATGCTCGAATCCCAGAAATAACCTGAAGGCGAAATTCCGTTGTTGAACAGCCAGTCCATCATACGGATTACCCTTTCCTGCGATTGTTTGTTTCCATCTAAAAGCAAAGGATAGGTAAAAATGGCACCGCCCATCCATCCAATTTGCCATTTGTAAAAGAAATCAGGACGCAGTTTATAGAAACCCAGTTCATCGTCCCAATTATCACGGTTGTATTTCTTTTCAAGAATGTCGAAAGTGTATGAAAAAGGGTGAGTATAAGTAAGTTCCCTGTCAGCCTCACGCGACTTGCGAATTTCGGCATATCGGTCGTAAAGGTTTTGAATTTCCGGAGCATCGAAAAAGCATAGCCGGAATTTCAGGCTCAGCTCATCGCCTTTTTTGAACGAAGCCGATGGATCGCTCGACGGATATTGGTTGTTCATGTGGTGATAGCGGTAAACTTCGCGCACCACTGGAGCGGTTATCGAAATTTTTGCTTCGCTGCGGTCGCGGTTTTCTTCGATGTCAATACCGTTGTCGCCCAACCGGGTTGACTGATCGGTCAGTAACCAGAAACCACGCTTTTGGGAAGGCGACTGGAAACCAATAGAAGGTGTAGTCATGTGACCCGAACGCATCTGGATGCGCGAAACACCGCCATTCCGGCTGAGCATTGGTATATCGGTTACAAATGGTTCAACATTCGGCCCAACATAACGCGGGTCTGTCACAAACGGATACCAGTCGGGTGATTTCCAAACCTTGAAAGGTTTGTTGCCATCGTAAACCACGCCCGGCATCAACACAAAATTATCGGACGACCAATCGGTAAAATTCAGGTCGACCGAAAGGCTGGCCTCATCAATGGTACCTTCGATACAGCGGTAAATTACTGTTACTTCGCGGGCATCGGCATTGCCAGGAATCTCTTCCACTGAATACGAAACATCGAATTTCGCTCCTTGCATCGTTAATTTTCCGGAATCGATGGGTACAGAATGATAGGCTTCCCTTTCATTGAAATGGCTGTAATCATATTTATTCAACCTGATTTTAATTTCACAATGGTTCAACTTCAGCCAGTTTTGAAAATTGTCATTTATTTCAGATGATTGGCCAAAAAGTGCACCAAAGAAAAAGGTGAAGACAATTGATACAATGGTTTGTTTGGAACAGATCATGCTTTATTGATTTGATTTTTCATGTAAAGTATTCAATTTCTGAACTAATAGTTCAAAACCACATCTTTTCTATTTCTTCGAGGGATTTGCCCTTTGTTTCTTTCATGTGTATAATAGTGAAAATCAGCTGTCCGACAGCAAAAGCGGTCAGCAAGCCAAAGGTAATCCCAGTATTGAAACGATGAAGCATGAGAGGGAAAATCAACACAATCAGTGCATTAAAAACCCATTGGGTGAAAACCGGAACAGAAAGTGCCGTTCCTCTGATTCGGTTCGGGAATATTTCTGACATGTAAGTCCAAAAGACAGGGCCAACACAGGCCGAAAAGAAAATCAGAAACAAAATGATAAGCAATAAAACAGTCATTCCTGAGAATTGACCCAGTATTCCGGCGATGGTCAGTCCTAAAAGTGCCACCACCATTCCTGCCGAACCTATGATGTACAAAGGGCGACGACCAAATCGGTCAATAATCAGGATAGAAACAAAGGTTGAAACAAAGTTGACAATGCCCAGACCGAATGTGGCAAAAAGTCCAGTATCCAGCTTCCAGCCAGCCGTTGCAAATATTTTTGGGGCATAATCGATGATCGTGTTTATTCCTGAAAGCTGTACAAATACCGCCAGACCAAATCCTACCCAAAGCGCCTTACGCAATGATGGATCTAAAAGCATCCGGAAACTGACCGAGCTCCCGGTAATACTTTTTCTGATTTCTTCAATCTCTTCTTGAGCCAGTGATTTTCCGCCAATTCGCTCCAGAACGGCCAACGCTTCATCTTTTCTGCCTTTCAGGTACAAAAAGCGGGGTGTTTCAGAAACAAAGATTAACATGAATAGAAACAGCAAGGAAGGAACTGCTCCGGAAGCAAACATCCATCGCCAGTTATTTACACCGGCATCATGAAGCATATAATTGATCAGGTACGAAATCAAAATACCGGTCATAATAAACAGTTGATACATTGAAACCAAACTGCCCCGGTATTTTGCGGGCGAAACTTCTGAAATGTACATAGGGGCCACTGTTGATGCGGCGCCAACTGCCAAACCACCGAAGATCCGTGCAGAAACCAGTATGGTCAGGTTACCTGCCAGGGCCGACCACACTGAAGTAATTGCAAAGCCGATTGCCACAATGATCAGAATACGTTTCCTGCCCCAACTGTCGGTCATCCTTCCGGCAACAGCCGCCCCGAGGATACATCCAAACAGCAAGGAACTGTATGCCCAACCTTCCTGAAAACTATCCAACTGAAATGCAGCCGTAAAGAATGGACCTGCACCGGTAATAATTGCAATATCGAATCCGAATAAAAGTCCGCCCAATGCGGCTACCATGCTGTATAGTAAAAGTTGTTTAAAATTTATCCCATCGGTAGTCTTCATAAATCCATTTTTTAGTATTGGTAAATTAATTTCGTTTCTGAATACAGTTTAAAAATCATCGGTCCGGAAGGGGGATGCTGGCAAACCCTCTTTATTGAACAAATTGCATTTCGGGCTTCCTGCCCAGCCGTAGCGCACAAACAATGGTTTTATAACTTTTGCCGAGGCTACAACGATGTCGCCACCTCTTATTTCAGCTTTTGCCGGATAAAAAGCACGATCGCTCCCGGCAACTTCAAAGCCTTCAAGGGTTTCGCTGCCTTTTGCTGTCATACCCGAACCGGTTGATCGGAATGTGAGGCGTACTGTTTTCCCTTCGGTTTTCATTGACTCATAAACTGGCCCTGAAAACACGTTTTTTTCACCATAAGCAACATGACGGGCTGCCTCATACAGGCGATTACCGACATCCAGCTTATTCTTTGGGTGTATATTCGATGACTCACCAATATCAATCGTAACAACCATCCCGGTGTTAGGAAGTTTGAGAGCATGCAATTGCGCTTCACGAAGCAACGCCCAATTCAGATTGTCGCCATAGTTGGGCAATTGAACAAACAGAAACGGGAATTCGCCCTGCCCCCAGCTATTGCGCCAGCCATTAATTAACGCCGGCAATAAATCCCTGTATGGTAATGGAGTATCGGTGTTGCTTTCACCCTGGTACCATAATGCGCCTTTGATGCAATACGGAATCAACGGAGCGATCATGGCATTGAATATAACTGTCGGATAATATTGATAATAAACCGCCTCAGGTAGGGTTGGCTCCAGGGTCTTGTTGTATTTCCAAATGGTTGCCAGACTGATTTTTTCACCGCTTCCATTCGATAAATACATACTGTCAGCCGGACCCACAAATCCATTGTTTTCCCAAACGCTTCCTATCCTGATGGTAAACACATTTTTCCCTTCTTTAACCTTGTTTGCCGGAATACGGTAACATCGGTTTGATGCCCAGTTGTCCCAGGGCGTGTTGCCCACCTCTTCGCCGTTTAGCCAGGTTTTGTCGTTGTCCTGCATTTTGCCAAGGTGTAATTCCAATGGTTTGCCCACGAACGAATGGGGTATTTCAACGCTCTTGCGGTACCAGCATACACCTTCGAACTGACCAATATCGCAGCTGTCAAGGGTGGCTGGCATTTTTATGGATGGCCAGTCTGAATCGTTGAAAGTGCTCAGGTGAACACCTTTTTCAAGCCCCAGATTTGAATTGCCAGCAATGTCCCACTTTTTACTGTTGGCTTCCAGATTTTGTGTGAGATCAATATTTTCAGGCATTTTAGAGGCTATCCGTTTCATTTTTTGTTCAAAACCGGGGACAGTCACAATGGCATCATAGCTTATCCATGGTTCAATCATGGTGCCACTCCATGCGGCTTCGATCAATCCTACCGCCACATTTTTTTCAAGATGGACTTTCTTCCCAAAAAAATAGAAAACGGCCGAGAAACTGCCTGCGTTTTCGGGTTTGCACGATTCCCAATGTCCGTTTCGCAAATCGGTTTTAGGACGGCTGGCAAAATCATAGTCGGCTTTAAACAACCTGATATTCGTGTATTTTGCTGCAGCCACTTCTTCTTTGCCATTAGGGACATCGTTCAAGCCATACTCCATATTCGACTGCCCGGAAGCTATCCACACATCGCCTACCATCACGTTTTTGAAAACGATGGTTTCTTCGCCAATTATTTTTAGTTCGAAAGGGCCGCCAGCTTTTAACGAGGGAAGTTTTACCATCCATTGGCCACTTTCTTGGGCCTTTGTTTGAACCGAATTTCCGGCAAACTCAACCGAAATCTTACTATTCGGAGAAGCGGTTCCCCAAACCGGCACTTTCATTCCACGTTGAAGCACCATGTTGTCGCCAAACATTTTTGGGAGCCAAATTGATCCAGCATGTAAAACGCTGAGGCTGAAAATGGCAATAAATGAAGTGATAATAAGTTTTTTCATGTAGTTAATAATAATTTGAAAGATGATTTATTGAGTAACACTCAACCGGGCAAACCTTACCGCACCCCAGCCCGTGCCCAAACCAATCATGCCTTTTCTGCTTGCGTTGGTGTCAACAAAATTGCTAATTTGTTTATCGTTGAAATAGGCAATAATCCGGTTACCCGCAAAGCGAAGCCCTAATTTAAACCATTCGTTGGGTTTAGCGCTTATACTGCCTGGTTTACCTGAATCCATAACTGCCGTAAACATTTTGAATGGAATATTGAGCGAGGCATTAGCTTCCGGTCCATAGGTGGTTCGATAAAACACTTTGCACAATTCCCATGAACCATTGTCCTTTACACGCAAAAAATACGATTCGGGTTCATCGTTTTCGCCATAGTAACCGGCGCTAACTACTCTGCCATAAAGCCTGACTTCACCAGTATCCTGCATACAAGCATCAATGTTTACCTGATAATCGGTCCATGCCGAGTCGCCAATTAACGTATATGGCTTGCAGGTTTTTTCGCTTTGCCACATAACACCTTGTTTGGTGATAACCTGGCATAATACAGGCTTACCGTCTGCCGGATTGGTTCCTATTTCAAATGCGCCGCTTTGGTCGCAAAAGTATTTTGGCGTTTTACCAGCAGTATAGGTTGTGAAATCATCAAGGTATGGCAGGGCAAACGGCTTGTAGGCAGGCGGCACAGCGTCTCCTTTGTGTTGTCCGGTAGTTGTGCTGACGGAATATATGGAGCCGGATTCTATGGTCATTGAAACCACGCCTTTCACAGGAACAAGCTCATCCACCAATTTAAACCATTTGGCAGGATCGTTTTTATCGGATGTTTGCCACACGTAAAGTTTTTTGGCTTTCAGGTTTTGGGGCAGTTTAATGTCCACTTTTTGATTTGCCTTAGCATCGGAAGTTTCGAAAATAATGCTGAAATCCTTTTTATCGGGCGAACTAAGTGAAACAAAACTTCCTCCTTCGGTAAGATAACCGCAAGCCTTGTCGAGGTAACGCCAGCCCTGTTTGGCGAACTGGGTGGTATGTGCCGTTGCCCAAACTGTAGGGCAAACTACGTAATTGCCCGACCAGGGAGTATTTGCCCTAAGTACTCCCGAACGCGGAAGGGAAAGTATATCGAAATAAGAGGTAACAGGCGACCATATTTCGGTTTTAGTCATTTTACCTTCTATGTAATTGCGGTTGTAAATCCTGGCTAACTCGCATGCCCCTTTCCAATCGTCGCGCCAGGGGCCATGTTCACTTGCCCATAGTGGTTTGCCGGTTTCTTTTGCTTCTTTTGAAGAAGAATATGTGGGGTTAGGCGCTTTGGCTTCGTTGTCATAAACCAGGTAACTCATAAGGTAATGAACATATCCGGAATAGTGCGCTGAAACAGCATATACCACCTTAGCTAATTCGGGATCTTCTTTTATTTGTTGGGCTATGTACCAAATATCGCCCCCTGATTGGTCGGCAGCGACGATTTTAACATTTGCCAATTTATTTTTATCGAGTGTTTTTCTGAGCAATTTAATGTAATTCAAATCATAAGGCGATTCGTTCCATATCCCTACAAGCCCAACATTCAGCCCATGGTATTTTTTGGCACCAGTTACAAAACTTGACAGGAAATCGGCATTTTGCTGGGAACACAGGTTGTTCTTTCCGGGTTCGGCCCTCACCCAGTCGGGGGCAGTCCACTGCAAACAATCAAGTATTATAGACGAATCGCGGGCAACGGCTTCTTTCATCAGCCACCATTCATATCCGCGCTGGAAATACTCGGGTTTGGGGTTGGTAAATTCTTCCAGCGTTCGGGCATGTGCAGGTTCACTGCCATCGGTGGAATTTAAATCGCCGCCCACTTCCACCTTCAAGTGTTGAAAACCTGCGCCATAGTTGGGTTTAAACAGATAGTCAAGTATTTGGCTGCGATAAGGTTCGGAGTAATCTATCAATAAACGTGATGAAGCTCCGGCACTAACGCCACCTATGCCTTCAAAAATTCTTCCTGGGCTTTTTGTATCTATTTGAATTACATTGAGATTTTGCGCATGGATAACACCGCAAAATAAAGCCGAAAACAAAATAAGGAATATAAGTTTTTTCTTCATAGAATTATTTATTTGAAAGACAATTTTATAACATTATCAATTTCTGTCTTTGAAGCTGAATTCAGATCCAATTCTATTTGATCTTTTGACTGGGTGAACTTTACAGGTGAATTGGAATTTAACAAAATTGCCGATTTTATTTGCTGCGGAATTCCCTTCAATACCAGTTTCTTATTTTCAGGAATAGAAAGCACATGCAGGTAAATGGCGTTTTTGGTGAAGGTTGAGCCTCCCCAATCGGTAAAATTAAGCGGCCCGCCGCGGGTTTTATAAATACTTTCGCCAAATTTCGATGTCCATTTTCCTATTTCTTTGAGCCGGGCAATCTGGTCATCAGGAATATGCCCATCGGCATCGGGGCCAACATTTAGCAAAAGGTTGCCATCCATACAAACCACTTTCACCAGCAGTTTGATAAGTTGTTCGAGCGGGAACGCCTTTAATTCTGGTTGATAGCCCCAGCCTCCCGCAACTGTGTAGCATCTTTCCCAAGGTCGTTGGGTTTGCATGTCGCCATCGCTGTTTTCGCGGTTGTCAAAATCACCTTTGATACCTGATCGTTCGTTAATCACAATTTTAGGCTGTAATTGCCGAACCATCGTGTTAAGCTTGATGGGATCCCAGGTGAAAGCACCTGTGTATTTTTTATTTTCAGGTCTTGATTGCCAACCATTATCACCAAATTCAAGACCTCCCAAACTTAACCAATAATCTTCGCCGCCATCGTACCAGAGAACATCAATTTTGCCATAGCCGGAAAGCAATTCACGCAATTGGCTGTATGTTTGCGCTTTCATCAATTCGGCATTGCTCCGGTACAAATCGGGGAAAAAGAAACCAGGGAAACGCCAGTCGAGTGGCGAATAGTACAAACCCACGGCCAAATCGGCATTCCGGCAGGCTTTGGTGTATTCGGCTATAAAATCGCGATGGGCAGGAGTATTCATTGATGTAAATCCTTTATAGCTTGCCGGAGAGTCCCACAAGCTAAAGCCATCGTGGTGTTTGGCGGTAAGTACCATGTATTTCATTCCGGCTTCTTTTGCAATAGCAGCCCACTCATCGGCGTTAAATCTTTTGGGGTTAAACTGGTCGGCAAGTTTGGCATATTCGTCCATATCAGTTCTGGAGCGGAACATATCCCACTCGCCTTTACCGTGAATGGCGTAAACGCCCCAATGGATAAACATCCCAAACTTGGCATCGCGCCACCATTGCATGTCTTCTTTGGGCAGCGTTAAGGTGCTGTCGCTATTTGTTTTAGGCACTGTTTGCAATACCACAGCTTGTGAATAGATTATTTTCGGGATAAGAAAGAATTCAATAAACAGACAGCTAATGAAAATTTTGCTAATTAGATTCATGATTTTTTAATTTAATTATATCAAACAATAATTGGTTGTAAAAAAAATTTTAACTATTTTTTACTCATTTTTCCATTCGTTTTTCCACTCAATAACCATTTTGCTCTCAACAAATTTAAGTGGTAACCAAACGTATTTCGAATCTTCCAGATTAGATTTATTCCAACAGTCGAACATGGCTATATATGAATTGTTTTTACCAACTAATGGCAAAATGTATGTGCTTTGTGAATTAAATGTTTTATCGGCATCGCGGCCAATACATGGATTGCCAACCATTTTAAATACTCCCATAATCGAATCAGAAACCGCATATTCTGCCATATTTGGAGCCCAACCTGTGGATGCTGAGGAAATCAGATAGTATCTTTTGTTATGCTTAACTATAGCAGGAGCCTCGCGGCCTAAGCCAACCAAATTTCTTTTAAACCTGCCCGTTGGTTTCAGGAAATCGCTGGTAAGTTCGTTTACGTACATGGTTGCATTGTCTTCCATTGAGCTTATTTGGTAAGCTTTTCCGTTGTCATCCATGAAAATGGTTTGGTCGCGGCTCATTTGTCCATTCGGACGAAAACTACCGATGTATGTAAAAGTTCCATTGGGTTTATCGCAAACTGCAACTCCAGCCCGGGCAAAGGCGTAATCTTTGGTGTCGACGTGCATCCACATGACAAATTTCTTTGTTTGTGCATTGTATATAACCTTGGGGCGTTCAATTACTTTGCTGGTATCAAGGTCAGAACTATTGTTGCCGGTAGTAGCGGCCAAAACCACACCCTCATTTTTCCAGTTAATGAGATCTTTTGATGAATAGCAGGATACGCCGCCGGCCGGAACCCTGTAACATTCCCAGCCTTGCCCGGGAAGAAGCCACGTTTGTCCCTTTTTAATTTCGCCATACCAGTAATACGTGCCTTCATGATATAAAATCCCTCCGCCGTGGGCGTTTATGGGGTTGCCAATGTTATCTTTCCATGTGCCAACCCCGTTCACGAAATTCGGGTTTTGAGCTGCCAGAAAAAATACGCAAATAAGTAGTAAAACACTTTGCAATGAGATCTTTAAAATAATGCTTTTCATAATTTATAATTTAATTAAAAACAGATAAAGAAGGGTTTAATTATTCTCCAGCACCAACAGTTGGCTTTTAGCTGTGAAGAACGTTTCCCCAAAAGTCTTTGCCACCATTGTTTGAAATTACTTTTCCTGCACCAATACATGGTGAACCGGATTGATGTTTATAGCCATCGAAGGTGTTAAACCCATCGCCTCCAGCACCCGGGTTTACAAACAATGGATCGGCATTAATTGAATTTGAATCAGTAGCAAGGCTGGTAATTCCACCCCAATAGCAATTATTACCATAGGTATATTTACCCCAATCAGCAGTTGAACCAACAAAAATATTGTTGAAAATTTGAATCTCTGATGGAACGCCATCAGTATCTGCTGAAAAAACTTTTCCTCCCGGTTTATACACAATATTGTTGTAAACCTGGTTATTAATTGCATCGTTGTTCGGACCCACAGTCATTGCAGCATAATGTCCCGATGTACAGTCGTTTTCAGAAATGTTATACCGGAGGGTTGCATTGTGCGGATGGCTGGAATTGATCATGAATCCCGGACCAACATTGTTCCTTGAATAACAATATTGTATAGTATTATTATTACCGTTATCGATATCAAAGCCGCCGCCATCGCTGTGAGTTGGGTCTTCGTTATCACAGGCAATGCAATATTGCAATATCATATTGTTGCAGTTCCAAAAAAAATTGCCACAAGGGCCGCCCCCGGTTGATTGATTTTTAGCTCCATTACTATTGGTAGTGCATCGCTGAACCAACCCGCTGTCAGTAAATGCGACAAAAATACCTGTACCAGACCAGTTTCCGGTAAAATTTGGGTTACCCTCATTATCATTAGCCGTGCAATCCTGAATGATAAGTTTTCTAAAATAGTTTGTTTTTGAGCCATAAACCTGTATTCCCAGTTCCATGTTTCCATGACAGGAACAGTTTTGAATGGTAATATCTATATATGGCGATGAGCCTGTTACGGCAATTCCACAACCTAAACGCGTGTCGTTGATGAAACCAAAATCGAATGCTTCCACGTGATCAATCAGGATTGATTGTTGTGTTTTGCCGGATTGGTTTTCGAAAAATACCCCATTCCCAACGTTTGAAACCCCGCTTCCATAGATATTCAGGTTTTTAACCACCGCAAACGATGAATTTACCCAGTGGATGCCATTGCCATTGCCGGCATTGATGGTTGCGCGTCCGTTACCGTATGAACTGATTGTGACAGGTTTTCCGGGAGAACCGGAATTCTTGATATCAAGTTCGCCCGAAAAGATATTGTCGGCATTAAATAAAATGCTGTCGCCTGGGCTAAATGACAATAAATTGACTTTTGCTATGGTTTTCCATGCAGTAGCCTGACTTGTACCGTTATTGCTGTCGTTCCCATCTATTGAATTGATATAATACGTTTCCCCGCTTGCTATTACAGGAAAGGAAAAACCCATCATTATAGTTAAAAAGGCTGTAAAATATAGATTAATTAACTTTTGATTTTTCAAAACTTTTGTTTTCATATATTGTGGCTTGTTAAAATTTTTTACATAACACTAAATCAAAAACAAGCAAGTTACGCCACCGGCAGGAACCCTATAACATTCCCAGCCTTGCCCGGGAACAAGCCACGTTTGTCCTTTTCTAATTTATCCGTACCGTTAATATTTCTCATAATCAACAATTTAATTAGAACAAATACAAAGGGGTTTATTTATTCTCCGGCACCAATAGTTGGCTTACCGCTGTCAAGCAATTTTCCCCAAAAGTCTTTGCCACCATTGTTTGAAATTACTTTTCCTGCATCAATACAGGGGGAACCAGATTGAAGTTTATAGCCATCGAAGGTGTTAAACCCATCGCCTCCAGTGCCCGGGCTGATCAGTAAGGGATTAAAGCTGAATCCATAATTATTATTGTTGTCCTTCTCCTGCCCTGTTGCGTACCAATCGCTAAGATTGTTATATGACGAACCATTATATCTGATGACGAATTTAGTACTGCTATACCAGACATTATTCAGATATTTTATTGAACTGACCTCCCCATCCTGATCCAGCAACCCGGTATTGCCGCCTGTATAAAAAATATTATTATAGATATACATATTTGTGTTTTTCATCGAGTCAATTCGTACAAGTGCACCCGGAGTGCTATTGCTTTTATAAAAAGTGTTGTTATAAACATACGTATTTTTTATCAGGCAACCACTTGTGGCATTGGCCAAAAATGCGCCATAATTCAAACCATCATTTTCGGATATATTATAACGGAAAGTGCAATTAGTGGCGGTTGCAGTTCGTCCTTCACCGGAAGGATTGATATAAAAACCAGGGCCAATATTGTTTCTTGTATAACAATATTGTACGATACAACTATCACCCGAATCTATGTCAATCCCGCCTCCGTCGCCAAGCTTAGGATCTTTACCGTCACAAACTATACAGTATTGGACAATGAAATTTGAGGTTGCGACGATTATGATACCCACTGGTCCCCAGGCACATCCGTTGGCAGCGCCATTACCTTTTACAACACACTTTTGAAGTATCCCCTTATCGCAACGCTCAACCTGAATTCCTGAACCAGACCAGTTAGCTGTATAGTTAGGATTACCCTGATTATCATGAATATTACAATCACTGATTAATAAATTCTTACTGCTACTTGCACTAATTCCGCAGTATTGATTATTATAGCATTCGCAATTCCGGATGGTGACCCCGTCGAACCCGGTTTTACTTCTGTTGCCAACAATATGAATACCACAGCCATATTTGCCATTTCTGGGAATTGACATGCAGAAATTATAAGCAACCACATTTTCAATTAATACTGAATAGCAAGTACTACCACTGACATTATTTTCTATAAGCACTCCGTTGCCTTTATTGGAAGCGCTACTGCTGAAAATTTTCAGGTCCTTTACCACAATATATGAGGATTTCACCCAATGGACACCATTCCCGTCACCAGCATCAATCATCGCACGTCCGTTACCATAAGAACTAATTGTGATTGGTTTACCCGCAGAACCGGAATCGTCGATTTCAATTTCGCCCGAAAACGTATTGCCGGCATTAAATAAAATACTATCGCCAGGGCTAAATGACATCGAACTGACTTTTGCTATGGTTTTCCATGCAGTAACCTGACCGGTACCGTTATTGCTGTCGTTCCCTGTTGTTGAATTGATATAGTATGATTTTCCACTTGCTTCTTCGGCAAAATAAAAACTAATAAATAACATTATCAACACTAAAAGATATCGGCTGAATGACATTTGTTTTTTTGAAGTCATTTTGTTTTCCATGGGTTTTGTAGAATTAGTTTATAGTTTTTGTTACACCCAAATTTCCATCCAATGTATATTCTTTACCTGCTTCCATTTTGATGGTTTCAGCTTTGTCGTTGTATTTGATTTTGCATTCCTGCGAATTTTCGGCCCTAACAACCAGTTTTTCCAGTAAACCATTTTTCCAGTAGATGTCTACCTCATAATTGCCGCGCGCTTTCAATCCCTTGATATGTCCGTCTTTCCATGCATCGGGTAGTACAGGCAGAATGTTGAGGTAACCGGCATGGCTTTGAAGAAACATTTCGGCAATACCTGCAGTTGCGCCAAAATTACCATCTATCTGAAATGGAGGATGGTTGTCGAACAGGTTATTTAAGGTCGATTTTTGAAGGATTGCCTGTAAGTGTTTGTAAGCATTGTCTTTATCCAGCAACCGGGTGTAAAAAATGATAATCCACGCACGGCTCCATCCGGTTCCTCCACCTCCGTTTTCAAGGCGGCGGGCAATGGTTTTTTTTGCAGCTTCAAAAAGTTCGGGTGTTTCGGCCGTGATCTGCGTTCCGGGATGTAAGCCAAACAGATGTGACATGTGGCGGTGACCGGGTTCCGCCTCTTGATAATCCTCAATCCATTCCATTATGGTGCCGTTTTTTCCGACTCTGGTGGGTACAAGTTTGTTCATAGCAGTTTGCATGGAATCAATAAATGCCGGACTTTCTTTTAGAAGAGTTGCAGCCTGAATGCAGTTTTTGAAAACTTCCCGGGAAATCTGCATATCCATAGTAGCTCCATAGGTCAATTGCATCGCGGTTTTAGTGCTGGGTATAAAGAATGCATTTTCAGGCGAATACGAAGGTGCAGTAACTAAATTGCCATTTTTATCTTCGATCAGGAAACCAAGTAAAAACCTTGCCGAGCCTTGCATCAGTGGCCAGGCCTGTTTACGCAGGTAGGTGGTATCGTTGGTAAACTGATAATGTTCCCAGAAATGGAGCGACATCCAGGGTCCTGCCATAGGGAACGAACCCCATTGGATACCATCGGCCAAAGCAGTACGACCAAAAGGATCGGTAAGGTGGTGGAGCGTCCACCCTTTGCAACCATACATTTCACTGGCGGTTACTTGCCCGGGCTTCATGATCTTCATAAAAAAATTGGAAAGCGGAAGGACTGTCTCCGAAAGGTTACAGACTTCTGCAGGCCAATAATTCATTTGCAGGTTAATATTCGTGTGGAAATCGGCGTTCCAGGGAGCCTCCATATCTTTGTTCCAGATGCCCTGCAAATTTGCAGGCAACACACCAGGGGAACGCGAACTTCCCATTAGCAGGTATCGGCCATATTGAAAATATACTTCTACCAAATGGGCATCTGCCTTACCGCCAATTACACTTTTCAAGCGTATATCGGTAGCAATGGTATCGGTGGTTTCACTACAAATTTTCAGATCGGTGCGGTTAAATATTTTCTGATGGTCGGCAATGTGTTCAGCACGCAATTCTGTAAAAGGTTTTGAGATGGTTTTATTGAGAATGCTTTCGCAGACCGCCATTGGATCAATCGAATGGTCGAAATTCAAAAGATTGATATTATAATCGGTTGCAGCAGTGAGGATAAGAGTGAGCGATGTTGCACCGTTCACCACTAATTTCTCACCTGATGCCTGAATTTTTCCTCCTTCACAGCTTGCCTGAATTTTTGCGGCAAATTTCATGTGAGCGCCACCTGGTCCTGTCGCAGGATCGTCTTTGTCAATAATTTGCCCATTCATTACAATACAATTATCCTTTGCCTCAATCACGGCATCAATTGGGCGCACCAGCGAAACGGATGTATTAATCTTGCCATTTTTTGCGGTAAGCCTCACCACAATTGAATTTGCAGGCGCCGAAGCGAAAACATCGCGGGTATAAAGTACACCATTTTGTTCGTATTCGGTTTTGGCAATGCCGGTTTTCAGATCGAGTTCACGTCGGTAGTTTTTTGCTTCGGAAGCGTTTGAACCAAAATCGAGGAAAAGGTCACCAAGTGTTTGATAAGAACGAACCCCGGGAGGTGTCCCCAGGAGGTTTTTTTCCGAAAGCGAATATGCTTTGGCATTTTCGCCATTTAGCAATAAACGCCTGATTTCGGGAAGGTTTTTTAGGGCTTCGGGATTGTTATTATTGATTGGCGAACCGGCCCAAAGGCTTTCTTCGTTCAGCTGGATGCGTTCTGCTTTTGTGTCGCCAAATACCATCGCACCAAGGCGGCCATTGCCTATGGGAAGCGCTTCTTCCCATATTTTTGCCGGTTGTTTGTACCACAATTTTAGAGGATGTATGTCAGATGGTTCGCTGTTGCATGAACCAATAAGTACTGATAAAGACAGCACAAGTACTGAATGAATAACAGATTTTCTCATTTTAGTTATTATTGGAATAGATGTGTTTAATATTGGGATATATTTTCAGGTATTTCTGAAATTGTACCTCGTAAAACTTAGCGTTTTCTTCATTCGGATAAACAGTACCTGATGTTTTTACACATTCACTAACAATTTGATCAAGTGAAATTTCTGTCACCGCAGCACGTGCGAGCATTGCCACTCCGAAACAACCAGCTTCATTTACAGTTACCGTAGTAATAGGTTTGTTTCGTACATCAGCTTTTAACTGCGTCCAAACCCGACTTTTTGCCCCGCCACCTTTGACACGAAGTACGTTGATGTAAATACCTGATTTTTCGAGGATGTCCAAATTCAGGCGTATCTCGAAAGCGACTCCTTCGAGCAGTGCCCGCATGATTTCTTCTCTCGAAGTGCTAAACCGCAACCCAAGGATGTCTCCAGAGATTTCGCTGTCGAAATAAGGCGTTCCTGTTGGCGTAAAATAAGGCATCACCAATAATTTGATTGGCCTTGGCGGTATCGATTTGAGCAATAATTCATATATATTCTCGCCTGTTTCCCTGGCTATATCCATTTCCCTTTGGGCAAACTCGTCGCGGTACCATTTCAGGATATTGCCTCCGGTTAAACTGTATGCAACTGTTGAGTACATGCCCTGAACTGTAAAATCGTAGGTACAATAGTTATTTTTGAATAAATCGTTGCTAAACACAGGCTTTTTAAAAGCCGGAGTAATACACTCTACGGTTCCGGTGGCATACATAGCCATCCGCTCCTGAACTATTCCGGCTCCCAGGGCGCCGCAGGTCTGGTCGTGACCACCAGTAACTACAATGACTCCTTGCTGAAGCCCAAGTTTGGCGGCTACTTCCGGGGAAATTATACCGACAATCGAACCGGAAGGTACCGGACGTGCCAATTGTGAAGCATTTAAACCAATGGAATCCAAAATTTCATCGTCCCATTTGTGATCGATAACGTTAAATAAAATGGTGCGTCCTGCAAGCGGGTAACCAATAGCCGGGTCAAGACCGAGTTTGAAGTGGAGCAGATCTTCGTAGCAATAAAACTTCGAAGCTTTTTGCCAAAGTTCAGGTTGGTGTTTTTTAATCCAAATCAGCTTAAACAAGGTAAACATTGGATAAGCAGTGTGCCCGGTGATATGGTATAGTTTTTCACCGCCGAAGCCGCTGCAAAATTCGTCAACCAACGAAGCAGCACGAGTGTCGGGCGAAACCATGCCATTTCCCAGAAAGTTGCCCTTTTCATCGACCGGAGTAAAGGCATCTCCCTGCGACGAAATGCCCATGGCCTGAACCGGGTCGTTTTCGCATTTTTGAGCAGCCTCGCAGAACACTTCAAAACAGTTGGAGCAGACCTCCTCCGAATCGAGTTCTGCCCAACCTTCGTGTAACGAAATGATGGGATATTCACGGTAAGCGGAGGAGATTTCCTTTCCGGTTTCATTAAAAATAAATGCTTTGCAGTCGCTTGTTCCAATATCTAAACCTAAGTAGCTCATATTGATATATATTTTTGTTATTCAATCATCATGCTATTTGCTTAACATCAGCATGGCGCATCCTTTGTGTACCGGCACTTCCAGAATACAATATTCCTTTTGAAATTTCACCTTTAGCTTCGTAAATTTCTGCTGGCCTGGCTGGATGAAGTTCGCTTTGACCGTTTTCCAGGAAGCCATTTCACTCGTCTTTTTAATGGTTACCTTCACAATTCCTTCCTTTTCTTTGGCCAAAACGACAGGAACTACATACCCTTCACCAGTTTTAAAAATATTTGCCAGTGCGTTTTGGTCGTTCACTTTAATGATGTTGGGTTCAAGCACCCATTCTTTATCGCGTAACATGTTGAGCAGGAATCCATATTCCAGGTACAGTTTTTCCGTATCCTCATCGGGTAAAATGGTATGGTCGTTCCCGGGGAAAGGTGCGGTAAGGAAAGCCCCGAGATACAAATGGTGTTGAAAATAACTGTCGGGGTTGGGCAAAAAGTCAGTTTTACCGGTTGTCCATGACATCAGTGGTTTGTTCAGGGCCAGTTGCGCAGATAAACTCAGGCTAGCAGGGTAATTTCCGTATTCGTCATAGAAGCCATCAATGTGTTTAAACAAATCGATCCTTTTGTACAGCGGGTTACAGAAGATCACCTTGTTGGCTTTGTGCATCAATGGTCCCAGTTTGTCCATAGCACTGTACCACGACATGACCAGCGAGCGTACTTTTTTACCATTGTACAGGCTCACCTTATCGTCGGCTTTACCGTTGTAGAATGAAAGCCAGTCGAGGCGATCGATGCAAATTCCAGAAGTTGCCGGAATTTTGTCAATATGTCGTTGTGCCTGATCGAGAAAGAATTTTTGATAGGTTTCGTCGCCCGGATCCATGGCAACCGAATTTTCCCAATTCGAATAAATGGGTCGTTCGTCCCAATCGGGCAAGATTTCGGCGGCATGCAACAAACCACTGCGCATTTGGTAGTAGATGAAATCGTTGGCATCTTTCCATAAATCCTTGTCGTCTTTCGCTTTCCGTGCAGGAATCGGATACTTAATGTTGTTTCCTGCCTCGGTGATATTGAAATAACTGAGGGTGTAAAAACCACTTTTAGAAAAATTATCGGAATAGTCGCGCAACCTTTGCACCGAGCCCAGACCATCGCCCACGGTAACTCCGAATTGCTTGTATTTTACCCAAGTTTCAGTGTCAGAGACCACCGGTGGGATAAACATTCCCATGAAAGGGAAGTCGAGCGAGGCTTTCCAGTTAACGCTGTATGCCATTTTCCTGTATTTGGCAATATCCAGCTTGCCTTCATAAGAAGAATACGACGCACAACCGGCCACTTTGTTTACCAAGGGATTCACGGGTTCGAAGAATTCTTTGTAACGGTTGCGCATCCAGCCAAGTCCAGCGCGCCAATCGGATTCATGTACCACCAAATCAAAGTTAAATCGGATGGTTCTTTCGACGCCAATACGTTGGTTGATGTGTTTATAGGCAATTTCTCCGGTTTTAGTGGTCGTCAGATACATTTCGGGAATGGTATCGGCAGGCGATTCGGTAAAGCTCACTGCGATTGCATTTCCGGGTAAAAAGCTGGTTGCTATCGGAATTACAAAAGCATTCCGATCGAAATAATTTCCGCCATACTTTAAATTCAGATTGGCCAAAGGAGCCGAAACAAACGGGTCGAGCCATTCTGTGGGATTTTCAACGGTTTGGTTGTCGGCCCAGGTTGTCCAGAAGTTGATGCCCGCAGGCTTTTCCCATTCAATCGCAGCATCAATCGGGGCGCTCCAGAGGTTAGCATTTCCGGTTATTTCCACCTGCCAATGCAAGCCATAATCGGTGGTGGTAATTTTTTCCCGAACCTGGCATTTGTCCTGATAATGCTCAATGGTTCTAAAACGTTCGATGGTATTTTTATCGGGTTGCGAAATTTTGACTTCGGAAGCCCCGGTTTCTGCAATATTGGTTTGAATTTCGAAACGGGTTTGCTGCTCCTTGTTGTTGACGATGCCATAAATGGCTTTACCTTCTGTTTTAAGCTGAATGACTGTGTTTTGACCAAAAGCCGCGTAAATTCCCATTAAGCTAGTGAGAATTAAAATTTTATAAATAGAATTCATTCCTCTGTTTTTTAAAGTTGTGAAGAAAAGTTCATACCGTTTTCATGGAATTTCATACATGAGCGACCTGCTTTGCAAATACGTGCTGAAAGGTCAGAGATTTTAATGTTTTCGAAACCTTTTATCCAACTGTAAAACTGGTCGTTAATTGGCTCTTTCCACAATCCGGGTATGGCATCTGCTCCAATTATACAACCCACCATTGCACCTACAGAAGCGCAATCACAATCGGTATCCTGTCCATATTTTGCGGCCATCAGAATGGATTTCTCAAAATCGCCTTTACCATATAACAGAGAAAGATTTACAATCACTGCATCGTTGTAGTATTCAAATATCCTGCCTGTTTCTTTGAGGTAAATTAACTCTTTAAAGGCATCCTGATAATTTGGATATTTATGATATGCCAAGATGCATTTTTGAACACACTTGGCATATTCCGAATTTTCAGGAATATATTTAAGTGCAGTTTTCATAAGGGTTTCAATTTCGTTTTCGAAGAACGATGCCGAAATCATCGAAGCGATGTATTGTTCTCCATAAACGCCTTCGCCGGCATGGGCAACCACACCGTCCCTGCGCGCATATTCTGCGGCAAGCTCCGGCTTTCCCGGACAAATAAGACCGCAAATTTCTGCCTTCATCTGGCCTCCGATTGCATCGCTATGCGCGTGAATACCTGATTGTGGCGGCATAATACCTTCTGACATCTTTTTAATAGCAATACCTTCTGCCAAATATGGCTCTTCCTGATCGCCCCAACCGTTGGGGCAGAACATTTCAACCCAGGTTTTGCCAATTTGTCGACAGCTAAGATCCGGACCGTTTTTTTCAAAACTGGAGAGGAAACATAATTGCATACTGGTATCATCATCAGGGCCGAAGCCTACCTGAACTTTATTATCCATAAAATCAACCGATAGTCCTATTTTGTCAGGTCCGGAAATATAGCGGGCATCCAATGATATAGTAACTTCTTCACCAGGTTTTAAGCATACTTTTGCAGTTACATCCCCCAACGGTTTGATATTGGCAATAGAAATATTTTCCTTAGGATATTTAAAATGAACAATACCGTCATCTGAGACCTTTGCCACCCAGCTACGCCATTTAATCGGGCTAAAATCAGGAATATCTGTTGATCTGATCATTTTAAAGTTACGCAATTCACATTTGTTGGTATCGGCAGATGCCCCAGTAATCCATATGACAGGGACCGCATGCTGTTCCTTTAAATTGTAATCGGGTACTTTCATTTTTACTGAAACAGCGTGCCATTGGCCATCGGTGTTGTAAGCAACTTCGCTGAGAACTTTTGATGATGATTTGGTTACCTCGTTAAAATAGCCAATATAGCTAGTAATTTTGCCATATTTATTTTCAATTTCATCCTGATTCCAGCCTTCAATGGGCATGCCCAGCGCGCCACCAATGCACTTACCAAGCCATTCGCCCTGTACTTTATTCAGGTAAGACTCGTCGGATATCGCTTTCCGGTTTGAAGTATGACTGCATCCTGTGATTCCCAAAATCAGTACAAAAGCTACAATGATATTTTCGAAAGTGGTTTTCATCTTTTTTTGTGTTTTATATTGCTTAAATTATTTATTTCAAATTAGTTACTGGTCAATTGAATTACAAGCCCTGGTTCGGATTTGTCGCCCTTTGTTGCAGCAGAAAGCCCAATTCTTTTAAGGATTTCGCCTGAAATGAATATTGAATTTTGTTCAATCTTTACTTCAGAAGTTATATTCCGGGCAGATTTTCCGGCTAAATCCTGAGCCCAAACCTGTATCTGGACTGAAGTTTCATTCAAATTCAGTTTCAGCGATTTGTAAAAACCAAACACGCCAATGAGGTTTGTTTTTTGCTTGTCAACCTGTATTTCAACATCTGCCAAAGCAGGTTTATAACCAATTTCCGGCGTTACCCTTCCATAGGTTCCAACTGCAACAGCTCCATTGGGATGTCTTGCCGCAACCACATAAGGCGATTCGCCATTTGCTTTTACTATAGGAAGCGGCATATTCCGCGCTATGCGGGCTGGCGCTGCTTGTGTTATGGTTTTACCAATAATTTTCGTGTCCCAGGTATCAATATCGCCATACAACCACGAATCGGACAATAGCGTGGAATCTATTTGGCTTTTCGATTCACCTAAAGAAAATGCAGGCATTATTTTTTGCCAGTTTACCATTCGTTTTACTTCGTCGATGTGGCGATTGATGTCGTAAGTAACCATAAACTTTTCACCAAGCATGAAAGGATAAACCTTATGAGAGGCAACATATTGCGAATCGACCGGGAAGCGGAGAATACCGGAAGCAAAACCCAGTACGGCTGAGATATAAATTTCGTCGTCGCAGTTTAAAATAGTGTTCGATTTCCCCTGATATTTAAGGTATTGGGCAGTTCGCTCCAGCGTTGTAGGAACTGCAAGCTGAAGGGTTACATCATAGGTCCGGAATACATCAGAAAAGGCAAAATGTTTGTAAGCATTTTCAATGATATCCTGCGGCAGGCGATTGTGAATGCCATAATTGAGCGGCGAGATGCAAATAGCCTGTTCAACTATTAAACCGGGCGCATATTTCCTTGCCAGTTCACTGATAAGGCTCCTGAATTCAATAGAACCACCCTTTCCACCCCAGTCAATTTTCCAATAATCCACGCCACCCTCGTGCGACCATTGCAGGCGTTTGGTCCAGAATTCGAGTTCGTAATGCTTTTTATCCTTGAATTTAAGCGCAGTAGTGTCGGCTTCAAATTCCTGGGCACAAATCCACAGTCCTACCCCACGCCACCCCGCTTTTTTGGTTAAGGCAACCAGTTTTTTCAGGCGTTGCCCCGGCGTTCCGGTGCATGATGGGAAACGGGTTTTATCCGGTTCTATAGAACCCCAATATTTCTCTGAATTTTTATATGGAACATCCCAACCATCGTCAAACATCAGCAGCAAATCTTTTTTTGAGTCAGAGTAATAGGTCATTGCCCACCCGTCTTTTGCAAATAAATGTTGTTCGTTCAGGCTCGATCGCGGTATACTTGATGCAGAATCCTTCAATAATTCTTCAACGCTCGAAACCGCGTTTTTTCCCACTTCTAACTGGCTGTACCATGTACACCAGTAGTTGTGAGTTGTACCCTGAATATTGGGTATCAGATTCCTAACTTGTTGAGCGAAGGTTAACGAAAAGATGTAAAAACATACTGCTGAAAGAATAAATTTCTTCATTTTATGGAGTTTTATATTAATTAACTATTTCAATTCCCAATACTTCGGCTGAATATTTTTTGGGCAATTCAATCATTATCCCTTTATTATTCAGGTCGCTGCCTTTAAAAATACCCAGTCTTTCCTTGAAATGGGCGAAAACAACCGATAGTTTTGATTGGCTTTAACCACCGGGCAAAGGAACGTGCGGGAATTGTCGGGCGAGCCGTTGCGATAGAAGAAAAATACACCTCCATCTTTTTCTTTATTGAACTTATACACGCCGTCCCAGTTTCCCATGTTGGGCATGTCGAAAACTCCTGCCGCATAGTGAAACTGCGGCCATTGATATTTCGAGTCCATTATTTTAAACCACTCGTTCATTTTCTTGTACCACTTTTTAAGACTGTCGGGCATTTTGGTAACGTCGCCAAGCAACACGGGGCGTGACGAAGCCACCGAGAGGTAGTTATACTCGTTCAGGCTGTCGTTGAGCATCAATTGGTTCCCGATGAGCATGGTCATTGCCGGGACAATTTTTGAACGTTCGCGGCAAATTTGCCGGATTGAAATGGGGCCAATCGGCACATTGTCCTCGAAATTGGTAATCCAGTCGTAATCGGCATGTTGAATCAGAGAATAATCGATGGTGTTGTATTTTCCCCATGTTTCGAAGGTACAATCAATGAGTAGTTCGGGAAATTGCGCGTGCAGATCGTCGTTCAGTTTCAAAAGCCTTTCGTATAGCCCATAATAGGAACTTTGATGATCCTTGTAGGATTTTCCCTCAAAAGCATAATCGCCAGAACGTTCAAAGTCGAGCACATACGGGGAAGTGACAATAGACAAATCAAGCTTCACGTAAGCCAGATTATATTCTATGACCATGGTACTTATTTTGCCTTTGATGTAGTCGTACCAAGGCGAACCCAGTGACATGGTAAAATTATTGATCGTATCACCGTCATGGATATTGTCGCGTTTGCCTTCCTTGTTTTTTATGAGCCAATCTGGATGTTCGCTGACGAGCTTACTTTTGCTGTTCACCCATGCATAAGATATCCACAAGCCGGGTTTCATGCCTTTTTTCTGAATATAATCGAAAATGTACTTCATTCCTTGTGGGAAGCGGACGGAGTCGCAGTTGTAATCGCCAATGCTCTTGTACCAGCCCATATCCACTGTAAACACATCGGTACCGGTATCTTCAAGCGCGTCCGCTTGCTTCATGAGTTGCTTTTCGTCAAAATTTTCACGGAAAGGCCTCCAGGTGTTGTAAAATAAGAAAGGCAGTTTTTTCTTTTCCATAATTCGGACCCCCATTTTGGTGCGCACAAAATCGGCCAGATGGCCTTCGAAAGCTTCTTCAATATTTTTCACATTGCTCACAAAACTGATAAACGATGAAGGTGTTGTGAACGTTTCTCCTGAATTCACCCACTTTTTGAACGGGTAATGGTTGTCGATACGGGTCATGCCGATACTCACCAGATTTTCTTTCGAATACACGTCCGTTTCTTTCAGTATTCCCGGGGCTTCGTTACCCAAAATAATTCCTTGTTTGATGTCGCTGTTAAAAACCAAAATGGTCGGGTCGTTATAATTTCCGGTGTAAGGGATGCGCTGAATGCTGGTGCCGTAATTAGAGTAAACCTCAGTGCAATAAAGATGTACCGGGATTAGCATCAACTTTTCAACACTTAAATCGGTAATGGCAACATCACTACAGGTGCGGTTTGTTATTTCAAGATGTTTTCGGATAACCGGCAAGTTATTATACATGGTATAAACCAGCGCAACACTGATTCCTTTGGCAGCCGTTCCTGGCAACCCGGTCAATTCAACCTTCAACACCTTGCTTCCGGCGACAGAACTGTCGAGAAAAGCTTTGCCAAAGCTGAAACAGTTGCTGCCTATACCCGACGATACCTCTATGCCATCGACTGAAAAGGCGAATTCGTCGGAACCTTTTTGTCCGTATTCTGAATTGGCATTTAAATTTTTATAGGAATCGGTATAAAAAGCATTTCCATCAATTTTAAAAACCCGCGAGACCATACTATTTTGCATGGAAATCTGGTCTTTTTTGATTACGATTTGGCTAAAAACACTTGAACCCAGACAAAGAAAGAAAAAGACAATAAATACATTTTTCATAAATAGATTTTAAAAGTACCAAATTGATATAAAACACGTTACTATTTTTTTTATTTCCTCAAATAGAATTTCCTGACGATAAAGTTGTATGTAATACTGAATTGACTTATTTTCTGAGGCTTCCACAGCGCTACCTAATAAGCCTTGCTCCTGAAGTTCTTTAACTTTCATGCTTCCGATAATTTTTGATGCATTTCGAAGCATTTCCAAAAACAATATGCTGGCGCTGTCGCGTTCCAAAATTGTCAAGATATTTACTTTGCAAACACCATCAGCAAAAAGGTTGGTGATCTGATCGGTACCCACCGATTATGCCCCGTGAAGAACTATTTTATCACCAATTGTAGCTTTAAATTGTCGTGCAAGGTCTCCATAGTAATGTAGTTCGGTCGCATTGGCACGGTGTTCGGTACTCAGATTTGCTACGATTAAATCGCATCCGGTTTCCTGAATGTACCTTTCAGCATTTTCAGGAGTAGTGAGTTCGTTGCCCCCGCTTCCGGCATCAATAATCCCATCGCAGGCACCTTCAATCACGATTTCATGGCCATGTTTTTTTACAAATCCGGCGGTTAGCCTTATGTTTTCATCGAAACTCAGCGTTGAGGCATCGTAGATGACAGATGAAAACTGGCTCATGTCCCAATCCAATAATTCGATGTCGTCGTTGTGCTGGATATGGTTGAGATGCAGCATCACTTTCAGGTTATGGTTAGGACTGAAAGGCGATGTAAGCACTTTGAGGTATTCCATAAACAAACGCAAACCCGCTTCACATATTTTTGTATGCGTGTAGTTAATCGTATGACTGCGACGCGAGTAACAATTGATAATTGCAATAGTTACCGGCAGGTCGGTGACTCCGATTTTGTCGCCATATTCTTTAGTTGCAGCAAGAATAGCTTCGGTTGTGGTCAGGTTCTCAGAACAGAAACAGGGAATTACCCAATTCTCTTTAGCAGCATCGCTGTAAATTTCTAATACTTCTTTTCTTGCGGTTATTAATGGCATAGCTTGAAATCTTTAATTAAATCGTTCTATGAATAATGTAAATAAATGAGGTTCTATGACGTTTCGTATGGTTAATTTTTAGAGCAATAGGCTCGTCTGATATTGTAAGGACGGAATTTATTCCATCAAATAGGTCTGGCAGGTAAGGGGAGATCCGTAGGATCGCTCCATATATACTTGCCAGAATTTCATTGATTCTATGATTGAAAAATATGATTCGTTCCTACAGAACTCTAACCTTTTACCATCTTTTCCATCCACGGATTAAAATCGGTGGTTATAAAATGAAGGTTCCCTACGTGAATTATTTTTAAGTACTTACCCATACAATTCTTTATAGAGCAATTGTTGAGCTAATGGCGTTTAGTCTTATACTATTTGCCATTAGCCCATTTTTTTATTTCATGTTATAATATTTTTTGTAGTCACCATACAACAAATACAAGGGTTCAACATCTTCATCTATGTCAGCAAAACGACCCACCTTTTCGTAGAAATGATTGTCGACATAATCGTCGTTTACACGACTCACCTCGCCCACAAAGATGGTACCTTTGCCTTTTTTGCCCCAGAATTTGTGATAATTCCGTTGTGGCAAACAAACCGATTCGCCTGGAGTCAGGGTCAAAGTTCCACCAGCCTTGATTTTCACCTTTACACCGTCAACACTCAATAACACATCGTTCACGGTGTCTAATTCATCATCGGGCAATGAGTTCCAGAGCTGAATAACCAGTTCTCCCCCACCCCGGTTGATGATATCTTCCATTTTCTGGTAGTGGAAATGAATCGGGGTGATCTGTTCTTCCAGTACGATCATGGCTTTTTCGGCATACGTTTTCCCCAGCGGGTTTTTCAGGTCTTCAAAACTACCGTTGCGTATGGTAAAAAGAAACAAGCCAACTTTATTGAAGTCACCTGAACCAAAATCGGTTATGTCCCAGCCTAACTGTTGTTTGATAATGTCAGACGACTCTTCTCCTTTAATTTTCCAGTCATCGGGCGACCATTTGGCGAACGGTGGCAACAGGAATTTGTTTTCTTTTTCAAGGAAGTTAAGACCTTCCTGCATAATTTGATTAATTTCTGAACGTTTCATAATAATTTGATTTTAAATGATTTAAATATAGTTTCTAATAAAATTGAAATTCGGTTTCGGGCCTGCTCTGCCGGTTGCGCCACAAAAGTTTCAGGCTGGGGCTTTCAGGTGAAAAATGAATAACTACTGCATTGCTGCCCTGGTTCAAATCAATATCTGAAATACTGGCTTTTGAACCGTCTAATTTTAGCGATTGGTATGCCTTGCCATTTACATAAAGCGTGACTGTGCCTTTTCCAATCAGGTCGAGCATGGTTTGCTGGCTTGGGTCGGGCCAACCACCAACTACAGCCTGAAGTTTGCGGGCTTTTTCGGTAAATACCTCGAAATAGATGATGCTTTCTTTACTATCAGCCAATTGCCCAATCTCTCCACCTGAAATTTTTTGCTTTTCCCAGTTAAACCCATCATTCAAGCCCTGATTACCAATATGTTCAAAAGCCACTCGTGGAAGACATTTGGCAATAATCTCGTCCAAAGTTGATTTTTCAGGGTTTTTAATCACCCTAACATTTTCAGGAAAACCATTGCTGTTTTGCCTGGCTTCAGCCGTCTTTTCACCGTCAAACAGGCTTTTTGAAAATGGAACATTCAGGTTTGCAAGCAATTGCGACCAATAGGTTTTTGCCTTGGCATAACCGTTTTCGGGAAGCGGAACCTGGGTTAAAATCAATTTCCCCTTTCCTACCGTGAATACCATCATTCCTGATGCACTTTTGCGCGGACCGTTATAAAGATAATAGGTCACCACCGGCATCCGAAGCCATTCAGAGGCAGCGCCTTTGGTATAAAACTCGCGCCAGCAACTTTCCGATTCACTTGACAATAACGACTTGCCTTGAGTTGAGGAAAACAGCCAGTCGCACATTTTATGGTTTTCCTTTCCTGAAGTATAGGTCATTTTATCCAACCAGTTTGTTTCCCCGTTGCTGATGCCGTTGAGCAATCCATCCCCATTTTCGCGAACCAGATTGAATTGCGGTCCTAGATTTATCGGTTTCAAATCAATTTTCCACTGGCTGGCGAGCCTTGTAATCATAGCGCTGTCGAGGCTGTGAATTATAAGGGTTGCACCTTCAGATACTTTTTTCATCAAACGTGCTGAAGCGTCAGCTTCAAGAATGGTTTTGCCCTGAGCCAGAAGTATCGAAGCTTTACTTTCATCAACGGTTTGAATACCCAACGTCTGAACCGATTCTTTGTCCTGCAAATCGAGCACTGACAAACTGGTTGCTGCCGTGGGTTTCCATCCGGATAAATAACTTAATATTTCATGAACAGCTTTCAGCGCCGAAGGATGGTTTTCCATTTTTTCGGTCAGCCTTAACTGCGAAATCACCGCGATACCTTTGCCTGATCGCGTTTCGAAAAGGGGCGTCCAGAGCAGACCACCGCTCCCAAAATCGCCAAAACCATCATCAAGCAAGATGGTGGTATTGCCTGAAGTTGGCTTCCAATAAGGATTGGAAACAACCCAGGATTCCGAATTGGTTTTTCCGTAAGGATGGTTTCCCCAGTAAGTGAAATCATCATCATTAAACTTATTCATTAACGGATGGTTGTATGCACGGATGTGGCTGGTTTCAGCAGGTTTGGAATCAATTGACATTTCTGGCATCGGACTGTTTTCCGCCTCCATGATAAATATTCTTCCTCCCCTTTCCATATACGATTTCAGGCTGACATTCTGATCCGAGCCTGCCATAACGCTATTCTTTTCAAGAATTAACAAGGGATTGGTTTTTACCGAAAGAATAGTATCTAAGCGGTTGATATATTTAAAGTTGACGCCATGTGCTTTCAGCATATTTTTCATTGTTCCTGAACCAAATACCAAACATTCATCCAGATTCCAAGGATTTGATTTTTCGGATGCCGGTATATCCCAAACTTTTCGCGAAACCGAATCAACAAGCGTTTTACCTTGCATGAAGCGTGTTTTGATAGTGATTTCGGATTTTGCGTTCACTTTAATCGCTGGTATTTTCAGCGTTTCTTTCAAGGTACCGCCGTTTTTAACTTTCTCAGGAATGGTTTTACTGAAAACCAGTTTGCCAGCCAGCCATGTTTCAACGGTTAAACTTCCATCCACATCATTTCCAAGGTCGTTGATCAGCGAAACGGTATGAGGAGTTTCCTGATCATCAAAAACCTGGTTCAACCTTTCTCGCACATAAATGGCAAACGGGCGGTTGGCATATTTAATGATATTGAAACCTGCACCGGGTGTGTATCCTTTGCTTTCAGGCAGCCACCATGTAAATTCGGAACCATACGGAGCTGTGCGCAAGGGTTTTGCAAAAGGAGTAGTAAAATCACCCCATTTATGAATGGTTTCAGTTGGCGTTGGGCGGTAATTGTCCAAACACGAAATATTCCAAGGGAACATACAGGCCACTTCGTTCGACCGGGCTTGCAGAATAATGTCGCCCGCTTCTTGGGCAATAGCTGTTGCGCATTTTTCGAACGAACCAAAAACGGCATCATTGCCCCAAACCAGGTTGTCTATGGGTTGCCCGAAATGCCACTTTCCGAATTCGCCAACGTGTAATGGTTTGGTTTTATCCCAGAAATCTTCGCCTGTAACTTCCAAACCATAATGCCTGCTTAGGATTTGTTGTTTACGTTCGTCCCAAAGCGAAGTACTGCCATCAGAATATGCCACGCGGGTTGGATCCATGTCATTGTAAACTTTCTGAATATCAGGTCCGTGCTTGATTACCTGGTTTATGTTCCATGCCCATCGTACTTCATTTCCGGTACTCCAAAAAATAACCGAGGGATGGTTCTTGTAATTGTTCACATTGTCTCTCGCATGATCTTTGGCATTTTCCCAGTATTCTTCCTTGTCCAATGCCTGATCTCCGCTCATAAACCATGCAGATTCGAGACAAACCAGAATACCCATTTCATCAGCCATATCGATCATCCATTGAGGATGCGGAAAAGTGTGGGTTCGGATATAGTTCATATTCATATCTTTCAACATTCCGAACCATTGGCGAACATATTCGGGTCTGAAAAAATCGAAATGGTCTTTATGCCCCCATTCGCCAAGAAGGTGTACAGGGCTGCCGTTCAGCATGATATTATGACCTTCGATCCAAACTTCTCTGAAACCGAAACGTTCAGTAAAAACATCCACGCAGTTGTCATTTTCTTTCAGGCTTAAGTTCAGGTAGTACAATTGCGGATTTTTTGGAGACCAGGGAATGTAGCCTGCCCAGGATTGTACTTTGGTGATTTCCTTTGTCTCGTTGGGTTGGAGCGTAACCGCGGCATCGGAAAAGGTAAGGTGCGCTTTATCTTTTGTAGAAACCGTAATTTCAGGAGTCAGGGTAATTGGCTTGTTGCTGATGTTACGCAACGAATAGATTACTGTAAGTTCGTTTTTGCGGGTGCTGGTGCGGATGGTGAGGTTCTCAACCCGGGTTAGCGGTTTTTCTTCAAGAAAAACATCACCCCAGATGCCAAATTGCGAAGTCATCTGGTCACACCCGATATTTACAAATGGCCGTCCGTTTTCATCGCGCTTGTAATCAGTGACATAAACTGCAATTTCGTTGTTCCCGGGTTTTAAGGCTTTTGTAATTTCGTGGGTGGAAGGCAATGTTCCTTCTTTACGGTGTCCAACTTCAATGCCGTTGACAAAAATCCACGATTCACACAAAATGCCATCAAACCGCAAAAAATAATTGTGGTCTTTTTTAATCACCGGAATCTGCAAATTGCGCCGATACCAGACGGTATTGGTTGAATCCCATTCCGACGGAAAGTTGAAACTGTTGGAAATTTTCCATTTGTCCCAATCGGCGAGTTCGTATTTTTCCCATGAATAGGCCGGTTTACATTTCCATGAACCAGGAACGATCATGCCATTTTTTAACCAGCCATCCACGGGAATTTTTCCGGGTTCGCTGTATTTTTTACCTGCCTTGGTTAATACCGGCTGGAAATCCCACCAGCCATTGAGGCATTGTTGCGGGCGGAATTCATTAACTGATTGTGCTTTAAGTAAACCAATAGTGATAATGACAAGTATTAAAATGCTGAATATTTTCTTTTTCATACGTTAATATTTTTTACAAATAGTCGTCTTTTATCTTTGTTACGAGTTGCGGGTTGCGTATTTCGGGTTCGCGCAACCCGTAATTCGAAACTCCTGAATTTACATCCTCCTGATTGTCAAAATTATCTTGTCAGGAAAGTTTTGTCATTTCCATGTTTTAATAAATTTCCACATTTGAAATTACCGGACACGCCCTCGAATCCTGAATAGAAATACGCACCTGATTTGTCTGAACAGGATCAATTTTCAGAATCCGTTTGTACCCAATGGTTGTTGCATCAGCTGCCTTTGTCCATGTATCACCTTTTTTCACTTCAACATTGAACTTTTTTACCCGTTGTCCAAGCTTGATATACTCCTGAATGACAATATATTTTACTGTCTGTACTTTTCCGAGGTTAATTTCGAGGCTGGCTGAAAGCGTTTTATCATCGGTTGCCCAATAGGTTTCCCTGTTTCCATCAGTAAGGTTTGAAGCTGCAAAATCTTTCACATTGCCACGGGTTGAAGTTGTTGTTACTTTTTTCCCGGCAGCCAGATTGGTTTTGAATTCCTTGTTTAGCAATTCACGAAAGCCTTTCAGCGATTTTACATCGTTTTCGTGAAACAAACCTCGGCGGTCGGGAGGCACATTCAACAATAACATTCCACCACGGCCAACGGAAGTGAGATAAATTTCAAAAAGCTTTTCAGGTGTTTTAACTTTATCATCTTCTGTTTTGTGGTAAAACCAACCGGGACGAATAGAAACATCTACTTCACCCGGTACCCAAGACGAGCCTGTTTCGGAGCCTTCGTTTAAAAGCTGGTTGATGTTGGGATATCCGGCATAAATAGTATCCAGGTTCATCATACTCCAGTTGGTAGCGCCCACATAGCCTTCCTCATTGCCAATCCAGCGAACTCCAGGGCCTGCATCGCTAAAAAAGATGATGTTTGGTTCCATACTACGGATCAAATCGAGTGTTTTAGGCCAGCCGTAATATGTTTTCCCATCGATAGACCGTTTTTCGTTTGCACCTCCGTAATAACCGGTACCTCCATTAGCTCCATCGAACCACATTTCGAAAACCGGGCCGTAGGTGGTGAATAATTCTTTCAATTGGTTCCGGTAATATTCAACATACGAGGGGGTTCCGTAATCGGCACGGTTTCGGTCCCAGGGCGAAAGATAGACACCAAATTTCACATCCTGCTTTTTACATGCATCCGACAGTTCCTTCACAATATCACCTTTCCCGCCTTTGTATGGACTGTTTTTGATGGAATGTTCGGTGTACTTGCTGGGCCACAGGCAAAAACCATCGTAGTGCTTGCAGGTAAGGATAATGCCTTTGAACCCGGTTTCTTTCAATACCGATACCCATTGGTTTGGATTGGCTTCAGTAGGGTTAAAAACCGACTCTTTTTCACTTCCCATTCCCCATTCCAGATCGGTGAAGGTATTGGTTGTGAAGTGTATAAAAGCACACAACTCCATTTCCTGTCTGGCAAGCTGACTGGTCGAAGGAACCGGAAGAAGGGGCTTTGGAGCTTCAACTTTGCTTTGGGAAAATGAAGTTGTTATAATAAATAACAAACAACTGATTAATAAATACTTTTTCATACTAAAAAATTAAATTGTTTAACTTGAATAAAACCAATTATTTAAAACATATTACTAAACCAGGTTCAGAGACATCATTCACAGAGGCTGCTGACAAACCAACTAATTTTAACAGCTCGCCGGATAACATTATTGTATTCTGTTTTATTTTAATTAAATCAGTAATGTCAATAGCCTTATCACCTGCCAAATCCTGCGCTAAAACTGTTTTAATATGGGTTTGTGGTTCAAAAACCAGAGTTAATGATTTAAAATTTCCAAAAACTCCAACAGGTGCTATCTGATTACAATATAAGGTTACATCTGCCAAAGGATAAATAAATCCCTTTACAGAGTCGGTCCTTATCAATGTGCTTACAGCATAATTTCCGTTAGGAAATTTACTGCAGGTTACGTATGGAGAAATACTATCGCATTTCACATCGGGCAATTGCATTCCCCTGGCTACCCTGGCAGAGGCAGCTTGTAAAACGGTTTTTCCATTCATCCATACAGCCCAGGATTGACCTTTTTTAAAATTCCAGAAATCCAAATTTGGAACTGTATCCAGAGTTGTTGTATTCGCCCCAACAGAAAATGCTGGCGAGAGCCTTTGCCACCTTACTGCACGCACAACAGCGTCCATTTGTTTTTTGACATTCAAGGGATCATAATCAAAGCCTGGCACTTCAAGCAATGCCGGGTGTCTCATTATTCCTATGGCGCAACCCAATGAAGCTGCAATATAAGGCTCATCTTCACAATTAATTATGCCGCGGCCTGACTGTAAAGAGGTAAAAGTATTCAGGATTTCTGATACCCGGTCAAGCGTTGTTGGTATCGACAGCTGTGCTGTAACATCGTAACTGCGAAGTACATCGCTGAATTCGAGCAGGTCATGTGTCTTTTTTAGAGCATTGCCGTTATCCCAATTTTTAAAACGTCCTGTTTTCCTGGCTTGCACAACCCCGTAATTTTCTTCATCGTTAAACGGTCCTGCACTACGACCGTTCTCTACCCATAATCCTGGGGCTTCTTCGTGAGAAAGACGCGTTAACATTTGTCGATATTTCAAATCCTCGCCTCTTGAACCATAATCTACTTTCCAATATTGGATTCCTGCTTTTCTGGACCAAATAAGTCTTTCTCTATAAAATTTTTCAACCTCTTCGTCAGTTGGATTAAGTCCTTTACTGTCCATTGATGTTTGTGAGGCAATCCAAATTCCGGCACCTTTCCAGCCTGCATTTATTGCCAGTTGGTTAAGCCTTGATAATTTTTCTTCTGGCGTACCAGTGCAGGAGGGAAACTTGTCGGTTGCAACTTCCAGCACCCCGAGTATAAATTTGTTTTTTTCATTTTTATATGATCCTCCAGCAATATCCCACCCAACATCAAAGGAGAGGAATAAATCTTTTTTTATTGATTCTGGGAATTGCTTCTCCCAACCCCCATTTCCAAACACAACTTCTTCCGTTAGATTGTCTGATGGCAACGAATGCTCGCCAAGACCTATCATATATTTGAAAGTGGTAGAATCGACCCCAAAATTCTGTGCAGACCATGTACAAAAATAACTTGGGGTCGAACCTGCTTCTTCAGGTATTAATGAGATATTTGAAGATTTTACTCTTTCATTGATAATTCTTTCTAAATCAACCTTTTTAGTAGAACAGCCAGATATAATAAAAGTATATAATGCAATTAGCCAAAACAGATTAGATTTTTTCATCATAAAGAATTGTTATTAAAATTCATTCAAATTGGAAATTATTGGCGTAGCGAATTAGTTTACAACATTGCCTATCAGCATAATGTAACCCGGATAATAATGATATTCTTTGTATTCATCAGTCATCTTTAGGTCTTTGTTCATGTCGTTTTCCAAAAGAATTTCCTTTTTATTTATCTTTTCACCCGACACTTTGATAGTAACCGTATGTTCTCCTTCTTTTTTTATTTCATCAACAAAAAAATAGCCTATCATCACCCACATGCTCCACATGCTGAATCGCTGATAAAGTACCGATTTTGAATCGTTTACCGAAATATTAATATTACAGCCCGTTGGACCGCCAACATCTAACAAACCAAATTTTGAACCAATAAATTTGACTGTAAATGACGCTTGATCGTTTTTTGATTTAGCGATTACAGACAATCGTTGCGAAAATTTATCGAAAATCGAATTACCTTTTTTAAGATATTCCCAATTCGGGTCATTTTTAATAATTTCGTTAATAGGGATCATGGTAGCCATTTCGTAATTATCTTTGTTCAATGGCTTAATCAAACTGTATTTTTTGAGTTTTGAAACCGCCTCCATTTTCTGAAAACTTCGCTCAACTGCTTCGGCATATAACTTGTGACCGGTTTGGCTAAACGGGTGATAACCATCGGGTGTGAAAACAAATTTTCCGGGATTTTCTTCAATTTTTCCTTTCCAAACCAACTTACCTTCTTTTAAGAATTTCACTACCTCTGTTGCCATAAATATTGAGGAAATGCGGTAATAATCAGCTACTTTCTCCATAATTGAGGTTGCAACCGGCAACGTTCCATTATTCAAGGTGCTATCCATATCAATGCAGATGGTATAAACAAAGCATATTTCGCAATAAGGCAATGTTTTTCTGATTTTTCGCACAATACCTTCTATCGATTTAGTAATTTCGAGCGTATCTCCATCCCTATCGTTTACAGCATATTCAACAAAAACCAAATCGGGTTTGTGTATAAGCACATCTTTGTCGAGACGAAAAACACCAAAATCGGAACCCGTGCCTGGAATTGCGGCGTTTACTTGTTCAATTTTGTTTTTCGGGTATTTCGTTTTCAACCAATCCATGGTCTGGTCGCGCCAGCCGGAACCGGCATCGGTGATGCTACCGCCAAAGTAGGCAATTTTAACACTGTCGCCGTGATGTAACTTTGCGAAAAAGTTTGGCAATCCTTCCCGTGCATTCAGTTCTTTATAAGAAATCGCTGTTTGCGAAAAGGCGCTTGCCTGAATAAAAAGTGCCAGGAAAATTGTAGTTATTGTTTTCATAAAAATTTAGTTGCGTAATTATTTGAGTTGTTCATCAAGTTTTGATTTCAAAATATCCCGTTTGTTTTTATTTGAACGTTGGTGGTCAACGTTGCTCCATCAGAGAAATGAAACCGTTTAATGCTCCCCAATGATAAAAACTGTCAGCATTTCCAACATCGTCGCCTTCGCCTGTAACAGAATTATAGTTTTCAAAAATAGAACCGTTCGCTTTCCATGATTTCATTAAAAGATTTAATGATTTGTTTTTTAAATCCGCTTTTGCTTCGGACACATTATAATTTCGCATTCCGAGATAAACAAGGAAATTCATGGGCGCCCAAATTCTTCCGCGCCAGTAGCTGTTATCTTTAAAACCGGCATCATTGCGCGCTATTGAAGGAATTACATATTCTCCATAAAATTCTTTTTCGTTAAAATAATGTTCCTTCATCATTCTCTCTGCCTGTTTTTGAGTACATACCTTTGCCAACATAGGATAGAAATTTGTGGGTGATAAATGATAACTCTTCTTCCCATTATCCAAACGCTTGTTTAGAAAAATTCCCTTATCTTCATCCCATAGTGTTTTAAGTTTTTTAGAATATTTAGCTGCTCTTTCACTGATTTCTGTTGCTTCAGCTTTTTTCCCAAGCACATCTGAAATATCTGCAAGTTCATTACAATCGCTGATATAGAAACTCATCAATCCAACATCGGCAAGATCCATACAACTGGTATTTTTGTTGAAAGGAATGCTGTCGTACATGGGTGAATTATCAAGTCCGGATTCGTACATAGCAGCTTGCATATTAAATTTCTCACTGGTCGATAAAGTATCCGAAACATTATTTGACCCCCATGCAAGATAGCCGTTAACGTCTCTGTTCTTTATCCACCAGCGGTTCCATGAAAGTAATTCATCATAAGTTTCATCAAGAAACCATTTTTCTTTGTATTTTTTATAAATTTCATTAATTACTAAACTCCCAATTGGCGGCTGAGAGCGATCCCATGAGCTGCTTCCAAATGGAGATTCGTAATTAGGAATAAACCCATCAGGTGTTATTGCTTTAGTAATTTCAATTGCATTTGCGTAAGCTAATTCTTTATTAAAAAATGAAAACATAAAACTTGCAAAATATGTATCCCAGTCAAATAAAACATAACCGCCTGAATTAGAATTCCAAAAGCGGCTTACAGGTGATATTACCCTTCTATTCTGTGGCTCATAAATTGTGTTCCATGCAAGTATGGTCTGCATTGCTTTAAATGTTTCCGATAATTCGCCGTACTGTTCAGCTCTTTTAATTTGTTTTTGTTTATGTATTTCGATAATCTGTTTTATTTCTTCCTTTGTTTTTTCCTTGCCTGTATATATGGCTATTTCCTTATCTAATTTGAATATATAATTCGGGACATAAGCAAATAAATACTCATTTTCAATTGATTTTTCTGTACTCGAAACAGTAATTGTTTTATTTTCAAACTTTCCAACAAGTTTATTTCCTTCTTTTCCAATGAATCCGTTCCGGTTCCATAGTATTGACGGTTCGATTAGCAAATCGAATTTTGATTGACCTGCCGATAAATCAGGTGTGATTAGAATGTAAATTTCATTTTGTTCGGAAGCAGTTTGCACATCAAATTTTGTGGATTCGTTTGTATATGTCAAACTTGTGTAATAGCCATCATCAGAGCGAAGACCGAGAATAACTTTTTCTTTTCTTCCTGCCTGTTTCGAAACTTTAAAATTTTCTCTGATTACACTTAAACCATCACCATTAGGCATACTTAAACATAAATTAATTGCAAATCCTTCGGGCAACAAAGTGCTTGATAAAATATTGTTGTTGTACCATGAATTCCAGCCGGTTGCTAATTTCTTTTGAAGTTCTGCATATTCTTTTGTTCTTATATTTCTTTTCACCGGTTGTGAATTTACATCGGTAAAAACAAGTGTAACCATTAAAAAAATGGCGAGTTTTAAAAAATTAATTTCTTTTTTCATGTTTTAATAATTTCTTCATTTATATATCAATGTCGTTTAGTTAAGAAATGTTTGAAAAACAGCAACGTAGTTGCGATATCTTTGTAGAAATGAAACAGACGATGAATTTTTTTAGGTGAGTAGCACCGAAATCTAAATCGTTGTAACAATTTCGCCACTACGTGGCTTTTTAGATTGAACGATTTTCATTTTCTACAAAGATTTTGCCGCTAACGCGGCTTATATCAGTTAAATACTAACTAAACGACATTTTAAGCCATAAACTTTTTCGGGTATCATGCATATCTTCATCATTTTTGTTGCCACACCTTTATTGCTCCAACCGTGGCCTTGCTGTTTTTTGCCAGAAATGCAATATCAATGGGTTTATTTTTGACTGTAACATTACGAAAATCTTTCATTACGGCTCTTTTCGGACCTCCTGCAGCACTTAATATGTCAAAATCGGAAAATGCCTTTTCGCCATTAATGGTAACATCGAATTTGTTGGCATTGTAAATCGTATCACGGGTTTCGGCAAAGTAGAGTTCAATCTTGTATTTTCCCTGCGGAACGGTAAATTTATAATGCAGGCTTTCCTTTCCAACCATCAAGCTTCTGCCGGTTTTTAACGCATTGGGAAGATTGCAGTTATAATAAATGGGTTCATCGGTTTTTATAACATCTGAAGCACCTTCGTAACCACAACTCCCTTTGGTATATGCCTGGTCGGCTAACAGCCCGTCTTCGGCTTGTCCTCCACAGTTTACACCGAACAAAGGCTTTTCTTCTGTTTGATATGTTTGGGTAAATGTAAACCAGTTCACGTTGAACAACTGGGCATCACCATTGCCACCGCTTCCGCGAGCAACCAAGCAAACATCGTGTATTCCTGTGGCTTCACTTACCGGTCCGGATAATACCACATAATTGGTTATTCCTTTGGTACAGTAAATATTTGCTTCGCCAATGAGATTCCCATAAGGATTATCGAGCCTGAACTCCAATTTTCCGTCGGTTAAATTCAGATTTTCGCAACTTACTTCAACTTTGAAGCCGGCAGCGCCCGAACCAAAATCCATTTGATTGTATTTCAGGTAGCCGCCATCACGCATTTTGAAATGATAATCCATCAAAATCCCTTTTTCATCGTTGGCATTGAAACGGGCATGAAATTCTTCGGCCTCGCGCTTGGCTGCAAATGCGTCCAATATCAGATTGTTAAGACCCGGAGTGCCTGCTCCACGGTCTTTTTCAGGATAAATCAGTTTTATAGAACCATTGTTATTAAACTCTAAATTGGTTACACTTGCCTGACGGTGCATGCTTTCATAATAGGTGTGATACGCCAGGTACCAATTGCCCTTGTATTGGCAAATTCCCTGGTGGGCGTTAAAATAAATAGGGTACATAAAATGTTTAGGGTCTTTGTCGAAAGGTCCAAACATACTGCTTGACGTACAATATTGAAGATACATGCCGCCGGGTTCGCCATTTTTAAAGTTGCAATCGGGGCATTGACATTCATTAAAAGCGGAATATGTGAAATACCAGATATTGTTGCGCTTGAAGATAATGGGACTTTCGTAATACTCCAGGCCGCCACATTTACTAAAATTTGGAATTTTTAATTGACGGATCGAATCAGCAAACTCAACCATGTTGGGTTTCAGTTTGGCAATAAACACATCATGACCGTTCCAGTCTCCCGACCCCCAGAGTAAAAACGGATCGCCATTATCATCCCTGAAAGCATAGGTGCTTAAACCTTTCAGGCTTTTGCCATCGGTCGTCTGCATGGGTTTACCAAGAGCATCTTTGTAAGGTCCCTCAGGTTTGTCGGCCACCAGTACACCAATTTCAAAGAAGCCATAGTTCTGGTCCTTATCGGGGTTCATCCGGAATGGAATATAGGCATAATACTTGCCATTATTTCCCGGAATGCCCGCATCTCCATCCCATATAGCAGTTCCCTTGTGCCATCCGGCATCGTGGGTGTTCAGAATACAGCCATGGTCAACCCATGTGTTAAAATCAGTGGTACTAAAGGCATGATATCCGTACATGCCGGCAAAAAACTCATTGTTTCTCTCAAATTGTACGCTAAATGGATCCTGAGTGGTAAAAAGGTAAAAACGTCCGTTGATTTCGCGGCACGTGGGATCCGAATTGAACAAATAGCCGGGCGTTATCAGCTTTTGGGCTGACAACACACCGGATATTAATAAGCTTATAAAAATTAAAGAAAGTCTAAATCTAAGACTTTTTAGTTTGAAATGGTATCCCGTCATTAGTGAATTGAATTTTCCCTTATTACGATTTATTGGAATATTATTTTGTTTATTCAGTCCAGTTATCGGTACGAAATGGAACAGCCGGAAAACCGTCTATGTTATAAAGGTTAATACCTTGTGGGTCAGTGTGCCAGGCATATCTTACGGCAACTGGATTGGCGATTTTTTCAGTTTCAATTACCACCGTATTGTCTTCAATGTAAGCATTTGCAGAGACAAATTTTTTGTCATCGCCGGCAATGGTAAAGTTATTAAGGACTTCACTTCTCAACGCCAATAAGCCTGAGCCTGAACGTGTAAATTTTATACGTATTTTATTGCCTTCTACTGTCATCGACTGGTACATTGGGCCTGTGCTCACGATGTTTTCTTTATACCCAACCCTCATTGCCTCGAGTGCAAGCCTGCGGCCCAATTCCTGTTTATTTTTGGGATGAATGTTCTTTGAATCACCCACATCAATTGCTGTTGCCATACCAGTATTGGGCAATGAAAGTGTCATTGTTTGTGCTTCACGCAGAAACGGCCATTCGTTACCTCCAGATTCAAAATTTGCCAGATTGACAAAAAGGAACGGAAAATCGCCTAATCCCCAGCTTTGTCGCCAATCGGTGATCAAAGAGGGAAACAGTTTGCGGTATTGAACATAGCTGCCGGCATTCGATTCGCCCTGGTACCATATTGCTCCTTTGATCGCATAATTAAGCAGCGGGTAAATCATACCGTTATATAAAGTTGTAGGAAGTATAGAGTTGTCAAAATTTGCTTGCGGGCGTTGAGGCACCTGTTTGATATCAGAAGCAACTTTATATAACCATTCTCCATCCAACGGCAGTTTTTGGCTGCCCGAAACAGCAAATAATTCCGAAGGAAGGCCAAAAATACCGCCACCTCCGCTAAAGTCAACCACCCGAACGGAAATCACGTTTTTACCCTCTTTCACCAATTTACCCGGAACAACATATTTGCGCTCAGTGTTCCAGGAATCAGTAGAACCCACCTGTACACCATTGAAGTAGGTATTATCAAGATCGTCAATTTTAGCCAAAAATAATGTCAGGTCAATCCCTGCCTGTTCTTTCGACAGTTGCATTTCTTTGCGGAACCAAACAATACCATCAAAATCAGGTAATCCCTGTACCTCCCACAAACCTGGGATTTTCATTTTGTTCCAGTCCCTGGTATCGGTTGACAGATCGGCCCATGAAACGCCTTTCCTGCACTTGATGTCAAATTTATCCAATTCCATCCCCCAATTTTTGCAATCGAAAACAAACTTTTTCTTCGCTTCAATTTTCTGTTTGTCTGTGAGGATGTATTTTTTCATATCTGTATCAAACTCAGGAAAAGGTTTTAATCCTTCAGCGCTTATCCAATATTCGGCAGGCGTGCCACCCCAGTCCGACTGTAGCAGGCCTATGGGTGTATGATATTTTTTAAATAACTCGCGTCCAAAGAAATACCCTAATGCTGAAAAATTTTTGATCGTTTCGGGCTTAACTTCAGACCAGCCATTGGACGAGATATCATCTACCGGGCTAAAAGCCGGGATGTTTTGAACATCAATAATATGTATCATCGGGAAATTCGCATGGGCAACTTCGTATTCGTAATTATTCGATTCCCCAACCGTCATTTCCATATTCGATTGGCCGGAACACACCCACACATCACCAATTAGGATATTGCGAAGCTTAATTGTGTTTTTTCCGGAGAGAGTCATTTCGAAAGGACCGCCTTCTTTCATTGGCGTGAACTTTACCAGCCATTTGCCATCTTTACCGGTAACTGTATTCTGCTGCTGACCGTTGAACTCAACAGTCACTTTTTCGCCTTTATCTGCCCATCCCCAAATGTTCAGGGCGGTGTTCCGCTGAAGCACCATATTATCGCCGACTAGTCTGGGAAGTTTGACAATTGCATAACTATTGAAGGTTTCAATAAAAGAAATCAATAAAATGATTATTAAAATCCTGAGATTTAATTTAAAATAATTTTTTTTCATTTTTTCGTTAAATTTATGGTATTGAATCAAATGTTATTCATCGTAAACAACCAAAATGATCATCACGCTATCCTTTTTCATTACTGCGGTTTGAGGATCACGATGTCGCAGCGACGCGATTCCGGAACCACATTATCGATGGTGACCGTGCCGCTTGTTACGTGGCCTTGCACCAAGGTGTTGTGCGGGGCGTGGAATTTGAATTTGCAGTCCCAGTCTTTAGGCCAGGCGGGGCAGAGGAAGATTTGGTCACCTTTCCAGTTCCAGAGCATGTAGTTTAATGTGGATAGGATGACATTGCCCGCCTCCACGTTGGGTACCCAGTCCGGGCTCTGGTTATAGCTAAAGGCGGGGAATCGGAAATAACCGTCAGTTCCGTTCATGCGTTTCAGGACTCCATTTCGTGCCCGTTCAGAATTCCCCAGGATTGCTGCGCAGTAATCACCATAAGCCCATGACCAGCTACCGTTGTCGTCGAGCGCCAGGGTGTTTTTAGCCAACTCAAAATCTTTGGTCGAGGTGCCGGATTCCGGAAACATGAATGTCCGGTAGGGCCAGATTGCATAGAGCGTGGCGCGGTCTGCCCCCTGAGTTTTCTGCTGTTCTATATCATAGTCCGGCTCGTGTGGAGCAAGGCCAGGCAGATCATTGCGACGGATTGCCACAGGCATATCCGGACGGGCATCATAGACACGTTGCCAGAGAGAAAGGATTTCTGCGCTAACTCCGGGCTTGCCCTTAAGGGCGAGTAATCGTGGCAATTGCGAGTGTATCAAGGCTACACCACCCATCGGGTTGGCGGGTACGTAGCCGGTCGAAGGAAATCTCACATAGGCTTCGGATGTCATGCAAGGCCAAAGTACGAGCTTGCCCTTGTTGTCCCGTGTAAAATAATTGTCAAAAAACCGAAACAACCCCTCGGTGTAAGGTAGCAGTTGGTTAGCCAAAAAATCCTCGTCCCGGGTGAGCTCGTAGTAGTCGATCATGTAGGGGAGGTATTCATCGGCAGCATCAAAACAGAAATTTCGGCTGCCGCCTTCCTCTCCGATTCCTGCCGGTATTATCCGGCTTGCCACCTGGTTGTCGCGCTTGACAAACAGACTGGGAGAAAGGCTTTCCCACCCCGAGCAGCCAACGCTAATGAACGCTCCTCGCAAGTCGGTATTGTCTTCCACGGTTTTCTGCCAGTGCCTGGAAACGATGGCGGGCCAGAGAAACCAGGCCCGTGCCTGGTCGTAATCGCCGGTCTGCAGCATAGGCCAATAGACGTGGCGCGCGTTTTGCGGCCTGTCGGAGGCGCCCCACAATCGGAAATCGGGCGTCATCATTGTTTCCGGCATCTGGGGGTTGACTCCGACGCCTTTTGCCACGTTGGGTCCCATGTCTTTGCCCATGTCCACATCCATAAAGTCCACGTTTAAAATCCCACCGTTGAAGGGGATGCGCCAGAGTTCTTTCATCGGCCCGGTCTGGCAGGCATTCATGAAGCGCAGGTGAAGGTAGTGGCTGGTAACATCCTCATGCTTCGGACCGCCAGAAATGACCAGGTAGTTCCTGTCCCAGTAGGATTTCCACCAGAGTAGGTGGTCGTTCCATGCTGTGGTGGCTGAGAGCGACCGGTTTTGTGCTGCCTGCGCCTTCATCATGGTAAGCCACTTGGCCGGGGTCGCTTCATTGAGCTTGGAATAGCGCAGGATGTTGATATCAGCCCTGCAATGAGTTACGTTGCCGGATCGCAGAGTCAGGGCATCCACCGATTTCAACCCTTCTCCTTCGATGAGTGCGCCAAAGGACACTGTAGTGATTTTCGGCAACATGTCAGATCCCGGTGCACCCATCAGAATAGCACCCTTTTCGTGTGCGTTGCGGTAGTCAGTGTCGGTGCGCGGATCGTGGTAACACCAGGCAACCTGATTGGGCAGACCGCTAAAAACGGTGTCCGCCTCGTGTGTTTTGGCGACCTTACTTGTTCGCCAGGGGTCGTCACTGATGGTCATTGTAACCTTGGTTTTTCCGCTCAACTGGGCGCGGACGACCGGATGGTTTTTGTCCACCCATAGGGTGAGTTCACTACCCTGGCCGACAAACTTGATCGCCGCCTCGCTCAGGACCAGTGCCTGTTTGAATATACCCTTGTCCGCCGCCTGCTTGAATACAGGCGGATACAAGGCGATGCGCACACGGCCGATCTTGCGCAGACTGAAGAATCCGTCCGAACTGGCAACGCCCGAGAAGGCATCCAGCTTTCCAATGAGCAGCCCAATGTCGCCGTTTTCGTAAGTCCATGCATTGACTGAGATATCGCCATTGCCCAGTGGCATCGATTCACGGGCGGTCTTTCCCAGGGTGGTGAAGGTGACATTGTAGTTATCCACGTCATTGATCAGATCCACCGGGGTGGTAGGGTCGTTGATCGAGATTGTGACGTTATTGGAGGACATAGTGCCATGATCGTAGATGGCCACCGCACGCAGGGTGTGCGAACCACGCCCGGCATTGTTCCATGCGAAACGATAGGGAGCGACGACTTCTGCAATAAGCGAAGGCCCGTCGTAATACCGTACACTGGTGACAGGCGTGTCGGGTAAGGGTTTGATGTCAACCTTCAACTGGATACACGCGCCTATGTCAAACTTGGCGCCGGGAGCGGGACTCACCAGAGCGACCGAGACATTGATTTGCCCCAGAGCGCACAAGTGCACTAAAAGTGATAATAAGATAGCAAATGATAAGTGTTTCATTGAAATATTATTTTGTTTGTTCTGTCCAGTTATCGGTACGAAAAGGAACGGCAGGAAAACCGATAAAATTATAAAAAGTAATACCCTGAGGGTCGGTGTGCCAGGCATACCTTACGGCGACAGGTTTAGAAACTTTGTCGGACACAACAACAATCGAATTGCCTTCTAAAAATGCATTGGCAGGGACAAAGTTTTTATCATCGCCGGCAATTGTGAAGTTCGTGAGAGGTTCGCTTCGGAGCGAACATAAGCCAGAGCCCAAATTATTAAATTTGATGCGGATTTTATTGCCCTCGATTGCCATTGATTGATACATTGGACCATAACAAATAATATTTTCGTTATACACCTCTTTCATAGCAACCGAAGCCAATCTTCTGCCCACTTCCTTTTTATTTTTCGGATGGATATCTTTTGTATCGCCAATATCAATGGCCAATGCCATACCAGTGTTGGGACTAGATAGGCTTTTTGTTTGCGCCTCACGTAAAAGAGGCCAGTTATTGCCACCGTTTCCCCAGTTTGCCAGTTGAACAAATAAAAATGGGAAATTGCCTATACCCCATTGTTTTCGCCAATCAGCAATCATTGCCGGGAATAATTTTCCATACTGTTCTGCCATGCCGGCATTCGATTCGCCCTGATACCAAATAGCCCCTTTTATTGCATATTTTTGAATTGGATGGATCGCGCTGTTATAGAGGGTTGATGGATAAGTCACAACTTCATAACTTGCTTCAGGTTGTTTAGGCAGGTTGGTAGTACTTTCGGAACTTTTGAAAAGCCATTCGCCTGCAAGTGAAATCTTTTGGTCGCCTGATAAGGCATATATATCATCATTCACCCCCCAAATACCACCTGCCCAAGAATTGCTAATCATTCGGATAGTTATTACATTTTTGCCTTCTTTGACCAAATGTCCCGGAACAACATATTTTCGGTTAATTGTATAGAAATTTAATGCCCCGACCTCAAGGCCATTAAACCAGGTACGGTCTTTATCAATAATTTGAGCCAAAAACAAGACTAGGTCTTTGCCTGCCTGTTGTTTTGTTATTTCCAATTCTTTGCGGAACCAAACAATGCCGTCAAATCCTGGCAGTACATTATCCGTCCATAACCCAGGAAAAAGCATTTTTTTCCAATCGATTGTGTCAAAATTATTGTCATTCCACAATTCTCCACGCCTGAAAGCCAGGTCTTTCTTTTCAACTTCACTTAACCACAACTTCAGTTCGCTTTCGTATTTTTTCTTAGCCTCTGTTTTTTGTTTATCGTTAAGTATGTATTTTTTAAAATCAGTATCAAATTCCGGGAACTCTTTTAATCCTTCGGCGCTTGTCCATTGTTCTGCCGAAGAGCCGCCATAGGCCGCTTCAATAAGACCAATAGGGATTTGATATTTTTTATACAATTCGCGGCCAAAAAAATAACCTAATGCTGAAAAGTTTCGAACAGTTTGCGGTTTGCATTCGGTCCAGCCAGTTGTTGTAACATCATCTGAAGGAGTGTAAGACGGATTCTTTTCAATATTTAGAAAATGTATCATAGGATAATTGGCATTTTCGATTTCGTAACGAGCTTCATCAATAGATATTGCTTTCAGCGCCATTTCCATATTGGATTGACCAGAACAAAGCCAAACATCGCCAATTAAAATATTATATAGCTTAATGACATTTTTACCTGTCAAAATCATTTCATAAGGTCCTCCTTCTTTTATGGGCAAAAGTTTTACACTCCAATTACCATCTTTATCGGCAACTGTGGTAAGTTCCTGGTTTAAAAACTTCACGGTCACCTTTTCGCCTTTATCGGCCCATCCCCATATATTTAAAGAAACGTTACGTTGAAGCACCATATTATCCCCGACCAATTTAGGAAGTCTGACAAGGGCATAACTATTAAAGGTTCCAATAAAATAAAACATTAGAAAACCGGCTAATATCCTGAAGGTTAATTTAAATGTGATAACTCTTTTTTTCATACGATGCGATTTAATCAGTTTTTAAGTGCTGGAAAGTGAATGGTATCCCAGCCCGGATTACCATCATTTACCGATTCGGTGGGATAAACCGGTGGCAGGGTGATGCCTTCCTGGTCAGTTTCTGTTATTTCAACTTCAAACCATCGGGGTACACTGCAATTGGAAGTGTAATACCTGAAGGTTTTACCATCAATGACATTGCGCGAGAATGTTTTGCTATCAACAGCCCAATGATACCAACCATTCTTTCCTGCGGATGATATTTTGAGGGGTTTTGTCCACTGCATTTTGTCCCAGTTGTTGCAAACCGACATGAACAAATCCGGGTCATTCTCCACACCACCATTTCCGCCGCTTACCAGGGCGCAGTATTTTTTCAGATAGGTACTGTAAAATACATTAGCCGTTTCAGTTCCTCCACAATTGAAAACATCGGAGCAACGACCACCAATACCGGGTTCTGTCCATTTGCCATTGTACCATTTTTGCCAGGTTCCTGGCGCCAACTTGTCCTTAATAAGAGAGCGGGCAACCCTGACACCAAAAAATCTTCTGCCAGCGACTTTATTCACCCAGGCATCCATATAAAACATATAAAAATACTTGCCATTAATAACGAGGTGCTGATCTCCCGGGCCCTGGTCGTAAAAAGTTTTATCCGTGTAATCATCAGCTTTATAGGAATTATCGGCCGTAAGAATATCGCCTTCTAATTTCCACGTTTTCCCTTGGTCGGAAGATGTGGTAAGGCAAACTCGGCGTTGGAAAGAATAAGGCTGATCGCCAAATTTTTTATAATTGAATTCGATATGGGTTGGAGAGTACCATTTTCCATCCTTGGGGTCAATCCACAAACCACCCGACCAGTAGGTATCGTCGCCATAAGGGCGCGGAAAAAACTTCAAAGTTGGATCCACCTCTACCTGTTTTACCATATTGTCCATGGTAGTGCCTTTGTAAACGCCCCACGAACATTCTTTGACAATACCACCTCTCGAAATAATGAGCCACAAGTTGCCACTGGCATCGCGGCACATGGAGCCGTTGTTGTCGCAATTTTTCCAGTCGGGGTCGCAGGTGGTTGGTTTTTCCGAAAGTTTAAATATTATATGTTTGGGAACAACAAAAGCAACAACACAAAACATTGTTACCATTAAAACTATGCCTATTGAAAGATTTTTTCTCATTTTCTTTTTTTTATAAATTTGAATAATGCTTAACCCTCTATCTCAAAAGCTCTGCATTCACCATCTTAACTTCTCCATTCCCCCGCACTTTGACTGATTGGGCTTTCTTCGCCACTATCCTATAATTCACAACCTTGTTGTCCTTCCATTCTATGTCGACAATGAATCCGCCGCGCGCACACAGTCCTTTCACCGAGCCGGTCGGCCACGCTTTCGGCAAGGCAGGCAGCAGGTCAATCACATAGCTCTCCGCATCAGATATCGGGTCGGTGGAGTATTCCTGGCTCTGTAGCAACATTTCTGTGATGCCGGACACCGCGCCGAAGTTGCCGTCAATTTGGAACGGCGGATGCGCGTCGAACAGATTCGGATACGTGCCACCGGCATCAGCCATGATCATTTCGGTTTGCTCGGTGAAATGAAGTTGATCCGACAAAAGCCGATGTGCATGGTCGCCGTCGCGCAGGCGAGCCCAAAGATTTTCCTTCCATGCGATGGACCATCCGGTGCCATTGTCACCGCGAATCTCAATGGATTTCTTCGCTGCGGCAGTCAATTCGGGCATTGTCATCGGGTTAATCTGGTCACCTGGATAGAGCGGATACAAATGCGACATGTGCCGGTGATGAGTGTCGATTGCCGGATTCATATCCCAGTCGCCGTTCCACTCCATCAACTGTCCCGCCTTGCCAATTTGCAGCGGACGAATCCGGTCACGCACAGTCCTTAGTTTCGTTGCAAATTCCGAATCCACACCCAATGCAGTAGTGGCACGGGCAGTTTTGTCTAACAAATCCCAAACAATCGAACGCTCCATGGTTGCCCCTTCGGTAATGCAGGAGGTGTCGCCATTTTCGGTGATGAAAGTATTTTCGGGCGAGGATGACGGTGACGTGATTAGTTTGCCGTCTTCGCCCTCAACCAGATTGGCCAGCCAGAATTCTGCGGCGCCACGCATCGTTGGATACACTCCGCGCAAGTAGTCTTTGTCCTGAGTGTAGGCGTAATGCTCCCACAAATGTCGGCACAACCAGCCACTACCGCTGAACCAGATGCCCCAGGTTCCCCCCTCTCCCGGACTCGTCCAACCCCAGCCGTTTGAAGCCCAGGACATGACCCAGCCAGGTGAGTTTGGTCCGAAGTAAGCTTTGGCTGTTTTTGTACCTGGCGCAACGAAATTGGTGGTTAGGTTGAGCAGCGGCACGTGCATTTCGCTCAGGTTTGCCGGCTCGGCAGGCCAATAATTCATCTGGAGGTTGATATTTAAATGGTAGTCGCCGGCCCAGGGCACATCGAGGCCGTCAGCCCAGATGCCCTGAAGATTTGCCGGCAATGGATTGTTTGGACGGCTCGAAGAGATCAACAGGTAGCGGCCAAATTGGAAGAACAGCGAAGCCATCGCCGGATCGCCCTTTCCATCGCCGTAATTCTTCAGGCGAACATCTGTCGGCCGTCTCGACGCTACCGAAGTGCCGAGGTCCAGACTGACGCGGCGGAAATACTTTTGGTAATCGGCCACGTGCGTCGACTTGAGTTGGTCGTAAGACTTTTTCGCCGCTACGTTCAGCCGCTGCATGGCCTCGTGTGGGTCGGCGCCGCGATAGCCCTGCGAAAAGTCCAGCACAAAAGATGTGGCGCAGGTGAGCAACACGACCGCTTCGTCAGCGCCTTCTATCTTCAAACCATCCTGGGTTCCGCTAACTTTGCCGCCCTTGACTATAATGCGCGTATCTGCCTCATAATCCAGGTTTCCCTTGAGATTTGGCATGTCGGTGTTGCCCGTCATCACGATCGTGTTATCGCCGACGACCTGCGTTCGCGCCGAGGCCGGGCGCGAGAGTGTCATCGTGAAGTTCAATCCGCCCTTCGTGCTACTCTTCAGCTTTTCCACCAGTACCTGATCGGGCGCGCTGGAAAAGACCTCACGCTCGAATTTCGTACCGCCCGCCGTGAACTCAACGCCGGCCAACGCCGAATCAATGTCCAGCCAACGTGTGTAATTCGTCACCGCGCCATCCGGTAATTTAAATTCAAATTTCAAATCGCCGAGCATCTGGTAGGAAGCATCCCAATAAGGTGCCGGTCCGTTGAACTGCGAATTGGCGAACTTCGCCGCTTCCGAGTACTTGCCGTCACGGATCAACTGTCTGAGCTTAGGAAGATTTTTGTATGCATCCTTCCGATCGGCGTCTAGTTGCGGGTGTCCGCTCCAGATGGTGACTTCATTGAGCTGCAGGCGATCGGATGCAGGTTGGCCAAAAATCATCGCACCTAGCCGGCCATTTCCCACGGGTAGCGCTTGCACCCATTTTGTTGCCGGTTTGTCATACCAAAGCCGGTTAGAATTTGCCTCCCGGTTAACAATAGTATTGTTTGAACCGCTTTCGGGGTTAGCTAAGCCTGAACCCACTATAATTGCAGGTGGGTTACCTTTTAGTCCTGGCTCGGTGGCCAATGATTGCGCAAATGCAGTAATACAACATACTAATGCTACAATTGATAAAATTACATAGGATCGTTTTTTCATTTCCTTTTATTTAAATTTCTATCTATTTACGCTACTTTCAATTCTACTATATGCAATTTACAATAGGTTATATTTTCAGATATAGTGACTAAACCAAATCAACTGCACAACGAAAGCCAATGGTAGCGCAGCGGTCGAGTCCCGGCCACATCAACAGAAATTTGGTTGCAAAGTTTGTTGCCCGAACGCCCCCGTCAACATACCAACTTGAACCCTTTGGTTGAAAATATGAACCGCCACGAATGATACAAAAACGGGTACGTCCATCGGTGCGTTCACTTTCTGTCCATTGCCACACATTGCCACACATATCAAAACAACCGAAGGGAGAAATCCCTTTAGTAAAAGCCCTAACTGGAGTGGTATCATCGGTTTCGCCCAGGTTACAATAACCGGTGCCCAGAAAATTTCCCCATGGATACTCAAGTGCATCGGGACCTTGTGCTGCAAATTGCCATTCCTCTTCAGTGGGAAGACGTTTGCCTGCCCATTGAGCATAAGCTCGTGCATCATCAAGATCGATCCAAACCACTGGATGATCGGCTTTTCCTGATGGAAAACTACCCTTCTCCCAATGCCTGAGAAAATTCTCGGTGTGTTTGGGATGGTATTGGCTTGCTTTCAAAAAATCGGCAAATTGTTGGTTGGTTACTGGGGTTTCATCAATGGCATAAGGAGTGAAATTAAATTCGCGTCTGAACTCTTGGGTTTGGAATTTCCATCCGGTGAACCAATATCCATCTTCATTCTCGGTCATGGAATCGTAAAAGCCACACTCGCGGACGCGCATATAAATGGAATATAGCTTGTCGTCATATCTATCGTCAAAATTTGTTTGAACTCGAACCATTCCTGAAGGTGCGTCTTTTACTTTATCCGTTGGATTGATCGACTTCAATTTTACGTCCCGTCTGGGATGTTCAAAATTGGAATCAAACCGGGATTTGATTGCTGCCTGAGCATCCAAAAACTTCTGGAAGTCATTACCAAGGTCATCACTTTTCGCAGCCAGAATGCATCCTAAGCCTCTTGCAGGTATTTTGGCAACAAGTTGAGCTTGCTTGCTGTCATGTGCAGGTTTGGTTTCGCATCCTGAAATCAAATCAAAATATCGTTCATTCCTGATCAAATCCACTTTCAATAAAGTTCCATCAACATCTTTATCAGAACGATTCACAAGTGTCCACAAACGCATTTTGCCGTTTGTCCATTCCGATGCGAAAACATTTGCTTGTTCGACGGGCACTAGTGGTGTCCAACCTTCACCGGAAAACAGCGTGGTAAAGCGGCGCTGGATGGGCAAAATGGAGCGCAGCAATGAGCGGTCGCGTGCATTCCATGCAAGCCATGCGCCAAAAACATTTTCCCACACCATCATTCCGCTTCCGTTAATCCAGGCGGTTTGAAGCTCGCCTGAATGGTCAAATTTCCAGCGAAATAACTGATGCTGAATATGCCTTCTTTCCAACCATTTGAGACGTAAAACACCAGGAACTTCACTATCTTTGAAATGTTGCGCTCCTGAAGCGTGTTGGTCGGCCAAATTTTCAGCCGGGATAGCAACCTCACCTTCAAGTATAACACCTGGTCGGGCAGCATCAAGCTTTTTGCGGAACTCTTTTGCGCTACTCGACATGGTATCTAAAAAAATGCCATCCACATCGAGCGCTTGCACCATTTCAACAAGTACATCAAAATCCGGCTTGTTTTCGCGGTGTGTGCCGGTATCCCAAGGGTTATAGCAGATAAATACCCTGACACCACGTTTTTGACAGGTATGAACCACATTCTTCACACCTTCCAGACCACCCGGCATGTCACGATAAAAGTCGTACTGATTGCGCTGGTCGACTCCAATTCGCGGATATGCCTGCCACAGAACCAAACTATCAAATCCACCAAAATCTTTAACTCCCTGATCAAGAAATGCTTCTATGGTATAATTGCCTTTTTTCGGGTCGTAGAAGGTTTCGTCCCACATCATCAGCATATAACAGGTGTATGCCGAAGAAGCCCAGATAAATTCAGGCTTTTTGTAAACCAAATCATCATATTTCAGACTTTTCAGTGTTTCTGTACGCCATTTGGCGAGTTGCTGACGGTATTCCGGCCAAAGCGCGGGATCCTTGGGGGCATGAATGATATTTTGCGAGGGATCAAAGGTAAATGATCCGGATCCGCTGCTCAATTCATGAAAGGATGTTTCAGCAGTTGCCTTAAATGGCAATGGAAAAATGGCAGTTGCCAAAATCGATGCTGAGCTTTTAACAATGAAATCTCTACGTTCCATCGGTTTTCAGGTTTTTAAAAAATGCTGTTATTCTGCCTTCAAATCTACAATCCTCAAACTATGAGGTGGCATATTTTCAACCACGATAGTATTGTTTTCCAACTTAATGGTTTGCTTATGTATAAATGGGGTCGCTTTCCAATTCAAAGTAGGTTTGAGTTTTAGTTCTTCCAATGAAATGGAAACAGTTTCGGTTTTGTCGCTCCAGTTGTAAACGCCAAGTTTGTGCTGAGGCATTTTACCACCGTTATAGCTTACCAGATAGGCTTTTATGGAGTTGTTTTTTCCGTAGTCCACAAAATACCTCTCAGGAATGCGTGGACCTTGCTTTGTCCACAACGAATCTACAATTGCACGCGATTCAGGACTCCATTGCGACGGAATGTCGGAGCTTAGAAAGATACCCCCGATGAGGGCAACTGAGCCTGTGAGCAAAAAGTTTTCTTCATTGTTCAGGTTGTTATTTTCTTTGCGCATGAAAAATACATCCGGATCGGCCTGGTACCATGTTCCATTTACCATTGAACGTGAAAGCAATTCCCTGAGGTTGCCCTGAACGGTATTCCAGTTTGTGCCAATGTCACCACCAATTCTCAGAATATCAACATTTCCAAGCGGATAACGTTCGGTGTAGCCCACACAGGCATTAATCAGAATATCAGTCCCTGTTGATTGACGAAGGAGCGCATATAAATCTTTTAACGATTCAAATTGTGTTTTCTTTCTGTTATAAGCCACACGTGCCGTGGACAACCCATAGGTAAAATCGACCTTGAAATATCGCCAACCATCGTTTACGGCAGATTTCATGATATCGGCGATAAAGGCTTTGGAATCGGGCCGGTCTATTTCAAGAAAATAGGTTTTATTGACCTTATTTCCATTCGCATCTACCGACCAGCTCCAATTCGAGAAACTTACCGCATTTGCGCCGTTGGGCAAATGTTGCAGCATTTCGGGGTGAACCTTTGCAATGGGGTGAATGTCGCAAATGGCGGTTGGCGCTAACCATAGGCCGGGTATCGAACCTTTTTCGGCAATCTTTTTTGGTATCTCCAACCACTCTTTCTCAAACCGTTTATTCGGACCCCAGTTGCCAGGCATGACCTGAAACCCATCATCAATCTGAATAGTGCGGCCTCCCGGTGGAATTGGCATTTGGGCAAACTCATCATTCGCCTTTAAAATATCTTCAGGATTAACACCAGCATATTTCTGATACCATGAGCAATAACCCACCAAGGAAGTGGTTTTCGGTTTTACATTGAATTCTTTAGCAGTCAACTTAACCCAATAGCTCATAGCGGCTTGCCAATCACCGGCATAAACAATAAATTTTTCGAGTGTACGCGCTGAATCGGGTTCAAGTATTACATTATCAAGAAGAACTCCGGAATAAAATTGCGTTGGTTGTACCTGTGTTTTAAAACCAATTTCGCCATAAGCAGTGCCGGGTCCGGTGTAGCCCATGAACCAGCCTGGTTGGTTGGCCGCAGTTGCAAAAATTCCTGCATCGAGCGACGACGACCAGTTTGCCTCATCGTGAATTGGGTTTGCCAGCATAGGTAAATCGACGCCCCACCCTTTCCACATCTTTTCGTTTTTGGGACGGGCAGCAGCAATTGTATCTGAGTTTTTATGAACCCCAAAACTACTGTAGGTAATGAAACTGCTCTTATTGTCGTCAACAATACCTTGCAGATAATGAAACCTTGCCATTTCGATGGTTTTGGCACTTTTGTTTTTGATGCTTCCCGAAAACTCGAAAATATTATCGTCCAGCTTTTTAATGGTAATTGTTGCATTAACAGGACCCACCGGACAAATCAATTTGGTTTCAGTATCAGAAATATTTGTTTTTTCTATTTTGGAAGCTAAATCTTCAGTCCATTTTTCAACGCCTTCATTACGCCAGGCAAAATAGGGTTTGCACTGGCTGAAACCGCCCAAACCGGGGGCTTTCAACTGAATCGAGTTGTTGTCAACCGCCAACTCGATATTACTTTTTCCGGAGGTGATGAATTGGTCGGATAAACCGGTAGCGGTTTTTGGTTGTTGGCATGCCGAAAAGCCAGCCAGAAAACCAAAAGTCAGAAAAAGAAGGTGATAATAAGTTGCTTTCATTTATACTTACAGTTTTAATTATTTTAATAGCCGAAAAATCCGTTTTTGTTCTGAACATTCATAATCACTTCCGGTTTCTGTTTCGCATCAACCGATTCGCAGGATAAGCTAACCTTTACAGTGCTTCCTTTAACAATTCTTGGTAAGTTCCCGCGGAAAAAAACTTCGCTCACTACCTCGTTCTTTTCGTTATACACGCAAGCCCATTCCACAGGGTGAGGTATAGAAAGGTATTGACCGGGTTGCAGGGTAAGCGGCAATTCTATCGTTTTCCCGTTTGCCGTAATTTTGAAGTTTTTTACCGCACAAGGCGCTTCTTTAGGCAAACGTACAACCAACTGAAAATATCTTTTTTCAGTTGGTATCCAAAACTTTGTGGATTCAGTATATGGCGGATAATCTATCTTCCACGAAGTTTCTTTGGTTCCGGAGCGATGTATCAAATCGTCAGATAAACCAACCTCGCAGCAGGTTGCGGGATAATGTGTCCAGCTCCGGTCGATGCTGCAAGGTTTTACCGATTCTACTCCACCATTTACAGGCTTTGCCGTCATGGGAGGTAAAATCTTTACCTTTTCGTCGTGCCAGAAACGAACAAATTTTAAGTCCCAACTACCGTCAGACTTGCGCGACAATTTGTATTGAACATCGGACTGCCGCAACGCCATTTTTTGTTGTTCAGTAAAAGCATTTTCGGCACGCGCCTGTTCCCACAGTTTCATAATTTCGAGCATTTTAGGGTAGTCCGGGTTGCCACGCATTTTATTAATATCCGACAATTGAAAATCAACACCAGATTCCCAACCGGTAGCAAAACCCATTACCCATTCAATATCTTCGGCATTTCCCATTTCGGGGTAATATTGACCGAGTTTGTTGGGCATAAGGTTATTTCGAAGCAGAATCTGATTATTGATCCTTGGGTCGAGTTGTGTACCCCTGAAACCCCGCTCCTGGTCGTATTCGCCCCAGGTGAAGTGCGAGAAAACATGCCAGGTATAATTAGTCAAACCGCTACCTGAGTACAAGAGTTCTTTTTTCTTTTGAGAGATTTTGTCGTAGAAATTTTTTAAAAATACATTACAACCATAGTTTCCGTAGCCCATTTCATAACAACTCTCAAAACCATCGGTAATGAAGAGATCCAAATCGCCATCCAACTGTATTTTCGCGAATTTATCACTAAATTCATTGCTGAATTCAATGGTTTTAGGATAGAAGTTATGAAACCCCGAAACGCACATCAGTTTCACGTTGCAGTTTTTGGAATGGTCTTTAGCATCGGTATAAAAAGCGCCACGTTTGCAGTCTTTGGCAATTATTTCGTTGCCGTTGATGGTAATGGCATTAAATTCAATCAATTCATTATCAATTCGAATCACTTTGTCGCCAGCATTCAATGCTGTAATTACATCATCGTTTTTTTGAAATGTCAGTTCTTTATCGGTGGGTGCAATGGCTATACTGAGTTTAGCCTCAGGATTCCATGTAGCCAGGCGATCATCTGGCACTGGTGCCAGAAAAGGTTCGCGATCGTTGATGGGTTTCAAAAAGGTGGTTAACGTATATAACGAAAGCCCAATCCCTTCTTTTCTTGCCTGTTTGCTGTCGTCCAAAATACTTTCAATACCGTTGGGACAAACTTTCAGGTCATAATCGAAATGCCCCCAGTTTTTGAAAAAACCAGTGTTCCGGCATAAAATATTTGAACCCATTTCTTTTGTAATTTTGAGGTATTCCCCAAAATTATTTTTATCGCAGTTGTAAGCCCAAATAGCCAGTTTTTGAGCTGCAGCCGTGTATTTTTTATTCCATTTTCCCCCGAAAGTAGGGCGAGGCAGACCTTCGCCCAATTCAATCTTTTCAATCACATTGAGTTCGTTTGTTTTTCCGGCGGGACAACCATATAAAGCTACTGCCGAACCCACAACCGTCAAGCCCGGAATGGGTACAGATGACCTTAGTTCTTCATGGGTGTTATCACGAAATTTGATAAACCGTCCACGGGTCTGGTCAAAAGCAGTTAATTCCAACATGGAACCGTTTTTGGTGTATTCTGCGGCAATGCTGCTGTAATTACTAAGAACGCCGTCAGTATTCGGTTCCAGACTAAGCATCCCGAGCGTGAAGTCGTTGCTGCGGTTAATGCCAATCCACTCGCCTATTTTCCCTTGCATGTTAGTTTTGTAGGAACCCCACAATATCTGACTGATTTTTGAAACAGGCTCTGCTCCAATCAGTTCCATGCGGAAATATCCGTTTTTAGGGGTAATAAGCACCGTGAGTTTAATGCCATCCTTGTACGATAACTCAACTTTTGTGCCGGATTGCGAATTGTTTACAATTTTCATGGATAGCGGCTTAAGAAAAACAGAGCTGCTATCTGCTGGATATTTGCTTAACTCCAACAAATAACTTGTGGTGTCGGTGGCAATGTAGTTAATACCTTTGGCCACATCTTCCAGCGCAGTTATTTTTCCGGTTTGGTCAATTGCCAGACGAAGGCTACCGGCTTTTTGGTCAAAACTTTGCTTGTTTGCATAAGCAGTTAAGCATAAGATGCATGTAAAAAATAACAGGATTATTCTCATCTATTCAATTTTTATTTTGGTTTTGCTATTCATTCATTTTTTTTAAAACTTCTCTAAAGTTGCCTCTGTATCCGGTTTCATTGAACGATTCAGGAATTTTATTTCGGTATACCTGTCTCTCTTCGGAATTGGTTATTTGCTCATTACCTTTTAAATCAAATATTTCTCGTTGAAGAGGCGAATACCAGGGACAAAATATCTTGTAAGTAGCTGTACTATAAAGCTTATTGCTGCTAAACTCAATAATTCCGTTCGAATCGTAGTATTTTGCCAAAGTCGGTATAAAGTTTTCCTTTTTTTCTTTTGGCGGAACCCCTGTTGGGCCCTGAAACAAAATTGTATCGGCAACAAAGGTGTTGCCTGTATAACTGACATTGGAAGTTGCAAACAACATGTTGGTTTGTTTACCCTGATCGATGAATAAATTATTTCTGATTATTACACCACTTGCCATGTTATGGTGGATCGGCACCAGGGTGTTTATGGCAAAGTTGTTTTCCATTAAGCAATTAACGCTCATTTCATCGAAATAATAGGATCTCCCGTCCCTTTTATTATTCTTGGGAAGCAAGACAGCATTGTGCCTGTAAATGGTTGAATCACCACCAATACAGTATATTGCACCGGCATCTTTCATTTCCAGCTTAAAATTGTAAATCAGGTTATATTCTGCTACCGATCGGGACCCAATATTGTTGATACCTGCGTAAGGAATATTATAAATTTCGCAGTGCGAAATGGTATTGCTGGAGCCGCCTCCCATAATGCCAACAGATCCAAAATAAATATTTCCAACATCATGTATGCCGCTTCGCTCAATACGGAAGTTTTTACCATCGTAATAAACTCCTCCGGCACCTGAAAATGAAAACTCACAATTTGAAACAGTAATATCGTTGCCACTCAATCTCATAGCCCACCCTGCAATGTTCGAAACTGATATGTTTTTAAGAATCAGTTTATTGGTTCCAGATGCTTCAATTGCACCACCAATTGACGCAGTGCCATAACCAGGATTTGCCATTGGATGGCCGGCACACGAAATCTTTAAGTTCTCAATTTTAATATTTTTAGAACCATCAGCAAATTGAAAAATTTGATATTGGGTTGGGACGAGCACCTTTAATTCAGACACTTTTTCGTATGAATATGGCCAATAATATAGCTTTTCGGAGGTACGGTCGATATACCATTGCCCGGGATGCTTCATTCCTTGTTTGGTGTTCCAGACAATGTATTGCCTGGTTTTTCCAGCCTGTTCCATATCGGCGAATGCCCCAGCCGGGTGGGTTGCCTCATAGGTAAAAGTAACGGCATGTTTTATGGTATCAATCGTTTGCAAGCCAACATAGGAATCATCCCAAAAATGAAAAAGTGTCAGTTCTGCATTTTTCAAATCAACTTTGTTTCCTAAGTCCTCAGGCTTATAATACATTATTTTAAGCTCTTCCGGGGTAGGCTTTTTCGACCAGCCAACCTGAGCGCTCATCCATTGATGTGGCCATTTGCTGTCATGAAAAAATGCGCCTTTTTCAGGACATCTGGCGCGGGGGCGCAAGGTGTCGTTTACTATTAAAATGCGGAAATCAAGGGAGCTTTTAGTTGAACCGGACATGCTGGCAACCAACAAATCGCCTTCCTTAGTCCAGTTATTTACAACTTTTCCACCGTACAATTTTACAACCTTTCCAGCTTCGCCCAGGACGCTAATCCCTGAGTCGGACGGAGTTAATTTTACAGAAACATCGTAGTAAGAACCCTCCCGGACAACAATTGTTTTTATTTTGCCAATACGCGCTATTTCAACAGCCTTTTGTATGGTGGCTAAAGGTGTGTTTCGATTGCCAGAACTGGAATCGCTTCCATTGGGTGCCACGTATATTGCTGATTCGGTACATGAACCGAGCAACAAGAGTGCGGCCATTAAGATTAGAAAATTCGCTTTGCTATATTTTAGAAGTGTTCTCATTGGTTTTCAATTTATTGGATGTCCATTTGTAAATTTATTTTACGGTTTCCCCAACCGCTTCAATCATAGCCCGGAAACTTTCAGGAGGCACGGTAGGGTTTATTTCGCTTGAAGAAGCGATGAACATTCCTCCGGTATTTAAGGCATCGGTTTCTAAAATATGACTCTTAACTTCTGCTTTGATTTGTTCGATGCTGCCGCGCTCCATCAGTTCCACACCGTCCACACCGCCCGCCCAAACATAATCAGGATAAGTGTTTTTCAGTTCCACGATGTTCATCCCGGCATTTTTTTCGAGGCAGTAAAACCCGTCAACACCGTTTGCCATCAGATCAGGAAGTGCTGGTTTATAATTGCCATCGGTATGGTAAATTACTTTTATTCCATGTTCATGCCAGGCATCCGACAAGCGTTTAATGTAAGGATAATGAAATTGTCGAAGGAAATCAGGGTCGAAAATAGGACCGCCTTTGTGCGAAAAGTCCTCCGGAATAAGGATAACCGGCGACAGTTCAACATCGGCCACAGCATGAACCCGGCGTATTTCAATGTCGATGGAAGCTTCCATAAACTCCTGCATCACTTCAGGGTAATAGATATAAAACAGGGTAAAAATATCGAGCCCCATCGAATCGTAAACGGAGCAAAAGCCAGTCAAACTGAAGTTTAAAAGAACGGTATCGCCAATTTGCTGCTGGGTTGACAGTGTATAATCGCGGTACCATTTTTTCAAGGTTTCAGCACTCACACCTTCCAGGCAATCTTTGCTTTCTTTCCCATAAAGCCAGGCAAAGTCGGGGTCGCAATTTGCTTTTTTTATTTTTTGTATACGACGAAGCAGCCAATCCCGTGCGCCTGCTTCATCGGTAAACGGGCGGCTGATATGCCATGATGTCCAGTTGTCGTTCTGAAAAATAAAGCCATCGTCGTTCGAAACCTTTTCTGTTCCCCGCGGGGCAACGGGAGGCATAATCATATCGGTAGTCTTACGAATTACCTGGCAAATGTCGTCAACAGTATAATTAAACCCATCGATTGGCTTGCCAGTGTACATGGAGATTACGCCGGAATTGTAACTCAATTGCTCTAAAATTGGCACCCTGTCAACCGGTTTATGGTTTAGCGTCAATTCAACCCTTTCGCGCTTGCTTAATACATCGCCGAGGAATAGTTTTTCAAAGTTTTGGTTTTGCATTTTAATCTCTGTTTAAGTTTTCAATTGATTTTTATTTTATCCTTGATATTCAAATCGATTCTCTATTTCCTTCAGGAATTATACTGAATATTGGACTTTGCCGGGATATAAACGTTGTTTTTAAGAACTACCTACTTTGGCGGTCTTACGGTTGCCCCGGCTTTCCAATCCACTCCTCCATTTTCGTAAGCCCCGATATCAGGAGCTCTGCCCGAAAAGCCATCGGTGTAAGGAGGAATGATTGTGCCGGCATCAATACCTGGCGATGATATTTTCAAGTGAAAATCTTTGAGAAGTTCATTTACAAACAGAGGGTCTATTCCTTTCATAATGTTATAGCTTCCAAGGGTATCTGAATTCTGTCTAAATATATTATTCCGGACATCGTCCTTCCCCGCAGTACCCTCTACATTACCATTTAGTGAAAACATCCCATTAACAACGGTGTTGTTATACACCTTGTTAGGTAAATTTCCACCGTTCCTGAAGATAGAATTATCTGCAACATTCCAGAAAATATTATGATGGATAAGTGCATATCCCGAAGAATTATCAGTATATATACCGTGGTTTCCCCACCAGGAAGCGGCGTCGTGAATGTAATTGTGGTCAATAGAACTTCCGGTGCAATCAATATTGTTTGCACAATAAATGGCACCCAGGTCGCAATTCAACATACCATAAAAACTCATATCGTTGTACGAAATCTGATCGGTTGTAAAATCGGTAATGCAACAACGACCAGTCCGGGTCATGGTGTTATGGGTTATAATCACAGGATGCGCCATTGGCAATATACTGCAATCATAGAGACCACTATAATCGGTGTCCGATATCCAATTGTTTTCGGCTATATTGCCTGCTGCTCCCAGCACTATTCCGCAACCCGCGCTATATTTTATGGTACTGTTTTTAACAATACCGTTTTTTCCCATAATCCTTATTCCACCTTCTTTGTAGTGAGATAATGAACCTGGTATGGTTGCCCAATGCGAAATATACCTGGCATTAATCCTATCAATGGTAATTCCCACGCTGCTTTTATTAGTTTGAATAGTAGCTCCGAACAGATCAATTCCTTTTACAACAATAAATGATTTCCCACTTAAGTCGAAAGCATAATTCCTGGTTTTAAACTCAACGTCAGCAGGAGTTTTGCCATCAGGAGCCCAAAGAAATAATTTACTGCCATCGTAATACCATTCTTTTTTTGTATCCAGAAGGGAAAGCTTATCGCATACATAATAGTACCGACGGAAACTTGTCCAGCTATCCGCAACGGTATCGCCAAAAGCCTGTAATTCAGTAGATGTTTTATTGGGGAGCTTAATGGTCATTTTGCCTTTAGAACTGTTCACTACAGTGCCAGTTCTGTTAATAAACCAACCGCCAAACCAAACGGTTGCTCCTGTTAAATCCTTGGGAATTTCAGGGTCTGAAAAGTTAATGTCCTGCCCGGTGCCATTTGTTACCTTTGCTTTGTCCCATCGGCTGTCGCGGTAATTCAGCAAATCTTCGGGATTGGCAAGATTGGGCCATCGGGCCAGCACCATAGCTTTCCCTTTTACAAAAATCTGGTTGGCAAGAATAGTAGTATTGCTGGTGATATGGTCGGCATAGCTTTTTACAGGAAGGTCGATGCTTTTCTGATAGATATTTCCATTGTAAAGTGTCCAAGCTCCATCAATAATTTCACAACCACTGATGGTAACGGTCTCACCGGGATAGGCTTGATAAATAATCGGTTTACCCGGACTTCCCGAATTTACAGGGGCAACCGTTTCACGATAAACTCCTCCTCGTATCATTACTGAGTCACCTTCTTTGGCAATATCAGCGGCTTTCTGGATAGTACCAAAGGGAGCGTTTTGCGAACCATTATTCTTGTCATTTCCCTTTGAAGCATCTACAAAATAGTTGGTTTGCGAAAACACCTCAACCTGAAGCAAGGTGCAAAATCCTATAACGAAAAGAACAAATAATTTTATCATTTCTATTATTATTTTATTGATTAAACTTATAACTTACTGATATTTAAATGTTATTTATCACTATTCGATGACCCGATTATTTTATTGGTTCAAACTTAACAATATCATCAATTGCCTTAAACAGCTTATCATCCGCCTTGCCTTCATCTACCAATTTTCGCCAAATAGAGTAAATGGCGATATTCCAGCCCATGTTTGGTTTCCATGGTTCACCGGTTTTGGTATTGAGGCATTCAAATGTTGTCCCTCCGATTTTAAAATCAAGTGAAACCCGCCAGATTAATTGTTCTTCGGCTTCTTTTATACCACTCAGGTATGCATCAATAAGAAACAGATTGTCGTACAAAAACCATGAACCGCCCGATACATAAGTACCTTCGACGCTTTTACTTGCTGCCGAGGTGTAACCTGGTATGTCGTACATTTCTTTTGTAAGGTAACTTCCATCGCGCAAACAGATGTTTTTAAAACCGTAAGGCGTTTTGGCATATTTTATCATGTTGTTGTAATGAAGCCTGATGGTTGTGCTATCGAGCAAAGCCCTGTTAAAATAAACTCTGGCAATTAAGTCAGGCGTTAAAGGATCTGCTCCAAAAGTCTGATTCTTCATTTTGCTTATAGGGTAAAAACCAGTCTTCGCATTAAAAAGATCCTGGTAATTTTTAATAGCTAAAGCAGGATCGGTTTTTATTTTCAATCCCAATTCTTTGGCGGCAGTTAGTGCCAGAGCATATAACCCCTGATTGTATGAAATGGCATCGTCAGGCTCAAAGGAAATTAAATCAGCCCAATACTGATAATCATGTTTATTGCTATTCTCATCATAGCTGTAATAGTGGCCATTTTTTGCCCGTTTCTCAATGGCATCAATATATAATTGGGCATTTGTCTTATCAATTTTGTAACCGGCTTTGTAACTGCGATATGCCCAAATTATTACGAACAAAGGATATTCGGCATAGGTATTCAATTCGCTCAGTTCGTTGTTCAAACATTCGGCATCGTCCTGTGGCGAAAGCATGGTCGAAATCCAGAATGCATCTCGGCAGTACTGTGTATTAGCATATTCGATGGAAGGAATTACCCATAACCTGCTTTTACCGGTTTCGTTCACACGAAGATTCATGTAGCCGGTTGAAAATGCTAAAGAACCAAAGGCATCGTTGTATCTGCCGTTCGAAAAATGAAAGGCTGCATATTGGTTCACTTTTTGGCGTAATCCATTTAAATTATCTGCCTTGGCATCAAAAATAATACCTTCGAAAGTATGAGCCAGCGTATCGCCTATTTCATGATAAAATTCTTTGACTATGCCGCCGGGTTCGATTTCTTTTTTTTGTTGCTTTCCGTCAACAGTTTCCACATCCGATGATTGATCATTGTCGTTTCCGGAATGAGCAGGGTCATAAATATCTGGCTTAAGACCAGGTGTTTGTCCGTTATCACCGGATGACAGTTTTACTGTTTTTTCTTCCAAATTAAAACCCTGACTCGTGAAATTGTTATACAATACCGGCGAACCGCAAAACACCACGCAAAATGAGCCTGAATCCTTCAGAGCTACCACCGGCACGCCTTGTTCTGCAATTTTCGAAACTACCCACGCATTTGGGTCGTGCGGGCTTTGCCGGTATATTTCGGTTTTGGTAACTTCACCATTAAACATGTAGGGTTTTTGAGTTTTGTACTTTCCTTTTAGTGAAAAATAACATTGTTGTTTTCCTTTTAATGATATTGCCTTTGCCTTAAAAACGGTGTAACCTGCTTTAGGCTCTAAATCAAATAGTACCTGAATATCATTTACTTTTCCTTCAAAATGAAATGGTTTTGACAAATCTGAAGGAAGTGGAACAACTTCAGTTTCAATACCGCCTGATTGCTCAAGTATTAATGACCAGTTTGTTTTATTCAATTCCCCTTTATTGTATGAGGCTAATACGATTACTAATAAGGCTACTAAAAATGATTTCATACTATTAAAATTTTGCACTCTTTTTAAAACTTTCAATCTCTATACTTCTTGCAGTTATTTATTACAGCTTGCCCTCTGTCCACTTAAAAGTTACCATGGATTCCGCGGGTACATTGTATTCGAATGTATTTTGGGCATGTTTGATTTTTACAATTTTTGCAACGGATGTTCGGTTCGATAAAACCAATACAATTGATTTATCAGGGTTTTTAAATGCAACACTTTCTATATCGCCATCAAATTGGTTTGATTCGATTCTAAATGCATCAGGGTATACAAATTTGCTGATATGTCCTAAAGTGTAATATTCAGGTCTGTATGTAACACTTCCTTCTTTTGGGTCAATGGTAACCATTCCATAATTTGTCGGTTTGGGAAATACGGCAGGGCCATATTCAGGATCCATTGCAATCTGGTACATCATCATGGTTTGGCACCAATTGCGAGGTACACTGATCATGTTATATGAAAAGTTCAAAAATGATCCCCTATATGTATTGTACTGCTCGGAATAGATTGGATTATGCCAGGAGTTAGTGGCACAGCCCTCGGAAAACCATATTTCTTTATCTGGGAATGATTTATGTACTTCGGTCATCATATCCGGTTTGCCCTCGTAATGATGCCACATGGAACCTGAAACAGCCTTATATACAGCAGAATCAGAATAAACTGCGGACACATAATCATATCCTTCTTTAAGCCAGTTGTGATCATAAATGTAAATCTTCGATTTTATGAAATTTTCCTTAAACGCAGGAATAAAATGGTTTTTGATTAAGTTTCGTGCCACTTTTGCAGGAATCCCACATGCTTGCCAGGGTTGAGCGGAGGCTAACGGTTCGTTTTGTAGTGAAACCCCATAGATCGGAATGCCTTCGGCAGCATACGCTTGTATGAATTTCACGAAATAATTCGCAAATTGTCTATAATATTTGGGTTGAATTTCACCATGATTTAGCGGATTTTTGTCATCAGCCGATGTTTTCATCCAACCTGGAGGTGTCCACGGACAAGCAACTATTTTTAATTTTGGATTAATTGTTAAAGCTTCTTTAAGCGTTGGCAGTATATAATCCTTCTCCATTTCTATTGAGAAATTGTTGAGTTCAGGGTCAGCTTGTCCTTTAGGCATATCATCGTAAGTCCACCAACCATTATTAATAACTGCCGCATCGCCCGAACCCATTTGATGCCTCACCCAATCCATACCGATACCCGCCGATTTATTGAATAGCTTGTTCATTAAATCGTTTTTCACTTCCTTTTTTAACTTTTTATACATCAGCCATGATGAACCATCATTGGTACAGGCGCCACAACCAATCCATTTCTGAAAGGTAATATTGGGATTGATCACAATAGTATAGTCACGATCAATACCGTTATCGCCAATTATTTTCAAGTCAGGCTCATTGGAAAGATTTTTAGTTTGATCTGCTGTGGAAACCCATACCTTAACATATTTCAAAGGTTCTTTAGATAAAACAGTTTGAAATCCAGCAACCGAAATCAAACTTATAATTGAAAATAATAATTTTCTCATTTTGTGGTTGATTTATTATGGTACAATTTTGCTATTTACCTGAAGTTAAGTTAAACAACGATACCCTTAAATGCGTACTTCCCAATGGTACCATTGTAATTTCCTCGGTATTAGAAACATTTTGACCTTTTGCCAGAACAAACCTGGAAAGGTCAGGCATTAATATGATTTTTTCTTTCGATAATTGCCCGCATGGCTCAACTTTCTTTGATTCAGGATTATACCAATCCATTGTAAGATTGTCAATTTTTACCGCAGGTACTTTTATCTCCACAGGGCTGTTTTCGCTATTCCATGGCTTATTGTCGACAATTGGCCTTTCTACAACTTTCAAATTGTTTTTGGCTGTTGCGGCATCCAGCGCAAGTACATAGGCAAAATCACTGGCGGGATATAAATTGCATGCCGGAAACTTGTCATTATAGTCAAGGTTAAGGCGTTCGGCTTTCTCCAATCGTTCCTTTATTTTTAGCGAATATACCAGTGGCCCGCGTTCCACATAATAACCGGTGGCGTTTTCATACTTTTTAAGTTCTGCTTTCATGGGAAGTAAGAGTTCAATAACATCGCCCTTTTTGAAGACTTTTTCCAAAAGAGCAAAGGCGCCGGATTTAACTTCGATGTTTTCTTTTGCGCTATTTAGTTTGATTTCAGCACTGTTACACCAGGCGGGAATTCTAAAACCAATTGAAATGGGTTCATTAGAAGATTCGTTAATTTTGAAAACAATTTTTTCGGAAAACGGATACTCCGTTTCTTCCGAAATTTTCAAGTTACCAGATTTCAGTTTGGTTTCGAAATCGCCAGGTGCGTAAAGTGCTGCATAAACAAACTGCTTGCCATTACGTTCCTTTTTCATCCACATCCGGTTGGCATAATTTGGGAACAACCGGTTGACATTGCCTGAACAGCAATATTGATCGGCGATAGGGATATATGCCATTTTGGTTTTGTAAGGATAACTACCTTTCAGGAAGCCTTCTGAAGGGCATAAGTTAATGGTGGCTGCTATCTGGTTTGGTCTTGAAAAATACTGAAGCGCTTTAAAATCCTTTTTTATGGCTCCCATACCGGCATTTAAACAGGCACGTTCAATACGGTCGGCCCAGCGGGGATCGCCGGTTGCCATCAATAAGTAACCGCAAGTCCATGTATAATCAACGATAACACAAGTTTCGTGTGCCTGTAAAAATCCCCTGCCTGCGGTTGCTTCCTGACCACTGGGAACACCATCAATAAGCATGTGGTCGCGTTCCACCTTTTCCAGCTCTTTTATTGATAATTCCAGGTAGCTTTTTTCTCCAGTTAAAAGATACATGATCGCTCCCAATTTGCAATGTTCCATATACATTGGGCCATGCACAGTCATTGGTTCTGCCTTATAAGGTAAATCGTAGCTATCCTTGTCTTTACTGTTATATGTCTTGATTGCCAATTCTTTCATACGGATATCACCGGTAATGGTGTATATCCAAAGCATAATTTCAAGGTTGTTAATTCCTCTTGAAATACTGTAATCGGCTTTATCGTTGAGAAATTGTTTGTGAATAGCATCGACCAGCCGCATATCGCCGGTTACATTGTACTCGGCCATAAACGCCCTAAACAACACAGCATAAGGCCAACGCTGGTGCCCGTAGTAATATCCTGCAAGTGGGTCTTCTGAAGAATTGAGCAACTCTGCAGAATAAGTTTTCTTTAAAAACGCCGGACCCATGATACCATCTTTATCCGCATTCGCCATCACATAATTGATGAAACTGTTGGCTTTATCAATCACTTTTTGGTCATTCAGAAGGTATCCTAAACGTGTCATACCATCAATCCAGTAAGCATTTTGTTCATAAGGTTCCCAAATTTTCGATACCCGTTTTACTTTCCAGGCTTCCGTATCAAAGGGGTAGCCAATGCTGTCGAAGTTCATGGTGAGCCCATCGCGTTGGGTTTCCAACAGTTTTCGGAACCATCCGGATGGCTTCACGCTATTAATAGGCAGGTCTTCCATCTGCCAAGTATTTTTTAAGGAAGGCTTTGCCACAGGAGAATTGTCTGACGGTTGTTTTGTGGAACATCCGCATATCGCGATAATTGCAAAAGCGAAGATTAAACCTTTATAGGTAATTTTGTTCATCATTTAATAATTATTAAAATGGTTATTTTTAGAACTATACAAGCTTCTTATTATCAGATTTCGTATAAGATTAATCAGATTTTAACCTTGAACGTATTGAAAGATTTTGGCTTCATGCTTACAGTAAACGATTGTTCATTAACTGTAAATGAAGTTTGTTTCTCAACAGTTTCCGCATTATAATAAACGATAACCAATTGATTGTTTTTAAGGAATGCAAGGCAGTTTTCGCTATTACTTACCGTGACAAACCGTGAACCGGGTTCAACAAAACAGCTTAGGTGCTTCATTAAATAGTACTCCGAATTGTAAGTAACTTTACCTGTCTTTTTTTCGATAGTGATCATCGCGTTTTGTTTCCAGTTCCATGAGCTATTTCCGGTCTCATCAAGCACCATGTTCCAGTACATATAAGCGTTTGCGCCATTTTTAAAATATGATTTCATGAGATCGAAGGTATGTTCGGCGGCTGCCCAGTTGTTTGAGCCGTCACCACATTCGGTTTCGGTTTGCATTATTTTCAGGGCTGGATAGTCATTTTTTACATAGTTTACTATATCAATACCTCCCCATTGCAAGCCAACCCCTTTGATATATCTGGCAGCGTCTTTGTCCAGTAATAAACTATCCATGAAAGTTGTATCGCTAAAATTCAGCGTTCCCAACCAAATTTGCGATTCGATGTGGTCGGCTTCAAACTTAGGTCCCAAATATTTGCCTAAGAATGTTGTAATATCTTTGGCGCTCCAAACGCAGGATGGAAAAGCCTGACAGGCTCTTATTTCATTCTGGACATGTACTTCTGATATTTTTATACCTTCCTTTTCATATCCTTGTACAAATTTTTCGAAATAAAGTGCATAGGCAGCTAACACCTTTGGTTCCATCCTGAAAAATGTCCTTTTATTATCACCCTGTTTATTTAAAGGAAGGTCGTTTACCGCCGGATAAGTGGAACAAGCGTAATGATGGCTGATTTTCATCCACGAAGGCGGGCACCAGGGTGAAGCCCATATTTTTAGGTCAGGATTATAAGACTGGGCAATTTTAATGTAGGGTATGAGTCTTTTTTTATCGCGGTCGATACTAAAATTTTTCATTTCATAATCTTCGTCCGTTTCGTTAAAGCTATACCAATCAACCGAATAATCATTTGCCCCAATAGGCATCCTGTAGATATTGAACCTACAGCCTGAAATGGTGTCAAAAAGATTTTTATAAACAACCTGTCGGCTTTGTTCCGGTAGAGTTTGTAATGCTTGCCAGCCCAACTCGTTAAAGCAACCGCCAAACCCATCAATTTCCTGCTTCGTGCTATCAACAAAGATTTTGATAGCCGAATCTTTTATAACCGATTTGCTTACAGTAACTTCAGCGTTTTTAACCCATGGCTGATCATTGGTAGTGCTTACCCATTCTACCTTTTCTGGTGTTTTACAGCTACAAACAGATACAATGATACTTGCAATTAAAAGAGTTCTTTTCATTTATATTGGTAGATTAAGTTATTTGATTTGGTTAAATATCAATTTTCAATCGGTTTAAATTTTATAGCCGTTAAACTTGCCAATTCCTGATTTCCTTCAATCAATGATACTGAAAATGAGTGTTTTCCGGGTTTGTCAAAATGAAGCCATCCGATCGGCATGGTATTGTAAATTTCAGACGAATTCTGCTGGTTCTTTATTTTTGTACCTTCATCCGTTTCAACCGACCAAACCAGTCGGCCTTTTCCTGAATAAGTCATCTCCACCAGATAGTCGCCGGGGTTATGAACATTCACCTCCCAGGTGGCTTTGGCGCCATCTTTCCAATTACTGATTTGCATTACATGTTTCCATTCGCCGTATTTTTCCATCCAGTCCTTTTGCTCTTTTTCACACAATTCAACTTTTGCAAAATTTGCCGGAATAGTTGTGGCAACCAACGGGTCAATGCCAATGGTAGTAGTTACTTTGGGCTTATCTTTTAAGGTAATTTCAACTACTGAAATCAGTTTTTCGGGAGCCTGGCATGGTAAAGAAATATCAAGCCAGTCATTTACTTTTCTATAAGTTACTGGTTTGGTACCTTTTCCCTGAAGTAAACTGGCCGAGGCAATTTCGGTTTCAAGGCCGGGCAGGAACAAGTGACCATTGGCAGGCCACTGGTATATTGACAAATACAACTTATTGTCGCGAACAGTAACATCGCCCCAGGGTAAAATATGTTTCCAAGGTGAAGCATCAACGCCATAAACAACCTGCGGATAACGTTTAATCCAATCTCCGGACGAGCGCAAAGCCGTGGTTGCCTGTTGGGGAATAGTGCCATCGCCTTTTGGCCCGATGTTCATCATGTAAGTTCCACCACGGGCAACAGTTGAGATTAGGTTCATCAAAATTTCTTTGGAACTTTTCCAGTTCTGGTCGAAAGTAGAATATCCCCATGAGTCGTTGGTAACATCAACCGATTCCCACATTCCGGGAATATTTTCCTTAGGAACTTCCATATCGCCAAATGTTTGGTAATCGCCAAGATCGTAACCTACCCGGCCGGAAACCAAGGTTTTGGGCTGATTTTTATGTACCAGGTCAACCAGTTGTTGTGCATATTTTTTATCTAAACTTCCTGGAGTATCGAACCAAATCAGCTCAATTGGCCCGTATTCGGTGGTTATTTCGTTCACTTGAGGAAAACATTTGGTTTTAAAATATTCGTCAAATGTTATCTCCTTGCCTGCCGCATCGGTTTTTGGCCCATTTCCTCCTCCGGGAGTTGTCCAGTCTTGAAAATGAGAGTAATAAAAGCCAAAACCTAAGCCGGCTTCCTTACAAGCCAGCGATAATTCCTTCATTGGGTCGCGGGCAAAAGGCGATGCATCAACAATATTGAACTTACTCGCATTTGAATGATACATAGCAAAACCATCGTGATGTTTGCTGGTGATGATGATGTATTTCATACCGGCATCCTTGGCCAATTGCACAATTTCTTTCGCATTAAATTTAACCGGGTTAAAATTACCTGCCTCCTTCATATATTCATTTGCGGGTATATTTTCCCTTACCAGAATATGCTCGCTGATGCCGTAATATGTTTTTCCTTTCCACTCGCAAGCAAGGTTCGAATAGATTCCCCAGTGGATAAACATGGCGTAATTGCCATCGGTAAACAGTTTTTTGGGATCGGACTGTTTGGAATTTAACTCCGACAATTGGAGGTCAATTTTTTCTTTTGCGGAGTTCTGGGAGAATGCCACCAGGCTGTTGCAAATAGAAACAGCAATAATAGACGCTTTCAGACTAAAGCGGAATTTGGCAAAAGATTGAATAAAAGTCGTTGGTATGTTCATCATTAATTTGATTATTAAAGGCCTACTAAAGCCTGTTTTATAAATATTTAGTTAGTTTCCATCCAGTTCACATACTTTTCAGGTACGGTGCGGTTATTCATCATTTGCAACTATGCATCTGCACCGGCATCATGCGAGCGACAACCCTTGAATAACCGATAAAACCCCAATTTTTTAAATTGCTCGTTCAGCTGTAGTGAATTATTTATAGATCTGTCCATCTTTTTTCATTAGGATTGAATTGCATTTTCTTTTTTATCGTTTCAACTGATGCATTGTCGACATCAAACCATTTTTCCAGAGATGTGTTATTCATTTTTGCCCGTCTATCCAATTCTTTGAAATAATCCTCAGTAATAAGATCATCAAACAAATATTCGCCCGATTCATTTTCTAAAGGGCCAAAGAATATGTAGGCATCATAATTATCTTGGTAATTGCCTGCCATTTTATTATAACTTATCTCATTAAGTGCATCAAAGGGTTCATTTCCAAAAGGACAATTTTTCAAGTTAAAAGCAACAGACTTATTTCCATAAGTGGAGAAAGCATAATCAAAAATTCCATTTCTTAATTTACCATATATTTGCCCATTGTTACTTATAATTGGCATATGTTGGAAAATAGAAAATACTTGATCTTTGGAGAGAGCCGCAGTAAGTTGTGATGCCACAGTTGGTTTCATTTTTCCTTCCCTGCTGCCAACTGCCATATCAGTAATCACTGATTTATAAGCGTGAGCTAGACCTACAATAAAAAGATTGTTTCGTTTATCTGTTGAGTTTTTAATGGTTTCCAATACAATTTGAGCCATTTGATCATTTCTTTCCAAGATATGATTGAAATGATCTTCCATTTCTTCAATGGTCTTAAAATTTCTAAACGGACGTGGTTCATCGACAGCTATAGCCCGTATCTTTTTTTCAAAGGGTAATTTTTTATTGATTGTCCATAACTCCAAAAGAAATTCGTACATTCCTCTATCGTACCATCCATTCAACTGAACATCGCGGAATATATCCAAAATCATTTCCTTTTCTAAAATCTTCTTATTGAAAAACGTATCTAAATCAGGTTGTTTATCTGATGATAATTCCATAAAAATAGTTCCGACCTCTTTTGAAAATTTTGAATTATTTATGACGCTTTTCATAAGATCCCAGGATGCTTTTCGTCTGTGAATCTCTCCATAAATAACAATTTTATGTTCAATTAGTGATTGTAAAATGTATTGTTCAGGTTCTTTACCGTTTTTTCTCAAATAGTCAACAAAAGAGGCCGTATCTTTAGATACGCTTTTTAGTTTACTTATTTGATGAATAATCTCTAATTGCATTTGGGCATTTTTCCTAAACTTTGATCGGGCATCATTTATATCATCACCTAAGTCTTCACCAGCATTCAACCACTTCCCGTCTTCAAACCTGAGAATAGCAATTACCTGCATCGGTAGGGGAATACCTGACTTTGCGGGAGGATCTGTTAACACTCCAGCAACGGAATCTTTATAAATAATTATTTCATTAATCTTAATACCCAGTATAGATTCACGTTTTTCTTCCTTTATTATCTCATCAGAGACATTTTCTTTTAAAAAGTAGCTTTGAATTTTAAATGAATTTGCCGATCGGTATAATCCTTGCTTCCCTTGCGATAGTAAATATTTAAAATATACATAGGAGTTAATGGGTGAACTCAAATCAAATTTGTCAGGATAATCCCTGACTATTTTATTGATTTCAATTGTTGTGAAATCGTCATCCTTATGCTGGGCATTTAGGGCTATACTGGAAAATAATATAAAGATTACTAAAATATTATGTTTCATATTATAAAACATTAATGTTGGCACTTTTTGTTTTCATTACCGCTTATATTTCGATTTGTAGTTTCAAAATCATGCTCATTTCATTCGTAAATTCCGTTTATTTATCTAATACCAGCACCACAACATCCAGACTCTTGATTGCCATTTTCCCGTTTACATCTGAAATTATAACCTTTTCGCCAAGGAGGGTTTCAAGGTTTTTCATTGTGCTGATATCAAAAATTTCAATTACATCATTTTCAGTTGGATTTGTAATGATCCATGCTTCTTTGTTTTTTCCAATTCGCTTTTGTACGAGCAACTCACCTATTTTCTGGGTTTGCACGCCACATTGCTGCATAAGCTTTTCAACAATAGTGAGCATCGATGGCTCGAAATAGGCCGTTCCGTTATGACCGATAAATGAGCCTATCAGATAGAATGTCCCCTTACCAACGTCGTTTACTGTACCACAAACATCGTTTCCGGCCATGAAAACTGGTTTTCCGGTGGTGCAGGTAAAGGTTTCGAGATAGAAGTTTGCCAGCATTTCCAGGCCTTCGAATTCACCTTTTCCGGTCATTCTTGTTGTATCAAGGAATTCGCCCCAGGTGCGTTCTTCGGGAGTCCAGCGTCGGCCTCCGTTTGGTTCACGCACCATCGTAAAATCTTTATGTTTTACTCCGGCCATTTCGGCGATAATGGGCGAAAGTTCGCCTCTGACTGCCATTCCATTTTCGTTCATCCGTCCGGCTGCTCCTTCGCAAATCAAATTACCCCCACTTTCAACGTAGGCTTTTAAGGTTAAAGATTGCTCATTAGAAAGTGATAATGGGAAAGGCATGATAAGCGCCTGGTATTGTGCTGATGTTTCAATAGTAATATCGCAAATACTCACAAAGTCAACGGGATAGCCATTTTTCCATAACAGGTGGTACCATCCACGGGTGCTAAACACCAGGTGACGGTCGGTATTGGAAAATGATTTGCAGTACTGGTAATTTTCCTCGTTTACCACAATGGCCACATTGGCTTTTGGTTTGGAAGGCAGTGCAAAAAGATCGGGGTACCTATGCAATGCCTTTCCCACGTTCGAGGTAGCTTCGAACCGGTCGGTGGTATCACCCATACTGTCAAGCAGGCTAAAACCGTTGTTCTCCTGCGCCATCACTTCGGCGCGCGTAACCCAGAAGGAAATAGCCGTAACTCCGGCTCCGACAGAGGTAAGCATCCAGCGGGTCATATCTTTGCCCGATGGCACACGACCTTTATGAAATTCCCGGCTGGATGTGATACCACAGCCCATTACAGGTCCACCCTGAAATTCAGCTCCCCAAATGGGTACACCATCGGGATTTGACGACCGGATATAATCGATGCTCATGGAGAGGTTACTCCAGATTTCGGTATAAAGCGAAGGGTATTTTTGCGGTGGATAAACACGGCTCTGGTGGTTGTCGTCCCACTCGTGGAAGCACGACCAAGCCGGATAATTCGAGGTTCCCATAAAATCCTGGCAACGCGCGTAAGTCCAGTCCTGCCCGGATCCAATCACAGGATAAGCTTTGTGCGCGAAAACGTTCCGCTTGAAAGGGTCGGCTTCTTTAATAGCCATGTAGCGGGTTTGGAGTACATTAGCAATATAAACGTTTTCCATGAAAAACTTAAAATCCTTGTCAACTCCTAGTCCTATAGGGAACTCACGGCGTGGCGTTACATGTTTCCAGTCACCAAAATTTGAACCCCATAAATTGTTGAGGTTATCAAGGTTGCCATAAATTTCTTTGAGCCATTCCCTGAAGTGTTCTAAGGTATGGTTGCAGTAGCAGGTTTCTTTGCCAATGATTAGTTCTGACCAGTAGGCAATTTCCTGCCAGGTATTCCAAACCAGAATATTCTCGAATTTGCTGAAGTATTTTACAAATTCGGTGATGTATTTTAATTGTTTTTCCATGGCAACCGGGTGATCGTAGCAAGGTCCTGGCTTGCCATCAGCAGGAAGTGTCCATTGCGTTTCGTATTTAATGGGCAGACCATCTTTTCCAACCATGCGGCAATCGGGATGATCTTCATATAACCAGGCGGGAGCCTGTTCCAGGGTAAAGCCCATGTAAACATACATTCCCAATTCTTTGGTCTTTTGAAGCAGCGCATCGTAACGCCAAAATTCATATTTACCTTCTAACGGTTCGTCTATCGCCCAGTGGGTCTGTATCTTGATCAGGTTATAACCATGCTTTTTAAGGTTTTCAATATCTGCGAGCATCTCACCCATTTCGGGCATGGGAACACGGCAAATGTGCGAACCAAGCAAAAAGGTTTCCGGAAGTAGTATTACTGGAACCCTGAAATCCTTTGGCGCATAAGATGATTTTGAACTTTTTGTGGTCATGAGTATATACTTAATAAATTAATTTAATTCCACGTTTACTAGACTGGATATATAGTCATTACTAAAATTAAAAGTTTTTCAAAATATGAAACTGATATACATAAGCCATATATGTATGTAATGATTTGCATATCTTATTTTCCCTTTTTTCCAAGTTTCCAATATTTAGCAATAGCATCAATGTTAACTCCGGTTTCAAATGTTCGAAGATTGTTACCATTAGGTTTCCCATCAGGATCGTAGGCCTCGTTGTACGACCCCCAACACTGGACACTGGAACCGTTTACGAGAGCGTCATACACCACATTTTTTTGTTTGTCATCTATTTCAATCAAACTCCAGAGCAAATAACCTAAATCATGTCCTAAATAGTCTCCTTCACCAACATTAGGAACCAGGGACATTTTTTTGTTTGAAGCATCGAAATGGCTTTTCATGGCAACAATGGTGGCTTTAAAGCGTTCCGGGTATTTGGATTTCATTTTATAATAGATTGGAAAAAGTGAAAAATTCACGATTCTCCCGGGAGGGAAACTGTTTCCTTGCTTAATTCTGCACCAATCATAGAATCCATCAGGATATTCTGATAGGTCAGTTCTCCAGAAATCCTTGTCAAGGGCATCAGTTAATTTTTGCAATTCAAGTGTTAAATCAAGGGTTTTCCCGTCGATTGAATTCTTATAATTCGAGGCATTTTCATTTCTTAATGCAAGATATTCGGTATAAAAATCCAGTGAAGCACAGCAAAGCACTATGGATGACATTGACCAAAGTTTATTTAAATGCCTGTCAAATCCGGCTTTATCTGTTGCAACAGCTCCACAAAGCTCTGTTTCATCGCCTGAAAATTCCAATTTATAATTATTACGAATGGCCTCATTCAATTGAATATCTATTGAATATCTTATTGCCTTTTCTGAATCAATAATGTTTTTAGCATCTTTAGTTGCATGATAATAATCCCGGGCTACCAGAACCAATAATGCGGGAGTTTCTGGAGCAGTGTTGGCTTCGGGGCATGGGCTTAATTGTCCGTTCTCACGTCCGGGATTGTTTTCGAAGTTGCCATTGTACAGGGCAAAAGTATTACTGCCACAAGACACAGCATTAGGGATGAATTTATAGGCGGCATAAATACCATCCATAAATTTAATAAATTGTTTTAATTCGTCGAAATGGCCGCAAGCCAGCATTGTCCTTAGACCACAATAAGCATCGCGTGTCCATGACAGGTTATAGGTTGCTTCGTTGGCAACAATTCCCCCGTCCTTTGTCTGATTCGTTTTTATAACATATAATCCTCCTTCAACTATATCTCTGGCGCGTTGATCTTTTATTTTATCCAGTTTGTAGCTTTCAGGCACATTTCGGTACCACTGTTTCCATTTCAATATATTTTGTTCGGCATCTGAAATACCATTCCGTTTCTGGATAGCTTGTAAATAATCGCTTTCTGGTTTATCCTTAAAGTGAGCGTAATGACATAAATTAAAGTATTCAGTTTTATTTGATGATACATCCTTTTGGATTGATATTACCTGATAACTCTCACCTACTTTTTTAACATCCGATTGCCCATCGCTCCACGATGTGGTTAAATACCTGTTTGCCGAATTTCTAACCCAGTTACTTTGGTCGCCAAACATACAAAAGAGTGTAGTGTCAACGGAAATTGAAACCGCGCTTGAACTGCCGTTTGCCGCTTTAATTATATCGTCCTTTCTGCCGTTGCCAACCAAAGTCGTAATATATGCCTTTAATTGAACTGAGTGTTTTTTAGAAATAGATTTGTTATCAACCAGCACAATACGCGATACGATTGACAACCCAGGTACAGTATAGTCCAGCAGTGTTATTTTTAAATCTTCAATTAGAACGGTTCCATAAAATGAGCCGGTTTCCCGAGCCCTGAACATGTCGAAGATTAATTCTTTCTCCACACCGTCTACGATAATAGAAATTTTTTCGTTCTTGATAAAATTCGGACAAGTATAATCAGGGCCTGCTATAAAATTCCATTGACCATTGCCACTACCTGATGCACAAATTATTCCGTTCCCTACCGTATAATTTTCGCGTATATTTAGATAGGGTACCTGATTAGGAAGAAAGGTTTTTCCAATTGCAATGAGATGTTCTTTTTGAACTGAATTTGTGTCAGCAAATGCATCTTTCTTTTGGTTAATAAAGAAAAATATTAAGATTAAAAAAAACAAATAAGTTTTTTTCATTTTTGCTTTATTTATAGTTATAATTATTTTTTTAAAATTTAATTTTTCATAGATGGAAACATATTTTCATAATAGTTTATATGCTTTATGAAATAGTCATTTTTACAACCAGCCATTTGCTTTGAGCCATAGCAAACACGTACCGGGCCAGGTAGAGGCAGTTTCCAGGTTTTGCCCCATTCCATAACCATGGCCACCTTTCTGATATAGATGTAGTTCGGCAGGAATATTAAATTTCTGCAAACCCATAAAATAATTTACACTGTTCATAAATGGGACTGCAGTGTCATCAACCGAATTGATCAAAAAAGCCGGAGGAGTGTCCGCAGTAATTTGTTGATCGTTTGAAAAATGTTTTATCAGTTCCTGGTTCTGATTTTGGCCTATCAGATTTTCTCTTGACCCCATGTGGGTTAAATTGCTCTCAAACGATATTACCGGATAAATGAGTATTGAAAAGGTAGGTCTTGCGCTAACTGTGTCAGCAACCTGGTACACTTTTTCGTTGTAATGTGTTGACAAGGTTGATGCCAAATGACCTCCTGCAGAAAAACCTATCACCCCTACCTTGTTTGGGTTTATGTTCCACTTTTTTGCGTTGCGTCTGATTACACGCATACCTTCCTGAACATCTTGTAATGGCCCTACTTTTTTGTCTTTCATTATTTTATCGGAAGGCAATCGGTATTCTAATACAATACCGGCAATACCCTGTTCATTTAACCACAGAGCAATGGCTTTGCCTTCGTGGTCGATAGCAATGCCACCATATCCGCCGCCCGGACATATTAAAACTGCAGTACCGTTGGCCTTTTCACTTTTGGGCAGATAGACATAAATCTCTGGTATGGTTTTATCTTTATAATCGGCAGATTTAATTGCACCAGGGATGTTGCTCTCCCATAATTTTAAAGTTAACGTTTGTGCCTCAGATTGAAGAGACAATATGCTTAATATCAAAATTGAAAGAAAAAAAGATTTAGTTTTCATTTTTACATTTGGTTAATTGGTTCATCATTTTTTAAGCGATTCAAACGATGGCGAGGCATTTTCAGGTTTGCTACCCCAGTTTTTATCGGGTGTTGATTGTAAAATAAACTTTACTTTCGAGCCATTTTTAAGTTTGCTCCAACTTATCCATGGTTTGTCATATTTCACGCCATCTAGGGTAACGCCTGCAATGTAAAGGTTGGTATCGGAAGCGTTTGGAGCTTCAATAACAATTTTTTTGTCCCGTCCATTATCAATTGTTATTGAAGGAAACAGTGGACTTGAAATAAGCATCAAGTCAGTCCCTGGAATGGCAGGAAACAATCCCATACAGGAGCTGGCACACCAGGCAGACATTTGTCCAAGATCGTCGTTACCAGGAAGACCGTTCTTATCCGAAGTGTATAGACGGAGCAAAATATCCCGAACGGTTTTCTGTGTTTTATAAGGGGTGCCTGTGTAATTATAGACCCAGGGAGTCATATAGGCAGGCTCATTTTGCAAATCCTGGTAATCATGGGCATCAAGCCTTTTTATTACAGTATCGGTTCCTCCCATCAATTCAAAAAGCCTCTTATAATCGTGGGGAATCATCCATAAATAGGTATCCGCATTTTCTTCACAAAATCCTATTTCTTCTGAATACGATGGTGCATGTGGATTGAAATTTTTCATAAAACTGCCATCTGTCATCACGGGCCATAAATAACCTTTTTCTTTGTTGTAATACCTTGTCCATAATTGGGATTGCTTCAACAGCTTTTCGGCATTTTGTTGATCGCCAAGGTCAGATGCCATTTGCGACAGGGCATAATCAGCAATACAGTATTCCTGTGACATGGACACCGAGCTTCGGTCTTTATGATTGTCTTCAGGAATATATCCCAACTCTAGGTATTGTTTGAGGTTTGGGCGCACTTCGAATTTATTGCAAAAAACACCCGGAACGGTGGCGGCTTTCAACATATATTCATAAGCCTTTTTATAATCGAAATCTCGAACCCCAAAAGCATAAATTGAAGCTAAAGCGGCTGTTGCCGGATCTCCGATCATCACACCCGATTCATCGTTGGCAACCGACCATTTCGGAAAAGCCCCCACCTGATTGGCATTGTTTACCATTGAAATTGCAAAATCATTGGTCACCTCGGGCACAATCATGGCCATCAGCGGGATTTGGTTGCGGTACACATCCCATCCTGAAAAATTCGTATAATGGATATATTTCTTTCTGGTGTTATGAATTTTATTGTCGAACCCGATGTAATCACCATTCACATCGCTAAAAACCGAAGGTTGATAAAAGGTGTGGTATAATGCAGTATAAAAGGTGGTCAATCGTTTTTCGTCGTTTCCTTTAACCTTAACCCGATTTAAAAGGGTATTCCATTGATTTTCAGTAGAATTTATTATATCTTCAAAATCCCAGCCCGGATTTTCGGCCATTAAATTAGCCAACGCATTTTGCTGGCTTACATACGAAATGCCGATTTTGAACTTTACCGGCTTGTCTTTGGCATTGGTGAACGACACGTAGGCGCCTGAGTTTTTGCCCGAAGTTTTGTTCGCTCCTTTAGTGATTTCATTTTCATTCCAGGTGCCAAAACCTGAAAATGGGCGGTCGAAAACCATCACAAAATAAACGGTGTATTCACTTTTATCGTTCCAGAAATGCCCGCTTTGGGTTGAACCAAATACTTTGTCGTTGTCTTTCAGTTCTATTGATGATTCAAAAACACGCTGATTCTTATCGATGCTAGGGTTAATAAGGATGTTCACTTCGCCTGTATCGGTAGCGGTAAACATGGCCATGCCAGAGCGTGTGGTTGCCGACAATTCGGTTTTCAATTTCCCGTTATGGAGCATTACGCTATAATAGCCGGGTTTCGCTGTTTCGTTTTCATGAGAAAACTTTGAACTGTAACTATACCAATTGGTTCCGGGAGATTTGCTGATTTTACCGTACCAGGGCATAAACAGTCCATCGCCGAAACAAGCACCTCCGGTACCCGACAGTATTGTTGAAACAAAGCCGGTGATAGAGTCCTTATCCCAGGTATAAGTATTAGAAATATCGTTAAATTTATTTGTTGCAGGTGTGAGTTGTACCATTCCAAAAGGGGCGGCTGCTCCGGGAATGGTATTTCCGTTCGATTTTTCGGACGTTCCAATAAACGGATTAACATATTTTGATAAGTTTTCAGCTTTTAAAGGCTTTTTTGAACATGCAGACAAGGTCAGCAAAATAGCAAAAATTACGATTAAATTTAACTTGATTAATTTCATAGTTCGTCTTATTTTATGATGTCTTTATAGATTGTATTCGCGATGACTTGTTTCCCGGCATCATTGGGATGAATCAAATCCGGAAAATTTTCAGGCATATTAATGCAAGTAAAAATGATCTTAACAGAAGGTTGGTTTTCATATTTAGATAAGTTTTTAGATTGATTATTGAAATTGCATACTGCACATGGTAAAAATGAAAATCGAGAGAGTCAGGACAAACATTCCCAACAGCATAATCTTTAATGCCTTTCCCTTCCAATCGCCGATGAAATATTCCAGCGCAACTGCCCCAATATTGCAAAGCGCCATAAATAATGGCCAGCCCACCACCGGGCCGTAACCTTTCATAAAAGGCATCGACCAGCCATACGCCAGGTTCGACACAGTCCAGACCACGGCCATTCCAAAGGCGATCAGGATGATCCGTTTGGTTTGTGAATTTCCAATTTCTTTGGAAGTTCTCTGCCGTTTCCACATGGTGATGGAATAGGCAGAATTACTGATGAATGCTCCCAAAAAGAGCGGGAGGTAAAATACAAAAGTCATGATGCTTTCGTCCGAACCATATTTGACGGCCACTTTCATAAAATCGTCTGCGAAGGCAATACCGAGGTTAATTACCGGAAAAAACAATCCGGCCACGAAAGCTGCTATCAGTCCGATGATTGTATTCCGTGAAGTTTTCGACAAGGAGCCAACATTTGACAATTCTTCGGCTTTTCCCTTGATATGACTGGCATACGCGAATATAGAAACACCGATCAATGACAGGATCAATCCTAATATCAGCCAGTATAACATTGATGATTTTAAAATTTCCTTGTGCTGAAACATCAGGGGAATGATAGAACCCAAAGCCAAAGAAAGGCCATTGGCTATGGCATTCGAACTGGCCACCCCGATTTTTGAGGTACTGAAACCCATCAGGAAACCACCAGCTCCAGCGAAAAATCCTGCGACCACTGCAAGTCCAAATAACCGGATTCCAACTTCCCGATAAACAGCCATAAAATTTGGTACAAAACCCACCACAACAATGAGTGGCAGTATAATGTATGCAAACAAACACCAGAAAAACCAGGTACTTTCGAACGACCATTTTGTGGTGTACCGTAAAGGTAAAAGCGCTATACCGCCTAAAAACCCTGCAAATATTGCCAGTCCAATCCCTATTATCATGACTTTATTGGTGTATATAATATACTAGTGTATTTTGGTTTTTTAAATTTTCAGGACATGCCCCAAAGAAATCAAAGCTATTTAACTTTTTTCCCATGGAGTTTTTTTTTACGTATAAAAGTTTCTCAAATGCGAAAAAATTTAATAGCTGATATTTCTACTTTTTAAAATCATTTGCAATTCTGGCGACGGCTTCTAGATTTCTGATAGGCATACAATAAACGACATCATCAATTGTTTTTCAGAAGATAAGATTACGACTCTCAATTCTTCGAACCGTTCAATATATCCCATCCCGAATTAAAATCTCTCACTGGTTATGGCGGATAAACAGGTTGCAATACTTTATTTTTAAAACCACTTTTCTGGTCAACAAATTTCATATTGAACCACCGGGGTGACTTGCCGCCGTTGGTATAATACCGAAAGGAACTTCCGGTAATTGTTTTGCGGGAGCAAGTGACCAGGTCAACAGCCCAGTTGTAATAGCCGTTGGTTCCGGCTGAGGCAATTTTAACAGCCTCTGACCAGATCTGGGTATTGAGATCGTCACAGGAAGAGAAAAACAAGTCGGGATCGTTCTGATTACAACCGTTATCGGTGCCTCCATTGCCACCGCTCACCAGTGCGCAATACTTTTTCAGGTAGATGCTATAAAAAATGTATACCTTTTCGGTGCAGCCCTATTTGAACAGATCGGAGCTATTGCCGACATTTGATTACTAAACATTTAAATCTTTTTCGTCTATATCCTGGAAAGCAACTTTCCGGGATGCCATCTGCCGAAATTCAGAATAAACCATATACTTTGTGATCGAAAATAGATTTCCACACAACGATTTCGAATCATCAATCTGAAACCATTGTTACCATAATACAACAAAAACCTGTTGAAGTATTTCACCACAATCGTGTCCGGTTGGCAGTGGTTTCCAGCAAAAGCTAAAACTTTTTGATAGTTTTTGTTTAATGGCTTATTCGGCACTATATAAGCAATATACATATATTTAATGGAAAGAATGGGGAAAGGATTTCATTTTTGGTCTTCGGTTAATCAATGATCTAACAAACAAAAAAACCGCCCAAATTTATGGACAGCCTCCCAATAATTAAAATCTTTAAAGATTTTTTACCCAAATTCATCCCTTTAATGAAAAAATATCTGCAAGGAAAAAACGCATCTTTCATAGATCGCACAGATCCTCCCATGATATTTCTGAATTATAAATATCAGCTGTATCTATGATAAATAACTAAGCTTTGTACTAAGTCTTTAGTTATTATATCTACGACGTACGGGAAATCTCATGAAATTCCATTGAAACCCACTTTATGTTACCATCAGTAAATAATGCAATGTGATTATTATCAGGTGAAAATGCAAATTGTTCGGTATGTGAAAATACACCGTTATTTGCTAAATCCTCAAGCTGACCCAATCGGCGAGAATTGTGTTTTTACATCGGTTACAACATCTGAAACAAGCTTTTCTTCGTGCAAAACCTGACTTTTTATATGATATGCAACAGTCTTATTTGCAATTTTGAATCCACATTTTGAAGCAGTAGAATTCGTTAAATCAAATTCAGCTACCAATTCAATTTTTTTTTGTTGACAACCGATTTAACCTAGTCGCGGATCATCGAAAAAACCAACTTTAAAAGCCTTTCCTATTTTTTCCGTATTTTTAGAAATACACAAATTACACGCTGGTTGAAAGCAAGTGGCGGATCCACCCGGATTAAAGAGTAAACCATTTAAGCAAAATTGAATTGAAAAGGTAAACGCTGGCAAGAATGGCTTAAAGCTTAATCAAATTGACTATTTATTCATCTTTTGAAAAATCTCAAAAATGAAAGATTATTATCTTCTAAAAAAACTAATTACTTATATACTTTCAATACCTTAAACTCTCTTATAAACACAGTTTTCACTCAAACAAAATGTACACTGATACTTACGGTATTTTACATCTTGTCCAATGCCGATTACTCCACTGATGGATTTTACAGGAAACATCAAGGATGAAGTAGTTAAAGAAACTCCGCAAGGGGAATCCTGAAACAGGGAAAATAATTTATGCTGTTCAGAAACATTCCAATGACAATAGCCTGGACTATAGCGGTTGGTCATCATTTTCCCTCCTTTCTTTATCTCCTGCTTTAGATGTGATTGCATAAGATCTCCTGCAGCCTCGACAATAAAAGTTCCTAGTACATCATAAACATAACCCAAAACAGGGTCCTCTCCCCTAAGAAGTAGTGCAGACTTTTCACTGACTGATTTACCTGCCGAGCAGACAAAAAATGCCAGTTGTTCAGAACCTTTAAGTTCGTTACAAACAGTTTTCCCAATCTTAAACTCATTCCCAGCAGCTAAAATTCTGGATTGGGTTTTATCCACAATAACTTCTTCAATAAGACGATATGTAGCAAGAATATCTGTTAACTTAGAACCATAACTAATTGCTTCTTCCAGATAGTCATCAAATGGTGAAGGCAATGACTCGCCATCATAACCTAGTACGTTTCTGATTTCCTGCTGATCAATTGTCAATTCGTCAAAGCTAAAATTAAACTGCCTGATCATTGGTTACAATATTTTTCAAATGTTTCTGTATTGTTTTGGTTATGGCTAAATCGGCCTATTCCAACTAATTCTGTTGATCCGGTAAACCATTCTACTTCTTTTACCGTGTAATCATCAAAAATTCCCTGAACTACTACCTTTTTATCTTTGGCAATATTGACAAAACCTTTACACCGGATAAAATCTGTTTTCATAGATTCAATAAACTCTTTCAAATTTTCAAAACTGATGATGCTGTTGGTTTTTATAACGACCGATTGCAGATCTGGTCTGCAACTCTCAGTGCTTTCTTCAGATGGAAAGAACACGAAAGGGTTCTTCTTCCCTTCAAATGCTATACGGGCAAAAGAACTCTTTTCAACTACTGCGAATGGATTGATTTTTTTGACAGCACTTATTACTGTTTCAATATCGGATCCAACTAAGTCGCTTTTGTTAACCAATATGGTATCAGCAATTCTGATCTGGTGTTCTAGTCTGGAGCGGATAGCCTTAACCCTATCGAAGTTCCGTGCATCGACAATGGTCCATGAGTAGCCAAGAAATACCTTATTTTTTAGCATTGGGGATTGAAATATCTGCCCGATACTGACTGGATCTGACATCCCGGAGGCTTCCATAATGATTTCATCAGGAGCACAATCGTCAATAAAGGATGATAACGAGTTGATAAAACCGCCTAAAAGACACACACAAAAGACAGAGCCGTTGTTGACTTCAAGCAACTGGTAGGCTTTGCCTTGTTGTGTGATCAATTCCCCATCAATTCCGGCAGGAGAAAACTCATTTTGGATAACGCCTATTTTTCGTCCCCGGGCAAAGGTGTCCAGATAATGCAACAAGAAAGTAGTTTTACCGCTTCCTAGAAATCCGTTGATGAGGTTCAATGGAATGCTCATTTGATAAATTATTTATCAATCAATATTAGTTCTTCGCGAATTGCCTTCTCAATTTCGCTTTTAGGAGGAATATGACTGATAAATGCCACACGACCATTAATACAAGTTGTCGGCAGATTTTGTACCCCTAAGGCCATCATCATTCGGATTCCATCTATATCTTTTATTTTATGCTCATTAATGACAACTTTGCCATTAAAAATAACCGATGCCTTTTTTACCGCTTCTACCATATATTGGCAGGGAGCACAGGAGGCCGAGTCTAACGTGATAATATCTATAATAACCTTGCCATCGACCCAATGTCCGTCAAGATTCAATGGCTGCAGCGATGATGTCCGTTTCATTTCCCTGATTACCTGACGCGCATATTTATCGTAAATCATACCAGTGACAGCCTGAAGGTTGGCTATTGGCGTATCCATAGGCAGATCACATCCCGGAGCAATGATAAATCCTTTTTCACCTCCCAAATCAAGACAGTGTACAGCATCCTGTCTGGAGTCAAGTTCATTGCCCAAAAGAAGGACACTGGTTAATTTGAGGTTCCCGCCAAAACTGATTCCTTTTCGAAGCGCAACCTCTTTCACAAAATCGAGCGGAATATTCTCATCGATAGAGATATTATCCGGACGACAATCACACATCACTTCTATATTTTGTTGTGCATGTCCGCAAACAAAGAACGAACTATACTTTTTTCTGAGCCTTACAAAGTCGAAGATCTTCCGGGCGTAAGGACTTACAAATGTTTCAAACGATGCCGGATCAATCTGGCTTGTCATTGGGTCTACAACAGCTATCACATCACAACCGGCATCCAATAACAATTCTGAATACCTGATACCGACCTGAGTGCAAAAATCCATGAGCTTGTGCACATATTGAGGATCTTCAAATAGTTTCATGAAAATGTCAGTCCCTAACAGGTGTAAAGCCAGCGTAAATGGACCGGTGATCAACCCATATAAACCAAGTTCCGGGAATTTTTTACGTAACTCAGAAGTAGCTTCAAGAACAATAGGAATACGACCATCTGTTTTTTCAGGTAAACGCAGCGAACTCAATTCAATTCCATTCGAAAGTGGATGCGACACCACTGCAGGTGGATTTTCCTTGCTCCATACTAATTTACAACCAAGAATTTCTGCTTCAATCTGGAGATCGAAAGCGACGGGGATACCATCTGGTCTATAAAGCTCAACTGCGTTACTCAACCCGTCAACCATATTTTTTGAAGATTTCAGGTAAGCTTCAGCATCAATTCCTATCAGTTTACCACCATGTACTCCGACAAAAGGAACCCAGGGTGAGCGCTCTGTCTCTTCCATTCTGAAAGCCTTTTCCAACAATAACAATCCGTTCATATCTTTAAATGCTTTTTGGTTCAGGCGATTTTTTTGTTTAAGAACTCTACAACGCCCTGGGGATCTGCCGAATAATTATCAGCACCTATTTTCCGGCAAAAATCATAATTTACTGGTGCTCCTCCGATTGTGACCAGGGTTCCTGGAACTGCCTCTTTAATGTCTTCAGTGATTTTTTGCATATTGACCATCGTAGTTGTTAAAAGTGCCGAGAGGCCTACCACAGCGCCCGGATTCTCTTTCACTGCAGCAATATATTTTTCAGAACCAACATCAGTTCCCAGATCAATCACCTTGTATCCGCTTCCTTCCACCATCATAGCTACCAGGTTTTTGCCGATATCATGAAGGTCACCCAATACAGTACCGATTATAAAAGTGCCTTTTTGTTTTGCTGCACCAGACAAAAAATGGGGTCTTAAATGCAGCATGGCTGTACTCATGGCTTTAGCAGACATCAGTACCTGCGGAACAAACACCTTGTTTTCTCTAAATTTTAGTCCAACCTTTTCCATGCCTGGCATCAATCCAAGGGTTAAAACATCCTGGGGATTTATACCTTCTGCTAAAGCCTTTGCTGTTAGCTCATCGGCTCCTTCTTGTCCTTTCATCTGAGGTGGAAATGGGGATGCAATGTTGATCTTGCCAAATTCTATACATTCAGCAAGCCTCGATAGTATTTCATTCATTGAAAATAATTTTAGGAAAAATTAATGAGTCAAATGTATTGGTAATCTAAAATCCAAAAAATAGTATTTTCTTTGATAAAGATGTAATATATTACTATTTTAAAAAATCATGATCATTAAAAAGCGGTTTGTTAGAGTTCCTTCATATGTCATTGAAGAGCAACTGGTCAATTCATTGACGAAGGATCTTTATTTATGTGAAGTGACAGAGTTTTTGATCACGAGAAACACTCTTTGGTCTGATAATACAATACTGGACAACCATTTATTGATTTTTTGCACCAATGGCAGCGGGATTATTCAAATAGCAAATGATTTGGTTCCTTTCAGTCAAAATCAATATTGTATAATTCCCAAGGGATTTATACTTAAAATACAAACAAATGATACTGACCCTTCCATTTTTTTGACCTGCAAATTTAATGGAGAGAAAACCCGGATCATGGAGAAAGAATTCACTGTCGTCCGGGACCTGATACCATCCATTAATAATATGGTCGCCAACCGGATGATGCTTTTTGACGAGCTGTTTATAAATCTCACCAAAGGTTTCTACAATGCAAACTATCTTTATGTAAATCTATGTTTCGGACATTTATTGGCAACGTTTCTGTATGCAAGCCGAACTAGCGATGATTTGTTAGAGGAGCAAAATCCCGGGATTACAAGAGCTATACATTTTATGGAACAAAACCTGGATAAAAAACTTACGCTTGAGCAGATTGCAGAAGAAGCCGGGTATTCTGCATCCTACTTCATTGCGATATTCAGTAAGAAAACAAATTATAGTCCTCTTAGCTATTATTCTCATCTTAAAATAGACAAAGCTTGTGAATACCTGGATTTCAGCAAACTGAAAATCAAAGAAATATCTTTTCTATTGGGATATACTGATCCCTATTATTTCTCAAAAGATTTTCAAAAAAAATTAGGATTATCTCCCAAAAATTACAGAAACAGAGTTAAAGGAAGCACTTAAGTGACTGTTTAATTTTTTCTTTCACCCATTCATCGATTAGTGATTGAAAATGGCGCCGTAAGCACAAAAATATAATCAGTTTTTAAGATTCGAATATTTTCAATGGAAGTTTAATCCATGCTGGTTTCGCCAGATATATTGATTATCAACTAAATTAAGAATGATAATGAAATGTTAGTAATATATTTGTCCAGCCTTTCTATTCCAGAAATCCATGGTAAAAGTGTAAGCCTCCAACCACAATTTAAAATGGCCTAGAGGCAAATTTGTTTTTCACGAATAAATTAACCATTAATTAATTGATCTTAAAGCAGCTATATTCCTTGTCAGTTTAGCAACACGACTTTCACCCGGTTTTAGGCTAACCATAGTAAAAGTGCCTAAGCCATCAATTGATTTGCCCATACTCCCCTTTTCGTCGAGGTAAACTTTTATATTGGCCAATTGTTTTGTTGGGTTATTAAGCTGTAATTCAATATATTTTGGCAATATTTTTACTATTTTAGCTTCGATGTTGTCAAAAGAAAGAAGTTTTCCGGATGCTGCATTGATGTAAATTCCGGGAACTTCGTTATAAGTCAACGCCATTGAAGCTTCGCACCAGGTACTCATAAAGCCGATCTCACCAATATCCTCCAGCCAGTCGGCGGTAACTACGCGTTCGCACATCCAGCCTTCATGTTTGGGGTTCACCATCCTGTCGGGGGTGCTCAAATACTGTGGCAAATTGTGGGCAATATCCATCAGCAAACCTGCATAAAACATATTTCCGGTATAGCGCGATAAATTCAGCAGACTTACGCCTGAATAGGCACAAATAGCCGGAGTTCCGGTTCCATTCTGCGGATTGGCAAACACTGCACCCATCGGTTTCATTGCCCATTTCCCATAATAGGAAGTTTCAGGAAATTTGAAATTGTAGGACATTACCCATGTGGAAAACTGTTTGGCCGCCTGTTCGGCGTAGTTCAACCATTTGCGGTCTCCGGTTGATTCGTATAATTGAGTATACGACTCGACCAGACCCAATGACGATTCGCAATCGGGGTTCTGCAAAGCATCGCCCGGACCTCCATAAGTAATTCCTTTTTTAGTGAAATTCCTGTAAAAATATTCGCCCATTTCACAGGCTTTTTGAAGCATACCCTTATCCTGAAAATATTTGGATGCCTGTATAAGTGCAGCCGGTACAATCGCTCCACTTGCAGACCTACCAACAACTACTCTCCCACTATACTGACTCAAATACTGTCCCAACTGTCCATCTGCACCCCAGGTTTTCAAAAATGCATTGGCCACACTACGTGTTCCTTCCTCCCATTTGGCTTTCACCGGAATACCCAACTTTTTCATCACCTGAAAATGTTTGATGGCATAATAAAGTCCATCGCCATTGCAACGCACCAATGTAACCGAGTCGGCCACGGGAATTTCGCGGTAAATTCCATGAAACTGTTTTCCATCGATGCTCGAATCCCAGAAATAACCTGAAGGCGAAATTCCTTTGTCAAACAGCCAGTCCATCATGCGGAGCACCCTGTCCTGCGACTCTTTTTTACCTTCCAGCAACAAAGGATAAGTAAAAATGGCGCCACCCATCCACCCGATTTGCCATTTGTAGAAGAAATCGGGACGGTGTTTATAGAAACTCAACGTTCGAAACCATATGCAATTGTCGACTGCGGGACACTTGCCTGTCGAATCCCGCCGCTGTTGTGGTGGGCTGGAACCCTCCAATTCTGCACGGAAACGGCAATTGACATATAGTTTTTGTTATGCAATGTTTTTATTCATTCTTTAATATCTTTCTCAAATCTTCTGAATTTGGATTAATGGCAATAATCTTACCTGTTTTGTCAACTAAAAATTGACCACCTCCAGAAGAAGAAATATTGTACTTTTCCCAGATTTTATTTCTATTTTCAATTTCAGATAAAATAACCCACGGATATTTGTACCGCTCAATTGCGTCAAAATATTGTTTTTGATTGCTTATGCCACCCACTACGCTAATTACCCCAAATCCAAGAATTTTAAACTCTTCAAATACAGGGATAATATCTTTACTTTTTTTTATACATGGACCGCACCAAGGAGACCATAAATCAATCAAGGTTAACTTATTTTTTACAATCACGGTTGAAAGGGTTACAGATGTTCCGGTTGAATCAGGTGCTGTAAAATCAATACATTTTCCTCCAACTTTAATGTTTTCCAAACTAATAAAAAGATTGTCTGCAATTGTATTATATGGATGACCGGGGAATTTTTGAATAAATAATTTGCTGTAAGATTTTAGGGTGTCAACTGAAAAATATTTTCTCCTATAATCTTGTGTCAAGATTGTATTTAAAAACATACTATATCCAAACATATTACTTTCCTTCCAGAAATATTTTACTTGCCAATTAAATCCAGCGGTAAATAGTGAATCTAGTTTCTCTGATATTAGTATTGAATACTCAGTATTTATTTTACCTGTATGTCTCAAAGAATCTTTTTGCTGGTACCAATATTCAATCTCATTTGTAATCGGATTATTTATCATTTGCTTGTTAAATTCTCCCATTCTTCCCGATAATTCTCCACCTACTACCTTGTTACTGTCAAATTTCTCTTCTCGGTAAAGTGTGAAATGTATGGTATCAATATCAGGGAAAAATAAGATAGGTTTCCATGAACCTCTATCATGTTCGTCTTTAAAAATTAATTCATAAGCTTCTACTACCGGATACTTCATGAGGTATTTGAAATACCCCAAACTATCAATTGGAATTGTCACTCCGCAATATCTCGCATCTTCAGTTTGTTTTATAAGAATTAATGATTTACTATCTCTGCCAATAACTTTTCCCGTTAAAAAACAAGTCGATTCTTGTTTAGAAATACAGTTCGTTAGTAAGATGCAGATAAGAAAAAACGAGAAAAATTCTTTCATAAATGGTGTTTTTTTAAATATCGCATAATTCGTTTGACAATATAAAACGGTTGGGTTTTCGGAGCGCGTATGTATCCACCGAAGAAAACGCTAGCGCGAGAACCATATGCTCGCAAACCACTGAACCCCAACTGTTTTATATTGTGTGTTGTGCCCTGTTGTTTATTTAAAATTTGTTTCGTAATCACTTTTCTCAAGAATTAAATTACAATCCATAGTGTACAATTCTTTTAACGAATCTTTTCCGTGTTTTTTTATATATGCTTTTATTATCCTGTAACCTAAGAAATATCCAAGACGATAAGGAGACCCTTCCCAAATTGATTCTCCCCAACTCTGGAATTTATTAATAATATCATAATCTTCTGAATCTAAAAATTCTTTCGAATATTGAAATATCTTTTTTTCGTTTTCTATTGCCCAATTCCAATCAGTTTTATTAAATACAATGTAGTCTGAAGAACAATACTTTCCACCCCAGAAATTCTCATTAATGTAACATGCTAAACCTTCATCAATTATGTATCTGAGAAGATTTGTCTTGCTTTTATTAGTTTTACTAAATACCATGTGATTAAACTCATGTGGCAAATTAAAAATAAACTTTTCTTTTTCTCCAATAACCGAAAAGTTAGCCCACATAAATTTCTCATTACCGCCCATATCTCCGATACCACGACCGGTACCATAAAACAAAAACCATTTACCTTGTGGTGTATAACCTGTCATTTTAGTGTACTTATTGCCAATTTCTTCAAAAGTAGTTTCAATATTGAATGAAAAAGGCAACCAAATTCCAATGACATCCGGGTTATTCAAAATTTCCCAGTCCTCATTAAGCAGTTTTTTATACTTATCTATTCCAAAAAATGATTGCCATAGTATTGGATAGTCACGGTACATAGCACTAGCAAAACTATCTTGTTGAGACGTTAAAGGTAGATTTCTATTCTCGTGAATCAGTTTTATTTGATTTTTGTAAACATTTATTAATTCCACACTGTCATTCAACACTTTTACTACTATGTTAGGATTTACCTTAACCTTATTATAGTAATCATCTAATTGTCCATATCCGGGACTTAGAAATATTAAAAGAAATATTGCAAGTACAAAAAATCTTTCGTTTTTCATTTTTATAAATTTTCCTTATGACGTTTGTACTATGTTTTTTGTTACAATTGGGCATAACTTCGTCCCAATTGTCGCGGTTGTATTTTTTTTCGAGGATGTCCAATTTATAGGAGAACGGTTGAATATAAGTAAGTTCATGATCTGCAATATAATTCAAATCGTATAAGCTTATATTTACAATACAGATTCAATCCTTCTCTATAGTTCAATGCAGACATCACATAGTGTTGATTTCTATTTATTGATGGATTGAAGTATCCCTGAAAATGAGTAAAGCTTCTGAGGATTGATAAAAAAAAGTTTTTCATAATAGTCGACCAGGTTCTTGTCTTCAAGTTCCTGTCTGAATTCTGTTAACAAATAAGTCAATCCGGGTTTTCCTCCATACGATTTCCAGTAGGTTTTTTTGGCCATATCCATACCAATCACAATTCGATTGGCATATAATGGCAGCATGTTTTCCAACAAAGTGAACACCCAGTCGTCACCTTTCATTTTCAGTCGGAAGTGGCTGTCGTACTCCACAAATACGCCTGTTTGGAGTAAATCTTTGTGAAAGCCCAAATCCCTTTGTTTGTCGACATGTGAAATTACAATATGATTGAGATCGGCACCCAGCTTTGAGAACAGCTTTACCTGCTCCATAGCCAGTTTACCACTATTTGTGTGAGTTAGTATCGGAACACCGGTTTCGAGGTGCGTATTTACTACTGCTTCAAAAACTTTTTCCTGATGTTGGGTAATTCGATCATCTCCGGTTGCCAGTTTTATCATACCCGCTTTATGAGATGTTCGCTTTATAATCGGGCTATTGTAATCGTATTCATCAATACCTTCAGTAACATCTTTAATAAACAGTTCTGTCATTTCATCGACCGATAAGTGATAGCGCCAATGATTGGGCGGGTAATAAATTTCGAGGTGGATGCCGGTTGGGACGACAATGTTTACACCTGAAATTCGTGAGACCTCCGCCAGTTTAAGGACATTACGTCCGCAAGCGGCAGGCATGGTATCCACCATGGTACGACCACCCAACTGATAAAATTCTTTTAACTCTGCCCCAATCCGATTGGTATCGTTCAGGATAAATTCCGGATTAGCCATTGTTGTAAATCCCTCCTCAATAACAATGTGTTCGTGCGAATAGGTCAAACTCATTTCTTCTGGCAAAATATCTCCCAATACGGTTCTTACAAAAGCCATTCCCATAGCTATCATTTTTTTGAGTGAAAATTATTTCTCCAACCATCCCTGCTTGTATCGGCTATTGATTCAGGTACTTCTAATAGTTGGCCAAGTTTAAGCAGCTCATTTCTTAGTAATGATACATCAATATTCTTTGCATCGCAATCGGTTTTTAGCGATTGTATTGCAGCTAAGCCGGAGGCCTGCCCCATGCTCATGGTTTGTGCCATCGAGCGGCACGAGGCATGTGCATCGTGCGTTGCCGAAAAACAGCGGCCAACCACCCAAGTCAGGCTACTGTTAGATGGCACCAGTGTTCCGTATGGTACTCCGTAAACTCCGGTTCCGGGTATGTATTCCCAATAAGTTTCATCCTGACCGTCCTTCCCTTTGCGGTGATCTTCAATGGGAGCACCGCAAAGCAAAACAGACGAATCTGGTATTTTACCTGCCAGGCATTCTTCCTTTGTTAATCTATGTTCGCCATTTACACGGCGGGTTTCGCGAACGCCAATCTGGTGAGATAATCCGATGATCTTTGAGTTTTCGTATCCCGGAACTTTGTCTCTGAAAAACTTTTCGTACTCAAAAGATTGCTTCCTACCTTCTATTTCAGCATTTGTAAGTTCTTCTATGTTTAATGCTGACAAATCTGAAACCTTAACCGCCACAGTTGAAATACAACCAGGTTGGCACATTTCGTGAGCTGAACCCTCTTTTCGTGGCAACAAATGCGTTTTATTTTCGAAAGCATAAGTCATTCTTTCTTTCATCATTTTATTGCCGCCAGCTTTTTCAAATCTCTCTTGGTCGACATTGCACATTTTGAAGGTCGTTGTCATACTTTGAGCCGGTTCTTTTTCACCAGCTAATTCAAACTGACAACCGGACAGCACACAGAAATCAGCGTCACCACTGGCATCAATCACCCGACGGGCCATCACTTTGTAAAAACCCGATTTATTCCATAAAATGCACGTTTTACGCTCAGTTCCATCATTGATCACATCAACCAGTGAAGTATGCAACAAATAATTTATTCCGGCCTTTGTAATCAGCGAATCCCAAACTAATTTCAATCGTTCAGGATTATAATTGACACCTGTTCCGGCACCATAAGTATTAGATCGCAGAAAAATATCGTTGGTTTTATCCAGTTCATTCACCACCAGATCGGGCAAACCGCCAACAATTTTTTTCGGACTTGTTCCGGGGGTAAAAAAACCATAAAAGGTGTCGAGCATTTGAGTGGAAGTGCCACCCGGAAAACCATAGCGTTCGACCAACATCACGGAGTAGGTTGATTGCACGGCCGCGGCCAAAGCTGCCGCACAACCTGCCGAACCTGCACCAATTACCAATATATCGGTTTCGGCTATTACAGGAATTCTATGATGATCAAAAAAATGGGTCATACTGCTTTCTTTCCTACATTTTCAAACAATTTTGCAAGTCGGTGTGCGTGTTCATCGTAGGCACTTTCGAACAAAGAAACAGCTCGTTTTTCTCCTACTACCACTGCACTACTCAACACTTTGGGCGGCTGGCCTGCGGCAGTTAACAATCCGGCCAATTCCGCCTTTATGCAGTTGATCAGCAAAGTGCCGCCAACCGTTGATCCAGGTGCTACAGGTGTATCCAATCCCGCAACATACACCATGGCATCGCCCACCGGGGCACCCGTGTCCAATACCAAATCGGAGAAGTCACCGAGTTTTTTTCCATCACTGCGCTTACTAACCGATTTTGCCGAATGTTCTTTAGTGATAATCGAAACTACTTTTATCTTATTTTTCTGAAAAAGTTCAGCAATTTCGATTGGCACAATGTTGCAGCCACTTGAGGAAATGATAAGCGCCGTATCAACTTCACTCAGGTCAAAATTGCGTAAAATACGATCGGCCAAGCCGCTTACGTTTTCGAGAAACATGGCCTGTCGCTGCCCGTTGGCACCAACAACCAGGTTGTGAAAGGTAAGCGATAGCTCAACAATTGGATTAAAACCCGGAAAAGATCCGTAGCGTGGCCACATTTCTTCCACCAATATCCGGCTGTGACCACTGCCAAAAATATGAACCATCCTGCCAGCCAGAATGGTGTCGGCAAACAGTTGTGCAGCTTGTCTGATCTGTGTTTGTTGTGCTTTAACCATTTCAATTATTCCGGTGCATTTATCTAAATAGGTTTCTGTTATGTCCATTTTTTCTTGTTTTTATATTTATTGTTGAACCAGGTTAATTTCAAAAAATTGAACCCGAAAATATAAGCCGCTCCTCTGGTAGGAATTTAGAGATGGCTCATCTCTGCTTCTCTGGCAAAACAGGCGGCTCCGACAGCTCCGGCCAAATCGCCGTATTCCGCTTTCACAATTTTGGTCTGATTTCCTCCTGCCCGCCATTCATAAATGCTCATGTACTTTTCCAGCGGTTCAAACAAATCGGCTTCGGCTTCAGTAATACCACCGCCAAGAATAATCATTTCTGGTGAAAGAATATTGGTTAATGTAGCAATGCCAACCGCTAATTTCCTAACTGATGTCAACCAAATCTCTTCAGCAAAAAGGTCTCCTTTTCTGGCCGCTTCAAGCAAGTCGTGTGTTGAAGTAAATTTTCCTAAAGTCCGCTTTTCTATGCTGCAATTCCCTATGGCATCTTCGAGACTTCCGGGCATACCGATGCAATCAGGCTCACCTTCACTGTCGATGACCATGTGCCCGATGTGCCCGGCTTTGTTGAACGAACCCTGGTATGGTTTGCCGTCAATCAGAATGGCACCGCCAACACCAGTTCCAAGTGTGAGCATGACCACATTTTTTCGGCCTTTTGCTGCGCCATAGTGAGCTTCGGCCATCATCGCTGCAATGGCATCGTTCAGCACAAAAGTCCTGGATTTTAAAAATTCAGACCAATCGAAGTTTTCCAACCCCTGCAAACGTCCGGGCATAAAAGCAATGGCAGAGTTGTCTGTGTTAGGCAAGCCTGGCGCCGAAATCCCGATCAAGCTACCATTACATTCTACTTTATCCTGAATTTCTTTCACTGCTTCAGCAAAGGCATTCTTCCACACTGAGTCGTTGCCATCGTATGTTGGCTGATAATGCTGGTGAAGAATGTTGCCTGTCTGGTCGATGGCTACAGCCTTTATACGCGTGCCACCCAAGTCGATTCCTATTGTAATTTCTGACATTATAAGTTCGTTTTTAAATTTTAAATTTGTCCTTCACTCACGGTCCAACCACCATCAACTGCTATTACCTGCCCGGTTGTAAACTTCAACAGATCACTCATAAAGTATGTTGCCAATCCGTCCAGATCTGTTGGATGGCCGATCCGTCCACCATCCAGCGGTTGTTTGGTTTTGATGAACGACAGAATTGTTTCATCTTCCGCGGCACGCTTAGCCATTGGGGTTTCGACCAGAGCCGGGGCAATTACATTTATGCGGATATTATTTTTTGCGTAGTAGGCCGCAATTGACTTTGTAAACCCAACTATTGCCGATTTTGCCGCCGCATAAGCATGGGTTGAAAAATAGTCAGGTGAAGGAGAATAGCCCAATACTGAACCCATGTTTAATATAGTTCCTCCAGCATTCAGTCTTAAAAATTGGTTGATTGCCGCCTTGTTCGATAACATCAGCGAAGTGAGATTCAATTCCAGTGTTATGTTCCAACCTTCGAGGGTAAGTTCGTGCAGCGGACCGTCACCCATTTTTCGGCCACTGCCTCCAGCCAAATGGTAAAGTCCATCGAAGCCTCCGAAATTGCCAATACATAACTCAATGGCCTGAATGGCTGTTGAAGGCAGAACTGCATCGCCAACCATGGCTATGGCATTTTGTCCCAAAATAGTCTCAGCTTCCGCCGAACTTTCCGGCTTTCGGCCCACAACCACAAGATTGGCCCCATTTTCAATAAAAGCTTTTGCGGCTGATAATCCCAATCCGGTGGTTCCTCCGATGATGACCAGTTTTTTGCCGGTAAGAAGTTTGTTATCCATTGAATTCCTTTATTGCATTTACCATTGCCACAACGTTTTCGACTGGGACTCCAGCCTGAATGTTGTGAACCGTGTTGAACACAAATCCACCATCTTTGGCAAAAATATCGCACAGCCGAAGTACTTCCTCACGCACTTTTTCAGGAGTTGCATAGGGCAACGTTTTTTGCGTGTCGATGCCGCCACCCCAGAAAACAAGTTCTTTTCCGTAGGTCTTTTTCAGATGAGCCGGATCCATTCCTTTGGCATTTATCTGTACCGGATTAATAATGTCGAACCCGGCAGCGATAAAATGAGACATAAATGGTTCAACGGCGCCGCAAGAGTGTTTGAATGTTTTCCAGTTGGTATTTGCATGTACCCAATCGTTGATCCGCCGGTAATAAGGCAACCATAAATCATCAAATTGTTCGGGGGCACAAAAGGTCGAATCCTGGGTTCCGAAATCGGTTCCGCAAATGAAAACGGCATCTACATTGTCGCCAATCACCTTGTGCAAACGGCTGAAATTTTCGAGGGCAATTTCAGATTGACGGTCGAAAATGGCACGAATGTAATCCGGTCGCATCAAGATGCTCATGTACCATTCGGTAATATCGCGGATACCTTTCGGATTTTTCAGTTTTATGCCCGGAATATGCGCGATGTCGCCCAGTGCAGTTCCGCCCAATCCGGCCACAACGGCCATTCCGGTAGCTCGTGCCTTTTGGGTTGTTGTAGCCCAATATTCCAGATCGCTGTCCGAAACCAATCCATATTCTTCGAGGTTATCACGTGGATCAAGTTCTTCCTCAACAATTGGTTTCTGCCGGATAATGGCATCGAAAAAGTAACTTGTTTTTGGCATTCTGCCTGATGGGGAAGAGGAAGTATCGCCTTCAGGATACAACAACACATCGCCATTTTCAGCGTTCGTGGTCTGAAACCCATCAGGAACATTCACCGTTTGACCCCAGGGAGTTAAATATTCCATCAGGGGTTCGTGGTTGTAGAATCCAAACCCGTTCTTTCTGCCTCTGGCAGCAACCACATCAACTCCCATTAATTCAATCAACTCCGAATCAACATCTCCCAGCATCTGGTAAGGGTCGGTCACACGGACTGGTTTGTATTCCAGTCCATAAAATTTCCGGAGCTTTTCAACCGTACTTACATGAATTCCTGTTACTGAAGTCGCGCCGAAATCAACGACTATCTTGTCAGGTTGTTTGTGATTTATTGTTAAGTCAAAGCGTTCTTTTGATGTCATATAGTTAAAGTGTCTTAAATTATAAAAAAATTCAATACTAAAAATAATTCAAAATTCGGAGAAAAAACTCATAAAACCGAATAGTATTTCATTGAGTTTTTCAAATATTTCAGTGTTATTTAAAGCAAAATTGCACTACAATAAAAAAGTTATTGATTCAGTTCATCCATTCTGTTGGTGAATGGCTGTACCTCTGAAATGAATTCCTTTCGATTTATTAAACCGGTCCGTCAATTCTGAGTCAATCACGTTCATGGTGAATTATATTTATTCCAATTAACTATTTTATGTTTGATTGTGTCAAATAACCACTAAATCCCATGATTACGGTTGACAGTACAATTAAACTGATCCCAAGTATTACCGTATTTTTCGTTTTTGCATGACATTCTTTCCATTCATTAAACAAGAGCCCCCAAAGGTTTCCAAAGGCGATTATCAAGGACATGTGTATGGTCCAACTTAGAAAGTCATACTTTCCCATTCGGGTTGTCCCCATTCCATAGAACATATACTGGAGGTACCATAGAATTCCTGATAAAGCCGAGAAGAAATAGTTTTTAACCAAGGTATTTTCCTTATTACTTGCCAATTCTGATAAACCTGAATTCTTAACTATTTTAATTACATACCATATCAGGTTAAACAAAAAACCGCCAAGCAACATAACAACCAGTACCACATTGTTTTTCATCAGCGACGAAGCTCCATGGCTTACTGCCAACTCTGAAATTTCTTGCCCGGCTTTTATTCCAAAACCAGTGAAGGTGGCAAAGAATCCACAAATTAGAGCAATTACAACCCCCTTTTTGAAGTTGTATTCCAGGTTGGCGGAACTTCCAATGGCATTAATCTCCTTATCTTTCATATAACCCGCCTTGATACAAAATGCAATACCTGCCATACATACCAGTAAGGCTATCAGAAGTATATGTCCTGGTGTACCTCTGAACAGAGAGATTAATGTCCCTTCGTAAAGAGGTGGCAGGATCGTGCCAACTACTGCCGATAATCCTAATGTCAGCGAATATCCAAGTCCGTAACCAAGGTAGCGGATCGCATAACCAAAAGTTATTGCTCCGATTCCCCAAAAAAATCCAAATAAAAATGTTGATGATAAAGAAGAAACAGATGAAGTTGCTATAACTTCCACTAAATTGGGAATTGTAAATGCTGCCAATACCCAGGGAGTAATGATCCAGGCAAACAGACCCATGATGATCCAATAATTCTCGAAGCTCCAGACTTTAATCTTTTTATAGGGAGCCATAAAACTTCCTGATGCAAAACTGCCAAGGGTGTGAAAAAATATTCCAAAAATTACATTCATAAGTTATTTTTTATTAAATCATATACAATAATGCAAATCATTTTATTTAAGCTGTTTTACAGTTTCTTTTAAATTCTGAGTATTGGTATCAAATTTTATAATTAGTTCAATTTTAATAGTTTCATCTGGTTCCAAATATCTTAAAGTGCCTTTCCCATTTTCGTATTCTGCCCCTTTTATTTCATTATTACATGGTTCAAAAGCAACGAAATAATCTTTTTCCCTGAAACAATTGTTCTGCCCAAGATGATTGAGCACATCGGTTGGGTAGGTTACCGAAACACCATATTCGGGATTATGCTTATCATTGATAATGCAGAAACCGCTTCGGTTGTTTTTACTGCGCATGTTGTGAATATAGGTTTCTTCAACATACGAATTGAAAGGTTGTGGAACGTCAAGACATTTGTCTTTTCGCTTTTCAGCATACTCATCAAACCCTAGTGTTGATTCAATTGGCACTATCAACTCCGATTCAGGGTTTACCAGCGGATATCCGAAGTTCATGTGATACAGAATCATAAAAGGACGTCGCGTGGCACCTTGATTCGAGATCGTATCAGTAACTCTGATTTCATTTTCAAATAATATGCACCTAATATTTCGTTCAATGACAATATTTTCAACAAGGGTTTTCACCTGTCTTATTTTTCCCGATACCTCAAAAACAAATTCATCACCTATCCTTTGTTGCGAAACATTTATTTCGTCAGCCGAAATCTGTGAAATATTTCCATGTAGTCCATAATCAGTACCCTCGAAAGTACATGGCTCGCCGACATTTGTAAGACCACAAGTTACAAACAAGCCACCACCAAAGGTCTTTAGCCAACCGTTGCCACGTGAATCATAGTACAATGGTGATACAAGACCTGAGGGACTAATATAAGAGATCGGATGGCCCTTAAAACTCAAATTAAAGATATCGAGACACTTATCGGGAAGGATAGTAAAAATCAGGCCGTTACCGTTGTTTATCTCAATTACTTCCATATTTTTGGACAATCCTTGGATCATCTTATATCGTTTTACGCCTCCAATTTGTGCGAGGTTCCCAACGTATTGTAGCCAGTTGCGATGGTTATCCATTTTTTAGTTTAATTATTTTGAAAATAGCATAAAATTATTTTTTACATGGATATGCCCACAATTCATTCCCTTCAATAGGCCTCAAACCCGATCCCGCACAGCCACATTCAATAATATGTCTGAAAATAAGTTTGGTCGGATACAATGCTGCAAAATTTGTAATCCAGTAATTCTGACACAACATACTATAAAAATGAGCATTTTGCGGTTTAAAAGTAGCGCGCCCCTCTCCTCTTACAATGGACTCGAACAGTCCCATCGGATTATCCAAAGTAGAAAGAGCAATTTCCAGATTGTTTGCTTTGATTGAGATTCCATCCTGAATCGTATTGCATTCGCCGCAGGTATTGGGCATCTGGTCAACGCCAACTTCCACCTGGCTACCCAGTGAATCATAAAAAATCCGGGGATTTTCAACCGTAAACGGGAAAGCCAGGTAAACCGCCATCGGATCAAGGTTTTCTTTCATCCAAATAGTCGTGGTTATCTCTATTCGCGGAATTTCATCAAAAATATCCCATTGTTGCTCAATCCTTTTGGCAAATTCTTCTTCCTGAATGGTTTTAAACCGGACCACGTATGCACTGTCAATTTTTACATGCTCAAGAACTTTTGGACTATTGTATCGGATGTTCTTTTTCTCCAGCTTTTTTTCGGCCATCAGGCTCCGGCTGTACTTTCCCTGTGGCCTTTCCACAATGATTTGTCCGGGAAGCGCTGACGAATGTTCATCAAAAAGATTCCGGTTCAAAGGTTTGAATCTGATGTTTCTAATTTCTCCTGAACCGGTATCAAATACTGGCTCAAAATATTGGCTTGAAGTCAAGGCCTTGGATACAAACTCATCGTTCTGAACCAATTCGAACCGCTTCTTTCCTCCTGGTGCAAGGTCACTGATATGAAACCGAAATTTGTCGGGAACAAACGACCAGACATCATTTGGGATTTCAGTTTTTGATTCAATTGCCTTATCTGAATCATTCCACTGTGAAGCAAGAATTGTTTCGTACGGTAATAAACGGTTGTTATCCAACTGTTTCACCGCATTTGCTTTGAATCGCAACGCTGAAGCAGATATTTCAACCCAGCCACTCCGCTTTTCAATACCAGGATTCAAAACCTCAATGAATTTTGTTTCAGAAAATGGCTGATAAAATGAGCTTTCGCGGATGATTTCGGCCTGAATCCGTTTGCTGTTTTCATCGACACGGTAAAAGGTATCGAATTTTTGTGTGTGATTACCCATGGTGCGCTGGCTGTATGGACGGGCAACGCTGTCGTAAGCGCCCCAGGTATGTTCGCCTGCAAAAGTCAGGTCGCGGTTGAGTTGCACGATCTGTTTTAAAATGGAAGGGGTCGATACCGACAAGTATTTTTGAGCCTGAACGATGTCTTTATTCCGGCGCTGAGCTGCCAGTAGAATTGATATTTCAGAAGGTGAAGCGGCAATTCCATCGGCCCACCAGTCGCACCATTCGCCATGCAAAACAGGAAGGTTGTTAGGTAGTTTTGCTGAAATTTCGGAAAAGAATTGCCCGGGAGTTGAAAATCTTAACCGGGGTTCAAACCCTGATTCGTTCCAGGCTTGAATAAAATCGCTCAGTTGGCGGCAAGGCAAATCGTTGTCGTAAGACCATTGATTGGTGACCGGCAAAAGCAAGGAAGAAAACGGATAACCATTTTTTTCAGCCTTTTCAAGCCGTTTCATCATATTTTCGCGGGCAATCAGCATATCTTCTTTCCTGGTACTGAAAATCTCATTTCCGCGAGGTGGATTGTACCAAATATTATAACGGTTGGGAACCGGGCCGCGCCGCCATTCCTTTTCATGAAAATAGAAGTATCCTTCGTTATAACCTTCGCCATTAAGCATCAGGAGTTTTTGGTCATTTTCTCCGGTCCACCAAAACAGTGATGGCGCTGGAATCGGAACTCCCCCACTGTAAGTATTGGCGTTCATCGAAACAAACCGGATTTCGCGTTTAGTCAGCGAATCGATCATTCCGTAGGGCAAGCCGTTTACGTCGTCCTGCATGGCTACTTTGGGCTGGTACTTTTCGTGGAAAAATGCCAAGCGGTCCAACTCTTTTTCCCATTCATGCCGCCCAATCAGGCACGACATATTACCCGGCATAAACGTAACTTCGATGTAACCTTCTTCAAAATACTGATCGAATTGTTTTTTCTCGGTTTCTGTTGCTTCCTGCCAGAACCGTTCCAGCACCCAAACCGATTCTATAGTCCATTTAAACCGTGCTTCCAGGGGATAATCTATCGTTTCGGCGATATATTGCATGGCCAGCCTGATGTTGTTTACCAGATAATCCCAGGCAGAGGATGGCAGGTCGGTGTACCCAAAATCGGTATGGCTGATATTGATGAGCTGTATCTCTGTGATTTTTGTATTCTGAAAATCTTTTTTATCTGAGTTTTCCATAGCTGTTAATTTAAAGCCCCCTCCAAACCTCCTCCTGGTAAAACCGGGAAGGCTTAAAAAAGGCAAAGTTTTTATTTATTGTTTTGCGATCATCCGGTGTGTGTGTCAAAATTTTGTCATGGACATTTTATGGCTGTATTTGATTTTTGTTTATAACGATTGTACTTTTCGCTGATTCAAGCCCTTCGCGATTTACAGTTGATAACGCAATTTTGGATCCGGGGTTTAAATTCAATCGGTTTATTTGATATCGCATTTCGGCTGGAATGGCAGGATGCGGATTGTCTCCATTCGTATCAAAGGTTTGAAAATCATCTTTTTCAGGATATCTTCCAAGCAACTTCTCTTCAATATAAACGTTGAAATACTTTATTCCTGATTCAATATCGGCATCTGCTTCCCACGTTAAAATTGAACTTTTCTCATCCACAATTTTTAACTTCAGGTTCATAGGTGCCGGAGGAGGTGTAATGTCCTTCACGGTTCCGGTCTTCAGATATTCACGGAATTTTGAAGCACAAACTGAATCGGGAAGCCAGGATTTTGAAAGTATGTCGCCTTGATATTTGGAAGCTTTGTAAATCCTGATTTCGCCTGAAGTAATGGTATCGCATAGCCAGGCCTTACTGGCATCCATATCACGGAGAAATGAAGTCCTTTTTTTGGAAAGACGTTGTGCAAGTACCGATTCAAAAAACGGTAGCGCCATTAACCTGACATAGCTGAGGTTGTGGTTCTGATGGGCATTGTAAGCCACACTAATTAAACCGTTTCTGGCGCGTAACTTTGAAAATGTATGCAGAGCGGTAGCCCAGCAATCCCCTCCCGGATCATTAAAATCGGCTGCACCGGCATGACGGATCATAACCGGAATTTTGTTGACGGCTTCAGGATAATTAAAATCAGGATCGAATGCTGGTGAATAGGCAAAGGTGGCGATGATCCTTTCCGGAAAGGTTTTGGTCATATTCAGCACCCAATAACCACCGCCGGAATGACCCCACAAAAGCCAGGGCGCTTTATTCAATTCCAGATGACCGGTTAATTCAGAAAACCGGTTCAATGCAGCCAATAATGACGGACCAGAACCGTCTTCCGGATTCCGCCAGTCGTAACAATCTTTTCCGTCTTTTGGATATAGGTCAGGAGCCAAGATGACCAAACTCCATTTTTTGGCAAACGCCTGGTATTGGGCGTCGGTAACAATCGGTTCTCCGGTTCCTTCCATGGTGCATCCATGCTGATGAATCAGAATTCCTTTGATGAATTCCACTCCTTTCGGGACAAAAATGGAATACTGCGCTTTTTGCAGGAAACCATTCACACCACCATTGGGAATTTCAATGGTATAGGTTGTTCCATTCCAATAATTTGTAGCAGCAGATTGATTACTTATAAAAAGCGTAAGCATGATAATGAATCCGAATATCAATCGCCTAAACCGGGAATACTTTTCGACGTTTATCATATTTCAATTGTTAATTCGGAATGATCTTGCCAATCAGCATAACATAGCCCGCAAAGTAATTGTACGATTTATATTCATCGTTCAATTCAACTCCTTTATTATCTGCATTTTCCAACAAAATTTCTTTTTTATTGAAATGCACATCTGAAACTTTAAACGTCACCGAATAAGTTCCTTGTTTTTTGATTTCATCAACCGTTAAATAATTGATCCGGTACCAGGTACACCATGGGTCGAACCGTTTATATAACTTTGGAGCAGAATCGTTTACGGTTACATTTACAAAACAGGACGAAGGTCCCATGATATCCAACAGACCGATTTTTGATCCTTTAAACTTAACCTGAATGGTGGCATCGGCATTTCTCGATTTAGCGAGTTCAGGCAGGAGATGCGAAAACCGGTCGAAAATAGCATCGCCTTTCTGAAGATATTCCCAATTTGGATCTTTTTTTATCAGCTCCGAAACAGGAATCATAGTTGCCTGTTCGTAATTGTCCTTATTCAAAGGTTTAGGCAAGATGTGTTTTTGAAGTTTTGAAATTGTTTCCATGTTGAGCATACTGCGGCTCACCGCTTCGGTATATAATTTATGTCCGGTTTGGCTTAAGGGATGCACTCCATCGCCAGCAAAAACAAATTTTCCGGGTTGTTCTTCGATTTTTCCTTTCCAGACAAGATGATCATCTTTGGCAAATTTCAATATCTCAACACCCATAAAAATAGAAGGAATACCATAGTAATCAGCCACTTTTTCCATAGTTGAAGCAGATATGGGTAACATACCTGTGGCAAGAGTTGCCGCCATATCTTGACAAATAGTATACACGAAACAGATTTCGCAGGTTGGCAATGTTTTTCGGATCTTCCGGACGATTCCTTCCATTGATTTTGAAATTTCTGAAGCTTCGCTCCCATTGTCGTTTACAGCGAATTCGATGAAAACCAGGTCAGGTTTGAATGAAATTACATCTTTGTCGGCCCGGAATGCCCCAAAATCAGAACCTGTTCCTGGTAGCGAGGCGTTCTTTTGCAGAATATCACATTTGGGATATTCTATTTTGAACCATTGCATCGTCTGGTCGCGCCAGCCTGAGCCTGCATCGGTGATACTTCCGCCGAAATAGGCAATTTTAACACCTTTACCCTGGTGGAGTTTATAGAAAAAATTAGGTAAACCGGCACGGGCATTCAATTCATTGTAAGGAACAAGAACCGGATCACTGGCTCTAAGGTTTACAGAAAGCGCTAAAAACAAGACAATTACTATCGTTTTTATAAATATTTTTTCCATTATTTAAACTTTTAAATGGTGGTTAATTCCAATCCCATCAAGCATTGCAGCAAAGTTTTCCATCGGTGTATCAACCTGAACATGGTGAGTTGGTGCACAAATCCATCCACCGTTTTTTCCCAAGTCCGATTTACGTTCTTCGACCTCATTTCTGACTTGTTCGGGCGTGCCCAATGGTAAGGTTGACTGAACAGCAATCCCGCCAAAAAAGCAAAGCCGGTCGCCATACGTTTCCTTCAGGAATATTGGATCCATGCACTCCGGCTGGATTGGGTTCAGCACATCCAGAACAATTTCAATCAGTTCGGGAATCAGGTCGTAGTTATTTCCATCGGTATGGTAGGCCACTTTAATCCGTGGATCAATCTTTTTTATTTCAGAAATCAGGTTCGCCATTCGGGGTTTAAAGAATTCCTGCCAAATTTCAGGTGGAAGCAACAGTCCATCCTGACTGCCCATATCGTCGCCCAACCAAATCATATCAACACCACGCCGGGCCATGTTTTTAGCGACTTCCAAATGATAGTTATAAGTGATATCCAACACTTTGTTGGCTAAATCGGGATCCATGTAGAAGTCCATCATCAACTGTTCAAATCCGCGCAATGCCCAGGCCGATTCGAAAATGGTACAGTGCAGCCTGCCAATGATGTAATATTCTGATTTGTATTCATTAATCAGCCGCTCAAGGTTAATGTACAACTCCGGTCTATGAGGATCGGGCGACCGGTAAGTTTCTATAGCAGAATCTTCTTTCAGCGGACCTTCGGCCAGATTGGTATAAAAACCTTCACCAAAAGGAGTTGTATACTTGTCGGTTTTCCATTTGACATCCCATTCATCGGTATAAGGCTTATCACTAAGGTAGTAGTTTATAAACCAGCCAACGCCACATTGCAAAGCGTCCTGACCGGTTGCTATTTCGAGTTCATAACCATTCCAACGACCATTGTGAGGATCGTGCTGAAAAGTGTCATTGATCCCCAAATTATTTCGCAACCGTTGTGCAAATTCAGGGGTGAAGGTGGCCTGAAATGGCGGCCTGTCAGTTTCCTCGTGGTTTAATGCGTTAATAACTCTTTCTCTGTGTTTCATGGTAATTATGTTTTAAATATAATATTGATCAACTTTAGATTTAGATTTTCCCAAATACAATAACCATTACATCCAGGCTTTTTAAGGTAATTTTTGCCTTTCCATTGCTTGTCTCCCAGCGATCGCCTATCAGCAATTCAGGATTTTTCATACCCGAAACATCAATGGATTCGGTAATGTCAGCATCGGTAGGGTTGGTAATGATCCAGGCCTCCTGATTCGAACTTATTCTTTTCTGAACAAGTAGGTTTCCGACTTTTTGAGGTGAAATACGCGATAAGTGCATGAATTTATTGACCAGCGCAACCAATTCCGGAGTATAATAGCTCATGCCATTATCCCCGATAAAAGTTCCAAATAACCAGATGGTCCCTAAATCAAACTTGTTTTCAACTGCAGTAACCTCTCCTTCAGCTTTGAAGATAGGTGTGCCACTTTTGCAGTTAAATGTCTGGATATAGAAATTGGCGGGTGTTTTTATATCCTGAAAATCACCAACTCCATTCAACCAGGTTTCTCCCTGGTTTGGTTGTCCCATTTTGGGCTCGCGAACCATCGTGAAACTCTTTTGCTCGACTCCAGCCATTTTGGCGATCACCGGCGACATTTCACCCCTGACGGCAATGGAATTTTCATTCATCCGACCCGCTGCACCTTCACAGATTAAATTTCCGCCTTGCGCGACATAAGCTTTTAGCTGATTTGCAAACTGATCGGAAAGGGAGATCGGAAATGGAAGTATCAAAGCCGGATATTGTTTAGATGATAGCTCGTTAATATTGTTGCTATTTACAAAATCAACCGGATATCCATTTTTCCAAAGCAAGTGATACCAACCTGCGATACTTTTTGTAAGATGTTGGTCAGTTCCAAAAAAAGATTTGCAGAATTGGTAATTATCTTCATTGATGATGATACCGACTTTTGATTTTGGTTTGGTGGGTGCGCCAAACAGATCGGGATATTTTTGCAATGCTTTTCCAATTCGCGTTGCTTCGCTAAATCGTACTGTCGAATCTCCTTTACTGTCGAGTAAGCTGAAACCATTGTTTTCGGCAGCCATAATTTCAGCCCGTGTCACCCAAAAAGAAATTGCAGTTGCACCTGAACCGATAGTTGTCAACATCCACCTCCGCATATCGGCTGCAGAGGGAACCCTTCCTTTTTGAAACGAAGACATCACCGGACCACCCTGAAATTCGGCAGCCCAAACCGGGTTATTATCCCGATTAGCACTCCGGATATAATCGAAATTCAAGGCTAAATGATTCCACATTTCGGTATAAAGGGTTTCATAAGTTTGCTTTAAGCTTTCGGGTATTTGTGGCAGACTGGTAAAATATTGGGTTGAACCCCATGCCGGATAACTCGAAGAACCCATAAAATCTTCGCAACGGGCCAACGTCCAATCCTGCCCGGAACCAATCGCTGGACCACTTTTATGGGCAAAAACGGTTCGCTTCAACGGATCGGATTCCTTGATGGCCATGTATCTGGCCTTCAGGGTTTGAGCCACATATTCGTTTTCCATGAATATCCGGAAGTCTTTATCAGGAGGTAGTCCAATCGGGCTTTGCCGGTGCGGACCAACCTGTTTCCAATCTCCAAAATTTGACGACCAGCAACGGTTCAGGTTTTCGAGCGTTCCGTATTTGGTTTTCAGCCATTCACGAAAATGCTGCTGGGTATTTTCACAATAGCAAACATCGGAGCCAACCGGACCCTCAGCCCAATAGGCGATTTCCTGCCAGGTGTTCCAAACCAGAATATTTTCGTATTTGGCAAAATGTTTTACAAAAGCCTGAATGTATTGGATTTGTTTTGCCATCGCATCCGGCTGGTCGAAACAAGGGCCAGGTTTACCATCACTGGGAAGAGTATAGGGAGATTCATACTGAACCGGCAATCCATTCCGCCCAACCATTCGGCTTCCGGGGTATTTCTGGTACAACCAGATTGGCGCCTGCTCAAGGGTAAAACCCATGTATACATAAAGTCCCAGATCTTTGGCATGTTGAACAATCGAGTCGTACTTCTCAAACTCATATTTACCTTCCAAAGGTTCGTCAACCGCCCAGTGGGTCTGAATTTTAATCAGATTAAAACCATGTTTTTTCAGGTTTTCCATGTCGGCAAACATCTCCTTTGTTGAAGGCATCGGAAATCTGCACAAATGCGAGCCTAATAAAAAAGTGTTCGGTAATTTAGCTCCTGAAAGCTTGAATTCAGGTTTCTTTGTAGTTTGGGAACATCCCAAACATCCCAGCATAAAAGCCAGTATTGCAATACTTTGGATAAATAAACCAGGTTTTTTCATAGTTATTTAGTTTAGTGTGAATTAGTCAAGAATCAGCAGATTTAATATTGAAGATCTGTCATTCTATTTGCCTGATATAAAACGCATGGTTACCGATAAATCCTTTTTCAAATCCGGTTTAAAATCTCCACAATAGTTCTGCCATGCCATTTCGGGATACCACCAATGGTTTAAAAGAAAAAGTTTTGAACTTCCATTTGTCTGTGGTTCGCATCGGGCAGCGATATCCTTGCCACCGCCTTCAACCCGGAGGTTTACTCCCTTTGGGTCGTTCATCAGGGTATAATAGAAGATGTGTTCTTTCATCGTTCTGTAATCAATTGTTGCCAAGCCTAGTGACTTGTTTATTCCATTTTTTCCGTTCAAAAAGAAATCCTTTGTGTCAGCTGACCATGCATGGGAAGGCTTCACTTTATAATGATGTGCATTTTCAGGGTTTTTCACCGCAACTCCGCTCAAACGGCCAATGTGATCGGCCGGATAGGCTGACCATAAACCGTTTCTTCTCCAGGCGATTTTATTAAAATCAGATGATAAATCGAAGCATAATCCTAGGGAATTGGACAGTTTCGGAAGTTTATTCAGGTGATAAGCTGTTCTTATCAATCCATCGCTGCTAATTTTAAAGACGTACCCAATTTTTAGCGTATCGTAAGCGCCGGAAACTTCAACAAACACGGTATCCGCAATGGTTTTTGCAGAAATTGAACCCATTTTCCAGTCTTCTTCCTTTAAAATTCTGTAATCTTTAGTATATGAATCGTTTACGCCGCCGTCACCGGGAAATCTATTGCCAAGGAAAAGATAAGGTCCTCCGGAGATCAATTTTTCATTCTTAAAAATGCCTGAAATAATCTTCCCGGAAAGCTTATTAATGATCAGTGAGAACTCCTTTCCGATAACGGCATATTGGTCTTTGTCATCTTTTAAACTAATACCTTTCAATTGGTTGGATTTAAACTCAATTCTTGTCCTTCCCGAAGTCAGGTTATATTCATCAACTACCTGCTTATTGTAAATGAAGGAGACATTTATCGTATCATCCGTTTTCAAATTACTAAATGGCAATTCCAAGCTGCCTTTAGCGTGCGGAGCAACATCGGGCATAGCTTGTTCGACCTTTTCATTTCCTTTTCTGAACACAACTTTCAATGCATTCAAATTGGTAAAATCATGCCGGTTTGTAATGCTGATGTTTTGTGAACTGATATTGGTTTGAAAAATTTCATTCTCAATGATCACAGGCGAATAGGCCTTTTTGAGATGCCAAAACTCCGGTTTTTTGCGTCTCCAGCCATCAATAAAACCCCACTGACCGTAGCCAACTGCGGTGTCGGGCAACATGAATATATCATCAGTCATGCACCAAACAGCGCCGCCCAGCGAACCATCGGTGGAATACATCACGTCCCAAAACTTTTTCACACTCTCGCCCCAGGCATTACGAATGTTCTGGTCGTTTTTTAAGGAACTAAATAAATAACAGGGCAAATGCGCATATTCGTCGTTTAGCACCGGAATGGTATCGGTGTGGAAGTTTTTAACCGGATAATTATAGTTGGGCGAACAGCAATCTCCATCGCCTGTGGTATTTGGGTAGTGCATGCTCATTACATCGAAACACTTATGGCCTACGGAGGACATCGGCCAGGAAAACATTACAGGACGCGTTAAATCCGACTTTTTGGCATAGTCATATTCCTTTTGGAAATTGGTGCCGTAAATGCTTTCGTTGCCCAGCGACCAAATAATTACCGAAGGATGGTCGCGGTCGCGCTCAATCATTTCAGAGAATTGTCCAACATATCGGGCGCTAAAGGCGGTATCGTTCTGGGTTTTCGAAAACTTATTATACTGGTCGCTTTCCCGAGGCCCGCTGGAAACAAAACAGGCGGCAGTTTCCTCTTCCACATAAATACCGTATTTATCGCACATTTCGAGAAAAAATTGTGAAGGCGGATAATGCGAAGTACGGATGTAGTTGATGTTGGCTTCCTTGCAAAGCAAAACATCCTGCAAATCGAGTTCGTTGGTGGTGCTCCGGCCCAAAAGCGGATGCGCATCGTGACGGCAAGTGCCATGCATTTTTACTATAGTTCCATTCACGAAAAGTTTGTTGCCAATAACCTCAATTTTCCGAAAACCGATCTTTTTACTGATCTTCTGAACTACTTTATCATCAAGCGAAACCTCGGCTTCAAGGGTGTAAAGAAATGGTTGTTCAGCATTCCATTTGAGCGGTGTTTTTACCGAAATATGGAGTTGTCCAGAAGGATTTTTTCCATTGATTTCGATCGAAGCAGAATTTAATGCAACTACTTTTCCATCAGGTGAAAGTAAAGTGAATTTTACTTTGGGTTTAGAAGCCGGATCAAGGTTCATGGAAATATTCACTTTAAGCACGGCATCCTGAAAAGCTTTGTCAAAATCGGTTTCAACGGTAAATTTACTGATGTGGTTTTTGGGTAAAGCAAGCATGGCTGCCCCACGCAGAAATCCGCCAATCAGGTGAAAGGCATAACCGCTGCCATCCGAAATTTCATCGGGGCGGTCGGTAATCCCAACGGTAAGCCAGGCTTTTTCTCCCGGTTTTACATACGGGGTAATGTCACAATACCAGCTTGTAAAACCGCCTGAATGTGAACGGATAAAGTGACCGTTTACCCAAACCCGGGCAAAACTATATACCCCATCGAAACGCAGGAGTATTTGTTTGTCCTTAAAATCCGCCGGAATTTCAATTTGCCTTTTAAACGGATATTCCTTATCGTGTTCAATTTTAAAGCCTTGCAAGGTACATTCGCCCGGAACTTTTATATCAGCCCAGTTTTGGGTAGTTATCCCGTTCTCCCAAAATGATGCAGGTGGACTTAAATTGAACTTCCAAACACCGTTAAGACTTATTTCGGCATTTTTAACGCCGGTGGTGGAGATGATTGCACCACCTTGCTGAAAATCATTGGCTTTCAGGTTTATACTACTTGCCAAAATAATCAGGCAAAAGAGAAAAGATTTTGTCTTCATAACTATTCAGTAATTTGTAATGTTACTTTCCCAATATAACTTCCTTTTACAGAAGCATCGCCTTCATCGTTGCCCCAGCTTAAAGGGTATGACCATTTGTTGTCAACCACTAAAAACGTTTGTCCGCCCTTTAATACTTCAGTTCTTGCTGAAGCATCGCCATTAGCAATTACCGTAATATTGGCGCCCCTTTCGCTTGAAACCGAGTAAGAATAAATGTTTTCCTTTGACGATTTAAAATCATTGGTTACCGGTTCAAATACTTCCAGTAATTTCTTTTGCCCATGCAAATACCAATTGTATGTATCTTCATTCCAGTTCCATGACGGAGATTGGCGGTAAACATTGTTATGGTTGCTGTATTTATAAGCTATACCTTTGGGCCGGCCAATATGATCGGAAGGGTAACTGGTCCATTGGGCTTTTCGATCCCATTCAACACGGTTGAAGTTCCCGGGCAATAAAAATCTTAATCCCACTTCATTACTGTTTACCGAATTGACTTTAACTTCATAATCGAAATTTATTGTTCCTATTGCTGAAACAGTAACTTTGCATGTAAATCCAACAGCTTCAACATTGTAGATAAGCCCGGTTTGCCGGCTGTTAATTAGTACATCTTCATATTTTCCTGCCAGATCAATTACCACGTTATCGCCCTTACTGGAAGTATGAATTTCAGAGAGATTCCACTTTTTTTCATCGACCCTGCGTTTTGGGATGGTCATAAAACCTTCGTAAGGCGGTGAGTAGGTATTATAGCCAAGTTCGAGATAAGGCCCGCCAATTACGGTAGTGTCTTTTGAACGGATAATTTGTTCTAATTGACCATTCAATTTGTTAAAAATGAGATTAAACTTGTCTGAAAAAACTTCAATCTGATTGAGGTTCTCGGTGAAATCCACTCTGCCGCTTGCCGGTTTTGGAATCGTTTTCTTTCTCGATTCTGTAATCACATAGTCATCGAACAGCAAGGTATCCTTGTAAAATTCGATGCGTAAACCGTTTGGCTTGGCCAGAACCTCAGCAGGTACAGTCAAGGTGCAGGAATCGTGCGGGTTGACTGAGGGTAATTTGAAAATCCCTTTTTGGTTTCCAAGCGACCATTGTGCTTTTACTTCAGAAAAGTTGGTGTGGTCGAAACGATTAAACAATGTCAGCTTTTTCGAGTTTTCATCGTATTTCACTTTCACCGGCGAATAAGCTTTTCGGGTATGCCAAAATTCAGGTTTTGGCCGCCGCCAGCCGTCCACAATTCCCCATTCGCCATAGCCAACAACAGTATCCCTGAGCATAAATACCTCATCCTGAAAACACCAGATAGCACCGCCCAAACAACCTTCGGAATTGTACATTTTGTCCCAGAATTTTTCAATGCTGTGACCCCAATAATCGCGTATTCCGGGATTAAGGTCGGTCGTAAATTTGGCATAACAAGCCGGATGGGCAAATTCATCGTGTAACACTGGTATTGAATCATTTTCAAATCCATTTGTTGATACATGATAAACTTTATCTTCCTGTTTCCCGGTTGTATTTGGATAATGATCACTTAAAATATCATAACATCTTTTCCCTTTCTCTTGCGCGATGGTGCTGGGGAAACTGAATATTACCGGTCGGCTAGGATCATTCTTCTTCACAAATTGATACGATTCGGCGAATAATTTCCCATAACGGCTTTCGTTTCCGATAGACCAGATGATGATGGAAGGATGGTTACGGTCGCGCTCTATCATTTCCGACAATTGAGTGACCGCTTTTTTGGTATAAGCCGTATCATTTACATAATTCAGAAAATCGTTATCAAATTGAAGGAAGCAAACCGCATTTTCCTCTTCGATATAGATTCCATACCGGTCGCATAGGTCGAGCAGGTGTTCCGAAGTTGGATAATGCGAAGTACGGATGAAGTTCACATTGGCTTGTTTGAGAAGTTTTACATCCAGTTCGTCCATTTCGGGATTGGCGCTTCTCCCCGTAACCGGATGCGAAGTATGACGATTTACACCGCGCAGTTTCACCTGCATGCCATTCACCAAAAATTTATTTTTTATGACCTCGATCTTCCTGAAACCTACGCTCTTGGTTATAGTTTGGATTTCACCTGTTGAAGAGTTGATTACAGATGCCGTAAGTGTATACAGGTTGGGATGTTCAGCGTCCCATTTCAAAGGATTTGATACCGGAATTTCGATTGATTTCAGAGACTTTTCGGCATCAATACTTATATCGGATACTTTTAGCGGAACCTTTTTGCCTTTTGGATCTTTCAATGTCAGTTTTATTTTGACATTTCGGGAATTTCCGAATTCCATTCCGAGGGTAAGTCGTAAGGTGGCAATTTGATAGGCTTTGTCCAAATCGGTTTCTATCAAAAACTTATTCAAATTGTCTTTGGGAAGAGCAACTAACGAAACATCACCAATAATTCCCCCGACAAAGTGCATGGCATAACCGCTCTGGTACGACAATCCATTCCTGATATCGGTGACTGCCACAGTAACCATTGCCTTTTGTCCTGCCTCAACAGCCTTGGTTATGTCGCAATACCAGGTAGTAAAACCACCATCATGTTGACGGATATAAACACCATTGACCCAAACCCTTGCATGGTTATATACCCCGTCGAACCGGAGTTGTATTTTTTTATCTTTGAACGAAGCGGGAATAAGGATTTCCTTTTTATAGGCAAATTCCTTGTCGGATTTGATTTCAAAGCCTTGTGTGGTACACTCACCGGGAACCTGAATATCTGTCCAGTTTGCCGGAGACACCAGGTTTTCCCAATAGGAAAGTGATGGATTAAGGTTGATCTTCCAGGTGCCGTTGAGGCTGATTTGGCCGGGTTTAGCTTTTGTGGTTTCAATCGAAGCACTACCCTGCTTAAAATCCTGAGCTAAACTGTTAAAATTCAAGAGTAAAGCAATAACAAACGAGATAGACCATGTTCTAATCCTTTGAGGTTCCATAGGTTTTTTTGTTGATTAAGGTTTAAATTGATAGTTTGACCAAAATCCTTGTAAAGCGTTCGTAATCATTTTCACGTCCGGTTACAAAAATACTGTATTGGTCGTTTCCTTCAGGAATGAAACTGCAGGCAGTGATGCAATCGCCAAATTTTGCTTCAATTGGCTGAACTGATGACCAGTGAATTCCATCCTGACTGGTTGCATATCCGTACCGGGTATCCTTAACTCCAATGGAGTGGTCGCAATACATTCCAACAACCATAACATAAGTTCCAGCGCCGGTATTGCCTTCTGGAATTTGATAAATAATGGGGTTTTCCAGGTAAAACTCAAAAGAGTTTTCCTTGTTCCATTGCATCAATGGTCGCTGATAGGTAACCGGACTATCTTCCCCTTCAGGTAAACGTTCAAATTTTCCTGTGAGTGATTTTGATTTGGCCAGCATGTTTTCCGCATATAAAATATACCATTCGTTGCCAACCTTGTATGGAGTAACTGTTGCGCAACCGTATCCGAATTTATCATCGCCTACCCATTGTGCTTCATAAGGTTGCGGGTTAGCTACTGGTTCAATAACTACTACATCGTCGGCATCGTTATCGTGGTATGGTCCGCCAAGGCCATCTATGCCCGGGTTTATTGCTTTAGCCCTGTATATTTGTGCCCTTTGCCAGCCCCCCCAATATAAACTTGCGTGGATTCCTGAATCGCGGGCCTGGAGGGAAACGTCATTGGATACACACCTATAGGCAATATGAAACATATACCAATAGCCTGTTTCGGTATCATAAATTGCCGTTGGGTCGAAATACGATGATTTGTTTTTCGAGTTGGTGAAATCGTGATTGCCTTCTTTTACCCAGGTTGTGTCTTTTACCCATACTTTACTATCTGCGCTGGTCCAGTGAGTAATGCGGTTTGCAACCCAGTATGGATCGCCAAATTGCTCAGAGGTAAAGAAATGGTAAACACCTTTGCTGTCTTTTACCACTTCGCCTCCTTCGTTGCCATACTTGACGCTCTCCATTCCGAGTGTTTTTTCATCGATCAGTGGTTTGGAAAGATCCAGCACAGTTAGTGTTACCGAAGGTTTGGAGAGATCTACAGTTGTGTGTTTTTCAGGTTTACACCCGGCAACAAAAATTAAAATCAGCAAAAGAAACGTGTTGGTTTTCATTAGTATAGTTTTAAAATTTATGTTTTTTAGTTTCTAATCAGTATTTTCAAATATTACTGCATCTTAGCTTCTTCGATAAATGCCATGACATTTTCCCATGGAACTGAAGGATCGAGTATATGCGCCGGGGCAAGAACATACCCGCCATCTTTACCCAGTATATCGATTGTTTCCCTGACTTTCCTTCTAACATCTAAAGGGGAACCTTTTGTCAATACCGACTGAATACCAATTGCTCCCCAAAAAGATAGTTTGTCTTTGTATTTATCGTTGATCATTTGTAGGTTATTACATTCAGGCTGAATTGGATTTAATACTTCAATTCCAACTTCGACCAACTCATCCAAAACAACCTCAACTTTTCCACAACTATGGTAAAAAATCAGGATTTCAGGATTCACTTCTTTTGCCGCTTTGATGATCTTTTGCATCCGTCCTTTGAAAAACTTTTCATAGATTTCCTTTTCCATTAACCTGCCGGTTTGGCTAACAATATCATCGCCAAAACGGATAATATCTACACCTGCCTTTGCAAAATTTACGGCTTGTTTAATCCTGATGTCAGTCATTCTGTCGAACATTTCATGAATCAACTCTTCATTTAGATAGAAATCCATGAAAAGTTGTTCCATTCCTCTTAAAAGCCAGGCTGTTTCGAAGATGGTCTGGTACATCTCGCCACTTATCGGATACCCACGCCGGTGATACTCCTCTACCTTTTTTGTCACCTCAACGTACCGGTAATCATCGCCTAAATCTGGCCATGGATAATCCTGGATTTGCTTAACGGTTTCGAATTTTGAAAGCGGATGGTATTTAAAATGAGGAATATCATATAGTGTCGGGACCATTCCATAACCCCATTCGTTGAACGTAGTTTCCGGATCGAGTTTCTCATCAAAAAACACAGAAAAGTCGGTCTTTTTAGCTGTTGGGTCGGGCAATACATATCGGGTATCAAAGTCGAAGTATTCATCAGGACTTAAATCCGACCCGGTTTTTTCCCTGAAGGTTTTCATTAACATGGGAGTAAAAGCTCCCCAGCTAATTTCAAAAGGCACTTTGTCTGGTTTGCCTTTTCTTTTTAATGTGTTTAAAACTCTTTCCCGGTGTTCCATATTCAACAATTTTTGGTTTTAATAGTTTGTTGCGCAAATCGCGCTGATAGTTAATTTATTTCCGAATTGCTGCTTTCACTTCTCTAAGCAAAGTTAAATGTAAAGGATGGATTCGGCTACCTGTATCAAAAGGCAAATCCAGTGTTAACACGCCACCATTTGCAATGATATTATTTTGCAAATAATTAATTAATTGTTGTGCCGTGCAACTTGGTTTTCCACTTCCCCAACCTCTTCCGAGGAAGGATAATTCGTGCCATTGAGCGCCATCTTTGAATCGCGAAGTGCAATTTGCACCAAGTACATTGTTTTCTTCACCTGCCAGATAATCTTGAATATCGCACAATTTGTTATAATTTGTGCCCGAATTTAGCGCCACAATACTATTTGGATTACCATGTTTCAGAGCTTTTATTAATGTATGGCCAAACTCGTTGGTAAAACCACTTTCTACATAGCATCCATCTACCCACCAGCCTGAAACCAGGGATCCATACTTGTCAGACCATTCCTGCGCAACTTCTGCCCAACGCTTAATTAGCAATTCGTTATACACCCAGTTCTCGCCGTTTTGGTTTTTTACAAACTCTTTTGCACCAAGCCTTTTGGCTATTATACTATCTTCGGCAGGCGCATCGCCCGGAATGTAAAGCATAAGTTTAATACCCTTTTTCTTCAATGCTTTGGCCAATTCTGCCGGTAAATCCCTTTTGGAACAGCGTTCTCCGGGTTTAACACCTGCATACCTGTCGAATACCGAATTGGGTGAAATGTAGTAACCTGAATTCTGCCCCAATGTGATAAACACATAACCTGCACCGACATCGGAACAGTCCTGAGCAAGAGCTTCCACATCAAATTTGTCAACAGCTTTTTGAAAATCTTTACCGGAAGGCAAGAAATGGAAAAACAATCCATATTTCGATTTCATAAACCAATCGGTATTGGGATTTTTTTCCTGAGCCTGAAGACCAATAAATAGAAATGACAACAGGCAACTTAAAGTCAAAACTTTACTTTTCATACATTTTATTATTAATTTTAGAACCCATGAAGATTATTGATCGAAATATCAATTAATTAAAATCTATCTTTAAATCTTTATTCAATTTTAAGTACCATTCCAGGTTCCGATTGATCACCTTTCGTTGCTGCGGAAAGCCCAATCTCATGAATTAATGCACCCGGGATTTGAACATTGTTTCCGGAGAAATTTACCCGGTTTGAAATATCTTGTGATTTTTCGCCTAATATATCCTGCGCGAGCAATTTTTTACCTTCCAATGGTATGCTCTACGTGAGGGTTAACGAATGAAATTCACCAAAAACTCCTATCAAGCCGGTATTTTCACCAACTTTTAATATTACTTCTGCCGGAAGTGCATGATAACCTGTTGAATCGGTTCGTCCAAGGGCGGCAATGGATATAGCCCCATTTGGGTTTCGCGCTGCAATAACAAAAGGTTTCGGACCCTTAGTTACGGTTACTACCGGTAATTCTAATCCTCTTGTAATGATAGCCGGTGCACCCTGCCGGATGTTTTTCCCGTACAGATCTTCAGCCCAAATTTCACCATTTTGGAATTTCCAGTTATCGAAAAGTATTTCAGGCGAAGTACGGTTCTCGTTGGCATTGACAGTAAAAGCAGGTGCTACCCGTTGCCAGCGAACGCCACGAAGCACTTCGTCGAGCATTTTACGAATGGGACGTGTGTTCGAAAATCGGTTGCCTCCACCAAAAAATATATTCGGAGCCACTCCGGCTTCGGCATCGCCAATCGGGTAGCGCATAATACCAATTGCACAACCCAGGGTGGCATTAATGTAAGCTTCGTCTTCGGCATTGATCAACGATTTGGTATGGTTGCTACTGCCATGAAGCAAAATCTCTGCCACCCGGTCGAGTGTGGATGGGATTGACAAAGGGCCTGTAACATCATAAGTACGAAGTACATCGGAATAGATAATTCGTTTTGCCTGCAATGCCGAAATTTCAAAGCTGACCCGTCCACTTCCCTTTTCGCCGTTAATTGGCGGGCTGCCGGCAATGTGTTCAATTATTAATTCGGGATAATAGTTATCCCTTAAAGCATTCATAAGCAAACGAATGGAGTCGATGTCTTTGCCCCAATCCACTTTCCAATAAGCGATTCCGGCTTCTTTACTCCATTTCAGCCGTTCACTCCAATATTTTTCAGGCGCATTTTTATAAAATTCACCTTTGGGCGATTGGGTAATTGAAATCCATAAGCCAGTTCCTTTCCAACCTTCAGCCTTGATCTTTGTGACCAGGGTTTTCAACCTTTCTGCCCATGTAGTACCATAGTTAGGAAATTTAACAGAGTCGAGCTGTCCACAACCAAAGTATTTATCGCCCGGATCGTTGTTAGGCACTTCCCAACCATCATCCAACAGAAAATAAACATCTTTCCGTATGGGAGTATAAAACGTTTTTGCCCATCCTGTTTTTCCAAAAACAGTGCTGTCCATAACGAAATGCCGCCGTTCGTATTTTGTACCAGTCGCAAAAAAGTCCTGCGCACTCCAGGTACAAAAATAACTCGGTGTAGTTCCGGGCACATCTGGAATAAGAGATGGAAAATCTACTCCATTTTTATTGCCCGATTTCCGGGAACATGAGAAAATTCCCAGGCACAGCAAACATATAATCAATAATTTAGATGTACTCATAAGAAATTCGCTTTTTGTTTTAGTTTCATTTTCTTATTGCTGCCTTAACTTCTTTCAGCAAAGCCAAATGTGATGGATGTATACGACTACCAACAAAATCTTTATCAAGGCGCACATCAAATGTGAATACGCCCCCATTTGCGTTTACATTTTCTTTGAGGTGACTGATCATCTGGGCTACTGTAAACCGAGGTTCTCCAGAGCCCCATCCTTTGCCCAGATAGCCGAGTTCATGCCATTGCACACCTTCTGTCCAGCGATTTTTACAAACCTGATCAAGGGTGTTGAAATTGAATTGATCATCACTTTCGCCGGCAGTGAAATCCTGACATTCCGATATTGACTTCATTCCAACACCCGGATTTAGAGCCACAATCGATTTAGGATTTCCATGTTTGAGGGCATCGCAAAAAACCTGGGCATAAGTTTTATTGAAACCATTATAGCTGTAAAGCCCGTCAATCCACCAACCACAAACCTTGTCGCCATAACGGTCAGACCATTCCTGCATTACAGGGGCCCAGCGCTGAACCAGCGTATCGTTAAATTCCCAGTTTGATCTGTCGTATGCTCTCTTAGACGCACCTAGGCTTTTGGAGGCGTGTTCATCCTCTACCGGTACATCGCCATTGAGATAAAGCATCAGTTTAATCCCCTTTTTAGCGAGGGCAGTATATAAATCCATTGGCAGATCGCGGGTGGAACATTTCTGCCCCGGTGCATAACCTGTCCAGCGATTATATACTGCATTGGGCGAACAATAATAGCCGTTGCTTTGCCCAAGGGTCAGGAATACATAACCTGCACCGGCATCCTGGCAGTCCTGCGCAAAGCCGTCAACATCAAAGTCGTTGATAACCTTATTAAAATCATTTTCACCAGGCAATAAATGTACAAACAGCCCATATTTCGCTCTCATAAACCAATCGGTATTTGAACTCTTATCCTGCGCCTGAATACCTGAAAAGGTTAAGGTCAGAAGGATACTTAAAATTATAATTTTAATTTTCATACTACTTTGTTAATTAATTGTTTAAAAACTTTAAATCACTATCTAAAAGATAAAACCATATTTATTCTGAACATTCATTATCACTTCCGGTTTTTGTTTCGAATCAATCGGTTCGCAGGATAAGCCAACGGTTACGGCGCTTCCTTTAATGTTTTTTTGAAATTGAGGCTATTTTCGATTTAACCGATTCAAGCCCAGCCCTATTGACTGTTGTTACGGTAATTTTAGCTTTGTCTTTTAATTCAATTCCGCTTATCGTAAACTTCATAGGCGGCAGCTTAACTTCCTCCGATTCATCGCCATATCCGAAAGTTTGATATTCTTTTTCTGAGGGCATCCGTCCCATCAGTTTATCATTCATATAAATATTAAAATGGGAAATGCCCGACTCAATGTCGGCATCGGCATTCCAGCTTACTTCAACATTGGATGTGTTTATGCTAGCAGCTTTTACATTGAAAGGCGCTGGTGGCGGGGTTTTATCGGTAACAGTACCAGTGGCAACAAATTCTTTCCATTTTGTGGCAGTGATTGAATCGGGCAACCATGCCATATTCAGTTTGTCGCCTTTGTAACCTGACAGTTTATATATCTGATTTGTAGCTGTATCGGCAAGCCAAGCTTTGGTATTGTCCACATCGCGCAAGGTTGCAGTTCCTTTTGCAGGAAGGCGCTGTGCCAGCGCGGCTTCAAAAAATGGGATAGCAAGATATCGCGAATCGCCGCTACCGTGTTCGTTTTTGGGCGAAAAGGCCAAACCCACGCAACCATCCATCTCTCTAATCAAATGAAACTGGTTTAGCGCGTTTTTCCAGCACCAGATACCTTCATCGTTATAATCGGCTTTCCCGCCATGACGGATCAATACAGGTATTTTGGCAACTGCTTTCAGATAATCGTGAATGTAAGCAAATGCAGGGGATACAGCAAACAAAGCAATGATTTTTTCGGGATGTTTACGCATGAACGAAAGTACCCAATTGCCTCCGCCCGAATGCCCCCACAATGCAATAGGCAAAGTGGTTATTTCGGGATGCTTCGACCAACGTGCAAGGCTGTCAAGTGCAGTGAAAAATGCTTTTTCAGAACCGTTTTCCAAGTCGCTCCAACCCAAACAATCTATGTCTCTGTCATACTTAATGGTCGAATCCTTTTTTTGGCATAAAGAAGGACTTATTAGTGCAATTCCCCACTTTTTAGCAAGTGCTTGATACTGCAAGTCGTTCTCAATGCCATTTATCTCCCAGTCCGGATCGTTTTTACATTCAATGCATCCATGCTGATGAACAAGAATGCCATTTAATTTCGGAAAACCATCAGGGATAAAGATGGCATATTTAGCCGAACATAAACCCGAATTCATTACTGAGATTTTGTAAATTTTCCCATTTGTAGTCAAGTGGCCAGAATTTTGAGCTTCAACATATCCAGTTGAAAGGCATAAAACTGTTATTGAATTTATTATAAAACGTTTCATGTTATTTTTCTAATTTGTTTTCCCTTTGAATGTAACAACACATTGTATTTTTTTCATTAGTTATTTGTTAGACGACAGTTTCACTAAAATTCGGGCAAGCCGTTCATAATTATTGTCTCGTCCGGTTACAAAAATACTGTATGTGTCATTTCCTTCAGGAATGAAGCTACAAGCAGTGATGCAATCGCCAAACATTGCGGCAATTGGCTGAACTGCAGACCAGTGTATGCCATCGGCACTGGTTGCATAACCGTACCTAGTGTCTTTTACACCAATGGAAATGTCGATGTACATTCCTACCACCATAACATAAATACCTGCACCGGTTCTACCATTAGGAATTTTATAAATTATAGGGTTCTCCAGATAAAATCCACGGCTTCCGGCTGTATAGTTGGTCCATTCCATTAAAGGTCTTTGATATGAAACCGGATTATCATTTCCTTCCGGCAAACGTTTAAATTTGCCTGTGAGTAAAGCTGATTTTGCGAGCATGTTCTCTGCATACAAAATATACCACTCTTTTCCAATCATATAAGGAGTAACGGTGGCACACCCATAACCGAATTTAGTGTCTCCAACCCATTTCGCCTCGTAAGGTGGCGGATTTTCCAATGGTTCAATCACTATTACATCTTCAGCATCATTGTCATGGTAGGGACCGCCCAATCCCTCCAAACCAGGTTTTACAGCTCTGCTCCTATAAATCTGGGCCCTGATAAAACCCCCATTGTACAGACTAATTGGGTTCGCTTTTCTTAGCAGCACATCGTAAGCGCTATCAGGCATACATCTATAGGCGACATAGAACATATACCAGTACCCTGTTTCGGTATCGTAAATTGCAGTTGGGTCGAAATACGACGATTTGTTTTTGCTATTGGTATAGTCGTGGTTGCCCTCTTTCATCCATAAATTATCTTTCACCCAGTTTGTGCCATCGTTGCTTGTCCAATGGGTGATGCGGTTTAACACCCAGTATGGTTCGCCAAATTGCTCGGAGGTAAACCAGTGGTAAGTGCCTTTACTGTCTTTTACCACTTCGCCACCTTCGTTGCCGTACTTAACGTTTTCCATTCCAGGCGTTTTCTCGTTAATCAGTGGTTGGCTAACATTAAGTACTGTAAGTATTACAGAGGGTTTGGAAAGATCAGATGTGCCAACCTGAGCTTTGCATTCTAAAAAGAATATCATTCCGGATAGAAGTAGCCAGAATAATTTTATTGAATTGATTTTCATAAGTATATAGTTATGGTTAATCTATTGTTTAAATTTGGTTTATTCAGAATCCGACATCGAAGGAGGCGGGTTGCTTGTTCCCCACGATGATGATTTGTTACCCATCACCAGTTCCAAGGTTCCTCCGTTAGAAATATCAGTATGCCTGAACCATGCCTGATTCAGCGGTTTGCCATTCAGCATGGCCGATTGTACGTAAATATCTTCTTTGCTTACATTTTTAGCGGTAATGGTGAAGTTTTTTCCGTTGTCCATCTGGATAGTGGTTTTATCGAAAATCGGGCTGGTGATCAAGTATACATCCTGTCCAGCATTGGGGTAAAAACCCATTGCATTAAAAGCATACAATGATGACATAGCGCCAGAATCTTCATTCCCGGGTATTCCACGCCTGCCCGAATTAAAATGCTTATTCCGGATGTAATTTACCCAATAAGCAGTTTTATCGGGCCGGCCGGCCCAGATATAAAGATAGGGGGTTAAAAAGCCAGGTTCGTTATTGACATTAAAAAAGCTTTTTATAAAAAATGTATCCAGCCGGCTTACAAAAGCATCTTTTCCACCGCATTTCAACATCAGTTTTTTCACATCTTGAGGAACATAAAATGAATATTCCCAGGAATGGCTCTCGTACATAAAATTCGGGAAACTTCCGGCAGAAAAAACGCTAAATTTATAGCACCCCATGGGTGAGTATTTCGATAAATTCACTTTTTCATAAAGGCTGTCAGCCCAGCTACCATCTTCGTTACGTGGCCAGATAAAGCCTTTTGCGCCGAAACTTGTTACCGTGGGGTTCCACAGGTTTTCCCAATTAATTGAACGATTGATGTACGTTAAATATTCCTTCTTTTTTTCAAGCCCTTTGGCTACCTGAGCAATGCACCAATCGTTATAAGCATATTCAAGTGTCCGGTTTCCGGATCTTTCATATTTTGTTGAAATGTACCCTTTTGAATTGTAATCAGGGATTCCACCGCGGCCTTGCTTCCGTTCATCTTCACCAGGAGGCACTTCAGCATCTTTAATCATTGCATTCAGGCCTTCAATGTAATTAATCCCCTTTAATCCTTTTGCAAAAGCATCGGCAACAACAACATCGGCATTACTGCCGCCCTGGGTGAGACCATTATCACCAGCAATTCGCCCTTCAGGCATGTAACCATCATGTTTGTAGATGTCAATCAGAGAACGGGTTATGCCAACTCCCCTTGATGACAGTAAAAGATTAATTAACGGTAGGTTACAACGGTAGGTATCCCATATACAATAGAAGTCATCGTAATATGGTTCGGCATTCGTCCATTTATGGTTTTCACCACTCTTATCAGTGGGCATGAGCATTGAATGAAAAAGAGCTGTATAGAATATTTTCTTTTCATCTTCCGTACCACCTTCTACCAGAGCCGTGCTCAGATGTTTGTTCCAGATATCGTTGGCATCGGCAACAATTTTATTGAAATCCCAGCCGGGATTTTCATTTTCGAGATTATACCTTGCCTTATTACAACTAATATACGAGATACCCACTTTAACCCTTATTTGCTGACCTTTGCTGGTTTTATACAGAAAATAGGCGCCTGTTTTATCACCTGTGTCCAAGACCAGCTTGTTTCCCGGCATTATTTTAGTATCCTTCCATGTTCCAAAACCAATAGACGGGGATTCGAATTTGGCATAAAAATAAACCGAAAATGCTGCGAAGTTAGTCCAGCCGGCTCTTATTCGGTTGTATCCCTGGACTTCGCTATTAGAAAGGATTTCAACTTCAGATCCAACCAGTATCTGAGGGAAATTAAAAGAGGTATCTTGTCCAATGAAGCTTCCTGCATCAAAAAGGATTGTTGCAGAATCAGATTGTGGAAAAGTATATTGATGAAACCCTGTATGCTGTGTAACAGTAAGTTCAGCTTTAATGTTATGCATGGTAAGTTGAACCCCGAAATACCCAGGCCTTGCAGTTTCATTGGCTGTTTTGGAAGAATAATCCTTTATATTTGGTTTGCCGATGGTTGCCATGGTAAGAATATTACCGTAGGAAGGTATTCCACCAGTCCCGCTGGTATGGGTATGACTAAAGCCAATAATATCTTTCCCTTCCACGTAGCCTGATTCAGCAATGTATAAATTCATATCAGGACCTAACCTAACCATGCCAAATGGCAGACTAGCTCCAGGGAATACATTTCCTTCATCGCCATACAATTGGACTCCGATAAACGGGTCAACATACCGGGTAAGGTTTTTTACCTGAAAAGGTTGGGCTACTAACTGAAAACTTATGATAAAAAAATTCATCAGAAAGGTACTTATAATTGCTACGGCTCTCATATTCAATTAAATATTTAGTGTTGTTATTATTGACTATCCGACATTGAAGGCGGCGGGTTATTTGTTCCCCATGCGGATGGTTTGTTACCCATCACCATTTCCAACGTTCCTCCATTGCTAATGTCAGTATGCCTGAACCATGCCTGATTGAGCGGCTTTCCATTCAACATGGCCGATTGTACATAGATGTTCTCTTTGCTCACGTTTTTGGAAGTAATGGTAAAGTTTTTTCCGTTGTCCATCTGAATGGTGGTTTTATCGAATATCGGATTGGTAATCAGGTACACATCCATACCGGCATTGGGATATAAGCCCATTGCATTGAAAGCATACAACGCCGACATTGCCCCGGCATCATCATTTCCCGGTATACCAGTACGGCTTGAATTGTAAAACCTGTTTCGGATATTGTTAACCCAATAAGCAGTCTTTTCGGGTCGTCCGGCCCAGATATACAGGCAAGGTGTCAGGAAACCAGGTTCGTTGCCCACCTGAAAAAGGTTCTTTACAAAGAAAGTATCAAGACGACTTACAAAGGCTTCTTTTCCACCGCAAGACTCAATCAGTTTTTTCACATCGTGGGGCACATAAAACGAATATTCCCATGTATGGCTTTCGTACAAGAAATTATCAAAACCACCGATATAAAATTCGGTAAAAGGCATCCATTCTATGGGCGAATAGAAGTCGATACCATTTTTTTCATGAAGTTTGGCAAGCCAGTTCCCGTCTTTGTCGCGCGGCCAGATAAAGCCTTTTGCACCCAAACTTTTATAATCGTTTCTCCAAAGGTTTTGCCAGTTGTTGGCATGGGTGCGGTATTTTTGGTAATCCTCAGTTTTACCCAAACCTTTTGCCACTTGCGCAATACTCCAGTCGTTGTGCGAATATTCGAGGGTACGGCTACCTCCGCGTTCATATTTACTGGTTATGTAACCAAGTGTATTGTAATCAGCGAGTCCGCCTCGTCCTTGCTTGCGTTCATCACCGCCGGGAGCTACTTCGGCATTTTTAACCATTGCTTTGAAAGCTTTTTCGTAATCAATACCTTTTAATCCCTTTACATAAGCATCGGCAATTACATTATCGCAATTACTGCCACCCTGAGTAAGGCCGTTGTCGTTTCCAATGCGGGCATCGGGAACATAGCCTTCGTATTGGTAAATATCAATTAATGAGCGTACAATATTCACTTCCCGTTTCGACATAAGCAAGGTAATCAGAGGGTTTGTACAACGGTAAGTATCCCATAAAGTATAGAAATCATCATAATTAGGTTCGGTGCTTGTCCACTTCGGGTTTTCGCCTGTTTTATCGGTTGGCAGCAACATGGCATGATACAGAGCTGTGTAAAACGTTTTTTTGTCGTCTTCCGATTTACCTTCTACCAACGCAGTGCTGAGGGTATTATTCCACTCCAGATTGGTCGCGTTTTTTATTGCTTCGAAATCCCAATTCGGGTTTTCATTTTCGAGGTTCGCCTTTGCTTTCAGGTAATTGATGTACGAAATACCAACTTTAAGCTTGATTTTTTGTTTATCGATAGTTTTGAAAGTAAAATATGCACCGGTTTTCTCGCCCGAATCGTATTCCTGCGTATTCCCTTCATTTACTTTGCCATTTTTCCATGTTCCAAAACTGTTTGAAGGGGTATCAAACCTGGCATAAAAATAAACTGTAAATGCACCCCCATTTCCCCAACCTCCTCTAATTCGGTTATATCCCTGTACTTCTGTATCAGAAAGAATATTAACCTCCGAACCAACCAATGTTTGTTGTAAATGGTAAGTGGTATCGAGTCCGAGGAAGCTGCCGGCATCAAACAGAATATTCGCCTTATCGGTTGCAGGCATAGTAAACTGGTGAAAACCAGTGCGTTTTGTTACCGTCACTTCTGTTTTGATATTGAATTTTTTATACAACACGCTATAATAACCTGGTGACGCAGTTTCATTTGCCCCGGGGGAGGAAGGGTTGTTTACATCAATAATTCCGGAAGTTGCCATCACAAGAATATTCCCATAGCTTCCGCCGCTGGTGCCGCTTACATGCGTTTGGCTAAAGCCAAAAATATCTTTACCGGCCTCATATCCTGCCGATGAATAAACCATTTCCATATCGGGACCGAGTTTAACCATCCCAAACGGAAGCGTTGCACCGGGAAAAACGTTTGCGCCTCCTTGTGTACCAATAAACGGATCAACATATTGGGTAAGGTTTTTTACCTGAAAAGTTTGTGCCGAGGCCGAAATACCTGAGATAAAACAACCGGCTAATATGATTGAAAAAATTGAAGATGCGGTTTTCATAATGAGTCTGATTAATAATTACTTAAGTTAAGGCATTTACTGATTAGTTTTTCAAAGCACCCCAGTTTTGATTTGCCTTATTGCCCATTTCGAGTTCCAGTATAGCACCGTTTTTTATATCATCGTGGTTAAACCATGGCTTATCCAATACAACCCCGTTTAATTTTGCCGATTGAATATATTTATTTTCGTCTGAGCAGTTTTTTGCATTAATGATAAACTCCTTCCCGTTTCCAAGATGAATGATTGTTTTCGCAAAAATGGGGCTACCAATGGTATATATCGGAGAACCGGGTGTTACCGGATAAAAGCCCATGGAAGATAACACAACGAATGCCGTCATTCCGCCCCCGTCTTCATCGCCCGGAAGCCCCATTAAATCGTTGCGGTACCACTCTTTAAGCAGGGAACGGATGCGTTTCTGGGTTTTCCAGGGTTGCCCGGCATAATTGTACAAATAGGGAATATGAAAAGAGGGTTCGTTTGCCATTGAGAATTGACCTACATTACCTGTATGGTCGGGCAGTTGGTGAAAAAATTCAAATTTACTCTTGCCCAAAGAGGCCGAAAACATATCATCGAGATTTTTTACAAATGAACTGTTACCACCCATGAGGTTAATCAAATCGGGGATATTGTGTTGCACATCCCAACGATATATCCAACCATTGTTTTCGTCATAATAGAGTCTGGCGCCGCCTCCACCGGAGAATACATAATCAAAAGGTTGAATGAATTCCCCATTTTTATCTTTAGGGTGAAAAAACTGTGTTTTCGGGTTAAATAAATTCCTGTAATTAAACGATTGCTTATTGAAATATTCATAGTCAGCAGTTTTGCCGAGTACTTTGGCTATTTGCCCAAGACACCACTCATCATAAGAAGTGCCAAGGGTAACCGCAACCGGTTGTCTTCTTTCACCGGTAACTTCCGGTACGGTTTCTTGTTCATCTTCCGTTATTGCAGGTATGTAGCCATGATCTTTATAGAATTTATCCAGTTCCCCAGCTGCACCACCATTCCAAGGCATAAGCGTTTTTTCTGTAATGGCGCTTTTACAAGCTAAATAAGCTTTTTCGAGGTCAAAGCCGCGCAAGCCTTTTCGGTAACCGTCAATGATTGTTGCCACGGTATGGTTGCAGTTCATGCGGCGACTATCGCCGGTAATTTCAGGAAATGTAGGTATCCAGAATTCTTTTGTTTGAGAAGCCATTTCAACAAAGGAATGTAATATGAATTCTTCTTTTTGTGGTTCAATGATAGTACGCAAAGGATGGGCGGCCCGGTAGGTGTCCCAAATCCAATCGTCGGTATAAAAAGGAAAGTTATTGTCTGGATGCACTTTGCCATCGGATGCGCTGAAATAACGTCCATCTTCTGAAATACAAACCGGTCTTTCGAAGGTGCGATAAAGTGATGTGTAGAAAACGAATAGATCATTTTCTGAACCCTCTTTTACCTCAATTTTGCCCAAAGCTTCGTTCCAAATTTTACGTCCGGCAGTTTGAATCCCGATCAAATCTTGCTTTAAAATTTCGCGTTCCAGATTTTTCCTGGCCTGTGCTTCGTCAATAAATGAAATCCCGTATTTCATCTCTAATGTTTGTGCGCCGCTTTTATATTTAAGCACAATGGCAGCATTATTGCCACTTGCAGAAATCTCATTAGTCAGTTTTCCATCTTTTAGCACCGAAATATTTTCGGGCATTTGCTCCGGTTTGAAATAGATATATACTTTGGTATTGTCGCTGAGCCATTGAAAACCGGAAACAGCAGTTCCATCCCATTTAAGCCCACCTGAATTTGAATTTATAATTAAATATGCCGGCATATCCTTTTTAAAGGTAATGCTGTACATGGCCGACTGGTGCGAAACAGCATACCGAACGTCTGCACTAATTTCGTCAAGATATACATAATAGGAGTATGGCGTAATTTTTTCCTGATCGTAGGTAAAGCTGATAACGGGCTTTATGTCGTTTTCATTTCCCTGAAAAGGACTTAAATTAAAGGCCGAACTGCCCCGATGACTGGTTACAACAAGCGGCAAACCATAAATATGGTCGGTAGTAAAATCGCCGCGTTCGGGGTAAACCCTAAGCAAACTATTGGGCAGATGGATGGTTGGAAATGTTGGCACCAGCAAATGGCTGATGTTGCCCATATACGGATTCACGTAATCGATAGGTTGTTTCATTTGTGCATTTGTTATGCCCGTGCATAGGCAAAACAGACAAATCAAGTACTTAGCTTTATTCATATTTATCAAATCTGTTTATTAAGAATCAACATTTTTCATTTATCATAGAGGAATAATCTCATTCAGTATCCGACATTGATGGCGGCGGGTTGCTTGTTCCCCACAATGATGGTTTATTGCCCATCACCAAATCGAGTGTACCTCCATTACTGATATCAGTGTGTCGAAACCATGCCTGATTCAGAGGCTTTCCATTCAGTGTTGCCGACTGCACATAGATGTTTTCTTTGCTCACATTTTTAGCGGTAATGGTAAAGTTCTTTCCGTTGTCCATCTGGATAGTGGTTCTATCGAAGATGGGGCTGGCAATAAGATACACATCCATGCCTGAATTTGGATAGATTCCCATTGCCATAAAAGCGTACAACGATGACATGGCTCCGGCATCGTCATTGCCGGGAATGCCACTGCGACCCGAGTTATAGTATTTATTCCGGATGTTGTTTACCCAAAAAGCGGTTTTGGCAGGTTGTCCGGCCCAAATATACAAATAGGGAGTCAGGAAGCCCGGTTCGTTGCCCACATCGTAAATGCCTTTCACAAAAAAGGTATCCAACCGGCTCACAAAAGCATTTTTGCCACCACAAAATTCCATCAGTTTTTTCACGTCCTGAGGCACATACAGCGAGTAACTCCATGAGTTGCTTTCGTAGAAAAAACTCGGAAAGCCACCCACATGAAAAACATGGTAGTTTACAATTTGCTTGACGGCGCCTTTTTCGGTACCGCTACACTCAAAAAGTTGAGTTTGCCAGTTTCCATCTTTGTCGCGGGGCCATATAAACCCTTTTGCACCCAAACTTTCGGCATCTTTCTTCCACAGGTTTTGCCAGTTACTTGCTCTGCTTTTATATTTTTTATAATCGTCCATTTTGCCAAGGCCATTAGCCACCTGAGCGATGCTCCAATCGTTGTGAGCATATTCAACCTGTCGATTTCCGGCACGTTCGTATTTAGGGGTGATGTAACCCAGTGTGTTGTAATCGGCCAGGCCGCCACGTCCATGTTTGCGCTCGTCATCGCCTGGGGGAACTTCAGCATCTTTTATCATGGCCTGATAGACCTTTTCGTAATCAATTCCGGTTAAGCCCTTCACATAGGCGTCTGCAACCACATTATCGCAATTGCTGCCACCCTGGGTACGACCATTCTCATTACCCATTCGTCCATCTGGCATGTAACCTTCGTATTGGTATGTGTCGACCAGCGAACGGACGATGTCCACCTCACGTTTCGACATTAACAGAGTAAGCAAAGGATTGCTGCAACGATACGTGTCCCAAATGGTATAAAAATCGTCGTAATAAGGTTCTTTACTGAGCCATTTCGGATTTTCATCGCTACGGTCGGTGGGCATTAGCATAAAGTGGTAAAGCGCTGAGTAAAAAATCTTTTTGTCATCTTCGGATTTACCTTCTACCAATGCATTGCTGAGAACTTTGTTCCAGGTTTGATCGGCAGCAGTCTTAACAGCATCGAAATCCCAGCCCGGATTTTCAGTTTCCAAATTCTGTTTTGCCTTCAACGAACTAATAAACGAAATACCCACTTTAGCACGGATTTTTTGCTTATCAACGGTTTTGTAGGTGAAGTATGCACCGGTACCAACACCCGAATCGAACTCAGCTTGATTTACGGGATGAACTTTGCCATTTTTCCATGTTCCAAAACTGGCTGCCGGAGTTTCGAATCTGGCGTAAAAGTACACCGTGTAGGCTAAACCATAATTCCAGCCACCTCTTATACGGTTGTATCCGCGAATTTCGGTATTTGAAATTATTTCAATTTCCGAACCCACCAAAACCTGCGCTTCGCCCCAGGTATCATCATGACCCAAAAAGTGTCCGGCATCTATTATTATATTGGCTTTGTCGGATGCTGGCATGGTATATTGATGAAAACCAGTCCGATGGGTAGCAGTTAATTCTGCCTGAATATTATATTTCTTCAGGAATACACTGAATAAACCCGGTTTGGCAAATTCATCCTGTCCAGGCGACGAATAGTTGTTTGGATCTATAGCGCCCGTTGTGGCCATCATCAGCACATTGCCATACGAAGCGCCTCCACCGGTACCACTTGCATGGACGTGACTGAACCCAATAATGTCTTTCCCCTCCATATATCCAGATGTGGAGTATTTCAAATCCATATCCGGGCCAAGTTTTACCAGTCCAAAGGGAAGCATGGCTCCTGGAAATGTGCACCCACCACCACGAGGGGTATCGCCGGTGCCAATAAACGGGTCAACGTATTGGATCAGATTTTTTACCTGAAAGGGTTGGGCCGAAGCGATAATACCCGTAAACAAGGAAATGAAAAGGACAATTGATAGAATTTGTGTTATAACTCTCATATCTATTTATTTAGTACAAAATTCTGTTTCAACCTGATATCCTTTGATGATGCGCCAATCAGCGCTTCAAATTCGCCCGGTTCGGCCATCCAATTATGCTTGTCCGGGTTGAAATACATCAGGTCTTTGTTTGTAATCGTAAACTTCACTGTCTTCGTTTCGCCGGTTTTCAAGCTTACCTTTGTAAAATTTTTGAGTTCTTTTAACGGGCGTGGCAGGCTCGACTGGATATCGTGAATGTAAAGTTGCACCACTTCTTTGCCATCCACTTTCCCGGTATTGGCAATGTCAACTGAAACAGTCATCATATCATCATTCTTCATTTCAGGTTTGCTTAGTTTAAGATTCGAGTATGCAAACGTAGTATACGACAAGCCAAAGCCAAACGGGAACATGGGCTCAATGCCCGATTTGTCGTATCCGCGATACCCAACAAAAATACCTTCCATGTAGCTTACCCGGTTGTCGTTGTTATCATCGTAATAGCTATTAAATGTTGGGTTGTCTTCCCAGCGTTTTTCAAAGGTCACTGGTAGTTTGCCCGATGGGTTTACTTTTCCGAAAAGGATTTCGGCAATGGCTGTGCCACCTTCCTGTCCGGGATAGAAAGCGTGAATCAGCCCCGAAACTTTATCGTACCAACCCGCCATGTTTACGTTTCCTCCGGCAAAAATCACAACGACAGTGTTTTTATTAACCTCGGCTACTTTTTCAATAAGCTCTGCCTGTTTAAGAGGTAGGTTAAATGTTCGGTCGAAGCCTTCGCCTTCCGAAAACTGGTCGAAGCCAACGCAAACTACCGCCACGTCCGATTTAGCGGCAGCATTTACAGCATTATTGAACGCTATGGCATTGAACTCATCGTACCCGAATATTGTTTTTCCGTAATATCCTGACAGGTAGCACTCAAGCCTGACGTCATATTCCTTTCCGGCAACGAGGCTCATAACAAATTGTTCAGAACCAACTTCGCCACGGTCTTTCCAACTGTTGGCCATTGGTTTGCCGTCGATAAATAACCTGTAACCACCATCGCCACCAACGTTAAAACGGTATTCGGCGGTTTTCTGTACTATTATTTTACCTTGCCAACGAGCTGAGAAATTCCTTTTTGTCAGGCCAGGAGCAATACTGTCGGGCCATTTTATGTCAATGTGTTCGTCAATCCCTGTAAATACCGGTTTGCCATCCAGTTTTCGATTACTAAAAAACTCAGCTTTCAAACCTTTTCCCCGAGGGTTTAAGAAAATACTGTTTTCGTAGAATTTATCCGGAATTTTGGATGACAAACCTGCACAGTAGTTAACCTTAATTTCATTACCAACAATGTTTTTAATGCCTTGCAAGACTGAAACCTCGTGATAGGCTTCAATGTAACCACTTCCGCCGCCACCGGTAATTGCAGGATGCGCATTCGGGCCAATCACAGCAATGGATTTCAGATTTTGTTTTTGGAAGGGCAGAATTCCTTGTTGGTTTTTCAGGAGAGTAATTCCTTCGCGGGCAGCACGAAGAGCCACATTAGCCAATGCCATTGTGTTGACAGGACGACCACTGATGTCCCACGATTTGTCCATGAAACCAAATCGAAAGTATGTTTTTAATATACGACGAACCTTGTCGTTTATCAATTCTTCGGAAAGTTTACCAGCCTTGATTGCTGGAATGAGTGTGTTCCGATTCATGTTCGAACCTTGTGGCATTTCCAAATCCTGACCTGCAAGGGCTGCGGCAACACCATCGTGGGTCGAGCCCCAGTCGGACATGACAAAACCTTCGAAACCCCAGTCTTTTTTCAATACCTGGTTGAGCAAATAATCGTTTTGTGAAGTGTAAATGCCATTGAGCAAATTGTACGAATCCATCACCGACCCTACTTTGGCATCGACACAAGCCTTAAAAGCCGGGAAATAAATTTCCTGCAAGGTGCGTTCCTCCACATCAGAACTTATGCCTGTTCGGTTGTATTCCTGGTTGTTACAGGCAAAATGTTTGGCTGTGGCGCACACATTTTGGCTTTGAATCCCGCGAATAATTGAAGAAGCCATTTGCCCCGCCAGATAAGGGTCTTCACCCAGATACTCGAAATTGCGGCCACACATCGGCGCCCTGTAAATATTCATGGCCGGACAAAGCATGATATGAATGCCCTTGGCCCGAGCTTCAATACCTATTGATTTTCCAAATTCCCTGACCATCGCGGTATCCCAGCTTGCGGCAAGCGTAATTTCATCGGGGTAAGCGGTGGACTTGCATATTTTGCCGCCATTTGATGAACCATCCGACTTTTTTGGGTTTGGAATATAATTTCCTACACCGGCTGGTCCGTCGGAAGTTTTAATTTGAGGAATTCCAAGACGTTTCAGTGGACGAAACACAAACTCATCTTCACCGCTAAGCATATCAATTTTTTCTTCCAAAGTCATTTGGCTTATAAGCGACCCGACTTTGTCGTTTATTTCAGCTTCAGTAAGTTTGATGTTTTTATTTTGTGAACAAGCACCCAGAACAAGAAATACCAGACATAACAATAATACCGTTTTCATTCGATTGCTTTTATTTTTTATTTGAAACCAGCTCAAATTCCTGCAAGGACATTCCATACATTCCGCCTGGAGGATTTATTTTGTATTCCTCGTTAAAATCGCCGGGGTTGTGTCTGGCAGAATAAATCATCCACATCTTTCGTCCATTATTGCTGATAAATTTCGTTGGAACATTTACGAAATAAGCCTGCTCACCAAAATTTTTCATATACGTGACTAATTTCCATGGCCCGGTAATTTGTTCCGATTCAAGAATATATGTATTGAATTTTGTAAAAGAAGTTACGCCGTAACTTACAAACATCAGGTATCGTTTCAGTTTCTCATTGTAGGTCATTGTTACGCAGCCGCAGTTGTTGTTCCACTCTACTAAAGGTTTAATTTTTGTGAAATCGTGTGACCATAAAGGTTTACGTGAACCATCGTAACCGCTAAAAAACTCGTATTTCGAGGCGTCGTTCATGTTTTCGATGGATGGTTTTACCCTCAAGAGGTAAATAGCATCACCCGTAATCCAGCTGGCATTATCGCATTTTGGCATGGGATCGTTATCAATAGAGCCATGGGCTACCAGATACGCATTGCCATCGGGCGAATTCTCCATGTTTTTGCCAAAATCAACAAAATGTGGTGCACCGATTTTTGTGTCTTTAAATGGTGCTACCGGATCGGGGAATATAGGGTTGCCTGGCGAATGCGGCGTTTCCTTCCATGTTTGACCCATATCGGTCGAAGTTCTGAAACCAACGAAAGGCCCAAGGTAATTAATATTCATTCCTTCGTTATATTTGCCTTTTTCTGGTTTGCTTTTATAAATATCACATGGTCGACCTTTCCATGTTTGAATATAAGGGTATTCGGGGCAGGGTTTAACATCGACACAATAGGTGCCGTAATACCAAACCCCATTGTAAACCAGTGATCCGCAGGGATATCTTCCGACATAAGGTTCAGACGAGCTTTGGTGTAAACTTGTTGGATACCGGATTAACTTTTGCGGGTTGTCACCTATAATAATGGCAGCGCCGGAATGGGTATCATCGCCAGCAAAGGAATAACTTTCAAATCCGTTTAACCCACCGTCAGTAAAGGGCGAATACAGGTTTCCGTCTGACGCCCATGTTGGATACCAGGTATCTGCCCATCCATAATATTTGTAATTTCCAGTGAAACAAAGTCCCGTAAATAAATCGGATTTTTCGAACGGACAATCTGCCGGTGCTTCAGAAACCCATACAAACGGCTCATAAGGTTTATCGGGATTTGCATCCTGAGAAAAAGATGCGAATGGTTTTACCAATAAAACTACAGTTAACAGCAGTAAGATAAATCTTGTTTCCATAACTTATTCATTGAATATACATAACGTAATCATTTTCAAATGAAAATACCTTTAAAAGAAGTGATATTTATATTCGGTGTGCATTGAAACTTCTTTAAGGCTTATCCAAGTAATAAAAAGCTACTGCACACCAATTATCGCTACGATAAAAATTAACCCATCCATCCTTAAATGATTTAATGTCAGGGGGCGAAGGCATGTCCAAAAGTCTTTGAAAAGGCTTGACCAAACCGTCATCTTGAAATGAAACTAGTTTTAATGGAACGCCTTTATCTATGAGTTTTTGTACCTCCTGGGTAGATGCACCACCAATTTGCTGCATGGTAACTTTACAATTATCGGAAAAATACACAGGGTCGAGAACGTGATAGCGATAGAAGCCGTATGTTCCTTTTTCGTAATCGGCCAACAGGCATCCCTGATAGCGATGGTTGAAAATGCCAAGCGCATAGCCGCTCCCGGGGTAATCTTCAGAACCAGTACCAATAATTGTTGGGTATTGGGAGTCGCCGTCAAGATACATTTTCACTTCGCCTTCGCCCCACCAACATTTGCCATAAATAGGATTTGTAATAAGCCCTATATGCGCTCCCAGATAGCGCCCTTTACCATAAACTGTAGGTAGAATTGTAAAGTCTTTTTCGAGCGTAGTTGCCGTATCCTGGTTCCAACAAGCATGAAAATACATGACAGATGCATCATAAGGGGGTGTATTCACAAAGTTGATGTCGTAGAAAATAGGGAACGCCTGCCCAGACTTATTGGTTACAACAATTTTCGCAGCTTTTCGAAATGGCATTTGCACATAGCAATTAAACGAACGTTTTTCAGGACTTGAGAAGAAAAAATTTTCGAATGAAGAGGTTCTCCCCATTGGGTTGCAGAAAAAGTCACCAATTGGGCATTTTACTGCCGGAGTAGAAGAATTATCCCAATACATCTCGATTGTTAACGAGTTTAATATTTGTGGGCTTTGATCAGGAATTGTAAACCAAATACGATTAATAATTCCACAGCCCTGATAATCCATCAACACCTTCTTTTCACCATTTTTAAAAACCTCGTAAGCATGACCTTTGGCTTTTTTATTTTCTTTTCCGCCATTGCCTTTAGTACCTGTAGGGTTTTCAAAATTATAAGATCGCGACTTCACATTATTATCGAACCTAAAAAGATCTATAGTATTGTTCTGCTTATTTTGGCTACAACCTATTGTAAAGGCAACAGTAATAAAAGTACTTAATACCCATATAAGACCTAACCTGACTTTTCTTGATTTCAAAGTATTTTTTATATTAATATTTTTGTTACACTTTTAATTATATAATAGTTATTTTACCATCCAATTCAACCAATTTTTTAGTTTCTCTGGGGTTTTTCAAAAGTTCAGTCCATTTTAGGTGTGAGTGGTAATTATTTAAATCTCCGTTTGTGAAGTGTTTTCAAAGAAAATTTTCTCATTAGTCATGACTTTGTTTTGGTTACTGATTACTCGAAAAGAGTGCTATTTAAATCAGTTTCATATTTATTGGCGCCCTTTCATCCCGCTCAATATAAACGGAATCGGGCTTTCGACCTTCTTCGTCAAATATGACTAGTTTGTTTTGTTCCTTCCACCAGGGTTCAGGAAGATACAAATGCTTTTGAGCACCAATTTCCCAGAATCGACCAGCAGCTTTTCCATTGAGATAGGCCTGTCCTTTACTCATTGCTTCGGGATAAAGCATAAGTGGCATCGGAAGTTCAGGTTTTTTAATTTCACATTCCCACCAAACCGGATTTCCTGCAACAGGATTTCCTTCAACTGTAGGGTTTTCCCATAATTTGTATTGCCAGTTGTTCAAAACAGAATCGTCCAGGTAGGAATAGATACTTACATGGTCTTCAATATTTTTCAGTTCTTTTCCAAAAAGGATCAGTTCGATACGTACCGGACCTTGCTTATCAATTTTGGGCAAAAGGAATTCTTTGGTAGAGAAACCATTGACCAGCGACAGATCGCCGCCATGCTGACCAATAATTTCACCATTAACCAAAACCCATGCATACTGCGCCACCCATCGCAAAGCGAAGATAAAACGCTCGTTTGCTGAGTGAGGTAAAGTCCAGGCCAAACCCATTAAACCCACACCTGATTTGTCGCGTTTCCATCCTGCGAGGCCCGATCCGGTGAAAGAATGATAGGTTGAAAATTCATAATTTTCGGATGGTGGCGTTGTGGGTGAAAATTGCTCGGGCTTTGGTAATTCAAGTTTATGAGAACCGATGACCACAGGACCCTGAATCCCCTTCCGGTCGTTCGACCGGCCTTCGGAACTCCGTCCCATGTTGTCGCATAAAAAGATAAAGTCGTTGTTACCAGAGAGCAATTCTACTTTTATCGGACCACGGGTCGCATTGGCGCCCCTGCCCCAAATGCCACAAGGTTTTCCATTGAGAAACACATGAAACCGGTCGGAAGCAATGGTTAACTGAATCGTAGTTGATATTGCTTTATCCGAATGAAACGATGCGCGATACCATGCATATCCCAGAAATGCACCGATTTTTTCGAGGCATAGTGGCTCTTCTATACTTTTCCAACCTTTTCCTCCACCACTTATTTCGGGCAATGTGTGTGATTTCCAATTGTTTAATTTTATCCTATTGTTTTGGATCAGATTTGTAGCGATGGTTTCTTTTTTTAAGCTTCCATCCAGTTCAAAGACCTGAACATTCGTTTCTTTTTGGTTAAACCAACACTCATGTTTTCCGCCATTTTTCTCGCCCACGTATGCCGGACCAACGATGAGGCGACCGTCAGCAAACCAGGCATTGTTTGCAAGATCCCGCGACAATCCCAAAATCCTGATATTTCCGTTTTCCACTACAAATGGCTCTTTTGAACCAAATTCAAATGTGATGGTTTTGCCCTTTATGGACACAAACCCCTTATGAGCCGGATTACCCCTGAAAACCAAGGTAGTTTTATTTTTGGAACCCACGGTGCCTATCAATGTTGAATTGGCCCAATCAATCATGCAATTCTCAGAAACCTGGTAATTATAGGGAACCATCATTGGGTTTTCTGAACCTTCTGCCATTTCTATTCTATGGCCTGATGGAAGGAATAATATCCCGGGTTGGTTCCTGATTTCATCCGATGGACGATGTTCTTTTGCCCAACGAACCGGCAGCGTGCCGTCGGTAGTATATTCCTGATAAACGCTAGTAGGTTCAGCAGGTTGCACGAAAAGCATATATCCCTTCGTAGACTGCAATGCAGAAACTTTAACGGGGCCTTCCGATTTAAGCGGAGAGGCTGTCATTTTCGACAGGCAAAAGAATTCCTGAAAATTCATTCCCAAAATATCGGCTGATTTGGTCCTGTAAAACATTGGGGTGAGTGCACCGCCTTCTGCCAGAGGCGCCCTGGGATAATAGGTTGTTGAACAAAAGGCATCGTCTGTCTTCCATGAAGTGGCTGCCATGAACCCGAAATTGGTGCCTGCATTGTACATAAAATAATTGTACATCACCCGTGCAGAAAGCATTTCCATGCTTTGTTGTTCAACCTGGTCGGGGGCAGGATATGCGGTAATTGGCCATCCCCAGCAATCGAGGTAATCGGTATAATGTTCACTACAAAGAGCAGGCTGATCAGGGTTATTTTTACGTAACTGTTCAGCACCTCCAATGCCGGCGCCGTTCAGTGTTTGGAGCGATCCGCTGATACGGTTTTCGAAACCGTTGCAATCAGAAATGGTTGCGTCTATTCCCAGTTCATGCATCCAGCGAATAAGGGTGTTCTGATATTCTTTCCCGTCGGGGCGGTTAAAAAAATAATATTCGTTCTCCTGTTGTACCAAAATTACCGGACCACCTTTGGTAACCTGGCGTTTTGCAATTACCGGGATTAGTTGTTCGAACCAGCGATGAACATATTTCATAGTAGGTTCGTGCTGGGCCCTGAACTGCATGTTATCTTTCCCGATTAACCATGCGGGGTGACCTCCACCTTCCCATTCGTCGCAAATAAATGGCCCTACACGGGCATAAAAATACATTTCCAGTTCACCACAAATATCAATAAACCGTCCAAGATCATGGTCACCTGTGAAGGTAAACTTACCATCTTCCATTTCGTGCCAATTCCAGGCAATACAACTGGCAATACAGTTAATTCCACCTCGTTTTGCCTGTAAGAGCCTTGCGCGCCAAAGCTGGGAAGGGATACGGAAATAATCCATTGAACCGGCTATTAAAAACACGGGCTTGCCTTTGACATAGAAAACTCCGTTCCCATATAATGGAGTTCCTGATGACATATAACCCGAAGCAAAACTATTGAATCCTGGTGCAATTGTTATGGCCGCACCTGTTATTGCGACTGTTCTGAGGAACTGCCTACGATTAAACTGATTGGTTTGATGTTTGTCTGACATGAATTCTATTTATTATTGGATTCCTGAACTGTTTGGTTACTTTGAAGTTTTTAGGCAATAGTATTGCATAAAAGTGACTAAGTTCATAATTTTTGAACTTAGTCACTTCTCTTTTTACGTATATTAGTTTACAATTTGCGAAAAAATCTTAATCAATTTTAAATATCTTACTGTTTTGACCAATGGTGCTAAGAACGAGGCTCTTAAATTTAACAGAGCCAACTTTATTCAAGGTAAACTTAGAAAGAACAACTTGTCCGCTTAACACATTGATGGTTGCTGTTTTACCCGTTACCTGGCAAGTACCCCAGGCATATCCATTGCTCCAGAAATAGGTTCCTGGTTTGGAAGTAAATTCTATCGATTGATCTACTCCTGAATATTGAAAACCGGATTCTGCCACAACAGCAGCCCAACTTGCCATAGAACGTGCATAAAAATGGCCACATTCTGGTTCATCAAATGGATTTCGTTTTCGCCCGTCGAAACGGTCACGGATACTCTGAATATATTTCAAACCTGTTTTGCTCTGACCTTCATACATGTTGCCAACTGCAGCCACATATTCAAAGCCGGTCATTGATTCGGAAAAGTACGGGAAAGGCACTTTCAGTCTGCCTTTAGGCCAGCTGGCCATTAGCAACCCAGCCTCATCACCAATGACATACGAACGCATGTTGTTAAAATGCTTCGAGAAGTTGGGCAGAAAGTTGTATTTGTCAATGCTTTTCAGTGTGGTTTGAATGTTCCTCTGACTGGCCAAATAACCTAAACCACAAATATGGGCCATGTACTGACCCACCAACTGATCAACCAGACAACCTTTCCCAAGCTGATAGTCAGGGATCTGTATTGTTGGATCTTTTTCCCAATTCAGAAATTCAAATGTAGTGGGGTCAGTTATCTTCTGTTCATAATATTCACCGTTAAACAGGTTGGCATCTATCCAGGTACTTCCGTTTTTATAGAGCTTGTCGCATTTTGAGGCCATTTCGTTGTCTTTCATGAAAACGGCCATTTTGTTCATCGCTTTTAAGGCGCCCAGGTACCAGAAACCCATTTGCGGGTTTGGACCAAAGTAATTCACATCCATGGTATTGTGCTGCGAACCTTCCATTACGCCATCCTGATTACCATCCCAACCACCTTTGCACCAGGCAAACGACATCACTTTTTTTAGCTGATTCCAATTCGTCTTTAAAAAATTATTATCCCCCGACAGTTGCCAGTCCCGATAAAACTTCATAATACATCCCATTTGTCCATCGGCGGCAAATTCGGGTGCGGCCATTGCCTTTGAAAGTGGCAGCGAGACCCGGAAACTCATTCTTCCTGTATCGTTGGTGGCATAGTTCAATTCCACATCACGCATTGTGCGCGATAGATCACCAAAAAGGAAAGGCGTTGCCTGTTCGTAATTCCACACATGCGTACAAGAGCCGAAACAGGAGCCAACATCATCATAGATGCCTTCCCAGCCAAACATATGGCCATCAAGAATCCTGAAAACGGTTTGTGAGCGCAAAACACTAAGATTGAATAATGCAGCTTCCTTAACCACATCGGGCATGTCGCTTTTCACGAATGTATTGACAAACAACAGTGTTTTCTTTTCAAGTTCAGCAAGGTTTGGCACTGTTTTTATGGCTACATCCCAGGCATCGGTATATTTAGTAGAATAGTAGTTGCCTACAATTTCTTTGTTGTTCCAATCCATCCGGTTTGGAAAATTCCAGGTAATATAGAATGAAAATTGCTGTGTTGAATTTGGGGCAATTTCTTTTTTCACGGCCAGTGAGGCCATTGGGTTGTCGTCCGTCAATTTTGACTTTTCGGTTAACTCGCCATCGGCACTAAAATCGTCCCAGTAATCGAGCAACGCGTTTTCCCAATCATTCGATCTGGAAGAAGTCCGATAAGTAACACCCTTTGATGCATTTGTTGTGAGTGCGATGGTTCCCCATGCGGCCGATTTCTTGTCAACATCATCGGAATACATATAAATACCTTTCACAGAACCTTCTTCCTTGTATTTATTGATGTTGTTTTTTGCACCTATCGGTCGAGGATCGTACAATTCAACCATCAAACTACCATCCATACCAACAAAATTCCGGATGTTCCCGCACACCGAAACAGCCATTGGTTGGCTGGTGGTATTTGTAACTTCGTAGGTTAATATGGCAATGGGTATTCCGCTGGCATCGGCATCACCGGGAATTAGCGGATTAAATGCTTTAATTTTCACCTTCACGGGAATGTCCTTGTCCGTAAGGTTCACCTGGCCGAAAGGATAGGCAGCATCGAAACTCGCATTATGAAAACGGGGCAAGCCGTGATTATTTACCGGACGCCCTTCGAAATGAAGGTATTCCACAGGATCCAATGGTCCCATCATTGCGCTTGTAATTGCAGGTTTATCTTGCGGTTTAATATAAATGGCAAAAAACGGAGCACTATTTCCCTTTTTTGTTGTACTGTAACCAAGTGCCGGTTTGTTCATGATTTGCCAGTCGCGCAGTTCACCGCGTCCCCCAAGCGAAACAGTTCCTGTGCCGATACCACCCAATGGGAGCGAAATATTATAAAGATGATCACTGTCGTAATGCTTCAGGATTGGATAGTTTTCCTGTGCCTGACCAAACGCCTGATTCATCATCAGCACAATTCCAAATAGCAATGTTTTAGTCTTCATTTTATTTTCGATTTTGAACACACAGGAAAAAAATCATTTAATAAAAATAATCCTGTCAGGTATATTCAACCTGACAGGATTGTCAATCGTAATTCCAATAAAAAGTAACTCTTTAATAATTTACTTCTTAGCGTACTAAAAGGTATTACTCGGTTGCAGGTTGATCGGCCACTATTGGCCAGCCCGGATTCTGATAAATAGGCGAATCTTCAACTTTTTGGCTTGTACCTGCCGTGATCAGAAAATGATGAACAGCAATTGGCTCAAGGTAGTGTGCCTTTTTCCAGCCTAACCCATTATATCCCAGGTCCGAAGTTTTCTTTTCGTAAGGCAATAAATACTTACTCCTTGCCGGATCAGAAACATTATTATTGTTGTTCGGATCATTATATACGAGGATTGCAGGATCGTACCAATTCTTCATCGGTCCCCATATTTTAAACCCTTCGATATGATACTTATTAGTAATCAACTGATCCATTGCCCTCCACCGCTTCAAATCGGCGTGGCGGTAACCTTCCGAATTAAATTCGCAACTCCTTTCGCGACGAATATTATACAAGGTTGGATCCACCAATTGTCCACCTGAATATGCACCCCAGTCGTTTAACGCCTCTTTAGTCATAACGGTATGGCTGATTGATTTTTGATAATCTTCATCAACTCCACCCCTCTTCCTGATGGCTCTCCAGTATTTATCGGCTGTGGCATCAATTGATCCTGTTTTTTCGTAGCTGGCTTCAATATAATTCAGATAGGCTTCAACTCCTCTGAAAATAATGTCTCCAGTAGAACCTTGATTATTAATACTCCATTGAATCCCTTCTAAACTCATGCCCTTACGGCTCATATAACCGGTTACATAAGGTCCAACAGAACCAACATTGGTCACATTAGGAACAAGCTCTGTTGTCACCACATGATCTTCATTTGCTGAATGGTACAAAACATTAAGTTGACCGGGAGTTTTCATAAACAATTGCAAGCGGAAATCCCTGTCCTTGAATGCACTTTGTATGGAGTCGTCGCTGTGGTATCCAGAAGCGGCATCGTAGATTGGCAAACCATTTGCCATTAAAAACCTGTCAACCATTCCGCGGGCTACACCGGCGCCACCTCCATCGGTTCCCTGATACGCAGCCTTGGTATTTTTAATACCCAGCGACATGCCGTATTCTCTCCAAAGGAGTATTTCCTTGTAATCCGTCATATTCGTAGCACTATACATATTAAAATATAAATTTGGTGCCTGAGCCGGATCCTGTTGCATATAATACGTGTTTGGTACAAGACCTCCGGATGCATCTAGAGCATCAGCAGCAGCTTTCGAAGCATCCATCGCCTGAGTTAGGAAATATTCAATTTCATTATCAATGCTGCCAGAAGGAAAGACATAACTTTTATTGTAGTCTTTTGTTGCACCTGGCCAACCTGTGCCGTTAGGAACAAATGCAGTACCTTTAAAATATTTTTCCCATGTCCCTTCATATAAGCCAACACGCGATTTTAAAACTTGGGCAACTATTTTCGACAAACGATTCCTTCTGCCATCAGGTGACTGATCATTCATTAACATAATTGCAGAATCAAGATCAGAAATGATGAACCTTGCAACTTCGTTACGAGGGGCGCGTTTGCTCGCGGCTATTAAGACATCCGATTGGTCGGGAAGGGGATGTCGAACAATTGGGAAATCGCCCAATGCCTGAAGTTTGCCAAAATAAATCATGGCCCTGATAAAATAAGCTTCTCCAATATAATGCTTAACCAATTCCTGATTTCCACTTATTGCGTTTGCTTTGTATAGAGGAAGCACCTTATCAAAAAAGTAATTGACACTTCGGATGCTGCCAAAATTCCAGCTCCACCCGTTTTGTGGTACCTTGTATTGGTTGTCAGTGTATTCGGCAGGAACAGTCCAGGCACACATTACATCTGTGGTAACATCCGCGGCAAAATAACCCGCTCCGCCAAAACCGGCAGGTTGGATATTCCCATACAAACCAATGGTATAAGCTGCCAATTGTCCGTCGTCTTTAAAATAATCCTCCGGGGCTATCTGATCAAGATATGGTTTGTCCAGGAACTCCTTTTTGCAGGAAAAACTGAATAAAAGGACCAAGACTGAAATCGCTATATATATTTTTTGTATTTTCATTGCTAAATATTATTAAAAGTTAATACTTATTCCGGCTGCAAGTACCTCAGAGAATGGGTAAACATTTCCATTACCCCATTGATAATCCAAAAGCTCCGGATCATACAATTTAGACAATTTTGTGAACGTAAATAAATTTTCGCCTGACAGGTACACCCTTACTTTTTCGAGACCAACCCTATTCGAAATTAACTGAGGGATGGTGTAACCAATCTGTAAGTTTTTAACCCGCAAGTATGCTGCATTTTGAACGTATTTTGATTGCGCTTGCTCATTCTTACTGTCGGCTATAATTGGCCTTGGGTAATACGAGTTAAGGTTTACACCAAGAGGGTCGTTGGGATCGTTACGGAAATAGTCCATATGAACTTTTTGAATTTGTGTACCCCATTCAGATCCTCCATTACCTTCATAACCCCAGAATGTTGATCCCCAAGGCATAAAATCACGTTTCGCCACGCCTTGCAGAAACACCCGAATATCAAACCCTTTCCAGGCAGCATTCAAATCGAACCCGAACTTAAACCGGGGCGTCGAATTACCGATTACACTCAAGTCACCATGGTCAGTAGTTGTATAAGCCCCTGAACTTATTACTCCATCGCCGTTCACATCCTTGTACATGATATCCCCGGCTTTCCAGTTGGTACCCAGCGTAGATTGGTTGCCTTTGGTACCACCTGGGTCCATGGCGGTCAAATGATCAGTCATTTCCTGATCATTTTTCGCGATACCTACGGTGGTATATCCCCAAATTTCTCCAACATATGTGCCTTCCCTGTATCTTCCCAAATCATTGGTAGGGTTTGGATATTTAAGAATCTTTGTTCTGTTATTGGACAAGATAAACTTAACAGAATATTGCAATTCGTTTATCAATTTATCTTTCCATGTCAGATCCATTTCAAATCCATTATCCTCCGATGCTAAAACATTGGTCAAAGGTGCTCCTGTACCTAAAACAGCAGGCAATTCCATTCCCTGAGAAATTTGATTCGTGGTTTTCAGCCTGTAAAGATCGGCAGTAACTGTTAATCTATTATTTAAAAAGCCGAGGTCAACCCCTATGTCATAGGTTGTCTTTTTCTCCCATGTAATACTTTTGCTAAGTAAACCAGGGGTATAGGCGACGTTTGGCTTTGCGCCATTAAGCAACCACCCACTACCTGAAGCTTGGGTAGGCATGGTACTTAGATATAAATTGCCATTTGTTTGCGAGTTACCAAGTTCGCCATACGATGCCCTGATTTTTAATGTATTAATATAATGAACTATATTATTGAAAAAATCTTCCTTTGCAATGTTGTAACCTCCTGAATAGGATGAGAACCATTGCCAGCGGGCATCGGGTGAAGCATTTGATGAACCATCGTACCGTACGTTTGCTTCCAATAAATATTTCTCTTTGTAATTGTAGTTGATACGACCAAAATAGCCGGCATTTGAAGATGCATTAATATAATCACCGACTGAAGGAGGCTGTGCTTTTCCCGATGCATCCAGGCCCGATGTAGTGTTTATTGTCGGTTTAGAGGGCAACATAATACCAATCCTCCCCGCGCTAAGTCCTTTGCTTTTATAAATTTCGGACTGAAAACCACCCATGATCTTAAAATTATGGTCCTTAAACGATTTGCTGTATTCGGAGTATACATTGGGGGCAATATAGGTACTAAAATTGCCACTTTCGTTTACACTTCCTACATTACTTGGATCAATATTAAAAGGATTTTTAAGTACATCGTGGTTATAAACAATCTGCGTATCTGAGTGATAAAAAGAATTGGTGCTTTGTACATTTACGTTGGCAAATATTTTCCAGCCTGCCATTGGTTCGAGCGTAACATTGAACAGATGTGTAGTCCAGTCAATCTGGTGATTCTTTCGTCCCCCATCCATCATCATGAGCGAACTCCCCACATCGTTACGGATATAATAGCCATTCTGATCTTTAACCGGTACGATCGGCCAAAAGTTGTAACCCGACATATATGCGATTTGCTGGCCATTCAGATAACTTGGGGCGTCATAATCTTCCCTGGTGTATTTTAAATTGTAACCAACGGTCGCCCATTTTGCAATCTTGCCTTCAATTTTCGCGTTAATGTTGTAACGGTTAAAATTTTCTCCTCCAAGTTTGACAATACCTGTTTCGCCTAAATATTGACTCGACAGGTAAAAGTTCACTTTATCGGTACCTCCGGTAATGCTAAATGAATGATCTTGCGAAGGGGCTGATTTATTGTATACAACATCATACCAATTGGTATTGGCGCTAAATTGTTGATATGACATATCCCACATGTTGGGGTTATTTGAATCAGGAATCATTTCAATATTAGATTTCCCTTCAACACGATCCTTCACACGTTGTAGAACCGCAGGATAAATAAAAGGTTGCGAAGCGCCCGGACGGTTCATCATCCCTTGATTAATCATTAAAGACCAAGTATATGAATCAAGGGATTCAGGCACCCGAATTGGACTGCTTGACCTGAAATTGGAATTGTAATTTACGCGCACTTTACCATCTTTTCCTTTTTTAGTGGTAACCAAAATTACACCATTGGCAGCCTTCGAACCATAAATGGATGCAGCAGCTGCGTCTTTGAGTACCGAAATATTTTCAATGTCATTGGGGTTAACATTATTGATGTCATCTTCCATGCCATCCACCAACACCAAAGGGCTGTTAGAAGAGTTTCCGCCAATGGAACCCATACCACGGATATTAAAAGATGGCTTATTTTCGAGATAACCTCCGCTTTGAGAAATATCCAATCCCGATACAAGGCCTTGAAGAGCCTGTCCGGCATTTGACACCGGCCGAGACTCCAGTTCTTTTGAGTTAACTACTGCAACAGATCCTGTCAGGTTCTCTTTTTTCTGTTTACCATAGCCCACTGCAACAACTTCCTCAAGACCAATAGTTTCATCTTCCAATGACACATTAATGGCAGCCTTGTTACCCACAGCAATGTCCACTTTTTTCATTCCCACAAACGAGAATTCGAGAATAGCTTTGTCGGAAACTCCTGAAAGTGAATAAACTCCGTTTGCGTCGGTAATTGTCCCGATAGTTGTTCCTTTCAATACCACAGATACTCCAGGCAGCGTGGCACCTTTTGAGTCGGATACTTTACCAGTCACTTTCCGTCCCTGTTGCTCATTGCTACTATTGTCAGCTATAGAAATACGATTTTCCAAAGCTTTGCTTTGGCGGGTTTCTCCGATATTGCTACTTAAAGCATTTGCCGAAACATTCGCCATCACGAAAAATAACAACATGCCCAATCTTATGACTGGCGCAAATTTGTCGAATTTCCTTTGGCGATTTAATTTCACTAAACGAATTTTTTTATCCATAATTTTATATTTATTTGATTAATTTTTAAATGACTTTTCAGATTTAAATACTCCCGAAAATTCCATTAGTTAGAATAGGGGACTTAATTACATTTTCTTTCTCGTAGTTTATCAATAGGCATGAATTTAAAGCTTGTTTAACAATGAGGGCTATTAAAATATAAGTTTCTTCTTTAGTTTGGAAAATCAACTCTACAAACCTAATCAGGTTTTTTCCTTTGAAGTTTATTTTTTGCGAATTAAAATTTTCCAAATGCGAAAAAATAACATTTAAGGAATTTTCAAAAAAAAATGAATGATTATTTTAAATAACAATTGGTTAAAAATACGAGTGTATTCTTAACCAATTTATTGATTTCAATTTATAATTGACTCTCTAAGCTATTTGGCACTAAATCGCACTCAAATTAAAATTATACAACCTTAATACCAAAGCATACCCGCTGGTAACACTTGCTTAATTACCCCTGGGCCTTCTATATAAACTTCAAGCGCCTTGTCCCCTTCAGGTTTAAAATAATGAAGCGCGATTTTGTGCATGCCTGCACCCAGCGAAGCTTTTCCGCTTGCGTCTGTTGCCCAGACATGGATACCGTCATTATTTACAATCAATTTGTCGTCGATATACAACTTAGCGGCTTCGTCGCAGTTTACGGTAAACGTATAGATTCCTATCACACCATCCATCACCGGAATGTTCAGATAGCCTTTGTAAGTCAACCCGTAATTATTTTTGCGGACAACATCGGGAAAAACGAATGAATTGACCACACCTTGTTTCTGTGGGGTCAGTTTAGAGAAGTCCGGTACAAATTCCCAGGGCTTTTTATCATTGTCTTCATAGTAGCTGTATTTAAGCCCCGGTTTCAGGTCTGATAAATTCTGCGAAGAAAGCAATTCGGGATTATAATATTCCTTAAAGGCAATGGTTGACACTGGCTTTCCATTCGTATACTCAACGGCCTGAATGGTTGCAGATTTGGTGATTCTGAATGGTTTTCCATATTTCATGGAGGTATCATCGGGTGTTGATCCGTCAAGAGAATAAAAAATGCTACTTTCCGGTGTTTGTGGTTCTATTTCCACCTGGGTTAATTCCGGGTCGTAAGCACTTCCGGCGACAGTTACAAGTTTAATTTTCAAATTTGGCAATCTGTCGGGCAAATCATACAAGGGTTGAGTAGGCTTGGTATTTATTGCCGGATCGTTGGCTATTGAAATAGCCGCAATTCGGACATCGGGATCAGACGGCAACGTCAACATTTTTGCATCTTTGGGAATATTCAGGGTAAGCTTGAAAAGGTAACAAAAAACGTAAGCTTCGTTTTCGCCATTTGCCCCATCATGCCGGTGAGTGGTGTACATGGCAACAGGAGTGCGTTTTACAAAAGCCGGTTTTAAATAGATATTGTTTGAAACAAACTTACCGTTCACGTAATTTCCGGATTTGTAATTGTCTGCTCTTTCGCGCGAGTCCCATTGACCAATATTTCCTGAATAATATGGAATTTCTACTTCCTGTTTTTGACCGTCAATTTCAAAAAACACCTTTTTGTCTTTCAATGCGGAAGCCAAAATAGATATGGAGTTAAAATCGCCAGTAGGTAAGGAAATTCTTTCACCATTGCACGAAAGGAAATTCTTTTTTCCATCTTCTTTCGGTCCCAAATTGAACTGAATATCATCACAAACCAACTTGGATGGCATTAATTCGGCAGGATAGGTGTATCCCTGATTGTCGAAATTTCCATCGGTACGGTTTTCATCGGTGCTGATTCCGTCAATATCGTAATCCAAAGCCAATGGCACACTGGTTTTTGGTGCAACTGAAACAGGCGATTTATTTAGTTTAATGGCAAAAGCTTTTGGCTGATAAGATTTCAGGTCGAAGGTGAACTGGTTTTTCTGATTAGACAGTTTACCAATCTCTTCTTCAATTCCATTTACTTCCTTGACCGTGAGGATATTGACAGGAAAGATTATGGTCACCTTTTTGATATCTTTTCCAAACAATTCCTGAACCCGAATAATGATTTCGTCCGAGTTTTCGGCCAGTTTCAAAGCTTTTACCGAAACCTGGTTGGTACTAACCTGTGCCAGTGAAAACGATTTCCCCAGGTTTCCTTCATGGACGTTGGACTGAAAGGCGATGAGCGGCTGGTTGAGTTTGGCTGCTTCCCACTGTGACAATCCTTCACGCCAGTTATTTTTATGACCTTGCACCGCAAATTTGAAGTCGTGAATACCCAAATCGTTGGTACTCTCGTCGGCAAAAAAGCCAAACGTACTTGGAGTTCGAACCAGGCTCAGGCGCAGGGTATTGTCAGCCGGTTTGTCCCAACCGTGTTTGCAATCGGTCATAACAGTGACCCCAAAGGAATTATTGGCATCTGTTATATCTGCCCATTGTTGGGCAGGAACTTCGTATAGCTTTGGCGTATTGTTGCCACGTTCGATGGTTCCAATGCCCAGGTCATACGTTGCTTTTGGATTTGATGATGAAAGCGAAAAGCTGGCTTTGAGTAGTGTGGCTAAGGTATTCCAGTTTACGTGATTATCAAAAACAACCGAATTGCCTGCATTTCCCGCAGAGAGGCTGATCCTTTGAACAAAGGTTGAACTTTCTTTTTTCCTGGTTACCTCCAGACAAATCCGTACCGGTCCGTTCTCAACAATTTTGATGATTGGGTTATCTACAAATGTCCTTGGAGCTTGCGACAAACTGCGGGGCATGATTTCCCAGGCTGGCCACTGTGCCGAAGTATCGTTTAGCAATTGAAGGCGGATTGGTTCTTTTAAAAGCTCTTTCTTCAGGTCTTTCCTGAAAATGCTTGAAACATCGCCATTTTTATCAAGCATTACTTTATATTGGCTGTTTTCCAGCATATTGCCGCTGATGTTCAGTCCGGTGGACATCTCCGATTTTTTATCCGAAACCTGAACATCAAAAACCTCAAACGAAACAGGTGCCATTTTTGCTAATACCAAAATCTTCAGCTTCTTACCATTGCTAGTGATGATCTGTGAGGGCACTTCTTTCCCGGTTTTGTCAATTACTTTAATTCCGTTCATGGTTGAAGGAACAGATAATTCGGCTTCCACCATATCTTCCCTTTCAATGGAAAGCGGGTTATAAACCACCAGCGCCAATCCTTTTACCCGTGTATCCAGGACGTTGGTTATGCCTCCGGCAGCATTTTCGAGAATCGAAGCAAATGTTTTCTGGCTCAGCAATTCATCGTTCCATGAAAAATGATACACTTCGGGAATACTGGTTCCGGTAAGATCGTCGTGGAACTGGTGCCAGAGAAATCGGGTCCACGCCTCATCGAAACGGGCTTTGGGGTATTTGGCAGCGCCCAACCAATCGGCCATCACCGAAGCACGTTCGGCAGCATCGGCCAGCAGTTCATTCTTTTGGTTCCACCTTTTCATAGCGCTTTGTGAGGTATAACAACCCACCCCGTGAGGGGAAGTAAGCAATTCGCCCCTGTACTGCGGCATCTTTTCGAGCTGCGCATTTGAAATAAGTTGGGAAGGCAGATCAGCAGGGACATTCATCACTTTTAGAAGACCATCGCTTTTCATCGATTGCATGATGCAGTCAACAGTGGCATCTTCGGGCGCTCCACCGCGGTCGCCAATTCCGAAATAATTGTACGAGATATACGCTCCCGACAATTTCCCTACTTTGTTCGCCTGGTCAAGCCATCCAGTGTTTCGGCTTAAATCGCCACGGAATGAACTGATATAATGCGAAGGGTTAATCGCGGCAAACACTTTTGAGCCGTCCACGCCCTGCCAGGCGCCAACATCGAATGGTATCCCAACCGGAGATCCCCAGGCAAGTTTACAGGTCGAAAAACCTTTTAAACCACAATGATTCATGATCGTTGGCAAAGCATAGCCAAATCCAAAACAATCGGGCAAATAAATGTCGTAGCTTTTTTTGTTAAACTCGTGTTTATAAAAGTTTTGCCCTAACAGAATGGACCGGATCACTGCTTCTGGTGAAGGGATATTGACATCGCCGGCATCGAGCGAACTTCCGCAAATATTCCATTGTCCTGTGGCCACATAGTCTTTTACCCGTTCGTAATCTTTCGGATAGTACTCTTTCATAAACATATACTTAATGGCGCCCTCGTAGCTGAACTTGTAACCGGGGTATTTTTCGAACAGCTTGAAATTGTCTGTTAGCGTGGTTGGTATGTAAGTGTTAATGGAAGTCTGAATGGTCCATTGCCACTGAGTGTCCAAATGCGAAGTGCCAATCATGTACACAGTTGGTTTACTGTTGTCGGATGACTGTGACTGTTTACCTTCGTTTTTGCTTTGACTGTAAGAAGCAGTAAAAACAAGGTTTGCAATAATTAATATAATCAGATTTTTTTTCATCACTTTATAATTTGAAGCCCCCTCCAAACCTCCCCAGCCTTCGATAAACTCAGGCATCGGGTGAGGCTTAAAAAAAGCAATGTCTTCATTTTTAGTTTAAAAATCTTCCTCCTGTCTGTAAAATTTTGTCATGGAAGTTTAATCACTTTATTTTACTTTTTGTAGTTTAAAAACGTGCCAAACCGGTTGAACAAGCTGGATATATTCCTTCATCATTTCGTTTAACCGGTTATTGGTTTCTTTTTCAATAGGTTTATATTTCAGGTAATTATCATAAATTCCTTTAAACCAGTCGAGTCCTTCGCCAGGTTGCATCTTGTCCAAACCATCATATAATACTTTTTTGGCCTGAACCAGGTTGATGGGTCGTGGAAGGTTTTTTAACTCGCAGGTTTCCATCCATTCCAGAATTCTAAATATGTCGCTGTTGAGACGATGGCGCTCCCAGGCTAAATCCATGGCTTTCATGGACTGTTTGTATTGCGGTGTATTCGAATAAGTTGACAGGTTGATTCCAGTGTTTAACTCGTTATCCGAGAATGTATCAATGATTTCGTTGTCAATGGTTAATTCATAATTTCCTGCTACAAGATTTTTGCAAAAAAATAACTCTTGATTCAAATCTTTGATAAACGGAACTAAATCCAGGGCTGGCTTGGCTTTATCCATCACCGGAAATGGCAAGGAATTTTCCAAACAACTGAATTGCACTTTGTTTTCATTTATTTTAAGATTTTTAACAGTGCAATTGGTTTGATTTGAATTGTTTTTATTTTTTACGTCAATGGTATTTATTGACACCACCGGGTCAGCTTTCATTGTAGTTAGAAATATGTGCGCCATTATCAAATTACCGAAAACATCGGGATGAATTCTGTCGGAACTTACAATGGTATATGCCGGATTTTTTTTCTGTTCGCACAGGTTTATTTCGTTCATTTTTGTATTGAAATCAACCACCGGCATTTTGTATTTGGCAGCAAGTTCTTTAATGAAACTGCCGCAAGTAGCCAAAGCATCGTTCACACCAAACATATTTTCTTCCGGCAAAAAAGCAGTTTGGTCGTAGATGGAAGGAGTCAAAAAGACAATTTTTGAATTGTTCTGTACTAAAACATCCACCACTTTTTGTACATTTTGCTTGTACGTTTCAATTGCATCAATTCTCTGTTTCTGCAAATCGGAATCTTTGTTGTTTGGGGAATAAAGTCCGCGATTTACATCGTTCATACCAATCATTAATGTTGAAACCGTTGGTTTGTTGATGAGAATATCTGAGTCCATTCGCTCCAACAGACTTTGTGCGGTATTGCCCATGATTCCGCAATTATACGATTGAAAGGATAATTTTGGATATCTGGTGTGATAATATAAATCGATAAAGAAATGATAATCACCTACCTGGGTAATACTATTACCGATATAGCAAACAGAGGCTTTGTCCTGCAACCAAAGTTCAGTTTTTGGCGATAATTGTGAGTAGCATAACTGACTTAATGTCAATGCTAAAACAACGCAAATAGAAGAATGAAAAATCTTGTTCGAATTCATACATTTTATTTCAATTGCTTAATAATCTTAGTTTTCATAGCAAGCAGATTAGCCAAACGGAATTGTTTTATAAACGATGCCGTTTGGCTATATCGAAATTTTACTTCTTACTTGACCTCCAGAATTACTTTGTATTCCGGAACTATTTTCAACTCGCGGATTTCGGCTTTTGTGAAATCTGCCGGTGCAAACGGTTTATCCAAATAAACACGTGAATCGGCTGTGAATGAAATAATTTCAAATTTCATGTTTTGCACTTCTACTTGATTGCCATACCGCTTGAGTCCAATACTCCAGGGAACGTTACTGTTCAAATCATCACCAAGCATAAGTTGGTTTAATCTGCTATAAGCTTTATCTCCAAAATAGCTGACTTTCAGGTAGGCATTGTTCAAACCATCCAAATAATTGTATGGAAGCGACAAGGAATATTCAGATAATTCTGGTATGGTTTTATTCAACGCCGGGCGTTCAGTAGTGATTTCAGGTGCTTTCAGATTGCCAATTTTACCTCCCCATATTGGAGGATAATTTGTACCTAAGTAATTTTGCCATGAATTGTCGCTAAAAAATTCAATCCTGTCGGTATTGAAAAAATCAATCACAACCCTTGCCGCAAATGCTTTATCGCCCTCGTGTGTTGGGAAAATGACGAACAATTTATTCTCGCCGTTTTTTAAATAACCTGTCAAATCAATACTATTCAGTTCGTTTGGCTTTATTTTCTGATTTACAAGCGTGAAATTAGCTTCCAATTTACACGAATATTCGGTTGCAAGATATAATGTGGCTGATTTTATGCGCGATGGATTTCCAACATTAAACTCTTTCACAAATATCCTGGAAGCCACGTTGTTATCTTTGGTTATTTTATCTACCGAAGTCTTTAACCATAATGCGTCATCCAAAATGGTTTTTCGCTTAAGTTCGGCTTTTATTTCTTTTTTTAAGAAATTGTATGAATATTCATAAAAAAGTCCTTTTGGAGTTGATGAAAGTTTATTTCCATCGGGCATAACTATCGGGTAGTCGGTCAAAGACTTAATTGTAACCGATTCGTCAGGTCCGAAAACATGCAACCGGTTATTGTCCATACACAAATTGGCGTTCGACAGAAAGAAACTTTTTTTGCCGTTTTCATTAAATAGCCAGGCGTGTTTTGCTTCTTCTTCAGTTAAAACAATAATCACCTGTTCTTCGCCTTTTTTATTTTGAAATGAAATTGAGCAATCGGTCCCCGGTTTCAATTTATTAATAATTGCGAGGTTTCCGCTACCGGAAATTGTACCATTTGAGGTTTTAAGATTATCAACCGTTGATTTGTCGAAACAAAATTCGGGCGATGCTTTCGTGTTTTGAATAAACACCCAGGCTTGTTTGTTTTTCAAATCAATTTTACAAAGCGGCTGTGCTGTAGCAGATTTAAGCGTGGCTCCGTTCATGTCGAAATTTACAGGCCAGATAAACAAAGTGCTATCCGGAATGTCAATCGGGGTGTTTGGCAGGGTTATTTTTTCGTTTTGTAATTTAATGCCAAGCTGAAAGCCTTTACAAACAGGTTTTTGCCTATATCGGGCATAATTTACCCCAAAAACAAAGCCCGAATTGTCCTTTTCGCGGAAAGAATACGAAAGGTTATCGCCGTTTGCGCCTATAAAAGTAGCAGTTGGGGCAAGGTGGTCGCCAAATTCGTTGAGGAAGTAATGTAATTTTTTTATAAGGTAATAATTTTGGTTTAATTCGCCCGATTCCCGGATAGCAGCCTGAAAGTCGTAGGAAATGTAGGCAAGGTTGAAGTTCCCACCGGTTTCAAGCCTGTTATCGGTGAAACTATTAAGTATCGAGTGCGGATTTGAACCGCCCGAAAAGATATAATACCCTAATAAATTACAACCCGAACCTACAGAAAACGAAGCCATTGCATAACCATCAAGCGGATTGATAATTACCCGCCGGTGTTCAGCATTATGAATGCCCACGCCCATTTCGCAGGCAAAATACGGATAGTTGGTATCTTCGAGCGCGTCTTTAGATTTTTTTTCATCAATTTTTCCAAGATTTTTGTTTTCGCGCGAGGTATTAAACCCAAACTCTGTGAATATCTTTTCGGTATGCAGTTCCCAAGGTGCATCGGGATAACCACCGGTCATGGGAATTGCTTCATATTTGGGGAGCGAAACATTTCCCCAACCGGTTATGGTGTAGATTGGTACATCAACTCCATACTTCATTGCAGTTTCTTTTAGCCACCGGATGTGGTCTTCGCCATTTTTCCCTCCTTCGTATTCGTTTTCGAACTGAATACCCATAACCGGACCACCATCTTTGTAATACAAACCTTTCATTTGCGCTCCTATTTGGTTGTACAATCTGTCAACATATTGCATATATACCGGATGATTAGTACGAATATTCACATTCAATTTCGTTATTAACCAATCGGGAGTGCCGCCGTTGCGGGTTTCGCCATTGCACCAAGGGCCGATGCGCATGAATACCATCATACCATGTTTGCCGCAAAGTTGTATAAACGCTCTCATGTCGCGTTGTCCAGCCCAGTCGAACTGTCCTTCAATTTCTTCGTGATGGTTCCAAAAAACGTACGAACTAATGATGTTAACGCCGCAGGCTTTCATTCTCATGATATCTTCTTCCCATTGCACTCGCGGGATGCGGGCATATTGCATCTCGCCCATTACCGGTATTACCGGTTTGCCACCAATGGTCATGTACAGGTTGTTAATTTTTATTTCTTTGCCGGGTAATCCAGGGTTTCCCATTTTAAAGGGAGTGTTTTTCAAGGTATTGTTAACCTTTGAGGCATCAATTTCGTTTTTTTGCGAAGATACCTGGCAAACAAAAAGGAAACATAATAATGATAGTGATGCTAATTTTTTCATAATTTATAGTTTTAAACTTTTAGAGTTGTAAATGTTTTTGTAACTATTTAGATTCATGACTGACCACTTAAAATAAGCTGAGTGACAGTCATGATACTTTATATTAATACTCCCAATCTTGTTCGAAATAAAATTTAACTTGCTACCCAATAATCGGAAAAACAAAAGAAACCTATTCAGAGAATTACTCCATCAATACCGTTTATCACTTATTTTAGCTTTGGCAATTCTTTGTTCCAAATACTCTTCAAACTTTTGTTTTTCAGCATCTTTCATTAATCTTGGAAGCAGGATTGTCAGATTTCTATAATAATAAGAAATACAGACAGCCGGGGTGAGTATTTCAGGTCCAAAGAACAAATTCCCTTTTTGTGCGTGGCGTGCGTTCTGTTGCTCCATATCCCATAATAATGTAAAAATGTTTGGGTTTGAAATTACCCCCCGTTCCCGGGCAATGATTTGCGCCATCTTACGCTGGTAACAAAGCTGCATGGCTTTCTCCTTAAGCAACTTATCGGCTTCTTTACTGTTCCTTGCTGATTTGGTTAATGCAAGTTCAGCGGGTCTCAGCTCATCCATAGCCAATGAAAGCTCAACAGCATATATTGGCTCGCCATCGATTTTTGCAACAATCTCTTTTTCTGCGTTATAAGATTTGTTTATCCATTCATCAGTTGGGATATCTCTCGTTAAAAAGTTTATCGCATAATAATTTTTGTTGATAAGTGAATCAAGACTGGCTGCTTTGTCGGATGGAAGTTCTGACAGACTTGACAGCACTTTATTATTGAAATTTTCAATATATCCTTTGTGCACTGCATCAGAGGGCTCCGGGGTATTTATAAAGTAGTTGTTGGAAAAAGTGAAAGCTTCCTTGTAATTTTCTATATTATCAAGACGGGTCTTTGAAACACCATCAGGATTGCTGATTTCAAAAGTAACAATACCTGCAGGAAATCGCCAATTTGTTTCAAAGGTCTGATATTGTCCATTAGTGGAATTTAGCAGGCACTTTACAGTTGGGTTGCCCGGGTTGCCTGATGAAAGGATCACGGTACCTGACCCCGAAATATCTATACTGTGCAATTTTATTCCCCGCGGAGAAAAATCAATGGCAGCAGAGCTGATGGGTTCATTTTTGTTCAGTATCATGTATTTATTATTCGGTTTGTTAGTACTGCCCCGTTGCCAGATATTTTGTCCGAAATCAATACCGCCCTGAATGCCATTAAGTACAATGGTTGTATCACGCCAACCTTCGAAATCCATTCTCCCGGGCATGAATACAGAAGCTTTGCCTGCGCCGGGTTCAAGGCTAAAAACGTTGCCCATAACAAGTATGTCATCCGATGGTTCAGCAATGTTACCGGCATCTGTTGGTGTCCCTGAAGGATTACAATAGAAAAGGCAAGGTTTGTAATCAAGACCCTTTGAGGTATGAAAAATGTTATTATAAATTCTGGTAGTATTGTCGCCCATCAGTTGGAATAGTTCCAGTTCATCATTCAGGCTGAGGTTATCATTTACAATGTTCCCTTTGTAAATAGTAGGTGAATTATAATTATCTATCAACATAAAACCACCTTTATTATCGTGAGTGAAATTGTAGCGGTAGGTGCAGCGTAAACTCCTGCTAATATCGAACGCATTTCCATCCGCATCATTGGTGGTGCCATTAAAAGGTTCGAGTGTACCAAAAACTTCGTTATACTCCTGCATGGCATCAATGGTATTAGCAACCCAAAGCCCAATACCATAGCCATTTCCTGTACTTATATTCCAATTGCTGCCAGCAACAAGGTTGTGAGTTATTAAAGGTGCATCGGCATTTGAAACGAAAATCCCAGACCATCCTCCATCATTAACCATATTATTGCTGATAAGAATATTCCTCGATGCCAGGAACTTAATACTCTTTTGCTTAGGAGTTAATCTTTCCCAGCCTTGTCCTCCAGGCAAAGTTCCTTGCCCTCCATCTATATAAATGCCATTGAAAGGCGATTTTTTAATAAAACAGCCGGTAATTACCAAATGATTGAAAAATGTTGGAATAGTCTTTCCTCCGGCTCTGACATAAATGCCACAGCTACTCCCATCTCCTTGTATCTCGTTAACAATTATATTCGTTACCTTGATATTGCTCAATTCTCCGGCGTTGTTACCACTGATTATAATGCCATGGTGCGCATCATTCACATCGGGGGTTAAATTCGAGACGGCAATGTTTGAAAGGATCCAGTTCTGTTGGTTATCGAGCAAAACTGCTGATTCTGCACCTGCCCCTTCAATAAGCGGCAGAGGGTCTTCGCTGTTCCCATAGCAATCAATCTTAATGGGTGATGATGCGCTTCCGCTCCCTTTCGGATGAAGCTGTCCCCGCCAGTATCCTCCCCGCTTAAAAAATAATTGGTCGCCAGGTTTAAGGTCAAGGGAACCTGCTTTGGCAAGAGACTGGAACGGATGGTTGATATCACATTTAGGAAGTTTATCATTCCCCTTTTCGGAATCGAAATAATAAGAAGCCGGGGTTTGACCGAATGATGGTCGGATGCCGTTAATAGCTAATAATGCTATTAATAGCGCTAAGGTTTGTAAAGATTTCATTTTTAATAGTTTTCGTTCTTCTGTTATGCTATTCATTTATTTTATCGATATTTTCCCATCCAAACTCACCATATATTTTTTGGTTTCTCCGGGTTTTAACGAAATTTCAGGCCATTTCAGGAAGGAGTGGTAACCCAACGGGATCTTCGTTTGTGAAGCGTTTTCGGCGAATATCCTCACATTAGCCGTGAAAACTGTCGGGTTAGTGAGTTGGATTACTAAACCTTTTGAATCTGATGAGACAATCTTTGCGTCAATATTATCGAAAGTAAAAAGTGCTTTCTTATCGGTTTGGATATAAATTCCGGGTATTTCAACGCTGGTCATCATTACAGATGATTCAGCCCAGGTTGACATTACTGAAATCTCTCCAACGCCAGTTTTTCCTTCCCAATCGCCAATCTGCACACGTTCAGAAACAAACCCGGCATCGGTATTGCGATTATCGTTTTTTGCAAAAATCGGTCGTTCTTTCGTAGGAACATACTGGGTAATGTTGTGGGCGATGTCTTGTAACAGTTCGATATACAATGGGTCGCCGGTGGCGCGGTATAATTTCAACAAATAATCGCCTGAGGCGGTGCAAATTCCGGGAGCGGAATGTTTGTTCTGTGCGCTGGCGACTACACTTCCCGAGGCACGAATATCCATTTTGGCGAAAGTCGAATTCTCCGGGAATTTATAATCGTAGGATACTGCCCATGTAGCGCAAAGCCTCAACTGGTCGTTTGCCATATCAAGCCACTCTTTTTCACCGGTTATTTCATACAAAACAGCCAACGATTCCATGAATCCATACGCCGATTCGCTGTCGGGGGCTTGTAATATTTCTGCAGGTCCTCCGGTGGTGTATCCTGCTTTTACATCTCGTTGGTAATAAAAACGGGCTGCTTTTTTTGCAATATCAAGATATTCCTGATTTTTATATCTCACACTCGCTAAGGCCAATGCGCTCGGCACACACGTACCTGCCGATGAGCCACGTGTTACAATTTCACCGGTCCCGGTATTGATAAATTGTCCGAACTGCCCATTTTTTTTCCAGATGGAAACGAAAGTTTCTGCCATTTTCTGGGCGGCATCTTCCCATTTTTGAGGACATTTCCAACCGGGTGTTTGTGTTTCGAGTAATGAAATCTGTTTTAACAGGAAATACAAAACATCGCTGTTGCTTCGAACCAAATCCGTGCGAGCAGAAAATTTATTTCCATCCCAACAGCATTTGGATAAACCCGATTTCCCCAATCCTTTTTCAACAATAAGATCAATATTTCTGATGGCTCTTTGTCGGGATTGTTCCGTACCGTTCATCAATAAGGTATAGGTGGTCATGCCACCGCCACACCAACCAAGTTCCATGCTGTAGCCATAATTATCATTCCAGTCCACGGTGTTAAACTTCGATTCAATGACTTTGAATGCTTCGCTATACGGTACAGTTTGTTTAATGTGTGTAGATGTATAAATATCTTTGCGTACGATAGCAAATTTATTTAGCAGACTTTGTATAACCGGGGCGTTAAACAGGTAAACCCGCAAGCGAATGGTAAGCTCGTCGCCTAGTTTCCATGTCGCTGCAGAGTCTGAACTTTCAACCAATCGATCGATTGTTGGCCTTTTTTTCCTGACACAGGGCGCACCAATTCGAATAAAAGCAGAATCCCTGCTTGCATTTTCTTCAACCACGATTACCGAATTTCCAAATCTGGTTTGCTGGTCGGTTAATATTAAAAAACCTTTACCTGTTGAAGACGACTGAAAACCAACCGCCGGAGTTGTCATACTTCCTGTTTCCATTTCAATCAACGATTCACCTTTATCAATATTTAGGCGGGGAATATCATTGATAATTGGGGGAAAATCAGTATTCTGATACTTAGGGTCTTTCAACATAGGCGGATAATCAATCCGGAGTGATTTAAACCTATTGCCATTATATACCGCACCAGGCATAAAAACATAATTGCTTGTATCCCACTGATTGAATGCAAATTCAATGCTTACCCCTGTTTCTTTGGCTTCACCTTTGAGAAGTTTGAAATTGACAACCAAATCAAAAGCATTGTCATTGTTTTTCACTTTTGTTGTTTGCCATGAACAACTCCACTTATTACCCAGAAATTCAAGTTCTGCATCATTTCCTGAAATAGGTAGTTTTTTTGAAACTGTTTGTTTCACACCTTTATAAGAAGTGACTTTTATATTTGGTGTGCAATGGTTATTATTTAAAACACTGAACACTTCTTTACTGGTTGGTTGCGCATGGCAATATAGATTTATGATAAAAACCAGAGTTAAAAAACAAGTTAACTTTCTCATATCTATAATTTTTCTTTTAATTAACCTCATATTAATTGGAGCCTTCAAATCACTTTCATCATAAACCTTGTTGGGTTTAAGACCTTCTTCATCCAAAATAACCTGCCATGGCAGGGAAGCTCGCATGTTGATTTTGTTCATGCAAGTTTGTGCTTTTTGAGAAACATGCCCGGTTCATCATTATTAGTATTATTTAGTATCACTAATTTTAGCTTTCGCAACCCTTTGTTCCACAAACCCTTCAAACTTTTGCTTTACAGCATCTTTTGCAAGCCCTGCGAGGTTAGCGCTTCTATCATTAAATACCTCACTGTACACACCTTTTCGTAATTTTTGTTTCTCGAACTGCTCATCAATGTCTTTATCTGTTGGTTTAAACTCCTCCCTCATCAATCTCGGAAGCAGGATAGTTAGATTTCTGTGATAATAAGAAAGACAAGCAGCCGGGTTGAGTATTTCAGGCCCAAAAAACAAATTCCCTTTTTGTGAGTGGCGAATGTTCTGTTGCTCAATATCCAATAGTAATGCAAAAATGTTCGTCTCCTTAATTAACCCCCGCTCCCGGGCAATGATCTGCTCCATCTTGCGCCGGTAACAAAGTTGCATGGCTTTTTCCCCAAGAGTCTTATCGGCTTCGTTACTGTTCATTGCTGATTTGGTCATTGCAAGTACAGCCGGCCTCAGCTCCTCCATAGCCAGTGAAAGTTCAACAGCATATATTGGCTCGCCATCGATTTTTGCAACAACCTCTTTTCCTCCCTTATAAGATTTGTTTATCCATTTATCAGTTGGGATCTCTTTCGCTAAAAAGTTTATCGCATAATATTTTCTGCTGATAAGTGAATCAAGCCTGGCGGCTTTGTCGAATGGAAGTTCTGACTGACCTGACAGCACTTTATTATTGAAATTTTCAATATATCCTTTGTGTACTGTATCGGCCGGCTCGGGGATATTTAAAAAGTAGTTGTGGGTAAAAGTCAGTCCTTGCTTGTAATACTCTATATTTTCAAAACGTGTCTGTGAGACACCTTCCGGATTGTTGATCTCAAAGCCAACAACACCTGCAGGGAAACGCCATTTTGTCTCAAATGTCTGATACTGGTTGCGTGGCGCCTTAAGTATACAGGTTACCGGTGGATTACCCGGATTGCCTGAAGAAAGAACCACAGTTCCGGCTCCGGCAATGTCAATGCTGTGCAATGTTATACCACGGGGTGAAAAGTCGATTGTTCCTGAGCCGGTTGGCTCTTTTTTATTTAGAAACATATACAAATCACCAAACCTGACCTTCCATTCCATTAATCCGCTGGTAATGTCCCATAAACGATTGTTTGTTTCTTCATTGGTCTTTCCCCTGAGCCATACATTTTGCCCGAAATCAATACCTCCCAGAATACCGTTAAGTAAGCCAGTGGTATCAATCCATCCGGTAAAGTCTATCCGTCCCGGATTAATTGCATAACCCTTATTGGCACCGGGCTCTGCGCTGAATACATTCCCAGTTACAAGTATGTCATTCGATGGTTCGGCAATGTTTCCTATATCAGTTGGCGTGCCTGCCGGATTAGAAAAGAATGTAGAAGGCCTGTAATCTAATCCTTTACCGGTATGAAAAATATTGTTATATATTCTTGTGGTATTATTACCACCCAGCTGGAATAATTCCATTTCATCATTAAGGCTGAGATTATCATGTACAATGTTTCCTTTGAAGTAAGAAGGATTCAGATAGTTATCTATCAGCATGAACCCGCCATTATTGTCATGGGTGAAGTTATACCGGTATGTTGCGTGCAAGCTACGGCTGATATCAAATGCGTTACCGTCAACATCATTGTTTCGGCCATTATATGGTTCCTGAGTATCGAATACTTCGTTATATTCCTGCATGGCATCAATACTTTGATATACCCAGAGACCTATACCTAAGGCGTTTGTAGTTTCGTAGTTCCAGTTACTGCCTGCCACTATATTATGCGTGAGCAGAGGTGCATCGCTGCTGTAGATTAATATACCTGACCAGCCTGCATCAAAAACCACATTATTTGATATAATTACATTTTTTGCAGTCACAAATCCCCACTGACCACGTGGCATATTTCCTGAACTTCCGCCGGTCACGATAATTCCATTATTCGGAACTTTATCAACACGACAGTTGTTAATAACCAGATTGTTAAACCAGGTGGAAACCGTTTTGCCGCCTGCCTGTGCATAAATGCCATTACTTCGCCCGTTTCCCTGAACTTCGTATACCCTTACATTCTCTATTCTGATGTTATTCAATTCGCCTATGTTAGTGCCACGCACCAGAATACCATGATGAATTCCTTTGATATCAGATGTCAGGTTTGAAATCGCTATATTTGATATTATCCAGTTCTGCTGGTTATCTAATAAAACAGCCGATTCAGCTCCCGCTCCTTCAATCAGTGGCAGAGGGTCATCGCCGTTCCCGTAACAATCAATCTTTATCGGTGATGATGCGCTTCCGCTTCCTTTTGGATGAAGCTGTCCACGCCAGTAGCCTCCACGCTTAAAAAATATTTGGTCGCCTGGCTTCAGAACCAGCGAATCTGCTTTGGCAAGTGACTGAAAAGGATGGCTGATATCACATTTAGTAATTTTATCATTCCCCTTTTCAGAATCGAAGTAATATGAAGAAGGTGTCTGGCCGTAAGATGGTCGAATGCCAGTAATAGCCAGTAATGCTATTAATACCACTAAAGTTTGTAATGGTTTCATTTTCAGTATTTTAAATTATTTGTCATTAATGATATTAATTATGTATGTTGTAAAAAGGTCATATCAATGCATCATTTGCAATGTAACTTTCTCTCTAAAATTCCCTATCAAAGAAACGTCGCCTGCGTCATTGCCCCAGGCAAGGGGGAATGACCATTTATTGTCAACCACTAAAAAAGTTTGTCCACCCTTTAATAGTTCGGTTATTGCCGAAGTATCACAAAATCCCTCAGCCTGTTACCTCTCGAAACAGAACCATCATTTCCTTTCACGTGTTAACTGTCACGGAAATTTTCTTTCCGCCCACAGTAATTTCGTGACGACCAGGCTTGTCGAACCTGAACTGGAACACAATTGTTTGTGGCTTGCCTGTCCGCGCCCATGCCCACTTGAAAGCAACGGGTTGTCCATCTAACTTCAATGCCACGCAACTGCCATCGAGAAAGGTGTTGGAAATATCAGCACTGACATTTAACTGCTCATTCACCTTGATATCCTTCGTTGTTATGCTGAGGGACTCGCAGTCGAATTCGCTCTCCACATTCCATCCGCCTACTTCAAGCGCAGGAGTTATATTACCTGCATGCTTTGCAGCAAAGGTGGCAGTGATCTCGCGCGATTCGCCTGGCATCAGACTGAGGTAATTATCCTCCCACAGGACAGGCAGAATCTCAGCGCCACCTTTACCTTTTGCGAGTGCCAGTTGAACGAAGAAGGCTATCTGACCCGTTGGATTGGTGATCTTCACACGCGCAACTTTCTCTTTTCCGTTGGACTCAATTTTACAAGTCGTGAGGAGCTTTACCTGCGGCAGAGTGTGCAGCGCCTGCATAGACCCGCCTTCCTGAGCAGGAAACCAGTACAGGTTGTCCGAAATCCGCTTTCCGGAAGCATCGCTCAAATCGAGCCTGACAAAATAGACTGGTGGCAGATTATCCAGTTTTGGCAATTCAAATAGGTCGAGATAGGCATTCGCAGCTACCTCCGTATTCGCCTGTTTTTCGAAGAGAACATGCATCGATGTGTCCAACACTCTGGCACGAACCTTCATACCTTTCTGAGGTTCGAGAGAGTGATTTACCACTGTCACCATCGGTTCCAGCAATCCAAGCTGGATGTGAACAGGTTCGTTTGCACGCTTAATGAAGTAGTAACTCACCATTGGCTTCAGATACCAGTCGAAGATCTGCCACTGCACATCCGGCCATGCAGAATTGATCTTCCACTGGGTAAATCCGCTGGTAATATCCCACAACCGGTGATTGACAGCTTCATACATAGCCCGGTGCTGATCGGCGGTTGCCAGATGCCCCTGCCAGACATAATCGCCCACGGTGGAGGGTTCTCCGTACACGCGGCGTATAGCGGCATCGTAAGGTTTGTAATACTGGTTGGCACCATGATGTGCCCATGTGGCATCCAGGGGAAATGTCGGGCCAGGTGCTACTTCACCTAAGTTAGGGATAAACTTTTGTAAACTGCTGAGTGGAGGCAGGGAGGCCGAACCGACCTCCAACATAAACATCCAGTTGGGTACCTCTCTGACTCTCCTGTAATACTCAGATGGTTCTTCCCAACCATAGGAGTTTCCCCCGTTATCCGACATCCCGGTGGGCATATCCTCCTGAAACCATGGTTCTACTTTGTCAGCGGCCACATTGGGCATACCGCCGGAAGGAATCCAAAAACGGCTACCATCCAGTTCGATCACACTGGTACGCCATGGCCGGTAAACCTCCTCCCGCGTGAACCCCTCGTTGCTGGCCATATACATAACCAGGCTCGGATGGTTACGGTAACGCTTCAGAATATCGCGGGTGCATTTGATTACTAAAGGAATGTCGCCCGGATACTTCGAGCCGGTCTTCATCCAGGAACAACCGTAGAAGCACTGTCCTATCATTACACCGTAACGATCGCAGGCTTCAAAAAGGAAATCCGGCGGATTTGCGATTTCCTCAAAGTAAATCAAGGTGAGATTGGCTGCTGCGTAATAGCGGATCTCGTTATCGATCCGTTCCGGTGTCCAGTCCAACAGGGCATCGGGCTGGATATAGCCGCCCCGGGCAAAGATCTTCTGACCGTTGATGTGAATGCGGCGACCATTATGGCCGTTATACTCGTGCAACTCCGTTGTGATCTGGCGCACACCGAATCTCACCTTTTGAATGTGAGACACAATTCCACCTGCAACGAACTGTAGTTTCATGTCATAGAGTGGCTGTGCGCCATATCCGTTGGGCCACCAGAGTTTTGGATTCTTCATAACAGGTGCAGGGTCAAAGACAACAATCTTCGATTCCGCTGCGGAGAGTATTACCGGCATTTCGAATACTAATCCTGTTTCATCTATTGTTCCTTTCAACGTGCCATTGATCGTATTACCGCTGTTATTTACCAACATGGTTGATATCTTCAATGTAGCGCGGTCTGTGTTGGGCAGCGGAAGTTCTGTTACCACAAAGGGATCGCGGATTACAACCGGACCGCTGAACTCCAGCCACACATCCTGCAGAATACCCATATAACGATCCGGAATAGATGGGAAACAGTCGTAACCCCCAGCCAGTTGAACAGCATAGTCCATGGGACCATCGCTCTCATGGTCCTCGAAGCGACTGCCATTAAGCGGAACCAGTTGCGGGCCAGGTGAGCCAACGTGATCCACTGGCCATATCTTTACTGCCATGTAGTTCAGTCCCTCTACGGACCATGGTGTAACGTCGAAGACGAAACGCTGATTCATGCTGACCATCTGTTCGTGGTCAGCAACCTTGTTTCCGTTGAGCCAAACCTCTGCCCGGTAATTGATAGAGTCGAAGTGAAGCCAGACATTCTGGCCGGAGGACAATTTCGGCAGGGTGAACTCACGCCGGAACCACCACGGATCCATCCATGGATTACGTTTATTAGGCAGATGGCTGAACTTAGCCAGATCGAACTTCTCGTTGAACTCGTCGGACAAATCCGGAACCTTATATGTGTTCAAGCCAATGCGCGGATCAGGGTAAACTCCATTTTTTACAAGTGCATTCAAAACGGTGCATGGCACCGGGGTTTTGTGCCAGCCCAAAGGTTGGATTGCAGAACTGGATATCACTTTTCCACTCTGATCAACTAATGTGGAAGACTGAAGAAGCCAGCCATTTTTAAGATCCAGCTTCTCCAAATAAATGTTGGGTGACTCTGAGGCAATACTGTCGGTTACAATTGCACCCAGCGCAACCATACTCCCGGTTTTAATAAATTCGCGACGCGTTAAACTACTCATATTGGTTATTCTTTCTGTAAATTAATAGCAACTTAAAAATATGACATGATTTCTCTGTATCCTTTAAAATGGCGTTATTTTAAAAGAATATCGATAATTCCCATACTGTAGCCTGTACTTTTCCATAGGAAGCGATCCCCAGGTATCAATTCCCCCTATGCCCATTTGAATTTTATCAATGTGCATTTGGGTTTGAGGCCTCGGATGTAACTCACCGGAGTGTGTTTTGTAGCCGGTGCCTCCAATGCCCAAGTCGCTGTCGAAATAATGCAATGCGCTCATACTTAGTAAAGAATCGGATTGAAAGGTGATTCCTTTTCCCTGCTTATTCATGATCTTAAACCAGCGTATTCCGGTCCTGTTCCCGTTTTCCTGTGGACGAACGTAAGGATAATATTGGCTTGCAACGCTTTGTTCATAAATCCCTACCGGGGAGCAATAAATCCGGTCGATATAATTTTCGCGCGGTCCGCGGCCGTAATAGGAAACCGTTTCGAATCCGGGGGGCAAAACCAGGTTCATTCCAAACCGTGGCATCATCGCAACTTTCTTTGAAGCGTCGGCAAGCAACTGCTGATCAACCAGAATTTCACCGTTTCCATTGATAGTATAGTGAACATTTAGTTTACCAAAAACTGAGGGTAAGTCGTAAGAAACAATCACTTCCACCTGGTTCTCCAACTTCTTCACCTTAAAATCGGTAAGCTGTAAATTTTCCTGCGCCGATTTCCAATCTTTCATATTTATCGCTTTATCTTTGTCGGTAGTAGCCCGCCAAAAAGCCGGACGCAATCCGGAATTTTCTTCGATAAAATTCTGATTGTTCACCGTGTATTGCACCAACAAACCTGTTTTTTTGTTAAAGCGAATGGTTGAAGATGCCGATGTGAACGTGTAATCGGTTTCGGTTTCTTTTGACGAAAGACTTCCGGCTGGGCTGATTGAAATATTGTTTTTATACTGACCAGATATTGGCAATTGTTCGATGGCAACTATATGATTTGCCGGACATAACAGTTCTGCCCGTTTTAATCTGTAAGTCAGGTTTAGAAACACTTCTCCCGATGGAATTTCGACAGGCAAAGCGAATTCTTTAACCTTTTGTGGTGTTACATTCACATCGTCCAATTTGCCGGACTGTTTCGGAATTCCATCGGCAATTATTTCCCATTCGAGCCATATATCCGAAAGGTCTTTAAAGAAATTTTCGTTATAAATGGAAATTTTATTTTTCCCGGCAAGTTTGGTATGAATGTTCTGATGAACGTATTTCACTTCCCAAGCCTGCGGATTTGGTTGCCGGAGCGGGTTGAAAATTCCGTCTGCCAGGTAGTTTTCGTCAACTGCCACTTTTGAGGGTTCGTTATAATCGCCGCTATACGTGAAAATGGTGTCGCCTTTGTCGGTTATTTTAATCATCGATTGTTCTGCAAAATCCCAAATGTAGCCGCCTTGCCAGGCTTGCGGATTGGCTCGCATATTATCCCAAAAATCTTTAAAATTTCCCATTGAATTTCCCATTGCATGGGCATATTCACTCATAATGAATGGTCTGTCGGGGTGCGGATTGTTTTTTGCATGCTTAAGAATATCATCCGGACTGAGATAACAACCGTTAATAATGTCGGATTTGTATTTTAGTGGCGATGAATACGACGTATAATCTCCAACATATTGCACTGGGCGGGAACTGTCGCGCTGTTTTGCCCAGGTGTAGGCATCGTAAAAATTTATCCCATTACCGGCTTCATTACCCATTGTCCAACTGATAATTGATGGGTGATTTATATCACGTTCCACCATACGTTGAACCCGAAGTAAATGAGCCTGTTTCCACGATGGTTTATTGGCAAGCGTTTTGTCTTCGTCGTAGCCTATGCCATGCGATTCTATGTTTGCTTCATCTATTAGGTAAATACCATATTCATCGCACAGGTCATACCAATACTCATTGTCGGGATAATGACTGGTTCGCACGGCATTGATGTTGAACTGCTTCATGGTCTGAATATCTTTCAGCATGGCTTCTTTTGAAATGGTTTGCCCGGTATATGGGATAATTTCATGACGGTTTACCCCTTTTATCCAGATGGCTTGTCCGTTCACCAGAAGGTGCCCGTTTTTAATTTCCGATGAGAGCATTCCCACTTTTTGCGGAATTACTTCCAGCGTCTTACCGCTTTTATCCTTTAGTTTAATTATAACATCGTAAAGGTTAGGGATTTCTGCCGACCATAATTTTGCTTTGGGTACAGCTATTTGTATCTGACTTGACCGTTTATTGCCAAAAGACACATTTTCCGCTTTATTCAACTTTGAGCCATCAGAAATTTCAACGGATGCGCTGACATCTCCGGGTTTATTGAGCGTGATGGTGCAATTCAATACGGCATTCGTGTAGGTTTCATCCAATTGTGGTCTTAGCTCAATGTCGCTGATATGAACCGTGTTGCGGGCAACCACGTAGCAATCGCGCATGATGCCTGCCATGCGCCAGGCATCCTGACCTTCAAGGTAAGTGGCATCGCACCATTTCATTACCTTTAAAACAACCAGATTTTTCCCGGATTTGGCAAACGGAGTTAGATCGAACTCGGAAGGCAGTTTGCTGTCTTCGCCATAACCAACATATTTGCCATTCACCCACACCGAAACGTTTGATTTTGCGCATCCGATATGGAGAATAAGTTGTTTCCCGTTCCAGTTTTCGCCAATTTGTATTTCTCTCCGATATACTCCGGTGGGGTCAATATCAAGAGGAACAATCGGGGGATTGGGGTCCATCAGGTGTTGAAATTCATATCCAACATTGACGTAAGCCGGATAACCGTAACCGTTTACTTCCCACGTTGCCGGGATTTTAAATGTATTCCATTTGCTGTCGTCAAAGCCCGGGTTTTCATAACCTTTAGGAAGATCGGCAGGCTTTTCTGCCCACTTGAATTTCCATTCGCCGTTCAGGTTCAGATAATTGGCTGATTGAGTCCAGTCTTTTTTCTTCGCTTCCTGTTCATCTTTGTAAACAAAGTACGAGGAGTGCATAGGCAGCCTGTTTACTTCACATATTTTTTCGTCTGACCATGGCTCCTGTGCGAAACAGATAAATTGTGTTAGAAACAGGATGAACAACACTGAAATTTTAAGTTTTACTTTCTTCATTTTTTTAAATATCAATTACTTTGATAGTCATTTTGTCTTTATATTTATCCTGAATATCAAGCACATATTCACACTCCTTAGGCTTCGTCAGTTCAATAAATAACTTGCCATTTTCTACTTTCCAACTTATCGAAACAATCCCTTTATTGGTATAAACCTGGCCTTTGGCATGGGTTAAGATACCAACTTTGGGGGCAATGCGGATTTTGGAATACCCCGCAGTTTCGGATGTGATGCCAAGGATATTCGAATAAAAATGCTGAAGTGCCGAAGTGGAGTAGCCATGGGCCTCAAATTCATATTCCAGCGTTTTCATGTTTTTCATTCCTGCCTGGGTATATGTGCCATCGCCAGTAAAAATGGTGCCTCCCAATTCAATCCACTTCCCGTAATAGGCTTTCATCAGGCGTTCGGCTAATTCATCCTGGTTATTATCAAACAGTACTTCCAGCAAGAAATAATAGAAACCTGTGGTAGCGGCGATTTTCTCAAAGTTGTCATTCTTTAGAAAATCATTGGTGATGTACTGAAGCAGTTTTTGTTTTTGAACCGGATCACAAATATTATAATACAGGGCAACCACCTGGAGGATAAACGAATTCCCGTCGTCGGCTTTGCCATCGGTAAACCAGGTGTGATAGATGTTCTTATCCTTATCCCAGAAGTTTTTATTGCAGGCTTCCTTTACGAAAGAAGCTTTTCCGGCGTAAAATTTGGCATCGTCGGTCATCCCAAGTTCTTTGGCAATCATGGCCATGCTGTTTAAAGCTCCGGCGTAAAGTGTGCTGTATCCGAAATACGCACCTTTTCTTATACCTGAATTCATTTCCATGTCATCAATATACAGATTGTGGTTTGTAACGTACAGATATTCGTTGGCACAATCAATGAGCATGTCCTTGTTTTCCAGCTTGGAATGATAATTTAAAACGCCTATCATTCTGGGATACAGTTCTTTTACAAACTCCCTGTCGTTGCTGAATTGGAGGTATTTTTGGACTAAATCGAACCACCAAAGCATTTGCAGCGGTTCGTCCATGTTATTGTCGGTTTGCCCGTGCGAGTTGAACCAACCCGTCTCATCCTGCAACGAAATGCCTTCCATGATGGCTTTTTTCACCAGATCAACATTTCCAAAACTATGAAAATCGCCCTGCGAACCGTGGATAAACGAACGGGTATTGTGAACACCACATTCACGTTTCAAGTCATCACCTTTTCCATCCTGCATCAGTATCTGTGTTGAGCGGAGGCTTGTTTCCCAAATTTTATTAAAAACAGTATCTGAACATGAGAATTTGGCAATCCGTTCAACCGGATAATTTCGGGCAACAATACCGGCATTTTTAACGATCAGTTTTTTGCCTTTCCGGCAGGAAATGTGCATGTAACGGAATTCGCGGGGAATGTATGTTTCGAGTTTGTTTGTTCCTTTTTTCAGGTAAAAACGGTCGACATACCTGGATTGCCATTGTTGCTGGAATTTATGATCGGGCAATAAAACATTGCCATAGCCTACATCAACAATTGCATCGTCATTTGCTTCAATTTCGATGGAAGGATAACCGTATCCGGTGTTCTCAAATGAATAAACAATGTATTCATTTTCAGAAAGATTCACTTTGTTTGCAGGAATTGGAACTTTGTTGCTCGTTCGTTTTTCGCAGCGCATCAGTAAATCATAATCGGTTATTGTATTGAAATCAGCAGGATTGAATTTCACCGGTGTTTTTGCCGAAATTGCAATCGTGTCGATTTTATCAAGGCTGTTTTTAAGTCCGGTACTTTCGCCACCATCAAATAAATTGTAGGTATTATCCTGCTTGTTTCTGGTTGCCGAAAAAACCAGGTTCAAAGGGTAGTCTCCAGATTTCCCGGTAACCACCTGTGAACTGTAATTATTGAGCAATTCGGCTTCTTTTTTCTGATATACCTCAAAAAATGCCAGCGACATTCCCCATCCAAGATCAGAATAATCAATGACTACCCAAACCTTGTTCCAGCCCTTTTTAAAGTCCACGATAAAACTTTCGTTTCGTACACCATGCCCGTAGTGAAACTGCTCATATTTCTCGCGGCTGTTCCAGGTTGCACCAGTCACAAAACCCACATTATAATTCTGTTCACTCACTAATTTGCCATTTACAAAAAACTTATAAGCATCGTCGCACCCAACGGCTGCTTTGTATGAAATGTCTTTATCGGTATAAAACCAGGTTTGGGCATAAACAATGTGGTTTTTATTATCTGGTACAACATTTCCAAAGCTCAATTGCTGATATCCGTTTAATTCAAAAGCGCCTTTCACCGCACTTTGAGCTTGCACTAAATCTTCTTTCAAATACATGATCCTTCGTGGGATAAGTTCCTGAAACGGATAGAGCGGGTGTTTACCCAGAACTGCGGGAGCTAACCATTTGTCCTGATTGTAATTCAATGTTTTCCAATCGTCATTGTATTTACCGGCATAAAACGTTTGTGAAAAACCATTCGACCACATCAAACGTGGGGAATTTTGTGCGAGGAAATCAACTTTACTCACTTTCCATGACTCGTCGGTAGTAACAAATGCAACCGTATCTTTCTTTATATCTGTTACTTCCAACTGAGCAATCAGTCCGCCCTGACACTTTGGGACACCATGCAGACCAACCGCATAGTTGTGAACCTGAACAGCAATGATGTTTTCGCCCTTTTTCAAATAATCCTTAATGTTGTAGGTATCGTAATACATAAACTTTGGGACATTCGGGTTTGGACCTCTGCCGACTTTCTGATTGTTGACATACAGGATATAGTCGCTGTATGCTGTGATAGATATTGTTGCTGACGAAAACTCTTTATTTATCGAGAACTGTTTTCGGGTTTGGAAGTGAAAATTCACTTCTTCCAGCGCATTCGGGTACCAAATCCAGTTGGCTTTCCAGTTTACGGATTCGGCATTTGAAAATGAGGAACTTGCCGAGTTGGGGCTTTGTGAAAATCCAGTTAAGGAAATTATCAGCAAAAATTTTGTTATTAGGAAACTAGATGTTTTCATTGGTTTCATTTTGAGAATTATAAGTTATTTTTCTATTCATTTTTTATCAAACGCATCAAGGATACACCACCAAAAGATAATCCGCTTTTGTTTTATCAATTTTGAAAGTTGTTTGCCTGTTGGTTTTTCCTTCTTTGGCTATTGTTTTTGTATCAAGGTCATAAACCCGGTAATTCAGGTTTTCAGGAATATTCAGCGTATTCAGTTCAAACAATGCAGGTGTTGGCAGGCGTTGCAGGTTCCCGGTTAGCGCATATTGGTGTGACTCATAATTTTTCTTGTTGTACACATAAGCTGCCATTGTTTTCCGGTCGGTTGAAATGCAAAACTGTGTCCCGTAATCGGCAGACAAATTGAATGGTCTTGATTTCTGAATATTTTCAGGCAAATTAACAGTTTTGCTGTATTTTAACGAATCAAACGGCAAGCGGGAATCAATCACCCAATCGCCGGGCTTTGCTTCGGAAGCATTTTCCACCATCCGGTAATCGATGGCCAGACGGGAGAACAACTTTTCGAATTTCAACAGATATTGATATATTTCATTCAGGTTTTTACTTGGGATCAACAGGATAACTGATGCTTTTTCGAAGGACTGGTTCCAATTAATCAGCTTTCGTGCCTGGGAGATAATCAGGTGCTCGTCTTCCGTGAATTTTTCGTCCCAACTCATGGTCAAAGGCATACGATTTACGAATCCGATGTACATTAAATCGCGTACAGCATGGCGGTATTCGTCATTTCCAACCCAGCAGTTCCTATCGGGACTTGCTACATCAGTGGTGGTGAACTTGGTATAAACGTTTGAACTTGGCCAGCAGCCTTCGCCGATATATAGGTTAGGTAAGGGTTGCGACAATCGCAAAAACATGCTCAGTTCTTCATCGCGTTTGGTGTATCCGCGGCAACCAATCAGATCGCTTTCAAAACCTTTGGCGATTTCGGGTGGAAGTCTGGAAGCATCGCCAAAAATATGAATTGGTTCTGAGACAATGATGTGCGAGGTGTCAATACTCCGAATCACTTCTTTTGTGTCGAGAAAGCGTTTGATACCGTTGATTTGATCGGCATCGCCTTCACCCGAACTTGAAAAGGCGGCAATTGATGTTTCGTCTTTGAAAGTACCGATGAAGTCTTTGATATATTGGTGATAAATGGTACGGAAGGGTTCATTTTCAGGATTGCGCCAATCCTCGTTTTTAAATCCTTTTTCGAGTGTTTGAAGGTAAGGTTTGGTCCCATCGGTCCATTCGGTGTTGTCGGTATTCCCATAAGGATAATGACTTAGCGCCACTTCGACATTGAGGTTGTTTTTTGCTGCCACGTCCACATATCTCGCAAATTGCTCAATTCCATGAGGGGCCAGGTTTCCGGAGGCATCAAAACGTTCGTAACGGCCATAATGTGAAACCAGGAAAATCATATCCCAGCCATTTTTTGCAAGGTAAGCAAACCGGCTTTTCAATTCGGCGGGTTTGAGCGATTCCCAGTAATGCATGTGTTCGCCGGGCGTCTGCATCCGGTCCCAGTCGTCCCATTCCTTCTGGGTATCGACCAGACTTTCGGTTTTTAGTCCGGCATCCTTGAAAAAGAAAGAGCCCTGATACGAACCGGTTAAAGGCGATAATGTCGCATGGTTTTTTTCAAGGGTATTGAATTGGGAATTATGCTTCCAATAATGGCCATCTGTTACACGTACCAAGGTGGTCGATTTTGCAATTCCGTTATTATCGGTACTGAATTCAGCAGTATACGATCCAATGGGCAGCCCCTTTACCTGGGCTGTGTATACCTCTCCCGATTTTTGCATTTCAATCTTTTTGCCGTTTACTTTTGCAAACACTTTGAAAGGTTTGTTGCCCGGGTTGGTTACGATGGCCGAAAGTGGCAAACCGTTGGTACAATTCTGAATGGTTCGGATAACTGGCAGGCAAGAAACCACAGCTGGCTGGGAAATAAGTTTTGCCTGAAACTGGATTGTAGATTTGCTGTCGGCGCTTTTTGCCCAGGTTCCAATAGCTAAATGTACTTCGGGATAGTTCCAGTCATAACCATTTTTGGTAAGTGTCCCGGCAATGTCGAAACGCATGGTTTTTGCCCCAGTTTGCCAGCCCGAGCTGATCAGCGGAGCGCCATTCCTCCCTTTTAAGCTCACCACAAATTGCCAGTCGTCGGTACTTTCCAAAACTGTAATTTCCAGAACTGGATGCTGACTTACCTGAAACTGAAACGATGGAATGACGGCACAATCCCTGCGTCGCCGGTGGTTCAACTTGTTGAACGTGGTTGTTTCACCCGAGTTTGTGATTTGGTTTAGCGGATCGCTGTACCATGCTGAAACCTGTTTTTCGCCTGTAAGGGAAAGATTTCCGCCTTCAGAATAGGCGATAATGGTTCTTTCAGGGTTTCGTATCCATTTCATGGCCCGGTTAAAAACCCAGGGACACCGGATCAAAGCATAGATTTCGGGAGCCGTCATTTTAGCACTGTCGGCGTAGCGGCGTTCGTCATAGATAAAATCTTCGCGGTTTTCCCAAACGTATTGAGGCCGGGAGCCGTCTTTCTGGTTAAGCCATGACATATCTGGAATGACCTGACCGTCTCCTTTATTGATGCGGTTTTGAAGGGTTTGCGAAAATACCTGGTTGGTTAGCAATAACAAAAAGGTAAAGATCAATAAAGAAAAACGCTTCATTTTTATCATTCGATAATTGTTTAGTAGTTATAAAAAAAAGGTTAATTTGATGTCTGATTTATCGCGAAATTCCAAAGAAGTAAAAGGCATCGATTTCGCAATATAGTATTTCATAGCGCTTTCTAATCCTCTTTTTGCGAACTTTACTTTTGCATTTGCGAAAAATTGCGGTTTCTTTAAGCATATGTGATGAGATTAAATTGCAGTCGTATTTTCGTAACAAAATCCATTGAAAGATTGCAATAAAATGTCACTTAATGTATCCAAATATTGGAAATATGAAGGATTTGGTTTATTAATATGCCATCCTTTAAATCACTGAAGGCCTTAATAGCAGATCATCATACCAGTACCACACCGCTCCAAAAATCTCAGGAGGGCGCTGCGGAGCTCCCGGATATTCCTTCCACGATCCCTTTGTATGTTTGTTTTTTCTGGTGTAATGTACATGATGGATTAACCTGACCTTCCCGTCAGAATACCAGGATTCCCATGGCCATTGATCGGATTGGCCCACCGGGGGTAAAATGTAAATGACAGGTCCGTCGGCAGCAAGAATATGGGGAATTACAACCCACCGGCATTTTAAATAATAAGATTTTGCAGCTGCAGAAAGTGGTTTAATCAATATTTCTCCGGCATTAAAACCAAGCGCCTTTGCCGCAATATCGATTCGTGACAGGTGAAGTTGTTCCTCCAAAGTCACCGGCTTATTCAGATAGCGGGGTGACAGGTCCTCTTCATCCAGTTTATACCAGTGCACAACTCCTTCAGTGGTTGGAGCTTTTAATGGATACAGTACCCATGATTCTTTCCGGGTCACCCCCTTATTATCTTTATACCATCTTTCCCATGGCGTCCACCCCGATTCCTCTTCGGGCGGGAAGGCGCTGATCATTATTCCTCCGCCTTCATGATAGCCAACCGACCAGCGATAACGACTATAAGGATGATCCACCTGCTGGGCCAGAGGTTTCAGATACTTATTAAAATCCAGACCAATCTGCCGTGCAGCATCCATGACACCGGCAGAAATCAGGTCAGATAAAAAGACTGTATCAACCAGGTCATTTTTCTCTTCCATAGTCAATATTTGGGATAGGGATGAGGAATTTGAGATTTCTTTTGTTGAGCGCGTTGAGCAGGAGGAAATGCTCAACAACGAGAAAAGTGACACCATGAAACACTTATTTTTAAATTGGTCTGGCATATACTATTTTATTTCAAATGTCTTACTATTTTGCCCAATGGCACTAAGAACGATGCTCTTAGATTTAACTGATCCAACTTTGGTTAATGTAAATTTCGAAAGTTCAATCTTCCCGCTTAACACATTGATGGTTGCGGTTTTACCCGTTACCTGGCAAGTACCCCAGGCATATCCATTGCTCCAGAAATAGGTTCCTGGTTTGGAAGTAAATTCTATCGATTGATCTACTCCTGAATATTGAAAACCGGATTCTGCCACAACAGCAGCCCAACTTGCCATAGAACGTGCATAAAAATGGCCACATTCTGGTTCATCAAATGGATTTCGTTTTCGCCCGTCGAAACGGTCACGGATACTCTGAATATATTTCAAACCTGTTTTGCTCTGACCTTCATACATGTTGCCAACTGCAGCCACATATTCAAAGCCGGTCATTGATTCGGAAAAGTACGGGAAAGGCACTTTCAGTCTGCCTTTAGGCCAGCTGGCCATTAGCAACCCAGCCTCATCACCAATGACATACGAACGCATGTTGTTAAAATGCTTCGAGAAGTTGGGCAGAAAGTTGTATTTGTCAATGCTTTTCAGTGTGGTTTGAATGTTCCTCTGACTGGCCAAATAACCTAAACCACAAATATGGGCCATGTACTGACCCACCAACTGATCAACCAGACAACCTTTCCCAAGCTGATAGTCAGGGATCTGTATTGTTGGATCTTTTTCCCAATTCAGAAATTCAAATGTAGTGGGGTCAGTTATCTTCTGTTCATAATATTCACCGTTAAACAGGTTGGCATCTATCCAGGTACTTCCGTTTTTATAGAGCTTGTCGCATTTTGAGGCCATTTCGTTGTCTTTCATGAAAACGGCCATTTTGTTCATCGCTTTTAAGGCGCCCAGGTACCAGAAACCCATTTGCGGGTTTGGACCAAAGTAATTCACATCCATGGTATTGTGCTGCGAACCTTCCATTACGCCATCCTGATTACCATCCCAACCACCTTTGCACCAGGCAAACGACATCACTTTTTTTAGCTGATTCCAATTCGTCTTTAAAAAATTATTATCCCCCGACAGTTGCCAGTCCCGATAAAACTTCATGATACATCCCATTTGTCCATCGGCAGCAAATTCGGGCGCGGCCATTGCCTTTGAAAGTGGCAGCGTGACCCGGAAACTCATTCTTCCTGTATCGTTGGTGGCATAGTTCAATTCTACATCGCGCATTGTGCGTGATAGATCACCAAAAAGGAAAGGTGTTGCCTGTTCGTAATTCCACACATGCGTACAAGAGCCGAAACAGGAGCCAACATCGTCATAAATGCCTTCCCAGCCAAATAGATGACCATCAGGAATCCTGAAAACGGTTTGGGAGCGTAACACACTGAGGTTAAATAATGCGGCTTCTTTTACCACCCCGGGTATATCGCTTTTCAGGAATGTATTGACAAACAACAGTGTTTTCTTTTCCAGTTCAGGAAGTTGCTGGATGGTTTTTACGGCTACATCCCAGGCATCGGTATATTTAGTAGAATAGTAGTTGCCAATAATTTCCTTGTTGTCCCAATCCATCCGGTTTGGAAAATTCCAGGTAATATAGAATGAAAATTGCTGTGTTGAATTTGGGGCAATTTCTTTTTTCACGGCAAGTGAGGCCATTGGGTTATCGTCTGTTAATTTTGACTTTTCGGTTAACTCGCCATCGGCGCTAAAATCGTCCCAGTAATCGAGCAACGCGTTTTCCCAATCATTCGATCTGGAAGAAGTCCGATAAGTAACACCCTTTGATGCATTTGTTGTGAGTGCGATGGTTCCCCATGCGACCGATTTCTTGTCAACATCATCGGAATACATATAAATACCTTTCACAGAACCATCTTCCTTGAATTTATTGATATTGTTTTTTGCGCCTATTGGTCGTGGGTCAGACAATTCAACCATTTGACTACCATCCTGGCCAACAAAGTTCCTGATATTTCCACACACCGAAACTGTCAAGGGTTGGTTGGTAGTGTTGGTTACATCGTAGGTTAAAATAGCTATAGGTATCCCGCTGGCATCGGCATCACCAGGAATTAGCGGATTAAACGCCTTAATTTTCACCTTCACCGGAATGTCCATGTCTGAAAGGTTAACCTGACCAAAAGGATAGGCAGCATCAAAACTTGCTTCGTGGAAACGCGGCAAACCATGATTATTTACCGGACGCCCTTCGAAATGAAGGTATTCCACAGGATCTAACGGTCCCATTAATGCGCTTGTAATGGCAGGTTTATCTTGCGGTTTAATATAAATGGCAAAAAAAGGAGCACTATTTCCCTTTTTTGTAGTGCAGTAACCAATTGCCGGCTTGTTCATGATTTGCCAGTCACGCAGTTCACCGCGTCCTCCAAGCGAAACGGTACCTGTACCGATACCACCCAATGGGAGAGAAATATTATAAAGATGATCACTGTCGTAATGCTTCAGGATTGGATAGTTTTTCTGTGCCTGGGCAAACGACTGATTCATCATCAATACAATTCCAAATAGCAATGTTTTAGATCTCATTTTATTTTCGATTTTAAACACACGTGGGAAAAATCATTAAATAAAAATAATCCTGCCAGGTATATTCAACCTGACAGGATTGTCAATTCTATTTCCAGTAAAAAGTAACTCTTTAATAATTTACTTCTTAGCGTACTAAAAGGTATTACTCGGTTGCAGGTTGAACGGACACTATCGGCCAGCCGGATTCTGATAAATAGGTGAATCTTCAACTCTTTGGCTTGTACCTGCCATGATCAGAATATGATGAACAGCAATTGGCTCAAGGTAGTGTGCTTTTTTACAGCCTAATCCATTATATCCCAGGTCCGAAGTTTTCTTTTCATAAGGCATTAAATATTTACTCCTTGCCGGATCAGAAACATTATTATTGTTGTTCGGATCAATATAAATAAGATTAGCAGGATCGAACCAATTTTTCATCGGTCCCCAAAGTTTAAAGCCTTCGATAGGATACTTATTCGAAATCAACTGGTCCATGGCCATCCAGCCTTCAAATCGGCAGGTTTTTCAACCTGCCGATTTTCTATTTAGAAATCATCATGAAATTAGTTCAAAGCCGGTAAATTTGGGACCAGTCCCCATCCCGGGTTTTGATAAATTGGCGATGTTGCCGGATCGTTGTTCTGCGAAGTTATCCTGAAGTGTTGAATAGCAATTGGTTCCAGATAATGTGCCATTTTCCATGTCATCCCGCCGGCAAGAAAATGGTTGGGCGATTTTTCATATGGACGAAGATAGAGGCTTACGCTTGGTGACGAAACTGTGCTTGCATCCCCGACATCATACTTCAGGTCGCTTATTCCTTGTTCCCAAGCTAACATTGGCCCCCAGAGTTTGAATCCTTCTGGATGATAAGGTGCTGCAATCAACTGATCTTTTGACCTCCACCGGTTCAAATCCATCTGGCGGATGCCTTCTTCACCAAGCATCTCGCAACGGCGCTCACGACGTATGTTGAACAAGGTGGCGTCAATAAGCTGGCCACCTGAATATGCACCCCAGTCACCCAGAGCTTCTTTTGACATAACGGTGGCTGCAATGGTTTTGGAAAAATTAATGTCCACACCGGCACGATCCCTGATAAGCCTCCAATATTTGGCAGCATCGGCATCCAGTGTTCCGATTTTCTCATAGGAAGCCTCTATGTAATTCAGGTAAGCCTCTACGGCTCGAAAAGTGATTAAACCTGCCTGGCCTCCAACACTGTTGTCTTGTTCAACTTCGTGGTAGTTGACCCCTTTACAAATAAGGTATCCTGTAAAAGAAAGCGTTGTCTTCACACCAGAAACAAGAGATACAGTCATTTGAGGACGAGCGAACCATGGTTGTGGATCGCCACCAGTTGCTAATGGGAACAGGATATATTTTCTGTAAGGGATCTGCAGGAATTGGTGCAGTCGGTCGTCGCGACCTACAATAACTTGCTGCAGGGAGTCGTCTCCAAGGTATTCCGAACCCGAAGCATATATTGGTAACCCGTTTGCCATGAGGAAATTGTCAACCATACCCTTTGTCAATCCGGTAGGGCTGCCCCAGGGTTGGTTACTTCCGATTGCCTCACGCGGGGAGTTATTCCGAATAAGAAGTCCGCTGTTATATCGTTTCCAAAGAAGGACTTCCGGATAAACAGACATGTCCACATCGCCAAACATATCGAAATAGGGGTTTGAGGCGTCTGTAGGACTTTGCTGTATCTTTTTGGTATTGTTTACCAAAGGTACATTGTCAGCAACCACTTTCGACGAAGCCATGGCCTGATCGAGAAAATACGTAATTTCTCCTTCGATACTCCCAGTAGGGAATACATAGGATTTATTATAGTCCTTTGCAGCTCCCGGCCAGTTAGTGCTTTTGGGCACAAAAGCAGTTCCTTTGAAGTATTTAAGCCATGTAGCCTCGAAAAGTGCCACGCGTGATTTAAACAATTGAGCCACATTTTTCGACAAACGGTTGTTTTTCCCGTCTGGTGATGTTGGTTGCATCAACAGAATAGCCGAGTCGAGATCGGAAATAATGAAGCGGGCAACCTCGTTGCGTGGAGAACGTTTGCTGGCCTCTGTCAACACTGCGACATCGGTTGGCAAAATCGTTTTTACAATCGGGAAATCGCCAAACGATTGCAGTTTCTGAAAATACAAATAGGCTCTGAAGAAATAGGCCTCGCCAATGTCATGTTTTATCATATCATCGCTCCCTGTAATTTTTCCGGCTTTGTACTTTGGCAACACTTGCTGGAAAAAATAATTAACAGAACGGATACCGCTAAACTCCCAGTTGCCGCCATCGCCTGGCACTTTATACTGGCCTTTTGCATAGCTGTTGCTGAAGTCGCGAGTAACCATGTTGTCGGTATTTACGTCAGTAGCATAGAAATAAGTACCGTAGCCGGGACCCCAGAAAAACTGAGAATAGAAATTAGTGCTATAAGAGGCCACCTGAGATTCGTCCTGAAAAAAATCATCTGGCGTGATACTTGACAAGGGTTTAACGTCAACAAAATCTTTACTGCAGGAAATGAATAAAAACGTTGCAACCGCAATAAATCCTAAAAATATATGTTGTCTTTTCATTCTTTTACATTTTAGAAGTTAATATTTACACCTACGCTTATAACTTTTGAAAGAGGGTAAGTCGATCCGGGATTCCACCATTGTTGTCCGGCGCTGATTAGTTCTGGGTCGAACAAATCGGTCATTTTGGTCCATGTGGCAAGGTTTTCGCCCGAAACATATACCCTAAGTTTCTTAATCATAACTTTGCTGGTTAATTTTTCAGGCAGAGTGTAACCTATCTGAAGATTTTTTAAGCGTACATAGGCAGCATTTTGTAAATATCTGGATTGTACCTGATTGTTTTTATTGTCGCCTCCAAGAGGTCGTGGAAAATAACCGTTAGGATTGGCTCCCAAAACATTGTTGGCATCGCGCCAGTAATCCATATTAGCTTCCTGTACCAAATTTCCCCAGGGGGCATTCCATGCATTGTTCACATCGTAACCCCAGAAATATTGTGTACTGTTAAAATAATCCATTTTTAGCACACCTTGAAAAAATGCCCTTAAATCAAAACCTTTCCAACTTGCGTTCAAATCGAGGCCCACACGGTAGCGGGGGGTTCTGTTGCCAATCACTTTCTGGTCGCCATGATCCGATATGGTATTTGACCCACCATCTACTTTTCCGTCGCCGTTAAGGTCCTTGTACATAATATCGCCTGCCTTCCAGTTTGCGCCCGAACCAATGGCATTTTGTGCGCCATTGGGCAATGTTGCCAGATAATCTGCCATTTGTTTATCGGTTTGGGCAATGCCTATGGTTTGGTACCCCCATATTTCCCCTATTTTTGCGCCCTGACGATAAGAAGGAGATCCCCACCATCCTAAATCGCCGGTAACGTTATTGTACCTGGTAACAATGGTCTGGTTGTCGGACAACAATGCATGTACCGAATATGCCAGGCCATTTGCCAATTGGTCCTTCCAGGTCACCGATAATTCAAACCCGTATGTTTTTATATCGGTATTGTTTGCTGAAGGCAGACTGGTGCCTAATATAACCGGCACTTGTGTAGAAGGCCCTGTTGAGTTAAGGGTATAACGGTTAAATACATCAAGGGTAGCGCTGAACCGGCTGTTAAACATGTCGATATCAACCCCTCCGTTGTATGTCCGGACGGTTTCCCAGGTAATACCGGGGTTTACCAGGCCAGGTAGCCATGATTGATTTGTTTTTGCCCCATTGATGAGCCAGTTTCCGGTAACAGAGGAAAACGGCATGGTTTGATAAAACGGGTAGAAATTAGTGCTACCATCAGGATTTATTAAATTCTGATTTCCTACATCTCCAAATGATCCCCTGAATTTCAGTGTATTCACGTACTTTGTAAGCCCGCTGAAAAATGGTTCCTTGGCTACATTCCATCCTACTGAAAAAGAGGGGAATGTTTTCCAACGGTTAGCCGATAGATAGCGCGAAGTGCCATCATACCTAATGTTTACCTCAGCCAGGTAACGACCATTGTAATCGTAATTAAAACGTCCGAAATAACCCATCACCTTCCATTGATTTTTATTACCTGAAGCGCCATTAGGATATGCGAGGCCATCGGCTCCGAGACCGGATGTGTTGTCAATAACCGGTTTCGACAACAACAATATGCCTCTCTTACTAGCCGATAAATACCTATCCATAAGTGATTCGGACTGAAAACCGGCCATAATCTTGAAATTATTGTTGTCCACTGATTTTGAATATTCAGAATAAATATTGGGGTTAATGTAATTTTCACGCCAAGAGCTTTCCGAAACCCAATTATCGGTAGTTACCGCCTGAAGCGATTTATCTACATTATGTCTGTATGTTGGTAAGTTTTCATCGTGGCGGAGATTGTCGTTGATCCTGAAATTCAGGTTTGCAAATATCTTCCAGTTTTTAATTGGTTCGAGTGTCAAATTCAACTGTTGCGACAAAATATCGTTTTCTTCATTTTGACGACCTCCATCAACCAGCATCAGTACGCTCCCATTATCCGTTCTGTAGAGGAAACCGTTCGGGTCGTATTGCGGCATTATTGACCAGTTATTGTAACCAGCCCTGTTTCCAAAAGCCTGATAATCATTCAAATAAGAAGGAGCACTGTAATTGCTTCTTGTGAATTTGCCATTGTACGAAAGGGTTGCCCATTTCGACAAATTAGCATCTATTTTTGCCGTAAGGTTATACCGCTGACGACTGTCACCCCCAAGTTTAACAATCCCGGTTTGATCAAGGTAATCGCCCGAGATGTAATACGACATTTTTTCAGAACCACCACGAAGGCTTATTGAATGATCCTGTGATGGGGCCCAATCCTTGTAGATAATTTTATTCCAGTTATTATTAGCAGTAAAGTTCTGAAAGGAAGCATCCCATCCATTGGCATTGAGAGGGTCCACAATCATGGTTACGTTGCTTTTGCCATTCACCACGTCTTTTACCCTTTCAACAGCGGTAGCAGGGAAATAACCAGCTGTACCCATGTTCTCCATCGCCTGGTTCGAGAATACCATAAAATCATACCCGTTTACCTGTTTGGCCAGGTGGAGCGGCGTATTCCAACGGAAATCGCTGTTAATGCTGACTTCCATTTTGCCTTGTTTTCCTTTTTTGGTAGTGATCAGAATAACACCAAAAGGCGCACGCGAACCATAAATAGATGATGCGGCGGCATCTTTTAATATACTAATGTTTTCTATGTCCCTGGGGTTAAGGCTGTTCATATCGCCTTCCATGCCATCGATCAAAACAAGCGGCCCGCCATTTGAATTGCCAATCGTGGCAATTCCCCGGATATTCATTGCCGGCCCTCCGTTGAGGTACCCACCGTTATTAGGGGAAATGTCAAGCCCGGGAACTATCCCCTGAAGGGCCTGCCCCACATTCGACACCGGGCGTGCTTCTATTTCCTTGGAATCAACTGATGATACGGAGCCGGTAAGGTTAACCTTCTTTTGAGTGCCATAACCTACTACCACAACTGATTCAAGACCAATCGTTTCATCTTCCAACGACACATTAACGGCAGCCTTGTTGCCAACAACAATGTCCACTTTTTTCATTCCAACAAACGAAAATTCGAGAACTGATTTATCGGAAATATTTGATAATGAATAAGCGCCGTTTGCATCGGTAATTGTCCCCGTAGTTGTTCCTTTCACTACCACCGAAACTCCGGGCAGCGTCGCACCCTTTGAGTCAGTTACTTTACCGGTCACTTTTCGGTTCTGTTGCTGATTGGTACTATTGTCAGCTATAGCAACACCATTTACCAAAGCTTTGCTTTCGCGGGTTTCTCCGATATTGCTATTTAAAGCATTTGCCGAAACATTAGCCATCACGAAAAATAACAAAATGCCCAATCTTATGAGTGACGCAAATTTGTCGAATTTCCTTTGACGATTTAATTTCACTAAACGAATTTTTTTATCCATAATTTTAGATTTATTTGATTAATTATTAAATGACTTTTCAGATTTAAATACTCCCCAAAATTCCATTAGTTAGAATGGGGGACTTAATTACATTTTCTTTCTTGTGGTTTATCAATAGGCATAATTTATTAGTTAAATAAATAATGTATAGAATTAGAATACAAATTTTTTCTTTAGCTTGGAAAATCAACTCAGTAAACTTAATCAGGCTTTGCCCTTTAGAGTTTATTTTTTGCGAATTAAAATTTTCCAAATGCGAAAAAATAGCACGAATGGAATTATTAAAAAAAATGCCGGATTATTTTAAATAGCAATTGGTTAAAAATACGAGCGTATTCTTAACCAATTGAATGATTGTATAAAAAACCTGGAGTTTTGTTTTTAGATCAATAAGATCACTTCCAGATGTTTATGAAAAAAATAATTTACGAAAATCATATGGGGTCATCCGTTTGTTTTTCTTAAAATAGTTTGAGAAAGACGTTGGAGAATTAAATCCAAATGAATTAGAGATCTCATTCAAAGGTGCATCGCTGATAATTAATTGATTACAAATTGCTTCAATCCGAATCCGGTTGATTTCTTCTAGTATACTTCGTTTAAGCATTTTTCGGAAGCGAATTTCCAATAAACGACGAGACAAGAAAGTGGAAGCAACAACATCTTTAACGGAAACATGACCAATCTGTACTTGTTTCATTATATAGCTAAGTGCTCTCTTAACTTCCTGATCCTCAACTGCAAAAACCTCGGTAGAAAGTCGTGTAATTACCCTGAAATTTGTTCCTGTTATATTTTTAATCGTTGAATCTTTTTCAGCTGTCATTGTTCTGATTTGCTTTGCAATCTCGAATCCCACACTTTCGGGATTTTGATCAATTGAAGACATAGGCGGATCGTAAAGGTCACAGATAAACTCATCATTATCAACACCTAATACAGCAATCTGTTGAGGAACTTCAATTCCTGCAATTTTTGCCGACTCGATGATATGAATCCCAAACTCATCGGAACATGCCAAAATTGCAACAGGCTTTGGAAGTTCCTTTAAACGCTTGACAATATATTCCGGATTATTTTGCCAGTTATCATTCAACATTGCTTCGATCTCAAAATAGTTCAAATGCAAAGATTCGACTTCTTTTTTAAATGCACTCTTTCTGTTTTTTGACCAAAAAATCTGATCGGTGCCATAGAATGCAAAGTTTTTGTAACCTTTGTCAATAAAATATTGTGCGGCAAGTTGACCTATTTTATGGTCGTCAGCGACAACGTTAAATACGCCTTGAACCAATTTATTCGAAGGTGTAACAAACAGCGGTTTTCCGAGAACTTTAAGCTCTGCAATCGAAGAACTGTCATTCATAATAATAAAATCGGGGTTCCATAATAATATCTTCTTCATCAATCGCTTCTTTTCGTCAGGAACCGTATAATCGGGAGCACGAAGAAAAAATTCCCAGTTGTTGCAAAATCTGGAGTACTTCACAATTCCTCTGATCAAACCACGATCATATGATCCTGATTTATCAAGCAGTAGCACGATTTTAACCCGATTCTCATCCATTAGGAATAAATTTTAAAGCCAGTGCAAAACTATTTTTCTGATACCCATATCAACACAAATATATCTGATGGAGTGCAGAAAACCTAATTTTAATCCACCTCATTTTTATATCCTAATTATCAATGTTATAACTAACTAAATTCGCCTCATTTAAATGATTATCATTATCCTCATCCGCTAATTGCATTTCACAGGGTATTTCCTTCCAGAATGAAACTTTTTCCATACTTCCTGTCAATATTCGCAGTTTTTAAAACCGTTCTGCAAAATCATGACCTACCGGAGAGTAGGTTGACCTTAATGCTCCGACTAAAAAACTAATTAATTGAAATTGCTACAACAACCTGATGAAAGAACACGTTTGATATGATTATTTTGCAACTCCCGATTCAATCCTTGATGGGGTACTTTCGCCTTTGTCGTTATAGGCCACCACCTGAAAATAATATTTCTGTCCGCTTTTCAATGTCCAGATAGTATAAGCAGTCAGGTTGCCAATTTCCGCGACGGAGTTCAGTTTTCCTTCCTCCGTTCCATATTTTACCCGGTAACCTTTTGCACCCATCACGGCATCCCAGCTTAATTTTACGGCGGTTTTTACAGAAAGGCAGTTGTGCATTGAGGGAGAATCGGGAATTTTCTCAAAGTAATATCCTTTATCGCCCATTTCTTTCGCATATAACTCGGCCCCTTTTACCAGGTTTATCTCAAAGTTATCGTATAAACCCTTGTTGTAGTTATTTCCGATACCAGCCATACCGGCCACAAAGCGCGTGTCGGTCACTTCAGAAATCTTTTTATCATCAATAAAACTGGTGATCAGATTACCGTTAAAAGTCATTTTAAGCTGATGCCACTTTTTCAGGCCACCCTCCATTTTCCCAGAATCGAGTGATGCCATTGTGGTGGCATATTTCATTTTCCAATTCCCGTTGTCAAATAGATACAACTGGTAACCATTGATTTGACCATCGAGAGTAGCCCGCGAAACACGACCCATGACCCGTGCATATCCGGATTCTTCCAATAAGACGTCACAGCTGACACTATAATTATTCCATTTTTCATCGCCAATGATGCTGGCAGTTCCAAGTAAGTGGGATGTAGCTCCTGATCCCCATGCAATTGGGATCTGATTTACGACCTGACGCATTGCTTTTCCCTTACGGCCAAAACCGGAAGCTACAATTTCATAAGCTCCGTTTTGTTCCGAAAAATAATGTACAGCGGTATTACCAATTTCATATTGTTCAAAATCGTCTTTATAAGGCACAGGAAATGGTTTTTCTTTCGGAATAACGGTAGTCCCCTTGTGTTGTCCGGTGGTAGTTGTGATTGAATAAATACTGTTTTTATTAACTGTCAATGAGTAGGTTCCTTTTTCAGGCACAATCTCTGCTATTTTCTCGAAATAGCTTGCGGAATCTGTTCTCCAAACAAACACTTTTCCAGTAGAAAGTCCGTTTGCAACCGTAAAGTTTATTGTTTGTTTCTCTGTAGCATCGTGGGTTTCAATGATGGTGCTGTAATTCTTACCGCTTTTCAGGGTAACAAAACTGCCACCATTTTTCAGCACGCCACATGCCTGGTCGATATACTGCCAGCCGGGCTGCGCAAATTGCGTGGTGTGTGCGATCGACCAGATGGGCGACATCACTTCGTAAAATCCGCTCCACGGTGTTTTTGCCCGCATCAGCCCGGCATTGGGTAATTCGAGCACATCGTAATACGCGGTAATGATATTCCATGCATGGGTTGAAGTCATTTTCCCAAGTATATAATTTTGGTTCAGAACTTTTGCCCAGGGGCCTGAAACCTGTCCGCTCATGGCCCAGCCATCGATCCAAGGGCCGTCTTCGGTTGACCAGATTGGTTTTCCGATCTCTTTTGCCGTTTGGGTACTTTCGTATTTGGGATAGTGGGTACAAACAATATCTACAGCATCGTACAATTCCTTATTTGCTTTCATTTTTTCTGCAATAGACCAGTCCCACGGAATGTCATCTGCAATAATTTTAACATTTTTCAAGCCATTGGCGTTTAGCGCTTTTCGCAAAATTATCGGAAACTCTTTGCAAGTTTTGGTTTCGTTCCATAAACCCATGTATTCAATATCCAGGTTCTGAATTTTCTTTGCGCCTTTGATGTAATTGACAAGATAATCGGCAGCCGACTGTGAGCAGACATCCTTGATCCACGCCGGAAAGTCCCATGCAAGAGCCATCAGTTTGATATTGGGATTCCGCTTTTTGGCCTCTTTCATCATCCACCATTGATAGCCGCGCGTGTAGTTCTGGTCGTCGGCCGTGTGCATGTGGCTTGGTTCGCTGCCTTCGGTGGAGTTACCGTCGCCACCAATTTCAGCTTTGTAACCTTGGATGGAAGCCCCGAAATTTGGCCTGAATAAATAGTCGAGGATTTCGCTCCTCTGTGGTTCGGGATAGCTCATTAGTAAGCGTCCTACCCCACCGCCGGCGTTGACTCCCGTTATGCCGTCGAAAATCCGACCTGTACCTTTGCCATCAATGATGATTGACTCCTGCGAAAAGGAATCCAGTGATAAAAGCGTCAGGAATATGACGATAGTCAATTGAATTTTGAGATCCTTCATGCTATTTTGGTTTAAATGACTTTCAAGGATGTTATTTATTTACAGCTAATTTCTACCGTCGCACCTTCCAATCCGTCAGCTTCAGCCTTAAGTTTTACCTGACCTGTCATCCCATTTGGACGCACAATCGCCAGGCATTTTCCGTGGAAAGTGGTGGTTTTGTTCTGATGAAAACTTTGCATTTCGGTCGGGTTACCGTTTCCCGCGGCCGCAAGGGAGCCCACACCTTCCACTGTAAAACGAATGGTTTTTCCAGATTTAGGAACGGCTATTCCGTTCTTATCCACTATTTCTACTTTTACATACGACAGGTCGTTAATATTGGCCGAAATCTCCGTCCTGTCTGGTGTAAGCCGGATAAGTGCTGGTTTGCCAGAGGTTTTATATTCTTTTACAACCACTTCTTTGCCATCTTCCAGGCCTATGGCCTTTAACGTACCCTCAGCGTACGGAACTTCGAACGAAAGGGTGATCTTATCGGCCTCAGTTAAGGTTTTGGTGGCTAATGGTTTGCCATTCAATTCGAGGCGTACCTGTTTGCAGGTTGTGTACACATTTACTTTCAGGGTTTTGCCTTCGGCGCCTGGCCAGGTCCAATGAGGCAATTCAAGTGGCCATGCCCAGCGGTTCAGGTACACAAAACTGTCGGGCGAAACGTATTGATTAACCATCATTTCGAGCTTGCTTTTCCCCCAAACTACATCGCGGTAAAAGGATTGTGGTTTTTTGAAACCGCAGACGTCCAAATCTCCACACCAGGCATTATACCAGGGCCAGCGGCCAAGATCTCCGTTTTCCGGCGTACCGTTTTTTAATATTTCAAATTTTCCGCAGGCATTTTCACCAAAATAATCGATGGCCGTCCACACAAAATCGCCAATCACCCATGGGTTTCTTTTAGCCAGCTGCTCGTTTTCGAAAGCATCTTTGGGGAAGGTTTCCGTACCGACAATAATACGGTTAGGAAATTCCTTTTTGTCTTTTTCGTAATTCAGCATCTCGTAATTGTATCCCTGAACCTGGTAAAGAGAATATACATCCTGTGTATTTTGACGGTCGTACGCGCTGTGACAACAAATAGCCTGAGTTACTGGGCGTGTCTGGTCAAGTTCTTTGACCTTTTTTACCAGACTATCGGCCATGGCATAAAACCATTTGGGATCCTTTTCGGGAATTTCGTTCCCAACACTCCAGATCACTATACTTGGGTGATTTCTGTCGCGCATCATCATGGAAGTCAGATCCTCTTTCCACCATTGCTGAAAAAATGTATGAAAATCGTCAGGAACTTTTGGTTCGCGCCAAACATCAAATGCTTCGTCGATCACGAATATTCCCATGCGGTCGCAGGCATCCAAAAGCGTTTTTGATGGCGGGTTATGACTGGTACGAATGGCATTGTAACCACTCTCTTTTAAAACTTCCAAACGCCTTTCTTCGGCGCGGTCAAAAGTCACCGAACCCAATATCCCATTGTCGTGATGGATACAACCACCGCGCAGTTTAGTCGGTATCCCATTGACCAGCAATCCATTTTCGGGACTAAATTCCAGTGAACGGATGCCAAATTTGGTTTCTGTTTGGTCAATCAGTTGATTATCTTTCCATATTTCGGTCCTTACAGAATACATTGACGGCGACTTGTCGGACCAAAGTGAAGGATTTGTGATAGTAGCAAATTGTTCAACGGTCGTCATCGATTTAGCTTCCAATAACTTTTCCGATTCAATTTCGGCAACTTGTTTTCCAACAGTGGAAATGATTTTATTCCTGATTTTAATAGCCGATGGTTTTTCCTCCTTGTTTTGAACGGAAATAGCCAATGAAACGCTGGCTTCTGATTCAGAAACTTTTGGTGTTGTGACATATACGCCCCACTGCGTTACCTGAATGGAATGGGCAACTGTCAGATAAACATGCCGGTAAATTCCTGAACCTGTGTACCAGCGGCTGTTATCGCCTTTATTGGAAACTTTGACCGATAGGATATTATCTTCTCCCGTTGGTTTGAGGTATTTTGTAAGCTCATAATAAAAAGCGGTATAACCGTTCGGGTGCAAACCAAGAGATTGTCCATTAATCCAAACTTCGCTGTTCATGAAAACCCCATCGAAAAGAATGGAAACCTGTTTTTCCATATCTTCTGCTGATAACTTGAAATGTTTCCGGTACCACCCCTCACCAGTCATAAAATACCCATTATTGAATGTTCCGGGACTTTTCTTCGAAAACGGACCAACAGATTCAGCATCTTCAATGGCTGGAACATCCTCAATACTCCAGTCGTGAGGCAAACTGACCTCACGCCATTTTGAATCATTAAAATCCACCTTTTCAGCTTGATCGGCCGACCCCCTGTAAAACAGCCAGTCGGAGTCAAAGAGGCGATCACGGGTAGTGCTTTGAGGAGCTGTAAATCCAGTTCCGGCTTGATTTGATTTACTGCATGATATCAGCAAAAAAACAGATAAAAGGCAAATTAAGTTTGCAATAAAAGTTTTCATATTCATCTGGATATATTTATTTTTTAAAGGTCAGATGGAATAGTCATGAAGAAATATTCATAGCAGATTATGATATTCTTATCATGGCTATTTCATTCATTTAGTTTTTAATGGTTTACAATTTCATTTCCCAGCCTTTTTCGTATTTTCGTTTCCAGAGACCCTCTGCTTCCGGATTATTCAGAATATGCCCATTCTTAGGATCACAATGAAGAGCAGAACCTGTACGTTGGGCAATATTGGCCAAATGACAAAGCAATACGCTTTTATGACCTTCCTCAATTGATGCTGTAGGAGTGCTGTTTCCACGAATACTTTCAAAAAAGTTTTCGAAATGAACCAGATCAAGATCGCCTGTTGAACTAACCAGATTGGTCGTTTCGGCTTTGGTTGCCGAACTGTATTCCTTCACCAGTTTTTTGTTTTCATCAAAGATTTTAATGCTGGCGCCACCATCATTGAGCAAAGTCCCTTTGTCTCCATAAATTGTGAAACCTCGGTCATATTCACCAATCGGAAAGTTATTGCAACTGCGGCCTTCCCAGGTAATCGCTTTTTCATTTCCAAACTCGAATGCGGTTATTTGTGTGTCAGGTGTTTGCCAATCGTCTTTGAACGCATATCGGCCACCGGCAGATGTGACTTTAGTTGGATAGTCAACCCCTAAAAACCAGCGACAGCAGTCTATCTCGTGGTTTCCATTGTTACAGCATTCGCCGGTTCCCCAGTTCCAGAACCAGTGCCAGTTGTAATGAACAAGATTATCCTGATAATTTTTTCGTGGCGCAGGGCCTTGCCAGAGCTCAAAATTCAGTGTGGACGGAACAGGTATTTTCTTTCCATATCCAATCGATTTCCGGTTGTTTGTGTACCATGCCTTAGCCAGATAAGGGTTTCCGATAATTCCGCCACGAACTTCATTAACAGCCTCAATAATCGACGGAAATGATCGGCGCTGACTTCCTACCTGAAGAATTTTCCGATATTTATTTTTGGCCTCAATCAGAATCTCGCTTTCGAAAGGATTATGGCTGCAGGGTTTTTCCACATAAACATGTTTTCCGTGAGCCAATGCCATTAAAGTAGCCGGTGCATGCCAATGATCAGGAGTAGCAATGCTTATGGCATCGAAATCAGTTTTTAAAAGAAGTTTCCTGATATCTTTCTCAATAATTGGTAAACGCGCAGCGCCTGAGACGGCATTTAGGCCGTTCTTGATGGCGCCATCTTCAACATCGCACAAATAAGTAACCTCAACATTTGGAAGTTTGTTAAAGCTTGACGCATGACTGGAACCCCGGCTGTTTAGTCCCATTACTGCAACATTGATCCGCTCGTTTGCCCCGATGATCCTGGCATAGCTTTTGGAACTAATGCCCAAACCAATACCACCAATTGTGGCAGTGGCCAATCCCGTCTTTTTAATAAAATCCCTACGTGAGTTTTCCATTTTTTTTCAGTTTAGAAGTTACTAATGAATTTATCTCTCTGGTGTGAGCTAATTGCGAATAAATATTTTATCCCTGATTCCGGATTTAGCTCATTTTATTTCAATTTAATTTTTATATTCCTAAACGATACTTCATCCCCATGAAACTGAAGCAGGATGTGACCTTTGGGTACACTTCCAAAAGTTGGCACCGCATTTTTGTATTTACTCTCCCCCAGCGCTTTAAGATAGGCAGGGCTCATCCGGTCGAATTCCAGAACTTTCTGTCCGTTTAACCAATGCTCCACATGTTTGCCTTTTGAAACTATTTTGGCAGTATTCCACTGTCCCACTGGGTTTAGCTTTCTATCTTCCCGGGGCGCAAACATATCATACAAAGCGGCACAGCGATGGTTTCCATTTTTACCACCGAATCGTTCATCATTCTTTACATCATCAAGAATCTGATATTCAAGACCCAGAAGACCTTCATTTTCATATTTTGTAAAGAAGTATTTTATCCCGCTGTTTGCTACATCAGTCGTTTTAAAATCAACTGAAAGTTCAAAATCGGAGTATTCTGCATCAGTAATAATATCTCCGCCATGAACATTAGGTCCTGGTTTGGTTGTTAGTTCACCATTGCTGATCACCCACCCTGTATCGGGTACTTTACTTCCGTCGGCGCTTGTCCATCCTTTTAGGCTGACGCCATCGAATAGTAGCATCCACCCCTCTTTTTTTTCTTTCTCAGAAAGAGAATTTTCTTTGTTTTGAGCCTTTAAATGAATGTTGAAAGACAGAATTACCAGTAAAAGGAAGATAAATTGATTTTTCATGATAAGTGTTTTATTTCTGGTTATTAAAATCAAATAATATCGGACGGTTTCTGAAACCATTGGTCTTGATTGCACTGTAAATAATACCAATCAATAACCAAACAGCACCTATGATTTTGGACAACACTGGTAGGTGCAGCCAGATTACAAAACAAAATATAAACCCAATCGCAGGTAAAATCAAATCCTTGAAGACCAATCTTTTATAATCTTTTGGGGGATCGATAAAGTAACTCCAGACAACAGACAGATTTACACCCATATATCCCAGAAAGGCTCCAAAATTTAAAAGGTCACATGCCCGTTCCAATGGAAGAAAAATGGAACCGGTAAATGCAATAGCTCCAACAATCATAATATTGTACGTTGGATTTTGACTCTTATGGCTTAGAAATCCGAAAATCTTTCGAGGCAATACATTATCGCGTCCCATTCCGTAAAGCAACCGGGCAGCGCCAACCTGGCCTGATAGTCCGCTTCCAAACTGACTGATGCTCATGATGACAGAAAAGATTCCAAATAAAAGTCCGCCACCAACGAGCTTCATAATGTCGAGATAAGCGGTATCCAGGTTCTTAAATGTTGTCCAGTCGGGCCAGGCAAGCTGAAACAGGTAAAGTTCTATGCTGCTTACCAAACCAGTAATCAGGCAGATCAGAACAGTGGCTAAGACAACATTTTTTTTTGGGTTAACAGTATCTTCAGCAAGGGTGGTTACTTCATCAAAGCCAATATAGGTGAGGGCCGCAAGTGAAGTACCAGTGAGTATATGGCTAAAATTGAATGTTTTCGGGTCATAAAATGGAGTAATTGATAAAACGCCATCCCATCCGCTTTTGAAAAACAGAAACCTTACAGTCATTACAATAAAGATAAAGACGGCTGTTCCTGTAACTATCAGCAATAAAGAGTTGGCCCGGTTCGTCGCTTTCATTCCCCCCATATTTAATCCTGTCATTGCAAGGATGACAAAGAGGGTAAGAATAGGAAAAGGAACCCCTGGCAATGATTGCTGCAACACAAGTGCAGGAATAATGATACTAATCAGGGGAACAATCAAATAATCGAGCACCATGGCCCAACCCACCAGAAAACCAAGGTGGGGGTTAATACCGCGGGCCACATAAGTATAAGCAGAACCTGCCATCGGGTATAAAAAAGTCATGCGGCCATAACTCACCGCAGTAAACAACATCGCAACCATCGCAAACAGAATGGTTGGAAGTGCATTCCCCTGTGAGCGCAGTTGGATCAGTCCGTAAATAGGTACCGGTGCAACCAATTGCATCAGGATCATGCCGTAGATGATTAAGTCCCAAAGACCTAAAACACGTTTTAAATGCGGCTGTGAATTTGATTCTTTTAAGTTTTCCAAAGTATAGTTAGTTTGTACTGAAGTCGTTTATATTATTTCATGGATGCCCTTTCGATCAATTTTTTCCACCAGATTAATAGTAGTTTGAACAATGTCAATTTCAGTTGTTTGATCAAAACCCGAAACTTCTACAATCATCCTTCTCACGTTACCGGCGTATTTCTGGTCGAATTGTTCGTCATCTTTCATTCTGTGGCCATTTTCATCGGTGGCCTTAAACCGGCAGGCACATGCTATTGAAACCAAGATCCGATCATATGGTAATCCCAGCTTATTTGCCAACCTGACAGCACCAACAAGACGGTCTTCAGGTCCAAGTTTGCGGGTTAGATCGCAACCTACCCGGAAAATTGTGTCACCCAATGCTTTATTTTTAAACCGAAAAATCAGATCATCAATATGCCCAGTCAATGCTTCCGATGTAAATTCATCCGGATATTTTTTTAATAAAATGTCAGCAGCTTGCAACATGGTAGTTCTCACACAATTGTAAACTTCAGTAGCAGTGAGCGCTTCGTAAAGATACGTAAAATCGGGATTATATAAATAACCAACATAGGCGGTTGTGGCATGACCCAAATTATGAATGAATAACTTACGGTCGACCCAGGCTTTCATATTGTCCTTGGGCGACAATCCTTCGATTTCAGGAATCGTATTTTTGAAGGCTTTCTTATCAAGAATCAGATTGTTATAAGGCTCTGCAAACACCTGAAGGATATCTTCGTCCATATCTTTTTTCAGCATGATGGGAACCATTTTGCCAATACTGGTTTCAATCAGGCCAACCAGTTCATCGAAAGGATAATCATCAGGAAGATATGGTACCAACTTTTCCCTGAAGAATGGAGCCGCATCGCGTAGGTTTTCGGCCAGGATAATGTCCAGCGGGTTGTTTTGTGAAATACCGAAACGTCTGATCAAACCTTTGGCAACGATCGGGGCTATTTTTGCCATCACGTTCGAGCCTACTGATACAGCCATGATGGTAGCATCGGAAATTTCATCCGCTACTTCTTCTTCGTCGCTTGACAAAACACCCCGTACATTCGGCACATTCAATACATGTTCCTCTTCCGATTTTATGATTACATTATAGTTTCCACGTTTATTCAAGGCATCAATAACAGGGGCAAAAACGTCAATAAATACCACTTCAAAACCACCCCGTCCAAATAGCTGACCGATGAACGATCTGCCTATTTTTCCAGCGCCAAAAATTACAATTTTATTGGTCATATTTATTTTGTCTCAATTTGAAGAAGATAATGGTCAACATATTCTTTGACCAATTTGAATTTTTCGAAGGATTCTTTTTCAAAATAGGTGCCACCCATGTAAAAACAGGCCATACCTCCCGAAGCGACACCCCAGGCAATCGCTTCGATAAAATTGAGTTGACCTTTTAACGAATTTATGAGTTGCTGTCCAATAGATGCAATGACACCTCCGGCGAAATTGTCGCCACATCCAGTAGTATCGCCCGTTTTTTGAGTTTGACTATTCAGCTCACTTAAAACTCTGGCAGATACAGATAAGTCCAGCAAGCCGGTGGCTGTAAAAATTCCTCCATCAGAATATGCGACCAAATTTTGAGAACCATTTGTAATTATAAATGAAGTCACATGTTTATCAATGAAATAGCCAGCAGCAGCCATCACCGAATTGCACCCGCTGGTCTTCAAGGCTTCTTCCTTATCCATGATCAACAAATCGATCAGGCTGAGGTCTTCCGGGGTATCGCCAAGTGGCCAGTTCTTACCGGGATTCTTCTTTTCGTTCCTGAAATCGAAAACCGTATTCACAACAGATATGCAATATTTTTGCCTTGCTTTTCGTAAAAGGTTACCCAAATTATCGTGGATAGCCGGAACCAGTGCTGTACCACCAAAACAAACTATATCAGAATCCAAAAAATCATTTTCGAGATAGGTGGGCATATAATCCCATGCTGCGCCAATATTATTGACAAATGTCCGTTCGCCATTCCCGTTGTCAAAATCAGGATCAGAAAATACATCAGTGAACGGACTTGCTTTTTCGCCAATTTTCAGGTAGTTTGAAATATCGAGCGGTGTTTTCTTCACCAGGTCGAATATGATTTCTGCTTTGTCGTCACGACCGGCTCCACCAAAAAACCGAACATCAAACTGATTAACGGGTAACATCTGAGCCACGTGGATGAGGGAAACCAGTCCCGGACCACCTAGATTGTATGTCGAAGGAGCTGTTCCATTGGTAATTTCGGATAAGACTTCTTGATAGTCTTTTCGTGTAAACTGTTCCAATTCTTCTGTAAAAACCAGTCTACCAGGACATAAACCACCATCACCGTCCTCCTTAGATTGAAATTCTGAAAATGATCTGGAATTAAAATTCACATTCGGATAGAGATAATCAACCAATGCACAGCCAGTACCTGAAATCTTTATTTTTTCCATTTAAACTAATCAAAAAATAGTTTTTAAAACCAGAGATAAAAATAAGAAACTTCCCCCCAAAAAATTATTGGGAGGAAGCACTTACTAATCTAACTAACAAACAAAAAAGAACCTTCTAAAGTAAACTAACCTTTTCTCCAGCGAATAAGCACCAGTGTGCATGCCCCTTCGGCCATATTGATTACCTCGTATTTTCCAAATCCGGCAGGAATCATACATGCCTGCCATTGGTCAAGTTCGGTTTCCCATTCAGGGTTAGATAAAGAGCGTATTTTAACTTTCTTGCCAACAGTAAGCGTTGGAATATGCATAAATTTTCCAGAGGTGTCGTATTCTGCGCGTGTTGTAAAATGGATCCTTTCAATTTCGAAAGGCATCTCCTTGATCATTTTATAACGGTCGATGGCGTATTCCTTCGTCCATTTAATGACATCCGGCTGACGCACATATAAGTTATCTTTCACGTAAGTTTCCGTTCGCCATTTATCGTTGTCGAAACCATGTTCGAGGTGCATACTCATGGGTTTTGCAGTCATCGTTTTGGTATTATCATCCCATGATGGTCTCATAAAATCATAAGTGAAGAATGAATATTCTGTTCCACAAGGACTTGCGCTTGTATCCATTTCCAATACCATCTGGTTACCACCATGTGCATGAGTTGTGCCGGGTGGAATCAGGTATAAATCGCCTACATTACTTGGCCAGATTTTAATAAATTCTTTCCAGTCGGGAATTGGTTCCTGTTTATCCCACGATTCACGGCATTTGCGTTCCCATTCCTCCATATCAACCCCATCTTTAAATCCCATCAAGGTATCAGCCCCTTCATAAGCTTCAGCAATGTAGTAAGTTTCGTATCGTCCAAGTGGTTCGTTAAAATGACGCTTCACATAATCGGTACTCGGGTGGTTATGGATGGGCATACTGCTCCGTTCCTGAGGAACAGGCTCAGGGAAATAACCGTCATTTAACCACACATCGAAGGGAATCATCCCCGGAAGGTTTTCGTTGATGTAAGGGCCAACAAATTCTTCGGGATGTTCGAGCAGGTTCATTACCGGCATATTGATCAGGTATCCAGCTTCGATGTCGATTAAAATATTCAATTCCGGACCAGCGAGTTCGTTCCATGCGTTGCATTCCAAACCTTTTACATCAAATAAATCGCGGTAGCGATAGGCACCCCAAGGACCAGGCTGGAAAATCTTCACTTCTTTTACTGGATATTTCACCAATGTACTGATGATATCATCGAAAGCTGCTTTTGGAAGGAGCTTCATTTGCTTGATATCAGTAACATCCAGGTAATAATCCATGTTTTTGAATGCAAATGGTTTATGATAATGCAGCAAATAAAAATCTGAATAATAATATTCTTTCCAGAAGTAATTCTTTTTGGGTTCATCCTGACCAAAAGGGATGAGTTTACCTTCCCACATCTGCCAAAGTAGCTGTTGTTGAGTATTATCAGCATAAATCAGGAAGTCATACGAATCGTTCATTTCGGCAACTATTGAACCATATCCATAAACAATCACGAGGTCTATGTCCTTTACTTCTATAAGTTTCTTTTTCAACGCATCAACTTTGGACGCATCCAATATGTCCTCCAATTTTCCTCCTGTATTTGAATAACCAAACCCCGGATCGTCAGTTAAAAATGGCTTATTGTAGGCTTCAATCTCTTCAGGAGATTTAAAAACAACTGAAAAATTTTCGAAAGAAACTCGAAAATCTACTAAATTGGCTGCGTAAGTGATGGTTTTTAAAATGGCCTTCCAATTGACACCATACCATCCGTCGATGGCGATTATTACACTGCCATGTGTTTTAGCTTTTTGAGCTTTGCAGATTTCTAAAATTTTATTTGAAACTTCAGTATTACCGCAAACAATTGAATTTTTGGTTTCGGGTTTTACTTTAATTTTGTTTTCGGAGTTTTTCCGATCTTCGTAAAGTGGCATAATTCTATGTTATTTAATAATGTAATATTTTTATTTTAAACAAGTAAACTTTGCAAGCATCAAATTTCCAAACATGGGTTGACCATCCATTGTGATCAACTCTCCAAACATAAATCCGGCGAGTGAATTTTCACCCGTCTTTATTGGGCTTCTAAGTAAAGATTGTATCCCTGCACAACCAAAAATGAGTGAGTTATCGTCGGCAAAAAAATCAGAAAGTTTCTGTTGGGCATCTTCGTAAGTAACAATTCCGAGGTGAAGAATATTGTCATCCGGAAGATTTGCTCCGGTTTTTAGTGACTGACCCTCCGGACTGCAATGAACATTTCTGTTGTAATTATCGCAGAAAGCCAACAACTCAAAATTATCCTCATTGATGCCCTTCAATTTCTGTTGATCGCGGTAAAATTCTATGGCATTTTGCCATGTGCCCCCAGCCAATTCCCTTAATAATTCAAACTCACGGTCAGTCGTTCGTTTTATTTCAACCGAGATGTCGGTTTGGTGATATATATTAACCGATTGGAAGGTAAAATTACCTTCTGAAACTGCCAAAATTGAAACGTCCTCTGCTGGCGGAATCAATTGTCCCGAAGATTGCCCGTCAGCACGGGAAGCACCTCCACCAACAATCGATACCGAAGGCAATATCAGGTTGAATTGTGTGACAAATTCCTCCATTCCAATTGCTTTATTAAAGAAAGCCAGGCAGAACTTTGGCGCAAAGTTGAGATTCGACAAGGAATCCAAAACTGTTTTATAATCGCCTGATATTGCTTCACCAATTAATTTATGGTCCCAATTACCGGCACATTTTTCTTCCGGATCCACACATTTATTGTTTGAGACATAACCATGTGAAGAGCATCCAAACAAATCATTCACATCGACAGGAAAATTGCCTGTATTCCAGAAACCAATCCTAAATTCTTTGATCATTTTAAAACGATGGCAGTTAGTAATCTATTAATTTTTTGAAAAGAAGATGACCTTTCTAAATTGTGGTGTAATTCTAAGAAAGAAAACCCATTTCCACTTTCACTTTTACGCATTAATATTTACTAAATGCGAAAAAATTTTTCTTCGAAATCAACTCAATTAATAGTTGAATTTACTTGGCTGCTCTTTGGATATTTTCCCAGATCAGGATGTTGGCTGCCAGGAACACTCCATCTTCAAAATTTCTGATCAGACTCAGGCAAAAATTGAGCGTTCAGGTAAATGCCCTTCCAATCTTCTATTTATTTAACCTCCTAAAAATTTGTTTATTGCCTTATTTTTTAAGGATAACACGCTGTTTCGTAAAATATAAGCAATTAGTATTTTGAGAAAATACAAGTTTTTATTTGACTAAATTAATTACACTCCCCTCAAATTTTCACAAAAATATTGATCGCTCCACGGAATGGTAAAGGGGTTCCGGCGCGCCGGAATCCTCTGGATGCGTTCAGTTTGCCTAAATAACACTACCCTTCAGGCATGGTGGCAAACTGACATGCACCCCGTTGACCTTATCCGTGGCAGCTCAATGATCGGCACGCAAAAATTTAACCGGCGTGCCAGTTGCCAAAATAAGTCTTCAAGGCAGAAGCATCACAGATGAATAAAACGGATCTTTATGAAGTTGTTACACAAAAGATTATTGACAGATTGGAAGCGGGAGTTGTGCCGTGGCAGATTCCCTGGCGAACAAAGAATGGGATGCCTCGTAATATGATATCCAATCGACCTTACACCGGAATTAACTTCTGGATGCTGCTTTGCCTTCCTTTCACTTCGCCGTTTTACATGACTTTCGAACAGACAAGAGCGCTGGGCGGTAATATTCGCAAAGGAGAAAAAGCGACAATGGTAGTTTTCTGGAAGATCCTTGAATCGGAAGATAAAAACGGAGAGATTAAGAAAACCCCATTTCTTCGGTACTACAATGTTTTCAACCTCACACAAACCGAAGGGATCGATCCAAAGAAAATTCCGGATACGGAGGCTTTTGACCACGATTTTAACTCCATCGCAGCCGCTGACCGGATAATCTATGAATGGAAAGACTGCCCTAAGATTGAATGGAACAGTGATCATGCTTACTATTCTCCCTTGGAAGATAAGGTTTACATGCCAAATCAAAGGTCCTTTTTTCATGACGAGCAGGTATATTCGGTTTTGTATCATGAACTTACGCATAGTACCGGGCACCTTTCAAGACTCGGACGTCATGAAAAAATCAAAGATCATACATTTGGTTCTCAGGACTTTTATAGTCAAGAAGAATTGTGTGCCGAGTTAGGAGCTGCATACCTTTGCGGAATAACCAATATTGAACAGCAGACCATCGAAAATAATGCTGCCTACATTAAAAGCTGGATCAGAACTTTTAAAGATGATCCGAAGGTCCTGGTTCTGGCTGCTGCACAGGCTCAAAATGCGGTTAATTACATATTGAACCAGAAAGCGGAACCTTCGCCAACCGGTTCAACTGAATGACGAGAGAGGCCTTCGGGTCTCTTTTTTTGTTCATATCTTGTTTACATTTTTTGATCACATTTTTTTGTTTAAATCGAAATTTATTAAACCTTTGAGAAAACCGCGGATTAAGTACTTTATCTTTTCCGATTAATCGAACTTATTAGAATATAATACAATAGACCTTTAGAAAAATGTCAAACCCAAACCGACATACGCCATTTAACCGCACACTCCGCGATACGCGCCTGGCTTTTTCAAACTTACGGCACATATTTGGTTCGGGAAGTAGTGTTGTTTTTACATGGTATGAAATTCTAGCTGGTTTATCTATTCTTTCGTTTTTAACCTTGCTTGTATTTTTGGCTCTTCATTTTGCACTGTGACTTTCAAGCAAAGAGCCTCCTTTCAGTGTGGCACTTTGCCAGTTATTAGTTTTCCCAATTTGATTTTTTTCTGCTATGGAGTCATCAGCTCATTTCGCCTCCAGCGATCATCCGCCGCTTGCATGCCATTTCGGACGCAGCTCCTTCCGCTTTCGGCTTCTTGACTGACGACACCAACATTTAATAGCTGCTCTGTTTTATTCAACTTGCTTAATCCTGGTTCTCCTCAAAATTAGAAGTCTTGATTTCCATTTCTGAATCGTAACTTCCCTCTGTCTTCATGAAAATTTAAGCTAAAACTTATTGTCATGAAAACAACCTTGGTTTTAGAAGATGTTCAAAAACAGGATGAATTGGAATTTTTATTTGGAAAACGCAATAGTGCTGAAGATTCTGAATCTTTAGGTACCTGGGAACAAGAAAATCCTGATTATTGGGAATTTTGGTTTACACATATTTCAGATATACTTTAATTAACATTTATCAAGCCTCTTTTATGGGGCTTTTTTTAGGGTCATACAGTACTTAACTGCCTCACTAATCAATATTGCATAAATATCAATTCAAGGCACTCAAATAGTCTTTTTAAAGAGTAATTCATAGTTTCATTTTTGCCGTCAATGAGAATTATTAAATTAACTTTGTAGGTGTAAAACAATGAAAATCTGAAAACCACAGAATGGCAAAAACAACAAAAACTAACACAGAGGAACCTTTAGAGAAGCAACTTTGGAAAACAGCCGATAAACTCCGTAAAAATATTGATGCAGCCGAATACAAACATGTGGTTTTGGGATTGATCTTTCTGAAATATATCTCCGACTCTTTTGAAGAGCTTTATGCAAGACTCAAAGAGGATGAGGCAAATGGCGCAGATCCTGAAGACAAAGACGAATATAAGGCCGAAAATGTGTTCTTCGTACCAATGGATGCCCGCTGGACTTTTTTGCAATCGAAAGCCAAACAAACAGGAATAGGCAAGATTGTGGATGAGGCGATGGATGCCATAGAAACAGAAAATGCTTCGCTGAAAGGTGTTTTGCCAAAAGTTTTTGCCCGTCAAAATTTAGATCCGACAAGTCTTGGCGAATTGATAGACCTTGTAAGTAATATTGCATTGGGTGATGCCAAAGCAAGGAGCGCTGACGTACTCGGTCATGTTTTTGAATATTTCCTGGGTGAGTTCGCTCTTGCTGAAGGAAAACAGGGCGGACAATTCTACACACCCCGCAGTATTGTTGAACTACTGGTTAAAATGCTTGAGCCCTACAAAGGACGTGTATTTGATCCGTGCTGTGGTTCCGGTGGAATGTTTGTACAATCGGAAAAACTGGTGCTCGAACACCAGGGAGGTGTCAACGATATTTCGATCTACGGACAGGAGAGCAACCAAACCACCTGGCGGTTGTGCAAAATGAACCTGGCTATCCGCGGTATTGACAGCTCGCAGGTGAAATGGAACAACGAAGGTTCTTTTCTGAACGATGCACATAAGGACCTGAAAGCCGATTATATCATTGCCAATCCTCCTTTTAATGTGAGCGATTGGGGCGGTGATCTGATGCGGACTGACGGACGGTGGCAATATGGTACACCACCTTCGGGAAACGCCAACTTTGCATGGATGCAACATTTCATCTATCACCTTGCTCCGACTGGCCAGGCAGGAATTGTATTGGCAAAAGGGGCTTTGACTTCCAAATCTTCGGGTGAAGGGGAAATACGAAAAGCACTGATTGAAGCCGGTTTGATTGACTGTATTGTAAACCTGCCAGCCAAGTTGTTTTTGAACACTCAAATTCCTGCTGGTTTGTGGTTTCTAAGACGTGACCGCAAAAACGGTAATTTCCGCGACCGCAGTAATGAAATATTGTTTATTGATGCCCGCAACTTAGGGCATTTGATTAACCGCCGGACGCGTGAACTCTCGCAGGAAGATATTGCCCTGATTTCGGGCACTTACCACAATTGGCGAAATCAGGAAGGTAATTATGAAGATGTGGCTGGATTCTGTGCCTCTGCTCCAATTGACAAGGTGAGAGAGTTGGATTATGTGGTTACGCCTGGTCGGTATGTAGGTTTGCCTGACGATGAAGATGATTTCGATTTTAAGGAAAGGTTTTCCAAACTTAAAGCCGAATTTGAAGAACAATTGAAAGAAGAGATCGGGCTGAACATTGCAATTGTTGAGAATCTGAAGAAAATAAATCTGGATTAAAATAAAAATCACGTGTCATGAACTCCGATTTAGGGCTACAAAAGAAATTACTTTCACCTCCGGGAGACACCATTCAGGAAACGATTGATTCTATTGGAATGTCACAAGCTGAATTGGCCGAAAGAATGGGATTGTCGATAGAAAAATTGAATGAACTTATAAAAGGGAGTGAACCAATTACACAGAATACTGCAATTCTGCTTGAACAAGTATTAGGAATAGCAGTAAGTTTTTGGATGACACGTGAAAATGAATATCAGTTGGGACTTACCAATATTGAGCAGCTGAAATTTTTGGAAGAAAGTAAAAATATTAAAAGCAAGATTTGCCTCAATGGCAACCAAATATCGAGAAAAGATGAGTGAATTTAAGGAAACAGATTTTGGGAAAATACCTATTGATTGGGATTTGATGAAAATCATCGACCTTAAAGCTGATGTTAAAAGAGCTATTGCAATGGGGCCATTTGGTTCAAACATTAAAGCTGAAAATTTTGTCATGAAAGGTGTACCTGTAATAAGAGGAACAAACTTTAATTTCGATAAATATATTGATGGGGAATTTGTTTATCTTACAGAAGAGAAAGCCGATGAATTAATTGGAAGCAATTGTCTGCCTGGAGATATAGTTTTTACTCATCGTGGTACTATTGGTCAAGTTGGGTTAATTCCCAAAAATAAATTTAGTAGATATGTTATTTCACAGTCGGGGATGAAATTAACTGTGAATTCTGATTTAATTGATAATGCATTTCTTTTTTATTTCTTTAAATCAGAATATGGTCAATATCAGATTCTTAAATACGAATCTCAGGTTGGAGTTCCTTCAATAAGTAATCCTCTAACATCGTTGAAAGAAATTAAAGTACCGGTTCCTAAGCCAAAAGAGCAACATGTCATCGCCTCCGTTCTCAGCAGTTTAGATGATAAAATAGAACTACTGCACCGACAAAATACCACTTTAGAAGCTATGGCCGAAACGCTTTTTAGGCAGTGGTTTGTGGAAGAAGCAATAGGACAATCTGAAAATCAAATAGAACTTGCCGAACTTATTGAAAGTGTATCCATAACTCATAAATTTCCCAAAAGCCAAGTGGTATTCTTAAATACATCAGATATTTATCGAGGTGAAGTTTTAGTACATGAATATTCCGATGTGAAAACTCTTCCAGGACAGGCAAAAAAGTCAATACAAAAGGATGACATTCTCTTTAGCGAAATCAGACCAGCAAATGGCAGATATGCATACGTAGATTTTGAAGCCAAGGAATACGTTGTATCAACCAAATTAATGGTTCTCCGCTCGAAGAAAATCATGAGCCAAGCATTCATTTATTTCTACTTAACTAATAAACTAACAGTGGACTGGTTGCAAGTTTTAGCAGAATCCAGATCTGGCACTTTTCCTCAAATTACATTCGATGAAATCAAATCACTGAAAATCAATATTCCTTCAAAGTCAATCCTGAAAGAGACAATTTCATGGTGTGAAACATCTTTACTAAAAATAAAATCCAACAATAATCAAATCCGCACCCTCGCTTCTCTTCGGGATACTTTATTGCCGAAATTGATGAGTGGAGAGGTAAGAGTGGAAATCTAAAATAAACCAAACTATTGAGAAAACTATGGAATTAAATACTGAATTAGTAATAAGTATCTATCGTAATTACGGATTCGAAATAAAAAAAGATGACCCAGGAATATTGAGTTTTTTATACAAGAAAGGCCGATATTTCGGCGTTGATATTATTCCTTTATTAAAATCGGATGAAATTCAAAGAAAAGTAAAAGAAAGTCATGAAAACTATTCTAAACTCGGTTATGCTGTAAATATCAAAGAATTTGATACGGTTGAAGAAATTGAAAAAGAGTTGTTTAAGAGCTTTTTTTCATATGATGCAACAATTACTAGGCTAAAAAAGAAATACCTAGATTTTAATATAAAACAGACTAAGAATCTTTTGGGTAACAAATATCAATATATTGAAAGTCCTTTTGATTTATATGATGGAGATGAAAATTGGTCAGAGATTGGCTTAATAGAAAGTGTAGAAAGTATTTTAATGAGATCAGCTCCGCAACTTATAATTGTGGAAGCAGCAGCGGGATATGGAAAGACTTGCGCTGCATATGAGATCTTGAATAGGATAATTAATCAAGGAAACGAATTAATATCACCTCTATTTACAGAATTATCAAAAAATAGAGGTGCTAAAATTTTCAGATATATCCTTCTTGATGAAATAGATATGGAATTCCCTACCTTAAGTTCTGAGTTAGTGATTCATGAAATTAAGAATGGAAGAATTCCACTTATAATTGATGGTTTTGATGAATTATTGGATAAAGTAAATATCTCAAATATTGATGATGCAAATGCTTTCGATGAGATTGAAACAATGTTGGATACGATTGGGAATCTTTTGGAGCGAAACTCCAAAGTAATTCTTACAACCAGAAAAACTGCAATATTTAGTGGACTGGAATTTGATAAATGGTATCAAAAATGGAATAGCAAATTTGAAATTACCCGATTATCACTTAAAGAACCACGTATAAAAGATTGGTTAGGTCTGATTAGATTCGACAAAATAATAGACAAAAATATTCCAATTCAAAATATAGCTAATCCAGTCATACTTAGTTATTTAAAAAATATTTCAGAGGATGATTTTGATAATCAAATAGAACACCCAGATCTGCTTGTTAAACAATATTTTGATCGAATGTTGGAAAGGGAAAGGGAGCGACAAAACCTCATTATAACGACAGATAAACAATATGAGATTTTTAAAAATGTTGCGCGTATGCTCCTGGATTTCGATATATCAGTGGAATCGAAAGAGTTTTTCAAAGAGATAATTAAAGATCAGAATTTTAAACTTCTTGAATATACAAGATCACTATACACTGGGCAAGAAAAACCAACTTTAGAGAACCTTGTAGAAACACTTGCTAATCATGCATTACTAGATAGAAAAGGCAGAAATGAATCACAAATTGGATTCATCAATGATTTTGTTTTAGGAATTTTTATCGGTGAAATCATTTGTGAATCATCCAATGAGAAAATTGAAAATGATTATTCATATTACATGCTTGACCTTGCATGTACTTCTTATAGAGTCCAGAATAAAAAGAATAAATCAATTTTATGGGAAAAAGTTAACAGTGTGACACAAAAACTTCAACCAATTTCTATTTTTAATTATGATATAACATTAGAAGAGAGGTTAAAAAGAGATTATTCTGATCTGACAATTTATGATTTCACCTTTTATGGTATTACTTTCAATGATTACAAAGTGGAAAATACTGCTTTTTTAAACTGTACTTTTAAATGTTGTTCTTTCGATACATCAATATTTAAAGGGATTAGTTTCATAGATTGTATATTTGATTCTTGCTCAATTATGAATGAGGAATATCTAGATGCATCTAAAGAGGTTTCAACAATAAAATGCATTTTAAAAAGATGTCATATTTTAGAGATATACAATTACCCTCCTGCTGAAGAAACTCGAATTTTTAGTGAATTAGAAGTTGATGTTTTGACCAGGATATTTTTGATTTCTGGTACAAAATCACATCATGTAATACAACTTCTCCATCATTTTGGAAAAGGTCAACAAAAGATGATAATGCGTTCTTTGGAATCTCTTGAAAAACGTGAATATATCCAAATTAGAGGAAATCATATCAATTTCAATATCAATAAAATATCAGTTATCAAATCAGAATTAGGTTTATAATATGTATCAAACCAGAAACTTAGAACGAATTTGTAAAAATGTCGTCGCTTCAATTGATGATGAGTTATCAAGAGTTGGCATCTTTTTTAGAATATTCTCACGAGTAAAATCGAGCGATTCAACTGAAATAAAAATAAATTCAAAAGGAATTAACTATTACGATGGAATTAACAAGTCATTAAGGGATACCATTGGAATTAGAGTTGTCTTTTATTTTTCAGATGATGTTCAAATAGCTTATTTCAGATTAAAAAAATTCTTTGAATTTGTTGAAGAAACAATTGACAACCATGACGAAACGAAATTTGCACCCACAAAAATAAATCTGGTTTTCAGATTAAAAAGTGATTTAAGAAAAGAGTTTGTGGAAATTGTTCATAATCCAATTATTGATTCTACATATGAGGTTCAGCTTAGAACAATTCTTTCTGAAGGTTGGCATGAAGTTGAACATGATCTGAGATATAAATGCCTGGATGATTGGAAAATAAATATGGATTTATCAAGAAATTTAAATGGAATTCTTGCGTCACTGGAAACGAGTGAATATGCGATGTTAAGATTATTTGATCAGTTAAGTTATCGACACTACAAATCCAAAGATTATATTGCAATGCTCAGGACAAAATTTCGGCTGAGATTTGTAAACTATGAGATTTCTGAAGAATTAATGAAATATTTAAACAATGGATTAATGCGTGAAATTTTTAAAATTGATAGACTTAAAGTCATTAATTTTCTTTTTGAGAGCAATATACTTACTCCAATTACAATGGAAGCATTAATTTTCATTATAAATTACACTTTTATCAAAGATGAAAATATAATAGCAATAACACCCGATGAATTAATTAATGAATTAAAATAATCTTAATTGGTTTTTATAAGTATAGATTTCAGCCTAAAATACATAAAAAACTTTACCACTTATTCGAGTAATATTTTCAGGATAATTTTTATTGAGAAATGACCAAAATAACCGAATCAGCCATTGAACTATTGGCAATTAAAAAGCTCGAAGATTTGGGGTATCATTACCTCTACGGACCGGATATCGCCTCCGATGGCGTACATCCGGAACGGGATAATTATGAGCAGGTTATATTGCTTCAACGCTTAAAACACGCAGTCATGAGAATAAATCCGGACATTCCGGTTGATGCACAAAACGAAGCCATCAAGGAAATACAGCGTATTGCGTCGCCGGAATTGATTGCTAACAATGAAACTTTTCATCGGTTGTTAACTGAAGGAATCCCCATTACAAAAAGGGTGGATGGAGACGACCGGGGTGACCGCGTTTGGCTGATTGATTTCAAAGATCCGGACCCGCAATTTCCTCTGGCATATTTTATCTTCAAAGATTTTGAGTGGGGAGGAATGGTGGAAATACAAAATTAAAGTAAATGCAAAAGTTATATAGCATACAAACAGCCGACAGGGTATTTGAAACAGGTGGAAGCCGCCCCGTACTTCTATCCTGCAATGATATGAATAGCTATGTTTGCAAATATGCAACCGGAAGAGGTGCAGCAGTAAGACTTATGTGTGAATTTATTGGTGCCTCATTCCTAAAGATATGGGGATTATATGTACCTGACTTTGCATTAATTTCGGTCAAAAGGGAACATATACCTTCGGAATTCAATATAAATGCCTATTATTTCGACACCACCTGCTTCGGATTGCAATATTCACGAACATTTGCCGAAGTGATTAATTTTACTGCCAATATATCAAGTCAGCAACGAAAAAACTTTCCAAACAGAAAAGACCTTTTGTATATAGCCTTGTTCGATATCTGGCTTGCCAATGAGGACCGCAACCAGGGCAACTACAACTTATTAGTTGATACGGAAAATCAACGGAATTTTATACCTATTGACCACGAAACAATCCTAAACACCTGTAATATAAATATTCCGATATGCGAACTAACTTATGAAGACAGTATTATCAACTCACCTCTATTTCAAAAACTATTCAATGATAATGAATTAAACAAATCGAGTCTGGCAGAAATTCGCGACAATTTTTTCAATAAAGTAAAACATTGTCAGGAAAATACCGTTGAATTAATTAGTCAGCTTCCGTCAGACTGGAATATTAATAAAAGTGAGCTGGAAACCAAACTAATAGACGAAATATTTGTTGATAGTTGGTTGGAAGGTTCTTTTAACCTATTTTTGGAGTTTTTACAACGGAATATTAATACAAAAGAAAATGCAAGCGCACTTTAGCATATTATCGGCATCCATCCGCCCTGAAATTCAGGAGCAGGTTGCCATAGGCTTGATGCTTGTTGGTAGCGACAATGTAATTTTTCGTTTTTCTAAGAACAAAATCGCAGTTGTAAAAGAATTAATGTCGCAACAAGCTGTCAAATACCTTAAAGACACGCTTAAACAAATTTCATCAACTGTTTCTGACGAGAATGAAAAGTTTAAGGGCCTTTATGCTGATTCTGAAATCTTAAATAAATCATTTAGCCTAAGCTATTTGGAATATTTAAGCAGGTATAGTAATAATCTTTTGATATTTAGCAAACCTAAAACTATTGAACTTCAGGCAAGTGATGACTTATTCGAGTCATTGTTTAAAAAATATGTGGATGAATACGCATTTATTGAAACGATTTCCGAACCCCGTTCCTTTGATAGTAATCGCACTGCATTTTTTAACACTGTTCAACCCTATTTTAATATTGAGCAGGAAGTAACCCCCGAAATTGTACCAGGCTTGATTATGCCCGTAAAGGTAGATTTAATTGGGAGAAATGACATCCCGGTTTATGCCCAGACAATTGATTTAGAAAGGCATAATTATCATATTCAAAATGATTTAGCGGTTTTATTCATGCTTAATAAAGCATTGGTTAGCGCAAAAGGGTTTCACATCTCTTCTGAACCCGATAAAAAGTTGTTTCCGCATCAACATGATACCTGGAAAAGTATCAAAGAATGGAATGATTCTGAATATATTGATTTGTCAGAAGTTGAAAAAATTGAAGAATATGCCACCTTACATGGTGTTGTTCCATTAGTTTAGTTAAACAGTTAAAATATTTATAGAAAAGGAAGTCAATATGGGCTTCCTTTTCTATTTTTATACGATATTAAATTTTTCGTCAATTGAACCGAATACGACTTATACTTCTTTTTAATTTTTATTGAAATTGGACGTTGCCTTGATTCTTATTGAATCACCATAAAAGCTCAACTATGACCAAAATAACCGAATCCGCCATTGAACTATTGGCAATTAAAAAGCTCGAAGATTTAGGATATCACTACCTCTACGGACCGGATATCGCCTCCGATGGTGCACATCCGGAACGGGATAATTATGAGCAGGTTATATTGGTTCAACGATTAAAACGCGCTGTCAGGAGAATAAACCCGGATATTCCGATTGATGCACAAAACGAAGCGATCAAGGAAATACAACGCATTGCATCGCCGGAATTGATTGCCAACAATGAAACTTTTCACCGTTTACTTACTGAGGGAATCCCCGTTACAAAACGGGTGGATGGAGACGACCGCGGTGACCGCGTTTGGCTGATTGATTTTAAAGATCCAACCAACAATGAATTTGTTGTGGCCAATCAATTCACGATCATTGAAAACCGGAACAAGAAACGCCCCGATATTTTGCTGTTCGTGAATGGCATCCCTTTGGTGGTTATCGAATTGAAAAATGCGGCTGACGAAAAAGCAAATATTAAATCCGCATTCAGACAAATAGAAACTTACAAATCCATTATTCCCAGTCTGTTTACTTACAACGGGTTCAATATTATTTCTGATGGTCTGGAAGCCAAAGCAGGCTCTTTATCAGCTGGATTTTCGCGTTATATGGCGTGGAAAACATCGGATGGAAAAATTGAAGCATCACACCTTGTCAGTCAGTTGGAGACTTTGATTCAGGGAATGCTGAATAAAGAGACCTTGTTGGATATCATCCGGCATTTTGTTGTTTTTGAAAAATCTAAAAAAGAAGATTCTGACACTGGAATAACAACCATCACTACCGTCAAAAAACTGGCCGCTTATCATCAGTATTACGCTGTAAATAAAGCAGTCGAATCTACAATCATAGCCTCTGGCTACGCAATTAAAAATGAAACTTCACTAAAAATAGCAGCAGATTTAGTGGTGGATTACCGTTTGCCAACCGAAAGATTGCACCCTATTGGCGACCGGAAAGGTGGCGTAGTGTGGCATACACAAGGGAGCGGTAAATCGTTATCGATGGTTTTTTACACCGGCAAAATTGTATTGGCGTTGGATAATCCAACCATACTTGTAATTACTGACCGGAATGACCTCGACGATCAGTTGTTTGACACATTTGCAGCATCCAAACAATTGCTCCGGCAAGAACCTGTTCAGGCAGAGGACCGGAATCAGTTAAAGGATTTGCTCAAGGTTTCTTCCGGAGGCGTTGTTTTTACAACCATTCAAAAATTCCAACCCGAAGATGGTAATGTTTACGATCTGCTTTCTGATCGTACGAATATTGTAGTTATAGCCGATGAGGCCCACCGAACACAATATGGGTTCAAAGCAAAAACCATTGATGCCAAAGACAACAAAGGAAATGTAATTGGCAAAAAGATCGTTTATGGTTTTGCCAAATATATGCGCGATGCATTGCCCAATGCCACTTATTTAGGTTTCACGGGAACTCCCATCGAAAATACAGACGTCAATACGCCTGCAGTATTTGGCAACTATGTCGATATTTACGATATCGCCCAGGCTGTTGAAGATGGTGCAACCGTCCGGATTTACTATGAAAGCCGTTTGGCAAAGGTGAACTTAAGTGAAGCGGGTAAGAAACTCGTTGAAGAATTGGATGGTGAACTCGATGAAGAAGATTTAACTATAACGCAAAAAGCCAAATCGAAATGGACACAACTTGAGGCTTTGGTGGGGAGTGAAAACAGGGTTAAAAATATAGCTAAAGACATTGTAACTCACTTTGAACAAAGGCAGGAAGTATTTGAAGGCAAGGGAATGATCGTTTCGATGAGCCGCAGAATCGCTGCAGACCTTTACCATGCCATTATCAAACTAAGACCTGAATGGCATTCGGATGATTTGAATAAAGGTGTAATTAAAGTGGTGATGACCTCTGCCTCATCTGATGGCCCCAAAATTGCCAAACATCACACGACCAAAGAGCAGCGGAGAACTCTGGCCGAAAGGATGAAAGATCCGGATGATGAACTGAAACTGGTGATCGTTCGGGATATGTGGCTCACCGGTTTTGATGCACCAAGTCTGCACACGCTGTATATCGACAAACCGATGAAGGGCCATAACCTGATGCAGGCAATTGCAAGGGTTAACCGGGTTTACAAAGACAAACCAGGCGGTTTGATCGTCGATTACCTGGGTATCGCCGCAGATTTGAAAAAGGCGCTTTCTTTTTATGCAGATTCAGGTGGAAAAGGAGATCCGACTATTCTGCAGGAACAAGCAGTTTTAATCATGCAGGAAAAACTGGAGGTCGTTGTTCAACTATTTCATGGCTTCACCTATGCCCATTATTTTGATGCAGAAACCTCTCAAAAACTCTCGCTGATATTGGCCGCCGAAGAACATATTTTAGGGCTTGAAGACGGGAAGAAAAGGTATATCAATGAAGTCACTGCTTTATCGAGGGCTTTTGCGATTGCAATTCCTCATGATCAAGCGATGGATGCAAAGGATGAAGTTTCATTCTACCAGGCAGTAAAAGCCAGGCTTGCCAAATTTGATGGAACAGGTACCGGCAGATCGGATGAAGATATTGAAACGACCATTCGCCAGGTTATTGACAAAGCTTTGGTTTCAGAGCAGGTGATCGATGTATTTGACGCTGCAGGTATTAAGAAACCCGATATTTCTATTCTCTCGGAAGAATTTCTGTTGGAGTTAAAAGGAATGGAGCACAAGAACATCGCGCTGGAGGTGCTCAAAAAACTTTTGAACGATGAGATAAAATCGCGTTTGAAAAAGAACCTCGTCAAAGGTAAGTCGTTAATGGAAATGCTCGAAAATGCCATTAAAAGATACCAGGCCAAAATTCTGACTGCTGCTGAAGTAATTGAAGAACTTATTCATTTGAGCAAAGAGATTGTCAATATGGATAGTGAAGCCAAGCATCTTGGTCTGACCGACTTCGAATATGCCTTTTACACAGCCGTTTCCAACAATGAAAGTGCCAAGGAACTTATGGCGCAGGATAAACTGAGAGAATTGGCTGTTGTTTTAACTGAAACCATCAGGCAGAACGCCTCCCTTGACTGGACTATCAAAGAGAGTGTAAAAGCAAAACTGAAAGTGGCGGTAAAACGGATATTAAGAAAGTTTGGTTATCCACCTGATATGCAGTTGCTGGCTACTGAAACGGTATTAAAACAGGCGGAATTGATTGCTAATGAGTTGACTAATTTTTAGTTGATCATTATTAAATCTGTATTAAAAGTAAAATGAAAAAGGTAATTTGTCCAGTTTTTTAATGAATATACTGGACAAATTTATAGATTTATAGTAAGTTTATCTTAATGCAACTATCTGAATGTAAGTGCTTAATATCGCTTAACCGCCTAAGTGTTTTTTTTCACCTATGATAATATTATTGCTGAGGTGAATAGCGATAAGTCTAATATCTAAAGCTTGTTAATAAATTACCCTTTCCCCGCCCCTCCCAGGCGGTTTTTTTTTACCCGGTCATAGTTCAGAGAAAGTTTGCAGTTACACTAAATTCTGGTCCCCAATATCCCATACATAATTTATTCACTAATTTCTAAATACATCATCTTTAAATATATAGCCTATTTTCTTAGAAGATATCTCTCTCCTCCAATTAATCACCAAAGTTATTGATCGCCAGCCGGAAAAGTCAAGGGCCGTTCGGAGATGCGGATGACAACCTTTAGCGCATCACCTCCCGGCACTTCGTGCTCGGTCACTTTCAGCCCACGAAAGGCAGAAACTGACATTCGCCCCTGACAAGAATCCGCCCGGCTCAAGGATCACTGGTTCAAATTAACAGGCGAGCCAGATGCCAATATAAATCCGGAAGGCACCGGTGAAAAACAATGAGTTTTGAAAACATGAAAGTGATCAGTACTTACACCACCAAAGAGGCAGTTTCCGATGGTGTAATAGTTCGAGTAAAAGATGCTGAATCGAAGGAGGCTGGCATCAGATTTCCTGTTTACCTGTCTCAAGGGGTCTTTTCGAAGTATGTTCAGGTACCCGCTGGTTTTGAAGATGAACAGGACGAAACCGGCCGTCTTTTTGATATTCTAAATACATTCCGTTATGCTGCAAAAAGATGCTCCGGCAGTTATTTGGAATTTCACTTTATCACACATACACCCGATGTTGACAACTGGGAACCAAACGAAATATTTACCGGTGGTGACCGCACTTACCGACTTGTAAAGCTTAATGCCATTATCCATCCACAGGATTTTGACGATCCGTCACCGGCCATATTCATCCTTAAACCATCGGAGGATTAACCCATGACACGCAAATTTAAACTCCAGCCACAATATGTTTCAAAGAAATATACACGTGACATAAAAGTTATTCCAAAGCTGACCCTCTGCGGGAAATGGCTTGAAACTGCCGGCTTCTTACCAAATGAAATCATTTATGTGAAAGTTGAAGAAGGCAGACTTGTAATCACCTCTTATCAGCCAAACGAATAGTAAAAATGGCGTGCCAGATGCCAATATAAGTCCCCAGGGCAGGGGCAAAATAAATGACTGAATTTCAGTTTCTTGAAGAGTTGGAAGCTTCCCAGAAAAATTTTGAAAAACTCAATTACATATTCATCAGGGATATGCATAAATACATCCGTAAATCAACTGTATATGACAGTATATTTTTCAAAACCATTTTAAACTATTCCGTTAATATAACCCTGACTGCGGAATGGATTAAATTATTAAAAGATTTTAATTCAGATAAATACAACAATATTTTACGGTTCTCACCCGATTTCAACCATTCAACAGGCGTGCCAGGTGCCATTAAAAAGTCTGTAAGGCAGCAGCATCAACGATGAATTTAAAGATTCTCAATCTTACAAAACAACAGGAATCAAATATTAAACTGATTCTGTCAAATCAACTTGACCCGAAAGAATTTTCAAGTGTTCAATTCTGGATCGGTCAGTGTTACAATCTCCCTTCATTGAATGAACAAAAAATGTGTGCTTTTAATCAGATTCTCTTTGGATTCGGAATAGAATCTGTTGAAGGAGAATGGCAAAACGGCTATTGGTGCAATATTCTTTTTACCTACGTAAACATGGGATTTTCCGACCTGCCTACAATTATCCATCACAGGGATAAAGGTTTCATAGTTGATTCAATCGAAAATATTATTACAAAATCCAATCGGCGTGCCAGATGCCAATAAAAGTCTGTAGGGCAGCAGCAATTAAAAATGACACTTTACTCAAATGATCCACGGCAGATTACTGCCAAATTCTCATCTAGTTGCTCGAAATGTAAAACTAAAATTAAAAAGGGAGCTATCATTTATTACTGGCCATCATCACGCGAAGTGTTTTGCACAAGTTGTGGTGATGCACCGTATTGTCAGTTTCTATCAAGTGCTGCTGATGAAGATGTCTATTCCGGCAAAGGAAATCCTTATGCCTGGTAAATTAAGAGAAGGGGAAATCCCCTTTTTTGGTCGCAAGTCATTGCAATTGAATGTTAATATCCTAATTCATTTAGCATTAATAAGTGTAAAAATTTATCTCAATCCATTAAACCGCTTTCTGTATTCCGATGGAGGCCCTCCAGTTATTTTTCTAAATTGCTTGTTGAAATGGCTCAGGTTATTGAAACCGCTGTCAAGACAAACTTCCAAAACACTCAAATCCTGATCCATTAATAATTTGCAGGCAAATTCTACCTTTATTTGATTAAGGTATTCAAATAAAGTTATCCCCATATTCATTTTAAAAAATCGACAAAGAGAACCTTCAGCCATATTTACAAGTTCAGCAATTCGTTTCAAATCAACATCTTCACGGTAACTATTCATTAAATATTCATGGATAGTCGCTATGCGCTTGTTGCCGGTTGTAAAGCGCATTTTGAGATATTCTTTGCTTGCCAGTTGAATATTGGTTTCGCTTCTCCCGATAATATCCATCATTCTAAAGAAATGGATCATGCGCTCGAAACTCTTTAAATAAGGCAACTGGAGCATGATCGCGCTCACCTCGTTAAGTGTTTGATCAATAATATGAATTCCTCTTTCCGAAAAGGCTAAGGCCTTTGCAATATATTTAAATTCAGGCAATTTCAAAAGTTGTGGACACAATACATCAGATGTAAACTGTAGAAATACCATCTCCAATGTCCGGTTCGAAGGCGTTCGGTTTTCTTTTTCGGGGATCCAGACATGCGGAAGATTTCGTCCAAGAAAGACGAGATCCCCCGGTTGAAATTCTTCGATAGAATCAGCAACAATACGCTTGCCCGAACCTTCAGTTATAAAGCTAATTTCGTAATTATTGTGATAATGCCAGGTGCTTTTTTCCAGGTTGTCCTGAAAAATCCCAATGAAAAACGATTCGTCCACTTTGACACTTATTTTCTCGAGCAATGCCGGCATAGTGGTAGATATTGTACCGATTAAGAATATAATGTGAATATCGCATCGAAAGTAGTAAAAATAGGTGTAGATATCGCTTCAGTCAGATGCTATTTTTGGCTAATACTATTAATCAGACAAATTTCAACAAAATGGAAGAAATACTCGAGAAATTACTTGAAGCTGTAGAATTAGGAAAAGTGGATAAAAAATCCCCATATCCGCCACAGCTTAAAGGAGAAGATGGCTCACATGAACTAACCATAAGCGCCATTGAAACTGGAATTAGCCCACAGAAAATACTTGAAAATGCATTGATTCCTGCAATGGGAAGGGTAGGTAAAAAATTCTCGGAAAACAAGATTTTTGTTCCACAGATGCTCATGTCAGCTAAGGCAATGGGAGCTTCGATGATTCAGTTAAAACCCTATTTTGCCTCTGGTGAGATAAAAACAAAAGGGACTTTCATTATAGGTACCGTAAAAGGTGATTTGCACGACATTGGTAAAAATCTCGTTGCAATGATGATCGAAGGCGGTGGTTGGTCAATCGTTGATTTAGGAGTTGATGTTGGTTCAGATCGTTTTATCGAAGCACTGAAAAACAATCCGGGAGCAGTTATCGGACTTTCGGCACTACTTACGACAACGATGGTGAATATGGGTGAAATTGTTTCTTCTATTAAATCACAATCGCCGGAAACAAAAATCCTTATTGGTGGTGCTCCGGTTAATGATGAATACTGTCAAAAAATTGGTGCCGACTTTTATGCGCCAGATCCTCAAAAAGCAGTTGAATATATGAACAGGCTGGCCTCGTAGGAACATACAAAAACAATACATTTTTCTGATAGGAGAAGGAAATGGAATGCTTTGGGAACATAGCACAATTGAATTGCCTGCCTTTAAGTTAAACATAGTAAAATCTATTAAAGTACTAATATTAAATACGATGAAGTATAAAAGCTTAATTATAAATAATCCTGATGACTTGATGTTCGGGATCGCCCCAAAACCAGTAAAAACACGGCGGGGATTAGAAATTGGCGGAGGACAGGTATATGCCGAACTCAATTTTACGCTTCCAATCATGAGTATCAATGACAGTACGCTCGAGCGGGTTTACGAACATTACCGGGAGATCGCAGAAGGAGCACTTGAACGCGCTGTACATCTGGATTCCAAAGGTGTTGTCCTTGAATTCGAAACACTTCTGGAAATGACAAAAACCCCATCCATTGGGGTGGAGATCGTGAAAATCATGAATGAGATTTGTGAAAAGTATTATCAAAATTATGGACTTAAATCCGAAATAAGGCTTACGCCTAATGACTTGCGGGAGTTTGAACGACCAGCCAGACAGCGGAGTTCCGAATATTTAGAACCAATGATGGAACTGTTTGAGCGCGGAATGATTGCAGGAGGTGATTTATTGTCAATCGAAAGTACTGGTGGCAAAGAGGTATCGGATGAGGCACTGATGATGTGCGATGTGAAAGGAATGGTGTTTGCATTGTCTGTCCTGGGGGTTAGAGATATGCGATTTCTGTGGCAGAAGATTGTATCAGTAGCAAACAAACATGGGAAAATAGCAGCCGGGGATTCCGCTTGCGGGTTTGCCAATACAGCAATGGTTTTGGCTGAGAAAAAATACATTCCCAAAGTTTTTGCAGCCATTGTGCGTGTTATCTCGGTTGTCCGTTCCATTGTTGCAATGGAGGAAGGTGCCGTTGGTCCTGATAAGGATTGCGGTTATGAAGGACCATTCCTCAAGGCGATTACGGGTATTCCAATTTCAATGGAAGGAAAAACGGCAGCTTGTGCCCATTTGAGTCCGTTGGGAAACATTGCTTCAGCTTGTGCTGATTTATGGAGCAATGAATCAGTTCAAAATATCAAATTGTTATCAGGGATGGCACCAACAGCCTATTTTGAGCAGTTGGAATACGATGCCCGTTTGATGAACGAAGCGTTACGTGCAGGAAAAATGCACTGTAAAGTATTACAGCAATTATTAGTTGCATCGGATGTATATACGGATCCCCAGGCATTGATTCTTTCACCTGAGAATGTGATTAGGATTTCAAAGGAACTCATTAAAGGAGAGTCGTATGTGGCAAACGCTAAAAACGGGGCACTTGCCGCGCTCGATATTATCGAAGAGGCACTCCGGTCAGGAAAAATGAAGCTTCCCGAAATGGAAACCAGTTACCTTCCCATTCTTCGTGATGATTTGAACAGTATCCCTGACAATGAAAGTGAATTTGTGGAGATGATGTTACCTCTAGTTGACCAAAGCAAATTTATTCCGGAAGAATACGGATTGTAAAAGAAAAACCAAGCCGGGCATTAATCGTCCGGCCTTTTTTTTGCCATATGGATAAAATTCCCGTAAACATCATTTCAGGATTCCTGGGCTCAGGTAAAACAACGGCTATCATTAACATCCTCAGTCATAAACCTGCCGATGAACAATGGGCAGTGATTATCAATGAATTCGGAAAAATTTCTATTGACGGTCAAACACTCCGGTCTTTTTCTCATACCGGGACAGTTTTTGATATTTCGGGAGGCTGCATTTGCTGTTCTGCAAAAGGATATTTTCAAGAGAATTTAGAGAAAATAGTCCAATTGGGAAGTTATTCCCGGATTATCATAGAACCCAGCGGATTGGGTGGAATTGATATGGTATCAGACATAGTAAGCAATATTACAGTTCTCAAACTGATGCCTGTTATTTGTCTGGTTGATATTTACGGGATTGAAAATCCACGACTTCAGCTTAATCCGATTTATCGGATGCAAATCTCGAAAGCCGATGTTATTGTATTCAGTAAATGTGACTTAATTCCCGATTTAGCTGAACAGGATAATTTGATTGGTAAGTTTAAATTATTATTCCCAGGTAAAAAACACAATTTGAGTACATCGGCGAACATCTTTTTAATTTACTTATCAGGCAATGATAACCCTAAAAATCCTGAACAAAATAATTTCCGGATGATTATGCCGGTTAATTCGAACCTAACCGATAGAGATTTTAAGGAGGAGAATTTCATTTTCACTTCAGATACAATTTTTAATGCTGACCATTTAACCCGCTTTTTCATTGATCGTCCGCAAATAGTCCGTGCCAAAGGTCATATCAGGACTGAAAAGGGATGGAACCTGTTCAACTTGACAATATCCGGTTGTATATTTGAACCCTGTCAGACAAAAGAACAAAACGAGATTGTCATTATTGTTGAGAGATCTGATCTGTGATTATTTGAGCCTATTTTCGTACTTTCTCTTACACAATATGTGGAATTATACTATATTTCATGTTGTTAAAAACTTGAAGTTTAATATGGCTCACACTTTTGGGGTAAAATTATTCTTTGGGACGTCTACAAAAACTTCTTAAACATAACAATCACTTTATTTTGCTTAAACTCCAACTTACTCTATTTAACAGTTTATCCTATTTGGGGCATTTCGGTTAAGACACTTACCAAACACAACGATGAAAGGTTGTAATCCTGGAAAAAGTTCAAAATGACAGAAACGCCCGAAAATGCAATTTTTCATCTTTTGAAATATTTTTAGTCCAAAAATTTGGAAAATCGATACAGAATGATTATAATTGCATTAATATGTGAGTGTTACCATCATCGTTCTTCTGTTTTTGACCCATAGGTGACCTCGGCTGAAATTGATTTTGTAAATTGCTGAATTAATGATATTTGTGGCGTCGGATTGTAATCCTGTCACCCCGACTTATTGATTATTAGAGGGTTAAGCAGCAATGCTTAACCCTCTTTTTTTAGCTCCCCCGACTGATTCCCGACTTTTGCGATATAAATACAACATCACAAAGTTGTTTTGCGACGCTAATTCTGATTTTATACCATATAAAAAATAGCTTCGATTTTACTGAAACAGTTATGGTTTAAAATGTGTTGGTGACAGTTTCTCAAGTGCTGATTTCTTTTAGGAATTCGATTGAACTGGTGTTTTGGGCTTGATGAATAAATTGATGAATATTCGTGAGCTAGTTTATGGTTGTAATATATAGTGTAAGTCATTCACTTATTATTCATTAGTGAACTTGAAAATATCTGCTTTAATAAGCGTTTACGCCTGATTCGAGCATCCCCATACTACGATCAACAATCTACTTCCTCAGATTTTACCGCTTGAATTATATGCTTAATATTAGTATTGCCTACATCCAAGAACGAGCCAAACAGAACCCTTCATTCATACCTATCAGATAAACAATGTATTCATCCAATTCGTTTATGTCTTACTATTCAGGGATTGTCACCACGTTATACTATAATGATACAGAATCGTTGATCCATGGCGTTATGATTGTATCAGTTGTTTCAATTGCTGATACTGGCCTAATTTTATCAACATTTTGCCCGAAGATGGATCAATCAATATAAAAACACATTCGATATCATTTTTGGATAAAATATAACAGGCAATAAGTCAGAACTGTAATACTTTTGACTGATTAAATATCATTATATGAATAGTAAACCTCGTATATCGCGCAAAGCAATCACTGAACAATTCAAAGAAATCGTTGTCAGGGATCATCATGACAATAAATTAACCTTCCTGCAAATCGCTCACAAGCATTCTTGTTGCTTCAACACAGCTAAGACAATCTGTGAACGCAATGAATATGGCTTCTGGAATAAACCTACCGGTCTTGCTAAAGGACCTATGAAGCATTTTCGTTCTGTTTCAGATGTAAGGGAGAAGTTAACCACTGAGGAAAGAATGGAAGAGCTTTCGAAAGATGCCATTGAGGTGATCGAGCTTCTATTTCAACGAGTGGTACTTAAACTAAGGGGAGACAATTGTGATCTCACAGCCTCTCAATTAGCAGCTTTTGTGGCTGCTGTTGCTCCATATGCGATAGCCAAGAAGTCAAACGAAGGAAAGAAGGATGAACACAAACAACCTAAAAATAGTGATGTATTCAGCATGTTTAAAAAACAGCTCAATCAAAACTGAATTCTCTAACTGGGATTATAAAATACAGTTTATGCGGGTTTTATTGTGTTGGCTGCGCCTACATGATCGAAATAGGTTTTTTGCAGTGTAAAACAATTTTGGAGGTTTGAAGGTTAATGGCTTAATGGAACTAAGCAAAACTTAATGCTTCACCATTTGATAAGAATATCACTCATTTAAACCTCCGTCATATGTGTTACAATCTCGCGTAAATGGAAAAGAAACTGCTGAAATACGCAGAGCGTTATAAAGAGGTTTTGCCTGATAACGCTATTAGACAAGTAATACAGGATGAATCACCCACCTATTATTTTGTGAGTGGTTTCTCGCATCCTCAACTACCGATCGTTAAACATGACGGAATATTCTCCTTTGAATGGGGACTTATTCCTTTCTGGACCAAGGATAACAAGGCTGCCAAAGATATCCAGGACATGACGTTAAATGCTGTTGGGGATACTGTATTTGAGAAACCTTCCTTTCGTAACAGTATTACTGCAAAGCGGTGTTTACTTGGAGTGAATGGATTCTATGAGTGGCGTGACCAGAATAAAGTGAAGTATCCCTACTTCATTCATACGAAAAGCAGCGACATCTTCTCCCTGGGCTGCATCTACGAATCGTGGGTTGACAAGGGCACAGGAGAAATCCGAAATACATTCAGTATTTTAACAACACCTGCCAATCCGTTAATGGAACGAATTCACAACCTTAAAAAGAGGATGCCGCTTATCCTTTCACCCGAAGACGAAAAGAGATGGATCGAACCCAACCTGACACGGGACCAGATAAACGAACTCATAAAACCCTATCCGGAATCTGACATGTTCGCCTACACTGTTTCACAGAACGTGAACAGCGGGAAGAATAACCGCAATGTTGCTCAAAGCCAAGAGAAGGTCGATTATCCTGAACTGAGTTTGCTTTAGAAAAGACTGTTTTTATTACCTTTAACCATGAAACTTACATTCGCTCTAATACTGTCAATTCTCCTTAGTACGTCGTCATTTACTGCCCTTGTCGTTCGAGTTACTGATGGTGATACTATAGTGGTCCTTACTAACGATACGAAGCAGATCAAAATCAGATTGGAAGGAATAGACTGCCCTCATTAAATAGAGAATTGGCTCAACTTGAAAATGATTTATCTAAGAATCCAAAATTAGAGAAACCTTTAGGCCATGATTCATACAAAATTAGAATCGCGGTAAAGAGCAAGGGAAAAGACGAAAGTGGCGGACTCAGAGTTATAAGCCATATTGATACTGAAATAATTGGGTTGACAGACGTGATATGAATGATGACGGCGGAGGAGTTATCTTCCACGGAACCAAAGACAGTATCATCTGCGGGTGTTATGGCAAGGATCCGTGGTTATTGTCGGGGCGTAAACCTGATGCTCCCAAAACCATTCCAAGGATAGAACTTTCTCACGAACAGAACTGGATTTGGGCCTGCAAGGAGAGCCCTGAGAATAGGGTTGAGACATCCTTCCCATTCTCGCAAACCGAACATTTTAACGAAATGGTGGTCATGGGTGTATTGGCTGTTCGTCTGCAGGATCTTAACAAAGAATTACTCTGGAATGGTCCAAATATGAAATTCACCAATATCCACGACAACGAAACATTGAAGTCTTGTCTGGACAATGGATTTGTAATCAAAGATGGGAATCATACCTTCAATAAGAAATTCGATAAACCGATCAATGCACATGAATTTGCAGCTGACCTGATCAAACACACTTACCGTGATGGTTAGTCGTTTCCTGATATGCCGGTTTAAAAACTGGAGCATTATTTAAAAATTGCCGGAAGGAAAAACCTCCGACAATTTTTTTTCATTCAATTGTGCATTGAAAATGAGGTTATTGCTTGTAACATAAAATCAATGAGTTGGACTAATTTTCCATATGTTATGGTTTACCAACCAGAACATATGTTTCAAAACAGTTGATTCCTGTAAAAATTCCATAACCATTTTTAATATTGGCAGTTATCTCTGTTAGAGAAAGTGAGCTGTTGCTGGTTTCCTGAAAAAAGATCACATACTCAGGCTGAATTTTGAAAAGTGTAATCAGGTAATAGCCATAATATTTGAATGATTGGGAATTCAGTTCTGTGCTGCCGGTATTCGTAGGTTGATTTCTGAAAAAGGCTCCGGTGGCATTGGGTCCGGCATTGATCCGTTCCTGAATTTTTTCAATGTTTTTGGCAACTAACAGGTAATAACCCTGGTCGGTATTGTTCCATTTTATGGTTATTGGAGTAGGCATTGTCGGCGGTCCACCTCCACCGAGACCAGGTTCACCACGCTGAGCGATTATCATCGATTTAGCAGAGAGGGTTACTTGCAGCGGTTTCCCTGGTATGGTCGTGGATGCGGTGACCAGCAATCCGTTATAAGGAAAGGATAATTGATAGTTATTACCCTCAACAATTTTCAGATCTTTATTCTCATAGATACCCTGTCCAAGAGAAGCGAGTTTATAGGCTTTACCGGAACTCTGTTCGGTGATGGTCACCTCAAGTTGATTAATTTCCGTTGTGGACATTGCCATATCTGTGCTAAACGGAACTAATTTTGAAATTTTAACCCTGGGAATACTATCAGCATACAGGTAAGACTCAACAACTGGTTTGTCATGAAATCCGGCAATCTCTGTCTTCTTGCAGGATAGCATGGACAATATCATAAATAATAGTGTAATTCTCTTCATTTCCTAAAATTTAATAGAGAGTGAAACATTGGGTGTAATTCCTAAATAGCTAATGTTACTTTCAAGAATTACGTTATCAACAAGTTGAAATTGTTTGGAACTAACATTTTGCCTGTTATAAAGATTAAATACCGAAAAACTGATTGTGTTTTGGCGTTCCTTTGGCCCGATCAGGTTAAAACGGTAGGAGGCAGCAATGTCAAATCTGTGGTAATCGGGTAGCCGGTAGGAATTCTTATCGCTAACAGCGTAATAATTGGAGGTGATTCCGTCGATTAATTTCAACGAATATCCACCCAAAGGTGCAGTAAAGGGTCGACCTGTAGCGAAAATCCAGGATGCAGAGAAATCGAAGTTGCCATATTTATAGATGCCGACAATTTTCAACTCATGAGTCACATCATTATTGGCATAGAAGTATTGGTTTGAAATCGCAGGGAACCTGTTTTTGACCTCACCCAGTGAATAGCTAATCCATCCATTAAATTTTCCTGCTTTTTTCTGTGCAAGAAACTCCATTCCAATCGAATAACCATTGCCGGTAAAAAATTGCTCAGTGCTTTGAACACTGCTTCCCGGTTGAGGTACCGATCTGTAGCGCATAGAGTATTCGGTTACGTTCTGGTTTCGTTTATAAAAACCCTCAACACTAAAAAGATAGTCTGGTATATCGTAGTTGAGTCCAAGGTTAAAGTGTGTTGAGGAGCTGACAGGAATCTCCTTGCCATTTGAGAGCATCCAAAAATCTCTGTTTCCTGCCATAATATCCTCTCTTACAACACGGTTGGCAAATTGGTAATACAAGCCTGTCGCGCTGTTGATTGATATTTTCGGTGTTAGCTGAAAACTGGCTTTTAGTCTTGGCTCGGCATACACCTTGCCTGTAGCACTGAAGAAGTTGGCTCGCATTCCAGCCGTAACCGTTATTAAATTATTATAAAACAACATTTTATCTTGTAGATACAATCCAGCCAACGATGACTTTGTCAATTTGTCGAGCACCTTGATCGTGTCGTTCTGAGAATAGGTATAGGCAATATCATAGAATGTACCATATGCCCCAAATTCAAGGATATTCTTGCCGTCAAAACTATATTTCCAATCGTTTTTAATGCTTAGGTCAACCAGGTTATTCTCTTCGAGGATTCCGCTTTTAACATTATTTGTGACACTATCTTTTACAAATGATATTGATCGTCTTTGGTCGCGGGTGCTATAGAAGTCAGAAAAGCTGATGAGGGAGTAAGAGCTTAGCTTTTCACTCAATTTTTTTGTCCATTTTAGACTTGCCCCTACATTTCCGTACTTTGTGAAATCGCTGTTTTCCATGGCAATATTCCCGATTTGTCCACCACCGCCTCCACCGGGAGGGCCTGCACCACCTCCAGGTCTGCCAAATTGTGGTGAATTATCCAGATAATCGGTGCCATTGAAAACACTCAGCGAAATGATATCGTTTTTAGTTGCATTAAAGGTGATTTTCCCATTAATATCGTAAAAATAGGAGTTGGCCTGAAAATCACTTGCCCCCATTCTCATCACTCTGCGTGAAGAACTATTGTCAGTCTGGTTCATTCCGCTAATTTTTTCATAGAGATATCCCTGATAGGAACGACGAAACGCAAATATAGAGGTAATACGGTCTTTAATCGGAATCTCAACATAAGCATTCATGCTTAGAAGACTAATCTCAGCCCCCATCGTAGCCTTTCTTGAGTTTCCATCTTTACCTGTAATTTCTGTCACACTTGAGAGCCTACCCCCATATTTTGATTCAAACCCACCCTTATACAGCTGCACATCTTTAATTGCATTTGAATTAAAAGCACTGTAGAACCCATATAGATGATCGACATTATAGACGGTGAACCCATCGTAAATGATTAAATTCTGGTCGGGAGTCCCACCACGGACATACATTCCGGCAGACCCTTCATTTGATGCACTTACCCCCGGCATCAATTGAAATCCCCGCATGATATCTTTCTCTCCCACATTTGGCAATACCTTTAAGGCAATTGGCGACATTTTTATTTTCTGCTCCAATGTGGCCTGCTGTAATGCTTTATCGTCCTTTCTTCCGTAAATGAATACTTCCGATATTCCAGTACTTTGTTGTTTTAATTCAATGTGAAGCGGTTCATTTCCCTTTTTTTGTTCCAGGTTTATCTCTTTTGTGTGGTAGCCAATATACGAAACGCTGATTATCGCGGTATCTGCCGGAACGTTCGCCAATGCAAAATGTCCGTTTTGGTCTGTTAATGCCCCCTTGGTCGTCCCTTTAAGCACAACTGTGGCAAATGGAATCCTTTCCCCATTGGCAGCATCCACAATTTCACCCGAGAGAAGGAAATTCCGTTTAACTGGAACAAGTAATTTCCGGGAAACGACCTCAATTGTTTTTTCTTCCTCCTTGTTTTGCAAAAGCAGCTTGAGGTGATCCTTGTCTTTCGCGATATAGATGAATCCATCATCACCTAAAAGGGTAACCATATCCCACGAATCTCTTAACATTTTCAACAAACCACCCACCGTTCTTTCGTTGTTGGTCATTATTCCCGTTTTGTAATTCCCAATAAATGTTTTATCGTAGACGAACCGAATATTTAAATCTTTACCCAGATTGAGTAAGATTTCGTCAAGAGCACCTGTGTAATCTTTGGGTAGTTTAAAGTTTTCTACTGTCTGCGCCTGACTAAAAATTGGTGAAAGAAACAGTAGCATTAAAATAAAGTGTTTTGCCATTGTAAAATATAAGTATTGATACTTTTAAATTAATTCAATTCTCATGCCATAATATTAATACATTGTTAATTAATTCATTACAAAATATTGGGAAACATAAAATATAACAGTAAAAATCATATACTAGATGTGGCGGCTATTGAGATGGTTGCTTTTGAAAGTGGAAATTGTAACAATAACAGTAAAGAAGAATGAATACAGCTTCTAAATGCCCGATATTAAAGTTTAAAAAAAGCGCTGTTCTTCGAAAGGATTAAATAATATAGATAGAATGGAGATATTTATCGACGAAAAGCCATTTTTTATCGCTTCAGTAGATTATAATAGGATGGCAAAACTGATTTTTACCGGACGAATTTTTGTTTTTTTACATGAGTCCCCTCCTCTGCCAGGTGAGCCACCGTCATATTTGAAACGTTTATCCTTGGCGAAAGGTGGATGAAGTAATTAACCGCCTGTATCGCTCCTGTTCCATCAATTGATTCAATGTAATCCGTGCGTTTCAGATCGTTAGTAAGGATATTGACCTTATTCCGATTGTATCCGGAAAAGAACAGGAATATAAGAGTGAAAAAAATAATGAATTCTTTCATCAAGCTATAGGATTAGACAAAGGAGTGTTTGGTTGATAGCATGGACACGCCGGATAAAAAATACAGTCTCAGCCCGAGCAAATTGACCACCTTCTGCCGGCATATCCATTTGGTCAGCCGGAACTGAGTTCGTTGTAGATTTAACACACTCCCTTGAACAACGTACTTGAAACGTGATTATATTACCATTAAATATTTGATTAGAATATAATCATGTGCAAAAAGTTTGTATTAGCAAGTGATCTTAAACGGATTGAGCCCAGGTTTAATGCCAAGCTTGGTCCAAACACGCCGGAGATTCCCAAAATGTATGCCGTTGCGGAAGGTGATGGGACCTATGTGATTACTGGCCAAGATCCGCATCGGATACAAGTATTCAATTTCGGGATGACACCATTTTATGCAGACAAACCACTAAGTCTGATCAATGCCAGGGCAGAAGGGGACAAAAACAGCCGTAATGATCCAGGCTACACCGGATCGAACGCCATATTTTTGAAGCCAGCCTTTCGGAAACCCATTCAGTTTCAACGGTGCCTCCTGATTGCGGATGCTTACTACGAATGGTCAGATCAAAGTAAACCCTACCTGGTGTACCTGCAAAACAAGAAACGGCCATTTGCCTTCGCAGGGCTATACGATGAATGGAAAAACCCAGATACAAAGGAAACTGTTTTCTCCTTTACAATTATTACAACAACCGCAAACCCTTTACTGCAAAGTCTGGGCGTTAAAAGGATGCCCGTCATTCTTTCAAGGTCGGAGGAAATAGACTGGATCAAAGCTTCGAACCATTTGTCCAAAGCATTACGGGTTCTTAATGCTTACCCATATGAAAAAATGAATGCCTACCCGGTTTCGGAAAAGGTCGATTGGAAGTGTAATAATGATCCCTCGATGCTGAATCCTACCGGGGAAAAACTGCTTAAAGAAGTTATTACACAACCTCTACAGCAACGTCGGTTTCATAAAGAAAAACCATCTCCTGAAATACCATGGTTTCAGAATCGTCAGAAACCAGAAGATACAAAGTAAATTGATACTTATTCAGTTAACACAACATTTCAATTCTTTTAAAATTCACTAACCTCAAAAATTAGGACGGTAGTCATATTAAATACATATTTGCATTACGTTTTTAATTTCATCAATTTTTTTGATGAAGCAGAAGGATGGCGCCTCACGGTGCTGTCCTTTTCAATGAATACTAATTTTGAATGATAATCAGGTTGCGCCTGTGCGGCTTGAATTTGTCAGAAAAGATCAAATTAACCCAAAACCAGCGTTTCGTGGACTTCTTCATACCTGAAAACGGGATGAATGCATCGATGTCTTAAATAATGTGTGAATTTTGCAACTATTTTACAAAATTTTGCAACAACTGCCGGAATTAAACGGGCCATTTTTGCGATGTGATAATAATGTCACAAAAATATAATAAAAATTAATGAAACTTAAAAACGTATCACCAATCATAGCACTGCTTATGGTTGTTTTAGTTTCCGGTTGTAGTAAAGATTTAGGATCAAATGGATCTGCCGGAATGCCTTCAGACATGAAGTCGGCTAATGTTCATTTGAAAAGCGGATCATTGGCAGAGGTAAATCTTGGTGTTGCCGGTGATTTTGTAATTTTGTCAAAAACTGGAGTTACCGATGTCTATAAATCGGCAGTTTTAGGTGATGTAGGTACAAGTCCAATCACGGGTGCAGCAATGTTGTTAAAATGCAATGAGGTTACGGGTACAATTTACACCGTCGACGCTGCAGGTCCACTACCATGTAGGGTGACTAACGCTACCAGGTTAGGTACTGCTGTACTTGACATGCAGGCAGCTTATACCGAGCTTGCCGGACGTATTAATCCTGATTTCCTGAATTTAGGTGCCGGAAATATCGGAGGCAAAACGCTTACACCTGGTCTTTATAAATGGACCAGTCCATTGATCATCCCAGCTGATATTACAATATCAGGTGGTCCGAACGATATCTTTGTATTCCAGCTTGACCAGACCCTAATGGTGAGTTCAGCAGTTAGGATGACGCTGGCCGGTGGTGTACAGGCAAAGAATATTTTCTGGGTGTCAGCTGGCGCTGTAATCCTTGGTACGACAAGTCATTTTGAAGGAAACATTATTGGTAAGACAAGCATTAGCATGTTGACTGGCTCTACAATCAACGGAAGAATGCTTGCTCAAACGGCAGTAACCCTACAGATGAGTACAGTTGTAATGCCATAAGTAATTGCAGATTCCAAATATATAAAGAGGCTGTCCTGATCGGGATGGCCTCTTTTGGTTTATCTACTGTTTTACAATATGTAATAATTATAATATATAAAATCAGTTGCAAATTAACTATATTTCCTAATATGCTATTATGTATATAATATTGATTTTGGCTAGATAATGTTTCTTTACTATACTGAATTTTATATTTCTGCTATACCAGAGCTGTAACCTAAACATTATATTGCTATTATGAACTTGACAGATAGAGTTTAAAGCCTAAAAAGAAGGATTGGTGCAAATAATGAAACTGAAGTATATGCCTGACATTCAAAAAACTAAAAATGTGTGAATTTTGCAACTATTATCTATAATTATGTAACCTTTTAAAGGTTCACAGGTGCAATTTTGCATTGTGATAATAATGTCACAAAAACACAATAAAAATTAATGAAACTTAAAAACGTATTGCCAATTGCATCAATGCTATTGGTTGGATTTATTTCCGGTTGTAATAAAGATCAGGATTCATCTTTATCTTCAGCGATTTCTCCAGGAGCTAATCAGCTAAAAAGTGCCACGTTGGCATTACCTCTAGTAAATCTTGGGACAGCCGGCGATTTCGCAATTCTATCAAAAGCAGGAATTACGAATGTCTTTAAATCTACAATTACCGGAGATATTGGATCAAGTCCTATTACAGGTGCAGCTATTCTGGTAAGTTGTGCTGAAGTGACCGGGACAATTTTGGCTGTTGATGCTGCCGGTCCACTGCCTGCCAGTGTGACAAACCCCACCAGGTTAGGTATTGCAGTAGGCGATATGCAGGCTGCATACACAGACGCTGCCGGACGTGCTAACCCTGATTTCTTAAACTTAGGAGCAGGAAGAATTGGCGGCCTTACTCTTACACCTGGTCTGTACAAGTGGACAACTGGTCTTCTTATCCCTTCGGATGTAACCATTTCTGGTGGTCCGAACGATGTTTGGATTTTCCAGGTTACCGGCCCCCTCACTTTGAGCAATGCGGTGAAAATTAACCTAACGGGAGGTGCACAGGCAAAAAATATCTTTTGGCAGGTAACCACTGCTGTTAGTTTGGGAACAACGAGCCATTTTGAAGGAAATATTCTTGGCCAGACCAGTATTAGTTTGCTCACAGGTGCATCAATAAACGGAAGGTTATTGGCACAAACTGCTGTAGCACTTCAAATGAGTACTGTTACGATTACGCCCGCTGATGCACCAGATGCTGTATTACCTACTGTAAATTCAACAGAACCAATCAACAACGCCACTGGTGTAACGCTTAACAAGGCAATTGTTGTTAACTTCAGCGAAGCAATGGATATAGCAACAATCAATGCTTCCACATTTACCTTAATGCAAGGAACAACTGTTGTTCCAGGTGCAGTAACCTATACAGGTTTAAAGGCTACTTTTACTTCAACAAGCAACCTGGAAAACGGCAAAATTTATACAGCAACAATTACATCCGGGGCTAAAGATATTGCAGGCAATGCTCTTGCAAACAACCATACTTTCAACTTTACGACCGAAGTTGCAGCGGACCTTATTTTGCCCGTGGTAAATTCAACGGTTCCGCAGAACAATGCTACAGGTGTTGAACTTAACAAGGTAGTTGCATTAACCTTCAGCGAGGTAATGAATCCTTTAACAATCAACGCTTCAACTTTTACCTTAACGCAAGGAACAGTGGCAGTTTCCGGAGTTGTCGCTTATTCCGGCACAACAGCAACCTTTACACCTTCAGTTATCCTTGTTTCCGACCTGGTTTATACTGCCACGATAACAACCGGAGCAAAAGACTTAGCTGGCAATTCGCTTGCGGCCAACTCTGTATTGAGTTTCACGACCATTGCTGCTGTTCCATCGTCAACTCTTGCGGCGGTAAACCTTGGGGTTGCCGGCAATTTTGCGATTCTGTCAAAAACCGGAGTTACCGATGTCTATAAATCTGCTATTACTGGTGATGTTGGCGCAAGTCCAATTTCTGGTGGAGCAATTCATGCAACATGCGACGAAGTTGCAGGGACAATATACACTGTCGATGTTAACCGCCTTATTCCCTGTGCCGTAACAAATCCAAGCATGTTAACCACGGCTGTGAGTGATATGGAAGCAGCCTACACTGATGCCGCCGGACGAGCAAACCCTGATTTCACAGAATTTGGCGCCGGAAATATTGGCGGCAAAACACTTACACCAGGTCTGTATAAATGGACGAGTGGTGTTATCATTCCAACAGAGGTAACTATTTCGGGTGGTCCTAACGATGTGTGGATATTCCAGGTTGCCGGAAACCTTACGATGAGTGCAGCGATGAAAATTATTTTAATAGGAGGTGCACAGGCTAAGAATATTTTCTGGGTTACAGCAGGTTCCGTTACTATTGGTACAACCAGCCATTTTGAAGGAAACATATTAGGACAAACAAGTATCAATTTACTTACTGGCTCTTCAATTAATGGAAGGATATTAGCACAAACTGCAATAGCGCTTCAAATGAGCACTGTTACAAGACCATAATATACCATTAGAAATAAAAAAATATCAAAAGAGGCTGCCGCAAGGTTTGCCTCTTTTTGTTGTGTGCCGTGAATGGCGAATAACTTGACGGTGCAAGTCCGTTATGTATCATTAACCAAGAGCAAAGGTGTCCATTGCGAGGTGGAATCTGAAGGTAGGTGGCGGCAAAGTTTCGACACGAGGGCCACGAACATTATCTGGCATATCCGATGGGATGAGTTGCAACACAAAACGAAGTCCCAAAGCTACATGGACAATAGGGCTGTAAATGATGCGGGTACATGGAATGAAGGTTATTCGCCTTATCAGGGGAGGTCTCACTGACGTGTTGAAACGAAGTATGAGATACGGTTAAAAAATATTTACTGTGAAAGTCAGCCGAATCCGTAATAGAACCACCACAAATCAAAAATAAGAGGTATTTTATTGCCTACCGCTATATAGAATACTGATATAAATTAGTTAGCTTACTATGGTGAATATGATGTGACAATCGGAATTCGTCTAGCGTCAAAAAATTAATTATGCCAAATCACGACTAATAGTAGTGATCCCATATTAAGGGTAATCATCTCTTTTTGAATTATTCGGTAACGCCTTAGTATTGAATATCAACGCAAAATTGTGTTTGGCAAATTCGCTGTTGAACGGCCAATTTTACAGCATATTTTTATTCAAAGATTTTCGATAATCTTGCGCAATTCTTCTTCTGATTTGCCAAGTTTGACTTGAAGTTTCCCGAAAATATCACTTTTTTCGCTATCTTCCATAAGATGTACCATATCTGTCAGGACATCAATTTTCTGTTTGAGCTTCACTTTTTGTTCCTTCCAGTTCCCTTTTTCTATCTTTGAATCCATTTTTTTCTATTCTAAAGCATAAAAAGCTTCATTGCGTAAAGTTGTGTTTTTTATGGAGGTTCTGAGTTACACAATTATTTTAAAAACTTGCAAAATTCCCACTATTTCACTTGTATTTCCGAACAAAATATATTATAGTAGGCTGTTTATTAATTTATTGAAACAATTTTGGCAATTCTTCTTTTTTATATTAAACCTTTGCTTTAGAGCAACCCATCTTCCCGCTACTGTTAACTATCGACTTAAAAAGAAGGGAATCTCCTCCATAGCCGTCAACTTAATTTTGTAAGATATTGATAATGAGTATATAATTATTTTTACCCCCATTCCTTTTGAGAACAGGGTTAATTCTAGTAATTTTGCTCATATCAAAGAACTTTTTAGGTTTATT